>Ga0190275_10000033_pt1 | contig 185057 bp, 173 predicted proteins | sample Popmic550T_FD_133745 | JGI IMG/M metagenome (GOLD analysis project Ga0190275, IMG submission 133745) | Populus adjacent soil microbial communities from riparian zone of Yellowstone River, Montana, USA - 550 T | ecosystem: Environmental > Terrestrial > Soil > Riparian zone > Trees stand...
CGCGAGGACGGCAGCCGGCGGACCACGCGCTACGACATCGACATGACCAAGTGCATCTATTGCGGGCTGTGCCAGGAGGCCTGCCCGGTCGATGCGATCGTCGAGGGGCCGAACATGGATTTCTCGACCGAAACCCGCGAGGAGCTGATCTACGACAAGGCCAAGCTGCTCGACAATGGCGACCGCTGGGAGCGCGCGCTGGCCGCGAACCTTGCCGCCGATGCGCCCTATAGGTAACGGGCCGTGCCTATGTCTTATCTCGTCATCCCGGCGAAGGCCGGGATCCCAGGCCGGAAGGTCACGGCGCGTCCCCACGAGGCCCCGGCCTGCGCCGGGGTGACGGCTGAGCCGTCATGATCCAGGTCTTCGTCTTCTACCTCTTCGCCACGCTGGTGATCGCCTCCGGCGTGATGACGATCGCGTCGCGCAATCCGGTGCACTCGGTGCTCTGGCTGATCCTCGCTTTCTTCAACGCGGCCGGCCTGTTCCTGCTGATCGGGGCCGAGTTTCTCGCCTTCCTTCTGGTCATCGTCTACGTCGGCGCGGTCGCGGTGTTGTTCCTGTTCGTGGTGATGATGCTCGACGTGGATTTCGCGACGCTGCGCGCGGGCTTTTCCGCCTATCTCTTCCCCGGCCTGCTGCTCGCGCTCGCTCTGCTTGCCGAAATCGGCGCCGCGATCCTGGCGCATCAGGCGGGCGGGATCGAGCTCGGCGCCCGCGCCGTGCCCGCGGCCGAAACCTCCAACATCGTCGCGATGGGGCAAATGCTCTACAGCCGCTACCTCTTCATCTTCGAGGCGGCGGGCCTGATCCTGCTCGTCGCCATGGTCGGCGCGATCGTGCTGACCGCGCGCAAGCGCTCGGGCGTGCGCCCCCAGAACGTCTCCGCGCAGGTCCGGCGGCGCCCGCAGGACGCCGTGGTCAACATGCAGCCGGGCGTGGGGCAGGGGGTCGACCTGTGATCGGGCTGGGTCATTATCTCGCGGTCGGCGCGATCCTGTTCGTGCTCGGCGTGTTCGGGATTTTCCTCAACCGCAAGAACGTGATCGTCATCCTGATGGCGATCGAGCTGATCCTGCTCGCCGTGAACATCAATCTGGTCGCCTTCTCCGCCTATCTCGGCGACATGACGGGCCAGGTGTTCGCCATGTTCGTGCTCACCGTCGCCGCCGCGGAGGCCGCGATCGGCCTCGCCATCCTCGTCATCTACTTCCGAAACCGCGGCACGATCGCGGTCGACGACATCAATCAGATGAAGGGGTGAGGATGCTGCCCCCCCATCTCGTCATCCCGGCGAAGGCCGGGATCTCAGGCCGGAAGGTCACGGCGGGTCTCCACGAGACCCCGGCCTTCGCCGGGGTGACGGCGATGCCGTCATGATCCAGGCGATCGTCTTCCTGCCCCTGCTCGCGGCCATCGTCGCGGGGCTCGGCAACCGCATGATCGGCAATTTCGCCGCCAAGCTGGTGACCACCGGCGCGCTCTTCATTTCGGCGGGCCTGAGCTGGCCGATCCTGCTCGGCTTCCTCGCCGGCACCCAGCATAGCGAGCTCCACCCGGTGCTCGACTGGATCCATTCCGGCGCGCTCGAGGTCGATTGGGCCCTGCGGGTCGACGCGCTGACCGCGGTGATGCTCGTCGTGGTGACCAGCGTCTCGGCGCTCGTCCACCTCTATAGCTGGGGCTATATGGCCGAGGACGACAGCCAGCCGCGCTTCTTCGCCTACCTCTCGCTGTTCACCTTCGCGATGCTGATGCTGGTGACCGCCGACAATCTGGTGCAGATGTTCTTCGGCTGGGAGGGCGTCGGCCTCGCTTCCTATCTGCTGATCGGCTTCTGGTACCACAAGCCGAGCGCCAATGCGGCGGCGATGAAGGCGTTCCTCGTCAACCGGGTCGGCGATTTCGGCTTCAGCCTGGGCATTTTCGCGATCTTCCTGGTCTTCGGCACGATCTCGATCCCCGAAATCCTCGCCGCCGCGCCCAATATGACCGGCTCGACGATCGGCTTTCTGGGGATGCGGGTCGATACGCTGACGCTGATCTGCATCCTGCTCTTCATCGGCGCCTGCGGCAAATCCGCCCAGCTCGGCCTCCACACCTGGCTGCCCGACGCGATGGAGGGGCCGACCCCGGTCTCGGCCCTGATCCACGCCGCGACGATGGTCACCGCCGGCGTGTTCATGGTCTGCCGCCTGTCGCCGCTCTTCGAAACCAGCGAGACCGCACTCGCTGTCGTCACCTTCGTCGGCGCCGCCACCGCTTTGTTCGCGGCCACGGTCGGCACCGTGCAGAACGACATCAAGCGGGTGATCGCTTATTCGACCTGTTCTCAATTGGGCTACATGTTCTTCGCCGCGGGCGTCGGCGCCTATGGCGTGGCGATGTTCCACCTCTTCACCCACGCCGCCTTCAAGGCGTTGCTCTTTTTGGGTGCGGGCAGCGTGATCCATGCGATGCATCACGAGCAGGACATGCGCTATTACGGGGCGCTGCGTCGCGAGATCCCCTTCACCTTCTGGGCGATGCTGCTGGGCACGCTGGCGATCACCGGGGTCGGCGTGATCGGGGTCTTCGGCTTCGCCGGCTTCTATTCGAAGGACGCGATCATCGAGAGCGCGTTTGCCAGCGGCGCGCAGTTCGGCGGCTTCGCCTTCTTCATCGGCGTGTTCGCGGCACTCCTGACCAGTTTCTATTCCTGGCGGCTGATGTTCCTCACCTTCTTCGGCAAGCCGCGCTGGGCGCAGTCGGAGCATATCCAGCACGCGCTGCACGGCGATCATCACGATCATCCGGATGCCGAGGATGCCGGCCACGACACCCGGCCGCACGAGGCGAGCGCGGAGGAGACCCCCACCGGCACCGGCGGCTATCACCCGCACGAGAGCCCGTGGACGATGCTCGTCCCGCTCGGTCTGCTCTCGCTCGGCGCGGTCTTCGCCGGTTACCTCTTCCACCACGGCTTCATCGATTATCACGAGGGCCCGCATTTCTGGGGCGCCAGCATCGCCTTCGACGCCGAGCTGATGCACGCGATCCACGATGTACCCTTGTGGGTGAAGCTGGCGCCGGCCGTGGTGATGCTCATCGGCCTGTTCATTGCCTGGTATTCGTATCTCAGGAATCCGCGCTTCCCCGCGGCGTTCGTCGGCCAGTTCGGCGTGCTTCACCAATTCCTGCTCAACAAATGGTATTTCGACGAGATCTACCATGCGCTGCTGGTGCGTCCGTCGCTCTGGCTAGGCCGGTTCTTGTGGAAGCGTGGCGACGAGGGCACGATCGATCGCTTCGGCCCCGATGGCGCCGCCGCGGCGATCGTCGCCGGCACCCGGCTCACCGCCCGCATCCAGACCGGCTATCTCTACACCTATGCGCTGGTCATGCTGCTCGGCATCGCCGCCGCCACCACCTGGGCGATGGCACAGTGATGCCCCCCCACACCGTCATGCCAGCGCAGGCTGGCATCCAAGCCGCGTTTGAGGCCGGCAAGGCGTCCGCTTGGACCCCAGCCTTCGCTGGGGTGACGGGTAGAGGGGCCCGGGTGACGGCGCCATGATGCAGAACTTCCCGATCCTCTCGGCGATGCTGCTGCTGCCCTTGCTCGGCGCGGTCGCCTGTCTGTTGAGCGATGCCCGCGGCGCGCGCTGGATCGCGCTCGCCACCACGCTCGCCGTGTTCGCGCTCTCGGTCGGCCTGTGGATCGCCTTCCAGATCGGCGGGCCGCAATGGCAGTTCGCCGAATACTACCCCGTCTTCGGCCGCTTCGCCTGGGCGCTGGGGATCGACGGCATCGCCCTGATGCTGATCGTGCTCACCGCGTTCCTGATGCCGATCTGCATCGCGGCGTCGTGGGAGTCGATCAAGGAGCGCGTGCCAGAATTCATGGCCTGCTTCCTGTTCATGGAAACGCTGATGATCGGCGTCTTCACCGCGCAGGACATCTTCCTCTTCTACATCATGTTCGAGGCCGGGCTGATCCCGATGTACCTGATCATCGGCATCTGGGGCGGCGCCAACCGGATCTACGCGGCCTATAAATTCTTCCTCTACACCTTGCTCGGCTCGCTCCTGATGCTGGTCGCGATGCTGTGGATGGTCAATTTCGCCGGCGGCGAGACCTCGATCCCGGTGCTGATGGCGACCGATTTCCCGCCCGAGGCACAGACCTGGCTGTGGCTCGCTTTCTTCGCCAGCTTCGCGGTGAAGATGCCGATGTGGCCGGTCCACACCTGGCTGCCCGACGCGCACGTCCAGGCGCCGACCGCGGGCTCCGTCATCCTCGCCGGCGTGCTGCTGAAGATGGGCGGCTACGGCTTCATCCGCTTCTCGCTGCCGATGTTCCCGGAGGCCTCGGCGCAGCTGATCTGGATCGTCTTCGGCCTGTCGATGGTCGCGGTGGTCTACACCAGCCTCGTCGCGCTCGTGCAGCAGGACATGAAGAAGCTGATCGCCTACTCCTCGGTCGCGCACATGGCCTTCGTCACGATCGGCCTGTTCACCTTCAACCAGCAGGGAATCGAGGGCGGGCTGATCGTCATGCTCAGCCACGGCCTGGTCTCCGGCGCGCTCTTCCTGTGCGTCGGCGTGGTCTACGATCGCCTGCATTCGCGCGACATCGACCGCTATGGCGGCCTGTCGAACAACATGCCGGGCTATGCGCTGCTGTTCATGGTCTTCACCATGGCCGCGGTCGCCCTGCCGGGGACGTCGGGCTTCGTCGGCGAGTTCCTCGCTCTGGTCGGCGCTTATGCAGCCAATAGCTGGGTCGCGGCGGTCGCCACCACCGGTATCATCCTGGGCGCCGCCTACATGCTCTGGCTCTACTGGCGGATCGCGTTCGGCGCGGCGCGTACCCCCGAAGCTGCGGCGATGACCGATCTCACCCGGCGCGAATATGCGATGCTCGTGCCGATCGCGGTGGCGGTGCTGTGGATGGGCGTCTATCCGGAAAGCTTCATGGCGCCGATGCGCGACGATGTCAGCCGGCTGCTGGCCCGGATCGAGCAGGCCGCGCCCGACGGCGATGCGATGCCCACCGCCGGCGCGCCACCGCCTCAGGCCGCGCCCGAAGCTGGGCATGGCGCCGAGCCCGCCGCGCAAGGGGCTCACTGATGCTGAACGATTTCCTCCTGATCCTGCCCGAGACGATCCTGACGATCGGCGCGCTCATCCTGATGATGGCCGCGGCCTGGGCGGGCGATCGCGCCGCGCCGCTGTTGACCTGGCTGGCGGTGCTCGTCGTCGCCGGCGCGGGCCTGTTCCTTCCCGGCGTGCTCGACGGCGGCGGCAGCGCCTTTGGCGGCCTGTTCGTCGCCGACAGCTTCGCCGCCTTCGCCAAGGTCGTGATTTTCGCTGGAGCCGCGGTGGCGATGCTGATGGCGATGAGCTGGTTCGGCCGCGACCGCGACTATCGCGCCGAATATCCGGTGCTGATCCTGCTCTCCACGGTCGGCATGGCGATCATGGTCTCTGCCTCGGACCTCATGACCCTCTATATCGGGCTCGAGCTGCAGAGCCTCGCCGCCTACGTCCTCGCCAGCTTCCAGCGCAGCGACTCGCGCTCGGCCGAGGCCGGCCTCAAATATTTCGTGCTCGGCGCGCTCGCCAGCGGCATCCTGCTCTACGGCATTTCGCTGCTCTACGGCTTTACCGGGACGACGCAGTTCGAAGGCATCGCCACCGCGCTCGGCGACGGCGTCTCGACCGGCGAATTGTTCGGCATCGTCTTCGTGCTTGCGGGGCTCGCCTTCAAGATCAGCGCGGTGCCGTTCCACATGTGGACGCCCGACGTCTACGAAGGCGCGCCGACGCCGGTCACCGCCTTCTTCGCCTCGGCCCCCAAGGTCGCCGCGATGGCGCTTTTGGTCCGCGTCTCGATCGACGCGATGGAGCCGGCGACCGACGCCTGGCGCCAGATCGTGATCTTCTCGGCCCTGGCCTCGACCATCCTCGGCGGGGTCGCCGCGATCGGCCAGCGCAACATCAAGCGCCTGCTCGCCTACAGCTCGATCAACAATGTCGGTTTCGCTCTGGTCGGCCTCGCCGCCGCGGGGGTCTCTGGGGCGGCCTCGGTGCTGTTCTACATGGCCGTCTATGTGGTGATGACGCTCGGCACCTTCATGGTCGTGCTGCGCATGCGCGGGCCCGATGGCCAGCCGATCGAGACGATCGAATCGCTCGCCGGCCTGTCGCGCACCCGGCCCTGGCTGGCGCTGGCGATGGCGCTCTTCATGTTCAGCCTGGCGGGCATCCCGCCCTTATTCGGCTTCGTCCCCAAATTGATGGTGTTCAACGCGGCGGTGGAGGCGAACCTCACCTGGCTGGCCGCGGTCGCCATCGCCACCTCGGTGATCGGCGCCTTTTATTACATCATGATCGTCAAGAAGATGTATTTCGACGCGCCGGGCGAGGCCTATGCCGACGACAAGGAGCCCGTGGGGGCGGTGCTGATCCTCGCTTCGGCGCTGTTCGTCTCGCCGCTCGGCTATCTGCTCTGGGGTCCGCTCGAGACCGCCTCGCGAAACGCGGCTTCGGCCCTTTTCTAATCCGCCCAAAGGGATAGGGTGTGCAGGTGGCACAGGCCCAAATCCGCACCGTCGCCGCGACGGGGTCCACCAACGACGATGTCGCCGCGCTCGCCCGTGACGGTGCGCTCGAAGGCCTGTGGCTGCGCGCCGAGCGGCAGGTCGGCGGACGCGGGCGGCAGGGGCGGATCTGGGTCTCGCCGCCGGGCAATCTCTACGCCAGCACCCTGGTCCGCCTCCAGCCCGAGGATCCGCCCGCGCCGACCCTGGCCTTGCTCGCCGCGGTCGCGCTGCACGAGGCGGTGGCGGCGTTCGCGAAGGGGGTGACGATCAAATGGCCGAACGATCTCGTCGCCGACGGCGCCAAGCTCGCCGGCATCCTGCTGGAGCGGCAGCTCAACGCCGTGATCCTGGGCTTCGGGGTCAACCTCGCTGAACATCCCGACATTCCCGGCCGCACCGTCACCAGCCTCAAGGCCCTGACCGGCACCGCGCCCGATCCCGCCGCCTTCGTCGAAAGCCTCGCCGCGATCTTCGCGCGCTGGCTCCAGCGCTGGCGCGACGAAGGCCATGCGCCTGTGCTCGATCAATGGCAGGCCGCGGCCCATCCGCCCGGCACCCCGCTCTCCACGCCGGAGGGTGACGGCCTCTATGACGGCCTCGACGACAGCGGCGCGCTCAGGCTTCGCTTGGCGGACGGCTCCTCGCGCGTCATCCACGCCGGCGACGTTTTCCTGATTTGAGGCCGTGACGATCAAGCCGTTGAAAAGCCTTTCTTAACCCGGAGGCGCGATGGTCCGGCCATGCGCATTCCAATCCTGCTGATGCTTCTCGCCGGGGCCGCCCCCGCCAGCGCCCAGACGCGCGTCTCCTTGCTCCCGTTCGAAGGTCAGCTCGCCTTCGCTCCGGAGGCACCCCGGACGCTCCCGGCGGATCATCCGCTATACGCCCGCGTGATCGTCGAGCCGGTGCGCGAGATGCCGGGCCGGATCGGCTCCATCCTGGTTCCGATCACCACTCCGAACGAATTCAATGCGGCGCTCCGGCAGACGCTGGCGAGCGCCAACATGCTGGCTGGGCCCGACACCGCCAGGACGCGGCTGCGCGTCACCTGGCGCCGGTTCGATCTGCCGTTCCGGATCAGCATTTCCAGCCGCGCGACGGTGGCGGTCCATTACGAACTGAGCCGGATCGACACTGGCGAAATTATCTTCGCGCGCGAGATCGTCACCCAGGCCGATGCGCGCGGCGGCGACGGTTCGACGCGCGCCCGCGGGACCGGCCGGGCGGCCATTCTCGCCAACATCGCCTCGCTCACCTTATGCCTCGACAAGGCCGCCGTGCAGGGCGCGCCGGCCGATTGCGCTTTGCGTTCGACCGGCCGCTTCAGCGCCCCGATCACAGTCATGATCCCCCGCTAGGGCGCGAGCCGCCGCAGCGCCGCATGGGCCTCGCCTTCGCCGCCTCGCAAGGCTAGAAGGCCGAGCCATGCTCCTCGCCATCGACGCCGGAAATACCAACCTCGTCTTCGCCCTCGTCGAGGAGGGCGTGATCCGTGCGCGCTGGCGGATCGCGACCGATCCCCGGCGGACCGCCGATCAATATGCGGTCTGGCTTCATCAATTGCTCGAGCTCGAGGGCTTTACCCGCGCCGATGTCGGCGCGGTGATCATCGGCACGGTGGTGCCGCGCGCTCTGCACAACCTGGAGGTGCTCGCGACCAAATATTTCGGGGTCGAGCCGCTGGTCGCCGGGGAGGGCGAGGCCGACTGGGGGATCGAGCTCGACGTCGCCGATCCCAGGACGGTAGGTGCTGACCGCGTGCTCAACGCGATCGCCGCGCACGCGCTTTACGAGGGCGACCTCATCGTCATCGACTTCGGCACCGCGACCACCTTCGACGTCATCGATTATTCGGGCGCCTATAAAGGCGGCGTGATCGCGCCGGGGATCAACCTCTCGCTCGACGCTTTGGTCGCCGCCGCCGCCAAGCTGCCGCGGGTCGCGATCGAGGCGCCGCAGAGCACCAGCGTGATCGGCCGCACCACCGAGGAGCAGATGCATATCGGCATCTATTGGGGCTATGTCGCGATGATGGAGGGGCTGGTCGCGCGCGCGCGCGCCGAGATCGGCCGCTCGGTCTCGGTCATCGCCACCGGCGGCCTCGCCACCCTGTTCGATACCCACACCGAGATTTTCGACGCGATCGAGGGGGATCTGACGATCCAGGGGCTGGCGATGCTTTACGCGCGAGTGGGGAACGCCTAACCCCCTGCCGTCGCTCCAGCGAAGGCTGGAACCTCTTTTCCTCCTTCGCGTGCTTCGCGCCTTCGCGTGAAAAAGGAAGTTTGGTTCACGCGAAGGCGCGAAGGCGCGAAGCACCAGGCAAGAACGAGGTCCGGCTTTCCCCCGGACGGTGAGGATTACATGAAACCCGGCAAGGAACTGCTTTTTCTCGCGCTCGGCGGCTCGGGCGAGATCGGCATGAACGTCAATCTCTACGGCTGCGACGGCAAATGGGTGATGGTCGATCTCGGCATGACCTTCGCCGATCCGGCCTATCCCGGGATCGAGCTGGTCCTGCCCGATCTCGCCTTCATCGAGGAGCGCCGCAAGGATCTGCTCGGCATCGTCCTCACCCACGGCCATGAGGACCATATTGGCGCCATCCCGTATCTCGCCGACGAGCTTGGCGTGCCGCTTTATGCGACCCCGTTCACCGCGGGGCTGATCGCCGGAAAGCTCGAAGAGGAGGGGCTGCTCGAGCGGGTGAAGGTCAACGTGATCGAGATGGAGGGCGATTTCCAGCTCGGCCCCTTCGGCTTCCGCTATATCCCGCTCGCCCATTCGATTCCCGAGGGCAATGCGCTCATTATCTCAACGCCTTACGGGCGTGTCTTCCATACCGGTGACTGGAAGCTCGACGATTCGCCGCAGCTCGGCGACCCCTCGACCGAGGCCGAATTGCGCGCGATCGGCGACGAGGGCGTGCTTGCTCTGGTCTGCGATTCGACCAACGTCTTCAACGAAGCCTCCTCGGGATCGGAGCTTGGCGTTCGCCAGGGCCTGGACGATGTCGTTCAGGACGCCGATTGCCGCGTCCTCGTCACCACCTTCGCGTCCAACGCCGCCCGTCTCAAGACGCTCGGCCATGTCGCTCAGGATACCGGCCGCCAGGTCTGCGTCGCCGGCCGCAGCCTGGACCGCATCCTGAACGTGGCGAAGAGCGTCGGCTATCTGACCGACTTTCCCGAGACGATCGACTTCGAGACCGCGATGCGGTTGCCGCGGCGCGAAGTGATGATCATTGCCACCGGCGGGCAGGGCGAGGTTCGCGCGGCGCTCGCCCGCATCGCTTTCGGTCAGCACAAGCTTGCCCTCGATCCGGGCGACCTCGTTATCTTCTCCTCCACCCAGATCCCCGGCAACGAAATCGCCATCGGCCGTATCCAGAACGAGCTTGCCGCCAGAGGCATCGAGATGATTACCAACCGCCAGGCGCCGGTCCATGTCTCCGGGCATCCGGGCCGCCCCGAGCTCGCCTCGATGTACGACTGGATCCGCCCCGAGATCATCGTCCCCGTCCATGGCGAGATGCGGCATTTGATGGAGCAGGCCCGCTTCGCCAAGTCATGCGGCATCCCGCACGGCATCGTTCAGAAGAATGGCGATCTCGTGCGGCTCGCACCCAACGGCCCGGAAAAGCTTTCGCAAGAGCGGGTTGGGCGGCTTATTTTAGACGGCGACATCATCTTGCCGGCGGACGGCCCGACGATGAACGAGCGCCGCCGCGCCGCGATCGGTGGGATCATCACCGTCGCGCTGGCGCTCGACCAGTCGGATCGGCTGCACGGCGAGGTCGAGATCGATCTGCAGGGCATTCCGGTCGAAGAGGATCGCGACGCCTTCATCGACGAGGCCTGCCGCGCCGCCGCCGGCGCGGTCGCCAAGAATGGCGGCAAGCAGGAGAAATTGCGCGAGGCGGTGCGGCTCGCCGTGCGCCGCTGCGCGACCGATTGGACCGGCAAGAAGCCCACCGTCAGCGTGCTGATCGTCCGGGTCTGAAGCGATGCGCTGGACCTCGATCCTCGCCATCTACATCCTGTTCTGGACGCTCTCGCTCTTCCTCGTCCTGCCCTTCGGGGTGCGCACCGCGGAAGAGGCGGGCGAGGAGCGCGGCGCAGGCCATGCGGAAAGCGCCCCGCACAGCTTCAGCCTGCCCAGGGCGCTGCTCCGCGCCGCGATCCTGGGGGCGGTGCTGACCGCGCTTTACGTCGCCAATTACGTCTACGGCTGGGTGACCGTGGAGCAGCTCGACTGGCTGAATTGAGGCTCCGACCCCACTCCGTTCGCCCTGAGCCTGTCGAAGGGCCTTCCTTCTTTCGATCCGCGAAGAAGGAGAGGGCTTCGACAAGCTCAGCCCGAACGGCTTGAGGGGATCGAGCCGTGCGGGCCCGTGCTTCTACCGCCGCAGCCGCTCGATCGCCTGGGCGAGCGCGACGTAGAGCTTGCCCATGTCCGAGGAGAGCAGGGTGACCCCGAGCGGGGTGCCGTCGCGGTCGGCGAGGACCCGGGCCAGCATCCCCTCGAAATCGTGGATGTAGCGGTTCACCTGATCGCGGAAGTCCGGTTCGTCCTCATAATGGCGCAGGATCTCGCGCGCCTCGCCCGAATCGAGCAGCCGCACCGCGCGCCGGGTGAAGACGCCGCGATCGCCCTTCAGATAGGCTGCCCAGGCCGCGTCGGCGGCCTCGTTGGAAAGAATCTTGGTGACGTCGATCGCGGTCGAATTGAGCGCGTCGATGATCAGCGAGACCCGCCGCGAGAGCGATTCGGCCTCCTTGCCCTCGCGCTCGGCGCGGTCGTCTTCGATCCGGCCCTCGATCGCGGCGGCGGTCTCACCGATGGTCAGCAATTGCCGGGTCAGCCGTTCGCTCGCCGCCCGCGCCGCCGCCAGCGCCATGTGCGCGGCGGTCCCGATCTCCTCGATCTGCGCGCGCACCGGCTCGGCCGCCGCCTCGCGCACCGCGCCCTCGGTCGCCGCGACCAGAGCGGCAACGCTGTCCGGAATCACCGCCGCGATCGCGTCGCGGGCGTGGTTGGCCGCCTGATTGGCCGCGTCGCGGACCCGCACCAAAGTCTCGATCAGCTCCGGGCCGGTCTGCTTGACCAGGCTCGAGGTGGCGGCGTCCGCCTCGCTCACTGCCGCGGTCAACTCGCGCAATTTCCCTTCCGCCTCGGCGGCGCCGTCGCGCAAGGTCGCGAGAAGGCCATCGAGCGCCTCGCGCTGGCGGGCCACGCTGGCCTCGCTCTCATTGGTGCTGTCGGCGGCAAATGCGGCCGCTGCCTGCATCGCCTCCATCCGGCCGACCAGCCCATCGGCGGTGCCCGCGGTCCGTTCGGCCTGGATCTCGACGCCCGCCAGCGCCGGGGGCAGTTCGTCCCGCAGCCGGGCGACGAGCGCGCCGAGGGCCACGTTCATCGTTTCGGCGCGGCCGGTGAGCGCCTCGGCCTGGCCCTGACCGTTCTCGATCTCATTGTGCAGCGCGCCGGCCGCTTCGCGCAGCTGGCCGAGCGCTTGCCCCAGCTTCTCGCTTTGCGCCTCGCCGCGTGTGCCGACGCCGTCGAGCTGGCCGTCGAGCTCGGCCAATTGCCGGGCGATATTGCCGAGCAGGGCCTGACTGGCCTTGTCCTGGGTCGCCAGCCGTCCGGCCAGCATCTCGATCTTCTGCGCGGCCATGTCGAGCCGCTCGGAAAGGCCGCGAGTCGTCTCCGCGCCGGCCTGCTCGAAGGCGGCGCGGCTCTGCTCGATCATCGCCAGCATGGTCTGGCCCTGCGCTTCCAGCCCCGAGCGCGCCTGATCGACCGACTCGGCGGCGCGCTCCATGGCGCCGTCGACCGCGGCGTTCATCTGCACCGCCGCCTGATCCATGCGCTCGGCCGCGGCGCCGGCGCCGCTCTCGATCCGGGCGATGTGCGCGGCCAGCCGCTGCGCCGCGCCGCCCGCCGACTCGTCGGCCTCGCGACCCTTGGCGGCAAGCGCGGCGAGCTGGCTTTCCAGCGCCGCCGCCTGCTCGTGCGCGCCCAGCCCGGCCTGCTTCATCGAATCGGCGACCGCGCGCGCCTGGCTTTCCGCCTTGGGCAGATCGGCCATCAGCACGCCGATATCGACCCGCGCCGTTTCGGCGGCATGGTCCAAAGCCTGCGCCTTGCGATCCAGCTCGGCGGTCTCCCGCGCCAGCGCCTGGGTCACCCGCCCAAGCCGGTCCGAAGCCTCGTCGCCCAGGCTCATCAGCCGCTCGGCCTGCTCGCCGAGTGCGGCCCGATTCGTTTCGATCCGCGCCGCGACCGCGGTCAGGCTCGCCTCCAGCGCCTCGTTTTCCGCGCGCATCGCCGCCGTCCGGGCGGTGAAACGCCGCGCCTCGCGCCGCGACGTCCGTCCGAAAATCAACCAGATGAGCCCCAAGAGGACCAGCGGCGCGCTCGCCGTCGCGCCCCAGCCGACCCACGCCTGCAGGCTCGGCCCGGGCCACGCCTGCCACAACGCATAGCCGACCGCGCCCACCCAGCCGAGTGCCGCAAGGATCAGCAGGCCGGCGAAAATCCGCCCCGCCGTGCCCCGCTCGCTGTCCTCTTCATAGATATCGGGCTCGGCTGCGGCCTCCCACGGCGCCTCGCCGATCCATTCGACCTCGCCGCTCTGCGGCTGCTGCGCTTCGCGCTCTGCCCCCATGCTCATGACCCACTGTACCATTTCGGAGCGGAGATGAAACGCCTCCTTAACTCCGTTCACCCTATCCGGCGCACATGGCCTACGATCCTGGAGCGCTCAACGCCTCGCTCGCCGCCGCGGTGGGCAATGACAGCGACTTGATGGCGGAACTCAAAATCGCCTTCGTCGAAGGCGCCGCGCGGCAGCTCGATCTGCTGAAGCGCTCGCGCTGCGACGCCAATTGGCGCAACTCCGCCTCACGGCTCAAGAGCATCGCGGCGAGCTTCGGCGTCGTCGGCCTGATCGAACTGGCAGGCGAAGCGCTCGATGGCGCCCCCGGCGATCCGGTCGTGCTGCGCAAGATTGCGGCGGCTCTCGACGAATTCGCGACGATCTAAGCCCGAACCGCTTTGCATCGGCGCATTTGCGCCTCTACCGTCCGCCCAAGCGGAGGGTGAACAGTGGCGCGAGCAGCGCTGATCGCGGCCTATCACGAATCGGCGGAACCGGGCCATTTGCGCGCGACCCTTCCGCTCGCCGGGCGCACCGTGATCGAGCGCCAGGCGCGGCTCGCCGCGTCCGCCGGCTGCAACCCCGTCATCATCCTGGTCGAGCGCATGCCCGCCGCCCTCAGCGCCGCGATTCAGCGCCTGCGCCGGGAGCGCGTCCCCGTGGAAATCGTGCGCAGCGCCGCCGAAGCGGCCGAGCAGGTCGAGCCCGACGACCGCATCCTGCTCATCGGCGACGGCGCCATCGTCCCCGCCGGCCAGCACGGCCGGGTCGCCGCCGGTGAGGAGTTGAATGTGCTGACCGTCCCCGACGGCGCTTATGGCGAGCCTTATGAGCGGATCGACGCGGATGCGCGCTGGGGCGGGCTCGCCGCGATCGACGGCGCGCTGCTCCACGAAACCGCCGAAATGCTCGGCGATTGGGACATGCAATCGACCCTGCTTCGCCGCACCCTCCAGGCCGGCGCCCGCCACCTCGCGGCCGAAGGCGCGGTCGCGATCCTCGACAGCGAGGCCGATCTTTCCGCGCTGGAGCGGCGGATCGTCGCCCAGGCCGATGGCGGGGAGCGCAGCTGGGCGGATTGGGCGCTCGGGCCGCTCGAGCGCAGCTTCACCCGCCTGCTGATGCCGAGCGCGCTCTCGCCGCCGCTGATCGGGCTGGCCGCGGCGACGCTGAGCGGGCTCGGCGCCGTCTCCCTCTATCTCGGCTGGTACTGGATCGGGCTGATCAAGCTGCTCGCCGCCACCCCGCTCGACGGCATCGCCGCCCGTCTCGCGCGCCTGCGGATGCAGGACGGGATCCGGCACAGCTGGTGGTCCTATTTCGTGCCTTTGTTCAGCGCCGCGGCCCTGCTCATCCTCTCTCACCGCCTTGCCGCCGCCCATGGTTGGGGGATGATCCTGCTCGCCTGCATGACGCTCGCCTTGCTCTTCGCGCTCGCCGTCGAGACCGAGCGGGAGCGCCCGCGCGGCGCCTTCCTGCTCGCCGAGCGCAAGGGCATGGTCTGGCTGATGCTGCCCTTCGCCATCGCCGACATGTGGGCGGCGGGCCTTGCCACCCTGTTCGCCTACACCGCCGCCTCCTTTTTCTGGGCGCAGAGCGAGGTCCATTCGGCCGCGCGGGGAGATCAGGATTAGCACGGGCTTAACCCTGTCGCTCTAAGGAGGACGGATGGCGGACCCAGGATCGAGCAACCGGCACGATCGAAAGGACGACGCGCGGCTGCTGCTGGCGGCGGCGCGCGAGCGTTTCGCGGTGGCCGCGACGGATTTGCTGCTCCCCGATCGGGTGCGCCTGACCGAATGGCAGCGGCTCACCGCCGCGACCCTCCTGACTCGCCTCGTCCACGGCATCGAGGACGAGCTTCGTGCCCGTCTGGCCGAGCGCTTCGAAAGCCATGGTGCGCTCCACGCCGCTTTGTCCTCCGCCCATGTCCCGATCGCCTTGCCGATCCTCGAACGCGCCGGGGCCTTGCGCGACGCCGATCTCTCCAATCTGCTCGTCCGCCGGGTCGAGGAGCATCGCTATTGGAAGGCCCACGCGCCCGCCACCGGCAGCGACGAATTGCTCTTCCAGCTGGTCCGCGACGAAGACGAGGAGATCGCCGGCGAGGCGATGGAGCTGGTAATCGCCCGCTCGCGCCGTTTCGACCGCTTCCAGGAGCCCGCCATGGGCGCGGTCGAGCTCCCCGCCGAGCTTCAGCACCGGCTGGTCTGGACGGTCGCCGCCGCGCTTCGCCACTATATCGTCCAGCAGCACGGCCTCGCCGCCGTCGATGCCGCGATCGAGGAAGCCGGGAGTGCGCTGATCGCCGCGCATGACGAAGGCGCCACGCTGGAAGCTCGCGCGGTTCGCCTCGCCCGCCGTCTCGACGCCGCCGGCCGCCTCCACGGCGATCTGCTCGCCCGAATCCTTTCCGAAGGCATGTTGCCCTTCTTCATCGCCGGCCTCTCCTCTCTCTGCGCGCTCGATTATGGCGCCGCCTGGGAGGTGCTCGCCGATCCGCGCGGCCGGGGGCCAGCCCTCCTGCTCAAGGCCGCCGGAGTCGATCGCGAGCAGGCCGCGGCGGTGCTCCTGCTGCTGGCCAGCCACGGTCCTTTGGTGTCCGGCGCCGAAGGCGAGGAAGCCTCCGCCCAGCTCGAACTGTTCGACACGATGGACCTCGCCTCCGCCCGCGAAGTGCTCCGCCTGTGGCAGGCCGATCCCGGCTATCGGGCGAGCGTCGCCCGCATCTCCACCCGCGCCCGGCCCTCGGCGGAAGCGGCATGAGCATGAGCCTTAATTGGGGACAGTATATATTTATCGGCCCCGCCCGGCGCGAGCCGGCCTACGCTCGCGGAATAAATATATACTGTCCCCAATTAAAAGGCGGTGGGACATGAACGCCGCCGCGATCGAGGGCGTGATCGACGCCGAGGGCCGGCTCGTCGCCGCCGATCCGCCGCTCGCCGCTTTGCACGCGCGCGCCGGGGGCGAGGAGGGCGGCATGCTCGCCGTCCCCCAGATCGCCGCGCTCGCCCGGCTCGCCCGGCGCCTCGGCATCACCGTCAGCCGCGCCGCCATCGCCGCCGACGGCGATCATGACGTCGATCTGTGGGTCCGCGCCGAGCCGCGCGGCAATCAGGTCGCGCTCGCCGTCACCGGCTGGTCGGGCCGTCCCGCAAGGCTGCCGACCGTCTCGCCGCCGGCCGAGCGCGAGGCCGATTTCCTGCGCGCCGCCGCCGACTGGATGTGGGAGACGGACGATACGCTGCGCCTGACCTCGCTGTCGCCCGGCGCCGCGACCTCGATCGGGCGCGATCCTTCGGAGTTGGCCGGCAAGCAGCTCACCCGCCTGTTCCGCTTCCGCGAGAATGACGACGGCTCGCTGCCGATCCTCACCGCGCTCGCCGAGCATAAGGCGTTCGACGGCCAGGCCGCCGAGCTGCGCAGCGGCCGCAAGGGGCTCTACGCTTTGTCCGGCGTGCCCCTGATCGACGGCATGGGCCGGTTCGCGGGCTTTCGAGGGTCCGCCTCGGCGCTTCGCCTTGCCCCCGCAGGCCCGCCCGCCAACGATCCGCCGCTGCCGGGCTCGCGCCACGCCTCGGCCTTCGGCGAGCGGCTCGAGCAGGCGCTGCGCACCCCGCTCGCCCATATCATCGACAATGCCGAGCGGCTGCGGGCCCAGCAGGACGGCCCGCTGCGCCGCGATTATACCGGCTATGCCGCCGACATCGCCGCCGCCGGCCGCCATCTGCTCAGCCTGGTCGACGATCTCGTCGACCTGCAGGCGATCGAGCGGCCCGATTTCCGCACCGAGGCCGAAGCGATCGACCTCGCCGACCTCGCCCGCCGCGCCGCCGGCCTGCTCTCCGTCCGCGCCGCCGACGCCGGGGTCGGGATCGACGGCCCCGCTCTGGACGAGAGCCTGCCCGCGACCGGCGATTTCACCCGCGCGCTGCAGATCCTCGTCAATCTGATCGGCAATGCGGTGCGCTACACGCCGAAGGGCGGCCAGGTCTGGGTCCGTACCGAGCTGGAGGGCGATCTCGCCGCGATCATCGTCGCCGATCAGGGCAAGGGCATTGCCGAGGAGGATCAGGAGCGGATCTTCGGCAAGTTCGAACGCGTCGATCCCACCGAGCCCGGCGGCACCGGCCTCGGCCTCTACATCGCCCGCCGCCTCGCCCGCGCGATGCAGGGCGACATCTCGGTCGACAGCGCGCCGGGGCAGGGCGCCCGCTTCACCTTCACTTTGCCGCTTCGCACCGGCGGTTAAGCCCGCTGGACAAGCGGCGGAGCGGCCGTCAATCTTCCGGTGGGAAAGCCGGGGGATTGCCATGATCGAATTTAATGACGGCCATTATCGCGATCTTTGCCGCGACGGGCGGGTCGCCGCCGAGCTGTCGACCCTCGACGAGCGCCGCCGCAACGCGCTTCGCCAATTCTGGCTGCGGCTCGGCGCCGGCCTCGTGCTCGCCATCGGCATCGGCTGGAGCGCGGCGGGACAGAGCTGGATGGGCTTCGGCTTCTTCCTCGCCATCGCCGTCTTCGTCGTTGGCATCATTCTGGCCATCCTGCCGCTCAGCAAGGCCGGCGAGGCGCTGAAGCATCCGACCCTGGAGACGCTCGCCAAGGCCGGCGGCCTCGAATATATGCCGTCGGGCTTCGATCCGCCGGTCTATCCCGACGCGCGCAAGGCCCTGTTCGGCACCTGGCTGAGCGGCCAGACCTTCACCGATCTTTTCCACGGCACCGACCAGGAAGGGCAGCGCTTCGCCTTTTACGAGGCCCATCTCACCCGCAAATCGGGCAAGAACACGGTCACCGTCTTCTCCGGCCAGATCTACGCCTTCCAGCGCCGCCGCAGCAGCGGCAGCGAGATCGTGATCGTCCCCGATCGCGGCTTCTTCAACTTCTTCAAGCCGATCGGCGGCATGGAGCGGGTCCGCTTCGAAGCCGATACGGAGTTCGAGAAGAAGTTCGAAGTCTATGCCGCCCAGCCGCACGAGGCGCTGAGCCTGCTCGGCTCGGACGTCCGCCGCAAGCTCGTCGAGTTGCGTGCGGCGGGGCGGGTGTTCGCTTATGTCGGGCCGACCGATATCCTCGTCGCGGCGAGCGCGGCGAACAAGTTCGAGGCCGGCTCGATGTTCCGTTCGACCGGCGGCGAGGAGCGGGTGCGCAAGATGTTCGACGAGGTCTGCGAATCGCTCACCCATTTGCGGTCGCTGAAAGCCGGGCTCGATTGAGGTGACGATCCCCACTCTCACCGAGGAGCATTTCGAAAAGCTCCGCGCCGACAAGACCGTCCGCAAGTACATGCGCCTGATCACCCCCGATCATTTACGCGGGCTCGGCTGCTATCTGCTGGCCTTGCCAATTTGGGTGCTCTTCGCGGGCTATGGGGGCTATGCGCTGAACCGCGCCGGTCTCTACCCGGGCGCATGGCTTGTCCTGGCCTTGCTTGTGGTGGCAGTGGTCGTGCCCCTGCTGCCCATCCTGCGCGCGCGACGGCATATGCACCGGCCCGTGCTCGATACGCTGGCGACGCTGATCGGCATGGATTACGCCTCGCACGATTTCGAGATGAAGGCCTATGCGATCGCCAAGCCGCGCCTGTTCGGCGAGGAGGCGACCGAGACCTTCACCGAGCTGCTCGCCGGCAAGGAAGGCAAGGATGCCTTCGCCATCTGTCACGCCGAAATCGAGCTGGGTGGGGAGCCGGCCTATGAGGGCCTCTTCTACTGGCTGAAGCGCAAGAGCGAATCGACCGCCTTCGTCGCCGTGGTTCCGCTGGCCGCAGTCCCGCGTCTCAAACTCTCCGACAAGGCAAAGCGCCTCCCGAGCCTCGGCGACCCGCAGTTCGACGCAATCTTCGCAATCTTCACGGACCGCCCCGCCGAGGCCCCGGCGATGCTCAGCCCGGCGCTTCGCCGCTTGCTCCTCGGCCACGCCGCCCACGGCCCCGTCTATCTCCACATCGGCCACGCCAACGTCTTCCTCGCCGCCAGCCCCCCGGAAACCTTCGAAGCGCCACCCGGCACAGCCCGCGCCGATCGCCTCCGCGCGATCTTCGACAAGACCGCCGCGGCGCTGGGGGTCGCCCGCTCAGCGCGAGCCGCGCTTTACGCGCCCTAGAGTCCCGCCTCGGCCTGAGCTGATTGCAAAGACGCGGCGAGCCAGGTGCGCCAGGCCTTGGCATATGCTATAGTCCAACCGGGGACAGCAGAAGGGTTGCACCGGGGGGGAGCGATGATGGCGGCGAAACCGAGAGACCAGAAACTTGCGCTGATCGACCGGAAGATCGCGCCGAAGCTTCGGCTTTTCGCGAACGGTGATGAAGAGGTTTGCCAGGCACGCGCCGAATTTAGTCCCGCTCTTGCCGTCAGCGGAACTCCGAAGCGTGGTCGGCTGCGCCGCGCGGCGACCGTTGCGCTGGAGGAGCCTGCGGAACGCAAGCGCCACCACAAGCCGAAGCTCCACAAGGTGGTCGGTACCGCCCGCGCCAGCGTTTTCGTCCATTTCTCGTCCGAAGCGCCCTTCAAGCGGGGCAAGAAGGCGTTCGAAGGCATGGTCAGCCATCGGGGCAATATCGCCATGGCCCACGTGCCGCTCGACAAACTCTCCGAATTGTCGAAGCGCGGCGACGTCACCCTGATCGAGTCGGGCGATTCGGTTCGTGTGCCTCCGGTTCTGGTGACCAGCGACCCTTCCGCCACGGTGGCGCCAAGCCCGACCGAGCGGAAGGTCTCCGTGCTCGCCGCGAGCCACAGATATGGCGAGAACGTCCTCATCGGGATCATCGACGTCTCGGGTATCGCCTTCGCGCACCCCGATTTCCTCGACGGCGACAAGACTCGGATCGTGCGGCTCTGGGATATGGGGGGTGATTTCCGCGACCCGCCGTCGGCCCACCCGGGAGCGGATCTGGCGACCTTCTCTTACGGAGCCGAATTCCGCCAGGAGCATATGAACGCCGCGATCGCCGAGGCCAAGCGAATCGGGGTTTCGCCTTATGCGATCGAGCGCCAGTCCCAGCAGTCGACCGGATCGCACGGCACCCATGTCGCGAGCATCGCTGCCGGCAATAGTGGCGTTTGCCGGCGCGCCGACATCGCCTGCGTCATGCTCGCACTGAGCGAGGACGAGGATCTCGACCGGCGGCGATCCTTTTACGATTCGACCCGGATCGCCCATGCGGTCGAATATCTGCTGACCCTGGCCAGCCAGCTCGGCAAGGAGCGCGGCCTCGGCAGGCCGCTGCCGGTGTCGATCAACATCAGCCTGGGCACCAATGGCGATGCTCATGACGGATCGGCCGCGATCAACCGCTGGCTTGACCATGCCCTGGTCAAGCCCGGCCGCGCGATCTGCGTCGCGGCGGGCAATGCCGGCCAGGAGGCCCCGGCGTTCACGGGCGATATCGGCTTCGTTATGGGCCGGATCCATTCGAGCGGCCGGCTTGCCGCGAGCGGGCTTTCCGCCACCATGGACTGGATCGTGGTCGGCAATGGCATCGCAGACCTCTCCGAGAACGAGATGGAGATCTGGTACGAGCCGCAGGACCGGATGGCGGTCACCCTGGTCTCGCCCGGGCCCGGATCGCAGCGAATCGGGCCGGTCAGGCCCGGCGAGTTCGTCGAGAACCGGCAACTTGCCGACGGCACCTTCGTCAGCGTCTACAACGAGCTCTACAGCCCGGCCAACGGCGCCAATTACATCGCGATCTATCTGACGCCGAGGCTCAAGCGGCCGTTCATCGGCGTCAAATCGGGCGAGTGGCGTGTCGTGCTCGAAGGCATGGACGTCCGCGATGGCCGCTACCACGCCTGGCTCGAGCGCGACGACCCGCAGCCGATCGAGCGGCGCAACGAGGTCAATTTCATGGCCTTCCCGTCATTTTTCAGCGCGCGCAGCAATGTCGATCGCAACTCGGTCAGCACATTGGGCTGTGGCGAGCGGATCCTTTCGGTCGGCAATTACGATCTGGTGCGCCGCCGTGCCAATATCTCTAGCAGCCAGGGGCCGACCCGCGACGAGCGCAACAAGCCCGAATTGCTCGCACCCGGGACCGACATCGTCGCCGCCAACGGCTTCGCCAGCCCCGACGACGCCTGGATCGGGATGAGCGGGACCAGCATGGCCAGCCCCTATGTCTGCGGTGTCGCCGGCCTGATGTTCGCGGTCGAGCCGGATATCACCGCCGCGCAAGTGATCGGAATCATGCGGCGCACAGCGCACCCGATGGACGACGGCAGCTTCGCCTGGAAGGACGATGTCGGCTTCGGCCTGATCAATCCGGACGCCTGTCTCCGCGAGGCCGCCCGCATCAACACACGCAAGGATCTTCGCTGATGCGACTGAGGACCTTCAAGGCGAGCGACGGCGACAGCCTTTTGCTCTCCAGCAGCGATAATCGCCACATGCTGGTCGACGGCGGCCGCGGCGATTCCTTTCGCACTCACGCCGTGCAGAGCGTGTCGGACTGCAAGGTGCTCGATGTGCTTTGCATCTCTCACATTGATGCCGACCATATCACCGGTGTGCTGGAACTGCTCGACATGGAGGTCGACTGGCGAATTCATCTTGCCGAGAAGAAGAAGCCCCCAATTGGGCGGCCGCCTTCCCCGCAACCCGCCTCGCCCAAGCCGCCCAAGATCCTGCAGGTCTGGCATAATGGCTTCGGCGCCCAGCTCGGAAGTGTCGGCGGCGACGTGCGCAGCATGTTGTCGCTGGCGGCGTCGAGCCAGCTCTCGCTCGCCAATCCCGACTCGATTCCACGCCAGAATTATCTCGCCGACCTCGCACTCGGCGAGAAGCAGGCGATCACGCTCACCCACCGCCTCGGCACATCCCAGCTCGGCATCCCGCTCAACAAGCAGTTCGGCGGCAAGCTGATCCGCGCCGGGATGGCCAAATCGACCTTCAAGCTCGGCAAGGTCACGCTCACCGTGCTCGGCCCGTTTAAGGAGGATCTGGAAGCACTTCAGGCCCAATGGAAGGAATGGCTGGAGAAAAACAGCAAGGCGGTCGATGCGTTGCGCGACGAGATGGACAGGGACGCCGGTCGGCTCCAGCTTAGCGAGGCCGCGACCTTCCTGCGCACGATGGAAGGGCTTGCGGCATCAAGCAGCAAGCTCGGCGACCGCGAGTCGGTTACCACGCCGAACCTCGCTTCGATCATCCTCCTCGCAATCGAAAATCGGCGCAGCGTCCTTTTGACCGGGGATGCCGCCGGGCAGGATATTCTCAAGGGCCTCGCGGCCGCGCGCAAGCTCGACCGCAACGGCTGCATTCATGTCGACGTTTTGAAGGTTCAGCATCATGGCGCCGGGGCGAATATCGACGAGGCGTTCGTGAAGGCGGTGACCGCCGATCATTATGTCTTCTGCGGCAACGGCGCTCACAGCAACCCGGAAGAAGCCGTGCTCGACCTGATCGTCAAATCGCGCCTCGATCCGGCCAGCCGTAGCGCACACGCAAGGGCTGGCGCCGCGTTCGAGATGCACTTCAATCACGCATCGAGCGACCAGCTGACGGCCCCGCGCAAGAAGCATATGAAGACGATCGAAAAGCAGATGCAGACCCTGGCCGCGGGCTCGGCCGGCCAGATGACTGCGACCTTTCACACCAGCGGATTTTTCGACATCGTTCTCTAGCGCTTGTCGACCGGCACATAATCCCGTTGCACTGGGCCGGTGTAGAGCTGGCGCGGGCGGCCGATCTTCTGGTCGGGATCGGCGATCATCTCGTTCCACTGCGCCACCCAGCCGACGGTGCGGGCCAAAGCGAAGAGGGCGGTGAACATCGAGGTCGGGAAGCCGATCGCGTTCAGGATCACGCCCGAATAGAAATCCACGTTCGGATAGAGCTTCTTCTCGATGAAATAATCGTCCTTGAGCGCGACCTGCTCGAGCTCGCGGGCGGTGTCGAGCACCGGATCGGAGATGCCGAGCTCGTTCAGCACCTCCTCGGCGGTCTTTTGCATCACCTTCGCGCGGGGATCGAAATTCTTGTAGACCCGATGGCCGAAGCCCATCAGCCGGAAGGGATCGTCCTTGTCCTTGGCGCGGGCGATATATTCGGGGATGCGCTCGGGCCGGCCGATCTCGCGAAGCATGTTGAGCGCGGCCTCGTTGGCGCCGCCATGGGCCGGGCCCCACAGGCAGGCGATGCCGGCGGCGATGCAGGCGAACGGGTTGGCCCCCGACGAGCCCGCCAGCCGCACCGTCGAGGTCGAAGCGTTCTGCTCGTGATCGGCGTGGAGGATGAAGATCCGCCGCATCGCATTTTCGATGATCGGATTGACCTCATAGGGCTCGGCCGGGACACCGAAGGTCATCCTCAGGAAATTGCCGGTGTAGCTGAGGTTGTTCTGTGGATACATGAACGGCTGGCCGATCGAATATTTATAGGCCATCGCCGCGATCGTCGGCATCTTGGCGATCAGCCGGTGGCTGGCGATCATCCTCTGCTTGGGATCGGTGATGTCGGTCGAATCGTGGTAGAAGGCGCTGAGCGCGCCGACCACGCCGCACATGATCGCCATCGGATGGGCGTCGCGCCGGAAGCCCCGGTAGAAGGTCGCCAGCTGCTCGTGCAACATGGTGTGGCGCGAGATCGTGTGGGTGAAGCCCGACAGCTCGTCCGCGCTCGGCAATTCGCCGTTCAGCAGCAGGTAGCAGACCTCCATGAAGGTCGAATTCTCGGCGAGCTGGCCGATCGGATAGCCGCGGTGGAGGAGGATGCCGGCGTCGCCGTCGATATAGGTGATCTGCGACTGGCAGGACGCGGTCGAGGTGAAGCCCGGATCGTAGGTGAAGACGTCCGTTTCAGCATAAAGCTTGCGAACGTCGATCACGTCGGGGCCGACCGTGCCCGAGAGCGTGTCATAATCGTAGCTGTTGCCGCCGATCGAGAGCGTGGCTTTGTCCGCCATCCTATTGACCCTTCCCAGTCATTGCGTCGGCCACCCGCGCGAGGCTCTCCTCGCGCCCGAGCAGCGTCAGCACATCGAAAATCCCGGGCGACGTCCCCCGCCCGGTCAGCGCCGCCCGCAACGGCTGCGCCACCTGGCCAAGCTTCACGCCCAGGGCCTCGGCAACCTCCCTTACGGCCTGCTCCGTCGCCGCCTCGGTCCAGTCCGGCAAAGCGGACAGGGTCCGGTGGACATGCGCGAGCAAGGTCCGTGCGGCGTCATCTAGCAGGGACGCGGCCTTCTCGTCCATGTCGAGTGGCACGGATTTGAACAGAAAGGCCGCGCCGTCCGCCAACTCGTTCAAATCCTTCGCCCGCACGGTCAGCACGGGCATCGCGCGGGCGAGCAGGTCTTCGTCCGCTCCGGGCAGCTTCGGCGCGACCAGCGCCGCGATCCGCGCCGGCTCGGCCTGGCGCAGATAATGGCCGTTCACGCTCTCCAGCTTCTTGAGATCGAAGCGCGAGGGCGATTTGCCGACCGCGTCCACATCGAACCACTCGATCGCCTGTTCGCGCGAGATGATTTCGTCGTCGCCATGGCCCCAGCCGAGGCGGAGCAGATAGTTGAACAAGGCTTCGGGCAGGATGCCGAGCTCGTCGCGATAGGCATCGACGCCGAGCGCGCCGTGCCGCTTGGACAATTTCGCCCCGTCCTGGCCGTGGATCAGCGGGACGTGGGCATAGACCGGCTCGGGCCAGCCCATCGCGCGGACGATCACGAGCTGGCGAAAGGCGTTGTTGAGATGATCGTCGCCGCGGATGACGTGGGTGATGCCCATGTCGTGATCGTCGACGACGACGGCGAGCATATAGGTCGGGCTCCCGTCCGAGCGGAGCAGGACGAAATCGTCGAGCTCACTATTCTGCACCGCGACCCGGCCCTGGACCTGATCCTCGATCGCCGTCTCGCCCTCACGCGGGGCTTTGAGCCGGACCACATAAGGCGCGTCGGGCGTCGGCGCGTCGGGCGCGCAGTCGCGCCAGGTGCTGTCGGTCCGGAACGGACGCCGCTCGGCCTGCGCGGCGGCGCGTTGCGCGGCCAGCTCCTCCTGCGTCATCCAGCATTTGTAAGCATGGCCCGAAGCGAGCAGCTCCTCTGCCACCGCCGCGTGCCGATTGGCGAATTCGGACTGGAACCAGGTCGCCCCGTCCCAGTCGAGCCCAAGCCACTTCATCCCGTCGAGGATCGCCCCGATCGCCTCGCGGGTCGAGCGCGCCTTGTCGGTATCCTCGATCCTCAGCACGAACTTGCCGCCGTGGCGCCGCGCATAGAGCCAGTTGAACAGTGCCGTCCGCGCCCCCCCGATATGGAGGAAGCCGGTGGGCGAGGGCGCGAAGCGGGTGACGACCCGCTTTGGCTCTGGGCTTGCGCTCAAGGGGCTAATCTCCAAGGATGCGGGCCATGGCGACCCGTGACGCGAGCGCCCCTAGCATAGGCAGTCGCCCGCGCGAAAGGCGGGCGGCTCCACCCTTTCGTCGACCCGGCGAAGGCCGGGACCCATCCCTCTATCGTCATCCCGGCGAAGGCCGGGACCCATGAACACCGACGTCGGCGGACTTGGCGCAGACGCCGGCGTCAATGGATCCCGGATCAAGTCCGGAATGACGGCCTTGGGGCGCGGAGCCCGCCGCCTCTCCGACCGCCTCGAGGCTCTTGCCGAGGCCGAGCGCGACCAGCTGCCGCTATGGCTCCCGGTCGGCCTGATCCTCGGCATCGGCGCCTGGTTCTGGCTGCCCGACAGCAACGCCTGGATCGCCTTCCTCCTGCTTGCCGGCACCGCGGCGCTGGCCAGTCTCGCGCTCGCGCCGGGGACGCGCTGGGGCAGGGCGCTGCTCATCTTCAGCCTCGCCGCCGCGCTCGGCTGCGCCCTGATCTGGTGGCGCGCCGAGAGCGCCACCGCCCCCCGCCTCGAACGCGCCGGCCTGATCGAAACCGAGGCGCGGATCGAAAGCGTTCAGCGCCTCGCCGCCGAACGCACCGTCCGCCTCGTCGTCCGCCCGCACGAGGAGGGCATGCCCTATCGCCTCAGGGTCAATGTCGACGAGGGCAAGGCCCGCCCCGAATTCCAGGCCGGCGCCGTCATCCGCCTGCGCGCCTGGCTGATGCCGCCGGCGCCGATGGCCGTCCCCGGCGCCTATGATTTCGCCCGGGTCGCCTGGTTCCAGCGGATCGGCGGCACCGGCCGCGCGCTGGACATAACCCTGGTCGAGCCCGCCTCCGGCACCAGCCTCTCCGCCCGCCTCGCCGACTGGCGCCAGCGCCTCTCCGCCCATATCCGCGAACGCCTTCCCGGCGCCGAGGGCGGGATCGCCGCCGCGCTCGCCACCGGCGACCAGTTCGGCATTCCCGAGGAAGAAGCCGAAGCGATGCGGCGCTCGGGCCTCGCTCATCTGCTCTCGGTCAGCGGGCTCCATCTGACCGCGGCGGTCGGCGCGGTGATGCTGCTGACCCTCAAGCTGCTCGCATTGAGCCCCGCGCTGGCGCTGCGCTTCCGCCTCGTCCTCATCGCGGCGGCGGCCGGTGCGCTTGCCGGGGTCGCCTACACACTGCTGACGGGTTCGGAGGTGCCCACCGTTCGTGCCTGCATCGCCTCGCTGCTGATCCTCGCCGGGATCGCGCTCGGGCGTGACGCGCTGACCCTCCGCTTGGTCGCGGTCGGCGCGCTGATCGTGCTTTTGCTCTGGCCCGGGAGCCTGCCCGGGGCGAGCTTCCAGATGAGCTTCGCCGCGATCGTCGCGATCGTCGCTCTCCACGAAAATCCGCGCGTTCAATCCTGGGTCTCGCGCCGCGACGAGGGCGGGGCGATGAAGGTCGGACGGGTCCTCTTCGCACTCGTCCTCACCGGCCTTGCCGTCGAGATCGCCCTGACGCCGATCGCCCTGTTCCACTTCCACAAGGCCGGCCTCTACGGCGCCCTCGCCAACGTCGTCGCGATCCCGCTGACCACCTTCGTGATCATGCCGCTCGAGGCGCTCGCTCTGCTCCTCGATCTGGTCGGCCTCGGCGCGCCGGTCTGGTGGCTGACCGGCCAGGCGCTCTCCTTCCTCCTGTGGCTTGCTCATGCCGCCGCCGGAGCGCCCGGCGCCGTCGCCTTGCTGCCCGCGATGCCGCCCGCCGCCTTCGCGCTGATGATCGCCGGCGGCTTGTGGATCTGCCTGTGGCGCACCTCCTGGCGATTGTTCGGCCTCGCCACGGTCATGCTCGGCGCCTTGTGGGCGGTGGCGACCCCGGCACCCGACCTGCTCGTCACCGGCGACGGCCGCCATCTCGTCCTGCGCGGCGAGGACGGCCGGCTAGCCCTGCTCCGTCCCAGGGCCGGCGATTATGTTCGCGACACCCTCGCCGAACTCAGCGGCGCCGAGCCCGATTATCTCGAACTCGAGCGCCTCCCACAAGCAGTGTGCAGCCCGGATCTGTGCGCCGCGACGGTCGAGCGGGACGGCCGCCGCTGGCGCATCCTGGTCACCCGGACCCGCCATTTCGTGCGCTGGGACGAGATGGTGCGCGCCTGCGCCCGGGCCGACATCGTCGTCGCCGACCGCGGCCTGCCGCGCGGCTGCACCCCGCGCTGGCTGCGCGCCGACCGCTTCTTCCTGCGGCGGACCGGCGGCCTCGCCATCACCTTCGGCGCGGAGCCGATCCTTGCCACCGTGGCTGCGCGCGAGGGGGACCATCCCTGGGCGGGCGCGAGCCGCTGACGCTTGCTTGTGGCCCGCACCTCGCCCCTGACCTTTGCTTGTGGCCCGCTTCGCGCCCCTCTATGGATGCGGACCCTTTTGCAGACGAGGTGCCGATGCCGGATCCGGGCCAACCCGAGCTTTGCTACATCTCGCACGAGCTGTTCGTGGCCGACGTGCAGGCGGTCGGCGACCAGCTCGACAGCGAGGGCTGGCGGCCCGATTTCCTGGTCGGCATCGGCCGCGGCGGGCTGGTTCCCGCCGCCTATCTGTCGCACCGCACCGCGATCCCCATGCTCTCGGTCGATCACAGCTCCGGCGAACCCGGCTTCGGCGACGATCTGCTCGCCAAGCTTGCCGCCAAGCTCCGTGCCGGCAGGCGGCTGCTCATCGTCGACGACATCAACGACAGCGGCGGCACCATCGCCTATCTGCGCGAGGCGATCGAGGAACGATCCGGCGCCGACGCCGATCGGCTGCGCATCGCCGTCCTGGTCAGCAACATCCGCTCGATCGCCCGCGTCGAATATCACAGCCGCCTGATCGACCGCAGCGTCGACAAGCGCTGGTTCGTCTTCCCCTGGGAAGCGATGGCCCCGGCGGCGGCGCTGGTCGAGGATGCGGTGGCGGTCCCGGAACGGCTGGCTTGAGCTAAGGGCCCGAATCATGGACCGTTCCCCGGCGAAGGCCGGGGCCCAGGCCGGCGCGAGCCGGACCTGCTGCGCCGCCGGTGACTCCCGGCAGGCTTGCCTCAAACCTTCGGAAAAGCCTTCGGCTCCTGGGCCCCGGCCTTCGCCGGGGAACCGCATCGCGCAAGCGCGGGCGAAATCAGTGAGTGCATGCAGACCCGGGACGCCCCGCCTAGCCCGGCTTCACGCAGGCCAATTCATTGCCGCTCGGATCAAGGAATTGGAACCGCCGCCCGCCCGGAAAGGCAAAGATCGGTCGCACGATCATGCCGCCGGCGAGCATGACTGCGTCGAGCGCGGCCTCCAGATCGTCGACCTCGATCACCGCCAGCGGCGCTCGCGTCGCCTCGCCGCGATCGCCCTGCAGGCCGATGTCGGTATCGCCCGTCATCGTCGCGGCATAGGTCGGCCCGAACTCGGTCAGCGCCCAGCCAAAGGCGCGTTCGTAAAAGGCCCGGGCGGTGGCGACGTCCTGAACCGGCAATTCGACATAGTTGAGACGGGCCATGGCTTCCCTATCGGTTTAGCGGAGACTCGGGGCTGAATCCGATCCGTTCGACACCCGCCCGTTGTAACTCGAATACGACCCCGCCGACACAGCGATATGGCGTGGTCCGGCTGAACGTCAGCTCTACCCCGCCGCGCACTCGTCGCGCGATGGCTGGGATATCCGCCAGCGCGAGGCGCTGACCATGGACCTCGATCACGCAAGGGTCGGTGTCGCTGCCGGTTCCCGCGAGGCGTATCACTGACGCGCGCTCCGCTGCGCAGCCTGTCGCAACCGACAGGATCGCCAGCGCCAAAATGGCCGTTCGCCGGACCATTCAATACCGTCGCAGCAATCCCGCCAGCTTGCCCTGAATCTGCACCTGATCCTCGCGATAGCGTTGCGGATCATATTGCCGGTTGGCCGGATCGAGGCGGATCATCTGGCCTTCGCGGCGGTAGGTCTTGAGCGTCGCTTCCTCATTGTTGACCAGCGCGACCACGATCTCGCCGTCGCGGGCGCTGTCGGTCTTGCGGACCAGCGCATAATCGCCGTCGAGAATGCCGACCTCGACCATCGAATCGCCGGCGACCTCGAGCGCATAATGTTCGCCGGGGCCGAGCAGGGCGGCGGGGACCGGGAGGGTATCGGTGCCCTGCAGCGCCTCGATCGGGGTGCCGGCCGCGATCCGGCCGTGCAGGGGCAGCTCGACGACCGAATCGTTAGCCGCTTCGGGGACCCGCACCTGCGCCCCGCGCGCCGTCGGCGCGGCGGTCCGCGTTTCGGGCAGCTTCAGCACTTCCAGCGCCCGCGCCCGATTGGCGAGGCGGCGGATGAAGCCGCGCTCCTCCAGCGCCGAGATCAGCCGGTGCACGCCGCTCTTCGACTTGAGGTCGAGCGCCTCCTTCATCTCCTCGAACGAGGGCGAGACACCGGTCTCGGCGAGCCTCGCGTCGATGTACATCAAGAGCTCATGTTGCTTGCGCGTCAGCATTCGGGGTCTCCCGCAGGAACGTATGCGGAACGTGTATGGAACGTTACGGACGCTGTCAAGCGCTTGCCTTCACGGCCGCCAGCCGGAGGAAGTTGCCGAGCAATCGGTGGCCCTGCGCGCTCGCGATGCTCTCGGGGTGAAACTGCACGCCATGGATCGGCAGCGTCCGGTGGTGCAGACCCTGGATGGTGCCGTCTTCGGCCCGAGCATTGACGACCAGGCAGTTGGGGAGGTTGTCGGGCACGACCGCGAGCGAATGATAGCGGGTCGCCTCGAACGGGGAGGGAAGGCCGGCGAAGACGCCGCTGCCGTCATGCACGATCGCCGAGACCTTTCCGTGCATCACCGACGGCGCCCGCGCCACTCGCCCGCCGAATTGTTGCCCGATCGCCTGATGCCCGAGGCACACGCCCAGCAAGGGCAGGCGCGCCTCGGCGCAGGCGGCGACCAGGTCGAGCGAGGTGCCGGCCTCGTCCGGCGTGCCGGGCCCGGGCGAGATGAGGATCGCCTCGGGCCCGCGCGCCAGCGCCTCGGCTGGGGTAAGCGCGTCGTTGCGCGCGACCTCGACCGCCGCGCCGCACTCCTTCAGATAATGGACCAGATTCCAGGTGAAGCTGTCATAATTGTCGAGGACCAGGATCACCTATTCGAGCGCGCCGCCGACCGTGCGCCGGACCCGCTGGATCGCTTCCTCGTCGCGGCTGACCTCGGAGCGCAATTCGACCGAACGGGCGAACTGCTGGGCGATTTCCTCGCTCGCGGTGGCGGAGAGGCGCTGGACCATGGCGGGCAAGGCCCTGGGATCGCTGTTCGCATCGCCCGGCGTACGCTGCGCATGATGGACGATCAGCCAGCCGCTGCGATCCGGCGCCTCGACCGCGCGGGCGCGATTTTGCTGCAGGCTGAACAGGACGAGCAGCGGCTGCGCGGGCGCCTGGCCGTTGCCCGGCTCGATCTCCAGACGGCGCACATTGATGTCCTGGGTCTGTGGGCGGGGCTGGGCCGCGGCGAAGGCCGCCCCAGCTGCGGTCCCGCCATTAATCTGACGGGCGACCCCTTCGGCGATGGTGCGCGCCCGCGCGAGCGCCCGGCTCCGCACCAGCGCGGCGCGGACCCGATCGCGGACCTGCGCCAACGGCGCCGGCGCGGCCGGCTCGACGCTCTGCACGTGCAGCAGAGCGAAGCGGCGGTTCGGCTCGATCTGCTCGACGATCGGGACCAGCTCCTCGGGGTCGATCCCGAACGCGACTTCGAGCAGAGGCTGCAACTCGGCGGCGGGCTGGAACGAGCCCCCGCCGATCGGCCGGCCATTGGCCGCGATCGCCGGGGTCGTCACCACGGTCAGCCGTTCGGCCCGCACGATCTGGTCGAAGCTTTCGTCCTCGGCGAGCCGGTCCTCGATCCGGGTGATCAGCTCGCCCAGCGCATCGACCCGCTTGCGCTGCTCGATGAAGGCGACGATCTCGGGCCGCGCGGAGTCCAGCGAGCGCGCCGGCGTGCCCGTGATCCGCTCGACCCGGACGACATGGAAGCCGAGTTCCGAGCGAACCGGCCCGGCCACGGCGCCTTGCGCGGCGGCGAAGGCGGCGGCCGCGACCGCGGCGGTGGTCGCCTCGCCGAACTGCTCCCGGCTCTGATCGGCGAAGCTGATGTCGCGCGGCGCGAAGCCGGCCTGGGCGGCGGCGTCGGCGAAGCTGGTCCCGCCCTGCACCCGCTGCACGAAAGCGCGGGCGTCGGCTTCGGACGGAAGCACGACATGCTGAAGGCTGCGCGTTTCGCGCGCGCCGAAGCGGCCGCTGTTCGCCTGATAGACTTGGCGGACCTCCGCGTCGGTCGCGGCGCCGGCCTGGCCGACCTGCTCGAAGCCGAGCACCGCATATTTGATCACCCGGCGCTCGGGAACGGTGAACGCGCCCCGGTTGCGGCGGTAGAATTCGGCGATCTCAGCGTCGCTCGGGTTGATCCCGGCGGCGACCGCGTCAGCCCTGATCAGGGCGACCGTGCCGCGGCGCCGCTCGAGCATCAGATTGGCATATTGCCGCGCGACATTCTGCGGCGGCCGCGCCCCGATCGCGACCGGCGAGACCAGCTGGCGCTGCAGGCTTTCACCGCGAAGATTGTCGCGCAGAAGCGCATCGCTCATCTGCTGCTCGAGGAGATATTGCCGGTAGAGGTTCATGTCGAACTGACCGGCAAAATTGCGGAAGATCTCCGCATTGCGAATGCGATCGTCGATCATCTCCTCGGAAACGGCAAGGCCGCGCTCTGAGGCAAAGTCGCGCAGCGCGGCCGAGGCAATGAGCTGGTTGAGGCTCTGCTCGAACACGCCCTGGGCGAGGAACGCCTCCATCGTGAGATCGGGCTGCTGCGCCCGCGCGGCCGCGAACTGACGGGTGACGAGATCGCTGACCTCGTTCGCCGGAATCGCCTTGCCCTCGACCGTCGCGACGGTCTCGGTCGGGCTGCCGGTTCCGGTCATGCTGCCGATTCCGCCGACGCCGCCGGTGCCGAAGCCGGTGACGACGATCGCGACCAGGGCGAGGAAGAGCAGCAGCAAGGTCGCCCATGAGCGAAGCGATTTGCGGAGGCCGGCGATCATTGGAAGGGTCCTGACGGTTGCATTTGCGCGGGTCATATAAGCGCGCTAGGCGCCCGGCAACCGCTGCATGGGGAAAGCCCGAATGAACCTTCGCCGCAAGCTGGTCGCCGGCAATTGGAAAATGAACGGCAATCTCGCCGCCCTCGCCGAGCTGGGCGCGATCGCCGAAGCCGCGCGCGGCGCTTCGGGCGTCGACGTCGCGATCTGCCCGCCCTTCACTCTGATCGCCTCGGCGGTGACCCGTTCGGCCGGGCTTGCGATCGGGGCGCAGGATTGCCACGCCGCCGCCAGCGGCGCCCATACCGGCTGCGTCGCCGTGCCGATGCTCGCCGAAGCGGGTGCCAAACTGGTGATCGTCGGTCACAGCGAGCGCCGCGCCGATCAGCACGAGAATGACGAGGAGGTCCGCGCCAAGGCCGAGGCTGTGCTCGCCGCAGGCCTCACCGCGATCGTGTGCGTCGGCGAGAGCGATGCGCAGCGCCGCTCGGGCGAGCACGAACGGGTGGTCGAGGCGATGCTCGCGGGCTCGCTCCCCGAGCAATGGGAGAATGGCGAGCTGGTCGTCGCTTATGAGCCGATCTGGGCGATCGGCACCGGCAACGTCGCCACCGCCGCCGACGTGGCCCAGATGCACGCCGCGATCCGCGCGACCCTGGTCGGGCGCTTCGGCGACAAAGGCGGCCGGATCCGCATCCTCTACGGCGGCTCGGTCAAGGCCGACAATGCGGCGGAGCTGTTCGCCGTCCCGGACGTCGACGGCGCCCTCGTCGGCGGCGCAAGCCTCACCGCCGCTTCGTTCGTGCCGATCGTCGAGGCCGCCGCGCGCGGCTGAGCTTTGCCGGGTTGAACCACCCGTGGTTGAACAGGCGGGCGCGATCCCCTAAGTCGCCCTCGAAACCGCACCGCTGAAAGCCCGCTTCCATGTTCACCTTCCTGCTCATCGTCCAGGCGATGATCGCCTTCGTCCTCATCGTCCTCATCCTGATGCAGCGCTCGGAAGGCGGCGGGCTCGCCGGCGGCGGCAGCCCCGCGGGCATGATGAGCGCGCGCGGCGCCTCCGATTTCCTCACCCGCGGCACCGCGATCATGGCGACGATCTTCGTCGGCCTATCGATCGCGCTCGCCGGCATTGCCGCCGGACAGCGTTCCACCCGCGAGATCGACCCGAACCTCGCCGCGCCCAGGCCGGCGCGGCCCGCTACGCCTGCGACTCCCGCCAAGGCTCCCCCCGCTCAGCAGCCCGCCGGAGCGCCAACGGCGAATTGACAATGAGCCGCACCGCCTCAGCGCAGCCGGCGTGAAACGCCGCGCAAGCTGAGGCGAGAGACGGCGAAAGTGCGGACGGCGGGGCGGCGGCTTGCCCGTCGAGCCCGACCGACGGCGCGGCTTTGCCGCGTCGGCCCTTCGCTCGCCTTTAAATTTTTCCGATTCGCCCGCTTGCCCTTTGCGCACGCGACCGCTTAAGCCTTTCCTCCCATGGCGCGGTTCATTTTCATCACCGGCGGCGTGGTCTCATCGCTTGGCAAGGGCCTGATGGCGGCATCGCTCGCGGCGCTGCTGCAGGCGCGCGGCTACAGCGTGCGGCTGCGCAAGCTTGATCCCTATCTCAACGTCGATCCCGGGACGATGAGCCCGTACCAGCATGGCGAAGTCTACGTCACCGACGACGGCGCCGAAACCGATCTCGATCTCGGCCATTACGAGCGCTTCTCCGGCGTCCCCGCCCGCCAATCCGACAACGTCACCTCGGGCCGGATCTACCAGGGCATCATCACCCGCGAGCGGCGTGGCGATTATCTCGGCGCCACCGTCCAGGTGATCCCCCACGTCACCAACGCGATCAAGGATTTCATCCGCGCCGATATCGAAGACGAGTGCGATTTCCTCCTGTGCGAAGTGGGCGGCACCGTCGGCGACATCGAATCGCTGCCCTTCATCGAGGCGATCCGCCAGTTCCGCAACGAGGAGCCGCGCGGCTCGACCCTCTCGATCCACACCACTTTGGTCCCCTATATCGCCGCCGCCGGCGAGCTTAAGACCAAGCCGACCCAGCACAGCGTGCGCGAGCTCACCTCGCTCGGCATCCAGCCCGAAATCATCGTCTGCCGTTGCGATCGGCCGCTGCCCGAAAGCGACCGCGCCAAGATCTCCAACTTCTGCAACGTCCGCCTCGAAGCGGTCATCCCCGCCCTCGATGCGGCCAGCATCTACGCCGTCCCCGCCCAATATCACGAGGCCGGGCTCGACGCCGAAGCCTTGCGCGCGTTCGGCATCGAGGATGCGCCGGACCCCGATCTCGCCCGCTGGGAGGACGTCCTCGATCGCCTGCTCCATCCCGAGGGCGAGGTCTCGATCGGCGTGGTCGGCAAATATGTCGGCCTCCAGGACGCCTATAAGAGCCTGACCGAGGCGCTCGTCCACGGTGGCCTGGCCAACCGCGTCAAGGTCAACATCAAGTGGCTCGACGCCGAATTGTTCGAGCATCCCGAAGCCGAGCTCACCGCGGCGCTGGAGCCGATGCACGCGATCCTCGTCCCCGGCGGCTTCGGCGAGCGCGGCAGCGAAGGCAAGATCGCCTCCGTCCACTTCGCCCGCACCCGCGAAGTGCCCTTCTTCGGCATTTGCCTCGGCATGCAAATGGCCTGCATCGAAGCGGCGCGGAACACCGCCGGCCTGGAGGGCGCGGGCTCGAGCGAATTCGGCGAGGCCAAGGAGCCGATCGTCGGCCTGATTACCGAATGGATGAGCGAGGAGGGCCTCCAGAAACGCGCGGAAGGCGGCGACCTCGGCGGCACCATGCGCCTCGGCGCCTACGAAGCGAAGCTCGCCGGCAACAGCGTCGTCCGCAGCATCTATGGAAGCGACACGATCAGCGAACGCCACCGCCACCGCTACGAAGTCAACGCCCACTACAAGGACGCGCTGGAAGCGGGGGGGCTGGTCTTCTCAGGGATGAGCCCGGACGGGGAATTGCCGGAAATCGTCGAGAGGCCGGATCATCCGTGGTTCGTGGGGGTGCAGTTCCACCCGGAGCTGAAGTCGAAGCCGTTCGACCCGCATCCTTTGTTTGCGAGCTTTATCGAAGCGGCGGTGAAGCAATCTCGCCTTGTCTGATGGCGACCTGAGCCGGAGCGCATGCCCTCAATCGACGCTCTAAAGGCTGACAGCCATCTGCTGAAGTACCGCGTCAAGTGGCGAAGCCACGGCGACGCGATCCGCACCCCAAAGCAGCGCAACGGCATAGTTCCTCGAGTTTTCGCGAGTAACGCAGATCGATCCGGAATCGCCCGCCTGGGCAAAGGGATTCCGTCCTGGAGGGGTGTCGATACGAATCTGGTTGTGCATGATCAAGGTCGGCTTCTGAACGTCCATATCGACCGATCCCACCACGCCGGAGGTCATGTTCGTGGTCCGCCCGCGCTTTGATAATATTTGGCCGATCGCCGCGTCCATCGGCGCCGCTTCGATTCCGCCCCCGATACCGAAAATTGCCCGCGGACTTACCGGGCGCAGGTCGGTCCTGACCAGTGCGACCGCGGCGTCGACTCCGACATTATGGCCGCCGATCACCGAATTGCGGAGCGCCCACCGCGACAGAGTTGCGCACGCATTGCACTCGCCTGTCGGATTGTCGGCGCGGGATTGCTGACATATGGCATCGCCGACTTGAGCTCTCCCGTCGCTCAGCGCCAGGACATGCGCGTTGCTGAGGATCATCGGCATTTGAGTGGCAATATCGGTGACGATGACGCCCAGCGTTCCGCTGCCGTTGCTGAGGCGCGAGGGGGCAATGCTGATTCCTCCCTCGAGCCTGATATAGCGGGCCGGATCGACCGCCGCCGAGCCCTTTGCCCTGGGTGCGGCCTTGACCCAGTCCTGGCCGAAGTCCGCCTCGATCACGTCCGTGGGGAAGCCTTCCATTTTGGACGGCAGAAGGTTCTTGGGGGCGAACTTGCCTTTGCGTTTCACGCAGAAGAAAATCGACAGGATGCCGGTTTGGCGGCCGTCTATCAGTTTCAGCCCGACGCCGATGCCGGTGACGTCAGGCCGGGCGAGAAAGTCGCCCGAAATCCTGTCCTTCACGTCGCGCATTCGCCGGTGAAGGGCTTCATCTATTCCGCGCATCGTATTTCTCCTCCGAGCCGGCGTCGTAACGGGTCACTCGAGCGCGGTGCGGCCCCTGCCGACCGAATTCATGCGCAATCCGCCGTGCCACCGAGCGCCAGCGTCGGACGGGTGCGGTGGCCCGCCGATAGGCGGATTTCGCGAGCCGCTCGCGCTCCTCGGGATTGCGGTAGAGTCGCTCCAGCGCCGCTGCCGCTGCCTCCGGGCGCGGCGCGTGCATTAGAGTGCTCTCGTAGAAGATGAACTCGGATTCGGCGGTCTCCGTCAGCAGCGCCGCCCCGGCCCAATTCTCCCGAAAGCTCGTGTGATCGGGCACCACCTGCGCCGCGCGGGTCGCGGCATGCTCGAAGGTGCCGAGGCCCCAGCCTTCGCCCATCGAGGTCGTCAGCCCGACGTCGCAGGCATTGTAGAGGAGGTTTAGAGTTTCGACCGGAAGGACGTCGTTCCGGGCCTCCGGCGAGATCAGGACCAGGCCGCTCAACCCGGCCGCTTCGATCTGCCCTCGCAGCGCCCGTTCCTGCTCGGCCGAGCGGCGGGCGATGTGGAGGCACAGCCGTGCGTCGGCCTTGCCACGGGCGAAGCGGGCGAAGGCCTCGAGCGTCAGATCCAGCCGTTTGCGATAGGCGATTCGGTTGGCATTGAGGACGATGAACGCGTCGTCCAGCTCGGGACGGTCCGGAAAGCGACGCCGCCGTGCTGCCCGCCGCCGCTCTCGTTCGCCGCCGGCCGGCTGGTCGAGGGGGCGGAAGCTGCCGCTGTCGAAGCCGTGGCCGACGACGGCAAGCGCGGGAGGGCGGAACGCCGGATCGCGGGCCTCCATCCGGCGGCTCAGGGCCTTGGCGCCTTCGAGCGCATCGCGGGTATAGAGGAAGCAATGGTCGACCAGGTCGAGCACTCCGCCGAGCGTGTCGCCGCTCATTTCGCCTTCGACCGGGAGATAGAGGGCGAGCCGGGTCCGGCCGCGCAGCGGCTGGAGCTGCTGGAGGAATGGCTGGGCCATGAAGCCCGGGCCACAGACCAGGACCGCGTCCGGGGGCGAGGAAGCGAGGGCTTCGGTCACCCAACCCGGCGCCAGAAAATAGCGCGGGTGGGTGCCGACCACCTGCGCTCGCCACCCCGCCCCCGGCCGGGCGGCGCAGGTCGCCTGGCCGGGGGCGAAGCCGAGCCGGGTGAGTTGGAACGCGCGCCCGAGCTCCGGCGCCAGCCCCGCCCCGACATTGGTCAGGCCGGAGCCGGCGAGTTGGAGACCGGCGAGGAGCAGCGTCGGCACCCGCTACGCCTCAGCTGGACCAGTTAGGCGCGCTAACCGGCACGACGTAGGCCATGAAGTTCATGAAATCGAACTGCTTGGCGCCGTCGACGTGCAACGGGTAGTTCAGCACGTCGTCGTTCATGAACGGGGGCTCCGTGTTCGGCTGCTGGCCAAGATAGGTTTCGTAAGGAATCAGCCCGTTCTCACCGTTGATGTTGGTGATCGTATAATCGCCGTCCGGAAGGCCCGAGCCCTTACCGGCCGAAAAGACGAACCGGGTGACGTACAGCGTGTCCATCAGCATGTTGTAGTCGGACGGCGGGATGGCCGACGGGGTCGTCCAATGGCCGGGCCAGGCATAGGGTGCGCCGAGCCGATTTCTCCGAGTGGCCGCGACAGGGTCGCCACCGCTGGCCGGGGTGAGGCTGAGCGCCGCCTGGTCGACGGCCGGCCCGATCGGCGCGTCGGCGGAATAGGCCATGAGCAGGACGATCCGTCGTTCGTCCGGGTCGGTGACGTACAGGTTGGCGAGCAGCTCCTCGGCGCTCCGGAGCACCGCGGAGGGCTCGATGTAGTTCTTGCCCGCCGGGCCCGATCCGAGCCGCTGCACTCCGGGATCGAGTTGCAGGATCGCGTGGGTGGCAATGAACGGAACGGCATTATATTGGCCAATCGTCGCGTTTTGCGGATTGATGCCCGAATAGATGAGCGGGATCAGCCAGGTCATGAAGGTGGTTTCCTGGCTCAGGACGGTTTTCTTGTAATCGACCCAGGCGTCGGCGGCTGACGTTGAATCGCGGTTAAAGTTGTAGGCTTCCATCACCAGGTTGGTGGCGCGCAGCTGCGCATAGGCAAGTTTGCGGTAATAGTTGATATATTGCTTGACGGCATCGCGATAGTCGAGCTGACCGGCAGCGACCAGCGGCGATACCATCGACGACCAGAGCTGAAGCACGCCCCTTGCCTGGCTGTCGTCCATGATGAACGCGGATATCGCGTTGAGCGCCACCTTCGGCCCGTTGTTCATGTTGAGCACGTCGTTCATGAGCTGGACGACCTCGCCGGTCGGAACCGCCTGGGGAGTCCCGACATTGGGATCGGCCGCATATTGGCCGTAAGTCTGGTAGCTGGTGTCGATCGCGACGATATATTCGGTCATCTCGACGTCGACCTCCTGCCACTGCTGGTAGAGTCCCGACTGCGCGAGGTTTGCGAGCATTTCTGCAAAGCTCGACAGCTGAGCGTTGAGGCTCGCGATGGCGGTCGAGATCGCCCCGATCTCATTGCCCATCTGGGTGAGCTGCGCGCTCTGCGCGGTGATCCCGTCGGAGAGCAGCGTAAGGCTCGCCTGGTCGCCCTTCCATTCGGCCTGGAGCTCCTGCTGAACCGTGCTCAGGGTCTCGCCGCCGCTGGTCTGGCCGTTGCCGAACAGGGTGTTCATGATCCCACCCACGTCGACTCCCGTAGCATCGGTGAGAGCGCCGGCGGCGGTCTGGGCGAGCCCGCGCCCGACCGTGCTGATTGCGTCGTCGAAAAAGCTCATCTAATCTCTCCCGTTAAAGTAATACACAACCATCGCCAAGCTATACGTAGCATGACGTAAAACGACGTTTAGTGCATTATCATTCTTGGATACGACGAAGTTACATAAGCGTAGTTTCCATTGATACTTAGACTCGGAAGTTTTCAAACTAGACTCTATGCGACGACAGGGTGACCCGTCGAGCGCTCTAGACGACTCGGGATGTAGCAGACAGGTAAGAAGAGTCGAATCTTTTTTAAGCGGCTTGACATGCGGTCGCCCAAAAATGGGGCGGTTCGGCAGCCGGCGGCTTTCCGTCATTGCTTCGAACGGGATCTCGGCCTGTCTTGCCCCTCGCTAGGAGCGGCTTTCGACGCAGCAGGCTCACGCGGGGCACCCGACGATTGTTGGATACAAATAGGATTTCGCCTGCCAGCATGAAGCGACTCGACGCCCTCGCGCCGGGCGGCTCTTTCGCAGCGTCAGCCTTCAGGTCTCCGGGCTTGGATTCGTCTTGCTCGTCTCGGTCGAACGATAGCCACTGCGCGTCGGTATCTTGTCACGAGTGCGAACATTCGGACCTTTCGCGTTCACGTCCGACCGCTTTTGCCGATCCTGCTTTCGACGCGAACTGTCCCCCAAATCAAAACGCCCTCCCTCGTTACCAAGGAAGGGCGGCTCTTATCCGATCATCTCGGCGACGATCCGTCGCAATTCGATGGTGGAGAGGGTGGGGGAGGCGGGCGGCGCCGGACGGGGTCCGGGGCGCTCCTGCATCCCGCTCGAAAGCAATGCTTTCGGCAGATGGAGCCGGGGTCGTATCGACCCGGCACTATGGATATTCATTTCAGTCCTCGGCGGCTGGTTTCGCCGCCTTTTCATTTGTGTCTTTGGTGGTTCAAGCGATCCGCCGGAGCGTTGCGGCCCCGGCGGATCCCAGGAAGATTACGAAGCGTCCGACAGGTTGACCGCGGAGGCCTTGCCGTCGCGACCGGTCTCGAGCTCGTAGCTGAGCTTCTGGCCTTCGCGCAGCGTGCTCATCCCCGAACGCTCGACGGCGCTGATGTGGACGAACGCGTCCTTGCCGCCTTCCTCGTTGGTGATGAAGCCGTAGCCGCGGTCGGTATTGAAAAATTTGACGGTGCCGATAGCCATGATGTGGCCCTTTCATATGCAGTAATTCCCGCGCGCGAATGGCGCGGCGGGGCCGATAGTAGCTCGAAAGGGAAGAAAGAGGGGCCGCGAGCGGCGTCAATTTCGCTCGCAGGCGACGTCAGCGGGAGTCATATAGCCCCGCCCGCCCGGAATAACAATGCACTAAGCGGATTGGCCGCGAATGCCGCTTGTGTCCGGTTTGTCCACTTCGGCTTTTCCGCTAAGGCTCACCGTCCTGCCCGCGGCCCATGCCGCCCAACGGGGGAGCTCAACCCATGACCGCTTCGTTCCTGCTCGGCCTGCTGTTGATCGCCCAGGAGCCCGGCGCGGCGCTCGAGCGCTTCTTCATCGGCCGCACCGAAGGCTCGGGGACGGTGCATGTGATCATGTCCGGCCGCCATTCGGTCCGCGACCGCAGCACCGGGCGGATGCAGGGCGATACGCTGGTGCTCGATCAGGTCGTGGAGGAAGAGGGCAAGCCGGCGCGGCGACGAACCATGCGGCTGACCCGCGCGGGCGACAATGCTGTTTCCGGTACCGCCAGCGACGCGCGCGGGCGAATCGTCGGCGAAGTCAGCGGCAACACCCTGACCCTGCGCTACCGTCACAGCGAGGGGCCTTCGGTGGTCCAGACGATCACGCTCCAGCCCGGCGGGCGCTCCGCGCGCAACCGGATGACCTTTCGGCAATGGGGGGTGAATGTCGGCACCGTGGAAACGACGATCCGGCGGGTAAACTGAGCGGGTCGCGCGCAAAAGGGGCCGGCCTCAAAAGACAAGTGCCCGGCCCTTTCGAGCCGGGCACCCGTGAGACCCGCCTTGTGAGCGGGCCTACCCCCTTTTGTGACGCTCCGGCCCGCACGCTCTTTCACCTCGCAGAAAGAGCGGGACCGAAGCCTCCCCGAACCAGGCCAGTAAGTCCTTGGTTGCGTGGTCATCCGGTTATGCGGATGCGCCGTCCTTGTCATCGTCCGATTGGCAATCGTGGCGACTTTGCGGCACGCCTGTTGCAGAGTCGCAACAGACGCTTCGCAGGCCCTTGGCGGCGGCGCGTTGCGTTGCGGCGGATGCGCCCTTAGAGCGCCCACCATGCGCCTCACCCGTTACTTTCTCCCGGTCATGAAGGAGAACCCCGCCGACGCCCAGATCATCAGCCATCAGCTGATGCTGCGCGCCGGGCTGGTCCGCCAGACCGCCGCCGGCATCTACGCCTGGCTGCCGCTCGGCCACCGCGTGCTCAAGAAGATCGAGGGCATCGTGCGCGAGGAGCAGGACCGGGCCGGCGCGATCGAGCTGCTGATGCCGACCATCCAGTCGGCCGAGCTGTGGCGCCAGTCGGGCCGCTTCGACGCCTACGGCCCGGAGATGCTGCGCTTCCCGGACCGCAAGGGCAGCGAGATGCTCTACGGCCCGACCAATGAGGAAATGATCACCGCTTTGTTTCGCGATGCGGTCAAATCCTATCGCGATCTGCCGCGCACGCTCTACCATATCCAGTGGAAGTTCCGCGACGAGGTCCGCCCGCGCTTCGGGGTGATGCGCGGCCGCGAGTTCCTGATGAAGGACGCATACAGTTTCGATCTCGACGAGGCCGGGCTCAAGGCGAGCTACGAGGCGATGTTCGTCGCTTATCTGCGCACCTTCGCCCGGCTTGGCCTGCAGGCGGTGCCGGTGCGCGCGCCCACCGGGCCGATCGGCGGCGATCTCAGCCACGAATTCCACATCCTCGCCGAAACCGGCGAAAGCGCGATCTTCTACGATGCCGCGCTCGAGGACATCTCCCGCGACGAGCTGCTCGCCGCCGACGCCGCGACCATCGCCCGCCTGACCGGCCTTTACGCGATGGAGGAGGAAGAGCATGCCAAGGTGACCGACTGCCCGGTCCCGGCCGAGCGCCTGCGCTCGCGCCGCGGCATCGAGGTCGGCCACATCTTCGCCTTCGGCACCAAATACAGCGAGTCGATGGGTTTGAGCGTCCAGACCCCGGGCGGCTCGAGCGTGCAGCCGCACATGGGCAGCTACGGGATCGGCGTCTCGCGGCTGATGGCGGCGATCATCGAGGCGAGCCATGACGACAAGGGCATCGTCTGGCCCGAGGCGGTCGCGCCCTACCAGGTCGGCCTGATCAACATGCGCGCGGACGACGGCAACGTCGCCAGCGCCGCCGACGAGATTTACGGCCGATTGAACCAGGCCGGCCTCGACACGCTCTACGACGACCGCGACGAACGCGGCGGCGCCAAATTCGCGACCATGGATCTGATCGGCCTGCCCTGGCAGCTGATCGTCGGCCCCAAGGGGCTGGAGAAGGGCGTGGTCGAACTCAAGCGCCGCGCCACCGGCGAGCGCGAGGAGCTGTCGATCGAGAGCGCGCTGGCGAGGCTGACCTCGTGACTTCCCAAAAGGTCGACCCCTTCCGTTCGTCCCGAGCGAAGTCGAGGGGCGCTGGCACGGACTCATCACATACGCCCCTCGACTACGCTCGGGACGAACGAGTCTTGATCCTCGCGCCCGCACCTTGGGCGCCGTCATGATCCTCAACCGCTACGAACGGATGGTCGCCCGGCGCTATCTGCTGCCGGGCAAAGGCGAAGGCTTCATCTTCCTCGTTGCCGGGATCAGCATGGCCGCGGTGATGCTCGGCGTCGCCGCGCTGATCGTGGTGATGAGCGTGATGAACGGCTTTCGTGCCGAGCTGTTCGACAAGGTGGCCGGGCTGAACGGTCATGCCATCATCAGTGGCTATAACGGCCGCCTCGCCAATTGGCGGCCGCTGCTGGAGGAGACGCGGCGCACCCCCGGCGTCGTCTCGGCCTCGGCGCTGATCGAACAGGCCTTGATGGCGACCCGCGACGGCCGTGCCGAGGCGATCCTGCTGCGCGGAATGCCGCGCGAGGAGATCGTCTCGAACCCCACGATCCGCGAGGGCCTGCTCATGGGCTCGCTCGAAGACTTGCGCCCGGGCAGCGACAATGTCGCGATCGGCTCGCGCTTGGCCGAACTGCTCGGGGTCAGCGTCGGCGGCACGATCACGATCTGGTCGCCGGAAGGCCGCACCACCCCGTTCGGCACGCTCCCGCGAATCGTCGATTATCGCGTCGCCGCGATCTTCGAGGTCGGCGTCTACGAATTCGACAAGGCGTTCGTGATCATGCCGATGGAGGAGGCGCAGAGCTTCCTGATGATCGAAGACACGATCGGCATGATCGAGGTCGAGACCACCGACCCCGACCGGGTCGAGCAAATCCTGGAGCCGCTCTACGACAGCGTCTCGGGGCGCGCGGTGATCACCGATTGGCGCTCGATGAACGCGGCGGTGTTCGAGGCGCTGCAGATCGAGCGGGTGGTGATGTTCGTCGTGCTCTCGCTGATCATCCTCGTCGCCGCCTTCAACATCCTCTCTTCCCTGGTGATGCTGGTCCGCGCCAAGCATCGCGACATCGCGATCCTGCGCACGATGGGGGCAACCAGGCGCGGGGTGATGAAGGTGTTCATGACCGTCGGGCTCACGCTCGGGACGCTCGGCATCCTGGCCGGCCTCGCGCTCGGCGCGGTGCTGATCGTCTTTCGCCAACCCGTGGTCGATTTCTTTCAGCGGCTCACCGGCCAGAATTTGTGGGACCCGGAGGTGCGGGTGCTCACCCAATTGCCGGCGCGCACCGATCCGGTCGAGGTCGGCCTGATCGTGCTGATGGCGCTGGTGCTGAGCTTCCTCGCCACCCTGATCCCGGCCTGGCGCGCCTCGCGCACCGATCCGGTGCAGGTGCTTCGCTATGAATAAGGCGTTGGAAACCGACGGCCTCAAGCGCAGCTTCGAGCAGGCGGGCGTCGTCATCCATGTCCTGCGTGGCGTCGATCTGACGGTCGGCGAGGGCGAGATCGTCGGCCTGCTCGGCCCTTCCGGCTCGGGCAAATCGACGCTCCTCCAGGCGGTCGGGCTGCTGGAGGGCGGCTTCGAAGGCTCGATCCGGATCCAAAGTGAGGAGGCGGCGGCGCTCGACGACAACGGCCGCACCCGGCTGCGCCGCGACACGCTCGGCTTCGTCTATCAATTCCACCACCTCCTCCCCGATTTCACCGCGCTCGAAAATGTCGTGATCCCGCAGCTGGTCCGCGGCGCCACCCGCGCCGATGCCAATGCCCGCGCGCAATCGCTACTCAGCTCACTCGGCCTCGCCGAACGGCTGACCCACCGCCCGTCCAAACTCTCCGGCGGCGAGCAGCAGCGGGTCGCGGTCGCCCGCGCGCTCGCCAACCGCCCGGCTTTGGTCCTCGCCGACGAGCCCACCGGCAATCTCGACGAGGCCACCGCCGACATCGTCTTCGCCGAGTTCCTGCGCCTCGTCCGCGAAGAAGGCAGCGCCGCCCTCGTCGCCACTCACAACGAACGCATCGCCGCGAAGATGGACCGCGTTTTGCGCCTGCACGAGGGCGTGCTCGAATAGGCCTCGCCTGCTGACGCAAACAATTGCGGCCGACTGCGTTCTGCCCCCGCCAACGGCGCGCACTGGGCTCGCCGCCGGCATGGAGCAGGACGCCTTATGAACTATCGAGCCTGGATCGCGGCAAACCGCCGCGGCCTGCTGGCGGGCGGCCTCGTTCTGGCGCTGCTTGCGGCCATCGTCGTCGGACTGAGCGTCACCGACGGGTGGGACGAGCCGCAGGGCAATGCGATCGCGGGCAAGGAGCAGGCCGAGCGGACGCGGGACGTGTGCGCCTCCGCCGCCACTTACGACCGGCTCAAGCAGGTCCTGTTCGAGGAAGCGATTCGGGCGCGGGGCGGCAACTCGCCCAATCTCGATCTCCTGGCCGCCAACAGCGTGGTGCGGATGGAGAGCCCATTGGTCGAGAGCCGCGACGCGGCGCTGAACGTGACGGTTTGCTCGGGCACCTTCGTGCTCGAACTGCCGCCGGGCAGCGAGCAGGGCTTCGGCGGCGAGCGGCGGCTGACCGCGCGGATCGAATATGCGGCGCAGGCGGCGGCGGACGGCAGCGGCCTCGTTTACCGGATGACTGGCTCGGAGCCGATCGTGCAGCGGCTCGCTCAGTTCGATGTCCAGCGCGGGCAGCAGACCGCGGCCGTCGATGAGGGCGAAGCGCTCGCGGAGGCGCTGCCGCTTCCGCTGCCGCTTCCGTCTCCGCTTCCGCCGCCCCAGACGCCTCAGACGCCGCCGCCGGTGCCGGCACGGGAAGCGCCGCCACCGCCCCGCGCGGAGGGGACCGCCAATCCGAGCTTCAACTGCCGCCAGGCGCGCAGCCGCAGCGAGCGGATGGTCTGCGCGAGCCGGCGCCTCGCCGCGCTGGACCGCGAAATGTCCTCGCATTTCTATTCCGCTTTATCGGACGCCGACGGGCCGTCGCGGCGGGCGCTGCGCCAAACCCGCGATCGCTTCCTTGCCTATCGCGATCGCTGCCCGGACGAAGCCTGCGTGGCCGACGCCTATCGCGGTCGCATGGCCGAGATCAGGGACATCATGGCCGAGGGCGATTAAGCGGCGCGAAGCTGGGTCGCGCGGCACTGAATTTCTGTGGACGAAATGGTGCCGCGGTCTTTCGCGACCGCGCCCGACCACTCATAGTCCGGTCATGTCCGCCGCGACTTGCCTCCCGCTTTGCATCGTTCTCGACGGCATTATGCTCGACGGCAGCGCGGCCCTATTCGCTTCCCCACGCGGTCCAATCGCCAAGATGGGCGTGCTCGAATGAGCGAAGGGCGGCGTGCCTGGCCAAAGAGGCTCGGCATTGGCATGCTCAACCTCCTTTCGCCCGGGCTCGGCCTGCAACGCCTCGGCGAGCGCTCGGCCTATCTCTTCCTGCTCATCTCGCCGGCTCTGCTGCTCGCGACCATCGCTTACTATGCGCTGGTGCCGCGCCTGAATTTCACTGGCTACGCGGTCTCATCGCTCCTGCCGCTTGGCGTCTATTTGCTCGCCATTGTTGCGACGATGGCGATGAGCTGGCGCAAAAGTCGGGAGCAATCGGTCGCGCCGCCATGGTGGTCGCGCTGGTATTCGCTCGTCGGCACCTATCTGGCGGTCAGCCTCGTCGGCTTCCTCCTCGTCGAGGTCGCACACAAATACTACAAGCCATTCTATTTGCCGTCAGAGGCGATGGCGCCGACCCTGTTGCCCAACGATCGCCTCATCGCCTCGATGGATGGGCCGGGCGAGCTTAGCAGGGGCGACGTCATCCTCTTCGATGTCGGCGACCTGGTCTACATCAAGCGGGTGGCGGCGTTGCCCGGCGACCGAATCGAATTGATCGATGGGGTCGTGCACATAAACAATCGCGCCGTGGCGTCGCGGCGCATCGGCACGGAGAGGCTTCCGTTCGAATCATTTCCCGGGCCCATTGGTGAGATCGTGACGCGCCTCGCCGAGCAGTTCCCCGGCGAGACCGCACCGCACCAGATCTACGACATGGGACCCGGACCCTCCGACGATTTTCCCGCGGTGACCGTACCCGCCGGTCACGTCTTCGTCCTGGGCGACAATCGGGATCAATCGGCGGACAGCCGGATTTCGCGAACGGAGTGGGGCGTCGAGATGCTGCCGCTGACGGACGTTCGCGGCCACGCCTTGTTTTACACCTGGGGGCCGAGCGCCAGGATGGGCGAACCGATTGTCGCGCCACGATAGCTGTGGAAAAGCCGAACGCGGCGCTTCCCCGAATCGCGGCACCTGCCCATAGTCGCCAGCATGTCCGCAGCCGCGCCCTATGTCCCGCTTCGCATCTTCTCCTGCTACACGATGCTCGAAGGCGCGATCGAGCCGAAGGCGGTGGCCAAGCAGGCGAAGCGGCTCGATTTCCCCGCCGCCGCGGTCACCGATCGCAACGGGCTCTACGGCGCGATGCCCTTCACCGACGCCTGTTTCGAAGCCGGCGTGCAGCCGATCGTCGGGACCTTGCTCGGCGTCGCCCGGCCCGGAACGCCCGACAACGCGCCGCCGATCATCGATTGGCTGCCGCTCTACGCGCAGGACGAGACCGGCTATTCCAATCTGTGCGCCTTGGTTTCCGAGGCGCATCTCGGCCGCCCGCTCGAGGAGGATGCGCATGTCGCGTTCGACGCGCTGGAAGGCCGCACCGACGGCCTGATCGCGCTGACCGGGGGCGGGGAGGGGGCACTCGCCCGGCTGATCGCGGAAGAACAGCCGTTCGACGCCTTCGCGGACCGCCTCCAGGCCCTGTTCCCCGACCGGCTCTATGTCGAGCTCAGCCGCCGCGGCGACGCGGTCGAGGAGGCCGCCGAAGCCGCCCTGATCGAACTCGCTTATGCCCGCGATCTGCCACTCGTCGCGACCAACCCCGCCGCCTATCTCGACCCCGCCTTCCACCTCGCCCACGACGCCATGCTGTGCATCGCCCAGTCGAGCCAGATCGACCGCGACGATCGGCGGCGCTCCTCGCCCGAGGCCTGGATCAAGCCCGCCGCCGAGATGCGTGGCCTGTTCGCCGATCTTCCCGAAGCGATCGACAATACCGCCGTGGTCGCGCGGCGCTGCGCCTTCGGCGCGCCGGCGCGCAAACCGATCCTGCCGCGCACCGCCGGCGACGTCGAGGAAGAGGCGGAGCAGCTGCGCGGCGACGCCCGGGCGGGCCTCGCCGTCCGGCTCGCCGTCTATGAGGATCTCTCCGAGGAAGACCGCAAGATCTATCTCGACCGGCTCGAGTTCGAGCTCGACGTCATCGCCGGCATGGGCTTCCCGGGCTATTTCCTGATCGTCGCCGATTTCATCAAATGGGCGAAGGACAACAATATCCCCGTCGGCCCGGGCCGCGGCTCGGGCGCGGGCTCGGTCGTCGCCTGGTCGCTGACCATCACCGACCTCGATCCGATCCGGCTGGGCCTGCTGTTCGAACGCTTCCTCAATCCCGAGCGCGTCTCGATGCCGGATTTCGACATCGACTTTTGCGAAACTCGGCGCGGCGAGGTGATCCGCTACGTGCAGGAGCGCTGGGGCGCGGACCGGGTCGCGCAGATCATCACCTTCGGAACGCTGAAAGCCCGCGCGGTGCTCAAGGACACCGGCCGGGTGCTGCAAATGCCTTATGGCCAGGTCGATCGCCTCGCCAAACTGATCCCCAACCATCCGACCGACCCATGGACGCTGGAGCGCGCGCTGAACGGCGTTTCCGAGCTCGCCGCCGACTATAAGGAGGACGCGCAGGTCCGCCGTCTGTTCGATCTGGCGATGAAGCTGGAGGGGCTGCCGCGCCACGCCTCGACCCACGCCGCCGGCGTCGTGATCGGCGATCGCAGGCTGGACGCGCTCGTCCCGCTCTACCGCGATCCCCGCTCGGACATGCCGGTCACCCAGTTCGACATGAAATATGTCGAGAAAGCCGGGCTGGTGAAGTTCGATTTCCTCGGCCTCAAGACCCTTTCCGTGCTTCAGAAGGCGATCGAGCTGCTCGCGGCGCGCGGGATCGAGGTCGATCTCGACCGGCTGATGCCGTGGGACGACGAGGCGGTCTACGCCCTGCTCCAACGGGCCGATACGGTGGGCGTCTTCCAGCTGGAATCGGAAGGCATGCGGCGCACGCTCGCGGCCGTGCGCCCCTCCAGTTTCGGCGACATCATCGCGCTGGTCTCGCTCTACCGCCCGGGGCCGATGGACAATATCCCGATGTTCGGCGACCGCAAGAACGGCCGCGCCGACATCTCCTATCCGCATCCCCTGCTCGAAGAGGTGCTGAAGGAAACCTACGGCATCTTCGTCTATCAGGAGCAGGTGATGGAGGCGGCCCGGGTGCTGGCCGGCTACAGCCTCGGCGAAGCCGATCTGCTCCGCCGCGCGATGGGCAAGAAGATCAAATCCGAGATGGAGGCGCAACGCTCGCGCTTCATCGACGGCTGCGCGGCCAACGAGATCGGCCCGGTCAAGGCCAACGAACTGTTCGATTTGATCGACAAGTTCGCCGGCTACGGCTTCAACAAGAGCCACGCCGCGGCCTATGCTTTGGTCGCCTATCAGACCGCCTGGCTGAAGGCCCATCATCCGGTCGAATTCTACGCCGCCTCGATGTGCTTCGACATTCACCAGACCGACAAGCTCGCCGCCTTCGTCGACGATATGCGGCGCACGCAAACCGCCTGCCTGCCGCCCTCGATCAACCTCTCGCAGGCCGATTTCTCGGTCGAAGAGCAGGGCGAGGGCCATGCCGTCCGCTATGCGCTCGGCGCGCTGAAGGGCGTCGGCGAGAAGGCGATGGAGCAATTGGTCGAGGAGCGCGCGCTCAACGGCCGCTTCCGCAACCTCGACGATTTCTCCGCCCGGATCGACCCGCGCCTTTTGAACCGCCGCCAGATCGAGAGCCTCGCCGGCGGCGGCGCCTTCGACGAGATCGCCGAGCGCTGGGCGGTGCACGCCGCCGCCGAGACCATCCTCTCCGCCGCCTCCAGCGCCGCCGAGGCGCGGATCAGCGGGCAGGGCGGGCTGTTCGGCGAAGGCCCGGCCAACGTCGTCCCGATCCGGATGCCGCGCAGCGACAGCTGGACGCTCGCCCAGCGCATGGCCGCCGAGAAAGAGAGCTTCGGCTTCTATTTCTCCGCCCACCCGGTCGACAATTACCGCCACCTTGCATTGGCCCATGGCGCCCGCCGCTTCGCCGATCTCGCCGCTTTGCCCGCGCCGTCCGACGGCGGCCGCAGCGGCGCGGTGATGGCGGGGCTGATCGAGGAGACGCGCTGGCGGACCTCGGCGCGGGGCCGCCGCTACATGATGGCGACGCTGTCCGATGCGTCGGGCCAGTTCGAGGCGACGATCTTCGACGATCATGTCGCCGAACAGGTCCAGGCCGCGGCCAAATCCGGCGGCTGCGCCTTGCTCACCGTCGAGCTCGACCGCCGCCCGGGCGAGGAGACGCCGCGGGTGACGATCAAGGCGCTGCAGGGCTTCGACGGGCTCGCCAAGCGCAGCCGGCTCCAATTGGAAGTCGAAGCGGCGGACGAGGCCGCGGTGCGCCGGCTCGCCGAGGCGGTCGCGGGCGAGCATGGCGGCACCGGCCTGATCCGCCTCAAGGCCCGCTTCGCCGGCGGCGAGGCCGAACTGATCCTCGGCCGCGACTTCAACGTCGATGCCGAACTCGCCGCCCGGGTCGAGCGGATCGAAGGCATCGGCGCGCCCGTCTTGTCGGTGGTCGAAGCGCCCCGGCTTGCGCTGGTCGGCTAGCGTCATCCTGACGAAGGTCAGGATCCATGAACACTGATAGCGACAAGTCGGCGAAGGCGGTGTTCATGGATGCTGAATCAAGTTCAGCATGACGGGCTTCCTTTTTTCTCTCGACACGGCGGCAAAGAGATTCCAGCTTCCGCTGGACTGACGAATGAGAGGGATGCCGCGATGCTGGGCGGAATGCAGGATTTCGAGCTGCGGGTGCCGCGGCTTATCGAGCATGCCGAGCGCGAGCATGGGCGGCGCGAGATCGTCACCCATTGGGCGGACGGCAGCCAGACGAGGACGAACTGGGCCGGGATCGCACGCGATGCGAGGAAACTCGCGCAAGCGCTTGAGAAACTGGGCTGCAAGCGAGGCGACCGGATCGCCACTCTGGCGATGAACCACAGCCGCCACCTGGTCGCCTGGTACGGCGCGATCGGCATGGGCGGGGTGATCCACACGATCAATCCGCGCCTGTTCGACGAGCAGCTCGTCTATATCGCCAACCATGCCGAAGACCGCGTCCTCTTTTACGACAAGGCCTTCCAGCCGATCGTCGACCGGCTCAAGGACCAGTGGACGACGATCGATCATTATATCTGCTTCGACGACGGCGCGTTCGAGGCGCTGATCGCCGCCGAGGACGGCGCTTATCAATGGGTGGAAGGGTCGGAGCGCGAGCCCTGCATGCTGTGCTACACCTCCGGCACCACCGGCCATCCCAAGGGCGTGCTCTACGAGCACCGCTCCTCGGTGATCCACGCCATGACCGAGGTCGCGCCGAGCTGCTTCGATCTGTCGACCGCCTCGGTGGCGCTGCCGATCGTGCCGATGTTCCACGCCGCCGCCTGGGGCTTGCCCTTCGCCGGGGCGATCGCCGGGATCAAGTTCGTCTATTCGGCGGTCAACGATCCAATCGTTCTGTGCCGCCTGATGAACGAGGAGAAAGTGACCCATTCGGCGGGCGTCCCCACCGTCTGGCTTGCCATGTTCCAGCATATGGACGCGACCGGCGAGGCGCCGAAGCACCTCAAGATCGTCACCATCGGCGGCTCGGCCGCGCCGCGCACGATGATCGAGCGGCTGATGAAGATGGGCATCCGCGTCGGCCATGCCTGGGGGATGACCGAAACCTCGCCGATCGGCACGATCGGCTCGCCGCCCGCAGACTGGGACGAGATGAGCTTCGACGAGCAGGTCGATCTGGTCGCCAAACAGGGCCGGGTGCCGTTCGGCGTCGAGCTGCAGGTGATCGACGACGAGGGCGTGGTGCAACCACGCGACGGCAAGAGCTCCGGCCGGCTCAGGATCCGCGGCCCCTGGGTGATCCGCCGCTATTTCCAGGACGAACGCGGCGATTGCGCGGAAAGCTCGGGCTGGTTCGACACCGGCGACGTCGCCGTCATCCACCCCTGCGGGACGATGCAGATCACCGACCGGTCGAAGGACGTGATCAAATCGGGCGGCGAATGGATCAGCTCGGTCGATCTGGAAAACGCCGCGGTCGGCTGCCCGGGCGTGGCGGAAGCCGCGGCGATCGGGGTCAAGCACCCCAAATGGGACGAGCGGCCCCTGCTCCTCGTCGTGCGCAAGGCGGGGGCGGAAGTGAGCAAGCAGGACATCCTCGCCCACCTCGCCAACCACGTCGCCAAATGGTGGCTGCCCGACGAGATCCTGTTCGTCGACAGCCTCCCCCACACCGCGACCGGCAAGCTGCTCAAGACGGCGCTACGGGAGCAGTATCGCGAGTATCAGCTGGAGACGGCCTGATTCCCACCCGTCACCCCAGCGAAGGCTGGGGTCCATGCTGAGGCGGCTTGGATGCCATTGATAAGGCCGCCCTGTCCCCCCGGACAGGGCTACAAATGTCCGGGGGACATTTGTACCTCGTCAATTCCGCTGGCATGACGATCTGGATTGCCACGATATTTTTACCTCTACCGGCTACGCGCGTCACATGGATGTAGCCCGTCAATCGATCTCGCTGGAGCGGTCCGGCGCGGCGCCGGCCAGTCTCGCCGCCGCACCGGCGGGGGCGGGCGTCGACGTCTTCGTGCACCGCGCTCATGACGCCATCGATTCGCTTGCGGCGGAGTGGACCGCGCTGGCGCAAGCAGCGTCCGAGCCCAATGCCTTCGCCGAACACTGGTTCGTCGCCGCCTCGTTGCGCACGCTGGGGCGGGACCGGGAGATCCGCTTGCTCGAGGTGCGCCGCGGCAGCCGCCTGATCGGCCTGCTCCCGCTCGTCCTTGAGCGCGGCTATGCCAGGCTGCCGCTGCGCTACGTCCAGAACTGGCTTCACGCCCAGTCCTTTCTCGGCACGCCGCTGGTGGCGGCGGGCGAGGAAGCCGCCTTCTGGAGCGCCGTCATCGCCGCGCTCGACGGGGCCGATTGGGCGCCCAACCTCCTCCATCTGGTGGGCATCGCCGAGGGCGGCCCGGTCCAGCGCGCATTGCCCGGCGAGACCGCCTATCGCGAGGTCCGCGCCTTCCTGCGCAGCGATTTGAGCCCCGAGGCCTATTACGAGCAGGCCGTGCGCCAGAAGAAGCGCAAGGAGATCCGCCGCCTGCGCAACCGCCTCGCCGAACTCGGCCCGATCGAAGCGCTGACGCTCGCCGACCCCGCCGAACTTCCCGCCTGGTGCGACGCCTATCTCGCCTTGGAGAGAGCCGGCTGGAAGGGCGGGGAGGGGAGCGCGCTCGCCTGCGCGCCCGACACCGAAGCCTTCTTCCGCGCCGCGCTCGCCGGCGCATGGGCTGCCGGGCGGCTCCAGTTCCGCCGCCTCGATGTGGGCGGCAAGCCGATCGCGATGCTGGTCAATTTCCTCTGCCCGCCGGGCAGCTTCTCGTTCAAGACCGTGTTCGACGAGGCTTATGCCCGCTACTCGCCGGGCGTCCTCATCCAGCTCGAAAATCTCGACATCCTCTCGCGCGACGACATCCACTGGATGGACAGCTGCGCGGCCGAGGATCACCCGATGATCGACAGCCTGTGGACCGAGCGCCGCGCGATCCTGCGCGTCACCGTCCGCCTGAAGGGCGCCCGCCGCAGCGCCGTCTTCACTCTGTGCCGCGCCCTCGAACGGGGCTCGGCCGCCATCAGGAAACGTATTCGATGAATGTGTTCGACGAAGCGGCCCGCGAGACCCTGCTCGCCGCCTATCCGGAGCGGCCGGTCGTGCTGAGCCACGGCCTGGCGGGCCATCCCTTGCTTCAGCTCGACGCGCTCGCCGCGCTCGCCGGGCGCATCCGTCCGGTCGATGCCGAATATAATCGCGGCGACGTTCCCGTCGGCCTCGATCCCGGCGAGACCCCCGCCAACGGCCTCTCCATCGAGGAGACGATCCGCCGGATCGAGCAATGCGGCTCGTGGATGGTGCTGAAATTCGTCGATCAGGATCCGCTCTACCGCGCATTGCTCGAAGAAACGCTGGCCGAGCTCGAGCCGGTCGTCCGCCCCGTCACCGGCCGGATGCTGAAGATGGAGGCCTTCATCTTCATCTCCTCGCCCGACGCGGTCACCCCGTTCCACTTCGATCCGGAGCACAATATCCTGCTCCAGATCCGCGGCCGCAAGACGATGACCGTCTTCCCGGCGCACGACGAGACGCTTGCCAATGGCGAGGCCCATGAAGCCTTCCACGCCGGCGGCCACCGCAACCTCGCCTGGCGCGACGAATTCGCCGAGCGCGGCACCGCCTTCGCGCTCGAGCCCGGGCGGGCGGTCTACGTGCCCGTGAAGGCGCCGCACTGGGTCAAGAACGGACCCGAAGTGTCGATCTCCTTCTCGATCACCTGGCGCTCGGAATGGAGCTATCGCGAAGAATATGCCCACCGCATGAACCGCCTGCTCCGCCGCGCGGGCTTGAGCCCGTCGCCGCCGGCGCGTTTCCCCAGCCAGAATCACCTGAAGTCCTTCGGCTACCGCGCAATCGACAAGGCACGCCGGGTGGTTCGTCCGGCCAATTAGGGTCCGTACTCAATTAGCTCTGGCGAATGGTCACAGGATTTCAGAGTCATCCCGGCGAAAGCCGGGACCCATGAACACCCGCCTGTGAGGAGCGGCATGGACGTCGCGCGCCGTTTTTACTGAATTTCGAGTTCATGGGTCCCGGCTTTCGCCGGGATGACTCCTTTGGGTGCCACCTTGCTGAAACCTAATTGAGCCCGGACCTCACCCCGCCGGCCGTGCCGCGCGCGGCTGATTGCCGCCCAGGGTTTTGCCGAAATAGCTGTCCGCATACCAGCGCGGCGCTTCCGGCCCGTCGGCGATCTCGCGCGCGATCAGATAGTTGAGCTGGGCGAAACGCGCCCCCGCCTGCCAGTTGAAGGGCAGCGACAGATCGTCGCGCGGACTATGATATTCGGTGTCCAGAAAGCCCTGGAAACGCTCGCGCCCGCCATTGGCGAAGCCGGTCATCAGGAACACCGAGGGCACCCCGGCCTGGACGAAGCGATAATGATCCGAGCGGACGAACAGGCTCTGCTGCGGCAACGGATCGGGCGAGACCGCGACCCCCATCCGTTCGGCGGCGCGGGCGACGATCGGCCCCATCGTCGAATGTTCGGCGCCGAAGGCGGTGACGTCCTGAAAATCGTAGGTGAGGATCGGCATGTCGAGATTGACCACCGAGATCACCCGCCCGTCGACCGGCACGTTGCGCGCGAGATAGGAGGCGCCGAGCAGGCCGATCTCCTCGGCGGTCACCGCCGCGAGCAGGATCGGCCGGCGCGAGCGATTGCCCTCCCGCGTCATCGCCCGGGCGACCTCGATCAGGGTGGCGACCCCGGTCGCATTGTCCATCGCGCCGTTGCGGATGCGATCCTCGTCCGGCGCGTCCCCGTCACGCGGCGCCCGCGTTCCGAGCCCGTCGAGATGGGCCATGAGCAGCACATATTCACTGGCCAGCGCCGGATCCGTCCCCGGGATCACGGCGAGCACATTGGGGCTGGTGAAGCGTTCGACCGCATTGTCCTGGGCCACGGCGACGGTCTGCCCGAGATCGAAGCCGCGCGGGCTCGCGCCCGCCGTCGCGGCACGCAGCGCCCCGGTCAGGCGATCGCTCGCCACCGGGAACATCGCCTGCGCGGTGGCGACGTCGACCGTGGCGTGGAAACGCAGGCCGGGGGCGTCGCTATAGCCTTCGCCATTGGCCTGCGCCCAGGTCGCGCCGGGCCGTGCCGCCGCCGCTTGCGCTGCGGCTGTGGAGGATCGCGGCGTGACCGGCCGGGTACTGATTTCGATCACCCCGATCGCGCCGCGCCGGGCCGCCATTGCGCGGCGGGTCTGAAAGAGATGGGCGGCGACGTCGCTCGGAATGTCGCGGCTGGCGTTGGGGGAGAGGCCGGCGAAGACCACGACGATCTTGCCGCGCACGTCGAGCCCTTCGAAATCGTTCGCGCCATATTCGGGAGCGTCGAGGCCGAAGCCGGCGAACACTGCGGGCGCTTCGAGCCGGACGCTGGCCTCGGGGGTGGGGCGGAAGGAAACCGTGTCGCTCAACCGATAATCGCGACGGCCGACGCTGAGCCTCGGCGTGCCGGTCACCCGGTAGCGCAGGAAGCCGACCGGTTGTAGCCAGGCGCCGTCGGCCATGGCGGGACGAAGGCCAAGCGCCTGAAACTGCTCGGCGACGTAGCGCGCGCCAAGATCGTAGCCCGCCGTGCCCGCCTCGCGCCCGCCCAGCCTGTCATCCGCGAGATGGGTGACATGGGCGCGGAAGCTGTCGGCGCTGAAAGTCGGGGCAGGGCTCTGCGCGGGGGCGGCGACCACCAGTGAAAAGGCCGCCGCGCCGGCAAGCAAGATCTTGAATTTCATGAAGAATGACCCTCGGGGCAAAATGCGTGTATGAGCTGCCTAAAGCGGTTCGGCGCGGCTGGCAATGTCCGGGCTTGCTGAACGGCGGACGACGGGCTTAGTCAGCTTCTGTTCAACTCGTCTATGGAAATAAACGCTTCGTCGCACAATGAGGATCGCGACGGAGGAGTGAGTACGATGTTGGTCCAGCTGTTCGGCGAAAAACCGATGCCCCACGATCCGGCGCGCAGGGGCTATCATATCGTCTATCGCGAGAATGAGACGAACCATTGCCCCGGTTGCGGCCGCTCGCATTGGTATGTCGGCCGTCTGTCGGCGGAATGCGCCTTCTGCGGCACCGCGCTCGCTCGCGTGGAGGCGCTCAACATGGGCGCCGGCCTGTTCCGCAGCCGCCGCGGCCACGCCGACGCTTTCGCCGACGCCGCCTGACGCCCGGCCGCGCGTCACGCCGCGGCCCCGGGCGCGCTTGCCCTCGATGCCAGCGCTGCTATAGACGCCGCCTTTGCCGGCCTCGGCGGGCGTGGCGGAACTGGTAGACGCGCCAGGTTTAGGTCCTGGTATCGAAAGATGTGGGGGTTCGAGTCCCTTCGCCCGCACCAGCCGCTCCGTCCGCGCCTCAGGCCGCGCCATTGCTTACACAGGAAGTTGACCCCATCATGCAGACCGTCGAGACGTTGAACGAGGGCCTGAAGCGCGCCTATCGGATCACCATCCCCGCCAAGGAGATCGACGCGCTCGTCGACAAGGAGCTCAAGACGATCGCGCCGCAGGTGCGGATGCCCGGCTTTCGCCCCGGCAAGGTCCCGGCCAATCTGGTGCGCAAGATGCACGGCCCCGCGCTCGAGCAGCAGGCGCTGGAAAATGCGGTGCAGCAGGGCGTGCAGCAATTGCTCGGCGAGCAGAAGATCCGCCCGGCGATGCAGCCCCAGGTCGCGCTCGAGGAAGGCGGCCCCGGCAAGGACGCGGTGATCACCGTCGAGGTCGAAGCGCTGCCCGACGTCCCCGACGCGAAGATCGAGGGCCTCAAGATCGAACGGCTCAAGGTCGAGCCGACGCAAGAGGCGATCGAGCATGCGGTCGGCAAGCTGGCGGAAGGCCAGAAGAGCTTCGATCCCGCCCCCGCAAAGCACAAGGCCGAGACCGGCGACCTCGTCCTGATGGACTTCGAGGGCAAGGTCGACGGCGAGCCCTTCGAGGGCGGCAAGGGCGAGGGCATGTCGGTCGAGCTCGGCTCGGGCCGGCTCATCCCGGGCTTCGAGGACCAGCTCATCGGCGCCAAGGCGAACGAGCAGCGCACGATCAGCGTCACCTTCCCGGCCGATTACAATGTCGCCTATCTCAAGGGCCGCGCCGCGACTTTCGACGTGCTCGTCAACGAGGTCCAGAGGCCCAAGGAAATGAAGGCCGACGACGCCTTCGCCCAGTCGATGGGCCTGCAGGGCATCGCTCAGCTGCGCGAGCTGCTCAAGGGCCAGCTCGAGCAGGAGCTGAACGGCCTGACCCGCACCCATATGAAGCGCCAGCTGCTCGATCAGCTCGCCGAAAATCACGACTTCCCGGTCCCTGAATCGATGGTCGAGGCGGAATTTCAGCAGATCTGGCAGCAGCTCGAGCAGGAAGCGAGCCGGGAGGACGACCCCGCCGCAGCCCGCAAGGAGATGGAGGACGAGAAGGCCGATTATCGCCGCATTTCAGAGCGCCGCGTCCGGCTCGGCCTGCTCCTTTCCGAGATCGGCCAGAAGAACGGGGTCGAGATCAGCAGCCAGGAGATGAACCAGCTGATCATGCAGGCCGCCCAGCAATATGGCCCGGAGGACCGCCAGAAGTTCGTCGATTATGTCCGCCAGGAGCCGATGGCGCAGGCGCAGCTGCGCGCGCCTCTGTTCGAGGACAAGGTCGTCGATCACCTCTTCGCCACCGCGGCGATCACCGAGCGCACGGTCGAGCGCGCCGAGCTCGAGGCGGCGATCGAGGCGGAGGAGGGCCATGTCCACGGCCCCGATTGCGACCACGATCACGATCATGGCGCCAAGCCGGCGAAGAAGCCTGCTGCCAAGAAGGCCAAGGCCGCCGCGCCCAAGGAAGCCAAGGCTGAAAAGGCGCCTAAGGAAGCCAAGGGTGCCAAGCCCGTCGAGAAAGCCGCTTCCCCTGCCAAGAAGCCTGCGCCAAAGAAGAGCAAGAGCAAAGACTAAGGGGTTCGTCCGTCCCGAGCGTAGTCGAGGGGCGTCCGTGATGAGGCTGTGCAGCGCCCCTCGACCTTGGTCTATCCTGAGCGGCCGCCGCAGGCGGCAGCCGAAGGGCTCGGGACGAACGAGTCGGGGGAGATGACGTGACAGCAGGATCGGCGCAGGCGCATCCCCGCATCGCGGTCCTCCTGCCGTGCTACAATGAGGAGGCGGCGATCGCGCAGACGATCGCGGGCTTTCGCGCCGCGCTGCCGACCGCGCGCATCTACGTCTACGACAACAACAGCACGGATCACACGACCGAGGTCGCCGCCCAGGCCGGCGCGATCGTGCGCAGCGAAAAGATGCAGGGCAAGGGCCATGTCGTGCGCCGCATGTTCGCCGACGTCGAGGCCGACATCTATCTGATGGCCGACGGCGACCTGACGTACGACGCGGCGGCCGCGCCCGCTCTGGTCGCCAAGCTGATCGACGAGCAGCTCGACATGGTCGTCGGCGCGCGCAAATCGCATGAGGACGATCAGGCCTATCGCCGCGGCCACGCGCTCGGCAACCGGCTCTTCACCGGGCTGCTCGCGAGCCTGTTCGGACGCAGCTTCACCGACATCTTCTCGGGCTACCGGGTCTTCTCGCGCCGCTTCGTGAAGAGCTTCCCGGCTTTGTCGCGCGGCTTCGAGACCGAGACCGAGATCAGCGTCCACGCGCTCGAACTCGCCATGCCGGTCGGCGAGATCGTCACCGCCTACGGCGCCCGCCCGGAGGGCTCGGAATCCAAACTGTCCACCTATCGCGACGGCTGGCGGATCCTGAAGACGATCCTCATTCTCTACCGGATCGAGCGGCCGGTGCTGTTCTACGGCAGCTTCAGCCTGTTCCTCGCCGCGCTCGCCATCGTCCTGTCGATCCCGCTCGCGATCACCTTCTTCCAGACCGGCCTGGTCCCGCGCTTCCCCACCGCGATCCTCGCCACCGGCCTGATCCTGCTCGCCGCGCTGAGCTTCTTCGCCGGGCTGATCCTCGACACGGTGGTGCGCGGCAGGCGCGAGGTGAGGCGGCTGCATTATCTGAGCTTGCCCGGCGTAAGCGGAGAGGGAGACGGGCGATGATGCGATTCGGATTGACCATGGTCCTGCTGTTGTCCGCCTGCGGCCAGCCATCGGGCGAAGCGCCGCAGAGCCAGGGGTCGTCGCCGGCGGCTGACTCCGCGGCCAAGGGCGGCGGGCGCGCGCTCCCGGATTATCTGCCCGATTATCCGGGCTCCACCCGCGTCGAAGTCCCCAATCTGGGCGCCCCCGGCACCGACAGCCGCTCGGGCAACGCCATCGCGATGGAGACCGACGCCTCGCCGGCGCAAGTCGCGCAATATTATCGCGCCCGCTTCGCCGAGGCCGGCGCCCGGGTGTGGAGCGACACGGCCAACGAGCAGGGCGGCCTGATCTCGGTCGGCCGCGAGGGCGAACGCGGCGCGATGATCACCATCAGCAACGTCGCCGGCAAGACCCGGATCGGGGTGGTCCAGGGTCCGCCCGGGCCCTGATCGCGCGCCAGGCGCACTAAGGGGATTTGCCCATGCCATCAGGATCGTGCCTCTGCGGAGCGGTAAAGATCGAGGTGTCGATCCCGCTCGCCCCCGCCGACGCCTGCCATTGCAGCCAGTGCCGCAAGCAGACCGGCCATTATTTCGCCTCCACCAACGTCCCGAGCGACGCGCTCACCGTCACCGGCGATGACAAGGTCGGCTGGTATCAATCCTCGGAAAAGGTGCGCCGCGGTTTCTGTACGGTCTGCGGCTCGGTGCTGTTCTGGGACCCGCAGGGGCACGACTGGACGAGCGTCGCAATGGGCTGCTTCGAGGCGCCGACGGGCACCGAGCTCGAAATCCATATCTTCGTCGCCGACAAGGGCGATTATTACGAGATCGCGGACGGCGTGCCGCAACGCGCGCAATGATCGCACGCTTGGAACGAAAGGCGCGGCTGCCTATTTCCTGAGCGGGACGACAGAGTGGAGCTTCTTATGGCCGGCGGCTGGGCGCGTGACGGCGCGGTACAGGATCAGATCGACGACACGATCAAGGACGCGGTGCTTGGCGCCCGCGCCCGCCTCCCCGCGGGTGAGAGCCTCGTACATTGCGAGGAGTGCGGCGAGGACATCCCGGAGCGCCGTCGTCTCGCCTTGCCGGGCGTGCGCACCTGCATCGCCTGCCAGTCGGAGCGCGACGGGCAGGTGTCCCACAGCATGATCAATCGGCGAGGCAGCAAGGACAGCCAGCTGCGCTGAGGCTGTCCCAGCGCCAGCGACGCGGACGCGAAGCGGCCCGCGAGCTGGCGCGGGAGTCAGCCCAGCCGGCCGTCGGGTCGGCTTAAGCCGAACCCGATCGACGTCACGGGAATGACAAGGGACGGGATGCCCCGCATCCCGTAGATCGTGCCGGGGGGCACGATCGACCTTGTCATGGTCCCGTGGCGCTCCCCCGCCGCCTTCCGTCACGGCACCACTGTGCCGTGACGTCGATCAGGCTCCGCTGCGCGGACCTGTCGGCCGGCGTGCGCCGTCAGTGTGCGCAACGCGGCGCGTTGCTCACCTGCGGCTTCGCTCTTGAACCTTCCTGGGGAAGCGCCGATGTAGCCCGCTCAGGACCATTCAGAAGGACGCGTTCGCCGCCATGGATCATGAGGACATCGTCAACGGGCTCGTGCCCATCGTCATCGAGCAGTCGAACCGCGGCGAGCGCAGCTTCGACATCTATTCGCGGCTGCTCCGCGAGCGGATCGTCTTCATCACCGGCGGGGTCGAGGATCATATGGCGACGCTGGTGACCGCCCAATTGCTCTACCTCGAGAGCGAAAATCCCAAAAAAGACATCTACATGTACATCAACTCGCCCGGCGGGGTCGTCACCGCGGGCATGGCGGTGCACGATACCATGAACTACATCCGCCCCAAGGTCGGCACCGTGTGCATCGGCCAGGCCGCCTCGATGGGCGCCTTCCTGCTCTGCGCCGGCGAGCCCGGCATGCGGGTCGCGCTGACCAACGCGCGGATCATGATCCACCAGCCCTCCGGCGGCGCCCAGGGCATGGCCAGCGACATCGAAATCCAGGCCCGCGAAATCCTGCGCATCCGCCACCGGATGAACGAGCTGATGGCCCAATATACCGGCCAGACGATCGAGGAGATCGAAAAGAACGTGGAGCGGGACAAGTTCTTCTCGGCCAGCGAAGCGAAGGATTTCGGGCTGGTGGATGAGGTTTTCGAGACAAGGCCGAAGCCAGCGGAGGACGGCGTAGCCGCAGCGGCGTAGCGCCCGGCGCTACGCCCGCTCCATGCCAAATCGTCTATCCCTTTGCACTAGCGCCGCCACCCCGAAAACAGAGAGGGATTTTCCTACACCCCCTCCGCCATGCCATAATCCCTTCCATGCCCGCGCCCCGATTCGCCTCGCGCCGTTCCGCTCATCGGGTCGATGAAAGGGGATGGAAAGCCCGGTTTGCTTCTCCCCATGGCCAGTGCGAACATTGGGACCATTCGCGCTCGCGCGAGGCGCCCCGCGGAGCAGTGCGTGGGCCTCGGAAGGTTCAGGTTTTTTGTCTCTTATGGAAGCCGAACCTTCCGAAACGTCCGCGTGGCGGGGCTTTGTGAACGGTCGGACCGCCGTCCCGAGGGGGGCTTGTGGCACGGCAGCGTCGGGGCCACATGCAATCTGAATGGAACGGTCTTAACGTTTAGGCCATTGTGTCGGTGTAAGTTTCCCGTCAGGATGCGGGACCGGATTGAGGAGAGGGGGCGTCGCCCCCTGCAAGTGCGTCTATGACCAAATTGAGCGGCGGCGACAGCAAGAGCACCCTGTACTGCTCCTTCTGCGGCAAATCGCAGCACGAGGTGCGCAAGCTCATCGCCGGGCCGACCGTGTTCATCTGCGACGAATGCGTCGAGCTGTGCAACGACATCATCCGCGAGGAGACCAAGTCGGCGCTGGTGAAAACCAGGGACGGCGTGCCGACGCCGCAGGAGATCTGCAACGTCCTCGACGATTATGTGATCGGGCAGAGCCACGCCAAGCGCGTCCTCTCGGTCGCGGTGCACAATCATTACAAGCGGCTCGCCCACGGGGCCAAAGGCGCGGAAGTCGAGCTCGCCAAGTCGAACATCCTTCTCGTCGGCCCCACCGGCTGCGGCAAGACGTTGCTGGCGCAGACGCTGGCGCGGATCCTCGACGTGCCCTTCACCATGGCCGATGCGACGACGCTGACCGAGGCCGGCTATGTCGGCGAGGATGTCGAGAACATCATCCTGAAGCTGCTCCAGTCCTCCGACTACAATGTCGAGCGGGCGCAGCGCGGGATCGTCTATATCGACGAGATCGACAAGATCAGCCGCAAGTCCGACAACCCCTCGATCACCCGCGACGTTTCGGGCGAGGGCGTGCAGCAGGCGCTGCTCAAGCTGATGGAGGGGACCACCGCCTCGGTGCCGCCGCAGGGCGGGCGCAAGCATCCGCAGCAGGAGTTCCTGCAGGTCGACACCACCAACATCCTGTTCATCTGCGGCGGCGCCTTCGCCGGCCTCGAGAAGATCATCGGCGACCGGATGGAGGGCAAATCGATCGGCTTCGGCGCCCATGTCGCCGCGCCGGACGAGCGCCGCACCGGCGAAGTCCTGCGCCATACCGAGCCCGAGGATCTGCTGAAATTCGGGCTGATCCCCGAATTCGTCGGCCGCCTGCCCGTGATCGCGACGCTGACCGATCTCGACGTCGAGGCCTTGGTCAAGATCCTCCAGGAGCCCAAGAACGCCCTCGTCAAACAGTATCAGAAGCTGTTCGAGATGGAGGATGTGCGGCTCACCTATACCGACGACGCTTTGGTCGCGACCGCCAAGAAGGCGATCGAGCGCAAGACCGGCGCGCGCGGCCTGCGCTCGATCATGGAGAACATCCTGCTCGACACGATGTTCGATCTGCCGAGCATGGACGGGATCGACGAGGTGCTGATCGACAAGGACGTCGTCGCCGGCACCAAGGAGCCGGTCCGGGTCTACGCCGAAAAGGCCGAAGACGCGGCCTGACGCCGACGCTTAACCTCAGATTTGCGCGGTTTCCCGGGTCCGCCCGCTTGTCCGCGCTTCGCACTGGATGGAGAGCCTGATGGCGACGACACCGCGGCCGGGCAGGGACCCCGCCGATTTCGACGAGCCGGTGCGGCTAAAGCCGCTGCCGCTGCTGATCTTCAGCTCGCGCTGGCTGCAGCTGCCGCTCTATGTCGGGCTGATCGTGGCGCAGTTCGTCTACGTCTATCTGTTCATGAAGGAGCTGCACCATCTGATCATGTATGCCTGGGAGTTTAACGAGCAGCAGATCATGCTAGTCGTGCTCGGGCTGATCGACGTGGTGATGATCTCCAACCTGCTCGTGATGGTGATCGTCGGCGGTTACGAAACCTTCGTCTCGCGGCTGCGCCTCGAGAAGCACCCGGACAATCCGGAATGGCTGAGTCACGTCAATTCGGGCATCCTCAAGGTCAAGCTGGCGATGGCGATCATCGGCATCTCCTCGATCCACCTGCTCAGGACCTTCATCGAGGCCGGCGCGATCGGCATGCCGACCGGGCGGATCACCAGCGAGGCGGTGATGTGGCAGACGATCATCCACATGGCCTTCATCGCCTCGGCGATCGGTATCGCCTGGGTCGACCGGATGACGCAGCAGAAGCATTAAGGCTGGCCGGCGGGTGCGATCAGCCGTTGACGACGTTGTAGCGGCGCACCTCGTCCTGGGTGAGGCAGCGCCGGGTCGAGCCGCCGCCAACGGCTCGCTGCTGGTACATGACCTCGCTGAGCAGCCGGCGCGAGATGCCCATGCGGATCAGGAAGTCGTTGTCCTCGCTGGCGAGAAGGGCGGATTGCTGCTCGATCTCGCCGATCAGACCGACGGTACTGTCCTCGCCTCGCGCCACCTCCTGGCGGATCACTGCACGGTCGCCGGTGTGCGTGAACATATGCACGACGAACAGGCCACCCGGATCGATGAAGCGGGCGATCCCTCCCATGAACAGCGAATTGCAGGCGGAGAAGCAAGCCCAGCCGGCCGGGATCCGCGTCGGAAGGCCGGATCTTCGGATCAGGAGCCCCGCCTGGTTTCCGATCCGGGCATTGCCGCCCGGCGAACGCAGCCAGACTTCTTCGATCGTGTCGTCGCGAAGCGCCGCTTCGAGCCGCGGAATGAGGTTGTCGTCGATCCCGCCTTCCGCGAGCAGGACGCGCTTGCCGCCCACCTGCTGAACGGTGAAGCGCATCTCGCGATAGTTCGACCAGTTCGGGCTGGTCGGGCAGGTCGGGTTGGCGGAATCCATCTGCGCCCGCTGCGCCTCGGCCGCCTGAGCGCCAAGCGTCGCCGCGATGGCGGCGAGCGGGGCGAGCAGGCGGGCGCGCCGCCTAGACGCGGACATAGCGGTTGCTGGGCGGACGCTTGCACATCCGCTTGGGGGCGGTGGTTTCCTCGCCGTCCACGATCACGACGTCGGTGACGGTCATGCACTGCTGGCCGCCATTGTTGTCGACCGCGGTCACCGTCGAGGTGCCGCGGACGCCGGGGCGGCTGTCGCTCTCCCAGCTGGCGGTAGTGCCCACCGCGCCGCGATCGGCGCGCTCGGCGCGTTCGACGACCTCCTCGGTCGCGCCGGCGGCCTTTTCCTGCTCCCGGCAATCGAGCAGGTTCATGATCACATCGCCGAGCATCGAGGCCATGGGCAGCGCCAGATTGGCCGCGGCGCCGCCGCCGACCCGGCCGAGCAGGCCGCGGCCGATCGCGCCGGCAATCGCGCCGCCGCGTCGGCGGCCTTCGTTGCGCCGCTGGCAGCTTTCGCCGGTCCGCGACTGTTCGAGCGAAGGACTATCGAGGGGCGCCGAAGCCGGCCCGGAGGCGGGCAGCGAAGCCGGGATGAGCAGCAGGGGCATGGCAAGCAAAGCGGCACGAAGCATGAGACGAACTCCTGGCCCGCACAAGGCGGCAAAAATTAGTCCCCACCATCACGTGGGTCAATCGCAAAGCATGGCTTTCGGCAGCCTGAACGCACTTGGCCGCGTCCGTTCATTGATGCGCGCCTCTCTGTGCCCCATATAGACGCGAAGAGCCAGCCCCCATGGCCGGCCCGTGGAGTATCGATGAGCGAAACCTATCCCGTCCTGCCGCTGCGCGACATCGTGGTGTTCCCGCACATGATCGTGCCCCTGTTCGTCGGCCGCGACAAATCGGTGTCGGCGCTGGAGAGCGCGATGACCGCCGACAAGAACATCTTCCTGGTCTCCCAGCTCGATCCGGCGGAGGACGATCCCGACCGCGAGGCGTTGTACGATTTGGGCGTCGTCGCCACCGTCCTGCAGCTGCTGAAGCTGCCCGACGGCACGGTGCGCGTGCTGGTCGAGGGCAAATATCGCGCCTCGCTCGCCAATCTGCGCGCCGAAGCCTCGCATCTGGTCGCGGACGTCGATCCGGTCGAGACTCGCGAGCCGGAAGGCGCCGAGGTCAAGGCGCTGGTCCGCTCGGTGATCGAGCAGTTCGAAAACTATTCGAAGGTCAACCGCAAGCTCCCCGCCGAGACCGCGGTCCAGCTCGGCCAGATCGAGGAGCCGTCGCGGCTCGCTGACGCGGTCGCGGCCAACGTCAACATCAAGGTTTCGGACAAGCAGGCGCTGCTCGCCGAACTCGATCCCGTCCGCCGGCTGGAAATGGCCTATGCCTTCATGGAGGGCGAGCTTGGCGTGATGCAGGTCGAGAAGAAGATCCGCAGCCGGGTCAAGCGGCAGATGGAGAAGACCCAGCGGGAATATTATCTCAATGAGCAGCTGAAAGCGATTCAGCGCGAGCTCGGCAACGAGGCGGAAGAGGGGGGCGGCGACGAGCTCGCCGAACTCGCCCGCAAGATCGACCGCATCAAGCTGAGCAAGGAGGCCAAGGCCAAGGCGACCTCGGAGCTCAAGAAGCTGCGCGCGATGGCGCCGATGTCGGCCGAGGCGACGGTCAGCCGCAACTATCTCGACGTGCTGCTCGGCCTGCCCTGGGGCAAGAAATCGAAGCTCAAGCACGATATCGCCGAGGCCGAGCGGATCCTCGACGAGGACCATTATGGCCTCGAGAAGGTCAAGGAACGGATCGTCGAATATCTCGCCGTGCAGGCGCGGACCAACAAGCTCAAAGGCCCGATCCTGTGCCTGGTCGGCCCGCCGGGCGTCGGCAAGACCTCGCTGGGCCGCAGCATCGCCCGGGCGACGGGCCGCGAGTTCGTCCGCCAGAGCCTTGGCGGGGTACGCGACGAAGCCGAGATTCGCGGGCACCGGCGGACCTATATCGGCTCGCTCCCCGGCAAGATCGTCACCAACGTCAAGAAAGCCGGCACCTCCAACCCGCTCTTCCTGCTCGACGAGATCGACAAGCTCGGCCAGGATTTCCGCGGCGATCCGGCCTCGGCGCTCCTGGAAGTGCTCGATCCGGAGCAGAATTCGAAGTTCCAGGATCATTATTTGGAGCTCGATTACGACCTCTCGGACGTGATGTTCGTGACCACCGCGAACAGCATGGACATGCCGCAGCCTTTGCTCGACCGGATGGAGATCATCCGTCTCGAAGGCTATACCGAGGACGAGAAGGTCGAGATCGCCCGGCGCCACCTGATCCCCAAGCAGATCGAATCGCACGGCCTCAAGGACGGCGAACTGACCCTGACCGAGGACGGCCTCCGCGCGCTGATCCGCTTCCACACCCGCGAGGCGGGCGTGCGCACGCTCGAGCGCGAGATCGCCAAGGTCGCCCGCAAGGCGCTTCGCCGGATCCTCGAAGGCAAGGTGGAAAGCGCCACCGTCACCGAGGACAATGTCGGCGATTATGTCGGCGTGCGCCGCTTCCGCCACGGGATCGGCGAGGCCGAGGACCAGATCGGCGCCGTCACCGGCCTGGCCTGGACCGAGGTCGGCGGCGAATTGCTGACCATCGAGGCGGTCACCGTCCCCGGCAAGGGCCAGATCCGCACCACCGGCAAGCTCGGCGACGTGATGCAGGAATCGATCCAGGCCGCCTTCTCGTTCGTCAAGGCGCGGGCGCCGAGCTTCGGCGTGAAGCCGAGCCTGTTCGGCCGCAAGGACATCCACGTCCATTTGCCCGAGGGCGCGGTGCCCAAGGACGGCCCCTCGGCCGGGATCGGCATGGTCACCGCGATCCTTTCGACGCTGACCGGCATCCCCGTTCGCCGCGACGTCGCGATGACCGGCGAGGTGACGCTGCGGGGCAGGGTGCTGCCGATCGGCGGGCTGAAGGAGAAATTGCTGGCGGCGTTGCGCGGCGGCATCACCAAGGTGCTGATCCCGGCGGAGAATGAGAAGGACCTGGCCGAAATCCCGGCGAACATCCGCGAAGGGCTGGATATCGTCGTCGTTTCCCATGTCGACGAAGTCCTTGCCCACGCTCTGTCCACCCCGATCATTCCGATCGAATGGACCGAAGCGGATGAACTGGCGACCTTGCCGCCGTCGGAAATCGGGCAGGGCGACGACCAAGGGGTTTCGGTTCGCCACTGAATTTGTAACGAAAAGGGGCGCCCTTTCGATGAATTGGCGCCTCTTTCCTTTTGACTCGGCGCTCCCGGCTGGGGATAACTCTCCGCTTCGCGCGGCTTTGCCCGCGAGTCTAACCAGGGGTGCCGGATCAATGAACAAGCAGGATCTCATCGCGCAGGTTGCGGATCAGACCGGTCTTGCCCGGGGCGACGCTTCGCGTGCCGTCGAGACGGTGTTCGACACGATCAGCAACGCATTGAAGCGCGGCGACGAGGTCCGGCTCGTCGGCTTCGGCACCTTCTCCTGCTCGCGGCGCAAGGCCTCCACCGGCCGCAACCCGCGCACCGGCGAGCCGATGCAGATCAAGGAATCCACCCAGCCCAAGTTCAAGGCGGGCAAAGGGCTAAAGGATTCGGTCAACAGCTGACGAAGCCAGTTCGTCATCCCGGCGAAGGCCGGGACCTCAGGTCGATAAAGTCACGGCTGTCTCCACCAGATCCCGACCTTCGCCGGGATGACGGGCTGTGGGTGTCCCACCGGTCTGGACAGGCTCAAAGCCGCCCGTTATCAGCCCCCTTCCCGCGAGAGGCGTGGGCGCGTAGCTCAGTGGTAGAGCACACCCTTCACACGGGTGGGGTCGCAAGTTCAATCCTTGCCGCGCCCACCACGCCCGCCTGATCAGTCCCCATCAATCAGAGCCCCAACCAGCTCGAACGAGTGCAGCCTCGCCCGATGGTCGTGGATCTGCGCGGTGATCATCAGCTCGTCGGCGCCGGTCCTGGCGACGAACGCTTCGAGCTGCCGCCGGACCGTCTCCGGGCCGCCGATCGCCGAGCAGGACAGGACCTCCTCGATCATCGCCCGCTGCGCCCAGGGGAGGCTATCGCGATAGCCGGGAAGCGGCGGCGGTAGCTTGCCCGGCTGGCCGGTGCGCAGCCGCACGAACGCCTGCATCAGGGAGGTGGCGAGGAGTTCCGCCTCCTCGTCCGTGTCCGCCGCGAAGGCGTTGAAGCCGAGCATCACATAAGGCCGCGCCAGCTGCGCCGAGGGCACGAAGGTCTCGCGATAGACGCGGATCGCATCCATCATCTGCGCCGGCGCGAAATGCGAGGCGAAGGCGTAGGGCAGGCCGAGCTGGGCGGCGAGCTGCGCGCCGAACAGGCTGGAGCCGAGGATCCAGAGCGGAACCTCCATGCCCTCGCCCGGCACCGCGATCACCCGCTGACCGGGCTCGGCCGGCTGGAAATAGGCCATCAGCTCGACGACGTCGCGCGGGAACTGGTTCACATCGGCCTGGAGGTTGCGGCGCAGCGCCTGGGCCGCCGCCTGGTCGGTGCCCGGGGCGCGGCCGAGGCCGAGATCGACGCGGCCCGGGAACAGCGCCTCCAATGTCCCGAACTGCTCGGCGATCTGCAGCGGGGCGTGGTTGGGGAGCATGATCCCGCCGGCGCCGATCCGGATTCGCGTCGTGCCGCCGCCGATATGGGCAAGCGCGACCGCGGTCGCCGCGCTGGCGATGCCGGGCATGCTGTGGTGCTCGGCGAGCCAGAAGCGGCGGTAGCCGAGCGTCTCCGCATGGCGGGCCAAGTCGAGCGAATGGCCGAGCGCGGCGGCGACATCGGCGCCTTCGGGCACCGGGGCGAGATCGAGGACTGAGAGGGGGATCATCGCCATAATATGGGGTCGCCGCAGTCCGCCGCCAGTCCTTGACGCCTGGGGCCGGCGCCCCCTATGTGCCCCCGGTGTCGGCTGAAAAGCGGGTACGCCATGCTCCCAGCATGGCGAAGATCGTTCCGGCGGAACGATCGGCCCGCTTGTCAGCCGACACCCCAAGACGCGTGGCGACCATAGCTCAGCTGGTTAGAGCACCGGTTTGTGGTACCGGGGGTCGCGGGTTCAAGTCCCGTTGGTCGCCCCATTCTTGCAAAACAAAAGATCAGGACAGGACCGACTGAATGGACTCGCTTTGGGATTTTCCCGATTTCGACGAGCATGAACTCGTCCACTTCATCACCGACCGGGATTCGGGACTCAGAGCGGTCATCGCGGTTCATTCCAGCCATTTGGGCCCGGGCGCGGGCGGCACCCGCTTCTGGCATTATGCCGATCCCTCGCTCGCCATCGCCGATGTCCTGCGCCTCTCGCGCGGGATGAGCTACAAGAACGCCATGGCCGGGCTGCCGCTGGGCGGCGGCAAGGCGGTGATCCTGGCCGACGATGCCAAGACCAAGACGCCCGAAATGCTCGCCGCCTTCGGCAAGGCGGTGGACGGGCTGTGCGGTCGCTACGTCACCGCCGAGGATGTCGGGGTCAATGTCGACGACATGGTCGCGATCTCGAACGAGACCAGCTACGTCGCCGGCCTGCCGGTCGCGCAGGGCGCGGTCGGCGGCGATCCGGGACCGCATACCAGCTACGGCGTCTATCTGGGGATCAAGGCGGCGGTGAAGCGCGCGCTCGGCAAGGACAGCCTGCAGGGCCTCCACATCGCGATGCAGGGCGCGGGCAGCGTCGCCGGCGGCGTCGCCCGCCGCGCCGCCGCGGAAGGGGCCAGGCTCTCCATCGCCGATATCGATCAGGGCCGGGCACAGGCGCTCGCCAACGCGGTCGGCGGCACGGTGGTTTCCACCGACGCGATCATGACGCTCGAGGCCGATATCTTCAGCCCAAACGCGCTCGGCGCGATCCTCAACGAACAATCGATCCAGGGCCTGAACGCCCCGATCGTCGCGGGCGGCGCCAACAATCAGATGGCGACCAGCGACGACGGCGACCGGGTCCAGGCCCGCGGCATCCTCTACGCGCCCGATTATGTGATCAACGCCGGCGGGATCATCAACGTCTCGACCGAATATCTCAAGGACGGCGATCAGGCCAAGGTCGACGAGCGGATCGAGGCGATCCCCGCCAAGCTCGACGCGATCTGGCAGGAAAGTGCCGACACCGGGCGGAACCCGGCGCGGGTGGCCGGCGATTGGGCACGGCGGCTGATCGGAAGAGGATAGTCGTCATCCCGGCGAAGGCCGGGATCTTAGGACCAGAAGTCACGGACCTACTCCACGAGGCCCCGGCCTTCGCCGGGGTGACGAGCATCACAAAGGCTCCGGCCTCGGCTTCTCTCTCCCCAATTTGTGCTCGCGGTAGATGGTGTAGAGGCCGCTGGCGACGATCACCGCGGCGCCGGCCCAGGTCGTGGCCGGCGGGTGCGTGTCCCACAGCCACCAGCCGAGCAGCACCGCCCAGAGCAATTGGGTGTAATCGAACGGCACCACCACCGAGACCGGGGCGAAGCGTAAGGCCGAGGTCAGGAACAGCTGCCCCATCCCGCCGAACAGGCCGAGGCCGAGCAGGATCGCCCAGGTGCGGGCGTCGTGATATTCGGCGAAGACGGGCATCAGCGCGCCGGTCGCGATCATCGAAAAGAGCGTGAACCACAATACGATCGTCGGCGTGCTCTCGGTCCGCCCGAGCGTGCGGATCGTGATCGTCACGCCCGCGACGCCAAGCGCGGCGGTCAGGGCGATGGCGAGGCCCAGCGGCGGGATATGGCTGCCCCCCGGCTGCATCACGATCAGCACGCCGATGAAGCCGACAACCACGGCGCTCCAGCGATGCTTGCCGACCGGCTCGCTGAGCAGCAGGGCCGAGAGGATCACCGAGAAGAGCGGCGCGACGAAGCCGATCGTCGCCGATTCCGCCAAGGGCAGCAGCGTCACCGCGGCGAAAGCGAGCAGCATCGTCGACAGCCCGATGACGCCCCGGCCGAGATGGGCGAGCGGCCGGGTCGTGCGCCAGGCGCCGAAGCTCCCGCTCCACGCCATCCACAGCAGCAAAGGCGGCAGCCCGAAGGCGAAGCGGTAGAAGCCGAGCTCGGGCAAGCTCACCCCTCTGGCCGCGCCCAGCTTGATCAGCGCCGCCATGCAACCGAAGCAGGTCGCCGCGCCGATGCGCAAGGCGATGCCGAGCATGCGGTTCTGCTTAAGGGCGCTCACCCGCACCCCTTAAGCACATGCTTCCCCACCGCCAAAGCCTAAGCTAACACTGTCGGCGAACATGCACGTCTACGCGAATCCGGCCCGTTTCCTGAAGATCGCGCGACCCCTAACCGGCTGGCTGGGCTGGGGAGGGGCCGCGCTGATCGCGGCTGCGCTCTTCTGGGGCCTGACGGTGGCGCCGCGCGACTACCTGCAGGGCGAGAGCGTGCGCATCCTCTACGTTCATGTCCCCGCGGCCTGGCTCGGCATGGCGGGCTGGACCGGGATCGCGGTGGCCAGCCTGATGCAATTGGTCTGGCGTCACCCATTGGCGACGGTGGCGGGCCGGGCGCTGGCCGTGCCCGGCGCCGTCTTCGCCGCGATCTGCCTCGTCAGCGGCGCGCTCTGGGGACGGCCGACCTGGGGGACCTATTGGGAATGGGACGGGCGGATGACCTCGATGCTCGTCCTGCTCTTCCTCTATCTCGGCTATATCGCTCTGGCCGGCGCCGAGCGGGAGAAGGGCGGGGAGGGGCGGCTGACCGCGATCTTCGGCCTCGTCGGGGCGGTGAACCTGCCGATCATCCATTATTCGGTGACCTGGTGGAATACGCTTCACCAGGGCCAGAGCCTCTCGATCGTGCGCGGCACCTCGACGATCGACAGCTCGATGCTCTGGCCCCTGCTGGTCTCGGCGTTAGGCTTCTCGCTCCTCTTCGGCGCGCTCGTCCTGATGCGGATGCGGGCCGAGCTTGCGCGCAACAAGGTGGAAGCGCGGCTGCGGCGGATGGCCGCCACTTCGACAAGCTCAGGACAGGCGGCATGAACCCCTGGCCCTTCATCGTCGGCGCCTATGCGGTCACCGTCGCCGCGACGCTCGCCGTCACCCTGTGGAGCTGGCTCGCAATGCGCCGCGCAGAGGCGGAGGCCGCGGCCTTGAGTGAGCGCCGGTGAAGCCCAAGAATCAGCGCCTCGTCCTGATCCTGCTCGCGCTCGGCGCGGTCGTCGGCTCGGTCCTGCTCGCCATGTCCGCGATGCGCGATCAGGCGGCGTTTTTCTACGCGCCGGCCGATGTCGCCCGCAAAGGCCGCCCGCCCGCCGATCGCGCGGTCAGGATCGGCGGGATGGTGAAGACCGGCTCGCTTCGCCGCCACGCCGACGGGGTGACGATCGATTTCACCATCGGCGACGAGACCACCCACACCATCCCGGTCCGCTACACCGGGATCACGCCCGATCTCTTCCGCGAGAATAGCGGCGTGGTCGCCGAAGGCCGCTTTCAGCCCGGCGGCCTGTTCGTGGCGAACGAGATCCTCGCCAAGCATGACGAAAATTACATGCCCGCCGAAGCCGCCGCCGATGGGCGCCACAAGAGCGAGTCCTTGAAATGATCGCGGAGGGGGGGCTCGCAGCATTGTGGCTGGCGGCGGCTTTGTCGCTGCTTCAGCTCTTCCTCGGCATCGCGGCGCTGCGCCCGGGTGGGGAGGGGCTGCTGCGCATCGTTCGGCCGGTGGCGGTGGCGCAGGGGCTGCTCGCCGGCTTCGCCTTCCTGATGCTGATCTGGCTGTTCCTGCGCACCGATCTGTCGGTTCAGCTGGTTGCCGCGAACAGCCATTCGGCCAAGCCCTGGCTCTACAAATTCGCCGGCGCCTGGGGCAATCACGAAGGCTCGATGCTCTTGTGGGTGACGGTGCTCGCGCTCGCCGGCGGCGCGGTCGCCTTGCTCGAGCGGCGCTTGCGGCAGGACACTTTGATCGCGACGCTGGCCGCGCAGGCGCTGATCGGGCTCGGCTTCTACGCCTTCCTGCTTTTCGCCTCCAACCCCTTCACCCGCCTCTCGCCGGTGCCGGTCGAGGGCAACGGCCTCAATCCGCTGCTTCAGGATCCGGGTCTCGCCTTCCATCCGCCGACCCTTTATTTCGGCTATGTCGGAATTTCGGTCGCCTTCTCCTTCGCGGTCGGTGCGCTCGTCACCCGCGACGTCGGCCCGTCCTTCGCCCGGGCGATGCGGCCGTGGATTTTGGGCGCGTGGATCTTCCTGACGCTCGGCATCGCCGCCGGCTCCTATTGGGCCTATTATGAGCTCGGCTGGGGCGGCTGGTGGTTTTGGGACCCGGTCGAGAACGCCTCGCTCATGCCCTGGCTCGCCGCCACCGCTTTGCTGCACAGCGTCACCGTGCTCGCCACCCGCGACGGCCTCAGGGCGTGGACGGTGATGCTCGCCGTGGTCGCCTTCTCGATGTCGATGATCGGCACCTTCTTGGTTCGCTCGGGCATCCTGACCAGCGTCCACGCCTTCGCCGTCGATCCCGAGCGGGGCAGCTTCATCCTCGCTCTGCTCGTCCTCTACATCGGCGGCGCGCTGGCCTTGTTCGCTTTGCGCATCGGCACGGTGAAGGAAGGCTCGCGCTTCGATTTCATCAGTCGCGAGGGCGCGCTGGTGGTGAACAATCTGCTGCTCACCGTGATCCTGGGCATCGTCTTCACCTTCACCATCTACCCGCTGATCACCGAGGCGTTCGGCACCAAGCTCTCGGTCGGCCCGCCTTATTTCAACGGCTTCGCGGGGCCGGTTGCATTGGTCCTGGTGGCGGTGATGGCGATAGGCCCCCTGCTACGCTGGCGGCGCGACGACCTCGCCAAGCTCGCCAACCGGATCGCGATCCCGGCGCTGCTCGGCGCCACCGTCCTGCTCGCTTTGGTGCTGCTCGCGCCGGGGATGCGCTGGCTGCCACTGTTCGGCCTGACCCTGGCGATCGCGATCGGCCTCGCCAGCCTTGCGCCGCTGTGGGGCAGGAACCTGCGCCGCACGCCGCTCTTCATCTGGGGGATGGTGATCTCGCATTTCGGCATCGCCGTCGCGCTCGCCGGCATGGCCTCGGAAACCGCCTTCACCAAGGAGACTTTGGTCGCGGCGCGGCCGGGGCAGGGGCTGCGGGTCGGCGATTTCGTCGTCCGCTTCGACGGCGAGCATCCGATCGCGGGGCCGAACTGGACGGCGATCGAAGCGACGATCACCGCCAGGCGCGGCGATGACGGCGCCGAATTCGAGATGCGCCCCCAGGCACGCACCTTCCCGACCCCGCGCACCGACACCAGCGAGGCGGCGATCGCGACGATGTGGGACGGCCAGCTCTATATCGCAATCGGCGAGGGCGATGAGCAGGGCCGGCGCCAGATCCGCTTGTGGTGGAAGCCGTTCGTCACCCTGATCTGGCTCGGCGGCATCCTCGTCGCTTTCGGCGGCCTGCTCGCCCTCATCGGGCGCCTGCGCCGCGAGCGCCGGGCGCAGCCTCAGGAGGCGGCGGCATGAGGCGCCGGCTGATCTTCTGGGTGCCTCTTGGCGTCGCCGTGCTGGTGCTGATCGGCGTGTTCGCGGCGCCGCTCTTTTGGGAATCGAACCGGCCGATCCAGTCGGCGCTGATCGGCCAGCCGGTGCCCGATTTCGATCTGCCCCCGGCGATGCCCGGCCGTCCGGGCCTGTCCTCCTTCTCGCTTCGTCGCGGGGAGCCGCATGTCGTGAACATCTTCGCGAGCTGGTGCCTGCCCTGCCGGATCGAGGCGCCGCAGCTCGAAGCGCTCAAGCGCCGCGGGATCCCGGTCGAGGGCATCGCGGTCCGCGACCGGCAGGAGGATCTCGCCCAGTTCCTCGCGACTTATGGCGATCCTTTCAGAAACATCGGCGCCGACGTGAACCGCCGCGTGCAGATCGAGCTCGGCTCGGCCGGGGTGCCGGAAACCTTCGTGATCGACGGCCGCGGCGTCATCCGCCACCAGCATATCGGCGCGATCATGGAGAGCGACGTGCCCGCGATTGTAGCAGCTTACGAGGCGGCGCGATGATCGGCTTAGGGCCATTGAAGACTTTCGTTCGTCCCGAGCGAAGTCGAGGGGCGCTGGCACGGAGGCGGAGACACGCCCCTCGACTACGCTCGGGACGAACGGCTGTGGTGCCCTTGCTCGTTGCTCTCCTGTGCCTAGCCACTCCCGCCCACGCGGACTCCCTCCTCCCGGCCGCCGAATATGCCAATCGCCAGCTCCCGGACCCGCGCCAGGAGGCTGAGGCCAAGGCGCTGATGGAGACGATCCGCTGCCTGGTCTGCCAGGGCCAGGCGATCTCCGACAGCGACGCCGAGATGGCGGGCGACATGCGCTCGCTGATCCGCAGCCGGATCGCCGCCGGCGAAAGCCCGGAGCAGATCCGCGCCTGGCTGGTGTCGCGCTACGGCAATTGGGTGACCTACGATCCGCCCTTCTCCTGGGCGACCGCGCCGCTGTGGGCGCTGCCGCTGCTGCTGATCGGTTTCGGCCTGTTCCTCGCCCGTGGGCGCTTCAAACGCCGCAGGAGCAAGCGCTGATGGGCTGGCTGATTCTCTTGGGGCTCGCGCTGCTCGTCGCCGTCGGCATCGGCTACTTCGCCCGCCGGGATCGGGGCGCGCTCCAATTCCTGATGGCGGCGCTGCTGCTCGCGCTCGCCGGCTATAGCTGGCAGGGCCGGCCGGGCCTCGCCGGCGCGCCCAAGACGCAGCCCGCCCGCCAGCAGCTCCCGCAGACCGAGTTCGCCAAGATGCGCGGCGATACGCTCGGTCGCTTCGACGGCGCGGCGCGCTGGCTCAACATGGCCGATGCGCTGCAGTCGCAAGGCGACAATCTGAGCGCCGCCCAGCTTTTGCAGGGCGCGGCTCGGCGCAATCCGCGCGACGTGGATCTGTGGATCGGGCTGGGCAACGCATTGATGCTCGCCAGCGACGGCCAGGCGACCCCGGCTTCGGAGCTCGCCTTCCGCCGCGCGCAGGAAATCGCACCCGACCATCCGGCGCCCCGCTTCTTCTACGGGATCGCCTTGGCCCAGGGCGGCAATTTCGATCAGGCCGAGCGGATCTGGCGGCAGATGGCCGAAGGCGAGCTGCCCGAAAGCTATCGCCGCCTGATCGACGAGCGCCTGTTAGCGATCGAACAGGCCCGCGCCGCTGGGGAGATACCACCGCGGGCGGCGCCTCTGGCGCCGGCGCCCGCCCCGACTCCCGCGCAATAGGCGTTCGTCAGACCGCCGGCTCGTAAGCGAGACCCAACGCCTCGGCGACCGCGGAATGTCGGATCTTACCGCCGGAAACGTTCAGCCCGTTCGCCAGATGCGGGTCCGCTTTCATTGCGGCTTCAGCGCCTTGGCTCGCCAGCTTCAGAACGAATGGCAAGGTCGCATTGTTGAGCGCGAAGGCCGAGGTTCGCGCCACCGCGCCCGGCATATTGGCGACGCAATAGTGGATCACGCCGTCCACTTCGTAGACCGGATCGCTGTGCGTGGTCGGCCGCGAGGTTTCGAAGCAGCCGCCCTGATCGATCGAAATGTCGACCAGCACCGAGCCGCGCTTCATCGTCTTGAGCATGTCGCGGGTGATCAGCTTGGGCGCGGCGGCGCCGGGGATCAGCACCGCGCCGATCACCAGTTCGGCCTTCTTCACGGCATGGGCGATCGCGGCTCTCGAGGCGTAGGCGGTCTTGATCTGGCTGCCGAAGAACATGTCGAGCTCGGCCAGGCGCGAATTGGAGATGTCGTAGATGGTGACGTCGGCGCGCATGCCGACCGCCATCTGCGCCGCGTTGACCCCCGAGACGCCACCGCCTAGGATCATCACCCGCGCCGGCTTCACCCCCGGCACGCCGCCGAGCAGCACGCCGCGGCCGCCCTGTTCCTTTTCGAGATAATGGGCGCCGACCTGGATCGACATCCGCCCAGCGACCTCGCTCATCGGCTTGAGCAAGGGCAGCGAGCCGTCCTTGGCGGTCACCGTCTCATAGGCGATGCAGGTCGCGCCGGACTTGATCAGGCCCTGGGTCTGATCGGGATCGGGGGCGAGATGGAGGTAGGTGAAGAGCAGATGGCGCGGCTCGAGCATGGCGATCTCGCCGGCCTGCGGCTCCTTCACCTTCACGATCATGTCCGACCCGGCGAAGACCTCGGCGGCGCTGGCGGCGATGGTCGCGCCGACGCCGAGATAATCCTGGTCCGAGAAATCGATCCCCGCGCCCGCCATCGTCTCGACGACGACGTCATGGCCCGCCGCGACCAGCTCCGCGACCGACGCCGGCGTGAGCCCCACCCGATATTCGTGCACCTTGATCTCTTTCGGGACGCCGACGCGCATCTTGCTCTCCTTGGCGATGTTTTCGCGCGGCTCTATAACCGTCCGGAATCGCTTTGTCGCCGTTGCGAAGGCGCAGGGCCGATGCTAAGCCGCGCGCCGCCTTGGGCGTCCGGGGCGCGAGAAAGGAAGTAGGACAGTCCTGTCCTGACCGATGAGCGATAGCCCCGCCCCCGAACCGCCCGCGGACCCTCCGGCCGGGCACCACCCGCCATCGGGGCTCGCCAAGCTCGCCGTCGGCGCGGTCGGCATCGTCTTCGGCGACATCGGCACCAGCCCCATCTACGCCTTTCGCGAGACCTTCGCGGGGCACCATCGGCTCGCCCATGAGGGGACCGAGATCCTCGGTGTGCTCAGCCTGATCTTCTGGTCGATGATGATCGTGGTGACGATCAAATATGTCACCGTGATCATGCGGGCCGACAATAAGGGCGAGGGCGGCAGCCTCGCTTTGCTGGCCCTGATCAACCGCTCGAGCGGGAGCGGCAAACGCCGGTGGAGCGCGGGGATCGTCCTGCTCGGGGTCTTCGCCTGCGCGCTCTTCTACGGCGATTCGATGATCACGCCGGCGATTTCGGTGCTCTCGGCGGTGGAGGGAATCACCACGGTCGAATCGAGCCTCGCCCCCTGGGTGGTGCCGATCGCGATCGGCATCCTCGTGGCCCTGTTCACCATCCAGTCGACGGGCACCGCACGGGTCGGGGCCCTGTTCGGCCCGATCATGCTCCTTTATTTCCTGACCATCTCCGTGCTCGGCGTGTCCCACATCATCGGCTCGCCGTGGATCATCCTGGAGACCCTCAACCCGCTCAACGCGGTCAATTTCTTCCTCACCGACGGCTGGTCGGCCTTTATCGCGCTCGGCTCGGTCGTGCTCGCGGTGACCGGCGCCGAGGCGCTTTATGCCGACATGGGCCATTTCGGGCGCAAGCCGATCGGCATTTCCTGGCTGTTCTTCGTGATGCCGGCGCTGATGCTCAACTATATGGGGCAGGGGGCGATGATCCTCTCGCTCGATCCGGCGGCGGCGGACCTGGCCGTGACCAACCCGTTCTTCTTCCTCGCGCCGGAGGGGTTTCGCCTGCCGCTGGTGATCCTCGCGACCTTCGCGACCGTCATCGCCAGCCAGGCGGTGATCTCGGGCGCCTTTTCGGTGACCCAGCAGGCGATGCACCTGGGCTTCATCCCGCGCCTGCGCATCCAGCACACCAGCGAAGCCGCGATGGGCCAGATCTACATCCCCGTGGTCAATTGGGCGCTGATGATCATGGTCATCCTGCTCGTCCTGTTCTTCCAGAATTCGAGCAATCTCGCCGCCGCCTACGGCATCGCCGTCACCGGCGCGATGTTCATCGACACCTGCCTCTTGACCGTGGTGCTGCTCTCCTTGTGGAAATGGAGGCCCTGGCTCGCCGTCCCGGTGCTGGCCGTCTTCTTCCTGGTCGATATCGCCTATTTCGCGGCCAACCTCATCAAGGTGCCCGACGGCGGCTGGTTCCCGTTGCTCGTCGGGCTGTTCGCCTTCACCTTGCTCACCACCTGGGCGCGCGGCCGCCAGCTGATGATCAAGCGGATGAACGAGGGAGCCATGCCGGCGACCATCTTCATCAAGTCCGCCGCCAGCAGCGCCGCCCGGGTCCCCGGCACGGCGGTCTTCATGACCACCGCGTCCGACGGCATCCCCCATGCGCTCCTCCACAATCTGAAGCACAACAAGGTGCTCCACGAGCGCGTGCTCCTGCTCACCGTCCGGATCGAGGACGTGCCCTATGTCGAGGAGGAGAAGACTTTCCACCTCGACGATCTCGGGCAGGGCTTTTACCGGCTCATCATCCGCTACGGCTTCATGCAGGAAACCGATGTGCCCGTGGCGCTGGCGCGGGTCGACAGTTGCGGCCCGCAATTCAAGATGATGGACACCAGCTTCTTCCTCGCCCGGCAGACCCTGATCACCTCGTCGCGGCCCGGCATGGCGGTCTGGCGCGAGAAGCTCTTCGCCTGGATGCTCCGCAACGCCGAAAGCGCGATGGAGTTCTTCAATCTGCCGCCCAACCGGGTGGTCGAGCTCGGCAGCCAGGTGGAGATTTGAGTCTCTCACCACTGATCGTCACCGCCACATTTGGCGACGGCGACAATGGCTGGCTCCAGGAGCTGCGGCGCGCGCATTTTCCGCCGGAGCGCAATCAGGTGCCCGCCCACCTGACTCTTTTTCACCATTTGCCGCCGGGACTTGAGGGCGAGCTTTCGCGCCGGCTTTCAGAGGCCACGCGCGGGCCACCGCCTCGGGCGGAGATCGTCGGCGTGATCGATCTGGGGCAGGGGACGGCGTTTCGCGTCGAGAGCGCGGCGCTCGAGGCGATCCGCGGCGACCTCGCCGAAGCCTTTCACGGCCTCCTGATCCCCCAGGATCTCGCCCCGTGGCGGGCGCATATCACCATCCAGAACAAGGTCGAACCGCGCACAGCCAAGGCGCTCCAGCAGCAGCTTCGCGCCACCTTCGAGCCGCGCCCGCTGGCCATCGCCACTCTGACGTCATGGCGCTATCTGGGCGGACCCTGGGAACGGCTGAAGGCGCATCCGTTCAGGCGCTGAGTGAAGAGACCCGCTCGCCCTGAGCCTGTCGAAGGGCCTTCCTTCTTGCTTGCTCCCTGAAGAAGGAAAGGGCTTCGACAAGCTCAGCCCGAACGGTTCGGGGCGTTCGGGCGTCACGTCTGGATATGACTCAGTCGATCTGGCCGACGCCGTCGCAGCTGAAATCGAACGCCGCCAGACCCGCTTCGAGCAGACCGCCAAGCAAGGGCATGTCGGTCAGCTCCTCGATCCGTTGCTCGTTGCTGCCCAGATCGTTCGCCTCGGCCAGCGCCTCGTCCCATTCGGTCGCGTCGTACGTGCCCTGTCCGACCCAGGCCAAAGCCACCGTCTCGGCGAGCTGATCGTCGGCGAGGTCGTCCAGCATCGCCTGGACCTCCTCCTCGACGCCGGTGTTCATCTCGTCTTCGAGCACCGACAGCGCCTCGCCGCCGTCATCGTCATAATCGTCGACATTGTCCGGCTCCTGGTCCGGATCCTGAGCGGGCACCTGCGCCTCCAACTCCTTGGCGCGCAGGATCAACCGGCAGAGCGTATCGAGGGGGGTGAGCAATTCCATGATCTGTCTCCGTGACGCCCGACGCAAACGGCGGGAAGGGCGCCCGGTTCCGGCGTTCGAAATCGCGCGCGGCGGCCGCCCGGTTGACCCACCGGACCGCGCATGTCTATAGCGCCGCCTCGCCGCTCGCTTTGCCAGGCGGGCCCGATGGGGCGGAGTAGCTCAGCTGGTTAGAGCAGCGGAATCATAATCCGCGTGTCGGGGGTTCAAGTCCCTCCTCCGCTACCACCGCCCGCCCAGCGCCGGGCCGTTCTTTTGCCGTTCATCGGGATCGACTATAGGCGCCGAGTGAGTTCTTCAGCCATCCTCCTTCGCGTCCTTGCCGGGTCGCTGGCCCTGGCGCCCGCCGTGGCGCCGGCCCAGGATGCGTCGCCGCCGGCGGCCCAGCAGCAGCCGGCAGGCGGCTTCGACAGTCTGTGGACCGGCTGGAGTGGGGCAAGTCAGGAATCGATCCGGGCGGAGGCTGAGGCCGCTCGTGCCCCCGAGCCCGCCGCGGATGCGCCGCGCCGTTATCAGGCGGGCAGCGCCGCGCTCGGCGAGCGGGTCGGCGAAGTGGTTCGAGTCGGCGACTGCCAGGAAGGCGAGCGCCTTGCGCGGGAGGCCGGCGATTTTCCCTTGGTCGAGGCCGTCAGACGGCATTGCCGCCCGGCCCCGCAACCGCGCTAGATCCGCTCCAGATAACCCCCGGCCCAAAGCGTCCGGATCAATCCCTCCGGCTTGTCGCAGCCGAGATCGGCGGCGGCGAAGGGCGCACCCGACAAAGCGACGTCGAGCGCGTCGCCGTCCTCGGCCTTGAATTCGAGATCGCCGCCCGGCCCGATCAGCACCAATTTGCCGTCGTCGTCGGCGACATTCCAGGGGACGAAGCGGCGACGCCGATAGCGGGTGCCTTCCTCGACCTGGCCGCCCGCGGCGATCACGCCGGCGACGTTGGGCCGCCGGCCGCGCAGGAAATTGTCGGCGAGCAGATCGAAGGCGCTCTCCATGTCCGCATCGTCGGCGATCAGGCGCTTGAGCGTCTCGAACTGGGCCCGGGCCGGGGCGCGATCGAACTCGCGCCCGGCGAAGCCTGCGGGGAGCGAGCGGCGGAACTCGGGCGCCTTGAGCGCGAGTTCGGAGACCGCTTCGAGAATCAAATCCGCCCAGGTCTTGGTGATCAGCCCGACGGTGATGTGCAGCGAAGGATCGTCGCCCGAATTCTCCGCATCGTGCATCAGCCCGCGCGGCAGATAGAGACAGTCGCCGGCATTCAGCGTGAATTCGCGGGTGACCTCGCCGGCCTCGTGCTGGCCGACCTCGAATCGTTCGCCGCGAAACGGTGTCGCCACCGGGGTCCCGTAGATGCGCCAGGCCTTGGCGCCGGAGACCTGCATCACGAACACGTCGTGATTGTCGTAATGCGGCGGGAAGCCCTGATTGGCGACGCCGTCGGTGGCCTGGGGGGTCAGATAGATGTTCGTCTGGACATGGCAGGTGAACATCTCCTCGAGCGCGCGGCAGAACTCGCCGAGGTTGGGCGCGGATTCGTGATATTGCGGGAGGATGATCGTCGCTCCGCGCAAATATTCCTCGGCGACGATGGCGCGGCCGATGCGGCCGTCGCTGTCGACATAATCGTCGCGCTCGATTCGATTGCGATGGTTGGTGAGATCGACCATCCCCTCGCGCAAATCGGCGCTGGCGATGAAGCGGTCGAGCGAATCGAGAGTCAGAAGATCGGCATAGCGATCGGGCGCCCCCCTCAGCGTGATCAGCGCCTCGCGCTCATAATAGCGATCGAGGAACTCCTGGGGCGTGACCGGGGCGATCAGGAAGCCGAGCGCGTCTTCCTCCCAGCCCGGCGAGGACGCTCCCTGCTTCGTCGCTTGTGCCACCGTTCCACCCATCGTCGCGTCTCCCCGGTCCCAGCGCGAACTGTATCGGCGGGCATGGATCACCGGAAGCGCTTATTTGTCGGGCGGGGGAAGCGGGGCCGGTAGCTCGAAGGAATAGGGATCGAGCGCCGCTTCGAGCACCCGCAAGGTCGCGACCGCGGTCGACGTGAGGCGGCGCTGCTCGACCGGCTCGCGCAACGCCGAGAGGACCGCGCGTGCGGCGGCGGCGAGCAGGATTTCACGCGCCGTGTAATCCTGCTTGCCCGGCTTGCCGCCGGTCATGAAGGGCGCCGCGGGCGGGCGAGAAAAAGACGTGCGGATTCAAGCACACCGCATTTGGACGCGACAAAGGGGCTCATCATATGCCATGCGGTTGGCGGGGCGGAAATTCTGCCCGCATTGTTCACCGCTTTCCCGTAAATAGTCAAGCAGGACTTTTTGAAAACAGATGAGTTTCGGGACCAGACTGGCTGAAGAGCGCAAGAGACTTGGTCTGAAGCAGGCCGAATTCGCCGATATGGTGGGCACCGACGTGCCCAAGCAGAGCCTGTATGAGAATGACCGGCGCGAGCTGCGCGCCGATTATCTTGCCCGGCTCGCCGATGCTGACGTCGATATTGTCTACGTCCTCACCGGCCGCCGAAGCGAGGGCGAGTGGCTAGAGCAGGCGCCGAGCGATTTGCTCACCGCTTATCTGTCGCTGCCGCAGGACCTGCAGGACGCACTGGCGAAGCTGACCTTCTCGCTGCGTGAGCAATTTACCCGCCCGCCGCGCGGTACGCTGCATTCGGGCAAGCAGGACTACCGGCCCGCACCGCGACGCTAGTCAAAGCGACGCCTCAACCCTCGGCATTGGCGGGGATCACGCCGCGCTTGATCTGATCGAGCTCGATCGATTCGAACAGCGCCTTGAAATTGCCCTCGCCAAAGCCCTCATTGCCCTTGCGCTGGATGATCTCGAAGAAGATGGGCCCGACCATATTCTCGGTGAAGATCTGGAGCAGCAGGCCCTCGCCGGTTTCGGGCGAGCCGTCGATCAGGATCCGGCGGTCGCGCATCGCCTGAACGTCGTGGGCGTGGCTCGGGATGCGCTCGTCGATCATGTCGTAATAGCTGTCGGGGCTGTTCTGGAAGCCGACGCCGTTGGCGCGCAGGCGGTCGACGGTGGCGAAGATATCGTCGGTGGCGAAGGCCAGATGCTGGATGCCCTCGCCCTTATATTCCTTCAGATATTCGGCGATCTGCGAATAATCGTCCTGGCTTTCGTTGAGCGGGATCCGGATCTTGTCGTCGGGCGCGGTCATCGCGCGGCTGAGCAGCCCGGTCTGCTGCCCCTCGATGTCGAAATAGCGAATCTGGCGGAAGTTGAAGACGTCCTCGTAGAAGCGGGCCCAATGATCCATCCGGCCGCGATTTACATTGTGGGTGAGGTGATCGAGCGTGTGCAGGCCGGCGCCGGCGTCGCACTCGGCGATCTGCTCGAAATCGCGCGCGTAAAGCGCTTCGGCGGCCGGCTTGTCGACCAAATAGAGGTAGGAGCCGCCAATTCCTTCGAGCACCGGCAGATCGAAATCGCCGGTGGTCGCGGTCGCGCCGCGCGCCTGGGTCGCCGCGAGCGCCGCCGCGGCGTCGTTCACCCGGAACGCCATCGCGCTCGCCGACGGGCCGTGGGCGGCGCGAAAGTCGGCGGCGTGGCCGCTCTCTTCCATGTTCAGCAGGAAGTGAATGTCGCCCTGGCAATAATGGCGGATCGCCTTGTGGCGATGATTGCCGACATGGGTGAAGCCCAGTTGGCCGAACATCCGCGCCAGCGCCTCCGGATCGGGGCTGGTGAACTCGACGAACTCGAAACCGTCGAGGCCGATCGGATTTTCGCGGGTCATGATGTGCACTCTCGTCTGTGGCGGGGTTGGCGGGCTTCTATCAGCGGCTGTGGATAGAAGCAAAACCGCCATTGCGCGGGCCGGGGCGGCCCCTTAACTCCGCCTGATGACCGCGACCCACTCCTCCCGCATGCTGATCCTGGGCTCAGGCCCGGCCGGCCTCACCGCCGCCATCTACGCCGCCCGCGCCGGCATGGCGCCGATCGTCGTCCAGGGCATCCAGCCCGGCGGCCAGCTCACCATCACCACCGACGTCGAAAATTATCCCGGTTTCGCGGACGTCGTCCAGGGGCCCTGGCTGATGGAGCAGATGCAACGCCAAGCCGAACATGTCGGCGCCCGCATGGAATGGGACCATATCGCCGAAGTCGATCTGTCGGAGCGGCCGTTCCGGCTGAAGGGCGACAGCGGCACGCTCTATCTGGGCGACACGCTCGTCATCGCCACCGGGGCGCAGGCGCGCTGGCTGAACCTGCCGAGCGAGGAGCTGATGAAGGGGAAGGGGGTCTCGGCCTGCGCGACCTGCGACGGCTTCTTCTATCGCGGCAAGAAGGTGGTCGTGATCGGCGGCGGCAACACCGCGGTCGAAGAGGCGCTCTATCTGACCAACCACAGTCATGACGTCACTTTGATCCACCGCCGCGACAGCTTGCGGGCCGAGAAGATCCTCCAGGACCGCCTCTTCGCCCATCCCAATATCAAGGTGATGTGGAACCGCGAAGTCGCCCGCTTCGTCGGTGGCGGCACCCCCGAGGGCCTGGTCGCGGTCGAGCTTCGCGATACCCAGACCGGGGCGCTGGAGATGCTCGATACCGAAGGCGCGTTCGTCGCGATCGGCCATTCGCCGGCCACCGCCTTGTTCAACGGCCATCTGACGCTCGACGCGGACGGCTATATCGAGGTCGAGACCGGCACCACCCGGACCTCGATCCCCGGCGTCTATGCCTGCGGCGACGTGATGGACAAGATCTACCGCCAGGCGGTCACCGCCGCGGGAACCGGCTGCATGGCCGCCCTGGACGCCGAGAAGTTCCTCGCGGAGGCCGATTTCGAAAGCGCCGGGCAGCCGGCAATGCAGGAGGCCTAACCACCGTCATCCCGGCGAAGGCCGGGATCTCGTGGAGACTCGCCGTGACTCTCCGGCCTGAGATCCCGGCCTTCGCCGGGATGACGGTTAGTTGGAAAGCGCCTTCATCGCCCGCAGCACGGCCGCGCTCAGGGCTTCCGCGTCACCCTCGCGCGCAAAGGTATGGGAATCGCTGCGGACCAGTTCGCGGCCCTCGATCAGGCCGGAAAAAGTCGAGCGCTTCACCTCTGCGACCGCGGCAATGGCGGTGGCGTCGTCCTCGGCGAGGATCAGCCATGCGCGAAGGCCGCCGGCGCGCAGGGCGGCGGCGCTCTCGCGAGCCAGCGGGGCGCCCTGATCGCGAGCGGATATGTTACGGAGCCCCTTGAAGAGTTTGCGCCAATCTACTGCACCGGAGAGGATTTTCTTCCAGCCCTCAAGGCTGGTGAGGCGTTTGCGATAATGTTGACGGATGGCCGCCGGGGCAGGGGCGCCGGCCTCGGCCTCGACCAGCCAGGGGTTGGCGAGGAGCAGGCCGTCGAGCCCTGCCACCCTGCCGAACAGGAGCAAGGCGGTGGCGCCGTCGCACAGGCCGAAGCCGATCACCCGCTCGAGCCCCGGCATCGCGGCGCGAAAGGCGGCGGTCGCGGTCTCCAGATCGGGGCCGCTCCGCTTGAAGCCCGGATCCTCGCCGCCGCTGTCGCCGACCCCCCGGCGATCGTAGCGGAAACAAGGAAACCCGTTGTCAGACAGGTTCTTCGCGAGCCTTTCGTACATACGGTGCGAACCGATCCGGGTCTGGCTGCCGCCGGTGACGAGGAGCAACCCCGTACGACCGTCCGCCGCGTCCAGGCTGCCGGCGAGCGTATCATCGTTGCAGGGGAAGGTCAGGAGGCGACGCACTGGCGGCTCCATTTGGCGAGATCATCGGCGATCGCCTCGGCCAGCGCCGGCGAGGTGCCCGGCTCCGAGCGGCGCCACAGAGCGGGGCCGTCCAGCTTCGCATCGGCCTCGCCCCGGTCGCTCAGCAGCCGAACCGTGCGCAGCGGCGTCACCCGGCCCGGCTTCGCCGCCTCCAACGCCGCCTTCAGCCCATCGTTGGGTGCATAGCCCGCCCATTCGACGCCGCCGGCCAAAGCCGAGCGCGCCATGTCGCGCGCCAGCGCCGCGCCCTCGACCGGCGCGAACCGCCACCAGCCGCGCGATCTCGCCTCAGTGTCGATCAGGGCACCGCCGCGAAACGACGCGATCAGCGGGTTCCTGCCCGGCCCGGCAACGTGCTTGGAGGCCGAAGTGACGTCATGCCGCCAATCCTCCCAGTTCATCTGCGCCAACCCGGTTTCGCTTTCGCCCGTCCCGCCCAAATCGGGGAGCCAGCAGCAATGGCCCTTGGCCGCGACCAGCCGCATCACCGCGGCGATCAGCGCGCGGGTGCGGTTCATCTCTTCGAACAGAGGCGGCACGAACAGGATGGCGGGGGCGTGCGGGCGGCCGATCCGCATCAGCCATTCCTCGCGATCCGCACTGCCGAAGCGCTCGAAGGCGAGGGCGGGGCCGGAACTCACCGGAGCGTCTTGGCCCGGGCGAAGGTCAGCAGCGCGCCGAACGTCTCCATCATGTCGGCGTCGACCTCATGATCCTCGATCAATATGCCGAGCCGTTCCTCGAGCTCGGTCAACAGGCCCGCGACCGCCATCGAATCGAACTCGGGCAGGGCGCCGAACAGCGGCGTCTCCTCCTCGAAGGCGGCGACCCGCGCCGGATCGAGGCCGAGAATGTCGGCGAGGACCGCGCGGACGGTCGTTTCCACCTCATGGGCATCGTCGGAGGCGGTGGCCATGTCTTCCCCTGTCTCGCCTTTTCTAGGAGTGCCGGACCTAACCGCTCCGCCCGCGCCGGACAAGCGCCGACGCCTTCTCCCGCGCCACGCCGAGCAGGCCGAGCGGATGGCGGGGATTGTAAGCGAGGAGGCGCCAGAGCGGGCGGCGTTCGGCCATCCAGTCCTTCTTATAGCCGTCGTCGCCGGTGCCGTAATCGATCGTCTCGACCCGATCGACATCGAGCGCCCGGCGGAACATCGCCTCGCTCAGGATCGTGCCCGGCGAGAGCGCCTTCATATCCTCGCGGTAGGCGAGTTTGTGGATCGTCGCCTCTTTATTCTCGATCAGCCACAGCTGCGCCGCGACCGGGACGCCGTCCTTGCGGGCGAGGCCGAGTCTTAGCGTTCCCGCCTTGCCCTCCTGCTGAGCAAGCGTCCAGAGGAACGAAAAGGAGCCTTCATCGCCTTTCCAGCTGGCGCGGTAGATTTCCTCATAAGCGTCCCAGGCAAGCTGATCGAAACGATCGTGAATTTCGATCTCCAGGGCCGCCGTCTTCGCCTTGCGACGGGCAGTGTTGCGGAGCTGGCTGGGACGCGTGGCCCAATAGGCTTCGAAATCCATTCCCTTCGTGTCGATCCACCAATTGCCGGTCTTCTCGCTGACGAAGGTGATCCAGCCGGCAGCTTTGAACGCCTGCTGCAACGGCTCCGGATCCGCCAGCGGCGCCAGCTCGACCCGCCCGACGCGGTCGAGGGCCGAAGCGAGGCCCGCGAGCATGTCCGGAGCGTGGGAGCCGGCGGCGTCGAAGCGAAGCGAATACCAGGTGGCGTAGGCGCTCGCCCGCCAGCCCTTCCGGGCGAGGAACAGCCACGCTTTGCGGAAACCATCGCTCGCGGCCACGACAGTGAGTTTCCCTGCGGGCGGCACATGGTCATGGATCAGCCGGAACCAGTCGAGCCGGTTGAACAGGCAAGGCTCGGCCGCGCGATCGAGCGCGCCGTCGGCGTCCGCCGCGACGGCCTGGAGATCGTCGTACAAAACGATGTTAACGGTCACGCTTTATGCCCCTTCGCGCAGGCCTTATCATGACGTCGTTTAAGCAGGAATGAAGTTGGACACGCCCGATCTCGATCCCGATCCGCGTCCGCTGGATCATCTCACGCTGCGCGGCGCGCCCGCCGCGCCCGCCTTGCTGACCCGCGAGGGCGCGGTGGATTATGCCGGGCTGGAGCGAGCGGTCGGTACGTTGGCGGCGGCGCTGAAGGCGCGGGGGCTCGGGGCCGGCGATCGGGTCGCCTCCTGGCTCCCCAAGACCCGGCTGACCAGCCTGTTGCCGCTCGCCTGTGCGCGCGCGGGGCTGATCCATGTGCCGATCAACCCGTTGCTCAAGCGCATGCAGGTCGCCCATATCCTCGCCGACAGCGGCGCCGGCCTCTTGATCACCGCCGCGGCACGTGCGGCGACGCTCGAGCCGGGCGACGCGACCTGCCCGATTCTGGATGACGCAGCGAGCGCCGCTCTGTTCGACCATCCGGACGCGCTCGGGCCGTCGGCGCACGATCCGGAGGATCTCGCCGCTCTGCTCTACACCTCGGGCTCGACCGGGCGGCCCAAGGGGGTGATGCTCAGCCACGCCAATCTGTGGCTCGGTGCGGTCAGCGTCGCCCATTATCTGCGGCTTACGCCCCAGGACCGGGTGCTTGCGGTGCTGCCGTTCAGCTTCGACTATGGCCAGAACCAGCTGCTTTCCACCTGGGCCGCGGGCGGCGCGGTGGTGCCGCTCGACTATTTGACCGCGCGCGACGTGATCCGGGCGGTCGAGCGTCATCAAATCAGCACCTTGGCGGGCGTTCCTCCGCTTTGGGTGCAATTGATCGAGGCGCCCTGGCCGGCCGCGGCCGCCCTCTCGCTGCGCCGGCTCACCAATAGCGGCGGCAAGCTCGCCCCGTCGGTGGTGCGGCGGATGCGCGAGGTCTTCCCGGTGGCCGACATCTATTCGATGTACGGGCTCACCGAAGCCTTCCGCTCGACCTATTTGGAGCCCGCCTTGCTCGATGCCCACCCGGATTCGATGGGGAGCGCGATCCCTTTCGCCGAGATCATGGTGATCGACGGTGAGGGCAGGGAGGCCGGGGAGGGCGAGCTGGTCCATGCCGGGCCTCTGGTCGCCAAGGGCTATTGGCAGGATCCGGCGCGCACCGCGGAACGGTTCAAGCCAGCACCAGGCTCTTCGACTTATGGCGGGATGGCGGTCTGGTCGGGCGATCGGGTGCGCCGAGACGGGCAGGGGCTGCTCTATTTCGTCGGCCGCGAGGATGGCATGATCAAGACCTCCGGCAATCGCGTCAGCCCGACCGAGATCGAGGAAGCGGCGGTCGCCTCCGGGCTGGTCCAGGAGGCGGTGGCGCTGGGCTTTCCCGACGAGCGGCTGGGGGAGGGGATCGCTTTGATCGTCCGCCCCGACCGGCGCGGCGAGGAGGAGGCGCTGCGGGCGTTTCTCAAGCGCAGCCTGCCCAATTTCATGCAGCCTGGCCCGATCCTTTGGCGCGACGAACTGCCGCGCTCGCCCAACGGCAAGCTTGACCGGATCGAGCTGAAGAACGAGCTGATGGCATGAGCAAGCCGATGGGCACCATTCCGGCCGGCTTCAAGGCCGATGCGGACGAGATGCTGCTGATCGGCGGTCGCCGCGCCGATGCGCTCGTGGCCGAGGCCGGAGACACCCCGCTCTTCGTCTACGACCTCGCTCTGATCCATGCGAAGATCGCGCGCTTCAAGGCGGCGTTCGGCGATGTCAATCTGCATTTCGCCATGAAAGCAAATCCTTATCCGCCACTCTTGAAGCAAGTCCGCAGCAAGGTGGACGGCCTCGACCTTGCCTCCGGGGGCGAGCTTCGGATCGCGCTCGAGGCCGGCATCGATCCCGCCACGATGAGTTTCGCGGGTCCGGGCAAGCGCGATGTCGACCTCAAGGCGGCGATCGAGGCGGGCGTTACCCTCAATTGCGAATCCGAGGGCGAGGTCGAGCGGGCCTTGGCGCTGGGCGGGCGACCCCGGCTGGCGGTTCGGGTGAATCCCGATTTCGAGATCAAGGGCTCGGGCATGCGCATGGGCGGCGGCGCCAAGCCGTTCGGGGTCGATGCCGCGCGCGTCCCGGATCTGGTCCGGCATATCCTCGGCTCGCACGCCGAATGGCGCGGCTTCCACATTTTCGCCGGCTCGCAGGCGCTCGATCCGGCAGCCTTGATCGAGGCGCAGGCCGCCACCCTCGCGCTGGCCGCGGAGCTTGCCACCGAGATCGGCGCGACGCCGCCCCTGGTGAACCTAGGCGGCGGCTTCGGCATTCCGCATTTCCATGGCGAGCAGCCGCTCGATGTCGAAGCGGTCGCCGCCGCGCTCCTGCCGGCGCTGGCCGCGCGCCCAGCCATCCTGCGCGACACCAAATTCGCGATCGAGCTGGGCCGCTGGCTGGTCGGCGAATGCGGCGTCTATCTGACCCGGATCGTCGACCGCAAGCTCAGCCACGGCAAGACCTTCCTGGTCACCGATGGCGGCATGCAGCATCAGCTCGCGGCCTCAGGCAATTTTGGGCAGATCGTCCGCCGCAATTACCCGGTCGCGATCGCATCACGCTTCGGCGTCGTGGCGCAGGAGGAGGTCTCGATCGTCGGCTGCCTGTGCACCCCGCTGGATCGGCTGGCCGATGACGTCATGACGCCAACCGCGAAGGTCGGCGATCTGGTCGCGGTGTTCCTCGCCGGCGCCTATGGCCTCTCCGCCAGCCCGCAGGCCTTTCTCGCCCAGCAGGCGGCGCGGGAAATCATCGTGAACGCAAGCGATTAACGCCTGCATGAGCCTCGGTCCCGATCTGGGACGCGGGCCAAATGCCGCTTGTTCCTAACCGTAATTTTACCTCTTCGCCCCATAGCATCCCCAAAGCCGCCCTCGATCCCGCTTCGGGACAGACGGGGCGTGGCTTGCGGAAGCGAGTGAAGAGGAGTGACCATGCGCGTATCCAGGATCTGGGCCGCCCTTGCCGCCACCGCGAGCGTCGCCGCGCTTTCGGGCTGTGCGACCGGCAGCCGCTCCGGCAACGTTCTGCCCGCGGCGAGCCTTGCCGAGAATAGCGGCTCGCAGGTCAGCGAGAATTACATCATCGGCGCGCTCGACGAGATCACCGTCTTCGTCTGGCGCAATCAGGAATTGGGCGCCAGCGTCCAGGTCCGTCCCGACGGACGGATCACCACGCCGCTGATCACCGACATGGTCGCCGCTGGCAAGACGCCGGCCCAGCTCGCCGACGACATTCGCGGCGCGCTTTCCCAATATATTCAGGAGCCGCTCGTCTCGGTGATGGTCAACCGGCCGCAGGGCAGCTTCGCCCAGCAGATCCGGATCGTCGGCGCCACCGCGCGCCCGGCGGCCTTGCCCTATCGCGCCAACATGACGCTGCTCGACGCCATGATCGCGGTCGGCGGCCTTTCCGAATTCGCCGCGGGCGACCGCGCCCGGCTGGTCCGGGTCGATCGCGCCAGCGGCGAGCAGCGCGAATATGACCTCAGGATCGCGAGCCTGCTCCGGCGCGGCGACATCCGCGCCAATGTCCGGCTCGAGCCGGGCGACGTCATCATCATCCCCGAAAGTATGTTCTGATCCATGGACGGTCTCTACGATCAGATCCGGATCGCCCTCCACCAGGTGTGGCACCGCCGCTGGCTGGCGATGGCCGTCGCTTGGGGCGTCGCCGTGTCGGGCTGGCTGGTGATCGCGTTGATCCCGTCCAGCTATGAGGCGAAGGCCCGGCTGGTCGTGCAGATGCAGACGATCCTGCCGACCCAGATGGGCATCCCCGCGGACGAGCGTAACAATCAGCTGCTGCGCCTCAAGCAGACGATCACCTCGAACGAGAATCTCGTCGCCGTCGTGCGCCGGACGGATTTGAATACGCTCGTCGCCAGCGAGGCCGACATGCCCGGCGTCGTCGCCGACCTGCGCGAGCGGATCGTGATCACCGCGCAGCCCGACGGCGCGCTCGAGATCAAGGCGAGCTCGGACATCTCCGGTTTCTCCAACGGCCAGAACGCGCGCACCGCCGCCGCGACCGTGCAGGGCCTGATCGACATGTTCATCGAAACCAACATGTCGGGCGACCGCCGCGAGACCGGCCAGTCGCTGCGCTTCCTCGACGAGGAACTGCGCCGCCGCGAGGTCGCCTTGCAGCAGGCCGAGCAGCGCCGGCTCGAATTCGAGCAGCGTTTCATGGGCCTGCTTCCCGGCACCGGTACGATTGCCGACCGGATGGCCGCCGCCCGCTCCGAGCTTTCCGGTCTCGAGCAGCAGATCGCCGCCGCCAGCGGCGCGCTCAATTCGATGCGCGGCCAGCTCGCCGCGACCCCGCAGAGCATCCCCGGCATGGACGGCGGCGCCAGCACCGCTTCGGGCCAGCTCGCCCAGCTCGAGGGCCGCCTGAACGGCTATCTCGCCCAGGGCTGGACCCAGTCGCATCCGGATGTCGTCTACACCCGTCAGCAGATCGAGCGGCTGCGCCCCGCTGCCGTCGCCGAACGGCGCAGCGGCACCTCCGGCGTTCCCAATCCCGCTTATGTCTCGCTGCGCGCGATGATGGCGGAGCGCGAAGCCACGCTCGCCGCCGCGACCGCGCGCCGCAACCAGCTGCAGGGCGATCTTGCCCAGCTCACCGCGCGCCAGACCAGCGAGCCCGGCATGGCCGCCGAGCAGACCCGGCTCAATCGCGACTATGACGTACTCAAGCAGCAATATGATCAATTGCTCGGCAATCGCGAGCAGGTGCGCCTCAGGAGCGACGTCGCGACCCGGACCAGCCCGCTCAACGTGCAGGTGGTCGAGCCGCCGGCGGTGCCGAGCGTGCCGGCCGCGCCGAACCGCCCGATCTTCCTGACCCTGGTGCTGATCGTCGCGCTCGGCGCCGGCGTCGCCGCGGCCTTCGTCGCCGGTCAGTTGCAGACGACCTTCCCGACCCAGCGGCGGCTCGCCTCCGTCACCGGCCTGCCGGTGCTCGGCACGGTGAGCGAGGTGGTGACCGCGTCCAGGCGCGCCTTCCGCCGCAAGCGGTTGCTCTGGCTCGGCGGCGCCGGCGCCGCGCTCGCTGCGAGCTGGGCGGTGCTGATCGTCGTCGAATTCTGGCAGCGCAGCGCGGCGGCATGAGGAGCGACATGACCAAACATACGCCCCCCTCGCTGTTCGAACGCGCCGCCGAAATGTACGATTTCGGCTCGGTCCTGCGCGCGCCTGCCGCTGCGCCTGCGCCGGAGCCGGTGCGCCAACCCGAACCCAGGCCCGAACCGGTGTTTGAACCGGCGCCTCCCCCGGTGATCGAGCTGGCACCGCCGGTCGAGCCCGCGCCCCGGCCTGCGCCGCGCCCCGTTGCAGCCCCGCGCCGGGCCACCGGCAGCGCGCAGGTGAACCGTGCCGCCCTTGCCGAGCTCGGCTGCATCGTGCCGGAAGGGCCGGTCACCGGCATCGAGGAGGAATTCCGGCTGGTGAAGCACCAGTTGCTCGCCGCGATCGAGGCAAATGGGCACTCCGGCGACGCGCGGGGCCGCGCGGTGCTGATCGCCTCGGCCCAGCCCAAGGCCGGCAAGACCTTCTGCGCGGTCAATCTCGCGCTCAGCCTGGCCGGCGAACGCGACATCGAAGTGCTCCTCGTCGACGGCGATTTCCCGAAGCCCGACGCTCTCGCCACTTTGGGGCTTGAGAGCGACGGGCCGGGCTTCGTCGACGCCCTGGCCGATCCCTCGATCGACCCCGAAGCCTTCGTGATCCGCACCGACGTGCCGGGCCTTTGTGTCCTGCCGTCGGGGCGCAAAACCAATAATGTGCCGGAGCTGCTCGCTTCGGATCGTACTCGGGAGGTGCTGGCGAAGCTCGTCGCCGGCGACAGGCGCAGGATCATCCTGTTCGATTCTCCGCCTGCTTTGATGGCGTCCCACGCGACCGTGCTCGCCGGCCATGTCGGCCACGCGCTCGTCGTCGTTCGCGCCGACCAGACAACCGAAGCCGATCTGCGCGAGACGATCGGCCTGCTCTCCGGCTGCGATCATGTCAGCCTTGTCCTCAACGGAGCGGGCCTCGCCGTCACGGGCCGAAAATTCGGCAATTATGATGGATATGGCCATGACCAATGAGCTTGATCTGACGCGCAGGCTGCGCTGCTTCGCGCTGGCCGCCGGGCTGACCCTGGCCGGCCTCGCCACGCCCGCGCTGGCGCAGGACGCGCCGCCGCCACCCTCTTCGGGGGTCAGCTATGCCGCGCCCGATGCCCAGGCTGCCGACGGGCAGGCTCCCGATTCCGATGACGGCCAGCAGGAGGAGTCCGCTCGCGGCGAAAGCCGGCCCGGCCGCCGCGGCGGCACCAGGGGGAGCATCAGGCCCTATCTCGAGGTCAGCCAGACGGTGAGCGCTGATCTGGATGGCGGCGAAACGCTGACCTATACCAGCCTCTCCGCGGGCGTGGACGGGACCATCCGGACCCGCCGGGTCACCGCCCAGGCGAGCTATCGCTACGAGCGCAATATCGAATGGGAAGGCAATGTCGCCGACCGCGACGTCCATTCGGGCATCGCCACGGTCAATGCGCAGATCATCCCCGGCACCTTGTCGTTCGACGCCGGCGCGATGGCGACCCGCACCGGCGGCGACGGCCGTGCGCTGGGCGTCACCAATCGCGACGCGGCGGTCAACGTCTATTCCGCGGTCGCCGGGCCGAGCCTTTCGGCACGCGCCGGGCCGCTCGCGGTCAACGCCTCCTATCGCCTGGGCTACGTCAAGATCGACGACGATCGCGTCGCCGGAACCCTCTCCGACGATTTCGACGAGAGCGTCGCGCACAGCGCCACCGCCAGCGTCGGCATGGGCCCCGGCGGGGCGCTGCCCTTCGGCTGGACGGTCGGCGCCGGCTATGCCCGAGAGGATTCTGGGGGCCGCTACGACAATCGCTTCGAAGGCGCCTATGTCCGCGCCGACGTCGTCATTCCGGTCAGCGCCACGCTCGCGGTCACCGCGGGCGTCGGCTATGAGAATATCCAGTCCAGCGAGCGCGACATCGTGCGCGACGGCAATGGCGATCCGGTGCTCGATGCGCAGGGCCGGCCGATCCCCGATCCCGATGCGCCCCGGGTGCTGGGCTATGATATGGACGGCTTCATGTACGACGCCGGAATCATCTGGCGTCCGGGCCCGCGCACCGAGCTGCAGGCCCGCGCGGGGCGCCGTTATGGCGGCACCACCGTCGTCGGCACGCTCGGCCACCGGTTCAACGAAGATTATGCGGTGAACGTCGCCGTGGTCGATAGCGTGGAGACGCTCGGCCGGATCATTACCAACGATCTCACCAACTTGCCGGACGGCATTGATGTCAATCGTGATCCGATCACGGGCGATATCGGCGGCTGCGTCTTCGGCCAGCAAGGCGGCGGCGTGTGCCTGGGGCAGGCGCTGCAGTCGATCACCAGCCGGACCTTCCGGATGCGCGGCGCCAACATCGTCTTCTCCGGCAGCCGCAGGCTGTGGAATTTCGGCCTCGGCGCGAGCTACGTCAACCGCCGCTACAGCCGCCCGAGCAACCAGTTCGTGAGCGTCGTCGGCGCGGGTGAGGATCAGAGCTTCAACCTGTTCGGCTCGATCGGCCGGCAGCTGTCGCGCAGCTCGAATGTGGATCTGAGCCTCTATGCAAGCTGGTACGACAACGATCTGGCGGACTTCCGTTCGATCACCTCGCTGGGCGGCACGGTCAGCTACAATCGCAGCTTCGTGCTCGATCGGCTGCGGCTGATCGCGGCGATGGGCCTCTACAACAATGACGACGGCTTCGAGAGTTCGACCAACGCGTCGGGGCTGCTCGGGCTTCGCTACACCTTCTGGTGAGCGAGGACCGGCGAGGGAGATGAGCATGTATAGCGAGCATTACGGCCTCAGCGGACAGCCCTTTCAGCTGACCCCCGACGCGCGCTTCTGGTTCGACAGCCGCACGCATCGCAAGGCGATGGCCTATCTCGGCTACGGCCTCGCCCAGAGCGAGGGCTTCATCACCGTGACGGGCGAGATCGGCGCCGGCAAATCCACCCTCGTCGCGCATCTGATGGCCAATATCGATCGCTCGCGGCTGAACGCGATCAGCCTGGTTTCGACCCAGGTCGAGGGCGACGACATGCTCCGCCTGGTCGCCCAGGGTCTCGGCCTCGACACCAATTCGGTCGAGAAGGCGCGGTTGCTCGATGCGGTCGAACAGCAGCTCGACGAGGAGCTGCGCGCCGGCAAGCGCACCTTGCTGATCGTCGACGAGGCGCAGAACCTGCCCGTCTCCGCGCTCGAAGAGCTGCGCATGCTCTCCAACTTCCACGTCGGCGGCCGCGCGCTGCTGCAGATCGTCCTGCTCGGCCAGCCCGAATTCCGCGACAAGCTTGCCGGGCCGGGGCTCGAGCAGCTTCGCCAGCGGGTCATCGCCACCCACCATCTCGATGCGATGGGCGGCGACGAGGTCGAAGCCTATATCCGCCACCGCCTGACCCGGGTCGATTGGCAGGGCAATCCCGATTTCGATCTCGCCGCGATCGAGGCGATCCATCGCCACAGCGGCGGCATTCCGCGCCGGGTCAACCAGCTTTGCCATCGGCTGATGCTCCACGCCGCGGTTGGCGGGCTCGAGCTGATCGACGCCGCCGCGGTCGAGGCGGTCGCCGCCGAGATGCGCGCCGACAGCGCCGCGCCCGAGCCGGCGCGCGAGGAGAAGGTGCTGCCGCTGCGGGCGGCGCGACTCGCTTCCGTCCCTCAGGATCAGCCCGCGCCTGCGCCCGCGCCGATGCCGGTGGCGGATCCCCGGATCGAGCAGCGCCTCGCCGCGCTCGAGGCGAGGGCCGAGGAGCATGAGGCCATGCTCCGCCGGGTTCTCGTCCTGCTCGTCGACTGGGTCGAAGCCGGCCAGGACAATGCCTATCGCACCCACGCGGCCTGAGCCGGAGAACCGATGCGCAACGCTCTTTCCGTCGATGTCGAGGACTGGTTCCAGGTCGGCGCCTTCGAGACGGTGATCGATCGCGGCGCGTGGGACAGCTATGCGCCGCGGGTCGAGCGCAACACCGACGATGTGCTGGCCCTGTTCGACGAAGCCGGGGTGAAGGCGACCTTCTTCACTTTGGGCTGGGTCGCCGAACGCCATCCTGCCCTGATCCGCCGGATCGCCGAGGCCGGTCACGAAATCGCCAGCCACGGCTTCGATCATCGCCGGGTGTTCACGATGAGCGAAGCCGAGTTTCGCGCCGATCTGATCCGCGCGCGCGGCATCATCGAGGACGTTACGGGACATCCCGTCACCGGCTATCGCGCGCCGAGCTTTTCGGTCGATCCGCGCACGCCCTGGGCGCACCAGGTGCTGGCCGAGCAGGGCTATGCCTATTCCTCCAGCGTCGCGCCCATCCGGCACGATCATTATGGCTGGCCCGAAGCGCCGCGCTTCGCCTGGCGCCCGGTCGCCGATGCCGAGCTGATCGAGCTTCCGGTCACCACTTTCGAGCTCGCTGGACGGCGCTTCGCGGCCGGCGGCGGCGGCTTCTTCCGGGTGCTGCCTTATGCGCTGTCGAGCTGGGCAATCGATCGGGTCAATGGCGACGAGGAGCGGCCGGCAATCTTCTATTTCCATCCCTGGGAGGTCGACAAGGACCATCCGCTCGTGCCCAATGCGCCACTGCGCTCCAAGCTGCGGCATTTCACCAATCTGTCAGGAATGCGCTCCAAGCTCCTGAAACTGCTGAACGCGCATGAATGGGGACGCACGGACGAGGTCGCCGCGATCGAGCGGGCGCGGCTGCCGTGAATGCGCTCTCGCCCGTCGCCGCGATCACGGTGCGAACCGCCGATCTCGCCGCCGAGACGGAGCGGCTGGACGCGTTCGTCGCCGAGCATCCGGACGGCACGCTCTTCCACCGCCCGCAATGGAGCCGCGTCGCCGAGCGCGGCTGCGGCGCCCGCGCGCACTATCTCGTCGCCGAGCGCGCCGGGAGCCTGATCGGCTGCCTGCCGCTCAGCGAAATCCGCTCGCCTCTGTTCGGCAACGCCTTGGTGTCGGCGGGCTTCGGCACTGGCGGCGGCATTCTGGGTGAAGGCGGCGCGGCGCTCGCTTCGGCGGCCTGGCGCCTGGCCGAGCGACTCGGCTGCGCAAGCGCGGAGCTGCGCGGCGGCCCGGTTCCGCAAGGCTGGGCCGAAAGCAGCGGCATCTATTCCCGCTTCGACCGGCCGCTGCCCCAGAGCGAAGACGAGCTTCTGCTCTCGATTCCGCGCCGGCAACGCGCCGAAGTGCGCAGAGCCCTGGCCTCTTCGCTCGAGACCAGCGCCGGCAGCGACCGACGTCACCGCGATGCGCACTTCCAGGTCTATGGAGAAAGCGTCCGCAACCTCGGCACGCCGGTCTTCCCGCGCGCGCTCTTCGAAGCCGCGCTCGACGCGTTTGGCCGCGAGGCCGATGTCGTGACCGTCTGGCGCGACGGCCGACCGCTCGCCTGCCTGCTCACTTTCTATCACAAGGGCGTCTGCCAGCCATATTGGGGCGGAGGGACCCGCGAGGCGCGCGCCTGGCACGCCAACGACCTCATCTATTACGAGACGATGCGCCGCGCGATCGGGCGCGGCTGCGTCCATGCCGATTTCGGCCGCTCGAAGGTCGGCACCGGCCCCTGGTCGCGCAAGCGGATCTGGCATTTCCAGGAGACGCCGCTGGTCCACGCAGTCCGGACCGCAGACGGCTCCACGCCGCGCGCGGTCAACCCGCTCGACCCCAAATACCGGCTGAAGGTCGCCGCCTGGCAGCGCATGCCGCTCTGGCTCGCCAACCGGATCGGCCCGGTCATCGCCCGCGGCCTCGGCTGATGCGCGACATTCTGTTCCTCGCCCACCGCATCCCGTTCCCGCCGGACCGGGGCGACAAGATCCGTTCCTGGCACCTGCTGAAGCAGCTGGCGTCGATGGCGAGGGTGCATCTTGCCTGCTTCGCCGACGACGAGGCCGACGCGGCCCATCTGGCGGGCCTGCGCGAGGCGCTCGGCGGTCGGCTCGGCGTGGCGCATGTCGAAGTGCGTCGGCGCGGCAAGGCACAGGCGGGGGCGATGGCCTTGCTCTCCGGCAGACCGGTCTCGCTCACCCTGTTCGACAGTGAGGCGCTGCGCGCCTTCGTCGCCAGCAAGCTCGAAGAGACCGACGTGGGCACCGTCTTCGCTTTCTCCGGACAGATGGCGCAGTTCGTGCCGCCGGCGCTCACGCAGCGCTTCATCATGGATTTCGGCGACGTCGATTCGGCCAAATTCGCCCAATATGCGGACGAGGGCAGGGGGCCGATGCGCTGGATCAACCGCCGCGAGGGGGACAGGCTCGCCGCCTTCGAGCAGGCCACCGCCGCCCGCGCCGATCTCAGCCTGTTCGTCAGCGAGGCCGAGGCCGCCCTGTTCCGCGCCCGCACGGGCCTGCCCAACGTCGCCGCTCTGTCGAACGGCATCGATGTCGAGGTCTTCGATCCCGAGGCCGAATTCGAGCGCTTGAGCGCGGCGCAGCGGGGGAAGGGACCGCTGCTGCTCTTCACCGGCCAGATGGATTATCCGCCCAATGCCGACGCGGTCGCCTGGCTTGCGCGCGAGGTGCTCCCGCTTGTGCCCGAAGCGCATTTCGTCATCGCCGGGCGCGCGCCGCTGCCGGCGGTGCGGGCGCTGGCCGGTGAGCGGGTGACCGTCACCGGCGGCGTCGCCGACATGCGAAGCTGGCTCGCCGCGGCGGACGTGGTCGTCGCGCCGCTGAAGCTTGCCCGGGGCATCCAGAACAAGGTGCTGGAGGCGATGGCGATGGCGAGGCCGGTGGTCGCTTCCCCGGCCGCCTTCGAAGGGATTGAAGCCGAGCCCGGCCGCCATCTTTTGGTGGCCGACGGCGCCGAAGCCACCGCCGAGGCGATCAACGGCCTGCTTGCCGACCCGGCGCGCGCCGCGTCGATCGGCGCCGCCGCGCGCAAGGAGATGGTGCGCACCTATCGCTGGGACGCCCGGCTCGCGCCGCTTGGCCAGATGGTCGATCCGGCGGACAAAAGAGCGGCGGCATGAGCGCCGCGCTCGCCCTCGAAGGCGCGTCGGTGCCGACCTCCCGCTGGCGCCCGCATTTCGCCGCGCTCGGCATGGCGGCGGCGGCGATCCTGCTCCTGTTCCATCGCGACGCCGCCGATGTCGTCGCCTTCTGGTGGACCAGCTCGACCTTCAACCATTGCCTCCTGATCCCGCCGATCATCGCCTGGCTGGTCTGGCAGCGCCTGCCGCAGCTTCGCGCGCTTGCGCCCGCGGCCTGGTGGCCCGGGCTGTTGCCGTTGGCCGCGGGCGCGCTCTCCTGGCTGCTCGGCGAGGCGAGCGGCGTCGATTTCGCCCGCCATCTCGGCCTGCTGCTGATGCTTCAGGGCAGCGTGATCGCGATCTTCGGCAAGGCCGTGGCGCGCGGCCTGACCTTCCCGCTCGCTTACGCCTTCTTCCTGCTGCCGATCGGCGAGGAGATCGTGCCGTTCATGCAGACCGTGACCGCCGAGATCGCGGCGGTGCTGCTTGGGCTGAGCGGCGTCTCGGCCCATCTCGAAGGCATCTTCATCACCACCCCGGTCGGCTATTTCGAGGTCGCCGAGGCCTGCGCCGGGGTGAAGTTCCTGATCGCAATGCTCGCTTTCGGGACGCTCGTCGCCAATCTGTGCTTTCGCTCCTGGCGCCGCCGCGCCGTCTTCCTCGCCGCCTCGGTCGCGATCCCTGTGCTCGCCAACGGCGTGCGGGCCTGGGGCACGATCTACATCGCCGAGCTGTCGGGGAGCACCGCCTTCGCCGAGAGCTTCGATCATGTCGTCTATGGCGGCGTCTTCTTCGCGATCGTCATCGCTTTGATCCTCGGCCTGTTCTGGCCCTATTTCGACCGCGCCGTCGACGATCCCTGGTTCGATCCCGCCGCACTCGCCGCCAACCGCCCGGCGCGGCTCACCTATGTCGCGGCCGCCGCGATCGCGCTTGTCGCCGTGCCGCCGCTTTGGGCCGGCGCGATCTCCGCCGCCGGCACCGAAGCGGTCCCCGCGGAGATTGCGATGCCCGAAGTCGCGGGCTGGCAGCGTCTCCCTTCAGGTCCCGAATGGGTGCCCGCCTACGCCGGCGCCGATCGCGTGGCGCGGGCCCGCTACCGGAGCCGCGACGGCCGTCAGGTCGATCTCGTCATCGCCGTCTTCGCGCGGCAGAGCGAGGGGCGCGAGTTGGTCGGCTTCGGCCTGGGCGACGCGCCCGGCTGGGCCTGGACCGCAGCTGCGCCGGCGCCGCCGGACGGACGCGCGGAACGGATCGCCTCACATGGTCTGGAGCGGCAGGTGCTGAGCTTCTACCGTGTCGGCGATGTGGTGACCGGAAGCGGGGTAGGGGTGAAGCTGGAAACGTTGAAAGTGCGCCTGCTGGGCGGGCCGCAACGCGCGGTCGCGGTGCTGGCCTCGGGCGAGTCGCGCGCCGCGATCGACGATTTCTTCGCCGCGCTCGGGCCGGTCGGCTTGGTCGCGGACCGCGCCGCCGGCCTCAACTGACATGTGCGGCATCGCCGGCCTCTTCCACCCGCGCCTGCCCAAGCCGGTCGATCCGGCGCGAATCGAGGCGATGACCGACGTCCTCGCCCATCGCGGCCCGGACGGCAGCGGGATCTGGACCGGGCCCGGCGTCGGCCTCGGCCATCGCCGCCTCTCGATCATCGACCTTTCCGATGCCGCCGCGCAGCCGATGCTCTCGCCCGACCGGCGCGAAGTGGTCAGCTTCAACGGCGAGATCTACAATTTCCGCGAAGTGAGGGCCGAGCTCGAGGCGAAAGGCTTCGTCTTCCGGACCGAGAGCGACACCGAGGTCATCCTCGCGGCCTGGCGGCAATGGGGTCCGGATTTCCTCTCCCGCCTCAACGGCATGTTCGCCATCTCGATTTACGATGGCGCGCAGGACGCCTTGTTCCTCGCCCGCGACCGGCTGGGCGTGAAACCGCTTTTCTATACCGAGCTCAGCGACGGCGCACTGATCTTCGCCTCCGAGCTCAAGGGGCTGCTCGCCCATCCGCTGATGCGCCGCACGCCCTCGGTGCAGGCGGTCGAGGATTTCCTCGCTTACGGCTACGTCCCCGACGACGCCTCGATCGTCGAGGGCGTGAAGAAGCTCGCCGCCGGCCATTACCTGCATCTCCGCCGCGGCCGCGCGGTGCCGCAGCCGGTCGGCTGGTGGGACGTCGATTTCTCAAATCCGGTTCGCAAGCCGTTGAAGGCGCTGGAAGAGGAGATGATCGAGCGGCTCGACGCGGCGGTACGCTCGCGGATGGTCGCCGACGTTCCGCTCGGCGCCTTCCTGTCGGGCGGGGTCGACAGTTCGGCGGTGGTCGCCTTCATGGCCGAAGCGAGCCGGGGCGCGGTTGAGACCTGTTCGATCGGCTTCGACGAGGCCGACCATGACGAAACCGCCTACGCCGCCCAGGTCGCCCAATTGTTCGCCACCAACCATCGCACCCGCCGGGTCGCGTCCGACGATTTCGGCCTGATCGACACCCTGGTCGACGCGTTCGACGAGCCTTTCGCCGATGCCTCGGCGCTCGCCACCTATCGGGTGAGCGAGCTGGCCGTAGAGAAGGTCAAGGTCTCGCTCTCCGGCGACGGCGCCGACGAGATTTTCGCCGGCTACCGCCGCTACCGCCTGTTCGCCGCGGAGGACCGGGTTCGGCGCCTGCTCCCCGGCCCGCTCGGCCGCGCGGTCGGCGCGCTTGGGCATATCTATCCCAAGCTCGATTGGGCGCCGCAGATGCTGCGCGCCAAGACGACGCTGGAGGCGCTGGGGCAGGGGAGCGGGCTCGCTTATGCCAACGGCGTCGGCGTCACCCCAGCGGCGATCCGGCGGCAGATCCTCACCGCGCCGCTCCACGGCCATGTCGCCGAGGAGCGCTATGTCCGCGCGATGCGCGACGCACCGGCCAGTGACGCGCTCTCCCGCGCGCAATATGCGGACCTCAAGATCTGGCTACCCGGCGACATTTTGACCAAGGTCGATCGCGCCTCGATGGCGGTGAGCCTGGAGGCGCGCGAGCCCTTGCTCGATCACCGCCTCGTCGAATTCGCGGCGCGCTTGCCCGTCGGGATGCGCCTGCGGGGCGGAGTCGGCAAATGGCTGATGAAGCGCGCGCTCGCCTCGCGCCTGCCGGATGAAATCCTCAACCGCCGCAAAATGGGCTTCGTCACCCCGGTCTCGGCCTGGTTTCGCGGCCCGCTCGCCGATGAGGCCGCCGCAATCGCCCACGGCTCCGCGCTCGCCGAGACCGGCTGGTTCGACGCCCCCGCGATCGCCCGCCTGGCCGACGCCCACCGCAGCGGCCGTTCCGACCATGGCCGGCTATTGTGGCAATTGCTGATGCTGGAAAAATCGCTCCAGCGCCTGTTCGGGCTGGGCGGCGGGACTATCGCTCGCCCGGATACAGCGCCTCGACGAAATAGAGCCCGTCGGGCGGCGCGTTGAAGCCGAGCGCCGCGCGGTCCTTCGCCTCCAGCGCCGCCTTCAGATCGGCCTTGGACCATTTGCCGCGCCCGACCAGTTCGAGGCAGCCGACCATCGAGCGCACCTGATGATGAAGGAAGCTGCGCGCCGCGGCTTCGATCACGATCGTCTCGCCGAGCCGCTTGACGGTCAATCGATCGAGCGTCTTGACCGGGCTCTCCGACTGGCAATGGACCGAGCGGAAAGTCGTGAAATCGTGATTTCCGACAAGCACTTGCGCGGCCCGGTTCATGGCGTCGGCATGGAGCACCACCGGCACCCGCCAGGCCCGCTTGGCCTCCAGCGCCAGCGGCGCGCGGCGGTTGGCGATGCGGTAGCAATAGCGCCGGCCGACGCAGGAAAAACGCGCGTGGAAATCGTCGTCGACCGCTTCGGCGGCAAGGATCGCGACGGGCAGCGGCCGCAGCTTCGCATTGACCCCGTCGGCGAAGCGATGCGCGGTGATCGGCCGCGCGACATCGACATGGGCGGTCATCGCCAGCGCATGCACGCCGGCGTCGGTCCGCCCGGCCGCGTGGAGGGTCACCTCCTCCTGGGTGATCGCGCGCACCGCCTCCTCGATCGCCTGCTGCACCGACGGCCCGTGCGGCTGCCGCTGCCAGCCCATGAACGGGCGCCCGTCATATTCGACGGTGAGGCGAAAGCGGGTCACGTCAGCAGCGTGCCCTTTGAGATGGGGAAGCCGCGGAGCAGCTCATCAATTCCCATTTCCCCCCTGCCGGCCCGCTGAACGCGAACCGGGCTGATGGCGTCTTTCCCGCAGGCGATGCGGCACCGATCGTTGAGGACGAGCCCAGCTTCGCCTGTGCCACGGTCCCAATCTGCCTCCAGGATGCGAATGCGTTCGCCGCGATGTTCGAAATAAGCACCCGGCTTGGGATTGAATGCGAGGATTTGGCGATCAACCCATTCCGCATCTTGACGAAAATCGAGACGAGCCTCCCATTTCTCGATCTTGCTCGCATAGGTTACGCCTTCAAGCGCCTGGGGGACGGGCGGAAATGCATGGGGATCGGCCAAGACCCGCAGCATCGACTTCGCGCCAAGTTCAGCAAGCTCTTCTTCAAGATATCCCGCATGCTTGCCCGTGCAACGCGTTCGCCGGCACAAGCGAACCGGGCCGGTGTCGAGGCCCCGCTCCATATTCATGATGCAGACCCCGGTTTCGGCGTCGCCGGCGAGGATCGCGCGCTGGATCGGCGCCGCCCCGCGCCAGCGTGGGAGCAGGGAGGCGTGGACGTTGAGGCAGCCCAGGCGCGGCGCGCTCAGGATCGGCTCGGGCAGGATCAGGCCGTAAGCGGCGACCACCGCGACATCGAGGCCGAGCGCCGCGAACGCCGCCTGCTCCTCCGCATTCCTCAGCGAGACCGGCATGCGGACCTCGATCTCTGCTTCCTCGGCGCGCCGCTGGACGGGGGAGGGACGGGGCGCCTTGCCGCGACCGGCCGGCCGCGGCGGCTGGCAATAGACGGCCGCGACCTCGTGCCCCGCATTGAGCAGGGCATCGAGCGTCGGCACGGCGAAGTCCGGCGTTCCCATGAAAGCGATGCGCATCGCGCCGGGTCTAGCGGCGGGATACGGCGACCGCTACCTAGCGTGCATGGCCTCGCAGGAAATCGAAACGCTCACCCAGGCGCTGGCGCGGCTCCCGGGGCTCGGGCCGCGCTCGGCCCGGCGGGCGGTGCTGCACCTGATGAAGAAGCGCGAGACCGCGCTGCAGCCGTTGCTGCGCGCGCTCGAAACGGTCAATCGCGAGCTCTCTGTCTGCGCGACCTGCGGCAATGTCGACACCACCGATCCGTGCGGGGTCTGCGCCGATCCGCGCCGCGACGCGCGCCTGCTCTGCGTCGTCGAGGAAGTCTCGGACCTGTGGGCGCTCGACCGGTCGCGGCTGTTCCCGGGCCGCTTCCATGTCCTCGGCGGCCGCCTCTCCGCGCTCGAGGGCGTCCGCCCGGAGGACCTCGGCATCGACAAATTGGTCTCGCGAGTCGCCGCCGGCGGCATCGACGAGGTCGTGCTGGCGATGAACGCGACGCTCGAGGGCCAGACCACCGCCCATTATCTCGCCGAACGGCTCGAACGCTTCCCGGTCCGCCTCACCCAGCTCGCCCACGGCCTGCCGGTCGGCGGCGAGCTTGACTATCTCGACGAAGGGACGCTGGCCCAAGCCTTGCGCGCAAGGCGTCCCGTATCATAAAGCCCTTGCGGGCGCGGCGTCCGGTTGCTTGAAGAATCGGGCCTTTTCACCTATCTGCGCTCCATGGCCTTGCACCCGATCCTCGAAGTCCCCGATCCACGCCTGCGGCAGATCTCGACCCCGGTCGAAGCGGTCACGGATGAAACGCGCGCGCTGATCGCCGACATGTTGGAGACGATGTACGCGGCCCCCGGCATTGGCCTCGCCGCGATCCAGATCGGCGTGCCCAAGCGCGTGCTGGTGATCGATCTGCAGGAGCCCGAGGAGGAAGGCGGCGAGCCGGTCCGCGATCCCCGCGTGTTCATCAATCCCGAGATCCTGGAAAGCTCCGATCAGGAAGTGCCCTATACCGAGGGCTGCCTCTCGGTGCCCGATCAATATGCCGACGTCGACCGCCCGGACCGAGTCCGCGCCCGCTGGCTCGACGAACAGGGCGTCGCCCACGAGGAGGAGATCGAAGGCCTGCTCGCGACCTGCCTGCAGCACGAGATGGACCATCTCGAAGGCGTCCTGTTCATCGACTATCTCTCCCGCCTCAAGCGCGAAATGATCCTCAGAAAGATCGCCAAGGCCCGCAAGCAGGCGGCCTGAAGCCGTCATCCCGGCGAGCCGGGATCTCGTGGAGACCCCCTGCGACTTCTTGTCCCGAGACCCCGGCCTTCGCCGGGGTGACGATTGGGAGTTGAGCGGCTGCCCATACTGGCCTAGGTTCGTGCTTCGTTCCGTATCGGACAGGGGCACATGGATCCTATCTCTCTCTTGCTCGTCCTTCTCGCGCTGATCGTCGGCGCCGCGCTCGGCTGGCTGTTCGCGAGCCGCCACGGCAGCAAGGCCGGCGCCACCGCCGATCTGCTCCGGATGACGCTCGACGAGGTCACCAAGGAGCGCGACGCGGAGCGCGGGCGGGCCAATGCCTCGGCGCAGGATCTCGCCGCGCTGCAGGCCGACGCGCGCAATTTCGAGGCGCGGATGAAGGAGTTGCTGGAGGCGAAGGAAGCGCTGACCGCGCAATTCCACGAGGTCGGCGCCAAATTGCTCAGCGATGCGCAAAAGCAGTTCCTGGAACGGGCCGATTCGCGCTTCAATCAGGCGAGCGAGAAGAGCGAGGCGCAGTTGAAGGCCTTGCTCCAGCCCGTCGAGGCGACGCTCAAGCGCTACGAGGAGGGCCTCAGCAAGGTCGAGAAGGACAGGGTGGGGAGCTACGAGGCGCTGCGCGAGGCGGTGACCCTGCTTCACGCCGGCCACGCCCAGGTCCGCGACGAGACCGCCAAGCTGGTCAGCGCGTTGCGCCACAGCCCCAAATCGCGCGGCCGCTGGGGCGAGCAGAGCCTGAAGAACGTGCTCGAACAGGCCGGCCTCTCCCAATTCGCCGATTTCCAGACCGAGGTTTCCGTGGACACCGAGGACGGACGCCTGCGCCCCGACGTGATCGTGAGGCTGCCGGGCGGCCGCAAGCTGATCATCGACGCGAAATGCTCGCTCAACGCCTATCTCGACGCCAGCGAGCAGAGCGACGAGGAGGTGCGGGGCCGGCATCTGAAAGCCCACGCCGCCTCGATCCGGGTTCACGCCCAAAAGCTCGGCTCCAAGAATTATTGGGAGCAGTTCGGCGACGCCGCCGATTATGTCGTGATGTACATCCCGGGCGAGCATTTCCTCACTGCCGCGCTGGAGCAGGACGATGTGCTGTGGGAATGGGCGTTCGAGCGGCGGGTATTGCTCGCGACCCCGACCAATTTGGTCGCGATCGCGCGCACCGTCTCCGCGGTCTGGCGGCAGGAGAAGATCGCCGAGGAAGCGGCCGAGATCGCCCGGCTCGGCAAGGAGCTGCACGCCCGCCTCGCCACGATGGGCGGCCACATCGCCCGCCTGGGCCGCAACCTCGAACTCGCCAACGGCGCCTACAACGCCTTCGTCGGCTCGATGGAGACCCAGGTCATGACCCAGGCGAAGCGCTTCGAAACCCTCGAAGTGGCGGGCGGCACCAAGGCGATCGAGGATCTGCCCGTCGTCGAAGGCGCGCCGCGACCGCTGACCAAGCTGTTCCCGACCGAGAAGGACGGGCAGCCGAACTAATTCCGCCGCGCCCGGATTTGCCCGGCCTCGTTGACAAGGACGAGCATCTCCCCGTCTTCCCAGGCCATGATCCTCATGGGAGCGCCGAGCATATTCAGCAGCCTGCGTTCGTGCGCCGCGGCCGGGCCGCGGCAGGCCAAGCGGGTCGAGGCGACGGGGCCGGCGGTGACCAGTTGGTCCGCTTCGGTGAACGAAGCGGAGAGTCGATTGCAGCCGGCGACGGCGCTGAGCCGTGCCTCGCCGAAATCGAGCCGGTAAGTCTCGCCCGATACGGCGTCGCCGCCGATTTCGACGATGTCCCACGTTGTGTTGACCAGCGTCGGTGGCAGTTGCTCTTCGCCGCCGCAGCCCTCGAACCGAAGGTCGCCGGCGAAGACGGTCACCGTGTCGGCATAAATGCGCTCCGCCTCGTCCTCGCAGGGCTCGTGGACGATGCGGACGGTGAGCCGCCGGGTCGCGTAGCGATAGCCGTTGGGCAAGGCGCGGCGGCGCGGCGTCCGGACCGAGAGGGGCGGGCCCTCCTGCCAGTCCAGTTCCATCCGGCCGCCGCCGATCGTGAGCCGCCAACCGGGCTCGAACCCGCTCGCCTTGTAACCCGGCGCCTGCGCTGCGACGGCGGCCAACAGCGGGAGCAGCATCACGGCGTGGTCGGGGTCGGCGGGCCGCCGCACCCGTTCAGCGTCCGCCCGTCGACCACCGCGCGGACGGTCTGTGGATAGCTGTTGTCGCTCATCCCGTCGCTGCACACCCGATTCGAGGACTGGAGCGTGATCCGCCGGGTTTCCCAGAGGCGCCCGTCGCCGAGCTCCTGCCCGCGCGGTGCGGCGACCGAGAAGCCGCCTTCGGGCGACTCGTAGGTCATCCGCCCGTTCGCGATCGCGATCGACCAGAACGGCTCGGTGCCGAGCGCGCGATAGCTTTCGTTCTCCGCCGCCGGCACGGTCGCGCAGCCGGCGAGGAGCAGCAAAGCCAAGGCAATCGTCTTCATCCGCGCCTCCATTGGTTGATAACTTCATAGGCCATAACGGCGGTCGCGACAGCCGCATTCAGGCTGTCCGCCTTGCCCAGCATCGGCATTTTGACGAGCAGGTCGCATTCCTCCGCATAGTCCTCGGGCAGCCCCGCCTGCTCGTTGCCGACCAGGATGAAGGCGGGCTTCTCGTAGCGCGGCGCTTGATAGTCCTGCGCCGCGTCGAGGCTGGTTCCGATCAGCTGCGCCGGCCGCGAACGCAGCCAAGGCACGAACTCCTCCCAGCGGGCCGCCGCGATCCTTTGGGTGAAGAGCGCGCCCATGCTCGCCCGCACCGCCTCGACCGAAAAGGGATCGGCGCAATCGTCGATCAGGATCAGCCCACCCGCGCCGACCGCGTCGCCGGTCCGCAGGATCGTGCCGAGATTGCCGGGATCGCGCAGCGCCTGGGCGACGATCCACAGCGGCGCCGAATCGCGGTCGATCGCCGAAAGCGAGGTATCGAACGCCCGATAGACGCCGAGCACCGCCTGCGGGTTCTCCTTGCCGCTGATCTTGTGGAGAATGTCGGGCACCGTCTCGATCGCCTCGCCGCCCGCGGCTTCCGTCTCGGCGATCATCGCCTGGACGAGTGGGTGGGAGGCGTCCGAATAGAAGAGCATTTCCGGCAACCGCCCCGCCTCGCGCCCTTCGGTGAGGATTCTTAGTCCCTCGGCCAGAAACTGCCCGGCCGCACGGCGGTTTTTGCGGTCGCGAAGTCCGCGCGCGTGCTTGACGATCGGGTTCGAAAAGGACGTGATCTGACGGGCCACGACCTCATTCCTCGTGGAAACGCGCTTCGACCAATTCGGCGAGCTGCTCGACGGCCAGGTCGGCGCCGAGGCCGGTCGCGCTGATCGTGATCGTGTCGCCCATCGCCGCGCCCAGCATCATCAGGCCCATGATCGAGGTGCCGCAGACTTTGTTGCCGTCCTTCTCCACCTCGATCGCGGCGTCGATCTGGGCGGCGAGGGTGACGAATTTGGCGCTGGCGCGGGCGTGCAGGCCGCGCTTGTTGACCACCTCGACGGTGCGCGAGACCGGGCTCAAGCCGCCGCCTCGCCCAGCACTTCGGAGGCGACCGAGATATATTTGCGGCCGGCCTCGCGCGCCGCCGAAACCGCGGCGCGCACGTCCATCGTCTTGCGTGCGCCGTCGAGCCTGATCAGCATCGGCAGATTGACCCCGGCGATTACCTCGATCCGGTCCGATTTCATCAGACTGATGGCGAGGTTGGACGGGGTGCCGCCGAACAGATCGGTGAGGATGATCACCCCCGAACCGTCGTCGACTTGCGCGATCGCCTCGGCGATGTCCTTGCGGCGTTGATCCATATCGTCGTCGGGACCGATGCAGATCGGCGCGATCCGCTCCTGTGGCCCCACCACATGTTCCATCGCCACGACGAACTCCGACGCGAGTCGTCCGTGGGTCACCAGCACCAAGCCAATCATTCAGTCACCTTGAAAGCCGTCCTACGCCTTGTCCCAACGCACTGGCCTTGAATCGATCGTCGCGCGGCGGCGTGGAGGTCGCGAACGTCCATGGTGGGGGAAAATCCCGCCGCGTGCAACCGTTGAGCAGGCTCAATCGGCCAGGCCGAAGAGCCTCAGCGCGGCTTCGACCTTGAGCGGCGCCGATCCTTCGAGACCGTTGATCGCGATCGCCGGGATCGAAACGCCGGCCAGCACGACCGCACCGCCAAGCTCGGGCAGCCGCTCCGGCGTCGCATCGAGATCGACGAACAGCGCCACCGGGACGCCCTGGACATTCGCCACCTCCTCGAGCAGCCCGATCCCGCGCATCTCGATCTTGCCGAGAATCGTGGCCGGGGCGCTGGCGATCGCCTTGCCGTCCTCGCGGCACAATATCGTATAATCGTCGCTGATCAGGGTCGCGCCGCGATCGATCAGGCGCAGCGCCAGATCCGATTTGCCATGGCCGGAGCGGCCGCCGATCAAAACGCCGCGCCCGGCGATGGCGACGGCGCTGGCATGGACCGTTTCGGAAGAGAGACGTGGCGCGTTCATTCGGGCGCTCCCGGAAAGCGGACCGTGAAGCGGGCGCCCCCGCGCCCGTCCTTGCGGTCCTCGACCTCGATTCGGCCATCATGCCCTTCCACGATCGCTCTGGCGATGGCCAGCCCGAGCCCGGAATGACGGCCGAAATCCTTGTCGGGCCTGTTACTGTGGAAACGGTTAAAGATCGCCTCGCGCGCTTCATCCGGCACGCCCGGCCCCTCATCCTGGACGCTGAGCACGACCTTGTCGTCGATCCTGGTCGCCGCGACCTGGACCACTCCACCAGGCGGCGAGAAGGACAAAGCGTTGTCGACGAGATTGTCGATCAGCCGCGCCAGCCGCGATTCGTCGCCGAGAACGATCGCGCTCCCGGCGCGCGGGCGGGCGAAGGCGACCACGGCGCCGTCGGTGCTTCGGTCCTCCCACATCGGCAGCATCGCCTCGATGAGTTGGCCGAGATCGACCGGTTCGAAGCGCGCCCGCGACAGTTCCGCATCCAGCCGGGAGGTTTCGGCGACGTCCACCACCAGGCGGTCGAGCCGGTGAATGTCGTCGCGGACGAGGTCGAGCATCTGCTTGCGCTGGGCCGGATCCTCGACCCGCTCGAGCGTATCGACCGCGGACCGCAGCGAGGCGATCGGGTTCTTGAGCTCGTGGGTCACATCGGCGGCGAACGCCTCGGTCGCGTCGATCCGTTGCCTGAGGCTCTGGGTCATGTCGTGCAGCGCGCGGGCGAGCAGCCCGATCTCGTCGCGCCGGGCGGGAAGCAATGGCACGTTGACCTCGCGCGCCCGGCCGAGCCGGACGCGGTGCGCGGCGAGCGCCAGCCGGCGCAGCGGGTTGGCGATGGTCCTGGCGAGGAAGCGCGAAAGCAGGATCGAGAGCAGGATCGTCGCGGCGAGGATCAGGCCCAGCGACAGTCGCTCGGCGCGCACCACCCGGCGCACGTCGCGGGCGTTGACGGTGAGCAGCAGCACCGAATCCGCGCCGATCCGCATCGCCGCCGAGACATAGGGCGTCCCGTCCGGCGCGCGGCGCAATTCGTTGATCGGGGTCCCGGTCGCGAGCGCGGTCTGCGCTTCCGGCCAGACGGAGAGATCGTCGGCCGCCTGCGGCACATATTCCGGCGGGCGCGAGGCCCCGACGATCGCGTCGAAGCCGTTGTCGAGCGCCCGGGCGACGATCCGGTACCAGGGCTCGTCGGTCGGGTCGCGCAGCGTGTAGGTCGGCGCCGCGCCGGCCCAGCTGTCGCCCAGCTTGGCGCCGGTGCGGCGATAGACCCTGAGCCTGGTTCCGGAATCCTGCCCAAGCCGGACGAGGATCGCCTGCCTGCGCTCGGCCGGCACCGCCGGGATCATATGGGCGATCATCACCGCTTCGGCCTGCGCCTGATCGATCCGCGCCTGGGTCAGGCGGCTGCGAAAGCCGTCCAGATAGAACAGGCTGCCGGCGAGGATCGCCACCGCGAAGATGTTGACCGCGAGGATTCGCTGGCGAAGCGTCAGCCGGCGGGACCAGGTGAGGCGAGGCTCGTGCTCGTCACTCTTCGGCAAAGCGGTATCCGACGCCGTAGAGGGTGTCGATCGCGCCGAACTCGTCGTCGACGGCGCGGAATTTGCGGCGCATGCGCTTGATGTGGCTGTCGATCGTGCGATCGTCGACATAGATGTCGTCCTGATAGGCGACGTCCATCAGCTGGTTGCGCGATTTGACCACGCCGGGGCGCTGCGCCAGCGCCTCCAGAATCATGAACTCGGTGACGGTCAGGGTCACGTCCTTGCCGCCCCAGCGCACCCGATGCCGCGCCGGATCCATGACGAGACGGCCGCGCACGATCTCCGCCGCGTCCGGCGGCGCGTCGCTGGCGACCGGCAGCGCGCGCATCTCGGTGCGGCGCAGCACCGCCCGGATCCGCGCCATCAGCAGGCGCTGGGAAAAGGGCTTGGCGATATAATCGTCGGCGCCCATGGCGAGACCGAGCGCCTCGTCCAGCTCCTCGTCCTTCGAGGTCAGGAAGATCACCGGGAATTCGGTCTTTTCGCGAAGCCGGCGGAGCAGCTCCATTCCGTCGAGCTTGGGCATCTTGATGTCGAGCACGGCCAGATCGGGCGGATTTTCGACCAGCGCCTTGAGCGCCGCCTCGCCATCGGAATAGAGCCGGGTGACGAACCCTTCGGACTGCAGCGCGAGCGACAGGGAGGTCAGAATGTTGCGGTCGTCGTCGACAAGCGCGATGGTTATCGACATCTGGGCCTTATCCATTCCTTGGCTCCCGCCAGCCTTAGCCAAGGGCATCCCGCCGCGCCACCCTTTGACGCGGAGCCCCCGCTTCGATATGCGCGCGGGCAGGATAGCAGGCCCAATCGGCGGCCGCTCACTTGAGTTAGGGGAACCAAGGTGACGAGCACCGTGCCGTCTTTCAATCTCGCGTTTCAGGGCATCGATACGCCCGCCGAGCTGCACTGGAATCTCGGCCCCGCCGCGCTCGTCGAAGAGGCGATCCGCCGCGGCGAGGGCGTGCTCGCCAAGGACGGGCCTTTGGTCGTCGCCACCGGCAAGCACACCGGTCGCTCTGCCAAGGACAAGTTCATCGTCCGCGACGCCGAGACCGAGGCCAATATCTGGTGGGACAACAATGCCTCGATGACGCCCGCGCATTTCGCCGCGCTCAAGGCGGATTTCCTCACCGCCTTGGCCGAGAAGGAGACCCTGTTCGTCCAGGATCTCCACGGCGGCTCGCAGCCCGAGCATCGGGTCAATGTGCGCGTGATCAACGAGCTCGCCTGGCACAGCCATTTCATCCGCACCCTGCTGGTCCGCCCGGCGGCCGAGGAGCTGGCGGGGTTCGAGCCGGAATTCACCATCGTCGACCTGCCGAGCTTTCGCGCCGATCCGGCGCGCCACGGCACCCGCTCCGAGACCGTGATCGCGGTGAATTTGAGCGAGCGCATGGTCCTGATCGGCGGCACGCAATATGCCGGCGAGATGAAGAAGTCGGTGTTCGGCATCCTCAACTATCTGCTGCCCCCGACCGGGGTGATGCCGATGCACTGCTCGGCCAATATCGGCCCCGACGGGGACACCGCGGTCTTCTTCGGCCTGTCCGGCACCGGCAAGACCACCCTGTCCGCCGACGCCAGCCGCACTCTGATCGGCGACGACGAGCATGGCTGGTCGGATACCGCGGTGTTCAATTTCGAGGGCGGCTGTTACGCCAAGATGATCCGGCTTTCGCCCGAGGCGGAGCCGGAGATTTTTGCCACGACCAGGCGGTTCGGGACGGTGCTCGAGAATGTCGTGATCGATCCGGTCACGCGCGAGCTCGACCTCGACGACAGCAGCCTCGCCGAGAACACTCGCGGCGCCTATCCGATCGACTTCATCCCCAATTGCTCCGACCACAATATGGGCCCGGTGCCGAAGAACGTCGTCTTCCTCACCGCCGACGCGTTCGGCGTGCTGCCGCCGATCGCGCGGCTCAGCCCCGAGCAGGCGATGTACCATTTCCTCTCCGGCTACACCGCCAAGGTCGCCGGCACCGAGATCGGCGTGACCGAGCCCGAAGCGACCTTCTCGACCTGCTTCGGCGCCCCCTTCATGCCGCGCTTCCCCTGGGTCTACGGCAATCTCCTCAAGGAGCGCATCGCGAGAGGCGGAGTCCGCTGCTGGCTGGTCAACACCGGCTGGACGGGCGGCAAATACGGCACCGGCAGCCGGATGCCGATCAAGGCCACTCGCGCGCTGCTCAACGCCGCGCTCGACGGCTCGCTCAACAGCGTCGAGTTCCGCACCGATCCCAATTTCGGGGTCGAGGTCCCGGTCAGCGTGCCGGGCGTCGATAGTGCGATCCTCAACCCGCGCGACACCTGGGCGGACAAGACCGATTACGACGCGACCGCGGCGAAGCTGGTGACCCTGTTCACCAACAATTTCGCCAAGTTCGAAGCCCATGTCGATCAGGCCGTCCGCGACTCCGCCCCCCGCGTCGGCGGCCAACCCGCACAACCGCAACAAGCCCAGGAGACCGTAACCACGGCCTGACGCCCAGCCTTCCGCTCATTCTCATCAAGGGAGCGTGCCGGCGTCCGGCGCGCTCCCTTTTGCTATGTTAGGACCCGCAAGATGACCGACCACGAACCAAGACTCTGGCGGAGCGCCGACGCCATCCGCCGCGTGGGGAAGGGCTTCCTCGCCTGCACGCTCCCAAAAACCGAATGGACCCACGAAGCCCATATCTCGACCACCTGCTGGCTCATCCTCGAACGCCCCCCCATAAACCCCGAACGCGACCTCCCGGCCTTCATCCGCCGCTACAACGAAAGCGTCGGCGGCGTGAACAGCGACACCGAAGGCTATCACGAAACGATCACACAGGTCTTCATCCGGACGCTGCGGCGGACGCTTGCGGAGAGCGAAGGGCAGGGCCTGGCCAAGCGCGTCAACGCCGTCCTGCTGGCCCCCGAGGGGCGAAGGGATTGGCCGCTCCGCTTCTACTCGCGCGAGCTGCTGTTTTCGAAGACGGCGAGGCTGGGGTGGGTGGAGCCAGATTTGGCGAGGCTGCCACCCTTATCCGAAGATCGGGAACAAGGGAGCGATGCCTTCATTTGAGTCGGTTCCCACCCAGGCTAATCGTTCCCGTCGCTGGCTCACATTTGCGTTGCCAGTCTGACGGCGGCCTCGGCATTGACCCGACCATGTCCGTAGAAGTGGCTCCAATCATTGTCGTCGTAGGCGCCGCCCGCGCGATCAATCTTGTCGCAAGTCCGCGCGATGACCGTCTTGACCTGATCGCGGCTGAGTTCCGGATTGGCCGCAAGGATGAGAGCCGCCACGCCGGCGACGCCGGGGCACGCGCTCGACGTGCCGCCGAAGCTCGACGTGAAATCGCCCGCCGCGTCGCCGTCTTCGACCCGCCCGGAATTATAGCCCAAGCTCCCCAAGCGATCAGTCGTCCAAATCCCTGGCGTGAGCGGAGCGGGGCGCCCGGCTGAAGGGAATTCAAAGTCGTTACTTGGAAAGGCGCACCAAATAGCGGGGCCGAAATCGCTGTAGACGCTTCTGACTCCGCGGTCGTTGCAGGCCGCTACTGCGATAACTTTGCCGTAGCTTGCATAACCATCAAACTCGACGCCTTCGCCCCCATTACCGGCGGCGAAAAAGATTATGCAACCCTTGCCGCCCCGTCCCTGCGTGGCCGCATGGTCGATTGCCAACCGGGTGCTGGCGGGGATTTCCCAGCGGCGCGTGTGGTAAGGGTCTTCAGGATCCCACCACTTGCCGTCGCGCGGACCCCAACTGCAAGAGATGATGTCGGCTCCGTTCTGCGCGGCCCAAAAAAAGGCTTCTGCTTCGGCCTGCGCGCCCAACGCGGACGAGAGACGGATCGGCATCAGCCGGGCTTCGGGCGCGACGCCACTGGCCCCGACCGAGCCGATAGCGCAGGCTACTCCCGCGCAGGCCGTGCCATGGTCGTCGGGAAAGCGTGCATCTGGATCCTTTGGCCGCGGATCGTCGATGCCTAGCGTCACGTCGCGTGGGGCCACTACCTTTTCGGCAAACTCCGGATGGTCGATATCTACACCGTCGTCGATCACCGCGATCGTAATGCCTGCCCCCGTAGAATGCCGGTGCGCCGCTTCGACAGCAGAATGCGCATCCACCGTTCGGCCGCCTATCTCGGTGGGACACAGGTGCCATTGCTGCTGATAGACGGCCTTGCGAACTCGCCGGCCAACGATCTCAGGATGACAGTATTCGACATCATGACGCTGGAGCAGGGCCTGCGCGATATCGAATACCTTTTGGCCGGTTCCCTCGGGAGCGCCGGCGAAAAAGGCATTAACCGCATATTCGACCTTACGCTTCACGGTCAGTCCGAACTCCCCGAGAATGGCAACACAATGTTCGACCGTGACGTCGTCGACGAACTTAACGAAGAGGTTTTCCGTGTAAATTACCGGCTCTCCCGACGACTCCTCCAGCAGTACTCGCCCTGCAAAACGCACGTCGCTCAACGATTCGAGGTAGACCTTCGCAGCCTGAACATCTTCCGCGACACTTTTGTCGACCCGATAGACCTCGACATTGGCCTCGGGGACAGAGAGGACGGGCGGTCCATCAAGGACTGCCCGCACCGAATCCTGCACCGGTGAGCTTGACCTTGGCCGCGCAGTTATTGTCCGAACGGCAACAAGGTCTTCCGACGAAACGAAATGAGTCGCCGGCTCGTCTTTGCGCCCAAAATTTACTTCCGGCATCGGGTTCTCTCCCTGCTTAGATTTTTGCATTTTAGATCATCAAACTGGAATCGAGAACAGCTATTCGCCCAATTCACTTCGATGGAAATCCCTGAGGCAAAGACAGCCCATCTCTCTGAGTTCTAACGGCTGGACTGCCCGAGAGAGGGCGGGATTGGCCGCTCCTTGTATTCGCGCGAGCTGTTGTTCTCGAAGGAGGCACGGCTTGGGAGGGTGCAGCCGGTCCTCGCTCCATAAGGCGAGACCGCCCCCCGCCTCAATCCCCTGACGGCTCCGGCCCGCCTGGCGGCGGCGCATCGCGGGGCGCGGAGGCGGCCGCGCGCTCTGCGGGGCTGATCGTGCCGTCGCGGTCGGCGTCGACGCGGTCGAAGAGGGTCATCAGGCCGGCGCCGTTTTCGGCGGCGGAGACCTTGCCGTCGCGGTCGGTGTCGAGCCGCGCCAGCGTTGCATCCGCGCGCTCGCCCAGTTCGGCACGGTCAAGGAAGCCGTCGCGATTGGCGTCCTGCCGCGTGAACAGCGCTTGCGTCAGCTGCTGCATCTCGGCGCGAGTCGGGGGGACCATTTCCAGATTGCCCGCGCGTCGCGGCCGCCGCTCGCGGAAGGCGGCCATCGCGGTCTCCCGCTCGGCGTCGCTGATCCGGCCGTCGCGGTCGGTGTCGGCGCGGTCGAACATGGCCAGCGCGCCGGCGGTCGCCTCGGCGGCGGAAATCCTGCCGTCGCGGTCGCCGTCCTGGCGCTCCAGCATCCTCGCGCCGCGCTGCCCAAGTTCGCCAGCGCTCAGGAAGCCGTCGCCATCGGCATCGCGCGCCGCAAAGCCCCGCGCCGCCATCGCCTCGACCTCGGCCCGGGTGGCGGGCAGCATGCGCCCGCCGGGCCCGCCGCGAAAACGCGGCCCGTCCTCCGGCGGTGGCCCGCCCTCGGGCGGCTGCGCGCTCAGGGGTGTGGCGAGGACGGCCCAGGCGGCGAGAACCAAGAATTTCATCAGGAACACCTCGACCTACAGGCGACACTGCCAGCTTTCGGCCTTACCCTTGGGAGACGGCGTTGCAAGCTGGAAGCTGTCTCGAAATGTCGCTGCGGCATCAAGCCGAGGAGCGAGGCGGTCGCGACCGCGACGGATCAGTTGGAATTGCCGTCGCCGTCGCGGCGAACATCGACATCGACGTCGATCTTGTCGACCTCATTGCCGATCGCCTTGCCCGCCCGACCAAGCTGGTCCGCCGTGTCCTCGGCGGCATTGCCGAAACTTTCGGCCGCATTGCCGATCCCCTCGCGGTCGATGGTGATCTTCGTCTGGTCGTTTTGCGCGTCATTCTCGACGTTGCAGGCGGCGACGAGAAGCAATGGGGTCAGAGCAAGGTGGCGCATGGGTTTCCCTCCGTGTTGGCGGCTCAACGCGCGTTGGCGGATTGGGGTCCGATCTGTCGGCACAGACCTTATTCCAGCATCGACAGTGAAATCCGGCGAGGATATCCAAACCCATGGGCCGCTTGCTTCTCTTTCTTGTGCTGCTCTCGGGCTGCGCGGCGGCGGCCTTGCGGCCTGCGCCGGATCGGCTTCAGCCCTGGACCACCTCGCTTCGCGACCAGCAGCCCGTGGACGCCTTTGCCGTGGTCTACCGAGCCCGGACACGGCGCCTCGTCTTCGTCGCCGCCAAGCACGCCAACCGGGACGACAGCCTCACCTTCCGGCTCATTCGCGCGGCTTATGCGGGCTTTGCCTTCGACATCGTCATCGCAGAGGGCTTTGCCACTTCGCGCGGTCCCAACCCGCCCCGGTTATTGCAATATGCCAGCGAGAGCGGGGCCAACGGCGAAGGCTTCGTCGAGGGAGGCGAAACCGTTCCGACGGTGCTCGGCGCCCAGCAGGAAGGGGCGGTGCTTTGGGGTGGAGAACCGGACGATTCGGTGGTCAAAGCGAGCCTGCTCGCCCAGGGTTTCTCGGCCGAAGACCTGCTCGGCTTCTACGTTCTGCGCAATATCCCCCAGTGGACCGGCGAGCGAAGGATCGGACATGCGGGAGATCCCCGTCTGGAGGCCCTCGTCTCGGAAGCGCTTGTGCGCAACCGCGCGGCCCTCGGGCTCCCGGGCACGGTGCTGGCCGGTTTTCCTGAATGGGCGGCTTGGTACCAGGCGCTCAACCGCAAGCCGATCGATGCAAGTTTCGTGACCGAGGAAGTCGGGCCGCTCGCCGACGGCCGCTTCGGGACCAACCGGATCGCTTATGCGGTCTCCCGGGCCCGCGACGCCTACCTCCACGACCTGATCGTCAGCCATCTGAATGCCCGCAAGAGCGTCCTGGTGGTCTTCGGGGCGAGCCACTTGATGATCCAACGGCCGGCGCTCGACGCCGTCCTGGGGAGCCCGTGCTATGTTGGAGCCAACTTGGCGCGCGCGGCCGTCGCTTGTCGTTGACGGGGCCGGGCGAAGCCGGCGATGACGAGGCCCGCGAAAAATTTGCGCAAACCGTGTCGATTTCGGACAAGCTCGTTCGTCATGTCCGTGAGCCGCCACAGGGGCCGGCTCGTAAGGGGAGACAGCAGATGCGGGTGATGGTGTTCGTGAAAGCCACCGGAGACAGCGAACCGGGAGCGCCGCCTACCGCCGAGGCGTTCGCGGCGATGGACCGGTTCACCGAGGAGCTGGTCGCGGCCGGCGTGCTGGTCGCCGGCGCCGGTCTCAAGCCCGCCGCCGAGGCCAGGCGCATCGCCTTCGACGGTCCCAGGCGCACGGTCATCGACGGCCCGTTCGCCGAGACCCGCGAGATGATCGTCGGCTTCTCGATCTGGGAGGTCAAGGACATGGACGAAGCCGTCGCCTGGGCCAAGCGCGGCCCCAATTGCATGCCGGGCAAGAGCGAGATCGAATTGCGGCCGTTCCTCGAGGCGGCGGACCTGGCCGAGTTCATGGCGCCCGAGGAGTTGGCGGCGCCGCGAGAGGGGGAGCGGGGCAAGCTTGGGGTTGCTTAGGGTGGCTTAGGCTGGGCGGCGGCGGTCACCCCGCCGAGCACACCTGTCCAGCCGCGCCCATAAGCAGAAAGCCCCAAATTACTCTGAGGCTTTCTGTTCGTGAGAGCTGGTAAGGTTGGGGTGACTAGACGGCGTCGATGTCCAGCACCAGTTTCTGGCGATTCTTGCCTCCGACCTTCATCCAGAGGCCCTTGCGATTCTTCGCCGCACCCTGACTGATGTTCAACATCTTGGCCGCGCGGTTATAGCCGCCGTCGTCATCGAACACCCGATAGAGAATCTCGACGCCACGCTCCGTGAGGTTCAGGCCATTCTTGTTCCGGGGGTCGTGTCCGTCCTGGAGCGTCGGAAACTTTAAGACCGCGTGCGTTGGCGGGGCCTCGGAGGCAAGCGCTGCGCGCAGTCCATCGCAAGCCCTGTCGATGGAAGCGGTAAGGTCGGTGCGCATCGCCTCGATTGCAGCGACCACATTGGTGGTGGAGACAGACATAGAGAAGATCCCTCTCTTTCAGATTGTCGCCTAACTATGTTCGGCAACGCACCCCCCGGACGGGGGTACATCTACTATATATACTTGCTACACTATATCGTCAAGGGGTCCGGGTAGATCGACGCTGGGTTGGTCTCAGAAGTCCGAGGCAGGGTTCTGCGTAACGGCCCGCTTCCCGGCGAATTTCGCAATCCGAACTTGCCGCCTCCATTTGGAATTCGTCCACGCACCCGCAACCTTGCCACCCGCGCAGCCCGGGCCGAAAAGGCGCCATGACCCAAGGCGAGACGCACCGGGCGATCGAGGCGGCCTTTCGCAAGGAGCGGGCTCGGCTGATCGCGGGGCTGGCTCGGATATTGCGCGACGTCGGGCTGGCCGAGGAATTGGCGCAGGATGCGCTGGTCGTCGCGCTCGCCGAATGGCCGGCAAGTGGGGTTCCGGACAATCCGGGCGCGTGGCTGATGGCCGTGGCCAGAAGGCGCGCCATCGATGCGTTGCGGCGCGACCGGATGCGGACGCGCAAGCATGAGGAGATCGCGCGGGAGCTGGACGACACGGCCGATGCGATTGACGAGGCCCCGGTCGACGATCATGGCGACGAGCTGCTCGCCCTCATCTACACGGCCTGTCACCCGATGCTGTCGCCGGACGCTCGCGCGGCGCTCACGCTCAAGGTCGTCGGCGGGCTGACGACGGCCGAGATCGCCCGCGCCTTTCTGTCGAGCGAGGCGACGATTGCCCAGCGTATCGTCCGCGCCAAGGCGGCGATCGCCAGGGCCGGCCTGCGGTTCGAGGTGCCGCGCGGCGACGAGCGCGTCGCGCGGCTGCTTTCGGTGCTGGAGGTGGTCTACCTGATCTTCAACGAAGGCTATGCGGCCACGGCGGGGGACGAACCCGCCCGGCCCGGCCTGGCCCGGGAGGCGCTGCGGCTCGGCCGCATGCTCGGCGGGCTGATGCCTGGTGATGCGGAGGTGTTCGGTCTGCTGGCGCTGATGGAGATCCAGGCGTCGCGGCTCGAGGCGCGCACCGGACCGGACGGCGCTCTCCTGACTCTGACCGAGCAGGATCGCGCGCGTTGGGACCAACGCCTGATCCGCCGCGGCCTCGACGCGCTGGCCCGCGCCGAAGCGCTCGCCAAAGACCCTGGGCGCGCCGATGGCCCCTATGCGTTGCAGGCCGCGCTCGCCGCCTGCCATGCCCGCGCGGGAACGGCGGCCGATACCGACTGGCCCCGCATCGCCGCGCTCTACGAACGGCTGCGCCTGGTGATGCCCTCGCCGGTGGTGAGCCTCAATCGCGCGATCGCCCATTCGATGGCCTTCGGGCCCGAGGCGGGCCTGCAGCTGATGGAGGAGATCGCCGACGCGCCCGCGCTTCGCCACTATGCGCCCCTGCCGGCGGCGCGGGGCGACTTCCTGTTCCGCGCCGGCCGGCTCGCCGAGGCGGGTATCGAATTCAGGGCCGCGGCCGCGCTGACCCGCAATTCGGCGGAGCGGCGCTTTCTCCTCGCCCGCGCGGACGCCTGCGACCGTCGGCACTGAGCGCTACGCTCTCCCGGAAGTACGGAACAGGGCAGCCGAGAGCAGCCACAGCGTCGCGAAGCCGAGGCTGAAGACGGCACCGCGCGGATCGGTGGCGAGCCCACCCAGCGCAATCCCCGCATAGACGATCCCCGACGCGGCCATCGCCAGCGCCATGCCGCGCGGCCTGAAGCGGGCGAGGACGGCGCCGAGCAGCGCCACGACTAGCACGCCGAGAAACAGCAGATTGTAGGGATTGTCCTCGTCGCCGATCATGCCGACCGCGCCGTTCGCCCAGATCGTCAAAAAGGCGGCGAGCAGGGCGAAGCCGGCGGCGGCACGATAGGCATTGTCGGGCGATCTGCGCGCGATCAGCTCAAGCAGCAGCCCGCTGCCGCCGATCAGCACGGCGGCGAAGACGAAATCCCCCGCCGTCCAATTCACTTCGGCGGTGAACTGCATCGCCACGGCGGGAAGCAGCAGCAGGGTCGCGGCCAGGCCCCAGCCGGCGATTCGCCAGGGGCTCGTGCGGCGTGCGCCAATCGGGTGGGTATCGGTGGTCATCGGCTTGCCTCCATGATCGAACGAGGCTCTAACCTGCCCGGCGCGCCGGTGAGCGGCATGAGCAAGGCCTGAGGTTTCGCTGAAAAATTGAGGTTTCGCTGAAAAATGACGTCGGGCCGGTTTCGCTTCGCAGATTTCACGCTCGATCCGGGCGACCGGCGGCTGTCGCGCGGCGGCGAGCCAGTGGAGCTCAACGCGCGCTATCTCGACGCGCTGGCGTTGCTCGTGGCGGAGGCGGGGCGGCTGGTCACCAAGGACCGCTTCATGGACGAGGTCTGGCGCGGGGTGCCGGTGACCGACGAGGCCCTCACCCAATGCATCAAGACGCTGCGGCGCCAGCTCGGCGACGACGTCGCCCGCCCGCGCTTCATCGAGACGGTGCCCAAGCACGGCTATCGCTTCATTGCGGCGGTGGAGGAGATTGGGGACTCAGTAGCCGGCGAAGCGGAGACGAAGCCGCAAGCGGGCCTCTCGCGCTGGCGCCGGCTGTTCCTGCTCGGCGGGGCGGGGACGATCGGGGCGGGGCTCGCCGGCCTGGCCGGCGGGCTGATTTATGGATTCGCGGGTGCCTCGCACCCGGGGGCGCCGGAGACGGGCTCGGCCTCGGTGCTGCTGGTGATGTTGTGGCTCACCGTCGCGGCGGCGTTGATGGGCGGCGCCGGGGTCGGCTTCGGGATCGCCGCAATTGGCCGCGCCTCGCCGTGGAGCGTGGCCGGCGGCGCGCTCGGCGGGCTGATCGTGGGCGGGGCGGTGAAGATGCTCGGCCTCGACGCCTTCAACCTGCTGCTCGGCCGCTCGCCCGGTGACATCACCGGCGCGGTGGAAGGCGCGATGCTGGGCGGCGCGGTCGGGCTCGGCGCGTGGCTCGCGGCGCGTGCCGGCTCGCTCAGACGCGGGGTGGCGCTCGCGGCGGCGATCGGCGCTGGTGGCGGGCTGCTCATCGTGCTGGGGGGTGGGCGACTGATGGGCGGCAGCCTCGATCTGCTCGCCCGCGCCTTTCCCGGATCGCGGCTCAGGCTCGATCAGATCGGCGCCCTGCTCGGCGAAGACGGTTTCGGCCCGCTGAGCGAAGCGATCACCGGGGCACTCGAAGGCGCGCTCTTCGCCGGCTGCATCGTCGCCGCGATGCTGCTCGCGCGGCGAAGCCTCGAGGCGCCGGCCTAGAGCGCGGTTGTTCCCCGGCGAAGGCCGGGGTCCAGGCCCGGCGCCAGCCGGGTTAAGGAAGGGCGCCCAGCCCTACCATCAACCCAAGAAAGCCTTCGGCTCCTGGGCCCCGGCCTTCGCCGGGGAGCGCCTACGCAATCAGCCGCCCCACCTCGCGCTCGAGCACGGTGAGCGGGCGTGAGCCGCCGCCGACGACGAGGTCGTTAAAGGCGCGCAGATCGAAGCGGGGGCCGAGCGCCTGGCGGGCGCGGTCGCGCTGGCGGTTGATCTCGGTATGGCCGACTTTGTAGCCGCAGGCCTGGCCGGGCCAGACCGAATAGCGGTCGATCTCGCTCGCGACGCTTTCGACGGTGCCGCCGGTGGCCTCGGCGAACCAGTTCAAAGCGCGGTCGCGGGTCCAGTGCTTGGAATGGATGCCGGTATCGACCACGAGCCGCGCGGCGCGAAACGCCATCGACTGGAAATAGCCGAGCTGCCCCTCAGGATTGTCCTCATAGACGCCGAGCTCGCCGGCCAATTGCTCGCCATAGAGCGCCCAGCCCTCGCTGAACGCGCTGAACCCGTAGACGGTGACCCCACGGATCAGCGGCAGGCGGTTGGCATATTCGCCGGCCCAGACATGGCCGGGGATCGCCTCGTGATAAGTGAGGCTCGGCAGGTCGATGCGGCTGTGCATGTCGGGGCTGCGCAAATTGATCCAGAAGCGGCCCGGAATGCTGCCGTCGATCGAGCCGGCGCCGCCATAAGCGCCCGGCGCGCCAAGCTCCTCGGCCGGTGGAATTCGGCGCACTTCGACATTGCCGCGCACCAGAGTGCCGAAGGCGCGGGGAAGGCGCGGGCGAAGCTCGGCCAGCTGCGCCTCGATGAAGGCGGTGATCTCGGCCCGGCCGGCATCCCCTTGCGCAAAGGCGTAGCGGCGGTCGCGCTGCATCGCGCGGAAGCGATCGCTGACGCTGCCTTGCGCAAAACCCAGGCCGCGCATCAGCCGGTCCATCTCGGCGGTGAAGTGGGCCAGCTCCTCCAGGCCCTGGCGGTGGACCTCGTCCGGGCTCTTGCGCGTCGTCGTCGCCGCGCGCAGCGCCCAGGCGTAATAGGCCTCGCCCTCTGGCAGCTTCCACGCGCCGAAATCGGCGGTGGCGCGGCGGCGATGCTCCTCGAGCTCGGCGATCTGCCGGTCGAGCGCCGGCGCGACCTCGGCCGCTGCGATCCGCTCGGCGCGCGCCGCCCAGTCGCCGGGGAAGGCTTGCGCGCGGCGGGCGAGCGAAGTGACGAGCAGCCACTCCCCGGGATTGCCCTCGCGGGTGCGGCGAAGCGCGGTCAGGGTCTTGTCGAGCACGACATCGGGCGCGATCACGCCCTGGCCGCGCGCCGCGGTCAGGCGCTGGGTCTCGCCGTCGAGCTGGCGGGCATGGGCGGCGAGCCGGGCGAGATAGGCCTCCGCGTCCGCCGCATTCTCGACCCGATGGTCGGCGTCGAGGAATTTGGGCGCGTCGAGAAAGGAACCCATATTCTGGGCGACCGGGTAGGGGCCGTTGCGCCAGCCCGAGACGGCCACATCGCCATAAGGAAAGGCGAAGCCCTCGATCCCGGTCTGGTAGGAGGTTCGGACGATTTCGACATTGGACGCCGAGGCCGGCGCGAGCCCGGCCGTGTCCAGACCGTCCAGCCTGCGCACCGCCGATTCCAGCCAGGCGAGAACCCGCTGACGCCCCTCGGCCGAACTGTCGGTCAGCCGCGAGCGCAGGGCGGCACGGGCGCCGGTGTCGATGCCGAGCGTGGTCGCGGTCTCGGGGAACAGCGCGAGCTGCTCCTCGGCCAGCGTGTCGAGCAACTGACCGGCGACGGCATCGGCATCAGCCTGCCCGGCACGCAAGGGCGAGGGCAGGGCGGCGGCAACGGCGGCCGCGCCGCCCGCGAGCAGCGCTTCGCGCCGCGTCAGTTCCTTCACGGTTGCGCCTCGATCCGCGCCACCGGCTCGACCTGCAGGCAATTGCCCTGCGCGCCGGTGACGCGCACCCGGCTGCCCTCGGGCGCGTCGGGGCCGCGGGCGGGCCAGACGCTGTCGCCGACCTTCACCCGGCCTTCGCCATGTTCGAGCGCGTTGATCACGGTCACCTCCTGACCGATCAGGCGGGCGGTGCGGTCGTTGAGCTTGGGATCGGCGCTCGGCACCGGATTGCGGTCGTAATGACGCCGCCCGCCATAGACGGCGGCGATGGCGAGCAAGGCGAAGGTGGCGAGCTGGAAGGGAAAGGCGATCCCGGTCGCGAGCACGACCAGGCCGGTGACCGCCGCGGCGGCGGCCATCCACGCCAGGAAGATGCCTGGGATGAAGATCTCCAATATGCCGAGCAAGGCGGCGCCGAGCAGCCACCACCAATGCGCGTCGAGGCTTTCGAAGCTCATTTGCGCTCACCTTCGAACGGCCCGCGCCGCGCATCGCTGCTGTCGCTCAGCGCGGTCTTGGCCAGTTCGCCGATGCCGCCGAGCGTGCCGATCAACTGCGTCGCCTCGACCGGGAAGAGGATGGTCTTGGCGTTGGGCGAGGTCGCGAACTGGCTGATCGCCTCGACATATTTCTGGGCGATGAAATAGTTGATCGCCTGGGCGTTGCCGCTCGCGATCGCGTCGGAAACGACCTGGGTCGCCTTGGCTTCGGCCTCGGCCTCGCGCTCGCGGGCCTCGGAATCGCGGAAGGCGGCCTCCTTGCGGCCCTCGGCCTGGAGGATCTGCGACTGCTTCTGGCCCTCGGCCTTGAGGATTTCGGAGGCGCGCAGGCCCTCCGATTCGAGGATCAAGGCGCGCTTCTCGCGCTCCGCCTTCATCTGCCGGCCCATCGCGTTGACGATGTCCGCGGGCGGGCGGATGTCCTTGATCTCGACGCGGGTGATCTTGACCCCCCAGCTTTCGGTCGCCTGATCGACCACGATCAGCAGCCGGGTGTTGATCTCGTCGCGCTTGGAGAGGGTCTCGTCCAGATCCATCGAGCCCATCACGGTGCGCAAATTGGTCGTGGTGAGCTGCATGATCGAAAGATAGAGGTCGCTGACTTCGTAGGCCGCCTTGGCCGCGTCCAGCACCTGAAAGAAGACCACGCCGTCGGTCGAAACCATGGCATTGTCCTTGGTGATGATCTCCTGACCCGGAATGTCGAGGACCTGCTCCATCATGTTGATGCGGCGGCCGACGCGGTAGAAAAAGGGCGGGTAGAAATTCAGCCCAGGCGACGCGACCGTCGTGAAGCGCCCGAAATATTCTATCGTATATTGATAGCCTTGCCGAACGATCTTCACACTGGCGAAGAGGTACAAGAGAACGAAGATGACGACGACGGCGAAGATCGTTTCGATCACGGCCCTACTCCCCTGAAAGCGTGATCCATATCATGTAGACAAATGGGGGCCGATCAAGAAGAATCGGACCCTATGGACCTCACCCGCCTCCGCCGCTGCCGCTCGCTGCTCTTCCTTCCGGCCGCCAACCCCCGCGCGATCGAAAAGGCGCGCACCCTGGCCGCCGATATGGTGATCCTCGACCTCGAGGACGCGGTGAAAGAAGAGGACAAGGCGGCCGCGCGCGAGGCCGCGATCGCGGCGACGCGGGAAGGCTTTGGCGAGCGTCTGGTCGCGGTCCGGGTCAATGCCGCCGACAGCCCGCATTTCGGCGAGGACATCGTCGCGCTCCGGCAGGCAAGCCCCGATTTCGTCGTGCTTGCCAAGGCGGACGATGCGAAGCAGGTGCACGATGCCGTCACCTTGATGACCAGGCCGGTGCTGGCGATGATCGAGACCGCACGCGCCGTCGCCGCTGTGGACGCGATCGCCGCGGCCAGCGCCGGGTTGATCGCCGGCACCAACGATCTTTGTGCCGATCTTGGCGTGCCGGCTTTGCCCGGGCGCCCGGGCCTGGTCTATGCGCTGCAGCGGATCGTCCTGGCCGCCCGCGCCGCCGGAATCCTCGCCTTCGACGGCGTCTACAACCGCCTCGAGGCGGACGAGGAACTGGCGCGGGAGTGCGCCCAGGGCCGCGCCTACGGCTTCGATGGCAAATCGGCGATCCACCCCAGCCAGATCGAACCGATCAACGCCGCTTTCTCCCCCGGCCCGGCAGAGATCGAAGCCGCCGAACGCCTGATCGCCGCCGCCACCGGCGGGGCCGAGCGGCACGAAGGCCGGATGATCGAGGCGATGCATGTGGCGGAGGCGAAGGCGGTATTGGCGAGGGCTGGGCGTTAAAGCCCTCTCCCCGCCGGGAGAGGGGCTTTCCCGAATCGCTTGCGCCTCGGCAACCCGCTCCTTAAGCAGTGCCATGTTCATGCCTCTGCTCCGCGCCGCGCCTTTGGCGATGGCTCTTGCCGCGACGGCCGCCGTCGCCCAGCCCGATCCCGCGATCACCCCGCCCGAGATGATGCGCCATATCGAGCGCCTCGCCAGCGACGAATTTCAGGGCCGCGCGCCGGGCACCGAGGGTGAGCGGCTGACGATCAACTATATCGCCGAACAGCTGGCCGCGCGCGGCGCCGAACCGGCGGGCGACAACGGCACCTGGTTCCAGGCGGTGCGCCTGGTCGAGCGCGGCGCCGGGCGCGCGACGATGCGCTGGACCGCGCGCGGCGCTGCCGTCGAGGTGCCAGCCGATGCGATCGTGCTGGTCGGCCGCGAGGCGTCCGAGAGCATCGCCGACGCCCCGGTCGTCTTCGCCGGCCATGGCGCGCGCATGCCCGAGCGGGGGATCGACCAGCTCGCCGGGGCCGAGCTTCGCGGCGCGGTCGTGCTGATCCTGCTGCAGGGGCCGCAGGGCGTCGCCGATTTCCCCTCGCTGGCGGCGCGCGGCCGGATGGTGACCGAGGCCGGCGCCGCCGCGGTGATCGCGATCGTCGGCGACGAAATCCCCTTCGCCGCGGTCTCGCGCGCTTTGGGGCAGGGGGCGGTACGCCTCGACGCAACGCCGGTGCCCAAGGTTTCCGGGATCATCACCGCCGCCGCCGCCCAGCGCCTGATCGCGGCCGCGGGCGGCAATCTCGAGCGGCTGCTCAACGAACAGCCCGGCTCGTCCTTCCGCTCGACCGTGCTTCCGCTGCGCGCCTCGCTCGAGGTGACCACCCGGGTCACCCGCTTCACCAGCAACAATGTCGTCGGCCGGCTGCGCGGCAGCGCCAGCACCAATGAGAGCCTGCTCTATCTCGGCCATTGGGACCATTTCGGGATCTGCCGGCCCGAAGGCGCGGCCGACCGGATCTGCAACGGCGCGGTCGACAACGCCAGCGGCATCGCGATGATGCTCGAAGTCGCCGGACGGCTCGGCCGCCAGCCCCGCCCGGCGCGCGATATCCTCTTCCTCGCCACCACCGCCGAGGAAAACGGGCTGCTCGGCGCGGAATATTTTGCGGCGCATCCGGTGGTGCCGGCCCAATCGATCGTCGCCGCGATCAACATGGACACGGTCGCCATCCACCCGGCCGGCGAGCCGGTCGCGGTGCTCGGGCGCGGCTTTCCGGCGCTCGACCGGGTGATCGACGCGACCGCGACCGAGCTCGGCCGCCGGCTCGACACCGACGAGGACCACGCCCCCTTCGTTTCGCGCCAGGACGGCTATGCGCTGCTCCGCGCCGGCATTCCGACCGTGATGGTCGGCGGCTCCTTTTCGGACATGGCCCTGCTCAACGCCTTCCTGGGCGGCGCCTATCACGCGCCCGAGGATCAGCTCGGCGGGCAAATCCCGCTCGACGGCGCGGCCGAGGATGCCAATCTGCTCGTCGCGCTGGGCCGCAGGCTCGCCGATCCGGCCGTCTATCAGCGGCCCGTTCCCGAAGCGCCGGAGACGCCTGAGTGAGCGACGTGGACATCCCGCTCGGCCTCACCTTCGACGACGTCCTGCTCCGCCCGGCGCGCTCCTCGGTGCTGCCGAGCCAGGCGAACATGGCGACCCGGCTGACCCGCGAGATCAGCCTCAACATCCCGGTCATCTCCTCGGCGATGGACACCGTCACCGGCCCCGACATGGCGATCGTGATGGCGCAATTGGGCGGCTTGGGCGTGCTCCACCGCAACATGGAGGTGGACGAGCAGGCGGCTGCGGTGCGCGCGGTGAAGCGCTACGAGAGCGGGATGATCGTCAACCCGATCACGATGGCGCCCGATCAGACGCTCGCCGACGCGCTCGAATTGATGACGCGGCACAAGATCTCCGGCATCCCGGTGACCGAAAAAGACGGCCGGCTGGTCGGCATCCTCACCAATCGCGACGTCCGCTTCGCCGAAAATCCGCGCCAGCCCGTGTCGGAGCTGATGACCCATGACAATCTCGCCACGGTCCGCGCCGGGGTCGATCAGGACGAGGCGCGGCGGATTCTCCACCAGCGCCGGATCGAGAAACTGCTCGTCGTCGACGAGGCCGGACGCTGCATCGGCCTGATCACGGTCAAGGACATCGAAAAGGCGGTCGCCTATCCCGATGCCACCAAGGACGGCACCGGGCGGCTCAGGGTAGCGGCGGCGACCACGGTCGGCGATCAGGGCTTCGAGCGCAGCCAGGCGCTGATCGACGCCGAATGCGATCTGATCGTGATCGACACCGCGCACGGCCACAATATCGAGGTCGCCAAGGCGGTCGAGCGGATCCGCAAGCAATCGAACGCGGTGCAGATCGTCGCCGGCAATGTCGCCACCGCCGAAGCGACCCGCGCGCTGATCGACGCCGGCGCGGACGCGATCAAGGTGGGGATCGGCCCCGGCTCGATCTGCACGACGCGGATCGTCGCGGGAGTCGGCGTGCCGCAGCTCACCGCGATCATGGATTCCGCGCGGGAAGCGCATAAATCCGGCGTGCCGGTGATCGCCGACGGCGGCCTGCGCTCGTCGGGCGACGTCGCCAAGGCGCTCGCCGCCGGCGCCTCGGCGGTGATGATCGGCTCGCTGCTCGCCGGCACCGAGGAAGCGCCGGGCGAGACTTTCCTTTACCAGGGCCGCTCGTACAAATCCTATCGCGGCATGGGCTCGGTGGGGGCGATGGCGCGTGGCTCCGCCGATCGCTATTTCCAGCAGGACATCAAGGACCAGCTCAAGCTCGTCCCGGAGGGGATCGAGGGCCAGGTCGCCTATAAGGGCCATGCCGCGGACGTGATCCACCAATTGGTCGGCGGGGTGAAGGCGGCGATGGGCTATACCGGCGCGGCGACGATTGCCGAGCTGCAGCAGGCGCAGTTCGTGCGGATCACCAATGCGGGCCTGCGCGAAAGCCACGTCCACGACGTCACCATCACCCGCGAGGCACCAAACTACCCGTTGGGCTAGGGCTTGCCTTCCGGGGCCGGATCGGGGAGCCTGAGCGCGGGGAAGGGGGCTCCTGATATGCGATCGCGTCTCGGCTTCACAGGCGTGCTGCTCATGACGCTTGGCGGCTGCGGCGGGGTCGCCAGCCTCGACTGCGCCGAGATCGGCGAGAAAGCGCGGCAGCTTTCGCAGGCGCACGATATGAAGATCACCAGCCTCGACAATCTGCGCGAGACCTCCCGCAGCGCAACCGAGGCGCGTTGCGCGGCGCGGGCGAGATGGAGCGACAATGCCGCCACGGACGTCTATGTGCGCGCCTATGAAGAGAGCGGAAACACGATGGTCGCCTATCAGGTCATTCCTTTCGAGTGAGCGAGAGGCGGCGCGATGACGCCCGCCGCCCGCCTCCAGGCCGCGATCGAGCTGGTCGATGCCGTCGCCGAAGCGGCGCGCACCGCCGGCCCCGCAGCCGACACCCTGATCGCCCGCTATTTCAAAACCCGCCGCTATGCCGGATCGGGGGACCGCCGCGCGGTGCGCGAACTGGTCTTCGCCGCGATCCGCCGTTCGGGCGAACCGCCGGCGTCGGGGCGGGCGGCTTTGCTCGGCCTGGCGAGCGAGCGCGAGGAGCTGCTTCCCTTGTTCGACGGCTCGGCCCATGGCGCCGCGCCGATCGGCGAAAGCGAGGCCGGGGCGCCGCGCGCGATCGCGCCGGCCTGGCTGCTGGAGCGCTTCGATCCGCTGATCGCGGCGGATGAATGGCCGACCTTGCTCGAGCGCGCGCCGCTCGATCTGCGAGTCAATGCGCTCAAGGCGAGCCGCGAACAGGCCATGGCGCTGCTTCCCGAGGCCGAGCCGACGCCGCTCTCGCCGCTCGGCCTTCGCCTGCCGGACGGCCATCGGGTCGAGGACAGCGAGGCCTGGGCGTCGGGCCTGGTCGAGGTCCAGGACGAAGGCAGCCAATTGATCTGCCTCGCCTGCGAAGCCGCCTTCGGCACGCTCGTCGTGGATCTGTGCGCCGGGGCCGGCGGCAAGACCCTCGCGCTGGCGGCGGAGATGGGCGGGGAGGGCCACATCCTCGCCTGCGACACCGATCGCGCGCGGCTTACCCGCATGGGCCCGAGGCTGGAGCGCGCCGGCATCGGCATCGTCGAACCGCGCCTGCTCGATCCGGGCCGCGAGGCCGAGGCGCTGGCCGATCTCGCCGGCAAGGCCGATCTCGTGCTGGTCGACGCGCCCTGCTCGGGCACGGGCACCTGGCGGCGCAATCCGGAGACGCGCTGGCGGGTCAGCCCTGATCGCCTCGACCGCCTGACCGCCCTCCAGGCGCAGCTGCTCGACCTCGGCGCCAATTTGCTGAAGCCCGGCGGCCATCTCGTCTACGCGGTCTGCTCGCTGCTCGCCGAAGAGGGCCGGGATCAGGCCGCGGCGCTGGCGGCCCGTTCATCGCTGGTTCCGGTCCCGCTCGCGATAGAAGCTGGCCGCGAGGCCGGAAGCGGCCGCCTGCTCAGCCCCGCGCAGGACGGCACCGACGGCTTTTTCGTCGCGCGCTGGCAGCGCCCATGCTAGGGCTGGGCGACATGGTGATGGAGTATCTCATGCGTTTGATCCCGATCGTGCTTTCGGCCGCCATCGCGGCGGCGACCATGGCGAGCGCCGGCGAAGGCCAGCGCCCCGACGACGAGATCCGCCCGGAATCGACCGCTTTGGTCGAGCAGGCACGGGCGGCAAGCACCGCCGGTCGCCATGATGAAGCGATCGACCTGCTCGAAACCGCGCTCGTCGTCGATCCGCGCAACCGCGCCGCTTATGTCGCGCTCGGCCGGGTCGCCCAGGCACAGCGCCTGCCCGGCAAGGCGGTTCGCTATTATGCCGATGCGCTGCGCATCGAGCCGAACGACGTCAACGCGCTCGCGGGCCAGGGCGAGGCGCTGGTCCAGCGCGGCGCCGTCGAGCGCGCGCGCCGCAATCTCGAGCGGGTGCAGAGCCTGTGCGGCCAGCCCTGCCCACAGGCGCAGCAGCTCTCCGCGGTGATCCAGCGCGGCCCGCCGGCCGAAGTCCTCGCCGCCCAGCGCCCGGAGCAGGGCGCCCCGGTCGAAACGCCGCCGGCGCCGCGGCCGAACTGACCCCGCAGGAGTCATCCTGACGAATGTCAGGATCCATGAACGCGGACCTGATCCAGTTCGCGAGGCTCCCTGTTCATGGATCCCCGATCAAGTCCGGGATGACTATTGAGTGCTAAGCAGCCGCGCCATCCCCACGAAGTCCGCGACCGCCAGCGTTTCGGCCCGCCGCTCGGGGTCGATGCCGAGCGCTTCAAGCGCGTCGAGGGCGCCGGGCAGAGACGCCAGCGAGCGGCGGAGCATCTTGCGCCTTTGGCCGAAGGCGGCCCCGGTGAGCCGTTCCAGCGTCGCGGCGCGAACGCCCTCGGGCGCGGGCAGGGGTACGAGGTGGACGATCGCCGACATCACCTTGGGCGGCGGCACGAAGGCGGAGCGGTGGACCTTCATCGCCAGCTTGGGCGTCGCGCGCCACTGGGCCAGCACCGAGAGACGGCCGTAAGCAGAGGTGCCCGGCTTTGCGACGATCCGCTCGGCGACCTCCTGCTGGAACATCAGGGTCAGCGATGCCCACCAGGGCGGCCAGGCTTCGCCGCCGAGCCAGCGCACCAGCAAGGCGGTGCCGACATTATAGGGCAGATTGGCGACGACATGCGCGCCGGCCGCCACCGTCGCCTCGTCGAGCGCCAGCGCGTCGTCCTCGCGGACCGTGAGCTGGCCCGGAAAAGCCTCGGCCAGCTCGGCCAGCGGCGCCAGGCAACGCCGGTCGCGCTCGACCGCAACGACCTCGGCGCCCGCGCGAAGCAGGGCGCGGGTCAGCCCGCCGGGACCGGGGCCGACCTCGTAGACGCGCTCCCCCGCCAGCGGGCCGGGGATGGCCGCGATCCGATCGAGCAATTGCTCGTCGAGCAGGAAATTCTGGCCGAGCGCCTTCGACGCGCTGAGCCCGTGCCGGCCGATCACCTCCCGCAGCGGAGGAAGCGGCGGAGTCACGCCTCGGCGAGCCGCCGCGCGCAGTCCGCGGCCGTCCGGATCGCGGCGATCATCGCGCGCGGATCGGCGAGATTGCGGCCGGCAATGTCGAAGGCGGTGCCGTGATCGGGCGAGGTCCGTACGATCGGCAGGCCGAGCGTGACGTTGATGCCCTCGTCGAAATGCAGCGTCTTGAGCGGGATCAGCGCCTGATCGTGATACATGCACAAAGCCGCGTCGTAGCTTCGCCGGCGGCGCTCGTGGAACATGATGTCGGGCGGATGCGGCCCGCTCGCCAGATAGCCCTCCTCGCGCAGCCGCTCGATCGCCGGGATGATCAGTTCGATCTCCTCGCGGCCGAGCGCGCCTTCCTCGCCGGCATGGGGGTTGAGGCCGGCGACGGCGAGGCGGGGCTCGGCGATGCCGAACTGCCGTTGCAGCCCACGGATCGCGGCGCGGCCCTTGGCGACGATGGTCTCCACGCTGAGCAGGTCGGGCACGTCGCGCAGCGGCACATGGGTGGTGACCGGGATCACCTTGAGCGTCGGCCCGGCGAGCATCATCGCGTAAAGTTCGCTGGAGACGCCGCAGCGCTCGGCGACGAACTCGGTCTGGCCGGGATGGACGAAGCCGATCGCGTAGAGCTGGGCCTTGGAAACGGGCCCTGTGACCAGGCCCGAGGCGGCCCCGGAGCGGGTCAGCCCGACCGCGAATTCGAGTGCGTCGAGGCAGTTGCGGGCGCCTTCGAGCGTGGGCCGGCCAGGGACCGAATTGATGCCGCTCCTGACCCTCAGGATCGGCAAGGCGCGGTCATATTCGGCGGCGGCTTCGGACGGATCGTCGAGCACCGCGATCGGTCCGTCCCAGACCGCGCGCACGGCGGAGACGCTGCCGACCGCGAGGAACGGCGGGACGCTCTCCTCGGCCCTTCGCTCCCAGCTCTTGGCGATCACTTCGGGCCCGATGCCCGCCGGATCGCCAAGCGAAACGGCGAGCGGCACCGGAAGACGAGGGTCCGGACCCTCAGCGATAATCGACCACCGCGTCGCGCCTCAAGTCGCGCAGATAATGCATCGCCCGGCGCCCGACCCGCTCTTCGGTGATGCGATTGTAGACCTGCTCGAAGGTGGGGTCGGCGGCGACTTCGGGATCGTCCCGGCCGCACAGGACGAGCACGCTGATCCGTTCGATCGAGCCGAAGGGCGGTGTGGCCTGGCCGACACTGAGATCGAGCAGCATCTGCTGAAGCAGCGGCGGCAGATCGCGGACCCGAACCTGATCGTTTTCAACCACTTCGGCGCCGAGCGTCTGCGCAACCTCGCGCGCGCGACCGCAGCCGCCCATCGATCGGGTGCCGGCCCCAAGCCGCTGGACGATGGCCTGTCCTTGCGCCTCGGTCGTACCCGGGGGCGAGACGATCGCGATCTGGATCAGGCTGAGCAGGGCGTCGCGCGGATCGGCGACCAGGATCTGGCGGTTGTCGATCAGGAAGACGATCGAATAACCGCCGGGCAGCGGGATCGGCTGGCTGACCGCGCCGACCGGCATCTGCCGAACCACCGCGGCGAGCTCGTCTGGAAGCTGCTCGGCGCGGATCCAGCCGAGATCGCCGCCGACCGCGGCGGTGGTCGCTTCGGAAAACTGCCGCGCGACCGCCTGGAAGTTGGCGCCGGCGCGGATCTGCTCCGAAATGCGCAGGGCATTGGCCTGGACCTCCGCCGCCGTCTCCGGAGTCGCCGACAAATAGATTTCGGCGACGCGATATTCGGCGGTGCCGCGCGAGGCGGTCATCCGGGCGATCATGGCGTTGACCTCATCCTCGCCGACGGTGACGAACGGTTCGATCCAGCGGCGCTGCAGCCGCTGCCAGCTCAGCTCGCCGCGGATCTGGCGCTTCATCGAACGCTCCGAGGATCCGATCGAGCGCAGATAGGCGCTGAAATTCGCCGGGGTTTGCTGGAAGCTTTGCGCGAACCGCTCATAATATTGATCGACTTCGCGCGGTTCGACGCTGATCTCTTCCTGCGCGGCGGCCTGGATCTGGAGGGTTTCGTCGATCAGATTGCGCAAAATCTGGGCGCGGTAGCGACCGAGCTCTTCGGGCGGCAGCTCGATCCGGTTCGAGGCGAGCACCAGCGCGAGCCGGTGGTCGATATCGCTGCCGGTGATCACCTCGCCATTGACGATCGCCGTCGCCTTGCGGATCGACGGGTCCTGCTTGCCGACGAACGCGACATTATCGGGAATGTTGAGCTGGCCAGCGGGGGGAGCGCCACCCTGCGCCGCCGCCATGACCGAAAGGAGCGGCGCGACCAATAAAATCGCGGCCCTTGGCAACCAACCGAGCGTCATCATTCCTCCAGAAAAAGCAGAGACTTCCCATGCCCCGGGCTTGCTGAACCGCAGCTTAGCGCATTGAGCGGCTCTCTCTAGCGTCCCAAATTGCGAAGCGCCACCCGGATGAGGAAGGTGTTCCCCCGCCGCGCGTCGCCGCTCGTCTCATAGTCGCGCCGCCAGGTGAGGCCAAGCTCGATGCAATCGTCGTCGTAGAGTATGCCGAGCCGGTGGCGGACCGGCTCGAAGCCGTCGGCCTGGCTGAGCACGTCCTCGTTGCGATCGGTCAGGTCGATCACGGCCGAGCCGAATACCGACCAATAGCGCGCGAACGCGACCCGGCCGGCGAAGCGGATCTCCTCGCGGTCGCGCAGATCCTCGATCGACGGATCGATGTCGCGGTCGAGCCTCAGATAGCCGATCGAGGCATAGGTCGTGCGGCCGCCGACGGTCGCGTCCACTTCGTTGCGGCGCAGCGCCAGGCTGGTCTTGTCGATCCGGAAACGGTGGGTGAAATTGACCATCCGGCCGATGCGCACCGTGGTCCGCCCGACGATGTCGGAAAAGCGCCCGGACAGGCCGGTGCCCGGCGGCAGGATCGAAGGCTCGCGGTCGAGCCGGTAGCTTTGCCCGATATTGGAGCGGACCGACACGCCCGGCAGATCGAGCGTCCAATCGGCGCCGTAGGTGATCCGCACCCCGTCCTCCCAGCGGTCGTGACCCGGGAAGCGGTTGAGCGCGAACAGGTTCGAATCCTCGAGGTCGACCGAGCGGGCGTCCTCATTGGGAATCTCGAGGTTGGGCGTCGGCGGCGAGGCGACGATCTGGACCCGCGGGGTCAGCCGCTGGATGCCGCCCAGGAAGCCGCCGATCAGCGGCCATTTGAGATCGACCGCGAAAGCCCCGATAAAGCGGGCGTTCCAGCCCTCCTCGCCGCGATAGATGGCGGTCTGGGTCAGCAGCGTATCGTTGGCATGATAGACGTCGCCGCGGGCGAAGCCGGTCAGCACCAGCTCCTGGCCCAGCGAGGTGATCCGGCGCCGCTCCCACAAGGCGCTGACGAAGGCGCGCTGGGTGTCCTGGCCTTCGGGGCGCAGGATGGCCAGGCTGTTGGCCTGAAGCTCGACCCGGCCTCCGAGCCAGGGATCCTCGATCCGCCAGCGCGCATCGATCGCCGGGAGCGCGATCGGCTGCATGCCGGCGATGTCGGTGACCCTCAGCCCCTGAAAGGCCCAGCCGGCGATCGAGATATTGCTGGTGTCGGTGATCCGCTCGGCCTCGACGAAGCTGCGCAGCCGGTCGTCGCGGGAGATGTCGTAGCGGCGCATGAAGGTGCGATCGGTGACGTAGCGGCCGTGGGCGGTGATGCTCCAGGTCGGGCTCAGCACGAAGCGGCCATTGCCCTCGAGATAAGCGCGCATGCCGTCGTCGCGGGGGGTCCCGGCCGGCGCGTTGAGCGGCAGCCGCGAGCCGTGGGTGACGTAGCCGCGCAGCTGGAAGGCGCCGAGCGAGGTGAGCTGGCGATATTCGGCCTCCAGCATCGGCAGCACGTCGGTGAAGACGTGCGGCGTGATCGTGGCGTCGCGATTGGGGCCGAGGCGGACATAATAAGGGACGGAGAGCTCGACCCCGTTCGGGCCGCTGATCCGGATGTCGGGGACGAGCACGCCGCTGCTCCCGCCCTGGGTGCCGTCCGGATGGGAGAGGCCGGGGAGGCCGATGATCGGCGCCCCGAACAGGTTCAGCGTCGCGCCCTCATAGGTGATCCGCCGCCGGTCGCGGTCGTGGACCACGCTGGTCGCGGTGATATGCCAGGTCGGGTCCTTCGGGCAGCCCTCCGGGGTGACCACCGCGCAGCCCGTATAAGCGGCGCGATCGAGCGTGGTGATCGCGCCTTCGCGCGTTGCCCGGGTCGCGGCCAGGCGGGCGCCGTTCGACAATACGAGGAGCATGTTCTCGACCGTGCCGTCCTGCAGCTGATCGTCGACCCGGGCGGAATCGGCATAAGCGACATCGCCTTCGGGGGTGACCAGCCGGACGTCGCCGTCGGCGGCGATCTGGCGGCCGCGGATGTTCCAGATGACCGTGTCGGCGCTCAGATTCTGGCCCTCGCGGCGCAGCCGCACTTCGCCCATCGCGGTGACGATTTCGGCCTGATAATCGTAAGCGAGATTGTCGGCGCTGAACTCGATCTGGTCCGACGGGACTTCGCCGACGGGCGGCTCGGGCGGGGACGGGGGCGCGTCCTGCGCGCGCGCCGCGCAAGGCGCGCACAGCAGCAAAGGCAGCGCGGTCCAGCAGATCGATCGAAACGTCTTCACAAGATACGCTGTCCCGCCGAGGCGACCTGAGCCGGTCTGCCGAGCCTATTGCACCTGAGGCCGCTCCCTGCAATGGCGCGTGGCAGACAGGAGAGCCCAGTGATCAAAGTCCGCTTCGCCGCCAAGCGCCCGCAGGGAGCCTATGCGCTCGCCATCCCCGTGCGCAGCGAAGACATGTTGCACGATCGCCTCGCCGGCCTGGACGATGCCGCGCGCAGCCTGGCGGTGCGCGCCGCCGATGCCCAGCGCTTCGAGCGCGAGACGGCGGCGACGGCCGAAGCCTTTGTCGACGATGGCGAGGCGGTGCGGCGGCTGGTGCTGATCGGGCTGGGCGGGGCGCAGGCCGACGACGCCCTTTACGAGCGGGTCGGCGGGGCGCTGACCGCCAAGCTGCTGACCTCGGGCGAAACCAAGGCCGTGATCGACCTCAATGGCCTCAACCTCGGCGCGCGCGATGCCGCGCGGATCGGCTTCGGCGCGGCGGCGCGCAGCTGGCGGCACGATCATTACCGGACCAAGCTGGGGCGCAAGCACAAGCCGACGCTGACCGAACTCGTCATCGTCGGCGCTCCCGACGGCGCCGAGAGCGAATGGGCGCATCAGGCGGCGGTGCTCGAAGGCCTGAACCTGACCCGCAACCTGGTCAGCGAACCGCCCAACATCGTCTATCCGGAAAGCTTCGTCGCCCGCTGCCGCGAAGCGATGCAGGACGACGGGATCGACTTCGAAGTGCTCGACGAGAAGGCGATGGCCGCCCTCGGCATGGGCGCTCTGCTCGGCGTGGGGCAAGGCTCGTCGCGGCCGCCGCGGCTGCTGGTGATGCGCTGGAACGGCGGCAAGGCGGGCAAGAAGCCGGTCGTCTTCATCGGCAAGGGCATCACCTTCGACACCGGCGGCATCTCGATCAAGCCGGCGCAGGGCATGGAATCGATGAAGTGGGACATGGGCGGCGCCGGCGCGGTCGCGGGGGTCATGAAGGCGCTCGCCACGCGCAAGGCCAAAGCGAACGTGATCGGCATCTGCGTGCTCGCCGAGAATATGCCCGACGGCAACGCCCAGCGGCCGGGCGACATCGTCACCTCGATGTCGGGCCAGACCATCGAGGTGATCAACACCGACGCCGAAGGCCGCCTCGTGCTCGCCGACGCGATCACCTGGGCGCAGCGCAACGCCAAGCCCGAAGTGATGGTCGATCTCGCGACGCTGACCGGCGCGATGGTGATCAGCCTGGGCCACGAATATGGCGGCATGTTCTCCAACGACGACACGCTGGCCGACGGCCTCGCCGCGGCCGGCAAGGCGAGCGGCGACAAGCTTTGGCGGATGCCGATGGGCGAAGCCTATGACAAGATCATGGATTCGCCGATCGCCGACATGAAGAACAGCGCCGGCCGCGAGGGCGGCTCGATCACCGCCGCCTGCTTCCTCGGCCGCTTCGTCGACGAGGGGGTCAAATGGGCCCATCTCGACATCGCCGGCATGGTCTGGGCGGAAAAGCCCAGCCACCTCTACGACAAAGGCGCGACCGGCTACGGCGTCGCCCTGCTCGACCGCTATCTCGCCGACAATCACGAGAAATAAGCGCCGCAGCGGCGAGCGGCCGGATTGACTCGTTCCGGCCCCGGCCACACTCTCCTTGGACAATCAAAGGAGAGAGACCATGTCGATCGCCGTCCGCTTCACCCTTGCGCTGCTGGCCCTGCTGCCCGCACCCGCGCTCGCGCAGGACCTTAACGAGGGCGAGGTCGTCGTCACCGGCAGCCGCGTCCGCCAGGTCTATATGGACCCGCGCACCAACACCGTGATCGACAGCGACGACAACGACGACGCCACCGCGCTGCCGTCGGTCGGCATGCGCCGGCGCGCCGATTTCGCGCTGCTTCCGGTCATCGTCGCCGGCGACACGCGCGAGCAGGACCAGCGCCGCGCCGAGATCCTCACCATGGTGCGCAGCGCGATCGAGCGCGCGCGCACCGCCGGGGTCGAGCTCGCGGTCGGCGATTTCTTCGTCGTCCCGCTGACCGGGGACAATTATCGCACCCTGGCCTTTCTGGGCGACGGCCGGCCGGACAGCGAGCGGGTCGCCTTCTTCGTCAAGACCCGGCTCGGGACCAGCGCGGACGAGGCGAACCAGGCGATCACCCGGCTCGAACAATTCGTCCGCTCGGTCCCGGCCGCGGGCCGGGCCGAGATGCGCGCGGCCGGCTCGCTGACCCTGTCGATCGTCGCGCCCGACCAATATCGCGCCCCGCTCCTCGATCTGATCGCGCAGGACGCGCGCGCCACCGCGATCCGCTTCGGCCCGCAGCAGCAGGTCGAGGCGCACGGACTGGATCGCCCGGTGGAATGGCGCCGCGCCGGGATGACCGAAGTGTTCCTCTACATCCCGCACCGCCTGGTCTACCGCCCGGCCGGCTAGCCTTGCCCTTGTCACACTGCGTAGCTAGGGGAGCGGCCAATCCATTCCCTCAGATACGGAGCTTCAGCAGGCCATGGCCGAGCGCACCTTTTCGATCATCAAACCCGATGCCACCCGCCGCAACCTCACCGGCGCGATCACCGCGATGCTGGAGGAGGGCGGCCTGCGCGTCGTCGCCTCCAGGCGGATCCGGATGACCAAAGAGCAGGCCGAGGGCTTTTACGGCGTCCACCGCGAGCGGCCCTTCTTCAACGATCTGGTCGCCTTCATGACCTCGGGCCCGGTCGTCGTTCAGGTCCTCGAAGGCGAGAATGCGGTGCTGCGCAACCGCGAGATCATGGGCGCGACCAACCCCGAAAATGCCGACGAAGGCACGATCCGCAAGGTCCACGCCGAATCGATCGAAGCGAACAGCGTCCACGGCTCGGACAGCGCCGAGAACGCCGCGATCGAGATCGATTTCTTCTTCAAGCCCGAAGAGATCGTGGGCTAAGATTTCCTCCCCGGCTTTTGCCGGGGAGGGGGACCGCACGAAGTGCGGTGGAGGGGGTTCTTGCGGCGTAAAGAACCCCTCCACCATGCTTCGCATGGTCCCCCTCCCCTCGGAATCGAGGGGAGGATTGAGGCTTCAGCCCCCGCCCATTTCCAGCAGCCGGGCGGGCGCGACCAGCTCCCAGCTCATCGCGACGCGGTCGGCGACATGGTCCCAATCGACCGCCTCGCCGTCCAGCCGCATGCCGATCCAGCCCGAGGGGGCGAGATAGGGCGGGCGATAATAGAGTTCCGGATCGGCCTCGACGAGCATCGCCTGCTCCTCCGCGCCCGAGGTCTTGACCGCGACTGCGGTGATGCCCGCGCCGTGATGATCGTGAATGAACCAGGCGAAGGTCTTGCCCTTCTCGATGAAGAAGACCGGCATGCCGTGCGAGAGCTTCTCGATCGCGCGCGGCAGAGCGAGGGCGATCTCGCGCAGGCGCTCCAGGCAGGCGTCGGGATCGGGGCTCATAAGGCGTTCTCCCTTTCTCGCAAGGCCCGGCAATATTCGTCGAGCGCCAGCGGATAGAGTCTATGCTCCTCCTCGAGCACACGCGCGGCGAGGCTGTCGGCGTCGTCACGGGGGAGGATGCGGACTTTGGCCTGGGCGATCACCGGCCCGGAATCGAGCTCGGGCGTCACCAGATGGACCGAGCAGCCGCCATATTCGTCGCCCGCGAGGAGCGCGCGGCGATGGGTGTCGAGGCCCTTGTGGAGCGGCAGCAGGCTCGGGTGGACGTTGAGCAGCCGCCCCTCCCATTTGCGCACGAAATCCTCGGAAAGCAGCCGCATATAGCCCGCGAGCGCGACCAATTCGATGCCATTGGCGGCCAGTTCGGCGTCGAGCAGGGCGTCGAAGGCGGCGCGATCCAGGCCCTCATGGCTCTTCGCCCAGGTTGGAATCGCGAACCTCTTGGCGAGCACCAGGCCGCGCGCCGTCGGCAGGTTCGAAGCGACCAGAGCGATCTCGTAATTCCGCTCCGGATCGCGGCGCTTATAGTCGACGAGCGCGCGCATGTTCGAACCGCGCCCCGAAAGCAGGACCGCGACCCGGACCCGCTCAGCCATGGTGGACGGCGGCCCAGGGCTCGCGCGCGCTCCAGCTGTCCGCCGAGCCCGCCACCGTGCAGCCACGCTCGCCCGCCTCGACCCGGCCGATGACGAAGGCCTCGTCCTCGACCGCCGCGATCACCGCCTCGGCCTCGGCCGGATCGACGATCAACGCCATGCCGATCCCGCAATTGAAGGTTCGCGCGAACTCGCCGGGCTCGATATTGCCCTGCGCCTGAAGGAAGGCCATCAGCCGCGGCTGCGGCCAGGCATCGGCGTCGATCCGCGCGTGAAGGCCGCGCGACAGGATGCGGGGAATGTTCTCGAGCAGGCCGCCGCCGGTGATGTGGGCCAGTGCGGCGACCTTGCCGGCGCGGATCACGGGGAGCAGCGACTTCACATAGATTCGCGTCGGCTCGAGCAGCGCCTCGATCAGGAGCCGGTCGCGGTCGAAGGGGGCGGGGCGGTCGAGCCGCCAGCCCTTGTCCGCGGCGAGCCGCCGGACCAGCGAGAAGCCGTTGGAGTGCACGCCCGAGGAAGCGAGGCCGATGACGAGGTCACCCGCCTTGACCCGCTCGCCGGTCAGCGCCTCGCCGCGCTCGACCGCACCGACGCAAAAGCCGGCGAGGTCGTAGTCGCCCTCGGCGTACATGCCGGGCATTTCCGCGGTCTCTCCGCCGATCAGCGCGCAGCCCGCCTGGCGGCAACCCTCGGCGATGCCCGCGATCACTCGCTCGGCGATTGCATTGTCGAGCTTGGCGCAGGCGAAATAATCGAGGAAGAAGAGCGGCTCGGCGCCCTGGACGATGAGATCGTTGGCGCACATCGCGACCAGATCGACGCCGACGCCGTCGTGCCGCCCGCTCTCGATCGCCAGCTTGAGCTTGGTCCCGACCCCGTCATTGGCCGCGACCAGCAGCGGATCGCGATATCCCGCGGCCTTCAGATCGAAGAAGCCGCCGAAGCCGCCCAGCGCCGCGTCCGCGCCCGGCCGGGCGGTCGCCTTGGCCAGCGGCGCGATCGCCCTGACCAGCGCATTGCCGGCGGCGATGTCCACGCCCGCCCTGGCGTAGGTATAGGAATCTTCTTCACTCACGAAGGCGGCCTAGCCACAAGCCGCTTGGATTTCCACGGCCAACTCGCCAAAAGACCCCCGTGAAGCCCCTGCGTCGCTCCCTTGCCCTCGCGATCCCGCTCGCCATGGCCTTGCTGCTGGTAGGCGCGGGCATCGTCTATGCGCAACTCGAAGGCGCGGACCGCGGCATTCCGCCGATCGACAGCACCAGCAATTTCGAGATACTCGGCGTCGAAGTCGATGTCGCCGCCCCGACCGCGGAGAAAGCGCGGCTCGAAGGCTGGCGCCGCGCGCAATCGCAAGGCTGGAAGATGCTCTGGGCGCGGACCAACAACCGGCCGATCGCCCAAGCGCCGAATCTGCCCGAATCGACGCTGAATTCGATCGTCTCCGGGATCGTCATCGAACATGAGCAGATCGGGCCGACCCGCTACATCGCGCGCCTCGGCGTGCTCTTCGATCGCGCCCGCACCGGCCAGATGCTCGGCGATCAGGGGATCACCCGGCGCTCGGCGCCGATGCTGGTGATCCCGGTGATGCGCACCGGCGGGGCCGCCTACACCTTCGAATATCGCAACGACTGGCAGCGCGCCTGGGCGCAGTTCCGCACCGCCAACAGCACGATCGATTATGTCCGGCCGTCGGGGCAGGGGATCGATCCGCTGCTGCTCAACCTGTCGCAGAGCAAAAGGCGCGGGCGCGGCTGGTGGCGGATGCTGCTCGATCAATATGGCGCGGCCGACATCCTCGTCCCCGAGGTCGAGGTCAGGCGGCTTTATCCCGGCGGGCCCGCGCTCGGCATCTTCACCGCCCGCTACGGCCCCGACAACCAGCTGCTCGGCCGCTTCGTGCTGCGGGTGCGGAGCGGGGCGGGGGTGAACGCGATGCTCGCCGAAGGGGTGAGGCGGCTCGACCTCATTTATGCGCGCGCGCTCGAGCGGGGCCTGCTTCGCCCCGATCCGACGTTGGTGATCATCCAGCCGGCGCTGCCGCCGCCGCCCGAGGAAGAGCTTGAGGCCGAGGATCCGCTCGCCGAGGAGGAGCCCGGCACGCCGGTCCCGACCGGCGCCGCGACGAGCTTCAGCGTCCAGGTCGCGACCCCCGATGCGGGCGCGGTCCAGCAGGCGGAGGTCTCGGTCAGCCGGGTCAACGGCGTGACCTCGGCGATCACCACCAGCCTCGCGCTCGGCGGCACTTCGATCATGCGAGTGAGCTTCGCCGGCGATTCCGATGCGCTGCAGGCGGCGCTGCGCGCGCAGGGCTGGACCGTTCAGGTGGTGAACGGCAACACGCTGAGGATCTCGCGGTGAGACCGTTAAATGGGGACAGTATATATTTATCGCGAGATCGCGCGGAGCCGGATCTCCTGCCGGGCCCGTTAAATATATACTGTCCCCATTTATTTTCTTCAGCCTCATGAGCCAGATCGCGCTCCCCTTCGCCTGGCCGGTGGCGGATCGCGAGGAGGATTTCCTGCTCTCCGAGGCCAATCGCGCCGCGCTCGAGCATCTCACCCGCTGGTCGCTATGGCCGGTGATGGCGACCCTGGTGACGGGGCCGCGCAAATCGGGGCGGAGCCTGCTCGGCCGGATCTTCGTGCGCAAGACCGGCGGCCGCCTGTTCGACGATGCCGAGGCGCATGACGAAGAAGCGCTGTTCCACGCCTGGAACGACGCGCAGGCCCAGCGCAAGCCGCTGCTCATCGTCGCCCACGCGCCGCCGCCGCAATGGAAGATCGCGCTTCCGGACCTGCGCTCGCGCCTCGCCGCGACCCCGCATGTCGAGATCGGCCCGCCCGACGATGCCCTGCTCGGCCAGCTGATTCTCAAGCTGCTCGGTGACCGCGGCATCGCCGCCCCGCCCGAGCTCGCGGATTTTCTCGTGCCACGGATCGAACGCGATTATGTGTCCGTTATCAGGATCGTGGATATACTGGATCGCGTGATGCTCTCTCACCATCGCCGGATGACGGTCCCGCTAGCCAAAAGGGCGCTCGAGGAATCGGGCATGATCCGCCGCGCGCGGAAGGCCGGCTGATGGCGACCGCCGCCAACGATCCCCAGCCCGCCGCGAACGAGCCGCGCTATTTCAACCGGGAGCTGAGCTGGCTCGCCTTCAACCGGCGCGTGCTGGAGGAGGCGTGCAATCCGGCGCACCCCCTGCTCGAGCGGGTGCGCTTCCTCTCGATCTCGGGCTCCAACCTCGACGAATTCTTCATGGTCCGGGTCGCCGGGCTCAAGGGCCAGCAATTGGCCGGGGTCGAGGAGCCCTCCGACGACGGCCTCAATCCGACCCAGCAGCTCGCCGCGATCGCGCGCGAGGCCGATACGCTCACCGCCAATCAGCAGCAGGTCTGGTCCGAACTCCGCTCCGCGCTGCGCGGTGCCGGCTTCGCGGTGCTCGGCAGCACCGAGCTAAACGAGGCCGACGATGCCTGGCTGGCCAAGCATTTCCAGGATCATATCTTCCCGGTGCTGACCCCGCAGGCGATCGATCCGGCGCACCCTTTTCCGTTCATCCCGAACAAGGGCTTCTCGCTGATCTTCGACCTCAAGCGCATTTCGGACGGCGAGCCGATTCGCGAATTGCTGATGGTCCCGGCGACGCTGCCGCGCTTCATCCGCCTGCCCGGCGAGGCGGCGCGCTACGTCGCCATCGAGACGGTGATCCGCCGCCAGGCCGAGATCCTTTTCCCCGGCTACGAACTGCTCAGCGGCGGCGCCTTCCGGATCATCCGCGACAGCGATATCGAGATCGAGGAAGAGGCCGAGGATCTGGTCCGCTTCTTCCGCTCGGCGATCAAGCGGCGGCGGCGGGGGCGAGTGATCAGACTGAAGCTCGAGGAAGCGATCCCCGACGCGCTCGAAACGCTGGTCCGCGAAGGGCTCGACGCCAGCGAGGCGCTGGTTTTCGAATCGACCGGCTTCCTCGGCATCGCCGATCTGGCTTTGCTCGTCGAAGAGGATCGCCCGGACCTCAAATTCCCGCCCTTCACGCCGCGCTTCCCGGAGCGGATCCGCGAATATGACGGCGATTGCTTCGCCGCGATCCGGGCCAAGGACATCGTCGTTCACCACCCTTATGAGAGCTTCGACGTCGTCCTGGCCTTCCTTCGGCAGGCGGCGGCCGACCCGGACGTGGTCGCGATCAAGCAGACGCTTTACCGCGCCGGCAAGCAATCGGCGGTGGTCAACGCGCTGATCGCCGCGGCCGAGGCGGGCAAATCGGTCACGGCTGTCGTGGAGCTCAAGGCCCGCTTCGAGGAAGAGCAGAATCTGATGTGGGCCTCGGCGCTGGAGCGCGCCGGCGTCCAGGTCGTCTACGGCTTCATCGAGTGGAAGACCCACGCCAAGATGTCGATGGTCGTGCGCCGCGAGGAGGCCGGCTATCGCAGCTATTGCCACCTCGGCACCGGCAATTATCACCCGGTCACCGCGCGCGTGTATACCGATCTCAGCTTCTTCACCGCCGACCCGCGCATCGGCCGCGACGTCTCTCACATCTTCAACTACATCACCGGCTATATCGAGCCGCGCGGGCTCGAGCTGATCACGATGTCGCCGGCCAATCTGCGCGCCGATCTGTTCGATCTGATCGACCGCGAGATCGAGAATGCCGGCGCCGGCCGCGAAACCGGGATCTGGGCGAAGATGAACTCGCTGGTTGACGCGGCGACGATCGACAAGCTCTACGAGGCGAGCGCGGCGGGGGTGGAGATCGACCTGGTGATTCGCGGCATCTGTTGCCTCAGGCCCGGCGTTCCCGGCCTCTCCGACAATATCCGCGTCAAATCGATCATCGGGCGTTTCCTCGAGCACAGCCGGATCTGGTGCTTCGGCAATGGCGACGAGCTGCCCAACCGCGAGGCGAAGGTCTACATCAGCTCGGCCGACTGGATGCCGCGCAATTTCGATCGCCGGGTCGAATATGGGCTGCCGATCGAGAATGAGACCGTCCAGGCCCAGATCCTCGATCAGGTGATGGTCGCCAACATCATCGACACCGAACAGAGCTGGAAGCTCAACCCCGACGGCTCGTCCACCCGGGTCGAACCCGCGCCCGGCGAAAAGCCGTTCAACCTCCACCATTATTTCATGACCAACCCGTCGCTTTCGGGGCGCGGCGCGGCGCTCGGCTCGTCGGGCGCGATCCCCCGCAAGCTGCATCTTCCGCGTGAGCATTAAGACCCGGGGCCAGATGTTCGCCGAGGCCCCCATCGCGATCGTCGACATCGGCTCCAACTCGGTCCGCCTCGTCGTCTATTCGGGCGCGACCCGGATGCCGTCGGTGATCTTCAACGAGAAGGTGCTGGCCGGCCTCGGCCGCCAGGCCGGCGCGATCGGGGCAGAAGCGCAGACCCGCGCGCTCGCCGCCCTCCAGCGCTTCCGCCTCCTCATCGACCAGATGGGCGTCGTCGATGTCCGCGTGGTCGCCACCGCGGCGGCGCGCGAGGCGTCGAACGGCGAGGCCTTCCTCGATCGCGTCCGCGCCCTCGGTCTCGAGCCGCAGATCCTCTCCGGCGAGGAGGAAGGCAAGCGCGCCGGGCAGGGCGTCCTTTCGGCGATCCCGCAAGCGAACGGCATCGTCGGTGATCTCGGCGGCGGCAGCCTGGAGCTGGCCGAAGTGGCGAACGGCAAGGTGGGCCGGCGGGCCTCGCTGCCACTGGGCGTGTTTCGGCTCGACGCGGTGATCGAGCGGGAGAACTCCTTCGCCAAGGCGGTCGGCAAGGCCGTGGCCAAGGCAGGCTTCGAGCGCGCCGCGCGCGGACGCCCTTTCTATCTGGTCGGCGGCAGCTGGCGCACGCTCGCGCGGCTCGACATGGCGACAACCTCGCACCCGCTGCCGATCACCCATCAGCACGTCATGGCGCCGGATCGGCCGCGGATCTTGCGCGATGTGCTGACCGGGCTCGACAAGGCCGACGTCCGCGCGATCCCGTCTTTCTCGGTCTCGCGCGTGCCCGCCTTGCCCAACGCCAACCGTCTGCTCGAAGCTCTGGTCAAGGCGCTCGAGCCGAGCAGCCTGATCGTCTCCAGCTTCGGGATTCGCGAAGGGCTGCTCTACGAGGCGCTCTCGCCGGCGGAACGCGCGCTCGATCCGCTGATCGAGGCGGCGCGCGAGGCGGGAGCGGGGCTCGGCCGCTTCGTCCAGCATGGCGATCTGCTCGACGCCTGGATCGCGCCGGCCTTCGACGATCCGCCCGAGCTCGCGCGGCTCAGGCTGGCCGCGTGCCTGCTCTCCGACATCGCCTGGGCCGCGCACCCCGATTTCCGGCCCGAGCGCGGCATCGACATGGCGCTGCACGGCAATTGGGTGGCGATCGACGCGCCGGGGCGGGTGATGCTGGCGCAGGCGCTCTATTGCAATTTCGGTGGCGGCAAGGACCTCCCTTATCCCGACGTGGCGGCGCTCTGCACCGAGGCGCAGCTCAAGCAGGCCTCGGCCTGGGGCTATGCGATGCGGCTCGGGCAAAGGCTGAGCGGCGGCGTCGCCGCCGGGCTGAAGGCCAGCCGTCTGGTCCGCGAGGGCGGGACATTGCGGCTGGAGACCGGCAAGGCCAATGCTGCCCTGCTCGGCGAATCGGTGGAGCGGCGGCTGAAGACGCTGGCCGGAGTGCTGGGGCTCAAGGCCCAGACGAACTAGGGGGCCGAGGCCGCACTGATTGCAAGATTCTCGATCACCCGCAGGCGAGTCGCTCGACCCGGTCTTGCGCGTTGAAATAGACGTTCAGCCGCTCGGCGATATAATCCATGGTCACGGCATCGCCAGGCCGGATCCAGCGCATCCGCCGGGGGGCGCCGCGACGTGCGACCTCGTCCAGCACTTCGCGCCGGGGCTGGCCGACGAGATCCGCGAATCGCGCCGAGCCGCAGGCGTCTTCCGCCGGGGCGGCGGGCGGCTCTGCCGGCTCGGGCACCATGGTCGCGCACGCGGCAAGTCCCAAGCTCAGCAGCGCGATCCTCAAGCCCCGGTCTCCGCGTCCGTCTCGATCTCGGGTTCCGGCTCCGGCTCCGCCTCCGGCGCGATCTCGGTCCGGGTCATGGCGAGCTTGCCGTCGCGGATCGCGAAGGCGAGGCGGCCTTCGACCAGATCGAGCGCGTCGCGGCCGAATTCCTCGAAGCGCCAGCCCTCCAATATCGCCAGCCCCTCGCGCCGCCCGGCCGCGAGCATCTCCAATTCCTCGGACTTGGCGACCAGCCGCGGCGCGACGTTCGATTCGCGCGCCCTGATCTTGAGCAGCAGCTTCAACAGGTCCGCGACCAGCGCGCCCTCTTTGCCGAGCCCGGGGCCGCGATCCTCGCGCGCCGGCAATTCCTCCGCCCCGAGCGGATCGGCACCGCGCAGCGCCTCCATCATTCGCCCGCCGATGTCGTTCCCGCGCCAGGCGCCACTCAGCCCGCGGACATTGCCCAGCGCTTCCTGACCCGTGGGCGGGTGCATGGCGACGTCGGCCAGCGTCTCGTCCTTCATGATCCGCCCGCGCGGCAGATTCTTGCCCCGCGCTTCGATCTCGCGCCACGCCGCCAGCGCCTTGAGCCGACCCAGCGCGTCCGGCCGCCGCGTCTGGATCTTCACCCGCTTCCAGGCGAGCGCCGGATCGTTGAGATAATTGGCGGGATCGGCGATCCGCTCCATCTCCTGATCGAGCCAGTCGCCTCGCCCGGTGCGCCGCAGCCGCTCCAGCATCTTGGGGAAAAGCTCGGCCAAATGGGTGACGTCGCCGATCGCATAATCGATCTGGCGCTTGTCGAGCGGCCGCCGCGCCCAGTCGGTGAAGCGCGCGCCCTTGTCCAGGATCCGCCCGAGCAGGCTTTCGACGAGGTTCTGATAGCCGACCTGCTCGCCGAGCCCCAGCGCCATCGCCGCGACCTGGGTGTCGAACAGGGGATGCGGAGTGCCGCCGGTCAGGTTGAAGACGATCTCGATATCCTGGCCGCCCGCGTGGAAGACCTTCAGCACATTCTCGTTGTTGACGAACAGGTTCATCAGCGGCGCCATGTCGATCCCTTCCGCCTTGGGATCGATCGCCGCCGCTTCCTCATGGCTCGCCACCTGGATCAGGCACAGGTCCGGCCAATAGGTGTTCTCGCGCATGAACTCGGTGTCGACCGCGACGAAGTCGCAGCGGGCGAGCCGCTCGCAGAGCCGTTCGAGGGTTTCGGAGTCGGTGATGAGCGGGTGGATGTGCATTGGCGGGCTTCATAGCGGGGCGACTCGGCTTGACAAAGCGCCTTCGGTGACGCGAAGCGCCGCTGCGCATTCTTTTCCCCAACTTATTGCCTCAAGGAAGCGATCCGTCATGCACGCCTACCGTAGCCACCATTGCGGCCAGCTTCGCGAGAGCGACGTCGGCACGCGCGTTCGCCTGTCCGGCTGGGTGCACCGGAAGCGCGATCATGGCGGCGTGCTCTTCGTCGATCTGCGCGATCATTACGGGCTGACCCAGATCGTCGCCAAAGCGAAGAGCGAGCCGCTCGCCACGCTTGAGCATCTGCGCGCCGAATCGGTGGTGACGATCGAGGGCGAGGTGGTCGCGCGCGGCCCCGAAGCGACCAATGCAAACCTTCCCACCGGCGCGATCGAGGTGGTCGCCGACAGCGTCACCATCCAGTCGGCGGCCGAGGAACTGCCGCTGCCGGTCGCGGGCGAGGCCGATTATCCCGAGGAAATTCGCCTCCGCTACCGCTATCTGGACCTGCGCCGCGAGCGGCTGCACGCCAACATATTGCTCCGCTCTAACGTGATCAGCTCGATCCGCAAGCGGATGATCGCGCAGGATTTCGTCGAGTTCCAGACCCCGATCCTGACCGCCTCCAGCCCCGAAGGCGCGCGCGACTATCTGGTCCCGAGCCGGGTCCATCCGGGCAAATTCTACGCCCTCCCGCAGGCGCCGCAGATGTTCAAGCAATTGATCATGGTCGCAGGCTTCGACCGCTATTTCCAGATCGCGCCCTGCTTTCGCGACGAAGATGCCCGCGCCGATCGCTCGCCCGGCGAATTCTACCAGCTCGATTTCGAAATGAGCTTCGTCACGCAAGACGATGTTTTCGAAGCGATCGAGCCGGTGCTGGCCGGCGTGTTCGAAGAGTTCGCCAACGGCAAGTCGGTCACCCCCGCGGGCGAATTCCCGCGCATCCCCTATCGCGAGGCGATGCTCAAATACGGCTCCGACAAGCCCGATCTGCGCAACCCGATCCTGATCAGCGACGTCTCCGATCATTTCAGGGGCTCGGGCTTCGGCCTGTTCGCCCGCATCGTCGAGGGCGGCGACGTCGTCCGCGCGATCCCGGCCCCGAACACCGTCGAAAAGAGCCGCAAATTCTTCGACGAGATGAACGATTGGGCGCGCGGCGAAGGCCATGCGGGCCTTGGCTACATCACCCAGAAGGGCGGCGAACTGGGCGGCCCGATCGCCAAGAACCATGGCGAGGAGGCCACCCGCAAACTGGTCGAGACGCTCGGCCTCGGCCCCGACGACGGCATCTTCTTCGCCGCCGGCAAGGAGGCCCAGGCGGCCAAGCTGGCGGGAGCGGCCCGTACTCGGGTGGGCGAAACGCTCGGCCTGATCGCCGACGACGCCTTCAAATTCTGCTGGATCGTCGATTTCCCGATGTACGAATATGACGAGGATTCGAAACGGGTCGATTTCAGCCACAACCCCTTCTCGATGCCACAGGGCGGGCTGGAAGCGCTCGAGGGCAAGGACCCGCTCGACATCCTCGCCTTCCAGTACGACATCGTCTGCAACGGCGTGGAGCTGAGCTCCGGCGCGATCCGCAACCATCGGCCGGACATCATGTACAAGGCGTTCGAGATCGCCGGCTACAGCCAGGCGGACGTCGACACCAATTTCGCCGGCATGATCAACGCCTTCAAATTCGGCGCCCCGCCCCATGGCGGCTCCGCGCCGGGCATCGACCGGATCGTCATGCTGCTCGCCGGCGAGCCCAATATCCGCGAGGTCGTCCTCTTCCCGATGAACCAGAAGGCCGAGGACCTGATGATGAACGCCCCCGGCGCGGTCAGCGCGAAGCAGCTGAAGGAGCTGAACATCCGGCTCGTCGAGCAGCCGGGGGCCGCGGCCAAGGACCCGGCCAAGGTGGTTGCTCCGGAGTAGCGCACTCCCGAAACCGTTCGGGCTGAGCTTGTCGAAGCCCTCTCCTTTCTTATAGGCCGGAAGCGAAGGGAAGCCCTTCGACAGGCTCAGGGCGAACGGGTGGTTCTATGATCAACCTCTCCGATTACGAATCGGGCGCCTCCTACCAGGGCGACTACAAAGACGATCTCGCCGCCCTGCAGGAGCGCGTCTCGCGCCTGTTCGTCGCCAATGCGGTGCATGGCCGCAAGGCGATCATCGTCTGCGAGGGCTGGGACGCGGCGGGGAAGGGCGGGGCGATCCAGCGGCTGACCGCCGAATGCGATCCGCGCCACTATCGGGTCTGGCCGATCGCCGCGCCTTCCGAAGACGAAAAGGCGCACCATTATCTGTGGCGCTTCTGGCAACGCATGCCGGCGGCGGGCGAAGTCGCGATCTTCGACCGCAGCTATTACGGCCGGGTCCTGGTCGAGCGGGTCGAGGGCTTTGCGAGCGAGAGTGAATGGCGCCGCGCTTTTGACGAGATCAACGAGCTCGAGGCGAGCCTCGCCAATGACGGCGCGGTGATCGTGAAGCTGTTCTTCCACGTCACTCAGAAGGAGCAGGACAAAAGGCTGGCCGCACGGCTCGATCACGCGTGGAAGCGCTGGAAGGTCGGCCCCGAGGATTTCCGCAACCGCGCCCGCCGCGCCGATTATCTCGCCGCGCTGAAGGAGATGTTCGCTGAGACCAACAGCCGCTGGGCGCCATGGACCGCGATCGACGGTAACGACAAGAAATCCGCCCGGATCGCCGCTTTGACCCGGGTCGCCGACACGCTCGCCGGGGCGCTGCCCGGCGATCCGCCGCCATTCCGTCCCGAAATGGAACAGGCGGCACAGGAATTCCTCAAAAGCCTCGGCTGAGGCTCTCGCATCCCGGCGAAAATGGTTAAGATGCGCCGCTCTTTTGGGGAGACGCGCGATGCGCCTTTTGATGCCCGCTCTGGTTTCGATGCTCGCTTTGTCCGCCTGCACGACGGGCTACGGTCACCATCGCGGCGACCCCCATTATGGCGGCAGCGAGTGGCGTGGCCTGCATCCGAGCGCGCCGCGCCCGCATCTCGGCGAACTCAGCGGCCCCGGGGTCGAGATCCTCGACGAATGGCTGCGCGAGACCGACGAGGGCAAGGCGATCCTCTCGCTCGGCTGGCGCGACGCGCGCCGCGGCGAGATCAGCGAGGACATTGCCCACCGCGCCAACATCTGGTTTCGCCGCTATGCCGATCGGGACCGCGACATGGTGCTGACCGATCCGGAAATCCGCATCGCCCTTGTCGCGGCCGCCGCGCCCCACCTGCGGCTGGCGAGGGACGACTGACCGGCGGTCAGGGGCGTTCGACGGACCGATGCAGGAAATCGGCGGCCGGGTGGGCCGCGGGCGGATCGCGGTTGGTCAGGACGACGACGATCTCGCCGGTCACCGGATAGGCACGAATGTCGATGCTGATCCCGGGATGGGCCCCGCCATGGCCCCAGCGAAAGTCGCGCAACGGCGTGGTCGGTCCGTAATCGGTGGCGAAGAAGCCGAGGCCCATGAACATCCGATGCGTCCTTGTGGCCTCGGCGAACAGGGCCGGAGGGATCAGCTCGCCCCGCTGCAGCGCGCGCATGAAGCGGTACATGTCCCGCGCGGTGGAGACTTCCCCGCCCGCGCCGAAGCCGCGGACCGGCGCGGTCTCGCAACTGGAGCGGCGGCGGCCTTCGAACAGCTCATAGCCGACCGCCAGATCGGGCGCGCGCTCCGAACAATCGACGAAACCGGTGCGGGTCATCCCGGCGGGCGCGAAGACATGGCGCGCCAGATAGGCCTCGAATTCTTCGCCCGAAACAACCTCCACGATCCGCGCCAGCACGACGAAGCCGAAATTGTCATATTCCTGCTGCGATCCGGGCGGGAAGCCGGGCGGGCGATCGTCGTGCAGCGCGACCATCTGCGCATGGCTGCGCGCCCGCGCCCGATTGGCTGCATTCTCCACCCCGAACAGCTCGATCGTGCCCGCGCCGGCGCTGTGCGTGAGCAGGTGGCGGATCGTGACCGTGTCGGCGAAGGCGCGGTTGCGATAGCCGGTCAGGACCTCGCCGACTCTCGTATCGAGGGTCAGCCGCCCGGCCGCGATCTGCTGGAGAATGGCGACGGCGGTGAACATCTTGCCGGCCGAGGCGAGGTTGAAGCGGGAGTCCACGGTCAGCATCGCCTCCGCCTCGGCATCGCTCTTCCCGTAAGCCCGCTCGAACAGCACCGCGTCGCCATGGCCGACCAGCACCACCCCGGAGAATCGGTCGGCTTCGGTAAGCCCGGTCAGGAAACCGTCGAGCCGCGCCAGCGCGACCGCGTCCGGCGCGCGCTCACCGGCCGAGGCCGTCGTCGGCCGGATCGGGCCCGGCGAAACGCAGCCGGTGAGAGAGGCCAGGAGGAGCGCGCAGATCAGGTTTCGCAATCGACATTCCCCGATGCGTCGACAGGCAGAATGTTATCATGCGGGCCAAACGAGACCAGTCTTTAGTCCGGATAGGCGATCGCAATCACTTCATAGTCCTTGGCGCCCGATGGCAGGCGGACCTGGCGGACATCGCCAATGGCGGCGCCGCGAACCGCCAGCGCAATCGGCGAATGGAAGCTGATCCGGCCCGCGCCGGCATCGGCCTCGTCCTCCCCGACCAGAGTGACGATCCGCTCATTGTCCTCCTCGTCGGCGAGCGTCACGGTGGCGCCGAACCAGGCCCGCGAGCGATCCTCCTGCCGTGCCGGATCGGTGACCTTGGCCGCCTTCATCCGTCGGGAGAGGAAATTGATCCGCCGATCGACCTCGCGCAGCCGGCGGCGGCCATATTGATAATCGGCATTCTCCGAACGATCGCCGTTCGCCGCCGCCCAGGCGATCGTCTCCAGCAGCTTCGGCCGCTCCCCCGCGAAGAGCGCCTCATACTCCTCCCGAAGCGCCCGATACCCCGCCGGCGTAATAAAATTGGGCCGCTCGCTCATGTCACACCCACTACGTCCTTCCCGCGACAGCGGAAATCCCGCTTCTTCTCTTCCTCTTGGCGCCTTCGCGCCTTCGCGTGAACAAAAAGAGGTTCGCGCAAAGGCGCAAAGGCGCGAAGAAAGGGAAGGGTGGCTCGCTTCGCGAGGGAAGTCAGCGGATGTTGCGCTGTCCCAGATAATAGGACACCCGCCCGCCCGAGCGGCTGCGGTCGGGGTGCATGAGATCGTAGACGATCGCATTCTCGATCACGCGCTGGACGTAATTGCGGGTCTCGGAGAAGGGGATCTCCTCGATCCAGCGGATCACGTCGGTGCCCGGCGAACGCGGGTCGCCGTTGCGCGCGATCCACTGCGGAACCCGGCCCGGCCCGGCATTGTAGGCGACCGCGGTCAGCACGAGATTGTTGCCGTAGCGCTCCATCAGCATGTTGAGATGCGCGCTGCCGAGCAGGATGTTGTAATCCGGATCCTCGGTCAGCCGCCCCAGATTGTAGGGAACGCCGACCCGGCGCGCCTCGATCTGGGCGGTCCCGGGCATCAGCTGCATCATCCCGCGCGCGCCGACCGGGCTCTGCGCGGCCCGGTCGAACGAGCTTTCCTGGCGCATGATGCCGTGCGCGGCCGCCCAATGATTGCGGTAGGCGGGGGGCACCGTCACCTCGGGGAAGGCGCCGCGCATGTAGAAATTGTCGCCCCGGTTGCGCGCTTCCCGCGCCGCCCAGACGCCGAGATCGAGCCGGCCGATGGAGCGCCCGAAGTCGGCCGCGACGGCGCGCTCGCGATCGTTCTCGAGGGCTTCGGCGAGCGCCCGCACGAACAGGGTCTGGTCGCTTCGGCGGCCGACCATGCCCAGGTAGCGCGTCGCTTCCGCCAGCGGCCGGCGGGCAAAGGCGGCGCGGGCGGCGGCGTCCGGCGCGGCACCCTGCGCGGGCGCGACCGGAGTGCGTCCGAGCCGCTCCATCGCGAGCAGGCCGTAAAACTGGTCCGGGCTGGCGGCAGCCTGTTCGAGCCAAGTGTTGGCCTGGCCGCTCTGGCCGGCGGCGGTCGCGGCGCGCGCGGCCCAGTAGAAGCCCTTGGCGCGGGTTTGCGGCGAGCGGGCGGCGCGGGCGTAGAGATCGAACAGGCGGGCCGCGTCGCCCGGCCGGTTCATCTGTTGCAAGGCCGCGGTGCCGCCGAGCCAGACGAGGCTCGTATAGGCGTCGCGCTCGGCATAAGGCCGGTCGCTGACGTCGGTCCCGGCCGGATAGAGATCGTCGACCTTGGACGCGATCGAATAGGCCGTCTGCCAATTGCGGTCGGCGGCAGCGCCGCGGGCGAGCAGCAAAGCGGTCTCGAGCCAGGCCTCGGCATTGGCCGGCGGCCGATCGAAGCGCGGCCGGCCGGCGAGCAAGGCCCGCGCCGCCGCGCTCTGCCCGGTGTTGCGCAGCCAGTTGGCGCGATCGACGATCAGGCCGGGATCGCGCTGCGCCGAGGCGTCGAGCGCCGCGACCTTGCTCGCTGCGTCGGCGGCACGGGTCTGCAGCGCCAGCCTGGCCTCGAACACGCTGCGCCGCTGCGCCGGCGCCCACATCATGCTCCGGCCCGCGCTTACCGTATCGCCATTGCCGAGCAGCACTTCCATCCGCCGGCCATGATCTTCGGGTCCGAAGGCGCCGCCGAACATCGACACCAGCCTCTGCTCGTCGCTCTGGGGCAGGACGCCGCCGGTCCAGGCCCGAAGCGCCGCCGTGCGGGCCTCGTCGCGCCGACCGCCCGCCATCAGGGCGAAGGCGTGCTGGGCATGGCCGCCGGGGGTCAGCGGCTCGAACACCGCGAAAAAGCGAGTCACTTCGCCGGGCGAGGCGGGGGCGAGCGACAGCCGCGCCTCGGCGGTGCGCCGCATCGCCGTCTCGCCGGGCCAGCCGCGATGATTGAGCAGGAAGGAGGCGTAAGACGAGAAGGGCAGCGAATCGCTTTGCCTCAGGCTGTTCCACTGGCCGATCGCGGCGCCGATCCCGCTGGTCTGGGTCGGTCCCTGAATGAGCGCGGTCATGAAGGCGAACGGCGCGGTGCCGCCCCCGCCCGGACGGGGCCCCGCTTCGTGGGCCGCGATCGCCGTGGCGGCGGACGCTCCCATCAGGAGCAACAGGCCCGCTCTTCTTTGCACGCTGGACAGAATGACGCCCCTCTCCTTATCAGACCCTGAACATCTCCCGCGATGTTCGTCGAGGCAAGCACCTAGATCAGGCCGCGCCGCGAAATGAAGGAGGCACGCATGTTCAGGGGCTCGATCCCGGCTCTGGTGACGATTTTCCGCGACGAAGCGTTTGACGAGGCCGCCTATCGCGCCTTCGTCGACTGGCAGATCGCCCAAGGCAGCCACGGCCTCGTCCCCTGCGGCACCACCGGCGAATCCGCCACGCTGTCGCCCGACGAACATTATCGCGTCGTCGAAGTCTGCGTCGAGGCCGCCGCCGGCCGGGTTCCGGTCATCGCCGGCTGCGGCTCCAACGACACCGCCTCGGCGATCCGCAACATGCAGGCCTCCAAGGAGCGCGGTGCCGACGCCGCTTTGATCGTCCTGCCTTATTACAACCGCCCCAATCAGGAGGGCCTGATCGCCCATTTCCGCGCGCTGACCGAGGCCTGCGACCTGCCGATCCTGGTCTACAACGTGCCCGCTCGTACCGTCACCGACATCCTCCCCGAAACGCTGGCCAAAGTCGCGGCGCTGCCCGGGGTGGTCGGGATCAAGGACGCCCATGGCGATCTCAACCGGGTCGCCGACCAGCGCCGGCTGTGCGGCCCCGATTTCGTCCAGCTCTCGGGCAATGACGGCTCCGCTTTGGGCTTCAACGCGATGGGCGGAACGGGGTGCATCTCGGTCACGGCCAACGTCGCCCCGCGCCTGTGCGCCGATTTCCAGGACGCCTGCGCCGACGGCCGCTGGGCGCAAGCGCTCGCCCTCCAGGACCAGCTCCACCCCCTGCACAGCGCCCTCTTCTCGGACGCCTCGCCCGGCCCGGTCAAATACGCCCTCGGCCAAGTCCGCCCCGACTTCGCCTCCGAAATCCGCCTGCCGATGACGATGCCGAGCGAAGCGAGCCGCAAGGCGGTCGATGCGGCCTTGGCGCATGCGGGCCTGATCTGACTCTCCACCCCCGCTCGTCCTGAGCCCGTCGAAGGACTTTCCTTCTTTCCGGCCGCCGAAAACGAAAAAGAGGGCTTCGACAAGCTCAGCCCGAACGGATAGGGGCGAAGCATGGCCCGCCCGAAGCCCCTGGAGTTCGACAAGAAGAAGGTGGTCGCCGAGAATCGGCGGGCGCGGTTCGATTATGCGATCGAGGACAAGTTCGAGGCGGGGATCGCGCTGACCGGGACCGAGGTGAAGAGCCTGCGCTTCGGCGAGGGCTCGATCGCCGAATCCTATGCCGAGGTGAAGGATGAGGAGGTCTGGCTGATCAACGCCAACATCCCCGAATTCAGCCACGGCAACCGCCACAATCACGAGCCCAAAAGGGCCCGCAAATTGCTCCTCAATCACCGCCAGATCGCCAAATTGCACGGCGCGGTGGCGCGGCAGGGGATGACGCTCGTCCCGCTCAGCGTCTATTTCAACAGCCGCGGCCGCGCCAAGGTCGAGATCGCGCTGGCGCGCGGGCGCAAGAGCCACGACAAGCGCGACTATGAGAAGGAAAAGGACTGGAAGCGCGAGCAGGGCCGCCTGTTGAGGCAGCATGGCTGAGGTAAGAGGCACGCTGAGACTTACCCTCTCCCCTTGGGGGAGAGGGCTATCCGGGGAGAGGGCATAATGCCCCAGCGCCCCAAACCCCCACCCTCGCGCATCGACCGCTGGCTCGCCAAGGCGATGCCGAGCCGCGAGCAGATGGCACAGAGCCGCTGGGCCAAGCGGGTCGGCGGCCGCATCCTGCACAGCGAATTCTGGCGCTTCACCCGCCGCTCGGTTCCGCGCGGCGTCGCGGTCGGGCTGTTCGTCGGGGTGTTCTTCCTCATTCCCGGCGTGCAGATCATCGGCGCGGCGCTCTTTTCGGTGCCGGTCAGGGGCAATATTCCGATCGCGGCGGCGATGACCTTCCTCACCAATCCGTTCACCACGCCCTTCCTGATCCTCGCCTCGATCCCGGTCGGCAATCTGTTCGGCTTCGATGCAGACGGCAGCGCGATCATGGGCATGTACGAACGCTCGGCGCCGCTCGGCGAATGGCTGACCTGGCTGGGCTCGTCGGCGGCGCCGGCGATGGTCAGCGGCCTGTTCATCATCGCGCTGGCGAGCGGCGCGGCCGGCTATCTGATCGCGATCCTGTTCTGGCGCTGGTGGCAGGGCCGCAAGTGGAAGCGGCGGGCCTTGCGGAACGAGGCGCAGTGATGGCGAGCGCGATCGAGCAGGCGCTGGGCGTAAGCGGCGAAACCCGGCGGCGGGACCTTTCGGGCCTCGTTTTCGCCGCCGCGGCGCTGGCTTCGGCGGGGCTGCTGCTCTGGGCGATCGGCGATCTCGTCTTCGCCGGAGTCTTCCTCGCCGGCCTGGTCGCGATGGGCGGGCTGCTCTTCCTGCTCCGCCGCCGCCCCGCTATTGTGGAGGCCGAGGCCGCGCCCGCCTTGGACGATCTCGGCCTGCTCCGCGCCGCGCTCGACAGCGCCGGCCCCGGCCTGGCGCTGGCGCTCACCGACGGCGAGGGCGAGCCGGTCTGCGCCAACCGCGCCTGGACCGACTGGTTCGGCGGCGGCGCCGTGCCCAAGCCGCTGCTCCCCGCCGCCCGGGTCGCGCGCCGCGACCGCCAGGCGACGATCCCCGCGATCGCGATCGGCGGTCGCCGGGTGCAGGGCGAAATCCGCCTGACCGGCGACGGCGATCACCTGCTCTGGCGCCTCGTCCGCTCGGGCGAGGACGATCTCGCCCGCGAAGCCAAGGCGCTGATCGCGGGCGAAGCGGGCAAGCGCATGGGCGAGGCCGGGCTGATGACCGCCCTGGTCGATGCCACCGGCCAGATCCTCGCCGCCAACGCCGCCTTCGCGCTCCGTGCGGGGGGCGCGGAAACCGAGACCCCGTCGGTCGAGGGCAGTTCGCTGGTCTCCCATCTCGGCGCGTCGAAGACCGGCCAGTTCCATTTCGTCGCCGAGGGCAAGAGCGCGCCCCCCTTACGCATCCTCCAGGTCCCCGCCGGCGACGGCGCCGACGCGCTTTCGGTGTTCCTCCTGCTCGACGACATTCCGGGCGCGCGCGGCGAGGACGAGACCGGCCACGTCCACGCTCTGCTCGACAGCCTGCCGCTCGGCCTCGCGCTCGCCGACGGCGACGGCCGCTTCCTCTTCCTCAACAAGGTCTTCCGCAAGGCGGTCGGGCTGGGGCCGAACGAGCGCGCCGCCTGGCCGGGCGATCTCGTCGTCGACGAGGACAAGGCGGCCGTCTCCGACGCGGTCCGCCGCTTCGGCCGCGGCCGGCCGATGTCGGGCGATCTCGCCGTCCGTCTCAAGCCCAATCCGGAGGAGCCGGTGGCGATGACCGTCGCCGGCGCGCGCGGCCTAGGCAATGCCGCGGTGCTGCTTTCGATCAAGGACAATAGCGAGGAGGCGCGCCTGAAGCGCGAGATCGCCCAGGCGACCAAGATGCAGGCGGTCGGGCAATTGGCGGGCGGCGTCGCCCACGATTTCAACAATATCCTGACCGCGATTCTGGGCACCTGCGATCTGATGCTGATGCGCCATGCGCCGGGCGACAGCGATTATGACGACATCCAGCAGATCCGCTCCAACTCGAATCGCGCCGCCAGCCTGACCCGGCAGTTGCTCGCTTTCTCGCGCCAGCAGACGCTGCGCCCGCAGGTCCTCCAGCTCCCCGACGTCGTCGCCGAAGTGTCCCACCTGCTCGATCGTCTGCTCGGCGAGCGGATCAAGCTCGAGGTCAAGCACGGCCGCGGCCTGGGTGCGGTGCGCGCGGACCCGGGCCAGCTCGAGCAGGTGATCGTCAATCTGTGCGTCAACGCCCGCGATGCGATGCTCGCCAAGGACCCCAATGGCGGCGGCACGCTGATCCTGCAGACCTTCGGCCTCTCCGCCGAGGAGGTCCGCAAGATGGGCTCGGACGTGCTCCCGATCGGCGATTATACCGGGCTCAAGGTCACCGACACCGGGGTCGGCATCCCGCAGCAGCATCTCGGCAAGATCTTCGAGCCCTTCTTCACCACCAAGGAAGTGGGGAAGGGGACGGGCCTCGGCCTCTCGACCGTCTACGGCATCGTCAAGCAATCGGGCGGCTTCATCTTCGCCGAGAGCCAGGTGAAGAAGGGGACGAGCTTCACCATCTACCTCCCCGTCCACCGCATCCAGCCGGGCGAAGCGCCGGCGCGGGCCAAGGCCAAGGAGAAAGCCGGCGAGCTGTGGGGCACGGGCACCGTGTTGATCGTCGAGGACGAGGCGATGGTCCGCACCGTCGCCGAGCGCGCGCTGGAGCGGCACGGCTACACCGTGCTGACCGCCGAAAATGGCGAGGCCGCGCTCGAAATCCTCGCCCGCGAAGGCAAGGTCGATCTGATGATCTCCGACGTGGTGATGCCGACCATGGACGGCCCGACCACGGTCCGCGCCGCCCGCAAGATGCACCCCGACCTGCCGATCCTGTTCATCTCGGGCTATGCCGAGGAGCAATTGCGCAAATCGATCGACATCCCCAACGTCGCCTTCCTCGCCAAGCCCTTCTCGGTCCAGCAACTCGCCGAAACCGTGCGCGAAGTGATGGCGGGGAATAAATAGGGACAGTCCCCCTTTATCCGCCCTCCCCGCGAAGCGGACACCGCTTCCTTCCCTTCTTCGCGCCTTTGCGCCCTCGCGAGAACCATCTTTTCTTTCACGCGAGGACACGGAGAACGCTGAGGAGGAGAAAAAGAAGAAGCGGGATTCCCGCATACGCGGGAATGACGGAGGGGCGGCGGGCAGGCCCGCGTGAAAAGCTCTTTCCCTTTGCGTAACAAACGCTAAGTCGGGGGCGTGCCGGGGAAGAGGTCCATCCTGATCGTCGAAGACGAGCCGCTGATCGCGATGATGCTCGAGGATTTTCTGTCCGAGCTCGGGCACCAGATCGTCGCCACCTGCGACAACGTCGCCGACGCGCTCAAACATGTCGAGGCCGGCGGCTTCGACGTCGCGATCATCGACGTCAGCCTGCTCGACGGCCAGGTCTGGCCGGTCGCCGACCGGCTGGCCGCGAAGGGGATGCCCTTCGTCCTCGCCACCGGCGGCCATGTCGAGCCGCCCCCCGCCGCCCATGCCGGCGCCCCGGTCCTCTCCAAGCCCTTCACGATCGACGCGATCGAACCGGCGATCGAAGAGGCTATCGGGGCGTGACGCCCGCGTGACGCAGGCGTGACCGGGAGGCGGCGGATGTGGCTTCTCCTCCTCGCCGTTCCGCTGCTCGTCTACCTCGCGATTTGCGCGGCGCTCTTCTTCGGGCAGGCCGCCTTGCTCTTCCCCGCGGCAAGCGTCGGCCCCGGCGATCCGCTGCCGCCCCGCGCCGAGCGTCTGGAGCTGCGCGCGGCCTCGGGCGAGACCCTTGCCGGGGTGCACATCCCGCCGGCGCGGCCGGGGGCAGAGCGGCTGTTGATCCTCGGCTTCGGCGGCAATGGCTGGAATGCGGACAGCGCCGCCATCTTCCTCGCCGGGCTCTATCCGCAAGCCGATATCGTCGCCTTCCATTATCGTGGCTATGCGCCCAGCGAAGGCAGCCCCTCGGCGGCCGCGTTGATCGCGGACGCGCCGCTGATCCACGATTTCGCCCGCGCGCGGCTGCGCCCGGCCCGGACGGTCGCGATCGGCTTCAGCCTCGGCAGCGGCGTCGCCGCCACGCTCGCCGCCGCCCGGCCGCTCGACGGGCTGATCCTGGTGACGCCGTTCGATTCGCTGGGACGGGTGGCCGCCGGTCACTATCCCTGGCTGCCCGTGCTGCTCCTGTTCCGCCATCGGCTGGACGCGGCCGAGGCGCTCGCCGGGCGGGCGCTGCCGGTGGCGATCCTCGCCGGTGGCCGGGACACGCTCATCCCGCCCGAACGGACCGAGGCGCTGCGCCACTCCATCCCAAGCCTCGCCTACGACCGAACGATCGACGCGGGCCATAACGACATCTACCAACACCCCGATTTCGCGCCCGCGATGCGCGAGGCGATGGCCCGCCTCTTACGCTGAAGTTTCCCACTTGTTCTCACGGAACAAACACGGTACATACTCTCGCATTGATCGGCCGGCGCCGACGCAATACGGGAGACCAAGCCAATGACGGCCTCACTCAAGATCGTTTCCGACAGGAGCCCGATGGACAGCGACAAGCAAAAAGCCCTCGATGCCGCGCTGGCGCAGATCGACCGCGCCTTCGGCAAGGGCTCGGCGATGCGGCTGGGTTCGCGCGAGGCGATCGAGATCGAGACGATCTCGACGGGGTCGCTCGGGCTCGACATCGCGCTCGGCATCGGCGGCCTGCCGCGCGGCCGGGTGGTCGAGGTCTACGGACCGGAAAGTTCGGGCAAGACCACATTGGCGCTGCACGCGGTCGCCGAGGCGCAGAAGAGCGGCGGCGTCGCCGCCTTCATCGATGCCGAACATGCGCTCGATCCGATCTATGCCCGCAAGCTTGGGGTCGACGTCGACAATCTGATCGTCTCGCAGCCCGATACGGGCGAGCAGGCGCTCGAGATCGTCGACACTTTGGTCCGCTCCAACGCGGTCGACATCCTCGTCATCGATTCGGTCGCCGCTCTAGTCCCGCGCGCCGAGATCGAGGGCGAGATGGGCGACAGCCATGTCGGCCTGCAGGCGCGGCTGATGTCGCAATCCCTGCGCAAGCTGACCGGCTCGATCTCCAAATCCAAATGCCTGGTGATCTTCATCAACCAGCTGCGCATGAAGATCGGCGTGATGTACGGCAATCCGGAGACGACGACCGGCGGCAATGCGCTCAAATTCTACGCCAGCGTCCGGCTCGACATCCGCCGCACTGGCCAGATCAAGGACCGCGACGACATCGTCGGCAACACCACGCGGGTGAAGGTGGTCAAGAACAAGCTGGCGCCGCCGTTCAAGCAGGTCGAGTTCGACATCATGTATGGCGAGGGCATTTCCAAGCTCGGCGAAATTCTCGATCTCGGGGTCAAGGCGGGCGTGGTCGAGAAATCGGGCAGCTGGTTCAGCTACGATTCGATCCGGATCGGGCAGGGCCGTGAGAACGCCAAGCAATATCTCAAGGACAATGGCGAACTCGCCGCCAAGCTCGAACGCGCGATCCGCGGCCACACCGATCAGGTCGCCGAGGCGCTGATGGTCGGCCCCGAGCCCGAGGACGACGCCTGATCGAGGTCGATCGCAAGGGGCGGAAGGCGAGGGCTATTGGCAACCCTCAACTTCCTCAACTTAATCCGGCCGCGGCGGTGCCGGGAGGTGGGGATTGGCCCAAAAGGCGACGGCGAGCGCGAGCGTGCCGCAGAGCGCGAAGCCCGCAACCAGGGGCAAGGTGGTGCCGTCGAACGCCTGACCGATGGCAAGGCCGATCAAGGCGCCGCCGACCGTCGTGATCAGGCCCTGCAGGGCCGAGGCGGTGCCGGCGATATGGCCCAGAGGCGCCATCGCCAGCGCCCCGGCATTGGCGCCGACCAGGCCGAAGCAGGCCATGGTCAGCGCCTGCAGCGCGACGAACGACCACAAGGTCTCGCCCAACCACAGGGCTAAAGCGAGATGGACCAGCGAGATCGCGGTGAAGGCGGCCAGGGCACAGAGCAGCAGCAGGCGCGGCCCGGCCCGCATCACCAGCCGCGAATTGGCATAAGAGGTCGCCGCCATCGGCCCGGCGATGCAGGCGAAGACCAAGGCGATCAGCTGCGGCGCCCCGAACACGTCGAAGACGATTTGCTGGACCGAGCCGATGAAGGCGAAGAGGCCGCCGAATGCCAGCGTCGAGGCGAGGCAATTGCCGATCGAGGCGCGGTTGCTCAGCGTCTCGCGCATCGCCCCGCCGATATGGGCGAAGGAGAGCGGCGCCCGGTCCTCCGCTTTGAGCGTCTCGGGCACCCGCAACCAGCCCCAGACCGCCAGCCCGATGCCGTAAGCGGCGAGGAAGATGAAGATGTGCCGCCACTCGCCCACCGCCAGCACGATCTGGCCGAGCGCCGGAGCGAGCACCGGCACGACCATGAAGATGATCATCACCAGCGACATCACCTGCGCCATTGCCGAGCCTTCGAAGCGGTCGCGCACGATCGCGACCACCAGCACCCGCGATCCCGCCGCCGCCACGCCCTGCATGAAGCGCGCGGCGAGCAGCAGATCCATGCTCCCCGCCAGCCCGGCCAAGGCGCCGAACAATGCGTAGAACGCCATGCAGCCGATCAGCAGCGGCCGCCGCCCGAAGCGGTCCGCGATCGGCCCGTAGACCAATTGCGCCGCGCCGAAGCCGAGCAGATAGAAAGTGATCACCAATTGCCGGCGATTGTCCTCGGCGACGCCCAGCGCCTCGCCGATCGCGGGCAAGGCCGGCAGCATCGCGTCGATCGCCAGCGCGTTGGACGCCATCAAGGCGGCCATCAGCAGCACGAACTCTCGGCGGCCCGGAACGCGGGCGGCGGGCGCGGTCATCGCAGGCACTGTTCGGCCAATCACTTTTCGAAAAAGCGGGATAAGTCGCTTTGCCCAAGTCGCCCGAGCGGGGCAAGTTCCATTCCCCGCCCGGGCCGGTTAGGAGGCGGCATGACCGGGACATCGGAATGGCAGGGGCGCGTCGGCGACGCCTGGGCCGAAGAGTGGCGGCGCACCGACCGCTCGCTCGAGCCGGTCAACCGCGCGCTGGTCGAGCGCGCCTCGGCCCTCGCTCCGGCGACGATCCTCGACGTCGGCTGCGGGGCAGGGGCGACCAGCCTCGCGCTCGCGCACGCGCTGCCTGGCGCCGCGATCACCGGCATCGATCTGTCCGACGCCCTGATTGGCGCCGCCCGCGAACGGGCTGGATCGCAATCCCGCATACGCTTCGAGGCTGCCGACGCCGCCACATGGCAGAGCGCAGGCGCGTTCGACCTGATCGTCTCGCGTCACGGCGTCATGTTCTTCGACGACCCGGTCGCCGCCTTCACCCATCTGCGCACCCTCACCGCGCCGGGCGGCCGCCTGCTCTTTTCCTGCTTCCGAGCCCGCGCCGACAATGACTGGGCGGTGGCGATGCGCCCCGTCTTCGCGCGCTTCGCCCCCGAGACGCTCGACGCGCCCGAGCCGCCGACCGGCCCCTTCGCCTTCGCCGCGCCGGACCGGATCGCGCAGGTGCTGGACGCGGCAGGCTTCGCCCGGCCCACGATCGAGCCGCTCGATTGCGACTTCCTCATCGGCGAAGGCGAGGACCCGGTGGCCGATGCCCTGCGCTATCTCGCCCGGATCGGCCCGGTCGCGCGGTTGCTCGCCGAGCTCGACGACGCGGCCCGCGCGACGGCCATGGACGCGCTCGCCGACATCGTCGAGAGCCGCCAAACGGAAAGCCGAGTCGCGTTCCGCGCCGCCGCCTGGATCGTCAGCAGCGAGAATGTTGGAGAAGCCCCATGATCCGAGTCCACCATCTCGAAAATTCGCGCTCGCAGCGCATCTTGTGGCTGCTCGAGGAATTGCAGACCTCCTACGAGGTCGTCCGCTACGAGCGCGATGCCAAGACGATGCTCGCCCCGCCGTCGCTGCGCCGCATCCATCCGCTCGGCAAGTCGCCGGTGATCGAGGACAGCGACGGCGACACCCCCCGGACGATCGCCGAAACCGGGGCGATTGTCGAATATCTGGTCGAGAAAGCGGAAGGAAAGCTCGGCCCGCCGCCCAATCGCGACTCGGTCCTGCGCTACCGCCAGTTCATCCATTATGCCGAAGGCTCGATGATGCCGCCGTTGCTGGCCCTGCTCGTCGTCGGCCGGCTAGGGCTCCTCGGCAAGCCCGCCAAGGGGCCGCTGCTGGCGATGTTCGGCCAGCATCTCGCCTGGCTCGAGACCGAGCTTTCGAGCCGCGCCTGGTTCGCCGGCGACGAATTCAGCGCGGCCGACATCATGATGAGCTTCCCGCTCGAGGCCGGGCGCGCCCGCGGCGGCCTCAACCCGAACGATCACCCGCAACTGACCGACTGGCTGGAGCGCATCCATGCCCGCCCGGCTTATGCCGAAGCGCTGAAAAAGGGCGGGCCCTACGCTTATGCATGAGCGCGCACAGGGCGCTGAAAGGTTGACTTTTCCGCGCCCGCGCGCCCCGATGGCCCGCGAACGAAGATAAAGGGGAAGCCAGGTGGAAACGACCGTCGAGCGGCGGGTGTCGCTGCAGCTCAAGATGCTGATCGGCTTCCTCGTCGGCCTGGGCGGCGGTCTCGCCGTCCATATGAGCCAGGGCGGCGAAGCCTGGGTCGCCAACCTCATTTATTACATCACCGAGCCGGTCGGGACGATCTTCCTCCGCTTGCTGTTCATGCTGGTCATCCCCCTGATCTTCTCGGCGCTGGTCGTCGGCATCGCCGAGATGGGCGACGTCCGCGCGCTGAAGCGGATCGGCATCAAGACGCTGCTGCTCACCCTTGTGCTCTCCTCGATCGCGGTGCTGATCGCTCTGGCCGCGGCCAATCTCTTCCAGCCCGGCGTCGGCGTCGATCCCGCCCAGGTCGAAGCGATGCGTGCAACCCAGGCCGATCGCGCCAGCCAGATCATCTCCAGCACCAATGAGCAGCCCGCCGCGCGCGAGGCGATCCTGAACATCATTCCCAACAATATCGTGGCGGCGATGTCGGCGAACGACATCCTCGCGGTGATGTTCTTCGCTCTGGTCTTCGGCATCGGCCTGCTGCTCGTCAACACCGGCCCCGCGCAGCGCCTGCAGGAGGGGATACAGGGGCTGTTCGACGTCGCCATGCGGCTGATCGGGATCGTCATCAGGATCGCGCCGCTCGCCATCGCCTGCTTCATGTTCAACCTCGCCGCGGTGTTCGGCTGGGAGCTGCTGGTCCGGCTCGGCGCCTATGTCGGCGTCGTCCTGCTCGCGCTCGGCGTGCACATGTTCGTCACCTATCCGCTGGCGCTCGTCATCATCGGCAAGAAATCGCCGATCGCCTTCTTCCGCGAGATCCAGGAGGCGATGGTAATGGCCTTCTCGACCGCCTCGTCCAACGCGACCCTGCCGACCGCGCTTCGGGTGGCGGAGGAGAAGCTGAAGCTGCCCCGCCGCGTCTCGCGCTTCGTCCTCACCATCGGCGCGACCGCCAACCAGAACGGCACCGCCATCTTCGAAGGCGTCACCGTCCTCTTCCTCGCCCAATTCTTCAACATCCCGCTCGATCTTTGGCAGCAGGTGACGGTCCTTTTGATCTGCATCCTCGCCGGCGTCGGCACCGCCGGCGTGCCGGCCGGCTCATTGCCGGTGGTCGCGCTGATCCTCGACCGGATCGGCGTGCCGCCCGAGGGGATCGGCCTGATTCTGGGCGTCGATCGCCTGCTCGACATGTGCCGCACGACGCTCAACGTCACCGGCGACCTCGCCATCGCCACCGTGGTCTCGCGCGGCGAGGACGATGTCCACGCGGCGGCGCCCGAACCTGCGCCTACGCCGGACACGGCGGAGGCGCATCCGTCCTGAGCGGCTCGCCTCGGCAGCGTTGAAACACTCTCCCGTTTGCCCTGAGCCTGTCGAAGGGCCTTCCTTGTCTTACCGCCGCAGAGGGAAAAGGAGAGGGCTTCGACGAGCTCAGCCCGAACGGAGGGGAGAGTTTCAGTCGGCTGAATACAGGCCTAACCGACCGGCGGACGCGTGGCCGTCGGCGGGCGCCGGACCGGCGGACGCGTTGTCGTCGGCGGGCGTCTGACCGGCGGGCGCGTCGTCGTGGGCTGCCTCGTCGCCGGCGGCCTGGTCGTGACCGGCGGCCGGGTGGGGACGGTCGTCGAGGGCGGACGGGTCGGCTGACGCGGCGGCCTTGTGCCCGGGTCCGTGGTGGTCGGCGGGCGGGTCGCGGGCGGAGTCTGGCGCGGTGGCGTCGTATCGCGCGGCGGCTGACGCGGCGGCGTGGCGTCGCGCGGCGGATCGCGGGGCGGGCGGACCGGATCGGTGGCCGGGGGACGGGTCGGCCGGACCCGCGGCGGGACCGTGGTCGCGGGCGGACGCACCGGCGGTCGGGGATCGATGGTGGGCTCGCGCGGGCGGGGTCGCGGCGGCTGGCTCACAGGGGGCTGGGTTGTCGGCGGCTGCGCGCGTGGCGGCCCCGGGTTCGCCTTGCCCACCGGCGGCGTCGGCGGGAGCGTGACCGGCGGCGGCGCGGTTTCGGCGGGTTGCGGGCCGACCTCCTCGATCACCACCACCGGCTGCTCGCTCTGCGACGGCACGCCGGTCTCGTCGACGATCGGCCGGCTTTTCTCCAGCGTTTCGACCCGCGCCGCGAGCATGTCGCGCTGCTGGATCAGATTGCGCACCTCGGTCGCCGCCCAGATCGCGATCCCGGCCGCCATCGCCGCGGCGACGAACTGGAAGGCGAGCAGCGTCCAGGCGCTGCGCACGAATCGCCGGCTGGTGGGCGAGCCGCTCATCGCCGCGACGCGGCGCTGACCCGCAGCAGCAAAAAGGCGGTCATGCCGAGCAGCAGGATCGCGAGCACCAGCGCACCGAGCGCGAGGCCGTCGAACAGCGCCGGTGCGAGCCGGCCGGTCGCGGCCATGGCGACCGCTCCGGCGATCAACGCCGCCAGCACGATCGCCGCCCAGCCGAGCAAAGCCGTCCGCCCCAGCCCCTGCAGCGCCGGCCCGCGCGGCGCCTCGCCGGCGCGCGCGTCGGCGACGGGCTCACCGCGCAGCATCGCGCCGACCCGGCCCTGCAGATCCTGCCAGGGCGAACCCTGCCGCTCGCCGCCCCAGCGGCTGAAATCGAGGAAATGGAGCATCGTGAAGGGGAGGGGAAGGCGGCTCGAATCGAGGTTGAGCTGGACCAATTTGCCGGCGTCGAGCGCCTCGTTCGCCTCGGCCCGCACCCAGAGCGATTGCCGCGCCGCGCCGGACCAGGCCACGACCACGCACGACGCGGCGTCGATCTCGCTCTCGATCAGCATCGCATAATCGTCCGACGGCTGCAGCCGCTCGTCCCACCACAAGGAATAGCCGACCTGCTGCAACCCGCCGCTGATCGCGGCGACCCGATCGCGATTGCTCCGCGAATAGGACACGAACACGTCCGCCATAACGGCACCGTATCAAATCGAAGGCGCGCTGTCGCGCCCCACGGCGTCCATCCCCGGTACGTCATCCCGGACTGGATCCGGGATCCATGAACACCGTCCTCGCCAGACTGACCCATTCCGTGGTCATGGATCCTGACCTTCGTCAGGATGACGCCGTCCGGATGGACGACCAGCGTCGCCCTAAGCCGGCTCCAGTTCCTTCTGCACGACCTTGTCGGCCAGCGTTCCGTTCAACTCCGCCAAATGATCGAAAGCGGCTTCGTAGGTGGCGAGGCCCTGACTGATCGAGCGCAGTTCGGCGTCGAAGCCCTGCATCTCGGCTTCGGGGATGAGCGCCTCCACCTGATCCCAGCGCGACCAGCCTTCGCGCGAATCCATGCCGAGCATCTGCCCGCGCCGCGACGCGATCGCCGAGGTGACGCGCGAAGTCGCCCCCGAAGGCGCGACCACGGTCACCCGCATCACCGGCTCGAGCAGATGCGGCGCGGCCTGCGCCAGCGCTTCGGCCATGCCGATCCGCCCCGCGGTCCGGAAGGCGAGCTCGGAGCTGTCGACGCTGTGATAGGAGCCGTCGACCAGGGTCACCGACACATCGACCACCGGGAAGCCGAGCGGCCCCTTCACGGTCGCGTCCCTGACTCCGTCCTCGACCGCCGGGATCCACTGCTTGGGCACGACCCCGCCCGATATCCGGTCGGTGAATTTGAAGCCCTCGCCGCGCGGCAGCGGGCCGACCTCGATCACGCAGTCGCCGAACTGGCCGTGGCCGCCCGATTGCTTCTTGTGCCGGCCGCGCTGGGTCACCGTCTTGCGCACCGATTCCCTGTAGCCGATCGCGGGCTGGCGCGAATCGATGGCGACGCCGTAACGCCGCTTGAGCCGCTCCAGCGTGACCTTCAGATGCTCGTCATTGACGCCCCGAAGCCGCGTCTCGTGCATCGCCTCGTCCTGCTCCCACACCAACGCCGCATCCTCCTCGGTCAGCTTGTGCAAGGCGGTCGAGAGGCGGACGTCGTCCTTGCGGTCCTTGGTCGAGATGGCGAGCGCGAAATTGCGCACCGGCTTGGGCGTCTCCGGCGCGGGCGGGGGCGTGCCCGACGCCAGCCACTCGCCGGCATGGACCCCCTCCAGCTTGGCGATCGCGACCAGATCGCCGGCCTTGGCTTCGGCGAGCTTGGCCGTCTTCTCGCCCTGCACCGCGAACAAGGTGCCGACGCGAAGCTCCTCGCCGCCGGTCGACTTCAGCTCCTGGCCTTCCTTGATCGCGCCGCCGAAGACCCGCGCAAAATTCAGCCGCCCCATGGCGCCGCCATGACTGACCTTGAAGACGATCGCGCTCGGCCCCTTGGCGCCGAGCCGCTCGGCCGCGGCCTCCGGCGCCGGGGCTTCGTGGCGCAGCGCCTTCATCAGCCGGCGGATGCCCTGGGTGCCGGTCGCCGATCCGAACAGGACCGGGACGATGTCGCCATGGCCGGTATCCTTGGCGAGATCGGAATAGACCGTCTCGCGATCCGGCACTTCGTCCATCAGCAATTGTTCGAGCAGGGCATCGTCATGATCGGCGAGCTTTTCGAGCATCTGGCCGCGCTCCAGCGCCTCGCGGTCGGCGAGCTCGGCGGGGATGTCCTTCTGCTCCGATTCCTGGCCCTTGCGATAATAATAAGCGCGTTCCAGCGCGATATCGACGAAGCCGGTCACCGCCTCGCCGTCGCGAATCGGAATCCAGCGCGCGATCAGCGGCGAATTCGACATCGGTTGCAGCGCTTCCAGCAAGCTCTGGATCGAGCCGCGCGCATGATCGATCTTGTTGACGAAGATCATGTGCGGAATGCCCTGCGCCTCCAGCTGACGAAGTGTCGGTTCGGCGAGCAGAGCGCGTTCCGGATCGGGATCGACCACGACCAGCGCCAGATCCGCGACCGCCGTCCCCAGCGCCCCGTCGGCGGCGAAGCCCACCGATCCCGGGCAGTCGATCAGCGTGTAGCGATCGCCCATATAATCGTAATGCATCAGGTTGAGTTCGGTCGAGCCGCCCCGCGAGCGCGCCTCGGGGCTCGCATCGCCGATGCTCGAGCCGTCGGCGACCGCGCCCTGCCGCCCGCTGGCGCCGGCCGCAAAAAGAAGGGCCTCGGCGAGGCTGGTCTTGCCCGCCCCGCCGGGGCCCACGAGTGCGATCGTTCTGGTGCCTGCAGCTCTGGTGGGCATAAGCGTCCCCTTCAGCTCGCCATGCGCGGGCTCCGCGGAGACGCGGCCGCGCGTCTATTGGAATGAACCAGCTTCGGCCCGTCGCCGCCTAAGTGCAAGAGGGGAATCGGGCGGCTCGTCGCGCGGGCGGGCGACGCTGCCGCAGGAAGCCGCAAGCAACGCGATGTCTCGCGTTGACAGCGCAGTGCGTTCCTGATATGTTCTACTCATGGAGTGGCGGACGCGGCTGATCGTCTTTCTCGATCATTCGTACAATATTGATCGACTGATTTTTTCTAATGTCTGAACTTCCTGAACTTCCGCGTCGGCTCGGGCCGCTTCTGCGTCGCTTGCCGCGGTGCAGCATGTCGCTTACATCCGCGCGATGACCTCGATGAACGACATCCGCCGGGCTTTTCTCGACTATTTCGAGGGCGCGCAGCACCGCGTCGTGCCTTCGGCGCCGCTGGTGCCGCAGAACGATCCGACGCTGATGTTCGTCAACGCCGGCATGGTCCCGTTCAAGAACGTCTTCACCGGCCTCGAAAGCCGGCCCTACTCGACCGCGGCGTCGAGCCAGAAATGCGTCCGCGCGGGCGGCAAGCACAACGATCTCGACAATGTCGGCTACACGGCCCGCCATCTCACCTTCTTCGAAATGCTCGGCAATTTCTCGTTCGGCGATTATTTCAAGGAACGAGCGATCGAGCTCGCCTGGAATCTGATCACCAGCGAATTCGGCCTGCCCAAGGACCGCCTCACCGTCACCGTCTACCATACCGACGACGAGGCTTGGGAGCTGTGGAAGAAGATCGCCGGCCTGCCCGACGAACGGATCATCCGCATCGCGACCAAGGACAATTTCTGGGCGATGGGCGACAACGGCCCGTGCGGGCCCTGCTCGGAGATCTTCTTCGATCACGGCCCGGCGATCGCCGGCGGCCCGCCGGGCAGCCCGGACGAGGATGGCGACCGCTTCGTCGAGATCTGGAACCTGGTCTTCATGCAATATGAGCAGGAGGACAATGAGATCGTCCGCGATCTGCCGCGGCCGTCGATCGACACCGGCATGGGGCTGGAGCGGATCGCGACCGTGCTGCAGGGCGTGCACAGCGTCTTCGAGACCAACACCTTCCGCGAGCTGATCGGCATCTCGGCCGAGCTCACCAGGACGGACGCGGACAATGCCAGCCACAAGGTGATCGCCGATCATCTGCGCTCGGCCGGCTTCCTGATCAGCGACGGGGTGCTGCCAGACAATGAGGGGCGCGGCTATGTCCTGCGGCGAATCATGCGCCGGGCGATGCGTCATGCCCACCTGCTCGGCGCGCCGGAGCCGCTGATGCACCGGCTGGTGCCCGGCCTGGTCGCCGAAATGGGCGTCGCTTATCCCGATCTCGTCCGCGCCCAGCCGCTGATCGAGGAAACGCTGAAGCTCGAGGAGACCCGCTTCCGCCAGACGCTGGCCAACGGTCTGAGGCTGCTCGACGAAGCCACCGGCGCGATGCAACCTGGCGACACACTTCCCGGCGCGACCGCGTTCAAGCTCTACGACACCTTCGGCTTCCCTTACGATCTCACCGAAGACGCGCTGCGCGCCCAGGACCTCGCCGTCGACCGTGCCGGCTTCGACGCCGCCATGGCCGAGCAAAAGGCGCTGGCCCGCGCCGCCTGGAAGGGCTCGGGCGCCAAGGCGAGCGAGGAGATCTGGTTCGACATCGCCGAAGAGGCCGGCGCGACCGAATTCACCGGTTACCTCGGCCATGACGGCGAGGGCATGGTGGTCGCGCTCGTCAAGGACGGCGTGCGGGTCGAGAGCGCGACGGCGGGCGACAAGGTCACCATCCTGACCAACCAGACGCCCTTCTACGCCGAAAGCGGCGGCCAGACCGGCGACACCGGCATCATCCGCTCCGACAAGGGGCTGGAGGCCGAGGTCGAGGAAACCGCCAAGCCGCTCGGCAAGCTCCACGCTCATCAGGCGGTGGTGAAGGCCGGCGCAATCCGGATCGGCGACGCGGTCGAGCTTCACGTCGATGCCGAACGCCGCGCCAGGGTCCGCGCCAATCACAGCGGCACCCATTTGCTGCACGCGGCGCTGCGCCGGAGGCTCGGCGAGCATGTCACCCAAAAGGGCAGCCTGGTCGGGCCCGAGCATTTCCGCTTCGATTTCTCGCACCAGAAACCGATGACCCGCGAGGAGATCGCCACGGTCGAGGCCGACGTGAACCGCCATATCCGCGAGAACCGCCCGGTCGGGATCCGCCTGATGTCCATGGACGACGCCGTCGCCTCGGGCGCGATGGCGTTGTTCGGCGAGAAATATGGCGACGAGGTCCGCGTCCTGTCGATGGGCGACGAGGATGAAGCGAGCTATTCGGTCGAATTGTGCGGCGGCACCCATGTCGATGCGCTCGGCGACATCCAGTTGCTCAAGATCACCAGCGAGAGCGCCGTCGCCGCGGGCGTGCGCCGGATCGAGGCGCTGACCGGGGAGGCCGCGCGCCGCTGGTTCGTGACCCGCGAGGACAAGCTCAAGGAGGCGGCGGCGACGCTGAAAGCCTCGCCCGAAGAGGTCCCGGCGCGAATCGCGGCGCTGGTCGAGGACCGCCGCCGGCTCGAGCGCGAGCTCGCCGAGGCCAAGAAGGCGCTGGCGCTCGGCGGCGGGAGCAAGGCCGAAGCCGCGGGCCCGGAGCAGATCGGCGGCCACGGCTTCATCGGCCAGGTGCTGGACGGCCTCGATCCCAAGGCGCTGCGTGGGCTGGTCGACGAGGCCAAGGCCCGGCTCGGCTCGGGCGTGGTCGCTTTGGTCGCGGTCAATGACGGCCGCGCCACCGTCGCGGTCGGCGTCACGGACGATCTGACCGGAACGCTGAGCGCGGTTGATCTCGTCCGCAAGGCGGTGGAAGCCGTAGGCGGGCAGGGCGGCGGCGGCCGGGCGGACATGGCCCAGGGCGGCGGGCCCGATGGGGACAAGGCGGCTGACGCACTCGAAGCGGTCAAAGCGGCGCTGCGCTAGACGAGCTTCCAAAGCCAATGAATTGCCGCGGAGAAAACCCTCTCCCCGGCGGGGAGAGGGGGCTGTCCCGACGTGCCGTCAACTTCCGAGCGCGTCCCTAAGCCGCTTTCCGCGCTGCACCGGCTCCTCGTCCAGCTGGCCCATCTCCATGATCTGGGCGCGCAGTTCCGCGCGCTTTTCGTGGATCGAGGCGATCACCGGACCCATTGCGAGGCCGAGGTCGACCAACACCGCTTCGGAAAGCTGGAGGGAGCTTTCCAAAGTCTCCGGCACCGCGTCGGTGGCGCCGGCCCGGTAGAGCTCGGCGGCGTGCTCGGGATCGCGGGCGCGGGCGACGATGGTGAGATCGGGGCACCAGGCGCGCACCCGCTTCACCATCCGCACCACCTGGCGCGGATCGTCCATGGTCAGGATCAGGGCGCTGGCATGGCCAAGGTTCAGCCGGTCGAGGAATTCGGGCCGCGAGGCATCGCCGAAGATCAGGGGGAAGCCCTCGGCCCGGGCCGCCTTGACCGCGTCGATGTTCGAATCGACCGCGACGAAGGGCTTGTCGTGCACGGCGAGCATCTCGGAGACCAGCCGGCCGACGCGGCCGAAGCCGAGCACGACAGCACGCGGCTCGTCGCGGCTGGGGGCGAGCGCGGCGCCGTCGTCCGCTCCGCCGCCCTCGATCCGCCGCGCCGCATCGCGCCCGAGCCTGGCGAGCAACGGCGTCAGGGTCAGGCCCATGGCGGTGACGATCGTCCAGAAATCGCGCGTCGTGCCGGTGATCACCCCGGCCGCCGTGGCTGCGGCGAGCACGATCAGCGTGGTTTCGGACGGGGAGGCCATCAGCACGGCCGCCTCGGCCGCGACCGCCTTGCGCTTGCCGTCGAGGCGCAGCAGCATCCCCGTCACGATCGTCTTGGTGACCATCACGCCGATCAGAGCGAGCAGCAGCAGCGACCAATTGTCGACGATGAAATCGAGCTCCAGGCTCATCCCGATCGTGATCAGGAAGACGCCGAGACCAAGCCCCCGGAAAGGCGCGGTCATCACCTCGACCTCGCCATGATATTCGGTTTCGGCGATCAGGATGCCGGCGACCAGCGCGCCGACGATCGGCGAGAGGCCGGCGGCGGCGGTGGCGAGGCTGGCCGCGATCACGACCAGCAGGCTGACCGAGAGGAACAGCTCCGGGCTCTTGGTCCGCGCGGCCTGCGCGAACAGGCGCGGCAGCACGAAGCGGCCGAGCACGAGCATGGCGAGGATGACGAGGGCGCCGACCCAGAGCGTCTGGAACAATTCGCCCATCGCTTCCGTCCCCGCCCGCGGCGCGAGCGCACCCAATGCGAAGATGATCGGCACGATCGCCAGATCCTCGAACAGCAGCATGGCGAAGGCGGAGCGGCCGACCGGGGTGGTCGTGCCCACCAGAGGAAGCACCACCGCGGTCGAGGACAAAGACAGCGCGAGGCCGAGCGCGAGCGCCGGCACCCAGGCATAGCCGCCGAGGTGGATGCCGACACCGATCAGGATCGCCGCGCCGAGCAATTGCCCCGCGCCGACCCCGAAAACCAGCCGCCGCATCCCCCACAATCGCCGGAAGCTCAGCTCCAGCCCGATCGAGAAGAGCAGCAGGATGATGCCGAGTTCGGCAAAGGGCTCGATCGCCTCGGCATTGGTGATCGTCACATAATGCAGCCAGGGCTGCGCCTCGGTCAGCTGGCCGAGCCCCGAGGGGCCGACCAGCATCCCGATCAGGATGAAGCCGATCACCGGGCTGATCCGGATTCGCGCGAAGGCCGGGATCACGATCCCCGCCGCGCCCAGGATGACGAGGCCGTCGGAGAATCCCGACCTGCTGAACTCCGCTGCCATTTCGGTTGCCATCTTGCCTTTATGCAGCATCCGGCGCGATTGTCAGCCCGATGACGGACGGGAACCACCAACTTGTCATCGTCGGCGGCGGCCCGGCGGGGATGATGGCCGGGCTTTTGTTCGCCCGTGCCGGGGTGCGCACCCTCGTCCTCGAAAAGCATGCCGACTTCCTGCGCGATTTTCGCGGCGACACCGTCCACCCCTCGACGCTTCGCATCTTCGACGAACTCGGAATGCTCGATGAATTGCTCGCGCGGCCGCATGACAAAGCGGTGCGGCTCGGCGGGATCATCGGCGGCGAGAAAATGTGGATCGCCGATTTCAGCAGCCTGCCGCCGCCCGCCCAATTCATCGCGCTCATGCCGCAATGGGACTTTCTCGATTGCGCGGCGAACCTTGCCCGACGCTATCCGGCGTTCGACCTGCGGATGGGCGCCGAGGCCACGGACCTGGTCTGGGAGGGCGACCGGGTCACCGGCGTGATCTGCAATGGCGAAACGATCGATGCGAAGCTGGTTATCGCCGCCGATGGCCGCCGCTCGATCCTTCGCGATCGCGCCGCGCTCCCGCTCGAAGACCTCGGCGCGCCGATCGATGTGTTCTGGTTCCGGCTGCCGAAACAGCGGACGCCCGAGAACGAAACGACCGGGGTGATCAAGACCGGCCGGCTGCTCGCCTTGCTGGACCGCGGCGATTATTGGCAGTGCGCCTACGTCTTCGCCAAGGGCATGGCGGACGCCTTACGCGAAAAGGGCCTCGAAAATTTCCGCGCCGACGTCGCCGCCACGGCCCCGTTTCTCGGGGGCGCCGTCGCCGAGCTCGAAAGCTGGGATCAGGTCAAGTTGCTGACGGTCGAGCTGGACCGGCTGACCTGCTGGCACCAGCCCGGCCTGCTTGCGATCGGCGATGCCGCCCACGCAATGTCGCCGATCGGCGGCATCGGCATCAATCTCGCCGTCCAGGATGCCGTCGCCGCCGCGAATATCCTTGCCGGACCGATGGCGGACGGCCGCAATATCGATGATCTGCTGCACCGCGTGCAGCGCCGACGAATGCTGCCGACCCGGATCTTCCAGGCGTTTCAGCGCACCGCGCAGAACCGCCTGATCGATCAGGTCATCCTCAAGAATGTCCCGATCACCCGGCCACCATGGATCTTGCGCCTCCTGCAGCGCTTCCCGTTCCTACAACGCATCCCGGCGCGCATCATCGGCCTCGGCTTCCGCCCCGAGCATGTCCGCTCGCCCGAAGCCAAGCCTTAAGCGGCCGGCGCCGACATCGCGGTTTCCAGATTCGCCCTGACCGCCTCGAAGAACTGCTCGGTCGTCATCCAGCTCTGCTCGGGGCCGATCAGGATGGCGAGGTCCTTGGTCATCTTGCCGCTCTCGACGGTCTCGATGCAGACCCGCTCGAGCGTCTCGGCAAATTGCGTGACCTCGGGCGTGCCGTCGAATTCGCCGCGATATTTGAGGCCGCCGGTCCAGGCGAAGATCGAGGCGATCGGGTTGGTCGAGGTCGCCTTGCCGGCCTGATGCATGCGATAGTGGCGGGTGACGGTGCCGTGCGCCGCCTCGGCCTCGACCGTCTCGCCGTCCGGGGTCATCAGGATCGAGGTCATCAGGCCGAGCGAGCCGAACCCTTGCGCGACCTGATCCGACTGCACGTCGCCGTCGTAATTTTTGCAGGCCCAGACGAACTTGCCGCTCCATTTGAGCGCGGAGGCGACCATGTCGTCGATCAGCCGGTGCTCGTAGACGATCCCCTTTTCGGCGAAGCGCTCCTTGAACTCGGCCTCGTAAATCTCCTGGAAGATGTCCTTGAAGCGCCCGTCATAGGCCTTGAGGATGGTGTTCTTGGTCGAAAGATAGACGGGCCAGCCGCGGTTCAGCCCGAAATTGAGACAGGCATAAGCGAAATCGCGGATCGATTCCTCGAGGTTGTACATGCCCATGGCGACGCCCGCGCCGGGGAAGTCGAACACCTCATGCTCGATCGTCTCGCCATTTTCGCCCTGCCATTTCATGGTCAGCTTGCCGGGGCCGGGGACGATGAAATCGGTCGCCTTATACTGATCGCCAAAGGCGTGGCGGCCGACCACGATCGGATCGGTCCAGCCGGGAATCAGCCGCGGCACATTGTCGATCACGATCGGCTCGCGGAAAACGACGCCGCCCAGGATGTTGCGGATCGTGCCGTTGGGCGAGCGCCACATCTTCTTGAGGCCGAATTCCTCGACGCGGGCCTCGTCGGGCGTGATCGTCGCGCATTTGACGCCGACGCCATGCTGCTTGATCGCATTGGCGGCATCGACGGTGACCTTGTCGTCGGTCGCGTCGCGATGCTCGATGCCGAGATCGTAATAGAGCAGATCGATATCCAGATAGGGGAGGATCAGCCGCTCGCGGATCCACTGCCAGATGATCCGGGTCATCTCGTCCCCGTCGAGCTCGACGACGGGATTCTTCACCTTGATCTTGGCCATAAGCGAGCGCACTTTCCTGAAGCTTGTGGGTCGGGCGCCGTCCTAAGCGGTGAAGGAACCAAGTCAACCGCCCCGCCATTGTCTCGATTGACCGCACCCCCTAAAGGGCCCCGATGCCATCTCTAGACAAAGACAAGAACGAGCTCGTCACCACCACCGTTCGCTACCGGATGCCGAGCGTCCATCCCGAAGGCCGCAAGTTCGTGGTCATCGCCGCCGCGATCACCGCCCTGTTCTGGTGGGTGATCGATTGGGACTGGCTCGGCTGGATCGCTCTGGGCCTGACCTTGTGGACCGCCGCCTTCTTCCGCGATCCGGTGCGGACGACTCCCGAAGGGCAGGGGCTGGTGATCGCGCCAGCGGACGGGCTGGTGACGATGATCGCCACCGTGCCGCCGCCCAAGGAGCTTTATGGCGAAGGCGGGCTCAGCGACGAGCCCGTGGTCCGCGTCTCGATCTTCATGTCGGTGTTCGACGTCCACATCAACCGGACCCCGATCCCCGGCACGATCCGGCGCGTCGTCTATATCGCCGGCAAGTTCCTCAACGCCGATCTCGACAAGGCCAGCGAGGACAATGAGCGCCAGCACATCCTGGTCGAGAGCGACGACGGCACCAAGATCGCCTTCACCCAGATCGCGGGCCTGGTCGCGCGCCGGATCGTGCCCTGGGTCAAGGTCGGCGACCGCGTCGCCACCGGCCAGCGCGTCGGCCTGATCCGGTTCGGCAGCCGGGTCGACGTCTATCTGCCCGCCGGCACCTCCTCTCAGGTGCTGCTCGGCCAGCGTACCATCGCCGGGGAGACGATCGTGGCCCGAATAGGCGTCTCCGAGCTGATCGAGGGCGTCGCCCAATGAGGGACGAGCGCCGCACGGTGCCGCGCCACGGCATTCCGTTGCGGGCGGTGATCCCCAACGCGGTCACCGCGCTTGCGCTCTGCTCCGGCCTCACCGGGATCCGTTTCGCGATTTCGGAAGACTGGGAGCGGGCCTGCATCGCGATCGTGATCGCCGCCGTGCTCGACGGGATGGACGGCCGGATCGCGCGCAGCCTGCGCGCCCAGACCCGCTTCGGCGCCGAACTCGATTCGCTGTCGGACGTGATCGCCTTCGGGGTTTCGCCCGCGATCATCATGCATCTGTGGGTGCTGCAGACCTGGCCGAGGCTGGGTTGGGTCTTCGCTTTGGCCTTCGCCGTCTGCATGGCGCTGCGCCTCGCCCGTTTCAACGCGCGCATCGATGTCGAGGACCAGCCGCACAAATCGGCGGGCTTTTTGACCGGCGTGCCCGCGCCGGCCGGGGCCGGGGTGATGCTGCTGCCGATCTTCCTGTGGCTGGCCAGCGACCGGCAATGGGACTGGCTTCAGGATTATCGGATCGTCGCGCCCTGGTCGGCGCTTTCCGCCTTCATGATCATCTCGAGCTTCGCGACCTTCTCGCTCGGCTCGCTGCGCCTGCGCCGGACCGTCAGGCTGGAGGCGATCGTTTTCATCGCCATCCTCGGCGGCGCCCTGTTCTCGGCACCGTGGGAAACGATGAGCGCGATCATGGCCGTCTATCTGGCGCTGATCCCGTTCAGCATCCTGAGCTATCAAAGGGTCAAGCGGCAGCGCCGCGCGGCAGCAGCGGTGCCTGCTCCAGCGGAACCGGAGCCGAGCCCGGCCCGCGCAACGCGGCGCAAACCGCCGCCCAATGGGCCCGCAGCGTAATTTCAAGAATCACCGCGAGCGAAACGAGCAGGCCGAAAAAGAAGAGCGTCGAGAGAGCGTTAGCCACAGCCTTATCCCCTAGATTATCCACAGCCCAAATCCCGAAAGCCGCATTTGCTCCTGGGCTGAGACATATGTTCCTCTTTTGTTCTCCCGTCAAGGGTCCAACTGAGAGGCTTTTGCGGCAGTTGGAGGATGGCGGCGGCGCGAGACGAGCGCAGCTCGCTTGATTTCCGCGCCGGTCCCCTCTATCTGCGCGGCCATTCCACATGCGTGGCCATCATACCGGTGCCGGGGCTTGCCCCGGTTTCTCGGCCACGCAGAGGCATAACCGGAAGGAGAAACGATATGGCGTCCACCGACGTCAGCATGCAGGCATTGCTCGAGGCCGGAGCGCATTTCGGCCACCAGACCCACCGCTGGAACCCCAAGATGAAGCCGTATATTTTCGGCGATCGCAACGGGGTGCACATCATCGATCTGTCGCAGACCGTGCCGCTGTTCGCGCGCGCGCTCGATTTCGTGCGCTCGACCGCCGCCGCGGGCGGCAAGGTGCTGTACGTCGGCACCAAGCGCCAGGCGCAGGACCCGATCGCGGAGGCGGCGCGCCGCTCGGGCCAGCATTTCGTCAATCATCGCTGGCTGGGCGGCATGCTCACCAACTGGAAGACGATTTCCAACTCGATCAAGCGCTTCAAGAGCCTCGAGGAGCAGCTGTCGGGCGACACCGCCGGCCTTACCAAGAAGGAGGTGCTCCAGCTCACCCGCGAGCGCGACAAGCTCGAGCTCTCGCTCGGCGGCATCCGCGACATGGGCGGCATTCCGGACGTGATGTTCGTGATCGACGCCAACAAGGAGGAGCTCGCGATCAAGGAAGCCAACACGCTCGGCATTCCGGTTGTCGCGATCCTCGATTCGAACGTGAGCCCGCAGGGCATCGCCTTCCCCGTCCCGGGCAATGACGATGCCAGCCGCGCGATCCGCCTCTATTGCGACGCGATCGCCGACGCGGTGCTCGCCGGGAAGCAGGGCGGCGCCGCCGCGCGCGGCGAGGATATCGGCGCCCAGGCCGAGCCGCCGACGGAAGCCGCGCTGGCCGAGGCTTAAAAGAATTGCCTGTGTCCCGGCGAAAGCCGGGCCACGGCTGGACCCCGACCTTCGGCGGGGAACAATCAAATCAAGAGGACAGAAGACATGGCTGAGATCACGGCCGCGGCAGTGAAGGAACTGCGCGAGCGCACCGGCGCCGGCATGATGGACTGCAAGAAGGCTCTC
>Ga0190275_10000034_pt1 | contig 182337 bp, 181 predicted proteins | sample Popmic550T_FD_133745 | JGI IMG/M metagenome (GOLD analysis project Ga0190275, IMG submission 133745) | Populus adjacent soil microbial communities from riparian zone of Yellowstone River, Montana, USA - 550 T | ecosystem: Environmental > Terrestrial > Soil > Riparian zone > Trees stand...
CGAGATGCCCATGACGGCGTTGAGGTTGGCGCCGTCGTAGTAGAGCGTCGCCCCCACGTCGTGGACGATCGAGGCGATCTCCTCGATGTTGCGGTCGAACAGGCCGAGCGTGTTCGGGTTGGTGAGCATCAGGCAGGCGACGTCGTCGGTCGCCTTGGCGCGCAGGTCCTCGAGGTCGACGCCGCCGTGCTCGTCGGTGCCGACCTTGACGACCTCGTAGCCGGCCATCGTCACCGTCGCCGGGTTCGTGCCGTGCGCGGTGTCGGGCGTGAGCACCTTGTGGCGGTGCTCGCCGCGGTCCTCGTGGTAGGCGCGCGTGACCAGCAGGCCGGCGAGCTCGCCGTGGGAGCCGGCGCTCGGCTGGAGCGAGACGTGCGGCAGGCCGGCGATCTCGCCGAGCGCCTGCTGCAGGTTCCACATCAGCTCGAGCGCGCCCTGGGCGTGCTCGGGGTCTTGGAGCGGGTGCAGGCGGGCGTGGCCGGGGAGGCCCGCGACGCGCTCGTGGAGCCTCGGGTTGTGCTTCATCGTGCACGAGCCGAGCGGGTAGAAGCCGCTGTCGAGGTCGAAGTTCTTCTTCGAGAGGCCGTTGAAGTGGCGGACGATCTCGGGCTCGGTGATCTCGGGCAGGTCGGCGGGGCGCTTGCGAATCGCCGCGGCCGGGAGCAGGTCCTCGATCGGCGTCTCAGGCACGTCGGTCGGCGGCGGCGTGAAGGCGCGACGACCCTCGACCGACTTCTCGTAGACCGTCAGGGTCTGCTCGTCGGTGCGAGGGTCGAGCTTTGCGGCGTTCATGCCGGGGCCTCCTCGCGGACGGACCCGACGATTGCGGCCAGGCGGTCGATGTCGGCCTTGGTGCGGCGCTCTGTGATTGCCACCAGGAGGCCGTCGCCGTACTCGGGATAGTCGTTCCCGAGGCGGTAGCCGGGGTTGATCCCGGCCACGCGGGCGCGCTCGAAGACGGCGTCGAGGTCCGGAACGCGGACGGCGAACTCGCGCACGACGGGGCCTGGGTTGATCGCCTCGAGGCCGAGCGTCTCACGCGCGTAGTGGGTGCGGCGCAGCATCAGCTCGCCGAGCTCGACGAGGCCGCGCTTGCCGAGCCAGGAGAGGTAGATCACGCCGGCGAGCGCGTTCAGGGCCTGTGCGGTGCAGATGTTGTGGGTCGCCTTCTCGCGGCGGATGTGCTGCTCGCGCGTCTGCAGCGTGAGCACGAAGCCGCGCTTGCCGTCGACGTCGCGCGTCTCGCCGGCGATCCGTCCGGGCATCTTCCGGATGAAGCGCTCAGCGGCCGCGAAGAAGCCGAACGAGGGCCCGCCGAAGTCGAGCCGGTTGCCGAGCGTCTGACCCTCGCCGACGCAGATGTCGGCGCCGAGCGCACCGGGCGACTCGAGGATGCCGAGCGGCAGCGGGTCGGCGGCTACGACGAACAGCGCGCCGGTGCGCTTCGCGGCCTCACCGAGCGTCCCGAGCTCCTCGACGGTTCCGAGGAAGTTGGGCTGCTGGACGAAGACCGCGGCGGTGTCGTCGTCGACGAGCGCCGCGAGAGCGTCGAGGTCGGTGGCGCCCTCCTCTCCGAGCCCCGCCTCGGCGACCGTCATCCCATAGCCGGCCGCGTGGGTGGCGAGCGTCTCGCGCGAATGCGGGTGCAATCCGCGCGACACGACCAGCTTCGTCCGCTTGGTCTCGAGCTTCGCCAGGTAGCCGGCGGCCGCCACGGCGGACGGCCCCTCGTACACCGACGCGTTCGACACCGGCAGGCCCGTCAGCTCCGAGATCGCCGTCTGGTACTCGAACATCACCTGCAGCCCGCCCTGGGAGATCTCCGGCTGGTAGGGCGTGTAGGGCGTCAGGAACTCGGAGCGCTGGAGGATCGAGTCGATCAGCGACGGCACGTAGTGGTCGTACATGCCGGCGTCGAGGAAGCTCGTCTCGGCATCGGCGTGGCGGTTGCGTGCAGCGAGCCGCGACAGGTGGTCGAAGACGTCCTGCTCGGCCATCCCGTCCGGCAGGTCGAGCGGGCGCTGGAGCCGAACGCCCTCCGGGATCTCGGCGAACAGCGCGTCGACGGACTCGACGCCGATCGCGTCGAGCATCGCCTGCCTGTCGGCCTCGGTTGCGGAGGTGTAGCGGCTCATGGAGGGACTACCTAGGCAAGCAGATCGCGGTAGGCGGCCACGTCGAGCAGCGTCTCGAGCTCGCTCTGGTCGCTGAGCCTGACCTTGACCAGCCAGCCGTCGCCGTAGGGATCGCTGTTGATCTTCTCGGGAGCGTCGGTGAGCGCGCCGTTGACCTCGACGATCTCGCCCGACAGCGGGGCGAAGACGTCCGAGACCGCCTTGACCGACTCGACCTCCGCGTAGGTCTGGTCCTTGCTGACCGTCGCGCCGACCTCGGGCGGGTCGTAGAACACGACCTCGCCGAGCGCGTCCTGGGCGTACCAGGTGATCCCGAAGGTCGCCACGTCACCCTCGATTCGCGCCCAGTCGTGCTCGGGGTGGTACTTCAGGTCCTCGGGATACTCGGCGGCCACGTGGCGATCTCCTCCTAGTGCTTGTAAAGGGGCTTGGGGCGAACCTCGGCCGCGCGCGGCTTGCCGCGCACGTCGACCTCGATCGGCGTGCCGGGCCGCGCGGCGGCCGCGGGAACGTATGCCATGCCGATCCCGACCTCGAGGCAGGGCGACATCGTGCCGCTGGTGACGACGCCGTCGCCGTACTCGGTGCGGACCGGGTTGCCCTGGCGCGGGATGCCAGGACCGGTGAAGGCGAACGGCACGAGCGCGTCGGCCGGCTCGAAGCCGCGCAGGGCCTCGGAGCCGACGAAGCCGGTGTCGAGCTTGCAGGCCCAGCCGAGCCCGGCCTCGATCGGGTTGCGGTCGAGCGAGAGGTCGTTGCCGTAGAGGTGGAAGCAGGCCTCGAGCCGCAGCGTGTCGCGCGCGGCGAGGCCGGCGGGCGTTACTCCGGCGGCGAGCAGCGCGTCCCAGACGGCCGCCGCCTGCTCGGGTGCGACGAGGACCTCGACGCCGTCCTCGCCGGTGTAGCCGGTTCCGCAGATGAGGCACTCGGCCCCAGCGACGGTGAGCGTCGCGGTGCGCATGCGGGCGGGCAGCTCGCCATCGGCGAGCGATGCCACGGCCGCCCGCGCCTCGGGGCCTTGGACAGCGAGCATCGCGTAGCGCTCGGCCGCATCGGTCACGGTCACGTCGAAGCCCTCGGCGTGCTCGGCGAGCCACGCGAAGTCGCGCTCGTGGTTCGACGCGTTCGTGACGGTCAGGAAGCGCGGCTGCGCGCCAGGCAGGCGGTAGGTGAAGAGGTCGTCGAGCACGCCGCCGTCCTCGCGACAGAGCAACGAGTACTGCGCGCCGCCCTCGGCGAGGTTCGTGACGTCGTTCGAGAGCAGTCGCTGCAGGAACGCCTCGGCATCCGGGCCACTCGTCTCGACCTCGCCCATGTGCGAGACATCGAAGACCCCGGCGTGGCGGCGGACGGCTAGATGCTCCTGGCGCACGCCCTCGTACTGCACCGGCATCTCCCAGCCGGCGAACGGCACCAGCCGCGCGCCGGCCGCCGCATGGCGGTCGTGCAGGGCGGTGCGGCGAAGCGTTTCGGCGGCGGAGGGCACGCCGCCAGGAGGCTACCTGCCGATCCGGCAGGAGCAGGTGCTCTGGGGATCAGTCCTTGAGGAACGACGGGATGTCGATGTCGTCGTCGGAGATCTCCAGCGACGAGCGCTGGCTCTCGTCCATCGAGACGTCGCGGCGGCGCGGCTCGCGGCGGCGGCCGGTCGAGTCCTCGCTGAACAGCGGACGCGACTTCGCGCCCTCGAAGCCGGTGGCGATCACCGTGACCCGCACGTTGTCCTCGAGGCCGTCGTCGACGACCGCCCCGAAGATGATGTTCGAGTTCTGGTCGGTCGCGCCCTGGATGATCTCGGCGGCCTCGTTGACCTCGAACAGGCCGAGGTCGCTGCCGCCGGTGATGTTCAGCAGGATGCCCGTCGCGCCCTCGACCGACTGCTCGAGCAGCGGGCTCGAGATCGCGTGGCGGGCGGCCTCGGCCGCGCGGTTCTCGCCGCCGGCCTCGCCGATCCCCATCAGCGCCGAGCCGGCGTCCTGCATGATCGTGCGCACGTCGGCGAAGTCGAGGTTGATCAGGCCGGGGATCGTGATCAGGTCGGTGATGCCCTGGACGCCCTGGCGCAGGACGTTATCGGCCTCACGGAACGCCTCGAGGATGCTCGTGCGGCGCTCGACGACGGCGAGCAGCTTCTCGTTCGGGATCACGATCAGCGTGTCGACCTGCTCGCGCAGGCGGTCGATGCCCTCGTCGGCCTGGCGCTTGCGCTGCGAGCCCTCGAAGTCGAACGGACGCGTGACGACGCCGACGGTCAGCGCGCCGATCTCCTGCTTGGCGACCTCGGCGATCACGGGCGCCGCGCCGGTGCCGGTGCCGCCGCCCTCGCCGGCGGTCACGAAGACCATGTCAGCGCCCTTGAGCGCCTCCTTGAGCTCGTCGCGGCTCTCGTTCGCCGCGCCGAAGCCGACGTCGGGCTCGGCGCCCGCGCCGAGCCCCCGCGTGAGCTGGTCGCCGATCTGGAGCTTGACGTCGGCGTCGCACATCTGCAGCGCCTGCGCGTCGGTGTTGACCGCGATGAACTCGACGCCCTTCAGGCCCGCGTCCACCATCCGGTTGACGGCGTTGGTGCCGCCGCCGCCGACTCCGACGACCTTTATGACGGCCAAGTAGCTCCCAGTGTCCATCGTGATCCTTGCCTCGCGTGCTCGGGTCCGTGTTCGGTGATGTTCCCTATCGGACGTTTCCATCCGGAGGTCAAGCGATCATCGAGGGTTTCCCGCCCGCCGAAGAGTCGCTGCAAACAGGCACTGTAGGCGGACTTCGCCGGAAATGTCAACCAGACCTGCAACGATCCCTGCACTCTAACCCTCTATCGAGACACGAGAGTCGCGCCTTGTCTCGACTCAAGGTTGAGGGTATGTGGCGGCCCCGCCGCCGGCGTCCGGGACCGCCGGAGCGGCCTGCGTCTCGGTGACAGGCGCGGGCACCGGGAGGCCGGTCTCGGGCGCGGCCGTCGTGCCGTCGGCTGTCGCATCCGTGGGAGTAGCGAGGGTGGGATCGACGGGCGCGGCAGCCGTGGGATCGGGCGTCGCGAGCGACGGATCGACGGTCGTGTCGCCGAGCGGCGCCACGGGCGTGACGGTCTCGACGGCAACCCCGCCCGCGACCGGGCGCTCGGGAATCCTGACGTCGACGTACGCCGCGCCGGCCGCCTCCTCGTCGGCGAGCACGCGAACGGCCGCGGCCCACTTCGCCGCGACGCGCTCGGCACCGCCGAACACGATCTCGGGACCGTCCTCGACCTGGACGACGACGCCGCGGGGACCGCCCTCGCGCCCGACGCTCTCCAGCCGCCGGGCGATCACGGCCGGTGCGCCGCCCGCGACGCGGGCGGAGTCGCGCGCCGCGCCCGGCGGCAGCCGGCGCTGGGGAAGGCCGCCCGAGAGCTCGATCGCCGGAAGGTCGCCCTCGACGGGCATGCCGGCGAGGACCGAGCCGTCGCCAGCGATCGGGATGCTGCGGCCGTCGACGTCGATGACAGCGGCCGGGCGGTGCTCGATCACGTGGATCTTCAGGCCGTGGGGAAAGTCGCGCGCCACCTCGATCGCGGCAACTACCGGGAAGGCCGCGGCGGCGCGCTCGAGCCGGTCGGGCTCGACGTGCAGCGTCGTCATCGTCTCGGCGGTCGACGTCAGCGCCGCTCGCAGGCGATCCGAGTCGCGGCTGGTCAGCCCGGTCACGCTGACCTGCTCGACCGCGACCAGCGACGAGTCCCGCAGCCAGAAGAGGTACAGACCGCCGATCAGTGCGGCGATCAGGGCTGCCACCAGCATGCGCCTGCGCAGACGCGGGTCGGGGGTCAGCGCGGAGCGAACCCGGGCACCCGCCGCGGCAGGCTGGCGCACGACGCCCGCCCCGGCGGCCATGGACTCGCGGACGACCGCCCACAGGCGCGCGCCGGCGACCCGTGGACGACGCAGAGTGCCCGCCGCCGGCCTCATGGCGCCTCGTAGAGGGACGAGACGTCGACGTCGCCGAGCAGCTGGACCTCGGGCTCGAGCGTGACGCCGAACCGCTCGCGGACGCGGCGGCGGCCCTCCGCCATCAGGGCGACCACGTCCGCCGTCGTCGCCTCGCCGCCGTTCTCGACGAAGTTCGCGTGCTTCTCGGAGAAGCGGGCGCCGCCGACCGCGAGTCCGCGCGCCCCGGCCTCGTCGAGCAGGACGCCGGCACTGCGGCCCTCGGCGCGCGGGTCGTCGGGGTTCTTGAACGTCGAGCCGAAGGTCTTGATGCCGGACGGCTGGGCCTCGCGACGGCGCTTGCGCATGTCCGCCAGCGTCGCCTTGACCGCCTCCGGATCGGCCGGCGCGAGCGTGAACGACGCCCGCGCGACGATCTCACGCGAACCGAGACCGGAGCGCCGGTAGGCGAAGCCGAGCTCGGCCGGCACGCGCCGCTCGGTGCCCGCGGCGCTGGTGACGTCGACCCACTCGAGCACCCGCGCCAGGTCGCCGCCGTAGGCGTTCGCGTTCATGCGCACCGCCCCGCCGACGGTGCCGGGGATGTTGACGCCGAACTCGATCCCGGACAGCCCCTCGCGCGCGGCGCGCGCGGCTGCCTGCGGCAGGCGCGCACCGCCGCCGCAGAGCAGGCGGTCGCCGTCGCGGTCGATCCGGGCGAGATCGCCGTCGAGCTTGATGACCAGTCCTCGAAATCCATCATCGGCTACGAGCAGGTTCGATCCCGAGCCGACCACTCCTACGTCGATGTCCTCCGTATCCGCCCAGGCGAGTAGCTCCGTCAGGCGCTCCGGGGTCGCGGGACGGGCGAAGAAGTCGGCCGGGCCGCCTGTTCGCACCGTCGTCAACCGGGCGAGCGGCCGGTCGCGCTCGACGCCCGCGGGCGGCTTCATCCGCGCCCTTCAGGGCCGCTCTCAGCCGCGACGGCGTCCGAGCCGGTCAGCCGCTCCGCGAGCCGGTCGACGTCGCCAGCGCCGAGGGTCAGCAGCACGTCGCCCGCGCGCAGCCGGTCGCGCAGCATCCGCTCGGCGGTGTCCATCGAGGGCAGCCACCAGACCGGCCGGCCGGGCGCCGCGTCGGCGGCCGCCTCCGCGATCAGCAGGCCGCTGACGCCGGGAAAATCCTCGGCGCGCTCGCGCGCCGGATAGACGTCGATCACGGCGACCACGTCGGCGAGCGCGAGCGCACGCCCGAACTCAGGCGCCAGCTCGCGGGTCCGCGAGTAGAGGTGCGGCTGGAAGCAGGCGACGATCCGGCGCGCCTCGAGCGTGCGAGCCGCCTCGAGCGTGGCTCGCACCTCGGTCGGGTGGTGGGCGTAGTCGTCGAACACGAGCGCACCGGAGGCCGTTGCACCGCGCTCCTCGAAGCGGCGCCCCGTGCCGCGGAAGCCGGCGAGCGCCGGGCCGGCCTGCTCGAGCGGGACGCCGGCCGCGCGGCAGGCCGCCAGCGCTGCCAGCGCGTTGAGGACGTTGTGGCGGCCCGGAACGTTGAGCTCGACCGCCACGCCTTCGACGCTGAAGCGCGATCCGAGCGGACGCAGCTCGACGGCCTCGGCGCGCAGGTCGCCGGCCTCGATGCCGTAGTGCAGCTCGTCTCCGTCACCCGTCAGCTCGACGCCGTCGCCGAGCACCCGCAGGCCCGCCGGAGCGGTGAACTGCTCGAACGCGCCGCGCAGATCGGCGAGCGAGCGATATGTCGCGTGGTGGTCGAGCTCGACGTTGGTCACGACCGCGACGTCGCGTGCCAGCTGGAGGAAAGAGCGGACGGACTCGTCGGCCTCGGCGACGATCCACTCCCCCGCCCCCCAGGCGGCGTTCGTCCCGGCGGAGCGCAGCTCGCCTCCGATCGCGAACGCCGGCTCGCGACCGCACTCGAGCAGAACCTGGGCGACCATTCCGCAGGTCGTCGTCTTGCCGTGGGTCCCGGCGATCGCGATCGAGCGCTTGAGCCGCGTGAGCTCTCCGAGCAGCTCGCCTCGGTGCAGGATCCGCGTTCCCTCCTCCCGGGCGGCTGCCAGCTCCGGGTTCTCAGCCGGGATCGCCGTCGACACGACGACCTCGGCGCCGTCCGGGAGATTTCCGGCGTCGTGACCGATCGCCGGCTCGATGCCGTGCTCGCGCAGGCGGGTCGCGTAGGACGAGTCGGCACGGTCGGAGCCGCTGACCTCCGCGCCGAGCGCCTTGGCGATCAGCGCGAGGCCGCTCATCCCGGCGCCGCCGATGCCGACGAAGTGCAGCCGGCGACCGGAGAACGGCTGCGCGCTCACCTTCCCGTCCGCTCCCGTGCGAGCGCGACGACCTCGGTGGCGATCCGCTCCGCCGCGTCTGGCCGTGCGACCGCCCGCGCCGCCGCGGCCATCGCCTGCAGGCGATCGGGATCGGCGAGCAGTGCGCCGACCTCGCGCGCGAGCCGCCCGCCGTCGAGCTCGGAGTCGGCCACGGCCACCGCGGCACCCGCCTCCACCATGTGGCGCGCGTTGAGCGTCTGATGGTCGGCGGTCGCATGCGGGTAGGGCACCAGCAGCGCCGGCAGCCCGGCCGCCGCCAGCTCGAACACCGAGCCGCCCGAGCGTGCGATCGCCAGGTCGGCGGCGGCGAGCGCGTCCGCGAACGGCTCGACGTAGGCGTGCAGGTGGTAGTGCGGCGGCGAGCCGAGCTGCTCGAGCCGCTGCGCGAGCCCGGCGTGGTCGCGCGTCCCGCAGGCGTGCAGCACGGCGCATGGCGCCGCGGCACCAAACGCCTCGATCGCCGCTGCGTTCACCGTCCTGGCACCGAGCGAGCCGCCGAAGACGAGCAGGCAACACTCGTCCGCCGCGATGCCGAAGCGCTCGCGGGCCGCGGCGCGGTCGGACGCCAGGTTGGCCGCGGGGATCGGCCGCCCGACGACCTCGTAGCGCGAGCCGTCACGGCCCTCGAGCGGGAAGGCGAGGAACACGCGGCTGGCGAACGGCGCCAGCAGGCGGTTTGCGATCCCGAGGTGACTGTCCGCCTCGGTCAGCACGAGTGGCAACCGCAGCGAGCGAGCGGCGAGGCCGACCGGGCCGGCGACGTAGCCGCCGCCCCCGACCACCACGTCAGCCCCGATCTCGCGCAGCAGCCGCCGAGCACGCCGCGTGGCGGCGGCGGCCAGGCCGACGGCGCGGGCCGCCTCGAGCGGATTGCGGCGGTCGATGCCGGCGATCCGCAGCTTGTGGAACGGATAGCCCGCGGCGGGCACGAGCTCCGCCTCGGCGCGCTCGCCGCCGACGAACTCGACCGCCGCGCGCTCAGCCCGCAGTGCGTCGGCGACGGCCAGCGCCGGCACCACGTGCCCCGCCGTGCCCCCGGCCGCGATCGCCACCTTCACGTGCACGACCTCCCTCGATCGCCCGCAGGCGCGGCTTCGCCGCGCGCGCCGGCAGGCCGCCGGTGTTGGCGACGTTCAGCAACAGGCCCATGCCCCCGAGCAGCACGATCAGGTTCGTGCTGCCGTACGAGATGAACGGCAGCGGCACCCCGGTCAGCGGCGCCAGCCCGAGCACGGCAAAGAAGTTGAGCGTCGCCTGGCAGAGGATCAGTGAGGTGATCCCGGCCGCGAGCAGCTTCGAGTAGCGGTCGCGCGCGGCCTTCGCCGCGCGCAGGCCGGCGTAGCCGATCATCAGGTACAGGCCGGCCACCCCGAGCATGCCGACGACGCCGAGCTCCTCGCCGATGATCGCCAGGATCATGTCCGTGTGCGCCTCGGGCAGGTAGAAGATCTTCTGCACCGACTCGCCGAGCCCGACGCCAAAGAGGCCGCCCGAGCCGATCGCCGTCAGCCCCTGGACCGCCTGGAAGCCAGTGTCGCCCGCGTCGGCGAACGGGTTGACGAACGCCGTCAGGCGCTCCATCCGGTACGGCTCGACCACGGCCAGCAACAGCGCCAGCCCCGCCAGCCCGCCGCCGAGCGCACCGATGTTGCGCACCGGCGTGCCGGCCGCCACCAGCAGGGCGCCGATCGAGAAGCAGATCACCATCGCCGTGCCCATGTCCGGCTGCTTCATCAGCAGCGCGAACGCCGCTCCGACGACCAGCAGCAGCGGCTTGAAGATCCCGCCGAGCGTCTCGACCGAGCGCGGACGCGTCGCCAGCACCTGGGCGGCGTAGAGCACGAGCGCGATCTTCAGCAGCTCCGAGGGCTGGAACTGGAGCGGCCCGGCGCCGAGCCAGCGCGTCGCGCCGTTGACGGTCACCCCGACGCCCGGCACCATCACCGCGATCGTCAGGAAGAACGCGGCCGCGAGCAGCAGCGGCGTCGCCTGCCGCACGAGCCCGAGGCCGTAGCGCGAGACGGCGTACATGACGCCGAGCCCGACGAGGCCGAACATCACGTAGCGCTTGAGGTACATCGACGGGTCGCCCGAGCCGTCGAGCAGCGACTCCGCCGAGCTCGCCGAGTAGACCATCACCGCTCCCAGCGCAAGCATGCAGAGCGTCGCCGTGTAGAGGATCGAGTACTCGACGGGCCGCTTGGCGCGCGCCTTCCTCGCGGCTGCCGGGCGCCGTGGCGACCGGGTGCGAGTGGAGGCGGTGCCTGCTGCCATCCGGGCCTCCTTCGACGCCGGCGGGCGAACTCATTCCCGCTTGCGAGCACAGGCCGGCCGCCCTCACGATCGCTCCTCTGCCAGCGACCGGACGAGATCCTTGAAGCTGGCGCCGCGGTGCTCGAAGTCGCGGAACGCATCGAAGCTCGCACAGGCCGGCGACAGCAGCACGACCTCGCCCGGCGCAGCCGCTGCCGCAGCGGCAGCGAGCGCCCGCTCGAGCGTTCCGGCTCGCACCAGCGGCGCGGTCCCGTCGAGGTCGGCCGCCAGCCGGTCCTCGGCCTCCCCGATCAGGTAGCAGGCACGGCAGCGCTCGCCGACCGCGGCGCGCAGCGCCGTGAAGCCTCCGCCCTTGAGGCTGCCGCCGAGGATCGCGTGGACGCCACCGCCGTCGAACGCCTCGAGCCCGCGCACGGCCGAGGCGGGGTTCGTCGCCTTGGAGTCGTTCACGTAGAGGACGCCGGCGACCGTCGCGACGTCCTCGAGCCGGTGCTCGACGCCGGGGAAGGTCCGCAGCGCCTCGGCTACCGCCGCCGGATCGACGGCGCCACCGGCGAGCGCCGCCGCGGTGGCTGCGAGCGCGTTGTCGAGGTTGTGCGCGCCACGCAGCCGCAGCTGCTCTACCGCCAGCACCGGCTCGCCGCGGAAGCGGATCCAGCCGTCGCGTACCGACGCATCGGCGCCCGGGCCGAAGCTCAGCCAGGTAGCGGCTCCGCGCGGCCGCAGATCGGGCGGAGCGACCGCCCAGTCCTCCCGTCCCTGACTGGCGAAGATCCGCTCCTTCGCCGCCCGGTAGGAGGCCAGGTCGCCGTGGCGGTCGAGGTGGTCCTCCTCGACGTTGAGCAGCACCGCGACCTCGGGAGCGAATGCCGACGCATCCTCGAGCTGGAAGCTCGACGCCTCGCAGATCACCGTCGCTCCCGCGGCCAGCTCACCCACCAGCGACGAGAGCGGCGTACCGACGTTGCCGGCGACGGCCACGGGTAGGTCCGCCGCGCGCCAGATCGCCCCGAGCAGCTCGACCGTCGTCGTCTTGCCGTTGGTGCCGGTCACCGCGACGAAGCGGTTCGCGAGCAGGCGCCAGCCCAGCTCCAGCTCGCCCATAACCTCGATTCCCTGTCGCCGCGCCTCGGCGATCACCGGGGCCTCGCTTGGCACGCCCGGGCTCTTGACGACCGTGCCCACGCCGCGATCGAGCAGCTCGACCCCGTCCACGCCGGTATGGACCTCGACTCCGGCCAGCTGGATCTCCGGCGCCCCGCCGTCCACGCCGATCACGGTCTCCCCGCGCGCGGCGAGCATCCGCGCCGCCGCCTGCCCCGAGCGCGCGAGGCCCACGACGAGGTAGGGACCGGGCGGCAGTTGCGGGCGGCTAGGCAATCGACTGTTGGTAGAGCGTGAAGCCGATCGCCGAGCAGATCGCCGCGACGATCCAGAAGCGCAGGATGATCTTCGTCTCCGACCACGCGAGCATCTCGAAGTGGTGGTGGATCGGCGCCATCAGGAAGACGCGGCGGCGGAAGCGCTGGAACGCGATCACCTGGATCACGACCGACAGCGCCTCGAGCACGAAGATCCCGCCGATGATCAGCAGCAGCACCTCGGTCTGGGTCATCACCGCGAGCGCGGCGATCGCCGCCCCCAGCCCGAGCGAGCCGGTATCCCCCATGAACACCGCGGCCGGGAACGAGCTGAACCAGAGGAAGCCGACGCAGGCCCCGACCAGGCAGGCGCACAGCAGCGCGAGGTCCTCCTGTCCGGGACCGGTCGTGATGAACGTCATCGCGGTGAACGACAGCAGCACGATCGCGCAGCAGCCGGCGGCGAGGCCGTCGAGGCCGTCGGTGAGGTTGACGGCGTTGGTGGTCCCCATCAGCACGAGCAGGATCAGCAGCGGGTAGAGGTAGCCGAGGTCGATCGAGGCGTCGACGATCCTCAGCCGCAGCGTGTCGTTGAGGCCGACGTACTCGGTCGCCGCGAGCCAGAGCCCGAGCGCGATCAACGCCTGGACGCCGAGCTTCGCCCGCCCGCTGACGCCCAGCGAGCGCCGCTTCTGGATCTTGATCCAGTCGTCGGCGAAGCCGAGCGCCGCAGCGGCGAGGGCGACGGCGAGCACGACGAGGCTGATCGCCCGGTAGTCGCTGAGGATCAGGAAAGGCACGGCGACGCCGAGGAAGATCACGATCCCGCCCATCGTCGGCGTGCCGGCCTTCTGGTGGTGGCCGGCCGGGCCGTCCTCGCGGATGTGCTGGCCGAACTCCTTCTCGCGCAGCCAGTCGATGAACTTCGGGCCGAGGAATATGCAGATCAGCAGGGAGGCCATGCCCCCGATCAGGATCTCGCCCATCTAGGCCAGGACCCGTTCGAGGCCGGCCGAGCGCGAGCCCTTGATCAGCACGCGGTCGCCCGGCTGGGCGATCTCCTCGAGCAGCGCGCCGGCCTCCTCGGGCGTCGGCGCCGCGTAGGTCTCGCCGTCGTAGCCGGCGCCGTAGCCGAGCGCGGCCTCGCCGACGGTGATCAGCACGTCGATCCCGAGCGCCGCGGCCTCCTCACCGATCTCGCGGTGGAAGTCGCCGGAGGCCGGGCCGAGCTCGGCCATCGTGCCGAGCACGGCGACGCGCCGCTCCGCGGGCGTCTCGGCAAGGAGCTTGAGGGCCGCCCGCATCGACATCGGGTTGGCGTTGTAGCAGTCGTTGACGACCGTAACGCCGCCGGGCAGCTCGACGATCTCGCCCCGCAGCGAGCTGAAGCTGACGTCGACCGCTCCGACCGGGCGCACGCCGAGCGCCGTGGCGGCGGCGACCGCCGCGAGCGTGTTGAGCAGGTTGTGCGGCTCGGCGTAGGGCAGGTCGAGCAGCACGCGATTGCCGCGCGCCTCGATCTCGGCCCGACCGCCGCGGCCATCGGCACGCGCCTCGAACGACAGCAGCATCACCTCCCCGCCGGGACCGAAGGTGATCGTGTCGAGGTCGTCGCGCAGGTGGCGGTCGAGCAGCGGCTCGCTCGCCGGGACGACGCAGGACCCCCCGGCGCGCAGGTCCCGGATCAGCTCCGCCTTGGCGGCCGCGACCCGCTCGACGGTCCCGAGCAGCTCGAGATGGACCGGTCCGACGTTGACGATCACGCCGACGTCCGGCTCGGCGATCGCCACCGGCTCGGCGATCTGGCCCTCGCCGCGCATCGCCATCTCGAGCACCAGCGCCTCGGTGCCGGCCTCCGCCGCGAGGATCGTCAGCGGCAGTCCGATCTCGGTGTTGAGGTTCTCGCGGTTCGAGTGGACGTCGAGGTGCGGGGTCAATACGGCGGCGAGGATGTCCTTCGTCGAGGTCTTGCCCGTCGAGCCGGTGACGCCGACGACCTTGCAGCCGAGCTCGCGCCGCCAGGCGCGTGCGAGGCCCTGAAGCGCCGCGAGCGGATCGTCGGCGGCGATCACCGCCGCGCCGGGCGGCGCCGCCACGCTGGCTCGCTCCGCGTGCGCGGGAGCGACGAGGACGCCCCAGGCGCCGGCCGCGAGCGCGTCGGGAGCGTGAGCGCCGCCGTCCACGTGCTCGCCACGCAGCCCGACGAAGAGGTCGCCCGCCGCGACCTCGCGCGTGTCGATCGCCACCCTCCGCGGGCCGAGGGCATCCGGCTCGCCCCCAAGCAGACGCCCGCCAGCCGCCTCGGCGACCCACGCCGTGGTCATCTCCCTCACCGACGCGCCCCCCGTGCCACCGGCCGCAAGCCGACGAGCAGATCCCCACTCACCGCGACTGCTCCCCGGACGCCGCCGCACGTGAGCGCAGCGCCTCGCGCGCCACCTCGCGGTCGTCGAACGGCTCCTTGCGCCCACCTTCGAACTCCTGTCCCTGCTCGTGGCCCTTGCCCGCGATGACCACCACGTCTCCAGCGCCAGCCGTCTCGATCGCGAGCGCGATCGCGCGCCGGCGGTCCGGCTCGCGGTCGACGTCCGGACCCGTCCCCTCCATCACCTCGGCGACGATCGCCTCCGGGTCCTCGGAGCGCGGGTTGTCGGAAGTCACGATCACCCGGTCCGCGCGGCTCGCCGCCGCTTCCCCCATCAGCGGCCGCTTCGCGCGGTCCCGATCGCCCCCCGCCCCGAACACCACGTGCAGTCGCCCCTCGGTTAGCTCGCGCGCCGCCCGCAGCACGTTGTCGAGCGAGTCGGGCGTGTGGGCGAAGTCGACGAAGACGCCGAACCCCTGCCCCTCCTCGATCGGCTCGAGCCGGCCCGGCACCCGGCCGGCCGTGGACAGAGCGGCGGCCGCGGTCCCGGCCTCCGCGCCGAGCGCGCGCGCGACCGCGAGCGCCGCAAGCGCGTTCGAGACGTTGAACAGTCCCGGCAGCCGCGTTCGCAGCTCGAGCGGTCCGTCGGGCGTGTCGGCTCTGAAGCTCGCACCGCTCACGTCGAAGCGGACGTCTCGCGCCCGATACGCCGCCTCGGCATCGACCGCGTACGTGATCGGATCCTCGAGATCGGCCGCCAGCCGCCGTCCGTAGGGGTCGTCGAGGTTGACCACCGCCGGGCCGGGCCCCTCGAACAAGCGCCGCTTCGCCAGGTAGTACGCCTCCATGTCGTCGTGGAAGTCGAGGTGGTCCTGGGTCAGGTTCGTGAAGACCCGGCACGCGAACCGGATTCCCTCGGCGCGCCTCAGCTCGAGCGCATGCGACGAGACCTCCATCACACACGCCTCGTCCCCCGCCTCGACCATCCGCCGGAAGGTCGCCTGCAGATCGATCGCCTCGGGCGTCGTGTGCTCGACCGGCTCGTCGATCCCGCCGACGACCTGCTTCACCGTGCCGAGAAGCCCCGTCCGAACCCCCGCCGCCTCGAGGATGTCGCGTACGAGGAACGCCGTCGTCGTCTTGCCGTTCGTCCCCGTGATCCCCACGACTCGCAGCCGGCCCGTCGGATCGCCGTGGAACCGCGCCGCCGCCGGCCCCATCGCCGCCCGCACGTCGTCGACCACCACCTCCGGCACGCCCACGCCCAGCGACCGCTCGCAGACCAGCGCCACAGCCCCGCGCTCGACCGCATCCGCCGCGAAGTCGTGCCCATCCGACTTGAACCCGGGCACACAGAAGAAGAGCGCCCCCGGAGAGACGCTCCTACTCGAGTACGCGAGCCCCGTGATCTCGACCTCCGGAGCCCCATTCCCCATCAGATCGCGGAGGGTCATGGACGCCCTCAAGTCTACGGTCGCCCTCGGGCGTCTCCTGTCTCGCGAGCGACCTGAATCGAGACTCAGCCGTTGCGGTCGCGAGCAACGTCGACGCGATGCGCCAGGAGGAAGAAGAGGCATGAGACAGCGAACATGCCTCCATAGAACGCGCCTACGCTCCAATCACCGAGACCGGCAGCGGCCCCCACGCCCATAGCCGCAAGCAGCGTCACCCAGATGGGCATGCGGTAGTAGCAATAGAACTCAAGCATATATTCATCCTATCTTATGCGCTATGTAGACACTGAAGAATCCCGCAACCGCCACGACCGCTCCAAGGATCGCCAATCGCTCGACGCGCTTCACCTCGCGCGACCGTCCTGTCCTCCGATCGCTCAAGAGGAGAATTCCGGTGCCCAAGACCGTGAAGGCAGCAGCCATCTCCACGACCAGGCTGAGAAGGTCGACCCGTTCCGGAAGCAACTCGAACGTCGTCGCTAGCCACTCCGTAATCGACTGCAGAAAGGCATGTCCCATGCCTCTGCAAGGAACGACTCGTCGAAGTTCGCCCCCGCCACGGGGGCACTTCGCTCAGTCAGGCGGGATGCGCAGGTACGGCAGGGCGAACTCCATGATGCGCTCGAAGGCCGGGGCGGCGACCTCGCCGCCGTAGTACATGCCCTGGGGCTCGTCGACCATGACGGCGACCATCAGGCGTGGGTTCTTGGCGGGGGCGAAGCCGATGAAGGAGGAGAAGAAGCGGGTGTCGGAGTAGCCGCCGGTCTCGGGGTCGGGCTTCTCGGCCGTGCCGGTCTTGCCGGCCAGGACGTAGCCGGGGATCGAGGCCTCCTCGGCGGTGCCGCCGGCGGCGAGCACGCCCTCGAGCATCGACCTGACCTGGCTCGCGGTCCGCTCGGAAACGACGCGGCGGCCCTCGTCGTGCTCGCCGGCGATCACGGTCGGCTCGTGCAGGACGCCGCCGTTGGCGAGCGCCGAGTAGCCGGCGGCCATCTGCAGCGGCGTGACCGCGAGGCCCTGGCCGATCGGCATGTTGCCGAGCGAGGAGCCCGAGTACTCGCGCGGGCGCAGCACGATGCCGGGCGACTCGCCGGGGAGGTCGACGCCGGTCGTGGAGCCAAAGCCGAACTCGCGCACCCACTTGTCGAACCGCTTCGCGCCGAGCTTCAGGCCGATCATCACCGAGCCGACGTTCGAGGACTGCGCGAGGATCTCGCCGACCGACAGGCTGGCGTAGCCGCGTGCGTGCGCCTCGCCGATCGTGCGGTCGGCGACCTCGATCTCGGGCGGCAGGTCGAAGCGGGTCTCGGGCTTGATCGCGCCCTCCTCGAGCGCGCCGGCGACGGTGAACGCCTTGAAGGTGGAGCCGGGCTCGAAGGCGGACATGACAGCGCGGTTCTCACGCGCGTCCTCCTCGGCAGCGCCGATGTCGTTGGGATCGACGCGCGGCCAGTTCGCCAGCGACAGCAGCTCGCCGTTGCGCGGATCCATCACGACGGCTGTAGCCCCCTTGGGGCTGAACGTCGTGGCGACGTCGCCGAGGACTGCCTCGACGCGCTCCTGCAGTGCGGCGTCGATCGTCAGCTGGAGGTCCTCGCCGGCCTCCGAGCTGTCGGTGTCGACGATCGACACCGGCTCGCCTAGCGCGTCGCGAACGATCCGGCGGTGGCCGTCGTCGCCGTGGAGATGGTCCTCGTACTGCTGCTCGATGCCGGTCAGGCCGAAGTTGTCGGTGCCGACCGCGCCGATCAGCTGACCGGCGAGCTCGCCCTGGGGATAGGTCCGGCGCGGCTCGACGACGGTGTCGATGCCGGTGAGCTCGAGCTTGTCGATCTTCTCGCCGGCCTCCGGGTCGACCTTGCGCGCCAGGTAGACGAAGCCGCGGCTGCGGTCCACCAGCAGCTCCATCAGCTCGTCCTCCTCGACCCCGGTCAGCGGCGCCAGCCGCGAGGCGGCGTCGGCCGGGTTCTTGACCTGGAGCGGGTTGGCGAAGACCGTCACCGAGTCCTCGGAGACCGCCAGCTCGACGCCGTTGCGGTCGGTGATCGTGCCGCGCCGGGCGGCCACGGGCAGCTCCTCTACCTGCTGGGTGACGGCTCGCGCCTTGAGCTCGCCCGAGCCCGCGGTGCCGATCCATGCGGCGCGCGCGCTGGCGGCGCCGAGAAGCACCAGGAATACGGCGAATAGCAGGCCGATCCGGCTGTCGAGGAGCCGCACCGACTCTCCTAGGGAACGACGGCTGTCGAGTCGCCGACCACCGCGGGCGTGCCGGCGATCGCAGTCGGGTCCGTGTAGGCGGTGGCCTGCTCATAGCCGGTCGTCGTGTCGGGAACGACCGGCGCGGCGGGTGCCGCCTCCGTGTAGGACGGCTCGACGGGCGCGGTGTAGGTTGGGACGGCGGCGACGGCGGTGTCCTCGTCGAGTCGCTTGGCGGCGTTGCGCGCGTTGATCGGCGGGTTGGAGCGTAGGTAGCGGACCGCGTCGGGCGCCGGCAGCACCAGCCCACGCTCGGCGGCGACCTGCTGGATGCGCTCGCTCGACCCGAGCTCGGCGACGTCCTTGCGCAGGGTCGCGTTGTCACGCTTGAGCTCGGAGACGCGCGCCGCGTCGCTCGTGATCTGGCGGTTCTTCTGCAGCAGCGCGACGTTGGCGAAGACGATCCCGACGAGCAGGACGAACACGAGCCCGATCAGCGCGGGACCGTGCAGCAGCCGGTCGAGCGCCGCCTGTCCGCGGGCCTGCAGGGCGGCCTTCGTCCACTGCGCGAGGGCGGGGCGGCGGGCGGCGATCCGCCGCCGGGTGGGCGACCGGCGCGGAGTCGCGCGCGGACGGCTGTGGGTGGGCCGGGGCGCGGGCGCCGAGCGAGCGCTGGCCGGCCGGCGAGCCGGTGCCCGGCGGGCGGGAGCAGTAGGCCGGCGCGTGGGCGCCTGACGCGCCGGCGCGGCGACACGGGCGGCGGTGGCCGCGCGCGCCATCAGCGCTCGCCTCCGTCGATCCGGCGCGCGACGCGCAGGCGGCCCGACTTGGAGCGCGGGTTGTCCGCCACCTCGCCCGCCGTCGGCGCCACGGCGCGGCGCGTGAGCAGCTCGGCCTCCGGCTCGTGGCCGCAGGCGCAGACAGGCAGGTCGGGCGGGCAGATGCAGCCGCGCGCCCGCTCGGCGAGGAAGCGCTTGACGCGCCGGTCCTCGAGCGAGTGGAAGGAGATCGCGGCGAGCCGCCCGTCCTGACGCAGCACCTCCCACGCCGCCGGCAGCGCGCGATCCAGCGAGCCGAGCTCGTCGTTGACGGCGATCCGCAGCGCCTGGAAGACGCGCTTGGCGGGGTGGCCGCCGCCGAACTTGCGCCGCACGAACGCGGGCGTGGCCGCCTCGATCGCATCGACCAGCTCGCCGGTCGTCTCGATCGGCGACCGCCGCCGGCGCTGGCAGATCTCGCGCGCGATCCCGGGCGCGCCCGGGTCCTCGCCGTAGCGGCGGAAGAGCCGGGAGAGCTGACGCTCGTCGTACTCGTTGACGATCGTGCGCGCGTCGAGCTCCTGCGATGGATCCATCCGCATGTCGAGCGGCGCGTCGTAGGAGTAGGAGAAGCCGCGCCCGCGCGTGTCGACCTGCATCGACGAGATGCCGAGGTCCATGTAGACGAGGTCGGCCTCGAAGCCCTCGGCGCGCAGCAGCTCGAGCGCGTCGGCGTAGTCCATGCGCAGTAAGCGCGTCTCGCACGCGACCTCGGCGGCCAGCTCCTCGAAGCGCTCCTCGGCCGCCGGGTCGCGATCGACGCACACGAGCGTGCCCGTGGGCCCGATCCGGTCCGCGACCAGGCGCGCGTGACCGCCCGCGCCGAAGGTGCAGTCGACGACGTTCTCCCCCGGTCCCGGGCTGGCGAGCTCGATCAGCTCGCCGGCGAGGACCGGTACATGCGCGCGCGTCATGTCAAGAAGGATCGCCAAGACCCTCCGTCACCTCTCCGATGCTCGCATCGAGCGCCTGCTGCTCCTCGTCCCAGCGGCCGCGGCCCCAGACCTCGAGGTGGTCGCCCACGCCGGCGACGACCGTCTCCTTCTCGATCCCCGCGTGCGTGAGCAGCGGCGGCGGCAGCGTGACGCGGCCCGAGGAGTCGAGCTCGACGTCGAACGAGTTGGCCTGGAAGAAGCGTTGGACCGCACGGTACTCGCGGCCGAGCGGGTTCTTGCCGGCGAGCGCGCGCTCGATGATCGACTCGTGCGCCTCGGGTGTCCAGACGGAGATGCAGGCGTCGCTGTCCTTTGCGAGCACGAGACCGGAGGAGAACGACGCACGGAAGCGCGCCGGGATGCTGAGCCGGTTCTTCGCGTCGAGCGAGTGGTCGTAGTGGCCTCTGAACGCCATCCGGTGGCTCCGTGAAGTGGTTGCGACTTAGACCGAAGTGGCGGAGTGGGAGGAGCCCCGCCACTCCGGTCCTTGTCGATGCGCGCCACTGTACCCCACTCTGCCCCACGCTGCAACACAACTCCCCACTTTTCCGTCCGATGGCCTTGAAGACCGCCGGGCTTAGCGCGTGACTTCCACTTCCCATGCGGTTTTCCTTGGAGGGAACGTGGTGGGGCGTCGTCCCGCGTGGGGCGGGCGCGACCTCGCATCGCCTCGCTCCGGGTGGGAAATTGCATGCAGCCTCCTGCCAGGCAAGCGCCGTTGCAGCGAGCCGACCCGGCCATCCCGGAGCCGAGCCGCGCGGCTCCCTAGGATGCTTCGCCGTGCACGGCTCGCCCCCACCCGCCCTCCGCCTCCGCGGCGTCGTCAAGCGCTACGGGGACATCGTCGCCGTCAACGGCCTCGACCTCGACGTGCCGACCGGCACCTGCGTCGGGCTGCTCGGGCCCAACGGCGCGGGCAAGTCGACGACCATGCGCCTGCTCACCGCCCAGGCGATCCCCGACGAGGGCGAGATCGAGGTGCTCGGCTACGAGCTCCCCGCCGAGTCGAAGCAGGCGCGCGCCGAGTGCGGCGTCGTCCCGCAGCTCGACAACCTCGACACGACGCTGACCGTCGAGCAGAACCTCGTCGTCTTCTCCCACCTCTACCGCGTCCCCCGCCCCGAGCGCCGGGCCGCGATCGAGCGCGTGCTGCAGATCGCCAACCTGACCGACCGCCGCGACACGCGCGTCGACGAGCTGTCCGGCGGCATGCGCCGGCGCCTGCTGATCGGTCGTGGGCTGATCCACCAACCGCGCCTCGTGCTGCTCGACGAGCCGACCGTCGGGCTCGATCCCCAGGTCCGCCAGGAGCTCTGGGCGCTGATCGACCGCCTGCGCACCGAGGGCGTCTCGATCCTGATGTCGACGCACTACATCGAGGAGGCCGATCGGCTCGCCGACACCGTGATGATCATGTCCCACGGCAGCGCGGTCGCACAGGGCAAGCCGTCCGACCTGGTCGTCGAGCACGCGGGACGCGAGGTCGTCGAGGTCTACGGACCGCCGGCCAAGCTCGCGGAGGTCGAGGCCGAGGCGCAGGCGGCCGGGCACCGGACGCGCCGCACCGGCACGTCGGTCACCGTCCTCGACGCGGCCTCCGCCAACGGCTTCGCCGCCGACGGGGTCCGGCGCATGGCCAACCTCGAGGACGTCTTCGTTCTGCTGACCGGCGAGGAGATCGCGTGACGGCCGGGAGCGTCACCGCCGAGCGCCAGGCGCCGCCGCCCGTACGCGCGACGCGCAAGCTGCACCGCTTCGAGCGGTCGGCGATCGGAGGGGTGCTCGTGCGCGAGATGATCAACTTCTCGTCGTACTGGCGCTCGACGACCTTCTCGTCGACGATCGAGCCGACGATCTACCTGCTCGCCTTCGGCTTCGGCCTCGGGTCGTTCGTCAATAGCGTCGGCGGCGGAGTCGCGTACGAGGACTTCGTCGGCACCGGCATGGTCGCGATGGCCGTCCTGTTCGCCTCCGCGATGCCGTCGATGTTCGGGACGTTCGTCAAGTACCAGTTCCAGCACACCTACGACGCGATCCTCGCCGCGCCCGTCGACACCGAGGAGCTCGTGACGGCCGAGGCGCTCTGGATGGCGATGCGCGCCGGGACCTACGGCTGCGCGCCGCTGCTCGTCGCGATCGCCTTCGGGCTCGACCCGAGCTGGGGCATGCTCGCCGTCCCGTTCTTCAATTTCGTCGCCGGCTTCGGCTGGTCGTGCTTCGGGATCGCGATCGCCGCGTTCCTGAAGTCGATCGACAACTTCAGCTACGTGACCAGCGCTGTGATCACGCCGCTGTTCCTAGTCGGCGGCACCTTCTGGCCGATCGACCGGCTGCCCGAGTGGGCGCAGGTCCTGGCCCAGCTCAACCCGCTCTGGCACCTGGTCGAGCTCGTGCGCCACGCGGCGTTCGGCTTCGAGGGCTGGGCGGACGTCGGCCACCTCGCCTTCCTCGTCGGCTTCGGCCTACTCACCTGGCGGATCGCGATCGTCGGCATGACGCGCAAGCTCGTCGACTGACCTAGCCGGTGGGGGGCGTATCGGCCCCCGGAGACCGCCGGAGATGGCGCCCGAGCCAGTCGCCGGTCAGCCGAGTGACCTGCTCCAGCGCTCCGGGCTCCTCGAAGAGGTGTCCGGCGCCCGGGACGACGGCGAGCTCACACGCCCCCGGGAGCAGCCTGGCGGCCTGCTCGTTGAGCTCGAGGACTTGGCGATCGGCGCCACCGACCACGAGCAGCGTCGGCGCCGTCACCTGCCCAAGCGCCTCGCCGGCAAGGTCCGGACGTCCTCCGCGCGAGACGACGGCGCCGATCGCGTTCCCTGACGTCGCGGCAGCGCGTAGGGCGGCGGCGGCTCCGGTGGACGCCCCGAAGTAGGCGAATGGCATCCCGTCGGCGCCGGCGTGGCTCCGCGCCCAAGCGGTGGCGTCGAGCAGCCGCCGCGTGAGCAGCTCGACGTCGAAGACGTTGCGCCGGTCGCGCGCCTCGACCGGGGTCAGCAGGTCGAACAGCAGCGTGGCGAAGCCGCGCTGCTCGAGCCTGCGCGCGACGGCGACGTTGCGCGGGCTGAGACGACTCGACCCGCTCCCGTGGACGAAGATCACGAGCCCCGACGGCTCGGACGGGCCCCGCAGCGTCGCGCTCAGCCGGACCCCGTCCGCCGCCGGGATCAGCAGCTCCCCAGCGGCGATCGGCGTCTGCTCGGAACGCTCGTCGCGGGCGGCGCGCAGCAGAGCGACCACCTCCTGGTCCGACGTCTGCGAGAAGTCCGCGTACCAGGCCCCCACGCCGCCGAACCGCCGCGGCTGCTCGAGGCAGACGAGCGAGCCGATCGCGTCGCCGAGCCGCTCCTGGGTGCCGGAGGGGCAGACGGGCACCGCGACGATCACGTCGGCGGCCCCGCGGGCGCGCATGACAGCGGCCGCCGCGACGGCGGTGACGCCCGTCGCGAGACCGTCGTCGACGACGATCGCCGTCATGCCGGTGACCTCCGCGGGCGCCAGGTCGCCGCGGTAGAGCTGTCGCTGGCGCTCGATCTCCGCCCGCTCACGCTCGACGATCGCGGCGATCTGGTCGCGCCCGATGCCGAGCGCCCCGATCGTGTCGCGATCGAGGATCACGGTCCCGTCCTCGCCGAGCGCGCCGATCCCGAGCTCGGGCTGCTTCGGAGCGCCGAGCTTGCGCACCAAGCCAATGTCGAGCGGTGCGTCGAGCGCTCGCGCGACCTCGTAGGCGACCGGAACGCCACCACGCGGCAACCCGATCACCACCGGCCTCTCGATCGCCATCTCCCCGAGCCGGCCGGCGAGGATCCGGCCCGAATCGCGCCGATCGCGGAAGAGGAAGCGACCGCTCATGTCTAGATGAAACCGCAGGACGAAGGGTCAACGGAAGTCAGCGCCGCCCGAGCTGACCAGCGCCGACACGAGCGCCGCGGCGACCAGCAGCAGGACCGAGGGCACCAGCAGCAGCGCGACGACGAGCTGGATCTTCGGGCCGGCACGAGCCGCGTCCTCCTGGACGCGGCGGCGCAACGCCAGCCGCGCGTCGCGCGCCTGCGCCGCGAGCGTCGTGCTCAACGGCACCCCGTGGCGGCGCGTGCGCTCCAGCGTGCCCGCGAGCGAGCGCACCTCCGGAGTCGGCAGTCGCTCGCCCATCCCCGCGAGCGCCTCGGCCAGCGGGACGCCGAGCGCCACCTCCGCGGCGACCGCACGCCACTCGACTGCCAGCGGGCCCTCGGCGCGTGCGCCGACCGCCCCAAGAGCCGCCGCCGGCGAGGCGCCCGCGTCGACCGTCACGCGCAGCAACTCCAGCATCTCCGGCAGATCGCGCGCCGCCGCCGCGGCACGACGGGCAGCCTGGCGCGTGAGCCAGAGATCGGGCGCCAGAAATCCGGAGACCGGCGCCGCCACCGCGAGCACCGGCCCCAGCCGGCCGGGTGCAACGAGCCCCAGCGCCACCCCGGGCGCGGCCGCCACGAGGCAAGCCACGAGCTTCGCGGCCATCAGCTCGCGCGGCTCGAGGCCGCCCGGCCGGCCGGCGGCCACGATCCTGCGCTCGAGATCGCGAGGGGCAACCCGGCGCGTCGCCGCTCCACCGGCCCGCGCCAGCAGTCGCAGGGCGGCGGGAACGCGCGACGCTGCTTCCTCGCTGGAGGGTCGCGACCGGCGCGGCCAGCGGCCTTCGAGCACGAGCCCGGCGCCGAGCACCGCCAGCGCGGCACCGGCGAACGCGAGCGTGGCGGCGATCACCAACGCACCCGACCGAGGCGCCGGATCAGCACCGCGGCCGCGATCTGCATCGCCACCGCGAGCCCGACCAGCCAAGCGGTCAGCAGCGATCCGATCAAAGCGGACGCGAATCCTGGGCTCGCGAGCTCCGCAAGCAGCACTCCACCAAGCGGGAGCAGCACGACCACAACGCCCGTGAAGCGTGCCTGGGCGGTCGCCGCGCGAACCTCGCCCTCGAGCCGGGCGTGATCGGCGAACCCCTCGGCGCACTCGCGCAGCAGCCGCGCCAGGTCACCCCCGGCGCCGCGCTGGACGAGGCAGGCGGCCACGACGACTCCGAGCCTCGGCGAGCGCGTGCGAGCGCGCAGTGAGTCGAGTGCCGCATCCGTCGCCGCGCCGGCCGCGAGCTCGGCCGCGGTCCGCCGCAGCTCGCTTCCCGCCTGCCCGACCGCCCCGTCCGCAGCCTCGGTCAGAGCGCCGCGCAGCGAGTGGCCTGCCGTCAGGGCGTCGGCGAGCGCGATGGCCACCCCTCCCGCGCCCGCATCGACCGCCCGGCGGTAGTGCTCGCGCCGGGCCCGCAGGACACGCGCGGCGGCCCAGGGCCCGGCGGCGCCGAGCAGCACGCCCGCGAGCGGTCCGGCGACGAGCGTTCCGCCCACCAGCGCGATCGCGGCGCCCGCGACGAGCAGGCGCCGGCGCTCTCCTGCACCGGGATCGCGACCCTCGCGCCCGGCGCGCACGACCGCCTCGGCAAGCGCCACCAGCCTCAGCAGAGCGATCGGGGCGCCGCGCCACGCGAAGCGAAGCCCCGCCAGCAAGTCGGCGCTCGCGAGCACGATCAGCGCGCCGGCGGCGAATCCGGCCAGCGTCGCGCTCATGGGGAGTGCTCGGTGTCGTGCAGCACGCGCACGCCGACGCTCCCATCCGCCGTCGAGACCTCCGCGATCGACTCCACCACGCGTCGGCCGTCGGGGCGGCGCGATTGGTGCACGACCAGATCGACGGCCCGTCCCACCTGATCGCGAACGGCGCCGTGGGGCAGGCCGACGTCGGCCATCAGCGCCAGGGTCTCCAACCGGCGCAGAGCGTCCAGCGGCGAGTTGGCGTGAACGGTCGAGAGCGAGCCCTCGTGGCCGGTGTTGAGCGCCTGCAGCAGGTCGAGCGCCTCGCCGCCGCGCACCTCCCCCACGACGATCCGGTCCGGTCGCATCCGCAGCGCGTTGCGCACGAGCGCGCGGATCGTCACCTCGTTGCGGCCGTCGAGGCTCGGTGGCCGCGACTCGAGCCGAACGACGTGCCGCTGCCTGAGCGCCAGCTCGGCGGCGTCCTCGATCGTGACGATCCGCTCGCCGTCGGGGATCGCTCCTGAGAGCGCATTGAGCGTCGTCGTCTTCCCCGACCCAGTCCCGCCACTGACGAGGATCGACGCGCGCGCCGCGACGCAGCGCTCGAGCAGCCGCGCCGACTCGGCCGTGACCGTGCCGAGCCGAACCAGGTCGTCGAGCGAAAAGCCGCCGCGGCGGAAGCGCCGGATCGTCACGCAGGGACCCGACAGCGCCAGCGGTGGGATCACCACGTTGACCCGCGAGCCGTCCGCCAGCCGCGCGTCGCAGAGCGGCGACGACTCGTCGACGCGGCGGCCGAGCGGAGCGAGCATCCGCTCGATCGTGTGCATCAGCTCCGCCTCGGACTCGAACTCCACACGAGCCGGCTCGATCAGGCCGCCGCGCTCGACGTAGACCTCGCGCGGTCCGTTGACCATCACCTCGTCGACGCTCGGGTCGGCAAGCAGCGGCTCGAGTGGCCCCAGCCCGGTAGCGAGCAACAACACTCGCTGGCCCAGCAGGACCCGGTCCGCCTCCGCCAGGGACCCCGCCTCGCGCTCGACCAGCGCGGAGATCTCCGCCCGCAGATCAGGCTGCGAGTCGCCGGTACGGGCTCGCTCGATCAGCCGATCGCGCAGCGCGGCAGCCAGCTCCTCGATCGCGTCCATGTCCCGACACAGGGACCGCGAAGCGAGGCTTCGCCCCCGCCGGTGGCGTCTATCCCGCCGAGGGCTCGGCGGGTGTGGCGTTAGCTCAGGACGCTCGAGCGCCGCACGCGGGCCACGGGGCGACGCCCTCGGCCCGGTACAGCCTCAGGGCCATCCGGTCCTGGTGCGCCTCGCTGGCGCGTGCAGGATCGTCCCCGCGGCCGCCGACGGCCTTCCACGTCCCACGCGAGAACTGGAACTTGCCGCGGTAGAGACCGTTCGCCGACACCGCCCGCGGATTGCCACCGGACTCGCACTCGGCGATCGCGACCAGTACCCGCGGCAGCCGGACCGGGCTGTCGTCCGTCTCGGTTGCGTCCCGCGGCGGGTGCGCGACGTCAGCGGCGCTGAAGCTCGCCAGGCCGAGCTCACGGCGGGTCAGCGGTCCGACGATCCCGTCGCCCACGAGGCCGTGGCGGCGCTGGAAGCGCTTGACGGCGCGGCGTGTCATCGGCCCGAAGACTCCGTCGGCCGGGACGCCCAGCCGGCGCTGCAGGCGCCTGACGGCGGCTCCGCGGTCGCCTTTGCGCAGCGTCACCTCTGAGGACGCCACGGCAGCGCCGGCCTCGACGACGGCGTCATCGGCGATCGCCACGCCCGCGCCGGGTCCGCCGGCGAGCAGCGCGACGGTCGCCGTGGCCACGGCGACCAGGCCGCCGAGCACGCGTCCGGACGGCAGGCGCCGGCCAGGCTCGAACGACGGGCGCACAGGGCGCAAGGCAACGTCATGACGGCGATGCAACGTGTGGGCTCCTCTTTCCGGTGCCTACGGGGTGAGCTGACGGGCTCGCGCTGGAAAGTGCGCTACGCCGCGCAGTGGCGGCGATTCGCCCCGGGGGCCGACTTCCGACCCCAGTGGTTCCCCCGTTCCCTGCCGCACTGGGCGCCAGAGACTCGGCTATTGCTCAACGAAGTCCGGTAGTGAAGCAGATCCGGCGGCTGGATGCCGTACCTGAAGCCCGGCGCGTGTCTAGCGCGAACGACGGCTCGCGCGGCCGGGCAGGTGCAGCAGCACCCTCACGCCCTCGACCCCAAGCACCCCGGCAGCCGCGCGCTCGAGCTCGCGGATCGTCTCCGGGCTGTCGACCTGGCCGCGCAGCACGACCATCCGACCGGCGATCTCGACATCTACCGCGCCCGCCCCGTCGGAAGCCACCTCGAGCAGCGCCGACCGAACGGCCTGCTCGAGATCGACGTCCTCGGATGGGGTGTCGATCACGTCACTGGCGGCCTCGGGGCCCTGAGACTGCTCGCCGAACACGGCAACGCCGGACTGGGGCGTCTCGATCGCAGGCGGCGGGGTGACCGGCGGCGGCGCCGGGATCGGGTCCGGCGTGGGCGAAGGCGGCTCCGGTGCCGGCGTCGGCGGTCCCGGGATCGGGTCCGGCGTCGGCGTCGGCGAGGGCGGCTCGGGCGTGGGTTCCGGCGGCGTAGGCGGGCCGGGCTGTGGCCCCGGCGACGGCGGGGCCGGATCGGCCACGGCCGGCTGTGCCGACGGCGGGCCCGAGGCGAGGCTGAGCTTGCGCCGCTCGCCGAGCCGCCGCTGGGCCAGCACCGCACCGGCGGCGCCGGCCGCACCTGCCATCACCAGCGGCATGGCCCTACGGACGATCTCGTTCGACAGGAATCCCACCGCCCGCACGATATCGCCGCTCGCTCAGGCGTTCGCCTCGACCCCGGAACGCGCCGGCTCGAGGGCTAGGTCGAGCACCTCGCCGATCATCATGACCGGATGGAACGTCATCTCGTCGCGGACGTCCTCGGGCACGTCGTCGAGGTCGCCGCGGTTGCGCTCCGGCAGGATCACGTCGGTCAGGCCGGCCGCGTGCGCGGCGAGCACCTTCTGCTTGAGGCCGCCGATCGGCAGCACCCGGCCCTGCAGCGTGACCTCACCCGTCATCCCGACGGTGTGCTTGACCGGCCGCCCGGTCAGCAGCGACGCGAGCGCCGTCGTCATCGTGATGCCGGCGCTCGGGCCGTCCTTCGGGATCGCGCCCGCGGGCACGTGGACGTGGAACTCGCGGTCGTCGAAGGCGTCCTCGTCGATGCCGAGCCGCCCGGCGTTGCCGCGCGCATAGGAGAGCGCGATCCGCGCCGACTCCTTCATCACGTCGCCGAGCTGGCCGGTCAGGACGAGGTCGCCCTTGCCCTTCATCCCGGTCGCCTCGATGAACAGGACGTCTCCGCCCGTGCCGGTCACGGCGAGACCGGTCGCCACGCCCGGCACGGCGGTCCGCTCGGCCGACTCCTGGAAGAAGCGCTGGCGCCCGAGCGCGTCGCGCACGGTGTCGAGGTCGACGACCACCGGCGCCTCGGCCTTGCCGGACGCGATCCGCGTGGCGGTCTTGCGCAGGATCGTGCCGAGATCGCGCTCGAGGCCGCGCACGCCCGCCTCGCGCGTGTACTCCGCGACGATCGTTCGCAGCACCTCGTCGGAGATCTCGACCTCGTCCTCGCGCAGCCCGTTGCGCTCGCGCTGGCGCGGCCACAGGTAGTCGCGGCCGATCGCGACCTTCTCGTCGGTCGTGTAGCCGTCGAAGCGCACGACCTCCATGCGGTCGAGCAGCGGCGCCGGGATCGTGTCGGCGACGTTCGCCGTGGCGATGAACAGGACCTGCGAGAGGTCGAGCTCCACGTCCAGGTAGTGGTCGCGGAAGGAGTGGTTCTGCGCGGGGTCGAGTACCTCGAGCAGCGCCGCGGACGGGTCCCCGCGCCAGTCGGCGCCGACCTTGTCGACCTCATCGAGCAGGATCACCGGGTTCATCGTCCCGGCGTCGCGCAGAGCGCGGACGAGCCGTCCCGGCAGCGCGCCGATGTAGGTCCGGCGGTGGCCGCGGATCTCAGCCTCGTCGCGCACGCCGCCGAGCGACATCCGCACGAACTCGCGTCCGGTGGCGCGTGCGATCGACTCGCCGATCGACGTCTTGCCGGTTCCGGGCGGCCCGATCAGCGTCAGGATCGCGCCGGCGCCGCGCCGGTTCGAGCGGGCGTCGTCGCCCTCGTCGTCGAGGCCGCGCTCGCGGCGCAGCTTCATCACGCCGATGTGCTCCTCGATCCGGTCCTTGACGTCCTCGAGCCCCGCGTGGTCGGCATCGAGCACCTCGCGCGCGTGGACGGGGTCGAGCCGCTCCTCGGAGCGCTCCGACCACGGCACGGCGATCAGCCAGTCGAGGTAGGTGCGGATCATCGAGCTCTCGCCCGACTGCTCGCCCATCCGCTCGAGCCGCGCGAGCTCCTTCTCGGCCTGCTCGCGGACGGCCTCCGGCATGCCCGCCTCGTCGATCTTCGTCCGGTACTCGTCGTGGACCGACGCGTCGTCCTCGCCGAGCTCCTTGCGGATCGACTCCATCTGCTTGCGCAGGAAGTACTCGCGCTGCTGCTTGTCGGCGCCCGACTGGACGTCCTCGCGGATCTGCTTGCGCACCTGCAGCTCGGTCAGCCGCTCGCGCTGCAGCTTGAGCGCGAGCTCGAGCCGCTTCGTCACGTCGAGCGTCGAGAGCAGCTCGACCTTCTGCTCGTAGGTCAGGTCCGGCGAGTAGCCGGACGTGTCGGCGAGCACGCCGGGCTCGGTGATCGAGCGCACGAACGCCGCCACGCGACCGTCGTCGCCGCGCAGCTCGAGCAGCTCCTCGACGACCGCCCGGTACTCGCGCTCGAGCTCGCGCGTGTGGCCGTCGACCGGCTCGTCGTCGGGGTGAGGCGTCACCTCCACGCGCAGGTCGCCCGACGCGTCGGTGTGCGCGGCGCCGGCGATGCCGCGGTGCAGCCCCGCAAGCGCCACCGCGTGGCCGCCGCCCGGCAGGCGGACGTGCTCGGAGACCTCGGCGACGGTGCCGACCGAGGCGAACTCGTCGCCCTCGCGCGGCACGAGCAGCACGCGCTCCTCATCGCCGATGTCGACGGCGAGCGTGACGGTCATGTTGGGGAAGACGACCGAGTCGTCGACCGGTACGAGTAGAAGCGTCTCCATGCGTTCAGCTCCAGTGCGGTGGCCCAGACGATTACTTACGATAGATAAGTAGTGTAGCGACCTCAGCGCGGGCCGCCAACCTCCATATGAGACAAGTTGATACGAGGACACTTAGATCGTAGCGGACATGCCTCCCCGCCCGATTGCTCCCGTCCGCGCCGGCAGCGATGCTGCCGGCATGGCCGACGACCGCTCTCCGGGCCGTGACGCCGCCTCCGCTGCGGCGCTCGAGCTGATCGAGCCGGGCACGACGATCGGCCTCGGCTCGGGGCGGGCCGTGTGGCGGGTCGTGGACCGGATCGCCGAGCGCTGGCCGGACGGGCCGCCGTTGCGAGCCGTCGTCGCATCCGAGCTAACACACGCCCGTGCCGCAGACGCTGGAATCGAGGTGATCGAGCTCGACGGCTCGTTCGAGCTCGACCTGGCGATCGACGGCGCCGACGAGGTCGACTCCGAGCTGCGCCTGATCAAGGGCGGCGGCGGCGCCCTCCTGCGCGAGAAGATCGTCGTCGCCGCCGCACGCCGCTTCGTCGTCGTAGCCGAGACCTCGAAGCGGGTCGAGCACCTCGGCGAGACCTTCCGCCTCCCGGTCGAGGTCGCCCGCTTCGGCTGGCGCGACACCCGCCGCCGACTCGGTCCCCTCTTCGCGCAGATCGAGCTACGCCGCACCGAGGACGGGCCGTTCGTGACCGACGAGGGCCATCACATCCTCGACTGCGAGATCGTCGCCGGCACCGACCCGGGCGAGCTGGCCGAGACGCTGCGGCGCGTCCCGGGCGTGCTCGAGCATGGCCTGTTCGTCGGAATGGCCGAGCGAGCGTTGCTGGGCACGCCCGAGGGCCGCGTCGAAGAGCTCACCGCGCCCTGACTTTTGCCTCGGCAGCGGCGGCACGCACCACGGCCGCCGTCTACAGGGCTCCGGCGTCGACTGTGGCACGCCCCAGTCGCCGCTTGTCGCCGGGAGGTCGCGGAAGCAGCCGCAGCTCCTGCGTGAAGGTCTCGGCCGCCGTCAGGTAGACGGCCTGCCCGAGGGTGACGCGCAGGGTCGCGAAGGCCGTCGAGCCCGGCGCACCGGCGTCCGCGCCACCGGCGTCGAGGGCGCCCCCGCCGTAGCCCCGCCCGGGCCGCAGGGCCAGCAGCTCGACGTCCTCGAGCGCCACGAAGGTGCGGGCGGGTCCGTTGCCCCCGTCCGTCGAGACGAGCACGTCGACCCGCACCCCGGGTGCGGCGACCTCCATGAAGGCCGCCGCGGCGGTGACCGCGACCTCGAGCGCCCGCTCGCCGCGACGGAGTCCGCCGACCGCACCCGTGCTCTCCTCACCCCCGACGACACCCGCGGTGATCGGGCTGCCCGCGGCGACCGGACCGGCGGTGCGCAGACCGAGGGCCTGCCGCGGCGCGGCGGGAGCGTCGGGCGGAGCGAAGCGATGCGGGACCTGCCTCACCGCCAGGTCCGCGCCGGTCAGCTCGGTCCCCGGCTCGAGGTCGTGGGCGGCGACGACGACCGGAACCGCCGCCCCTACGCGTTGCTCGATCTCGGCGACGCGGTCGCCGACAGCGGACGCCGCGAGTCCACCGCAGGCCGTCGCCAGTGCGAGCAGGACGAGGCCTCGACGCCGTCGCGTCCGAGCGCTCACGAGTCGCGCGGACCGCTCTCCGGCAACGGCGGCCCCGCGACTCTCGTCGGGCCGCCCTCGACGAGCGGCAGCTCGACGGAGGCCGTCGTCGCGCCGCCGCGATCGCGCTCGAGCCGCAGGCTGCCGCCTGCCTCGCGAACCGCCCGCGTCGCGATGCCGAGACCCCGGCCACGATTCGGTGGTGGCAGGCGGCGCCGGCCCGCGCGGACAGCGGCGCCGCCGTCGGTGACCTCGACCCGCACCGCTCGCTTGCCCTTGCGCACGGCGCGGACCTCGATCGGCCCGGAGCCGTGCTCGACCGCGTTCGCCATCAGGTTGCCGAACGCCTGCGCGAGCCGGCCGCGATCGGCCCGGACATGCGCCGCCGGTCCCGCGTCCCAGCGCACGCTCAGCGCCCGCCCGTCGCCCGCGGCAGAGGGCCGCCAGCCGGCGGCGGCTCCCCTCAGCACCTGCTCGAGCGGAACCGCCCGCGGCCGCGCGGGGGCCCGGCGGCCGTCGCGCGCCGCCTCGAGGTCGGCGAGACCCGCTCGCAGGCGCTCGAGCTCGCTCTCGAAGCGGATCGCGCGCCTCACTCCACCCGCCTCTCGCCGCAGCGATGCCACGGCGAACGACAGCGCGGCGGCCGGGCCGCGCAGCTCGTGCGTCGCCTGGGCCACCAGCTCCAGCCGCCGGCGCAGGCGCATCAGCGCAAGCGCCAGCCCAGCGGCCGCGACCCAGCCGAGCAGCGCGGTCACAGACCCTCCGTGAGCTTGTAGCCGACCCCGCGGATGTTCACGATCCACCTGCGCGAGGAGCCCAGCTCGAGCTTGCGCCGCAGCCGGCATGCGTGCGCGTCCACGGTGCGCGTGCGCCCGACCGACAGGTAGCCCCAGACGTCGCGCAGCAGCTCGTTCTTCGAGTAGACGCGCTCGGGCTCGTCGGCGAGCCGCTGGAGCAGCGAGAACTCCTTGACTGACAGGTGCACCGGCTTGCCGTCGAGCGCGACGGCGCGCGTAACGGGGTCGAGCGTCAACCCCGCGACCCTGACCACGCCCCGCTGCGGCCTGCCCTCCGTCCTGCGCAGCACGGCCCGGATGCGACCGAGCAGCTCGCTGTACGAGAGCGGCTTGACGACGTGGTCGTCGGCACCGCGGCTGAAGCTGCGGACGCGATCGGAGTCGCTGCCGCGACCGCTGACGACGATCACCGGCAGGTCGGGGTCGATCCGCGAGCCCATGCCGTCGGCGGCGCGCACACGGTCGAGCAGCTGCAGGCCGTTGCCGTCGTCGAGCGAGAGGTCGAGCAGGACGAGCGCCGGGTGGCGGACCTCGATCTGGCGGAAGCCCTCGCCGGCGCCGGTGGCGACCGCGACGTCGAAGCCGTCGGCGCCGAGGTTGTCGGAGAGGAACTTGGCGGTCGGCCCGTCGTCCTCGACTATCAGGAGTGATTGGTTCATGACCGATCAAGACGCGGTCGCGCCAAGCTCGCCCCGCCGAAGGTGCAATTCGCCTTGCAATCCGTCCGGCGGAGAAGGGAACGGGGCTAGGATGCCGACGCGCCTGTGGCTGGCCCCGCCACCGCCGGCGATCACCCATGGACGGCACCAAACGCGGAAACTACGAGTCGGGCGCCGACTATGTCCTCGAGTACGGGGAGCTGAAGTTCACCTTCAACGAGCGCGACTTCACCGAGCGCGTCGAGCAGGCGGCGACGAAGCTCGGCTTCGTCGGCGGGCCGCTCGGCGACGAGGAGCGCGAGGACCTAGTGAACCTCGCCGTCAACGGCGAGGTCACCGACGCCCACTCGTCGCTCGGCGAGCACATCATGGAGTGTTGGAGCGACCTCCACGGCCCCGCCGACCGCTCGCTGGTGCACTGGCTGCGGCGGCTCGTGTTCCGCGGCGCGTGGCTCGACCAGCGTGTGCTCGAGGGTGAGCTCGAGATCGTCTTCGACGAGGACACGGCCTCGTTCGGCTACGCGCAGCCGGACCGCGGCTGGGACCTGATCGAGCTCTCGCCCGAGCCGTCCTGGAAGCGCGTCGCCTACCGCGGCTAGACGACCCGCCGTCGCGGACGGCGGTGCTCGATCGCGCGCATCGTGTCGAGCACGCGCTCTGGGTCGTCGGTGACCTCGAGCATCTCGACGTCGCCGGGCGACAGCTTGCCCTCGGCCTCGGCGCGCTCGCGTAGCCAGTCCACCAGCCCGCCCCAGTAGTCGCTGCCGAACAGGACGATCGGGAAGTGGCGGATCTTCTCGGTCTGGCGCAGCGTCGCGGCCTCGAAGAGCTCGTCGAGCGTGCCGAAGCCGCCGGGAAAGACGACGAAGCCGCTCGAGTAGCGGACGAACATCACCTTGCGCACGAAGAAGTAGTGGAACTCGAGGTCGATGTCGACGTGCGGGTTCGCACTCTCCTCGTGCGGTAGCTCGATCGCCAGGCCGATCGAGTCGGCGCCGACGTCGCGCGCGCCGCGGTTGGCGGCCTCCATGATCCCCGGCCCGCCGCCGGTGATGATCGCGAAGCCCTCCTCGCCGAGCCGGCGGGCAAGCGAACGGGCGGCCTCGTAGTCGGGATCGTCGGGGGCGGTGCGCGCCGAGCCGAAGAACGAGACCGCCTTGCCGACGTGCGCCAGGGCGTCGAAGCCCTCCTCCAGCTCGCCCTCGATCCGTGCGATCCGCGCCTCGTCGTCGAGCTCGGAGACGATCGCCAGCGACTCGGCCTCGAGCAGCTCCTCGTCGGTGGTCGTCGGGCGGCGTGGGTCCGGGCTCACCTGGAAAGCGTAGGGAGTCCGCTGCGCCGTGGAAGCCGTCGCGGCCCGCGCACGGCGCGCCGGCTCAGGCGAGCATGTCGGCACGCTGCACGCCGGAGAGCTCAACCGAGACGGTCGGCTCGGCCGTACCGGTCTCGAGCACGACCCGCGTGCTCGCGACCCGCAGGTGCTCGGATCCTGCCCCGACCGCCGCGACGACTGTCAGCGAGCCACCCTCCTCGAGCTTGCGCCCGGCGCCGAACAGGCGCAGTGCCAGTCCCGCCTCGAGTGCGTCGAGCGAGTCGATCACCACAATGGCGTCGCCGCCGCGCTCCGCGACCCGCTTGGCGCGCTCGACCGCGAGCTGGGCGGCCTGGGCCTGGTCGGCCGGCGAGCTGTCGAACGAGCCGCCGTAGACCGGCGCCTCGGTCTCGCGGCGCCAGTCGGTGACCTCCTCGGGACGGGCCCCGGCGAGCACGACGGTGACGGTCAGATCGCCCGGCTGACCGGCGAGCGTCGTCACGAGCTCGCGCAACAGCCGCGTCGCGCCGGCGCCCGCCGCTCCGGCGATGGCGACGCGTGAGCCCTTGCCGAACGGAACGGCCGCGAGCGCCGGCGGGCCCGACAGCCGCTCGCTGGCGTGCACCGGCGTCAGCTCGGCGAAGTGGGGGCGCTGCTCGGGCGGCTCGGCGTCCTTGCCGTTGACGGTCGCGACGCGCACGAGCGAGGGGTAGCGCTCGTTGCGACGCGCCGGGCGCGCGGGACCCGAGACCTCGTCGCCGGGCCGTAGCTCGCAGCGCCGGATCTGGGCCGGTGAGACGTAGACGTCCTCGCTGCCCTCGACGCGTACGAATCCGCTTCCGTTCGAGAGGACGTCGAGCACTCCGGTGACCGTCTCGCGCTCCTCCTCGTCCTCCGTGGCGGCGGGCTCGGGCCGAGCCGCCCGCCGGCCGCGGAGCTTCGGCTCGTCGTCGAACTCGCCGTCGGGCTGCTCGGCCGCGCCCTCCGGCTCGTCGCCGACGGCGTCCGCGGGCCGCTCGGGCTCCGGTGCGTCCTCGATCTCGCCCCTGCGCTCGACGGCGGCGTCGCGCCCGCCCTCGTCGGCCGGCTCGCCCTCGTCACCGCCCTGGATGCCCAGAATCGCGGCGATCAGGTCCCCCTTGCGCAGCGCGCGGTAGCCCTCGATGCCCAGCTCCGAGGCGATCGCGTGGAGGTCGGCGAGCGGGCTGTCTTCGAGATCCTTGCGCTGCAGGACTGACACTGATGCTGCTCCTAGGGTCGGTTCCGGGCGGCGAAGGCTACTGCCTGGCCCGGCGCGGACTCGCGCCGCAGCGCGGCCGCAAGCGCGCCCTCGGGCGGTGGAGCGGTTCCGCGCAGCGCACTGCGTACCGAGACGAAGTCCGCCACGGCACCGACGTCGTGGACGCGCAGCACGGCGCCGGGTGCGACGTCGAGCGCGGGCTCGACGGCGGCCAGCGTGCCCGCGTCGCGCTCGCGCGGGGGGCGCCCGGTGAGCGCCCCGACGAAGTCCTTGCGCGATATCGCCAGCAGCAGCGGACGACCGAGCGGCTCGAGCTCCTCGAGGCGCCGCAGCAGCTCGACCGACTCGGCCGGGGTCTTGGCGAGGTCGATGCCGGGGTCGAGCAGCAGCTGCTCGGGCTCGACGCCGCGGTCGGCCGCCACGGCGGCGCGGTCGCCGAGCAGCTCGATCACGTCGGCGACGACGTCGTCGTAGGCCGGGAAGGCCTTCGTCTTGGGAGCGGCCCGCGTGTGCGCGATCACCAGGCCCGCGCCGGTCTGCGCGCACGCGTTGGCGATCGCCGGATCGCCGAGGCCGCTGACGTCGTTGATCAGCACCGCACCCGCGTCGAGCGCGGCGCGGGCGACCGGCACACGCCACGTGTCGACCGACACGGCCAGGCCCTCGCTCGCCAGGCGCGCGACGAGCGGCACGACGCGGGCGATCTCCTCCTCGACGGCGACGGCCCGGCGGTCGGTGCGCCCGGACTCCCCGCCGACGTCGACGATCGCGGCCCCGGCCTCGACCTGCGCGAGCGCCCGCTCGACGAGCGCCGCGAGCGTCTTGTCGCCCTGCGGGTCGGAGAACGAGTCGGGCGTCGCGTTGACGATCCCCATCAACGCCGGTGCGCCCGCCGCCAGGTCGAGCGTGCGGCCGCGCAGGCGCAGCTTCACGCGAACTCCGCCGACTCCACCGGCGCGGGTGCGGCCGCGCCGGGCACCAGCCCCTCGGCGCCCGCCACCGTCCGCCAGTCCTCGAGCTCCGCCTCGATCCGGCGCTCGTCCCAGCCCAGCTCGGCGGCCATCGCCTGGGCGACCGCACGCGGTCCCTGCGCGCCGGGCGCGGTCAGCGCGCGGGCGTCGAGCAGGCCGAGGCGGGTGCGCCGCAGCAGCACGTCGGCGACCCCGCGGGCCTGCTCGAGGCGCGCGGCACAGACGGCCTCGGCGACGATGTCGGGGAGGTCGGGGCTGATCCGCTCGGCGAGCCGCGGGTCGCTCGCGGCGATCGCGAGCACGTCGCACGCCGCATGGCCATAGCGACCGGCGAGCATCCGCTTCGTCTCGTCGTCGACGCCGTCGACGTCGGGCAGCTCGCCGGGATCGATCTGCATGCCGAGCGGGATCTCGGCCGTGCGGCAGGGCGCGTCGCGGCCCTCGCGCTCGACGATCCGGTCGACGGCCAGCTTCGCCATCCGGCGCCAGGTGGTGAGCTTTCCGCCGGTGATCGTCACCAGCCCCGAGCTGGTCTCGTAGAGCTCGGCCTTGCGCGAGATGTCGACGGACTTCTTCGGATCGCCGGTCGAGATCAGCGGCCGTACGCCGGCGTAGGCGCCGGTGAGATCGGAGGGGCCGATCGAGGTGGCGAAGAACTCGTTGGTCGCGTCGAGCAGGTACTCGACGTCGTCGTCCGCCGGCGGGATGTGGTCGAGGTCGCCCTCGTAGTCGTTGTCGGTCGTGCCGATCAGGGTGCGGCCGAGCCAGGGCAGGACGAAGATCGAGCGGCCGCCGCCGGCTGGGACAATGGCGCCCGAGACGACCGGGAGCAGGTCCATCGAGACGGTGACGTGCGTCCCGCGGCTCGGCCTGATCCGCGGCACCTCGGCCTCCTGGTGGAGCTCCTCCGGGCGGATGCGATCGGCCCAGACGCCGGTCGCGTTGACGACGTGGGTCGCCCTGACCTCGAGCTCGCCGCCGCCGGCGCCGTCGCGGCAGAGGACTCCCGCGGCGCGTCCCTCGCGCTCGACCAGGCCCGTAACCGCGAGCGAGTTGCAGCAGACCGCGCCGTAGCGCTCGGCCTCGCCGAGGATCGTCAGGACGAGCCGGACGTCGTCGGTCTGGCAGTCGTAGAAGAGGTAGGCGGCGGTCGGCTCGCGCGGGGCGAGCGCGGGCAGCAGCTCGAGCGTCTCGGCCGCGTCGATGATCCGGTGGCGCTCGGGGCTCCACTCGTCCTCGTCGAGCCGGCGGCGGCGTGGCTCCTCGCCGCCGCGCCGGCGACGGCGCTCGGTCGCCATGACGTCGTACATGTTCAGGCCGACGCCGAGCACGCGGTCCGGCCGGCGGCCGTCGAACGCCGGGACCAGCAGCGGCAGCGGGCGTACCAGGTGCGGCGCCAGGTTCACGAGCAGCTGGCGCTCGAGCAGCGCCTCGCGTACCAGCCCAAGGTCGAAGTTCTGCAGGTAGCGCAGGCCGCCGTGGATCAGCTTCGACGAGCGGCTCGAGGTGCCGACCGCATAGTCGTGACGCTCGACCAGCGCCACGCTGTAGCCGCGCGAGGCGGCGTCGAGCGCGACGCCCGCGCCGGTGATGCCGCCCCCGATCACGACGATGTCGAACTCGTCGCGCTCGAGTGCTGCGAGGGCGTCGGCGCGCGCGATCACGGCAGGTAGCTCACGAAGTCGTTCGGGGGCAGCCGCTCGGGCGGCTCCTTGCTCTGGCGCGCGTTGCCGAGGTGGATCAGCCCGATGAACAGCTCGTCGGGCCCCATCCCGACCGCGGCCGCGCCGTCGGGCGTGCGCAGCACGCCGGGGGTGCGCCAGTAGCCGGCGAGGCCGCGCGCGTGCGCGGCGAGCAGGACGATGTAGACCGCGCACGCCGCCGCGCAGACGTCCTCCTCGTCCTGCACCGGATCGCCGCTGAGCCTGACCGATGCGCAGACGAGCGTCGGTGCGCGGTCGAGCTTCGGCGCCGCCTCGGGACCTGCCGCGGCCTTCAGGCGGGCGAGCGAGTCCGGCCCGAGGACGCGGAAGCGCCACGGATTGGTCAGGTGGTGGTTCGGCGCCCAGCGCGCGAGATCGAACAGCTCGTCCAGCAGCTCCCGCTCGATCGGCTCGGGCGCGTAGGCCTTGTGCGTGCGCCGCCCGCGGATCGCCTCTTCCAGCTCCACGCCATCCGACGCTACCGGATAGGGTCGGCCGCGATGGCTGGAGGGACAGTGGTGGTCACGGGCGCCTCGACCGGAATCGGCGCGGCGGCCGCGACGCGGCTGGCCGCCATCGGCTTCGACGTCTATGCGGGCGTGCGGTCCGACGCCGACGCCGAGCGGCTGCTGGCGGACGGGCTGCGGCCGTTGAGGATCGACGTCACCGACGGCGCCTCGATCGCGGCTGCCGCCGAGCGGGTGCGCGACGACGTCGGGGGCGCGGGGCTCGCCGGGCTCGTCAACAACGCGGGCATCGCCGTCTCGGGACCGGTCGAGTTCGTCCCGATCGACGCCTGGCGACGACAGCTCGAGGTCAACCTGATCGGCCAGGTGGCCGCGATCCAGAGCTTCCTGCCGCAGCTGCGCGACGGCGGCGGCGGACGGATCGTCAACGTCAGCTCGATCGGCGGGCGGATCGCCCTGCCGCTCGCCGGTCCCTACGCGGCCTCGAAGTTCGCGCTCGAGGCCGTCAGCGACTCGCTGCGGCGCGAGCTCCGCGGCCAGGGCGTCGAGGTGTCGGTGATCGAGCCCGGCGCCGTCAAGACGCCGATCTGGGAGAAGGGGCTCGCGGCGGCGGACGAGCTCGAGGCAGGGATGCCGCCTGACGCCGACGCGCTCTACGGGCACCTCGTCCGCGGCCTGCGACGTGAGGTCGACCGGATCGTCGCGGACACCGGCATCGACCCGGCCGAGGTGTCAGATGCGATCGTCCACGCGCTGACGGCGCGCAAGCCACGCACGCGCTACCTCGTCGGACGGGAGGCGAAGCTGCGCTGGGCGGCCGCCAAGCGGCTGCCCGACCGGGCCTTCGACGCGCTCGTCGCCCGCGCGCTGCGCTAGCGCTAGGCCGGCGTGCCGTCGCGGCGCCGCCAGCCGACGGCGGCCACGATCAGCGCCATGAGGAGCCCGAGCCCCCCGACGACGACGACGGTCGGACCGGGCCCATCGTCCGCGCCAGGCGCACCGCCGCCCACGTCCCCGGCGGCGATGACGGCGGCGCGCTGTCCGCGCCGGGCCGGTGCGATCGGCAGCGCCTTGCGCTGGATCGCCGCGAGCGCCTGCGCCGTGACCCAGACCGGCGTCTGGTCGCTCGTGCGCGAGTACGAGAAGTGACCGTCGCCGCGTTGCAACCCACGTAGGTAGCGGAGCGGATCGACAGCCAGCGAGCCGAGCGATGCTCTCGCGGCGACCATTCCCTGGACCGCCCACGAGGTCGATTGGGCGTTGGAGTCCCGGCCCGCGAGCTGCCCCCAACCTCCGTCCGCGGCTTGCGTCGCACGCAGGTAGGCGACGCCCTTCCTGACGGGCACTCCGCCACGCCGACCGGCGGCCCCGAGCGCCTGGAGAGCGGCCCCCGTGTCGTCGACGTCGCTCATGGCCGCCGGGACGAATCCCCACCCGCCCTCGGACGCCTGGGCGCGCTCGAGGTAGTCCGCCGCCCGTCGGACCCCGATCGAGGCCGCCTTCTCGCCCGCCGCGCGCAGGGCCAGCAGGCCGAAGGCGGTGAAGGCGACGTTGCCCTCCCATGACCCGTCGGCACGCTGGGCGCGGCGCAGCCTCACGAGCAGGTCCAGTCCCGCGAAGCGGCGTGGCGAGACGCCCGCGGTCCGCAGGACGAGGATCGTCCGCTGGAGCTCGCCGACGTCGACGAACCGCTTCGAGCCGCGTCGCAGGTAGGCGACGACGTCCTCGCCGCGCGGCTTCTCGACGTCGCGTGGGTTCACTCCGGCAGCCGCGAGCCCGAGCGCCGACCAGCCGGTGACGAGCTGGCTCGACGACTGGCCCGACGCGCCGCCGAAGCCGCCGTCGCGGTTCTGCGACCGCTCCAGGTAGCGGACGGCCGACGACGCGGGCGAGGCCGCCGTCGCTGGAGCCGGGGAGGGCGCCGCGGCTGCCACGACGGCGATGACCGCGACAGCCGCCACGCCTGTCGCGCCCGCCCTCGTCGCCGGAGCCTGCCAATGCACCTCGAAGCGGCGCCGGTAGCGGCGCAGCGAGCGCACGAAGACAGGGCCGACCAACAGGCAGAAGACGACGTTGCCAACCGCGTGCGCGAAGTTGTACGGCAGCGAGGTCCCGGAGATGGCGAGGTAGGTCGGCAGGTCCTGCCGCGCCGCGAGCGTCCACTGGTAGACGTCCATGAACGCCCCGAACGCGAGGCCGGCGAGGCCGCACGCGATCGCCAGCTGGACCCGGCCCAGCTCGCGGCGTCCCGCGGCGCGGGCCAGCAGGCCGCCGGCGATGCCGCAACCGCCCCAGGCGGCCATCTGCCACACCGTCCACGGCCCCTGGCCGAGGAAGACGTTCGAGGCGATCGCCGCGATCGCGCCGACGGCGAACCCGGGCACCGAACCGAGCGCGACGCCGGCGAAGAGCACGATGTCGGTGGTCGGCTTGACGTTCGGCACGGCCGCGAACGCCAGCCGCCCGACGACCGCCAGCGCGGCGAGCACCTCCACCAGGCCCACCACGCGCGCCGGCGGCCGGCTGCGCTCGTACCAGCCGAAGCCCGCGGCCAGCGCGAGCGCCAGCAGGACGAACGAGGACAGCTGCCAGGTCATCGAACCAGCTCCCTTCCGATCAGACGTGCTCCGTGCTCGGGCGTCAGCGCGCCGGCGGCGCCGTCCAGGGCCCGCGCGACCTCCGTCGAGAAGTGCCAGCCGCCGGCGAGGATCGCGGCCGGCGGTCCGTCGGCGATGACGACGCTCTGCCCCATCAGGACGACGCGGTCGGCGAAGCTGGATGCGAACTCCGTGTCGTGGGTCGCCACGATCACCGCGGCGCCCGCGTCGGCCAGCGCACCGATGCGGCCGGCGAGCGCGTCCTTGTGCGCGCGGTCCATGCCGCGCGTCGGCTCGTCGAGGCAGACGGCCGCGGACGGTCCGCCCGACAGCACCACCTCGAGCGCGAGCCGTTGGCGCTCGCCTCCGGAGAGGTCGCGCGGGTTGGCTCGCTCGCGCCCGCTCAGCCCAGCCGCGGCGAGGGCATCGGGCCCCGCCTCCTCGATCGCGTGCTCGTGGATCAGGTAGTCGCCGGGGCTCTGCAGCAGCAGCGCGCCCTCCCCCGCCCGCTCGACGCGGCCCCGCGTCGGTTCCGCCAGCCCCTTCACGACGCGCAGCAGCGTCGACTTGCCGGCGCCGTTGCGGCCCATCAGGGCAACCCGCTCGCCGTGCTCGACCCGGAGATCCACGCCCGCGAGGATCCGCGGTCCGTTCTCGACCTCGTACCAGAGGCCGCGGGTCTCGATCGCAGCCGGCGCCTTGGCCCCCCGGCCCAGCCGTGGATGCCGCAGCGACCGGCGCGGGCGCGCGCCGTCGATCGCCTCACCCGTCTCGCCACCGCCCTGCCTCGCGCCGTCGCGCCGGTCGGGGCCAGCCGGCGTCAGTCCGGTGCGCCGCAGCACCGCGCGGGCGTCCTTGACCGACCGCGGCAGCGGCCCGAGCCCGGCGAGCGAGAAGAGCCGGGCGATCGGAGTCGCAAGCCCGCCGCCGCCCCTCACGGCCCAGTCGAGGAACTCCGCGGGCGGCGCATCGCAAGCGACCGACCCATCCTCGATCGCTATCACGCGATCGGCTGCCGGCAGGCAGCGTTCGAGTCGGTGCTCGGCGATAACCACGGCCGTCCCCCACTCCTCGTTGAGCCGTCGCAGCAGCCAGATCAGCTCGTCGCCGGCGACCGGGTCGAGCTGCGAGGTCGGCTCGTCGAGCACGAGCAGCGCCGGCCGGTGGACGAGCGCAGCGGCGATCGCGACGCGCTGGAGCTCGCCTCCCGACAACGTGTCGGTGCGACGGTCGAGCAGGTTCGCCACCCCGAGCGCGAGCGCCACCTCCTCGACCGCACGTGCCACCGCCGCCGCGCTCTCGCCGCGATGCTCGAGCGGCAGCGACAGCTCCGCCCGCACCCCGCCCATCACGACCTGGCTCTCCGGATCCTGGAAGACCGTCCCGCAGACCGCCGCAAGCTCTCCCGGCCCGTGGTCGCGCAGCGACATGCCGGCAACCTCGACCTCGCCCGAGACCTCACCCCCATGGAAGTGCGGGACGAGGCCGCACAGTGCGCGCAGCAACGTCGACTTGCCGGAGCCGGACGTACCCGCGAGGACCGTGAAGCTGCCGGCCTCGATCTCGAGCGAAAGGTCGCGCAGAGCCGAGGCCTCCCGCCCCGGATAGCGGTACGAGAAGCCCTCCAGGCGGAGGGCGGCGGCTTCTTCAGGCACTCGCGACTCCCAGGCGGGCGCCGCGACCGGCGAACGGGAGGGCCGCGCCGGCGAGCAGCAGCGCGCACAGGACCGCCTCGGCCGCCCCGAACGCGATCTCGACCCGCGGGTAGGCCTCGACCGACCCCACGCCGGCGACCGCCGCCGCGAGCGCGGCGACCGCCACGAGCCCCCCGCCGCCGGCGACGCGGATGTCCTGGCGCGACCAGGGGCGCCGCAACCGCTCGGGCCGCCCACCGACCGAGTAGCCCCGCACCTCCAGCGCCGCCGCCACGTCAACGGCCCGGTCGAGCGCACCCGAGAGCGCCGCACGGGCGACGGCCAGACGGGCCGGGGGCTCGGGCCGGCAGCGGGCCGCATCGCCCATCCGCAGCGCGTCACGGGCCATGACCGGCACCAGCCGCGTCGCGAGCACGGCCGTGAGGGCGGAGCGATACGAGAGGCGCCGGAACATCCTCAGCAGCGCGTCGGGATCGACGCAGGCCGAGAAGAGCCCGAAGACGATCACGAACGCGGCAACTCGCAGGCCCGCGAGCCCGCCGGCCGCGAGCGCCTCGAGGGTGATGTCGACGCGCCGGCCGAGGATCTCGCCGCCGCGAACCAGCAGCGTGTCGCCCTCGCGGTAGACCAGCGGGTTGACGAGCGTCACGAGCAACGCGAGCGGCATGGCGAACAGAGCCGCCCGCCTCAGCTCCCGCCCCACGCCCGCGGCGACCCCGGCCGTTACGGCCGCGGCGATCACCGCCAGCAGGATCGCCGGATTCGCGTACAGCGCGCAGACCAGCCCGAACGCCAGGCAGAGCCCCGCCGTCGCCCCGGCGCGAGCGGCGTGGAGGGCGCTCGCTCGCTCGCGATAGGTCGGAACGATCACTCGCCCTCGACCACCGGGACCTTCACGTCGCCCTCGGGAGGCACGGCGAGCGCATACGCATCCTGCAGCCGCTTCGGGTCGAGCGCCTTCGCCGCGAGCTCGACCCCCTCGTCGTTGAGGCCGGTGACGAACCACAGGAAGTCGAGTTCGGTCGGGCGGGTCGCCGCCACGAGGCCCACGTCGCCCTGCTCGGAGCGGACCGGGCGACCCTCGCGGTCGAGCAGGCGCAGCTCGTCCTCCTTCTCGGCGAAGCGGGCGAAGACGCCGCTGTACATCGGCCCCTTGTCGATGTCCTGGGGCCACTCCCTGTCGCGCCAGTGGTCCCACTTGCCGACCAGCACGCGGGCGTGGAGGACGTCTGACTTCGCCCCCGGGCCGAGCTCTACGCCCGCGGCGCGCAAGGTGCGTTTCACGCGCCCACAGGCCGGCGCGGCATCGTCCTCGCAGAGGACCTTGGTCGTCACGTTGGCGCCTTCGAACCCGCGCGTGAAGAGGGCTGGGAACGAGCCGACGGTCGCGCGGGTGTCGAACCTCACGCTGTGCCAGTAGCGCAGGTCCCACCAGACCACGTCGTTGGGATGGAGCTTGAACTCGGTCGGGTACGGATCGGTCTCGACGTCGTTGACGTACCACTGCCAGTAGGTCTTGCGCCCGTCCGGGTCCTGCTTGACGCCGTCGATGCCCGACACGACGTCGCCCTGGAACGAGGTGTCGACCTCGTTGTGATCGCGCAGCACGCGCATCACCGTCGGCGGCCTCGGAAGCGGCGCCCGATCCTGCGCCGACATCAGCTCGTGGCCGAAGTCCTGGGTGATCCGCTGTGTGACCGTCGGACCGCTGGTCTCGCCGGAGTCCTCTCCGCAGCTCGCGACGACGAACGCGAGCATCACGCACGCGACCGGCCATGCGCGGGCGACGAGCCCGTCCCTCTCGTACCGAATCAGCTTCACCGTTCCCTCCTAAGCGGCAGCTTTTCGGGGACTCTACCTACCGCGACAGCCACGGCAAAGGCGTTACGGAGATCGCGTGCCCGAAACGCGCCGGCCGCGGCCTCGACGCCCGCGTCGTCGACGCCTGTCACGAGCCAGACGAGCTCGTCGTCGGTCGGGCGCAGCGCGGCGACCAGCCCGGCTCCCGCGCGCTCGGTCCGCTCCATGCCGCCGTCCTCGCCGAGCAGCTCGAGCGTCTCGCCCTCGTCCGCGAAGCGGGCGAACACGCCGCTGCGGCGCGGGCCGAGCTCGACCAGCCGCGCGGTGGGAAGCTGGCGCGCGCTCTCCCAGTCGGCCACGATCACGCGCGCGACGCGCTGGTTGCCGGAGGCACCGAGCGAGGCGCCGTTGGCCGGCACGCCGGCGTCGCGCAACCGTTGCTTGACGAGCCTGCAGGGCGCCGACTCGACGTCCTCGCACTCGACCCGGACCGGGAAGCGCTTGCCGTCGAGCCCGTCGAGGAAGGGCTGCGGGAAGGCGCCGACGATCGCCCGCGTGTCCATCGTCTGCCCCCAGTCGCGGTGGTCCCACTGGATCACGTCTCCGGGCGAGAGCTCGCGGTCGGCGGCGCCCTCGTCGGCCTCGATGCCGTTGACGAAGTAGAACCAGTCGCTCGTCCCCGTCGAGCCGCCGCCAGCGACGCCGTCGATCTCCTGCACGAAGCCCCCGCCGAAGCGCGTCTCCACCTCGGCGTTGCGCTTGAGCAGTCGCATGACCGTCTCGTCCTCGCGGATCCGCAGACCGCCGCGCGCGAGCAGCTGCTCTTGCCCGAAGTCGCGCGTGACGCGCAGGTCGACTCCCGCGCCGCCACGCTCCTCGCCCGCGCCGAGCCCACACCCGGCGAGCGCACCGGCCGCAACGCAGGCGAGAAGGGCAAGGCGACGCATCAGCGCACTGTGACCCGCGCGTCGAACGACGGGATCGCGCCGCGCTTGCGCGCATGGACGAGGTAGTCGCCGGGCGCCAACGCCATGCCGGGCGCCTTGCCGTCCGCAGCGGTCGTCCCCCGCCGTCGCGGCTCGTCGCCCCCGACCGGCTCGGCGACGACCGTGGCTCCGGCGACCGGAGCGCCGTCGCCGGAGTCGTCGTAGCCGGTCACCGACACCGACAGTTCGCGACCCGCCAGCGTCCACGCCAGCTCCAGCGATCGCTGGCAACTGCCGGCCTCGAAGACGCAGTAGAACCAGATCACGCGATCGCCCGGACGCAGCCGCCCGCGACCGAACGGCCCGGCGAGGTCCGCCGCCCCCGCGGTACCGAGCTTCGCCCCGGCGGGCCCCGCCTTACGACGGACCTTGTAGACCCAGCCGTTGAGGCCGTGGTTGACCTGGCCGCGAATCGACTTCACGAACAGGCCCGCCGCGTCGGCGACCCGCGCCGAGCACGAGCCGTAGTCGAACAGCCTCATCTTTCCGGGCCGCGCCCGCGCCAGCGCCGCGAGCGGCGCCCGAGCGCCGACGGCGCACGACCGTCCGTCGACCTTCACCGTCGTACGCGCTGCCCGCACCCGCTTGGCGATCTTCGAGCCGTCGCCAAAGACCACCATCTGCCGGATCTCCGGATCGGCCTTCGTCACCGCGCTGGAGACCGCCGCGGGCCCGGCAGCCGCCGCGGCCGCTGCTGTCACGCCGGCCAGCGCCAGCGCGGCAATCGATACTCGTGCCTTCATGGATCGTCCCTGTCCTCGAGGGTTGCCTTCGATCGCGGCCCGGGGCGGGTCTCCTGACTCCCGGGCTCAGAGCTCCGCGCCTTCCCAGGAAGCCGTCGGCTTCCCAGTGGCCGGCGTGCGCAGGGCACGCCATGCGGGGTCTTCGTCGCCCGGTCACAGTGGCGGGACCGCGCCGGATTCGCACCGGACTTCCCCGACCGCCAAGCCGATCTATCGCCGTGCAGCGTACACCCGCACGGGACGCGCAGGCCGACGCTGCGGGTCGCCGTCCGAGCTAGTACGGTTCCGCGCCGACAAGGGTCGGTGGTCAAGGGAAGCCGGTGAGATCCCGGCGCGGACCCGCCACTGTGACCGGGGAAGGCCCTCGCAAGCGCGAGGCGCAGCCACTGAGCGGCCATCGGCCGTTCGGGAAGGCGCGAGGGCTCGATCCCGGAAGCCAGGAGACCTACCTCCGACCGAAGCCTCATAGCCCTCGGGAAAGGGGTGGCTCTTCCATGACCATTCGACGTCTCCTACTCCTCGCGAGCCTGCTCGCACTCATCCTCCCGGCCGCCGCGGTGGCGGCCCCGACCGCCGTCGACGTACGCATCGAGGGCAAGGCCTCGACGATCTTCTTCGACTCCGTGATCACCGACGGCAAGCCGATCACGACCGCCACCGGCGGAACGCACCCATGCGACGGCTCGACCGCCTCGCCACCGATCGGCCCCGGCCCCACCCCCAACAGCGCCCTCGACGACGCCGCGCTCGAGGGCGGCTTCTCCTGGGACGGCGCCTGGTTCGGCACCGACTTCTTCGCCTCGCAGATCGCCGGCGAGTCGGAGACCCCGCCGAACGAGTTCTGGGGCGTCTTCGTCAACGGCACGATGCTCGACGTCGGCGGCTGCCAGCACATCCTCAAAGCGGGCGACGAGGTCCTCTGGGCCTACGACGCCTTCTCGAAGACCGGCGCCCTGAAGCTCGCCGGACCCGACACGACCCAGACCGACCGACCGGTCCAGCTGCGCGTCACCGACACAGCGACGGGAGCCCCAATCGCCGACGCGACCGTCGGCTCCACCACGACCGCCGGCGCCGGCACCGCCTCGCTCGTCTTCGACAAGCCCGGCGTCTACCGCCTCAAGGCCGAGAAGCCCGGACTGGTCCGCTCACGCGAGCTGCGCGTCTGCGTCGACCCCCCGCTCGTCGAGTCCTGCACCTCCACCGATCGCACCGCGCCCACGGTCCAGATCCAGGCCCCCGAGATCGCCAGCTCCGCCGGACGCTTCGGCTTCATCCGCGTCAGCTGGCTCGGCACCGACGAGCCGTCCGGCAGCGGCGTCCGCCGCTACCGCGTCGAGAAGCGGCGCGTCGACGTTCCGAACGCCCCATGGCGAGCAGTCGCGATCGACACCCCCAGGACCGTGGCGCACGCCGCGGCCAAGGAGGGCTCCGCCTACGAGCTCCGCGTCCAGGCGATCGACCGCGCCGGCAACGCCAGCGCCCCAGCGGTGGCACGCAGCCTGATGCCGATCGACAACCTCGGCCACCAGCTGCGGTTCTCGAAGCGCGGCTGGACGACGCTGAAGCGCCAAGGCGCCTTCCAGCAGTCGGTCAGCCGGGCGACCCGCGCCGGTGCCACCGCGACGCTGCGCTTCACCGGCACCCAAGCGACGGTCGTGACCCGCAAGCTCCGAGGAGGAGGCCGTCTGCGCATAACACTCGACGGCCAGTCCAAGGTCGTCGCCCTGCGCGGCCGCGGACGCTTCCGGCGCAAGCTCGTCGCAAGCGCCCCACTCGAGCGCGGAACCCACACGCTGCGGGTCGCCACCCTCGGCCGCGGCCCCGTCGAGATCGACGCCATAGCAGTCGCCCCCTAGCCAGCCAGACGGCGGTGCGCGGGGCGCCAAGCGTCCCGCGCGCCTCCAGGCCGCCAGACGTCCCGACGACCTGCTTGTACAATCACCCGTCGGTAGCAACCCTCCGAGCCGCCATCGTCTAGGGGACTAGGATACCGCCCTCTCACGGCGGAGACCGGGGTTCGAATCCCCGTGGCGGTACTACGCGAACCCTGCTTCCGAGCGGGGTTTCGTCGTTCAAGGGGTGACGTCGCGCCATGTAGTGCGCCAGTCCCACGACAACGCCGGGCGAGTACGCCGTCGGCCCGACTAGGGTGCACCCGAGGTTCAGCGAGGGAACGAGGAGGGGGAATGTCGATGCGACGTCGATCAGACAGGCGCGTTATGACGCGATGCGCCGTGGCGGTGCTCACGCTGGTCGCTGCGAGTGCGCTCACCCCATCCGTCGACGCCAAGCGGGTGCGGTCGGCGACTGAGCGGGGGCAGGCGGACTTCGGCGACGCGCAGTGTGGCAGCACGGCGGTTGCAAGCGTGGCGATATCTCCCCGTCCGTTCCGGCTCGTGGTCGAACGCCCCGCGGTGGGTGATCCCGTACGCGACACCATCGAGGGATGGATCATTGGCCGCGTCACAGCCATCGACCGCGAGCCCGTGGACGGTGGCACGCTCGTGAACATCTCCGCTGAGTTCGACGCGGAGTGTCTTGTAGACCCGCCGTTCATCACTGGTCGTCCGTACACGATCAGCTATTCGTGGCGACTACCCAAGCGAGCCTTCGACGGCTGCGGCCAGGTCCCCATGTTCTGGACCATGGCGACGGTCGAGGCGAACGGCTACACCCGATGTACTCGCGCGCGACGGCTGGCGCGCTGGTGGCGGCGTCATCAAGATCGCCACTGCCACTATGGGTTCTGCGAGTCCGTGCGGCATGGACGCTTCCGCTGCGAGTTCCGCTCCGAGATCACCGTTGCCGCCGTCGACTGCCAGCGTGGTCGTGCACGAGTGACATGGAGTTGGGGCGACTAGCGCTCGTCGGTAGCGAGCACCCTCGCGTGGGCAGCGCGCAAGATCCACGCTCCGGCGGCAGGTCCGAGCTACTTCTCACAGTTGAGCAGGAGCTATCTAGCGGGCAACCGACGCGCAATCAGCGTCAGCGCCACTGCCGCCGAAGCGACCACCGCCTCCGCCTCATCAGGCTCTACGTCGTGCGGAACCGGGCCTGCCCCATGTCGACCACGTCGGTTGCCGAACCGGGCTGGGCCGGCGAGGATTTGCTCAGCGGGAATGCCCTTCTGGCTAACAGCAGAGGGGAATACCCCAGCTTTGCGACAGGCTTCGAGTAAGGCGTCCACGTTCTGCTGGCCAGGTAACGCCACGCCGTGCTCGGTAAGCAGCACCTTTAGTCCCGACTCAACCGCGTTGCATGCCTCTGCGACTGCCCGACGATGGGCTTGCGGGGTGCCCTCCCGCATCGCCGCGCGCGCGGCGATGAACTCGTCCTGGGGACCTCCGGATAAGCGGGGCTCGTCCAATGCCGAGAGAGCAGGAGCGAGCACGTGCTGCTCCATAAGCGGATCGCCGACCCACTCGAAGGTCCCAGGGAACTCCATGCGATAAGGAACACCCCGACGCTCGCACACTCCGTTGACGCGCGCCATAACTGACTCGGCGGGGAAGTCGCCGACGCAGCGCTCTAGCACCGTCAGGAAGTCCCCGTCGGGCATGAAGCTAAAGACCGCCGTCGCCGCAGCGTCACCTGTAGGGTCGATACCCCGAACAGCATCAGCAATGCCAGCTGCCGCCGCTGCCTGTCCGGCCTTCTTCAGCCCCTCGATGTAATCCGGGAGGTCAGCCCAGGTGTCCTCGAAAAACTGCCTTAAGGCAGTGCTTGGCCAAGCGCCATAGGCGGCCTCCAACAGCAGCTTCCGCGCTCCACGGTCAAGTCCAGTGGGCGGGATCTGGGCAATGGTCGGATCGGGGCGACTCACGCGGGGATTCAAGCAAGGCCACCGGCCGAATCGCGATCTGTCATAGCTCCCTCAGGGATCAGCTGTGCGTATGCACCGAACAGCCAGCGGACAAAGTAACCGAGGGCTGACACAGGTCCACGGGGCCGCCTAGCCGTCGAACTGGCGCAGCAGGCCTACGTCGTCGCGGATTGCGTCGTGCTCGACGGCACGGCCGCTGTCGTCGAAGCGGTACAGGTGGCACTGGCGCCACTCGACTTTGCGGCCCGTGGCAGAGACCCCGAGCAGTGTGCCCTCGTGGGTGCCGGACATCCTCCCGATGCAGATCACAGTGCCGCCGTCCGTGGCAAGGTGCTCGATGTCGAAGTGCGCGTCGGGGAACGCCTGCCAGAGGCGCTCCACTACCTGACGCTGACCCTCCGGGCCGGGCGGCGTGCCCGGCAGGGCGTTGTGGTTGACGAACTCCGGCGCCGTGACCGCATCGATCACGTCGAGGTCGCGGCGGTTGAAGGCATCCCAGAACTCGCGTACGCGCCCCTCGATGTCGTTGTCGACGTCACTCATCCCGCGGCGCCTGCCGAACGGGTGTAGGTGATCGCGAGATCGTCGTCCCACGTCTCGTCGTCGCGGGACAGCTGCCACACCCCGGCGAGCGTTCCGCCGTCGTCGCTCAGCTTCGCCTCCAACCGCTGGGAGAACCCCGGCGCGTCGCGCCACATCCGCAGCGTGTCGCCCTCCATGGCGACGCGGTAGATCCGGAAGACCCCACGCGAGTCGAAGTAGTGCGCCGTCAGCTCCTCGCCCTCCGCGAAGCCGATCACGCTGATCGAGTCGGGGAAGTCCGGATGCTCGTTCCTCGACCGCTGAACGAGGAACCGCTCGCCCTCGAGCCACTCAAAGGTCGTGTGCCCCCTGACGACCATCGAGGGAAACATCGGGTGGGTCGCCTCGTTCGTCCACTCCCCAACCAGCGAATCGAAGGCCGCCAACTCTGGATGCCGCTCACTCTGCTCCATGGCCGAGGTCATACCCGATCGCGGACAGCCCTAGAACGCCAAGTCCCTCAGCGTGAACCTCGGCGCGGCTTCCGCGGGTGGCGACGGTGGTCGACTTTCGCGCGCAGGCGGGCGCTCCGGCGCAGCCCCTGCCGTCTAACCCCGAGGAGAGCCCTACACGGCAACCCGCGCCAGGCACGGGGCGAAGACCGGAGCCCGCCGAGCACGAAAGGTCGCCACCGGAGACAGGACCCGCGGCCACCAACGCCTGGGGCTAGCCGAGGACAGCGGCGCTTACCTAATGCCATCCAGCAAGTCGCTCGGCTTGATCTCCAAAGCCCGCGCAATCACGACGATCGTCCCAAGCCTCGGCTCCCGCTGCGCACGCTCCAAACGGCTGATCTCAGTCGGGTGCAAACCGCACTTGAAGCCCAGGGCCTCCTGGCTCAGCTCCAGCCGCAGACGGTGCCGGCGCACATTGGCACCAAATCGTTTCTTAGGCTGCGCGCTCGCCACCGCACGCAGCATCAGACGTACACGCCAATAGCTCTAGAGCCAATAGCTCATATGAGCGAGGAATCTGTGGTAGCGTCGAACGTGGCTCGGGCCTGCGCTTCCCGATGCCGCGGCCCTGTTAAGGGGCTCTGCCCCCGGCCTCCTCCCTCCAGTAGAGGCCGGGGGCTTCGCGCTGCCCGAACGGGCACGACGCGGCTCAACCTTCCTCGCAGCGCAGCAGCTCGGAGAGCGGCACATCCAGCGCTGTGGCTAGGCGCGCGACGGTCGTGACGCGCGGATCGCGGCCGCCGCCCTCGTACCTCGAGATGTCCGCCATCTGGATCCCGGCGCGCGCGCCGAGCTCTTCCTGGCTGAGTCCGGCCTGCCGCCGAAGACGACGGAGGTTCTCAGCGAAGACGGCGAGCGCGTGGTGAGCCACGGCCGCCGATGCTGGAGAACCGGCAGCAGTAATGCCATGTTGTCTACGACAAGCGCGAGCAGCCGCTCGGGCGACGGGCGCGGAGGGTTCTGTCGCGCCCGCCGCCTCGGAGCGGGTCCGCCGGCTCGGAGGGAGGGCGGATATGCATCTTACTATGCCAACTGGCTCTGGCGCAACTGGCCCATACGGCGAAGGATCCCTGGGGTGTCGGATCCGCTCTCGACCTTCAGCGCGAATCTGCGCGCCGCGAGGCTCGAGCGCAAGCTCAGCCAGGAGCGGCTGGCGCACATCGCCGGGCTCAACATGACCCACGTCGCCCGCATCGAGCGAGGCGAGCGCGAGCCAGGCGTGCGGTCCGTCGCGAAGCTCGCCAAGGGTCTCGGCGTGTCCGCCGCCGTCCTATTCGACGGCATCGACGGCCGAGACAGCTAGGCCCTCTACTTCAGCTCGGCGGACGTCTTCCCGAGCAGTTGGCGCGCCACGATCAGCAGCTGGATCTGCTGGGTGCCCTCGAAGATGTCGAGGATCTTGGCGTCGCGGGCCCACTTCTCGAGCAGATCGTTCTCGCCGTAGCCGAGGCTGCCGCACAGTTCCACGCAGCCGAGCGAGACATCGACGCAGGTCCTCCCCGCCTTCGCCTTCGCCATCGAGGCCTGGAGCGAGTTCGGCTTGCCGTTGTCCGCCATCCACGCCGCCTGCAGCGTGAGCAAGTGCGACGCCTCGTAGTCGGCCTCCATCTCGAGGAAGCGCGCGGCGGCCGCGTGCTGGGACAACGCCGGCTTGGAGTAGTCGACCTCCACCCCGGCCTCGGCGAGCCGCATCCGCGTCTCGTCGAGCGAGGCGCGCGCGACGCCGACCGCCATCGCGGCGACCAGCGGCCGCGTGTTGTCGAACGTCTGCATCGCGCCGCCGAAGCCCTGCTTGACGTCGACCTCGGGGCTGCCGAGTAGCGCCTCCTTGGGCACGCGGCAGTCCTCGAGGATGAACGCGGCCGTGTCGGAGGCCCGGATGCCGAGCTTGTGCTCGAGCCGGTCGAGCTTCATGCCCGGGTTCGAGCGCTCGACGATGAACGACTTGATCGCCGCGCGGCCCTTCGAGCGGTCGAGCGTCGCCCAGACGACGACGAGGTCGGCGCGCTCGCCGGACGTGACGTAGATCTTCTCGCCGTTGAGGACGTACTCGTCCCCGTCGAGCTCGGCGGTCGTGCGGATCGACGCCGAGTCGGAGCCGGCCTCGGGCTCGGTGATCGCCATCGCCGCCCACTTGCCGCCGTACTGCTCGAGCTGCTCCGCGGTCGCGACCGACGCGATCGCCGAGTTGCCGAGCCCCTGGCGCGGCATCGAGAGCAGCAGGCCGACGTCGCCCCAGCAGAGCTCGATGATGCCGAGCACGGTCGAGAGGTTCGAGCCGTTGCGGTTCTTGCCGTCGCCGTCGCCATCCTCGCGGCGAACGCCTGCGGCCCCGGCGCCGCCGATGTCGCTGCCCTCGTTCATCCCGTCGATGAGCGAGGCGAGCATGTCGAGCTCCTTCGGATACTCGTGCTCGGCGACGTCGTACTTGCGCGAGATCGGGCGGAAGACCTCCGTCGCGACCTGGTTCGCCTGGCTGACCAGCGGCCTGAACTTCTTCGGTGTCTCGAGGTTGATCATGTTCGTTCCTTCGCTCTAGACGAGCAGGGCGCCCTCCATGACGCCCGCCGCACGGAGGTCGCGGTACCAGCGCTCGACCGGATGCTCCTTGATGAAGCCGTGGCCGCCGAGCAGCTGGACGCCGTCGGACCCGATCTGCATGCCCTTGTCGGCGCACAGCTTGCGCGCGATCGCCGCCTCGCGGGCGAAGTCCTCGCCGTGGTCGGCGCGGCTCGCGGCCCGGTAGGTGGCGAGGCGCATGCCGTCGCTCTCGATGCCGATGTCGGAGACCGCGAACGCGACCGCCTGGCGGTTGGAGATCGGCTCGCCGAACGCCGTGCGCTCGTTGACGTACGGGATGACGTAGTCGAGCACCGCCTGTGCGGTCCCGACGGCGAGCGAGCACCAGGCGATCCGCGCACGCTCGACGCACTCGACGTAGGCCTCGCGCTTGCCGTCGGACATCAGCGCGCCGGCGGGCACGCGGACGTCCTCGAGCAGCAGGCGGCCGGTCGCTCCCGCGCGCAGGCCCATCGCCGGCTCGGACTCGACCGACAGGCCAGCGGTCGAAGACTCGATGATGAACAGCGCCGGGCCGATGTCCTGCGCCTCGGCGGCGACGACGAACAGCTCGCAGTCGGCGGCACGCGGGACGAGCGACTTGACGCCGGTCAGCACCCAGTCGTCGCCGTCCTTGCGCGCCTTGGTGTCGAGCTGGAGCGGATCGAACAGCGGGCGCGGCTCGAGCAGCGCGAGTGCTGCCGCCGGCACGTCCTCGCTGGTGAACGCGGGCAGGTAGGTGGCCTCCTGCTCCTCGTCGCCCCAGAGGCTGATCGCCGTGGCGACGGCCGCCGGTGCGAGCGCCGCGAAGGCGATTCCCATGTCGCCGTGGGCGAGCGCCTCACCGACGAGCACGCTGGTGATCGCGGAGCGCTCCGGCATCACGCCGCCGAGCTCCTCGGGCACGCCGAGGATCGTCACGCCGAGCTCGTCGGCCTGAGCGAGCAGCTCGGTCGGGGCGGCGCAGGCCGCGTCGGCGGCGAGTGCCGCAGGGCGCACCTTCTCGGACGCGAAGGCGCCCACGGCCTCCTGAAGCATCTGCTGCTCGTCGTCCGGGGTGATGTCGAACTGGCCGGTCGTGCGGGCGTGCGGCTGACGTGCGGGACGCCCGAGCTTCGTCGCGGCCTTGAAGGTCCGGTTGGCGTTGGTCGCCGAGCGGAAGCCCTGCTTGGTCGTCTGGAACAGGGCGCGCTCGACCTGCTTGCGCATCCTGATTCGGTCGAGCAGGTCGGATCCGGCGAGGCGGTTGAGTGCTCTCAGCCCGAACCCCATCCCGCGCTCGGCCATCCCCTTGTCGGTGGCGTTCATGAAGCGTTCTTCCTCCCGGTACTGGTCTTCTGCTTGGCCTCGACCGGCTCGATGCGGCCGTCGAGGTGCGGCGTTCCCTTGCGTGCATCACGGACGGCGAAGCGAGTTGCGCCGCCTCCCTGCTCGTCGCTGGCGAATGCGACGGTCGCCGGCAGCAGGATCGGCCGGCGGAAGCTCACCTCGACGCTGAACGCGTCGGGCAGCTTGCTCTCGAGCGCCGCCAGGGAGCGCGCCTTGGTCCACATGCCGTGTGCGATCGCGCTCGGGAAGCCGAGCGGCTTCGCGGTCAGTGCGTGCATGTGGATCGGGTTGCGGTCGCCGGAGACGGCCGCGTAGCGACGCCCGAGGTCACCGCCGAGGCGCCACTCTCCGCCCGCGGGCAGCTCCGACGCGTCCGGCCGCTCGTCCGGCTTCGCAGCGGTCTCGCCGCCACCGCCGTTGCCGCCGCCGCGCCGCAGCATCGTGCTGTGGTCCTCCCAGACCTTCTGACGCCCGACGCGGGCCTCGGAGACGATCGTGAAGGTGCGGCCCTTGGGGTGCGGCTCGAGCTTCGTGGCGCTGACGCGCAGCGTGATCCGCTCGTCGAGCGCGATCGGCCGGTGCTGGACGATTCGGTTCTCGACGTGTACGAGCCCGACGGCGCCGAACGGGAAGCCGCCGTCCGCCATCACGGCCATGTGCAGCGGGAAGGCGAGCACGTGCGGGTAGGTGGCTGGCAGGGTGCCGCGCAGCGCGAAGCCGCAGACCTTCGCGTAGGCGGCGACCGCGTCGGGATCGGCTTGGACGTCGGGCAGCGTCAGCTCGACGTCGGGGATGTCCTTGCCACGCCCCGGCACGAACGGCAGTAGCGACGCGCCCGGGATCATCGGCGCGGCGGCGCGCGCGTAGAGCGGCAGGATGCTCGGCGGCTTGGTCAATGTCCGCTTGCTCATCAGGCCCCCAGCAGGCTCTGGCCGCAGACGCGGACGACGATGCCGTTGACGCCGGTCGACGCCGGGCTGGCGAGCCAGGCGATCGTCTCGGCGACGTCTACGGGCAGGCCGCCCTGCGACATGCTGTTCATCCGCCGGCCGGCCTCGCGGATCGCGATCGGCATCTGACCCGTCATCTGGGTCTCGATGAATCCAGGCGCCACCGCGTTGATCGTCAGGGCGCGCTCGGCGAGCGTCGGCGCGAGCGCCTCGACCATCCCGATCACGCCAGCCTTCGAGGTGGCGTAGTTCGTCTGACCGGAGTTGCCGGCGATGCCGCTCATCGACGAGACGCAGACGATCCGGCCGTTGTCGCGCAGCAGGCCGCGCTCGAGCAGCACGTCGTTGATCCGCTCCTCGCTGGAGAGGTTGATCTCCATCAGGCCGGACCAGCGCTCCTCGGGCATCTTCGCGATCGTGCGGTCGCGCGTCACGCCGGCGTTGTGGACGACGATGTCGACCCCGCCGGCGAGCTTGTCGGCGATCGCGGCGGGTGCGCCCTCCTCGGTGATGTCGATCTCGATCGTGTCGGCGTCGAGCCGCTTGGCGACCGCGTCGAGGTCGGACGACAGGGCGGGCACGTCGAGCAGCACGAGCTTGGCGCCGTCGCGATGCAACGTCGTCGCGATCGCCTCCCCGATCCCGCGCGAGGCGCCGGTCACGAGCGCGACCTTGCCGTCGAGCGGCCGCTCCCAGTCGAGCTTCGGCGGCTTGGTGACGCCCGGGCCAATGCGCACGACCTGGCCCGAGACGTACGCCGAGCGGGGCGAGAGCAGGAAGCGCAGCGTCGAGTCGAGCTCGCCCTCGCCGCCGGGCGACACGTAGACCAGCTGCACCGTGCTGCCGCGGCCGACCTCCTTGCCGAGCGAGCGCGTGAAGCCCTCGAGCGCGCGCTGCGCGGTCGCCTCGCGGGCGTCGTCGCAGCCGAACGCGGGAGTGCCGAGCACGACGACGCGGCCCGAGCGCTCGAGCTTGCGGACGGTCGGGTGGAAGAACCGCTGCAGCTCGACGAGCTGGGTCGAGTCCTCGACCCCGGTGGCGTCGAAGACGAGCGCCTTGAAGCGCTGGTCGCCGCCGTTCTCGGGGTCGAACAGGGCGGCGTCGAGCCCGGCGCTCGCGGCGGCGTCGCGCAGCGAGCTCTCGGGCGTCGTCGACGCCTCGGCCCCGGCGTCGGAGATCACCCGCGCCAGCGGCTCGGCGAGCCGCCCACCGGGCGCCGCGCCGAGCAGCACGCGCCCAGCGACGACCGGCGCGCCCGGCGTGTGGCGGTCGAGCTCGGTCGGCTGCGGCAGCCCGACCCGCCCGGCGACCAGCTTGCCGGGGAACGAGTTGACGATCTGCGAGTAGCGGTCGCTCACTTGCTTCCTCCTGCGCTCTCGAGCACGGCGACGACGCCCTGGCCGGCGGCCGCGCAGATGCTGATGACACCGCGGCCGGAGCCCTGCTCGTGCAGGGCCTTCGCCAGCGAGGCGACGATCCGCCCGCCGGTGGCCGCGAAGGGATGGCCGGCGGCCAGCGAGCCGCCGTTGACGTTGAGCTTGTCGCGGTCGATCGACCCGAGCGGCGCGTCGAGGCCGAGCCGCTCCTTGCAGAAGACCGGGTCCTCCCACGCGCGCAGCGTGCAGAGCACCTGCGCCGCGAACGCCTCGTGGATCTCGTAGAAGTCGAAGTCCTGCAACGTCAGGCCCGCGCGGTCGAGCATGCGCGGCATCGCGTAGGCGGGAGCCATCAGCAGGCCCTCGCGCTTGTGGACGTGGTCGACCGCCGCGGTCTGGCCCTCGGAGAAGTAGGCGAGGATCGGCAGGTCGCGCTCCTTCGCCCACTCCTCGCTCGCGAGCAGGACCGAGGAGGCACCGTCGCTGAGCGGAGTCGAGTTGCCGGCGGTCATCGTGCCGTTCTCGCCCCCGAATACCGGCTTCAGCTTCGCCAGCTTCTCGGTCGAGGAGTCGGGGCGCAGGTTTTGGTCGCGCTCGAGCCCGAGGAACGGGTCGACGAGGTCGTCCATGAAGCCGCGCTCGTAGGCGGCGGCGAGGTTGTGGTGGCTGCGCGCGGTGAGCTCGTCCTGCTCCTCGCGGCCGACCCCCCACTCCGTCGCCATGATCGCGCAGTGCTCGCCCATCGACTTGCCGGTGCGCGGCTCCTCGTTGCGCGGAATCGCCGGCACGATGTGGCCCGGGCGGACCTTGGCGAGCTGGCGCAGCCGGCCGGCAGTCGACTTCTCGCGGTTGGCCTCGAGCAGGATCTCGCGCAGGTCCTCGTTGAGCGCGATCGGCGCGTCGGAGGTCGTGTCGACCCCGCAGGCGATGCCCGAGTCGATCTGGCCGAGGGCGATCTTGTTCGCTACGAGGATCGCCGCCTCGAGGCCGGTGCCGCAGGCCTGCTGGACGTCGTAGGCGGGGGTCTCGGGCGCGAGCCGCGTGCCGAGGACGCTCTCGCGCGTCAGGTCGCGGTCGCGCGAATGCTTGAGCACGGCGCCGCCGGCGACCTCGCCGAGCTGCTCGCCGTCGAGCGAGTAGCGGGCGATCAGGCCGTCGAGCGCGGCGGTGAGCATGTCCTGGTTCGACGCCTTCGAGTAGGCGGAGTTCGAGCGCGCGAAGGGGATTCGGTTGCCGCCGACGACGGCAACCCGGCGAGTCGTGGTGTTCATCTGGGGGTCTTGCCTCCTGGGGGGTTCTGCTTGGAAGTCTTCGAAAGCTTCGAGCGCTCGCGCAGGCCGGGCTCGACCGTCGAGATCAGGAGCTCGGCGGCGTCGGCGGCCGACATCGCTTCGGTGCGCAGCCACCAGCGGGCGACCGCCTCGGCGGCGCCCATGACGGCGGTCGACAGGCCCTCGACCTCCGTCCGTGCGCGCGCTCGATGCGGCTCGGGGAGCTGCTCGAGCAGCGAGGCGGAGATCAGGTCGCGCAGCCGGGTGCGGTAGCCGGCGACGCGATCGGCGATCTCACCGCCGGCCGGCAGCGTCTCGTCGAAGAGCACCGACCAGGCGGCGCGGTCGTCGTCGACGAAGTCGAAGAAGGCGCGCAGGCCGGCGCGCGTAGCCTCGGCGGGGTTGGCCGTCTCCCCGACCGCCTCGACGACGGTCGCGACGAGCCCATCGCCCGCGCGCTCGAGGCACGCGAGGTAGAGCTGCTCCTTGTTGCCGAAGTAGTTGTAGAGCAGCGGCTTGGTGACGCCGACCGCGGCGGCGACGCCGTCCATCGTCACGGCCGCGTAGCCGCGCTCGGCGAACAGCGCGTGCGCGGCGGCGACGGTCTGCTCCATGCGCTCGGCGCGCGGGAGGCGGGTGCGGGTGGGAGCGGCAGCCATCGGCGGATCATGTTACCCGACTATAAATTTGTATGCGAGTAACAACCTCCGCGCTAGATTCGGCGGCGGTGCTCGGCAGGCTGCTCCGCTCCCGCGGCTCTCGTCCCTGGTCCTGGGACGAGGTGGGCGCCCGCACGCGTGCCATCTACCAGTCCGAGCACGAGGGCCGCCAGCGAACGGCGCTGCTGCTCTGGCAGGGCGACGACCCGCAGGTCTCGATCGACGGCGCAACCCCGCCGCTGTTCGCGTTCACCATGGACCTGACCGCCGAGCCGGGTACTTCCAACGCCGTCGCGCTCGCGGGATTCGATTCGGTCGAAAGGGCTCACTCGCACTGCGTCGACTGGGTCGGCCGGGCGCACGAGCTCGCCTTCGACGACCTCGGTGAGACCGCGCAGATCGGGATCTACGCCGCGATCCGCGACCCGCGCTTCGCAGCCGGCGGCGGCTGAGTCCCATCCCGCGCGCGCGACGGCGCGCGGCCCTCCAGCGTCCTTCACATCCCTTTCACAGCGCCGTCACCCGGCGGTCACAGCGGCGGGGCGGCGGCGAGCCACCATCGGGACCCATGAACGAAAAGACGATCGAGACGATCAAGCGCCAGATCCGGCTGGTGTTCATGGGAGCGGTCACCGTCGCGATGCTCGCCCTCACCTTCGAGCAGGCCCGCCGCGGACTGGCGGCTGTCCCGACGACGGTGGTCTATGCCCTGACGGTCGGCTTCGGACTCGAGTTCCTCGTGGCGATCTGGACCGGCGGCTGGCAGGAGCGTGGACGAACGCCACTGGACAGCCGTTAGGCGCGCCTAAGAACAGTGGCGGAACGGCGGCCGGGTTCGCTAGATTCTTGCTGTGGACAAACGGCGTACCGACGTCCTCAAGGCTTCGCCGCGGATGTTCGACTCGGACCTCCTCGACAAGCTGTCGCGTGTCCATCCCGTAGTTCCGCTGGTGGTGTTCATTCCGGCGATCGCAGTGTTGTTCGCGCTCGGCCAGGAGGGCAAGCCGCCCTTCGAGGTGACCGCCTGGATCGTCGGCGGCTGGATCTTCTGGACGCTGACCGAGTACTGGCTTCACCGGCTCGTCTTCCACTTCGAGCCGGAGGACGGAATCGGCGCCCGCCTGCACTGGATCATCCACGGCGTCCATCACGACCATCCCAACGACCCGATGCGGCTCGTCATGCCGCCGTCGGTCAGCGTCCCGCTCGCGCTCGGCTTCTGGGGCCTCTTCCACCTCGTCATCGGCGGCCAGCCCGCCGACCTCTTCGCCTGCGGCTTCCTCGTCGGCTACCTCGCCTACGACATGACGCACTACCACCTCCACCACCACACGCCCCGCACCCGCCTCGGCAGGGTCTTCTACGAGCTCCACATGCGCCACCACTTCCAGGACGACACGCGCGGCTTCGGCGTCGCGGCACCGTGGTGGGACGTCGTCTTCCAGACGCGGCTGCGCCGTCGCAAGCCCGGCGCCTGACGCTGCGGCGCTCTCGCCGTCGCTGCAGTCGTAACGCTCCCGTTACCTGGGTCACCCTGCTGTGCGCCTTTGAGAGCGAGCATATGTGCATGCACTCGCTCGCCATCCGCACCCAAGCACTCGAGCTCATCGCAACAGGACTCAACGATTGCGAAGTGGCCCGGCGGACCGGCATCTCGCGCACGACGATCCGCGACTGGCGTCGGCCGCCCCATCGGAAGACATGCGAGCGGACGCCAATACCCCGCACGACCTGTCCCCGGTGCTGGCAGCGGTCGCGTCCAATGCGCTTCGACGTTCGAGACTACGCGGAGCTTCTCGGGCTCTACCTCGGCGACGGCCACATCGTGCGCTTCGCTCGCACTTGGCGGTTCCGGCTTTTCCTCGATTCTCGTTACGAAGAAATCCTGCAGGAGTCGATAGCTCTCCTCGAACGCTGCTTCAAGCACAACCGCGTCAGCCAGGTCTTGGCCCACGAAGGCCGGATGACCGTCCTGAACGTCTACTCCTCGCACCTATGCTGCCTCTTCCCCCAGCATGGTCCCGGCAAGAAGCACGACCGCGCCATCCTCCTGGAGGCCTGGCAGCAGACGACGATCGACGAAGCGCCTTGGAACTTCCTACGCGGCTGCATCAGGAGCGACGGCTGCACCTACATCAATCGAACGGGTCCGTATGAGTACCTGTCCTACGGGTTCAGCAACCGCTCCACCGACATACTCGACCTCTTCGCCCAGACTTGTAGAGCAGTCGGGGTCGAATACCGTCGATACGCGACTGAGATCCGGGTCTACAGGCGACCGAGCGTCGCGCTCCTGGAGGCCAACGTAGGCGTCAAGCGCTAAGTTTCATGCCTGCACGCGGATGTGGCGGAATGGAAGACGCGCGGCGTTCAGGTCGCCGTGTCCTTAGGGACGTGGAGGTTCGAGTCCTCTCATCCGCATCACGAGCATCGAGTCCCTTGGACCTCAATGCTCGACTACTAGCTCAGCGCGTTGGAGGGCGCTTCTGAGCCGCGACGCTCAGCGGGTGACGGCCCGGCCCGAGACTAGACTGGCGCGACTCGCGATGACCCTCCCCGCTTCGACCTCCATTTCGCTCCGGACTCTCCCGAGATGAGCGACGCTCCGCAGTCCGGCAAGTCGGCCTACGCGAGTGCGGGGGTCGACTACGCGACGCTCGACGCCGGCAAGCGGCTTGCGCTCACCGAGGCGCTCGGGACGTCGGCCGCGCTGGCGGCGCACGGCGGCAAGGCGCTCGACGTGTCGCGCGGCGAGCCGGCCTTCGTGTTCGAGCTCGGCGACAGGACGCTGGCGTTCGTCATGGAGGGCCTTGGGACGAAGTCGGTGGTGGCGCGGCAGGTGGCCGAGCAGTCGGGGCTGAACTGCTTCGACGCGGTCGCCTACGACACGGTCGCGGCGATCGTGAACGACCTCTGCTGCGTCGGCGCGCTGCCACTGGTGGTCAACGCGTACTTCGCCACGGGATCGTCGGACTGGTACCGGCGCGGCGACTGGCACGAGGCGCTCGTCAAGGGCTGGAGCCGTGCCTGCGGCGACGCCGGGGCGACCTGGGGCGGCGGCGAGTCGCCGTCGCTGCCTGGACTAGTGAGCGGCGAGGATGTCGAGCTCGCGGGCAGCGCCGTCGGCGCTCTGCCGGCGGGCCGCGAGCCGATCCTCGGCGAGCGCCTGTCCGCGGGCGACGAGATCGTGCTCGTCGCAAGCAGCGGCCTGCACGCCAACGGCGCGTCGCTGGCCCGGATGGTCGCCGACCGGCTGACCGACGGCTACGACACCCCGCTACCCAGCGGCCGCAGCTTCGGCGACGCCCTGCTCGACCCTTCGATCCTCTACGCCCGCTTGGTCGGCGGGCTCGCGCAGGCGGACGTCCCGGTGAGCTACCTCAGCCACGTCACCGGCCATGGGCTGCTCAAGCTGATGCGCCCGAGCCGTGACCTGACCTACCGGATCTCCGCGCTGCCGCCCGTCCCAGAGGTGCTCGACTTCCTCGTCGAGCAGTCGCAGATGGACGCACACGCCGCCTACAGCACCTTCAACATGGGCAGCGGATACGCGGTCTACACGGCGGCCGGCACCGGCCCCAAGGTGGTCGAGATCGCTCAGGCGCTCGGCCACGAGGCCGTCCTCGCCGGCGCGGTCGAGCAGGGCCCCCGCCAGGTGATCGTCGAGCCGGTCGGCGTGACCTACAAGAGCGACGAGCTCGACCTCGCGCCCGACCGGGCCTGACGCGGGCCGGCGAATAGACTCGCCGGCGAGTCCACGAAAGGAACGCAGATGGCATACGAGGTACCGGATCTTCCCTACGACTACGCCGCGCTCGAGCCCCACATCGACGAGGCGACGATGCGTGTCCACCACGACAAGCACCACCAGGCGTACGTCGACAAGGCGAACGCGGCGCTGGAGGGCACCGACTGGGCGGACAAGCCGATCGAGGAGGTAGTCGCCAACCTCTCGCAGCTGCCCGACGACATCCGCGGGCCGGTCCGCAACAACGGCGGCGGGCATCTCAACCACACCCTCTTCTGGGAGTCGATGTCGCCGAACGGCGGCGGCCAGCCGGACGGCGACCTCGCCGCGGCGATCGACTCCACGTTCGGCTCCTTCTCCGACTTCCAGGCCAAGGTCAAGGAGACCGGCGTCGGCCAGTTCGGCTCCGGCTGGGCCTGGCTCGTGCACGACGGCTCCGGCCTCGCGGTCGTCGGCACGCCGAACCAGGACAACCCGCTGACCGACGGCAAGACGCCGCTGCTGGGCGTCGACGTCTGGGAGCACGCCTACTACCTGAAGTACCAGAACAAGCGCCCCGACTACATCGACGCGTGGTGGAACACCGTCGACTGGAGCAAGGTCGCGGAGCGCTTCTCGGCCGTCAGCTGAGGCCAACGGACACCGGATGACGTCCGAGGGGGCGGCCGTTCGGCCGCCCCCTCGCCGTTAGTTCGCTTCACTGGCTCGGCTGGCGCTTGACGCACAAGTAAGAGCCTGTTCTCATCTGGCTGCCGGGCTGACGGCGTGGGCGGGCGCCTACTCGTGGTCACCTCGGCTGCAAGGCGGCCCGGCGGCGGCTCGGCCGATGCTGCTCGCCGAGCCGGCCTTGCCTTCCGATGAGGCGACTCGACGTACGCATACCGCTACCCACCGCCTGTGCCGGCACGCTGGCGATCTGGCTCGCCGCGCACGAGCGAGTGCTCGAGGCGCTGTCGGTACTGGGGGTGGGACTGCTCGCCGAGGTTGCTGCCGCTCTCGCGGTCGCCGTCCACGGAGCCGGCGAAGGACTGCGCGACGGACTGCGTCAGCGCATCCGTCGCCTCGCGAGCGGAGCCGGGCGCGACGGCGATTGAGCAAGCGCTCGCGCTAGAGCGTGCGCTCCCAATCGAGGATTCGCTCGGCGATGACGCCGCCGCGATCCTCTTGGAGGAAGTGGCCGCCGCCCTCGATCACGAGCTGCTCCCCGGCGCCCGGGATCAGGTCGACGAACACCTGCCCTGCCTTCGGCGACGGGAACACCGGGTCGGAGTCCGAGAACGCCACCAGCGCCGGCTTCTCCCAGCGCGACAGCTCGTCCGTGACAGCGCCCATCTCCGCGGCGCCAGGCGCGGTGTGGTCGATCGGGACCAGCAGCGGGAAGGTAGCGGCGCCGGCCTTCGACTCGGGGTTCGGAAACGGCGCCTCGTAGGCCGCGACGACCTCGGGCGAGAGCTCGGTCGTCGTGGCGCCCTGAAGCACCATCCCGACCGGCAGGTCGGGGTTGCGCTCGGCGAACTCACGCCACTTCAGGAAGCCCTTGCTGACGCGCCCGGTGAAGAGGCCGGTGTTGAGGATCACCAGGCGGTCGACACGGTCGGCATGCTCGACTGCCCAGCGCAAACCGATCGGACCGCCCCAGTCCTGCACCACCACGGTGACGCCGCTGAGGTCGAGCGTGTCGAGGACGCCGGCGACCTGCTCGCAGTGGCGGTCGTAGGAGTACCAGCCGAAGTCGGTCGGCTTGTCGGAGCGCCCGAAGCCGGCCAGGTCAGGGCACACGACCCTGTGCCCCGCCTCCACCAGCGGCGGCAGCATGTGCCGGTACAGGTAGGACCACGACGGCTCGCCGTGGAAGCAGACGACAGGGCTCCCCTCCCCCTCGTCGACGTAGTGCATCCGCAAGCCCCCGACGTCGGCGTAGTTCGGCGCGAACGGGAAGCCCGGCAGGTCGTCGAAGCGCTCGTCGGGGGTTCGGAAGATCTCCATCGCGCGACCCTAACGGTCCGGGCTACGATCGCGGCGTCTCTGGACCAGGGCAGCGAAGCCCGTCGACGCTCCGAGCCCTCCGAGTGCGAGCGCGGCCACCACGAGGGCCATTGCCGGCTCGTCGTCCGAGTCGCCGGCGGCGCTCTCGGCTGAGCCGGCGGCGAGCGTGACCGCCGGCGCCGGGCTCTCGAGGTCGTCCTCGCTCTCCCCCGCGGCCGGGATCTGGATCCAGGCCGTCTTGCCGCGCTCGCACTCCTGCACGGTCGGGAAGTAGACGCGGTCGCCCGCCCGGCCGGCGGGCAGCTTCACGCTCATGCCGAAGACGTCGAGGCGGCCGTCGGGGAGGGGACCAGCATCGCGGGCGGTCCAGGTGACCTCGCTGACGCCGCGCGTCACCCGCTCGCCGTGGAGCTCGACGGCGTCCTTGGGGCCCTCCTCGGTCGTGACCTCCCACCCGAGATGGACCTGGGGAGTGACGCTCGGGACCGACCGCGGCACCTTCACGCGCACCGCCGTCGTCCCGGAGCCGTCGCAGCCGTGGGGCACCTGGACGTCGAGCGTCGCGTAACCGTCCGCGGGCGCCTCGCCGGGCTCGATCGTGACGTGCGCCGTCGCCGGCGCCGCGAGCGCAAGCGAGGCGGCCGCCATCAGTGCAGCTGTCGTCTTGATTCCCATCTTTCTCCTTTGGTCGTTGCCTCACGGATGCGGGTCACCTCATCGGGACCTCCAACTGGGCGCGCAGCTCCTCGAACTCGGAGATCCGCGCGCGTACGGTCAGCCGCCAGTCGCCGGCGGGGATCAGCTCCGCGCGCGAAGCGGTGTAGTGGCCGGGCCCCGCCTTGCGCAGCGGCAGCTCGAGCGGGCCGATGTCCCGCTCGGGCTCGGACGCGGCGATCGCGAGCGAGCGTGGGCGGTCGTACTGGGCGCCGCTGCGGCGGTCGAACAGGTAGACGTGGATCGCGTTGCGCCCGGCGCGCGCAGGATCGACGGTCAGCTCCATACGCGCCGGCCCGAGATCGACCGCGCCGGCGAACGGGCCGGCCTGCGCGCCGGCGGAGGGCGAGTAGCTCACGAGCGCGGCGGTCACGCCGAGGACGACGAGCATCAAAGCGATCTCGCCCCCCAACGCTCGCCGCAGCGTCGCGCCGGGGCGCCCCGGGGCCTCGCCGCCGCGCGCCAGGCGGGCAAGCGCCGGCAGCGACCGTCGCCTGTTGTGGGCGCCGAGCGCCACCAGGGCGGCGAGGATCGCCGACTTGGCCAGGATCGCGCGACCGAAGGCGGTGTCGAGGAGGTCCGAGAGCGACTCGAGCTGGAGCACCTACTGCAGGACGCCGGAGGCCAGCAGGGCGCCGACGGCCACCAGCGCGACGGTCGAGAAGCGCGCGACGACGGCCGCCAGCAGACGGGTTCGGTCGGCCGGCTCCAGCACTCGGGTCGCACTGGGGACCGCGAGCACGAGCAGCGCCACGCCTCCGACCCATGCGCTCATCGCCGCGACGTGGACGCTGTCGAGCGTCACCAGCAGCGCTGCCCGGTCGCCGGCCGCGGCATGGCCGGACAGCGCCGGCGAGACCACGAGGTAGGCGAGCGCGAGGTAGATCGCCGCCGGGCGCACGAGCGCGCCCGCACTTCGGGGTGGGGCGGTGGACCGACCGGCGGCGGGGCGGGGCCAGAGCAGCAGCGCCAGCAGCAGTCCGAAGGCGGTCAGGCGCAGCTTCCACACCGTCCCGAAACGGGTGTCGAGCACATCGGCCAAGACGCGTGCGTCGAGCGCCGCCCAGAACGAGCCGCCGCTCGCCGTCGCGCCCTGGAGGACGATCCCGAGCGCGACGCTCGCGACGCCCACGCAGGCCGCCGCGACCGAGACGACCAGCGCTCGCCGGTCGAACGTGGACACCGCCGCTTGGCGCCCGTCGCCGTCGAGCCCGATCGCGCGTAGAGCCGGCAGCCAGACCAGCAGCAGAAACGCCAGGCCGCCCGCGAGCAGCGCCGTCGCGCCATAGCCCGCTCCCCGCGCCATCCCGAGCGCGACCTCGGTCACGGGCCCCGTGTCGCGGTCGAGCAGGTGGGCGACCGACGCCGGCGTGGCCCCGGCGGCCTCGCCGACCGTGAAGACGTAGCCGCCCGAGACCGGGTGCGAGTCGGCCGACACGACGCGATAGGTCACCGTGTACGGACCGTCCGCGAGACGGCCCTCGGTGCGGACGGCGAGCGCCTCGGCCGAGGGACGTGTCACCTCGCCGGCGTCGACGCGCTTCCCCGAGGCGTCGAAGACCCGCAACGCTCCGAAGCTCGACTCGACCGGCTCGTCGAACGTCACCGAGATCCGCTCCGGCGCACGCTCGAGCGCCGCGCCGCGCGATGGCTGGCTGTCCTCCAGAACGGCGTGCGCGCTCGCGACGGCCGGCGACCAGAGGGCCAAGGCGAGGACAGCCGTCGCAAGCGCCTTCCTCACCAGGCCTCCTTCGAGCCGGTCCGGGCGCCGCCGTCCGAGCCGCGCCGCCTGCGCACCACCACCAGGACGAGCCCCAGGCCGCCGACCGCGATCGCCACGAGCGCCAGCCCCGCCCCGAGCGGGAAGCCCTCCCCCCGGCGCCCGACCCAGACGAGGGTGACGGCGACGGCTCCGCGCTCGTCGCCGACCCGGATCGGGACCGTCCAGTCGAAGACCTTCGTCCGCCGCTCCGGATCGCGCACCGGCGGGGGCCGCCGCGCGCCCATCCAGTGGATGCGGTGGTCGTGCCACTCGAAGCGGCCCGAGCCGTCAATAGACCGCCAGCGCGGCGCGGCGCTCGAGTCCGCTCGAGCCGGCACGGTCACGTCCGCGAAGCGGTCCTCGTTGAGGTACAGCGCCGGCGACCGGACGTTGACCTCGACGGTGCCGTCGGGCCGCAGGCGCGCGTAGGGCTCGTCGTCGTAGCCCTCGACCACGACCGTGCGGCCGCTGTCGTTGCGCAACTCCAGCCGGTCGTCGCGGTCGCGTACGCGGACGTGGACGCCCGCGCCGGCGGGCCGGATCGAGCGGATCTTCGACTCGTAGTCGTTGCTGCCGCCGCCGTGGGCGGCTACGGGCTGCGCCGCGACGGCGAGCGCCAGCAGCGCCGCCGTCGCCGCGCCAAGGGTGCGTGGCACTGGTGCCTCCTCGGTACGGCGTCGATCGATCCCCCGCGGGGACGCGATCGCGCCGGCGACGGGGGCTAGCTGGAGACAGCCAGCGCCGGCGGCGGGCGCACGGCGAGCGAGGCGGCGATCAGGCGCCCACCGCGCGGGACGCCGCGAACGGCGCGCAGTGCGGCCGTCGGAGCCGCCAGGCGCGGCGCACGACCGCGGCGCCGGCCGCGGACGGCCTGCGCGAGCCGCGCTATGCCCTCCTCGCCGACGTAGCGTCCCGCGAGCAGCGGAAGCAGCAACAGCAGCAACGGCGCCGAGTAGAGCAGCACCGGCGCGAGCACGCCGGCGGCCTCGGCCAGCAGGAAGACCGAGGAGAGCAGCGCCAGCGCCACGAGCAGCCGTCGGTCCCGAGTCGTCACGGGGGCGCATGGTACAAGCCGCCCCGCGCCCCGGGGTACCCTTGCTGCGTGGCCTCGGCGACCGCGACCGACTGGACGGAGCACACGACACGCGCCCTCGCGCAGGCCGGCTACCGCGCGAGCGCACCGCGCGAGGAGGTGATCGCCGCTGTCGCCGAGCTGGGCTGCAGCGTCACGGCGCGCGAGATCGCCGACCTCCTGCGCGACCGCGGCAGCGGCGTGGGGCTGGCGAGCATCTACCGCGCGCTCGACCTGCTCGCCCGCCTGGGCCTGGCGAAGCGCTTCGAGGTCGGCGAGGGCGTGGCACGCTTCGAGCCGGCGCTGCCAGGCGGCGAGCATCACCACCACCTCGTCTGCGACAGCTGCGGGACCGTCGAGCCGTTCGAGGACGAGGCGCTCGAGGAGGCGATTCACGGCCTGTCCGCCAAGACCGAGTTCGCGGTCGCCGCGCACGACGTGACCTTGCACGGCGAGTGTCCGGCGTGCCGCGCCCGTTGAGCCCGGCGCCTACGCGCTCGGCCGGCAGCGCACCGCGCCACCGGTGAGCCCGTCCACGAGCGCCGCAGTGTTCGACGCGATCGACTCGACGTAGGTCTCGCCGTCGGACCCCTCGGGTCCGAGCGCGTCCGCCCACAGCGGGCGGCCGACCTCGGCGCCGGTCTCGCGGGCGATCGCCCGCTCGAGCTTCGGATCGACCGAGCTCTCGGGAAAGATCGCCTCGACGTCCTGGCGCTCGATCTGGTCCACGACCCGCTCGGTGTCCCCGGCCGACGGCTGGGCCGCGGTCGAGAGCGAGGGCAGCACCGCCCCTACGACCTCGATGCCGTAGCGGTCGGCGTAGTAGCCGAGCGCGTCGTAGGTCGTGACGAGCCGGCGCTGCCGCGGCGGGATCCGCTCGATGCACGCCGCCACGTCGCGATCGAGGCGCCCTAGTCGCGCCACATATGCCCCGGCTCTCCTGCGGTAGCGGTCGCGACCGTCCGGGTCCGCCTCGGCTAGCGCGGCCTCGATCCCGGCGACGGCCCGTACGGCGTTGCGCGGGTCCTGCCACCAGTGCGGGTCGTCGTCGTCAGCCGTGTCCACGGACTCGCTCAGGTCGATCACCGGCGCGTCGCCGCCCACGTTCTCGATCAGGTCGCCGAGCCACTCGTCGAGGTCGCCGCCCGATCGCAGCACAACGTCTGCGTCGGCCACGGCCGCCGCGTCGCTGGGGCGCGGCTCGTATCCGTGCGGGTCCGAGTTCGGCCGCAGGAGCTGCCGGACGTCGACGCGATCGCCGCCGACGGCCCGGGCGAGGTCACCGACCTGCGTCGTGGTCGCGACGGCGGTCACCTCGGCGGACGAGGACGAGGCGTCGTCCCCACAGCCTCCGGCGACGAGCGCCGCCGCCCCGGCGAGGGCGAGCAGCGTCAAGGAGCCGTGGACCTTCCGGAGCGAGAGCATGCCGTGAGCATAATGAGAATGATTCTCGTTTGCTGGTTCGTCTTCCGACCTGGCTACGGACGACGGCTCCCCTGCCGTCCCGCACGCATAGCCTCCCGGGTAGCGCATGAGCCACTCCCACGCCCATCACCACCGCCTGAGCGCCGACCGTGCCGCCGATCGCACCCGGCTGCAGGTTGCGCTCGGCCTGATCCTCGCCCTGATGGCAGGCGAGGTCGTGGCCGGCATCCTCGCCGGGTCGCTTGCCCTGCTCTCCGACGCGGCCCACATGCTCACCGACGCCGCGGCGATCGCGCTCGCCCTGTTCGCCGCTCGGCTTGCCGCGCGACCGCCGCGGGGCGGCTACACCTACGGCCTGCGGCGCGCCGAGATCCTGTCCGCCCAGGCGAACGGCGCGACGCTGCTCGCACTGGCCGCGGTGATCGGCTTCGAGGCGGTGCGACGGATCGTCGACCCGCCGGCTGTCGAGGGCGGCATCGTGGTCGTGGTCGCGCTCAACGGCGTGGCGGTCAATCTCGTCGCCACCTGGGTGTTGTCGGGCGCCAACCGCGACAGCCTCAACGTCGAGGGCGCCTTCCAGCACATCCTCACCGACCTCTTCGCCTTCGTGGCCACGGCGATCGCCGGGGCCGTGATCCTGCTGACCGGCTTTGGCGAGGCCGACGGCCTCGCCGCCCTGCTCGTCGCCGCGCTGATGGTCCGAGCGGGTTGGGGCCTGCTGCGCGACTCGGGCCGGATCCTGCTCGAGGGAGCGCCGCGCGGCATCGACCCGCAGGCGGTCGCGCAAGCGCTCAAGGCGGAGCCGGACGTCGTCGAGGTCCACGACCTCCACGTCTGGGAGGTCACGTCCGGCTTCCCCGCGCTGACCGCGCACGTCCTGCTCGAGCCGAACTGCGACTGCCATCAGCGCCGGCGCGACTTCGAGGTCCTGCTGCACGACCGGTTCGGCATCGAGCACACGACGATCCAGGTCGACCACGCGCACGCGGCGCAGCGGCCGATCTCGCTCGAGCGCAGCCCCTGGCAGGGCTCGGGAGGAGCTAGCTCAGCCGACTAGCTGTCGCGGTCGCGGCCGCGGCCACGACCGCCGCCGACGCGCTCGACGGCCTTGGTGACGTCGACGTAGGGCAGCAGGCCGAGCTCGCGCGAGCGCTTGACGGCACGTGCCATCTTCGACTGGTCGCGACGGCTCAAGCCAGTCACGCGGCGCGAGCGGATCTTGCCGCGCTCGGTGATGAACCGCTGCAGCAGCGCGACGTTCTTGTAGTCGATCTTGTCGATCTCCTCGCGCGGGAGCTTCGAGTAGCGCCGTGCCTCGCCCTTCTGGGAGGGCTTTCCGCGCTTGCGATCCTTTGTGTTGCTGCGTGCCATCGGCCGGTAAGGGTGACAGAGCGCGCGCTTCGGCGTCGGGCGCGGGTCTCGGGCCGGCCCTCGGCGGGCTCCGACACGCATGGGTCCGCCTTCGCTGCTTGCATTCCGCGAATCGGCCGGAGCGGGATCACCAGAGCGTTCGCGGCGATCGTCGCCGGACTGGCTCTCGCCACCGTGGTCGGGATGGTCGTGCTGTGGCCTGGACAGGTGGACGCTCGCGTCGGCGAGGCGATCGTGACGAAGTCGGACACGGCGACGGTGCTGTCGGTCGACGAGTTCGCCTGCTCTGGGCTCGACACCGACGTCTGTCGCGAGGTGAGGATCCGCCTCGAGAGCGGCCAGGACAACGGTGCCGTCAAGGAGCTGGTGCTCGACAACGGCACGATCGACCCCGACGTATCGGAGGGCGACGAGCTGCGCGTGGTCAAGAACGTCGTCCCGCCGGGCGCGGATCCCGTCCCCGGTCGCGAGTACTCGATCTCGGATTTCGACCGCCAGGGCTCGCTGCTACTGCTCGTCGTCCTGTTCGCCGGCCTCGTGGTGCTGTTCGGCAGGCTGCGCGGGGCGATGTCGCTGATCGGGCTTGGGCTGAGCCTCGCGGTGGTGCTGCCGTTCATGGTGCCGGCGATCCTCGACGGCGAGAGCGCCCTCGCGGTGGCCGTCGTCGGGGCGGTGGCGGTAATGCTCACGACGATCCTGCTCGCCCATGGGGCAGGCCCGAAGAGCCTCGCGGCGATCGTCGGGACCGCCGCCTCGCTGGTCGTGACCGTCGGACTCGCGGTGCTGTTCACCGACGTCACCCACCTGACCGGCCTGGCGACGGAGGAGGCGACGTTCCTGCAGATCAACGACGCCGGCGTGTCGCTCGAGGGCCTGCTGCTCGCGGGGATGATCGTCGCGGCGCTCGGCGTGCTCGACGACGTCACCGTCAGCCAGTCCTCGACCGTGCTCGCGCTGCGCGCGGCGAACCCCTCCCAGAGCTTCCGTGAGCTGTTCGGCCGCGCGATGGACGTCGGCCGCGACCATGTCAGCGCGACCGTCAACACGCTCGTGCTCGCCTACGTCGGCTCGTCGCTGCCACTGCTGCTGATCTTCAGCTCGGGCCAGATCGGCTTCCTCGACGCCGTCAACCTCGAGATCATCGCCAAGGAGATCGTGGCGACGCTCGTCGGCTCGATCGGCCTGATCGCCGCGGTCCCGATCACGACCGCACTTGCCGCGCTGCTCGCCGGGCGGATGTCGGAGGCCGAGCTGGCCGCCGTCGAGCCGCACGGCCACTCGCACTAGGCGCGCGCGGGCGCTCTGAGCAGCGGTAGATTGCCCGCATGTCAGATCAGCCGAAGCTCGTCCTGCACGCCGTCCCGTACTCGCATCCGTGCCTCGCGGTCAACGCGGCGCTCGACCGCTACGGACTCGAGTACGAGACCGTGACGTTGATGTCGGGCCAGCACGGCGACGAGATCGAGCGGATCTACGGTGAGGGCAAGCGGACCGTGCCGGCGCTGCTCGTCGACTCCGAGCCCGTGCACGGCACGATCCCGGTGTTCGTGAAGATCGACGAGCTGGCAGACGAGGCCGACCTCTACCCCGCGGCGGTCGCCGCCGCCGTGCGCGAGGCCGAGCGGGGGCTGAGCGAGGATTTTCAGACGGCCGGCCGGCTGCTGATCTTCGGAGCGCTCCACTTCCGCCCCGAGGCGATGGGAACGTTCGCGGGCGCCGGACCGCTAGACCCCGCCGGCACGGACTTCGCGATCAAGCTAGTGCGCGGCGCCTGGCGCTACATCGGCATCACCGCCGAGCGCCTAGCCGCCGAGCTGGAGCGGCTACCGGAGCTGATCGGAATCGCCGACGAGCTGGTCGAGGGCGGCGTGATCTGCGGCGACGAGCCAACCGCCGTCGACTTTCAGATCGGGTCGTCGCTGCGGATGCTCGACCAGATCGGCGACGTCCGCCCGCTGATCGAAGGCCACCCGTGCGCGGCGACGCAGCGCTTCGTCGACCCTGGCCCCGCCGACATCCCGGCCGGCGCATTCCCGGCAGGCTGGGTGCCAGACCCCAGCCTGCCGCCGTCTAGTCGGGGCGCCTCACAGGACAACCGCTCCTGAGCGCCGCCTAGGGATCCGCACAAGCCGAAGGCGGCATTACGATGAGGCCGTGTCACCCAAGCCGAAGAAAGACCTCGCGCGTGAGCACATACAAACCGCTCTCGAGGACTACGAGCGAGGAAGTGAGAACGATGCCGTAAACGCTCTCTTCTACGCCGCGGAGGCGGCTGTAGTCGCGTTGGCCGACTACCACGGCATCAATACGCAGCAGCGACACAACCTGAAGGCGGATGCCGCCACTGAGCTGTTCTTGCGGAAGTTGATCGACCAAGATTTCGGCCCTCTGCTCAGAGAGCTGAACCAAGCCAGGAAGGACATCTGGTACGAGGGTGACGAGCCGGATTTCGAGGACGGGCTGGAGGACGTCATCGCTCAGGTCGAGGAGCTGGTAAGCGCAGCAGAGGAGCAAGCATGAAAGCCGACCACCTGCCTCCCTTTCGACGGGATTCGGTCGATCCAGCGTGGGAGAGCCACTCGGCATGGAAGGCCAAGCTCGTACGTGATCGCGAAACGGCGTCGATGAACCAAACGCCCGAGCAACGAGCCATAACCAGGACGCTCATGGAGCGCGCATTGGAGAGCGGCGCAGACGGTCTTGCGCTGACCGGGTCGACAGCACGAGATCGGCGAACCGCTATCAGCGATCTCGACTATCACGTGGTCGGATCACGTCCCCGCCACCATGACCTCCCGGACGAGGTAGACATCTATGCCGGAGATTCGAACTCGTTCTGGCAGAAGCTCCACTCGGGGGAAGACTTCGTTCAGTGGACCCTTCGCTTTGGGTGCATCCTCTTTGACAGAGGGATATTCCGCGCCGGGTTGAAGGCGATCGCCACCGAGCGCCTATGGCCTGATCCCGGATTGAAGCTAAGACGGCTTCCGCAGCTCCGCGACCTCTCGATCCGGTTACTCGACATGGAGGATCGTGATGCCGCTCAGGATCAAGTTCGCGCCACCCTGACGTCCGCCTCACGAGCTTTGCTCCTGCAGGAAGGAATCTTTCCGTTGGCACGCAGCGAGCTGCCCGCGCAATTACGCGCCGCCGGACAGCCTGACCTCGCCGCTGCGCTAGACCAAGTGATCGTCGACCAGACGCTCAGCCTGCAGAAGCTCAGGCGCCGGCTGGCAACCGTGGATCCGGTCCTGCACATGGCCGACACCCTGTCCTGATCGAGCCGAAGCGGTAGCTCTGCTCAGTCGGGGCGACTGGATTTGAACCAGCGACCGCTCGGCCCCCAGCCGAGTGCGCTACCAGACTGCGCCACGCCCCGAGGGGTCGGATGTTAGTCGGCCGGTTGGGCCAGCGCTAGCCCGGATCGCAAGCGAGCCGGCGCGGGACGTTCTCTGCAGATGTTCTAGCGCAGACACGGATGTACTCAAGGACGTGGGACTCCCCTCCGATAGGGGGCGAATGCTGGCCCATTGGACGGGCTCGCCTAGGGAGGAGTTCATATGGCAGCGTCTGTGATTGCCACGGCAGCGGCGGATGACCTGCGTCGTCTCGGCGAGATGCTCAACGAGCGGACCGCCGATGTCGTCGACGAGACGGTCAGGCGCTCGGCCGAGTCCGGGCGCACCCTGGACGCGGTCGTCGAGGAGAGCTTCGAGCGCGTGGGAGCGGTGTCGACCGTCGCCGTCGCCCGCTGGATGGCCGGCGAGGGCGAGGACGTGGCGCGCGAAGTCGGGCGCGAGGCGTGGAGCATCTTCGGCCAGCTCGCGGCGCAGCGCGCGGCGCCGTTGAACGAGGTCACCAAGCGCTGCCTGCGCTGGCGCGATGCGACCGCCAAGGTCATCTGCGAGAGCGGGAGCGAGCTCGGTCTGCCGCCCGCGGCGCTCGACCAGTCGCTGCTGATGCTGCAGCGCAGCCTCGACGTGACGCTCGTGCGGATGTGCGAGTCGTTCGAGGGCGAGCGCCAGCGCGCTCACGAGGAGCTGACGCGGCGCCAGGAGGAGCTGGCGTTCCTCGCGACGCATGACGCGCTGACCGGCCTGCCCAACCGCACCCTGATCCGCGACCGGATCGAGCAGATGCTGATCCGCTCACGCGTGAACCAGGCGCCCGTGGCGGCGCTGTTCATCGACCTCGACAACTTCAAGAGCATCAACGACTCGCTCGGCCACGGCATCGGCGACGCCCTGCTGTGCTCGGTCGCGAGCCGCCTCGGGGGCGTCGTGCGCGGCACGGACGCGCTGGGACGGCTCGGCGGCGACGAGTTCGTCGTGATCGCCGACGGCCTGTCGCTATCCGCCGGGCCCGAGCTGATCGCCGAGCGGCTGCTCGAGGCGCTCAAGGAGCCCTTCGAGCTCGAGGGTGCCGACGAGTCGCGGGTGACGATGAAGGCGAGTATCGGCATCGCTACCGGCGACCGCGCCACCGCCGACGACCTGCTGCGCGACGCCGACATCGCGATGTACCGCGCGAAGCGGGACGGCCGCAACCGCTACGTCGTCTTCGAGTCCGGCATGGAGGACGCGGTCCAGAGCCGCATGGAGCTCGAGATGGACCTCCAGAGCGCGCTCGACAACGGGGAGTTCTTCCTCGCCTACCAGCCCACCTTCGACCTCACCGACATGAGCCCGACGGGCGTCGAGTCGCTGATCCGCTGGCGCAGCCCGACGCGCGGCGTCGTCCAGCCGGACGACGTCATCCCGCTGCTGGAGGAGACCGGCATGATCGTCGCGGTCGGCAAATGGGTGCTCGAGGAGGCCTGCCGCCAGACCGCGGAGTGGCACGAGGCAGGCTTCCCGCTCGGGATCGCCGTCAACGTCTCCGCGCGCCAGCTCGACACCGACGACCTGCTCGCCCACGTCGAGGAGGCGCTCGACTCGAGCGGGCTCGACCCGACCGCGCTGACGATCGAGATCACGGAGACGACGCTGATGCGCAACGCGGAGGAGACGTCCGCCCGCCTCGTCGCGATCAAGGACCTCGGCGTCCGGATCGCGATCGACGACTTCGGCACCGGCTACTCGTCGCTCGCACACCTCCAGCGCTTCCCCGTCGACGCGCTCAAGATCGACCGCTCGTTCATCGCCCAGCTCGAGCAGGGCTACGAGGGCGAGATGGTCCTGCGCACGCTGCTGCAGCTCGGCAAGGCGCTCGCGATCGAGACGCTCGCCGAGGGCATCGAGCGGCCCCAGGACCTCTCGATGATCCGCAAGGAGAACTGCGACAGCGCCCAGGGCTTCCTCTTCGCCCGCCCGCTCGACGCGGACTCCGCCGAGTCGTTCTTCCGCAACTGGTCAGAGACGCGGCGATTCGAGGTCCGTCACGACCAGGACAGCCTGCCCGCATAGACCCTGCGACCGTTGCGACATGCAAGAACCCGAACCGAGTGCGGCCGCCGGAATCTCCTCTGAGGAATCGGTGGGGCCCGTCCGCATTTTCATGCGGAGTTACTTCTCCACGAACTTCCTGTGGACGGCCCTGCATACAAGCCGCCTCGTTTCGGAACTTGAATCGGCTGAGGGAGACCGCCCCCACTTCGACATGGCACACCGTTCGTACGCCGCCTCTTCGGTAATCGCCTCGGCCACCTTTCTCGAGGCCGTAGTTAGCGAGCTGTTCCAGGATGCCCTGGATGGTCATGCCCTGGATGGCGACGGCTACCTTGAGCCACTCCGTGTGGAAGCGGTGTCGGCCATGGCGAAGGTCTGGCGAGCAACCTCTAACGGGCGAAGCCTCGACGCCCTGGAGAAATGGCAGTGGTTGCTCGAGTGCTGCGATAGAGAGCGGCTCGACCGTGGCGCAGCCCCAGCACAGGATGCCGGGCTCGTTATCCGTCTGCGGAACGCACTCGTGCACTTCAAGCCGGAGAACGTCGCCGCCGACGAGGAGCACGAGCTGGAGAAGAGCTTGAAGGGGAGGTTCCCCGACAACTACCTGATGGAGGGCTCTGGCAATCCTTGGTGGCCGAGCCACGGTCTTGGGCACGGTTGCAGCGCTTGGGCGGTCAGCTCGTCGCGAGCCTTAGCTGACCATGTGCTAGCCGAGGTCGGTATCGAGCCCAACTACAGCCGAATCGAGACGGCTGGCTGGAATGGCCTCGCGCCCTAGAGCTCGGGCGGCGGACTCGGCTTCAAGCGACTCGACTGGCTGGCGAGCTATTCGTCCTGCAGCTAAGCGGGCGGAGGGAGTCGAACCCTCACTAAGAGCTTGGAAGGCTCTTGTGCAGCCATTACACCACGCCCGCGCGCAGTGCCCGACATTGTACGGCTCATAACTTGGGCCCGACGAACGTGTCCAGGTGGGCCACGCTGTCCCGCCTCGAGATCGACACGTTGCGCGGATTCGACATCGTCCAGTGGATTCCGAGCAGGTCGCAGTGATCGCAGAAGATCCCGCGGATGTCGGCCGACAGATTGCTGAAGAAGTAGCGCGGATACTCGTAGGTGGCCACGCGGCCGCTCGGCAGCTTGGTGGAGAAGCGGTTGAGCGTCCGGCAGCCGTCCGAGTGGAGCAGCCCACGGATCAGCCGCTCCGGGTGTGCGTGGCTCAGCTCCAACTGCCAGTCGGCCAGCGCAATCGGGCGGTCGTGCTTGTGGCCCGGACCGCACTGAGGGAAGGCATAGGGAAGTGAGACATTCGAGAGCTGGAGATCGATCTTGCCGCGTGCCGGGTTGCGGTGATACGCCACCCGTGAGTCGGGAAACAGCTCCGATAGAGAGTCGTGCCCTTCCCGGGCGACCTCGGGCTGCGCCCCGTCGAGAGTGATGCGGAGCCAGGCGCTCCCGCCGCGGCGCACGATGTGGCCGTCGCCGAGGTAGAGACCCAGCACGTAGCAGTAGGCGCCCGCGTGCGGTGGTCGCCAGCTCGGGTCCCCGACCCTGAAGCGCTGATGACGAGAGGGGTTCCGACGCCAGGAGCCGACGGTGGAGCGAGACACACCGGTCCGCCGAGCTACCTCCCGGTCGCATACGCCAGCCTCGATCAGCTGCAGAGCAGGTCGGCGCTCGTCCTCGGACCACATACCAACCGATGTTCGCCCGCATGTCGGACGCTCCGCGATGTGCGTGCCCGCGATCCGGCCCCTAGAATCCACCGGCCCCCGGGGGACTGGTGTAGTGGTAACACGTCGGCCTCCAAAGCCGAAACTCGAGGTTCGATTCCTCGGTCCCCCGCTTAGGGAGGTGCTGCGCTAGCCCTCAGCCTCGGCCACCACACGCTCGAGGTACGGGCCGAGCAAGGTCGCGACCGAGGCGGCGGTCATGCCGGCGGGTCCCTTGGGGAGCGCGGCATAGCTGATTGCGAGGCGGACGACGCACTCGGCGAGCAGGGCGATGGCGTCCTCGTCGACTTGTGGCCAGCCGGCGCTGATGACGGCTGCGAGGCGGTGGGCGGCCTGCTCGACGACTGGTTGGCCCTGGGTGGTCACGTAAGGGAGCAGGCTGTCGTTGCCCTCGCCGGAGACGACCGAGCGGATGACGGGGTCGTCGGCGGCGGCGGTGAGGAAGACATCGAAGGCGGCGGAGAGCCCGGCGACAGGGTCGTCGAGGCGCGAGTTGACGGCCTGCTCGACGGCCATCAGGAAGCGGTCGGCCTCGCGCAGGAAGAACGCCTGGGCGAACTCGGGGCGGGAGCCGAACTCGCTGTAGAGCGTCTGGCGGCTGACGCCGGCGGCGGCGGCGATGTCGGCCATCGTGATCTCCGACCAGTCGCGCTGCCCGAGCAGGTCGCGCGCGCCGTCGAGCAGGCTGTCGCGAAGCAGCTCGCGCGCCGCAACCGGATACGGGGTGCGCTTCTCGGGCGCCACGGCGGTCATGCTGGTGTGCCCTCCTGCTCGAAGTCGAGCTTGTCGCGGACGCCGCAGTCGGGACAGACCCAGTCCTCCGGCACGTCGCTCCACGGCGTACCGGGCGGGAAGCCCTCGCGCGGGTGGCCGTCCTGCTCGTCGTAGACGTAGCCGCAGCTGGGACAGCTGTAGCGGCTCATGCCGTCCCGCCGGCGGCGCTCGAGCCGCCGTAGCGGGCGAGCACGCGGCGCTCGGTGCGGGGATGGATGTTGACCCGCGACAGGTCGTCGCCGTAATGGTCGAGCAGGCGGCGGTCCATCACGCGCCGCCAGAGCGGCGGGACGGCGGCGAGGACGATCATCCCGGCGTAGCCCGTCGGCAGCTGCGGGGCGTCGTCCTCGTGGCGCAGCGCCTGGTAGCGGCGCAGCGGGTTGGCGTGGTGATCGCTATGGCGCTGGAGGTGGTAGAGCAGGACGTTGGAGGCGACGTTGTTGCTGTTCCAGCTGTGCTCGGGACGGGTGATCTCGTAGCGGCCGTCGGGGCGCCGGCCGCGCTTGAGGCCGTAGTGCTCGAGGTAGTTGACGACCTCGAGCAGCGAGAAGCCGAGCACGGCCTGGAGCAGCAGGTACGGCAGCACCACGGGCCCGAAGATCGCCACGAGCGCGGCGAACAGCACGACCGTCATCGCCCACGCGTTGAGGACGTCGTTGTGGATCGTCCACGGCTTCTTGCCCCTCCGCTCGAGCCGCTTGCCCTCCAGCTCCCACGACGAGCGCAGGCTGCCGGCAACCGTGCGCGGCAGGAACTCATAGAAGCTCTCCCCCAGCCGCGAGCTGGCCGGGTCCTCGGGCGTCGCGACGCGGACGTGGTGGCCGCGGTTGTGCTCGATGAAGAAGTGGCCGTAGCCGGTCTGGGCGAGCGCGACCTTGCTGAGCCAGCGCTCGACGCTCGCGCGCTTGTGGCCGAGCTCGTGGGCGGTGTTGATCGCGACGCCGGCGACCATCGCCGTGGTCAGGGCAAGCCCGATGCTCTCGACGACGGACAGATCTCCGCTCGACCAGAGCCAGCAGGCGACCACGAGCGAGACGTACTGGAGCGGGATGTAGGCGTAGGTGCACCAGCGGTAGTAGCGGTCCTCCTCGAGCCACGTGATCACGCTGTCGGGCGGGTTCTCGGCGTCGGTTCCGATCAGCAGGTCGAGGACCGGGATGAGCCCGAAGACGACGAACGGACCGATGAACCAGAAGACGCCCAGGCCGGTGGCCTCCGCGAGCCCCCATGCCATCAGCGGCAGGCTGGGCACCAGCAGCCCGAGCAGCCAGGCGTAGCGCTTGCCGTCGCGCCAGGTCGGCGCCTCGACGACCGGCTCCCCCGCGCCACCTTGCTCGACCGCTGCTGAAGTCATCGCCGCTCCTCGCCTCTGGACTTGACCGCCGGATCTGTGCGCCTACTTTACATGGAGGGCCATCTGTGTCAAGCGTGCCGACACATTTAGCTCCTGTGTCCACCAGGCCGGCGGTTCGCGGAACCACGCTCTGCTTCAATCGTTCCGCTCGCGGATGTGGCGGAATTGGTAGACGCGCCGGCTTTAGGTGCCGGTGGCCTTGGCCGTGGGGGTTCGAGTCCCTCCATCCGCACTCGGGATACCCGTCGCATCGGCGCCGGGCAGGCGGTAGGCTCACCGCCGAGCGATGGCCACGGTGATCCACCATCCCAACCGCGAGAAGGCGGAGTCGAAGGCGACGAAGGCGATCGTCGTCCTGCTGCTGATCGTGAGCGCCGCACTGATCCTGATCATCACGATCGGCGGCTGGTCCGCTCTCCAAGGTGGAGCGCCGTTCGCGCTCCTGTACGCCGCGCTGAACCTCCTCTTCGCCTACTACATCTCGCGCTGGAACCGCGGGCTGTTGACGGTGGCCGCGGCACTGGCCGTGTTCTTCGCCGTGCTGGCCGGGATCGCCGGGCCGTCGTGGTTCGCCCGCGACAAGTCGGGCTTCGACGACCCCACGCTCGACCCGGCGCTGCTCGGGCTGCTGACCTTCGCCTTGATCACGGTCCAGGCCCTCCTCGTCGCCTTCGCCGCGCGTGCGTTCAGCCAGCGCTGGAACGTCGAGGTCGAGGTCGAGGAGTCGCACTCCGAGCCGCCCTCGCGCGGCGGCGCTCCCGCGCCGCTCGGCGCCTAGCGCTTCCCCCGCCGCCGCGGCTCTAGAATCGCCGCACGCGGCGGTGTCCAAATTGGTAAAGGAGGCGGTCTCAAAAGCCGCTGCTCGCAAGGGCTTGTGGGTTCGAGTCCCACCCGCCGCACTAGGGCTGTGGTGTCTGACCGCCTGACGGCGGTGTTGGCTGTGGTGTCTGACCGCCTGACGGCGGTGCCGGTGGCGGCGTCGAGCTGCCTGCCGGAGGTGCGGTGCCACCGGCCGGTGAGGCTCCGGCGGAAGGCGCGGGCGGATCGGCTGCAGAGGGCGCTCCTCCAGCAGACGGCGCCGCGCCTCCGGCGGGTGTGGACGGTGACGTCGAAGGAGCCCGCGAGGCGGGCGGCGTGCCCCGATCGTCCCGGCTCCTCGGGCCTGCGGCCACCGGCTCGTTCATCGCGCGCCAGCCCCCATAGGCGATCCCGGCCGAAGCGAGCAGGCCGAGGAAGATCCCGATCTTGCGGCTCACGTCGGCCTCGCCGAAGTCAGGTGCGACGAGCAGACGGAACAGGACCAGCAACAGCGCCAGGCCACCCGCCGCGGCGATGATCAGCGCCGGCGATTGCGGCAGCTCCGGCATCGCGTCCGCGGCGCGGGCGAGCACGAGGCCGACGACCACGACGGACACCAGGAAGAGCAGGATGTCGACGAGGCCAAACGCCTCCCATGCGCTCACGTCGCCGAGCTCCCCGACCTCGAATCCGCCGATCGAGTCGATTCCGACTCCGTACCACGGAAGGAACAGGAAGATGAAGAGGGCGAGAGCGCTGATGCCGGCGATCATCTCGCCGGGGCTGACCTTGCTGGTGTCCACGAGCGTCCTCTCGGAGGGGTTGAGCACTGGCGCAGCAGGGTGACTCTATCCCCCACCCTCGGATGGACCTCGGGGGTTACGTCAGACGGGGGTGACGGCGTTGCGCTTCGCCGGCCACTCGCGCGTGCGGCCCGCATAGAGCGCATAGCGCTGGCTCAGCTCCGAGCGCAGGTCCTCCGGCTGGACGACGGCATCGACCACCAGCTCCGACGCGAGGTGGAGCACGTCGATCTCCTCGGCGTACTCGTCGCGCAGCTTCTCGACGAACGCCGCACGCTCGTCGGCGTCCTCGATCGCCTGGACCTGGTTGTAGAAGACGGCGTTGATCGCGGCTTGCGGACCCATCACCGCGATCTTGGCGCTCGGCAGGGCGAGGCAGGCGTCGGGGTCGTAGGCCGGGCCGGCCATCGCGTAGAGGCCGGCGCCGTAGGCCTTGCGAACGACTACCGAGATCTTCGGCACGGTCGCCTCGGTCACCGCGGAGATCATCTTCGCGCCGGCGCGGATGATCCCCTGGCGCTCGACTTGCGTGCCGATCATGAAGCCCGGCACGTCGGCGAGGAACAGCAGCGGCACGTTGAATGCGCTGCAGGTCCAGATGAAGCGGGCGGCCTTGTCGGAGGAGTCGACGAAAAGCACTCCCCCCTTCTGCTTCGGCTGGTTGGCGACGATCCCGACCACGCGGCCGTCGAGACGCGCGTAGCCGACGATCAGCTCCTTCGCCCAGCGCTTGTGGACCTCGAGGAAGGATTCGGCATCGACGAGCGAGTCGATCAGGCCGAGCATGTCGAACGGCTTGTTCTCGTCGTCAGGGATCAGGCCGCGGATCGGCTCGTCGCTCGCCGGGGCGGCAGGGGACGCGAGCGGCGGTGCGGCCTCCCAGTTCGTCGGGAAGTAGGAGAGGTAGCGGCGCGCCAGCACGATCCCCTCCGCGTCGGTCTTGACGAGGAAGTGGCCGACCCCCGACACGCTCGTGTGCATCCGCGCGCCGCCCATCTCCTCGAGCGTCACCGTCTCGCCGATCACCATCTCGGCCATCCGCGGCGAGCCGAGGTACATCGAGGCGTTACCGTCGCGCATGATCACCACGTCGCAGAACGCCGGGATGTAGGCGCCGCCGGCGGCGCTCGGGCCGAACAGCACGCAGACCTGCGGCACGACGCCCGACATCCGCACCTCGGTCGAGAAGATCCGCCCCGCGTGGCGCCGGCCGGGGAACATTGCGACCTGCTCGGTGATCCGCGCCCCCGCGGAGTCGACGAGGTAGATCATCGGCACGCGGTGCTCGAGCGCCGCCTCCTGCGCACGGATGATCTTCTCGACCGTCTTCGGCCCCCACGAGCCCGCCTTGACGGTCGGGTCGTTCGCCATCAGCGAAACCGGCCGCCCGTCGATCGTCGCCATCCCGGTCACGACGCCGTCGGCGCCGAACCCGTCCTGCTCCCAGCTCGCCAGCGCCGCGTCCTCGGCGAACGACCCCTCGTCGACCAGCAGCGCCACCCGCTCGCGCACCGGCAGCTTGCCCTGCTGCTCGGACTTCTCGTGATGGCGAGCCGGGCCGCCGGCGCGTGCCCGCTCGAGCGCTGTCCGAAGGTCGGTCACGCCGCTCGCGGACGTAGGAGGGCTACGGCACCCGCAACGACGGCGAGCACTACCAGTACGAGCGGCCAGCCCATGAGCGAGGCATCCTCATTCGGTCCCACGGTCCCGATCAGGAAGAAGAAGAGGGTCGCCACGCCGAGGTAGCCGGGGCCCGGCTCGCGGCGGAGAACCGCGTAGGCGACCAGTCCCGCGCCGCCGAGCAGCGACATCAGCTCCCACCCCGTCCGTCCCGCGTAGATCAACTCAGTCCCCGCGAAGCTCACCACCCATAGCTCGCCTACAAGGCTCATGGCCAGCCCCAGGATCGCGAGGCCCGCAGCGGTGATCAGCTGGACCCCGACTCCCGGCACGAGGCTGGTCACGAGGAACATGCCGGTGGGCCACTCCTCGGCCATCCGCAACTCGATCGCGGCGACAGCCAACACGGTCAGCACACCGGCTGCGGCGAATGCCGGGCCCTGCTCACCGAGGCGCTGCCTCCACGTCATCGCTCTCCCCTCGCCGCGACCCTCAGACCTGCGGGTTCTGAACCGGCTCGTCGCCCGAGTAGTCGTAGAAGCCCATGCCGGACTTGCGGCCGTACCAGCCGGCAGCGAGCATCTTGCGCAGCGTCGGCGGCTGGGCGAAGCGGCGCTCGCGGAACTCGTCGAAGAGGACGTCGCAGATCGAGCCGAGCGTGTCGAGGCCGACGAAGTCGGACAGCAGCAGCGGGCCCATCGGGTGGCCGGCGCCCGCCTTCATCGCGGCGTCGATCTCCTCGATCGAGCCGACCCCCTCCTCGTAGGCGCGGATCCCGTCGAGCAGGTACGGCACGAGCAGGCGGTTGACGATGAAGCCCGCCTTGTCCTTGGTCGGGATCGCGAGCTTGCCGAGGCTGGAGGCGAACGACTGGCCGGCCTCGAAGGCCTCGTCCGACGTGGTGATCCCGCGGATGACCTCGACGAGCTTCATCACCTGTGCGGGGTTGAAGAAGTGGAGGCCGAAGAAGCTGTTCGGGCGGGAGGTCGAGGCGGCCTGGTCGATCACCGACAGCGACGAGGTGTTGGTCGCGAACAGCGCGTCGTCCTTGGCGATCGAGTCGACCTCCTTCCACATCGCGAGCTTGAGGCCGAGGTCCTCGGTGATCGCCTCGATGACGAGATCGCAGCCGGCAAGGTCGGAGTAGGAGGTCGTGCCCTTGATCCGCGCGCGGACGGCGTCGGCGTCGGCCTGCTCGGCCTTGCCCTTCTCGACGGCGCGCGCGAGCTGCTTCTCGATCTTGCCGATCCCCTTCTCGAGGCGGGCGTCGTCGACCTCGCGCAGCACGATGTCGTAGCCGGCCTGGGCCGCGACCTGAGCGATGCCGTGGCCCATCAGCCCGGCGCCCAGCACTCCAACCGTCTTGATCTCCACTACGTTCTCCCCGTCAGCGTTAGCGAGCCCGGGGAGCCTATATGTCACTGATCGGAGTGGAGGACCGCAGTGGGGTGCGCCACTTGGTGCTGCAACGTGCCGAGAAGCGCAACGCCTTCAACGCAGAGCTGATCCAAGCCCTCGGCCACGCGCTCGAGGCGGCCGCGGCCGACGACGCGGTGCGAGTGGTCGTGGTGCGCGGCGACGGGCCGATGTTCTCGTCGGGCATGGACGTCGGTGACCTGCGCGAGCTGTCCGAGAACCCGTCCGGCCTGCGCATGTTCCGGCGCGCGATCCTCGCCTGGTGGAACCTGCTCGAGGAGATGCCGAAGCCGACGATCTGCCAGATCCACGGCGCCTGCCTCGGCGGCGCGTTCGAGCTGGCGCTGGCCGCCGACTTCCGCGTAATGGCCGAGGATGCGATGGCGGGAATCCTGGAGGTCCGCGTCGGCGTGCTGCCCGACGTCGGCGGCTGCTCGCGGCTGCCGGCGATCGTCGGTCTCGGCAACGCCAAGGAGCTGATCATGACCGGCAAGGTCATCGACGGCCGCGAGGCGCACCGGATCGGCTTCGCGAACCGGATCGCTCCCGCGGACGAGCTCGACGCGCTCACGGAGGCGTTCGCCGGGGAGCTGCTCGCGTGTGCGCCGCGCGCGGTCGGGATGGCCAAGCGAGTCATCGACGCCGCCGCCAAGCCGGCGCTCTCGGCGACGCTCGAGCTCGAGATCCAGGCGCAGGAGGCGCTGGTGGCGACCGAGGACTTCGCCGAGGGCACGCGCGCGTTCTTCGAGAAGCGCCAGCCGGACTTCGCCGGCCGCTAGAGGTTGGGGAAGCCCTTGCGCCCGGCTGCCTTGCGCAGCTCGCCGGCCAGCCGTCGCACCACGTCGGGACGCCGGCGAGCGAGGTTGCGGTGCTCGCCGGGGTCGCTGCGCGTGTCGTGCAGCCGCGGCGAGCGGATGTGGCCGCCGTCGTTCTCGGCGACCAGCAGCCAGCGGCCGTCCCCCGCCATCAGCGTGTCGCCCCAGGCCGAGGTCCAGACGCGGCGCGCCTTCGCGGCGCGCCCGTCGAACAGCGGTCGCAGGTCGGCGCCGTCCATCGCCTTGGGCACCGGCACGCCGACGCCCTTCAGCAGCGTCGGCGCCACGTCGTGGGCCGAGGCGAAGTACTTCGTCCGTCGCCCGGCGCCGAGGCGCTGCGGGTGGCGGATCATGAACGGCACGTTCAGGAGCTCGCCGTGCAGCTCGTTCGACTGCTTGCCGATCAGGCCGTGCTCGCCGAGCGAGACGCCGTGGTCGGCGAACACCGCGACCCAGGTGTTCGACAGCCCGAGCGCATCGAGGCTGGTCAGGAAGCGCCCGAGCCAGGCGTCGAGGAACGTGATCTCGGCGGCGTACATCGCCCGGGCGAGCTCGAGCGTCACGCGCGACAGGTCACGCGTCTGGCCATACGGGGTCGGGAACGGCTGCAGCGGCCGATAGCCGCCGGGCTTGATCCGCGCGTACTGGGCGAGGTAGCTGTCGGGCGGGTCCCACGGCTCGTGGACGTCGAAGCAGTCGATCACCAGAGCGAATGGCTGCCGCTTGAAGGCGGCCTGCTCGAGGAAGTCGATTCCGCCCTGGAACACGCGTGCTGCGAGGTAGTCCTCCTCGCCGCGGCCGGCCTTGTTGTAGGAGAGGTACTCGCGCACCCGGCCACGCCCGACGCCACGCAGCTCCGGCGCGAGGTGGCGCCGCAGGCGCGAGCGCGACACGCGCCCGCGCTTCTGCCGCCAGCCCGGGATCTGGCCCTTGACCGTCGTCATCACGTCCGGGCGCCCGCGGAAGGAGGCGAACGCGGGCCGCAGCATGTGCGGGTTGTCTGTGACATAGCCGGTCTGGTAGCCCCGCAGTGCGAGCACGTCGAGGAACGTCCGCTCGCCGCGCTCGATGCCCTCCCAGCCGGGCACGTTCGGCAGCCCGCCGCCGGGCCGCCAGCCCCGGAACGGGAAGTCGTTGCGCCCGGTCAGCAGCGCCTTGCGAATCGGCACCGTCGGGAAGACCGCGTGGCGCGCGTCGTCGAAGATCAGGCTCTCGGTGGCGAGCGCGTCGAGCGTCGGCGTGCGCGCGCGCCGTCCGCCGTAGGCGCCGACGTGGTCGGTGCGCAGCGAGTCGATCACGACGACCACGACGTTCGCGCCGGTTGCCGCGGTCAGGGCGGAAGCCGGTTCGGCGCCCGTGGCTTCGGCCGCGAGACCCGGCACCGCTGCCGCCAGCCCGAGCGCCGCCGCGCCGCCCAGGAGCTGCCGGCGCGTCAGGTCGTCCGGACTTTCTCCACTCATTCGATGAGAATCCATTCCCGCGGCCACACTAGCGGCCAACACGGCCCAATCGCGTTAGTTGCCTGTGACCTGCGACCAAGCGCGGATCGTCCCCGCGGCGAGCGCAAGGCAGGCGTCGACGCTCTCCCAGTCGACACGCTCGGGCGTGTCGGTCGGCAGGTGGTAGTCGTTGAAGGCGTCGCCCCGCAGTGACAGCAGCGAGATCGCCGGCTGGCCCGCGAGCCTCGCCAGCACCGGGTCGGTCCAACCGCCGAGCCGGAACCGGCGCGGCCGCTCGAGACCGGCGTGCGCGGCGCCCAAGTCGGCTAGATCCAAATCCTCGGCGCGGTAGGCGACGCGCCAGAGCGGACCCTCGGCCGAGGCGACCATCGGCTCGCCCGCGCCGAGGGTGTCGAGACCGAGCAAGAGCGTCAAGCCCGGGTCGAGCCGTGCGCCGTCGGAGCGCATCCAGGCGGCCATCCCGCCCATGCCCGACTCCTCGGCGCCGGTGAGCAAAGCGACGACCTCGACGCCCTCGAGCGGCTCGGCTGCGAGCCGCTGGACGAGTGCCAGCAGCGCGGCGACCCCGGTCGCGTTGTCGCTGGCGCCAGGCACGGTCGCGCCGCGTGCGACCTGGAGCGACAGCGCGGTGGCGAGGCCGAGCAGCAGTCGCGCCGGCCTCCGCAGCGCTCGCGGCCCGAAGGCGATCGCCGCCATCGCCAGCTCTGGCAGCACCGCGAACGACGGTCGACCGCTTTCGGAGCCACCGGCCCCCGCGAGCGCCGGATGCCACATCAGGCCCGTGTGGGCCGCGTCGTGGTGGGCGACCAGGACCAGGGTCCGCGCGCGCGGACCCCGCGACGGGATCCGCCCGACGACGTTCGCGCCCTCGCCCGTGGGCAGCAGCCGCCGCAGCGGCCGGGCGCGCCCGGAGTAGTCGAGCTCGAAGCCCGCCAGCGCGGCGACGGCGGGCAACCGTCCCAGTGCGGCGGCAGCGAAGTGCAGTGCGTGCGCAAGCCCGAAGCTGTGCTGGTAGCGAAACGGCCGCAGCTCGACCTCCTCCGCCCCCGCCTCCTCCAGCCGCCGCGCGCACCACGCCGCCGACTGTCTCTCCCCCGCCGACGCCGACCGGCGATCGAGCGCGGCGAGCGCCTCTACGTCCGAGCGCAGCGCCGCTCGGCTGCTCACAGCGGCCTGCCGGTGGCGGTCCGCATCCGCGGATCCTCAGCCGTGGCGCCAGTCGACCGGGCCCGCGGTCAGCAGGTGACTGCCGAGCGGACGGCCGAGCACGCGCTGCGCCTCGCGCGCGCAGTCGAGCAGCGCCGCGAGGTCGATGCCGGTCGGGTGGCCCATCTCGTGCAGCATCGAGACGAGGTCCTCGGTCGCGACGTTGCCGGTCGCGCCCTTCGGCACCGGGCAGCCGCCGAGCTCGCCGAACGAGCTCTCGAACGAGCGCCAGCCGGCCTCGAGCGCGGCGAGCGCGTTGGCGAGGCCCTGGCCGCGGGTGTTGTGGAAGTGAGCCGTCAGCTCGACGTCGCGCAGTCGCTCGAAGGCGAGGCCGAAGAACTCGCGTACCTGGGCCGGATTAGCCATTCCGGTCGTGTCCGCGAAGCCGAGCTCGGCGCAGCCGGCGTCGCGCAGCCGCTCCGCGATCGCGAGCACGCGCTCGGGCGACACCTCGCCCTCGTAGGGGCAGCCGAAGGCAACCGAGATCACGGCCTCGCAGCGCAGGCCCTCGGCGAGCGCGCGCTCGACCACGCGCTCCAGCCCCGTCAGCGACTCCTCGACCGAGCGGTTGACATTGGCGCGGTTGTGGCCCTCCGACGCCGACAGAAAGAGGTTGACCTCCTGAAACGAGTCGCGCAGCTCGAGCGCGTTGTCGAGCCCGCGCTCGTTGGGGATCAGCACGGTGACCGCGACGTCCTCCGGAATGTCGGCGCGCCGCAGCACCTCCGGGCCGTCAGCCAGCTGCGGGATCACGTCCGCGCGCACGAAGCTGGTGACCTCCAACCGCCGTAGCCCGGTGCGGGCGAGCATCTCGACCAGCCGCACCTTGTCGTCGGTCGCGATCGTCTCGGGCTCGTTCTGGAACCCGTCGCGCGGGCCGACCTCGCGGATGCTGACCGGGTCCGGAGCCATGGCTACATCATGCCGAGGCCACCGCTGACGCCGACGGTCTCGCCCGTCACGTAAGAGGCCTCGTCGCTCGCGAGGTAGGCAATCGCAGCCGCGACCTCGTCCGGCTCGCCGAGCCGGCGCATGACGGTCGAGTCGATCATCCCCTGCACCATCCGCTCGCCGATCTCCCCGAGCGCGTCGGCGGCGCGCACCATCTGGGTGTCGATCGGGCCGGGCGCGACCGCGTTGACGCGCACGCCGAAGCGCGCCGACTCCTTCGCGAGCGCCTTCGTGAAGCCGATCACGCCGGCCTTCGTCGCCGAGTAGACGACCGACAGCTGCGAGCCGACGCGGCCGGCCTCGGAGGCGACGTTGACGATCGAACCGCCACCGCGCTCGTGCATGCCGGGCAGCACGGCGTGGGTGACCGCGAGCACGCCACGCAGGTTGACGGCGATCAGGTTGTCCCAGACGTCGGGCGGCGTCTGGGTGAAGAACAGCTCGCCGGCGACCCCGGCGTTGTTGACGAGCACGTCGATCGGTCCCAGCTCGTCCGCGGTCGCCGCGACCGCGGCGGCGATCGAGTCCGTCGAGCGCACGTCGAGCTCGAGGCCGACGCCGCCGAGGTCAGCGGCCAGCTCGCGTGCCGGGTCCCCGTGGACGTCGCAGACCGCGACGCGCGCGCCCTCGGCCGCCAGACGCGAAGCCGTCGCGCCGCCGATGCCGCCAGCCGCGCCGGTCACGAGCGCGACCTTGCCCTCGAATCTCATCGCGCGGACCCTATCCGCCCGGCGCGAGGGCGACGGCTCGCCGGCCGCTCCCTCGGGGCCTGCCGCCGACGACTCGGCCGCCATCCGCGCCACGACGGGCTGTTAGCGTGCCGCCGCGTGACCGGCTCTCCGATCCCGATCGTCGGTGGCACCGGGGCGCTCGGCTTCGGCCTCGCCCTGCGCCTCGCGACCGCCGGCGAGGAGGTCGTGATCGGGTCGCGCGACGCCGGGCGCGCCGAGGAGGCCGCGGGCCGTATCCGCGAGCGCGTCTCGAACGCCCGCGTCGCCGGGATGGAGAACGCCGATGCGGCGAGGCTCGGCGAGGTCGTGTTCCTCACCGTCCCTTTCCGCGCCCAGTCGGAGAACCTCACCAACCTCAAGGGAGCTCTGCGGCCGGGACAGATCCTCGTCGACGCGACCGTGCCGCTCGCCGCGGCCGTGTCGGGCAAGGCGACACGGCTGCTCGGCGTCCCCCAGGGCTCGGCCGCCGAGCAGGCCCAGGAGATGGTCCCCGACGGCGTATCGGTCGTGAGCGCGCTGCACTCCGTCGACGCTGCGACGCTCGGCGACCTGCAGACGCCGCTCGACCAGGACGTGCTGATCTGCGGCGAGCGCAAGGCCGACAAGCTCGCCGTCGCGCGGCTGATCGGCCTGATCCCTGGCCTGCGGCCGGTCAACGCCGGCGCGCTCGAGCAGGCCCGCTTCGCCGAGGCGATGACGCCGCTGCTGATCGCGATCAACATCCGCAACAAGTCGCACGCGGGCGTCAAGCTCACCGGTTTGCCCGACGAGTTGTGGTGATCGGGTCGGTCGGTGCTCGCCGGAGCACCGAGCGGGCTGCGCACGTCCCGCAGGAGGCGCTGTGCGGGTAGCGCTGCTCTCGGGCGGCACCGGCGGCGCTAAGCTCGCCCGGGGGCTGCTCGATGAGGTCGGTGCCGACAACCTGGCCGTGATCGCCAACACCGGCGACGACGCCGAGGTCCACGGCGTCCACGTCTCCCCCGACCCCGACCTCGTGACCTACTGGCTCGCCGACGCGATCGACGAGCGCGGCTACGGGATCCGCGGCGACAGCTGGGCGGTGATGGACGCGCTCGAGGCCGCTGGCCGGCCCGCATGGTTCCGGCTCGGCGATCGCGACCTCGCGATGTGCCTGATCCGGACCGAGCTGCTGGCCGGCGGGCGGCGGCTGACCGAGGCGCACGCCGAGGTCGTGCGCGCTATGGGAGTCGGCGCGGGGGTGCTGCCAATGGCCGACGAGCCTGTCCGAACGCGGATCTCGGCGCGCGGGCATGAGCTGCCGTTCCAGGAGTTCATGATCGTCGAGCACGCGCAAGGACCGCTCGACGCGGTCGAGTTCACCGTCGCGGCGCAGGCGCGTCCGACGCCCGAGGTGCTAGCGGAGCTCGCAGAGGCGGACACGATCGTGATCGGTCCGTCGAATCCGGTCGCGTCGATCGGCCCGATCCTCGCCGTTCCGGGCATGCGCGCGGCGCTCGCCGCCGCGCCGGCGCCGGTGGTCGCGGTCAGCCCGTTCGTCGGTGGCGAGGTGCTGAAGGGACCGACGCGGCTGTTCTGTGAGCACGCCGGGATCGAGCCGTCGGCAGCGGGGATCGCCGCGGCGTACGCCGGCGCGATCGACGGGATCGTCGCCGACGAGCGCGTCGACGGAATTCCCGCGCTCGAGGTCCCGACGCTGATGGACACCCCGGACACCCGCCGCGTGCTCGCCGCATCGACCCTGCAGTTTGCGGCCACGCTTGCAGCCCGCTGATTGGCCGCACGCCGCTCCAGCGCTAGAGTCGAGGCCCGCCGCACGATCGCCCGATGCAAACGATCGCGATCCTCCCAATCAAGAGCTTCGGCGCCGCCAAGCAGCGCCTGGCCGGCCTGCTCGGGAGCGGCGCACGGCAGGCGCTCGTGCAGGCGATGTTCCAGGACGTGCTCGCCGCGTTGCGCCATGTCCCCGAGCTCGATGCGATCGCCGTCGTGACGGCGAATCCGGCCGCCGAGCGCGCCGCCCACGGCGAGGGGGTCCTGCTGCTCGCCGACGATCGCGAGGCGGGCCACTCGGACGCCGCGACGATCGGTGTCCGGTACGCGCTCGGCAATGGCTTCGACCGCGTCCTGCTCGTCCCCGGCGACACGCCGCTGCTCAACCCCGACGAGGTCGGCGGCCTGCTGCGGCGCGCCGAAGCCGACGTGACCGATGTGGTCGTCGTCCCTGACCGTCACGGCACCGGCACCAATGCGCTGCTGCTGTGCCCACCGGCGGCGATCGAGCCGGCGTTCGGCCCGGGCAGTTGCGAGCGCCACCAAGCGCTCGCCGCCGCCGCCGGAGCGTCGTGCCGCGTCGACGCGCTGCCCTCGCTGGCGATCGACGTCGACACTCCCGAGGACCTCGCCGAGCTGTCGACGCTACTCCAGGGCTGTCGCACCGAGGCGAGCGTGACGCGCGGCGCCCTGCGCCAGCTCGACCGCTCGCGAGCGCACGCCCCGGCGGCCGTCTCCTGAGCGGCCCGCCACCCGTCTCCGCCGTCGCGATCGACGGCCTGCCCGAGCTGCGCCCGGGCGACGACGTCGCCGCGGCGATCGCCGCGGCGTTGCCGGACGACCTGTCCGGTGACGACGTGGTCTGCGTCGCGCACAAGATCGTCTCGAAGGCGGAGGGCAGGCTCCGCCGGCTCAGCGAGGTCACCCCCGGCGACCGCGCGTGCGAGCTGGCGGCCGAGCACGACAAGGACCCGCGCGTCGTCCAAGCGGTGCTCGACGAATCGACCGCCGTCCTGCGTGCCGGCCACGGGGTGCTGATCTGCGAGACGCGCCACGGCTTGGTCTGCGCGAACGCCGGCGTCGACCGCTCGACCGTCGCCGATCCCGACGAGCTCGTCCTGCTGCCAACCGACCCCGACGGCTCGGCCCGCATGCTGCGCGCCGGCATAGTCGCGGCGCGCGGGGTCGCCCCCGCGGTCCTGATCTCCGACTCCTTCGGCCGCGCCTGGCGCCTCGGTCAGACCGACGTCGCGATCGGCGCCGCTGGCCTCGTGCCGCTCGACGACTGGCGCGGTCGGCTCGACGCCCACGGTCGCGAGCTGCAGGCCACCGCGATCGCCGTCGCCGACGCGATCGCGGGTGCGGCCGACCTCGCCCGCGCCAAGGACGCCGCGCAGCCCGTCGTCCTGGTCCGCGGCGTCGGACGCTTCGTCACCTCGGACGACGGCCCGGGCGCCACCGCCCTCCGCCGGCCCGCGGCCGACGACCTCTTCCGCTGACGGCCTGGGACGACGGGCCGATTGCGGCCAACATGCGACCGGGATCGACCCACCGCCAACGTTCGCCCGATGACGGGCCGATTGCGGCCGAATTGCGGCCGCACCAGTCCCGTCGGCGCTCGTCGGGCCTCAGCCGCCGATCGGCGCGCGCGGGTTGGCGCCCCAGAAGAGCATCGTGCCGACCATGCTGATGATGTGCACCATCACGGTGTTGAGGACCATCGACTTGGCGGTCGCGGTCCCGACCCCCACGGGCCCTCCGGAGGCCGTGTAGCCGTAGTAGAGCCCGACGAGGACGATCACCGTCGCCATGGCCATTCCCTTGGCCAGGCTGAAGAACATGTCGGGTGGGTTCTGGAACATCCAGAAGATCAGGAAGTAGCCGCCCTGGGACACCTCGGCCACCTGCTGGACGACGGCGAGGTAGCTGCCGGCGAAGCCCGCCCCGACGGCCGCCACGTACATGAACGGCAGCACGATCCAGGCCGCGAGCAGACGCGTGGCGCAGAGGAACGCGAGCGAGTCGACCCCCATCACCTCGAGCGCGTCGATCTCGTCGGAGATCCGCATCGCGCCGATCTCGGCGACCAGCCCGGTGCCGACCTTCGCCGACATCATGTAGCCGAAGGCGAGCGGGATTATCTCGCGGAGGTCGCAGATCGCCGAGAACGAGCCGCCGACCTGCGGCGAGCCGATCGAGCGGGCGAAGTAGGCGCCGTTGACGCCGCACTGCAGCCCGAGGATGAACGCCATCCCCCAGATGACCAGGGCCGACCCGACGATCAGGATCCCGGCCTGGCGCAGCGACTCGCCGAAGAAGCGAATGGCGTTGCCCTCGAGGACCTCGAGGATCACCTGCCAGCAGAACTTCGCGATGTCGCCGAGCGAGGCGAGCAGGTCGCGTGGTACGGCCAGCCAGCTCACTTGACGATCGAGATCTCGGGGTGCGTGGCGAGCAGCGTCTGCGTGAAGACGTAGTTGAACGAGAAGACGCCGAGCATCGCGATCACGACCGCCTGGTTGACCGCTCGCCCGACGCCCTCGGCGCCTCCGGACGCGGTCATCCCCTTGTAGCAGCAGACGATCGCGATGATCGCCCCGAAGAGGGCGGTCTTCAGCAGCGAGCCCCACATCTCCGTCGTCGTAGCGTTGGTGAGCAGCGTCGCGAAGAACGGGCCGAGCGGCGCGTCGAAGGTCAGCGTCGCGAGCACGCCGCCGAACAGCCCCGCGATGATCGCGAAGCCGTTGAAGAGCGCAGTCACCGTCATCAGCGCAAGGAAGCGCGGCACGACCAGGTTCTTGATCGGGTCGACGCCGAGCACCTGGAGCGCGTCGAGCTCCTCGCGGATCTTGCGCGCCCCGAGGTCGGCGGTGATCGCGGTCCCACCAACGCCGGCGAGGATCACCGCCGTCACGAACGGGGCGAACTCGCGAACCACGGCGAGCACGAAGAATCCGCCGAGGCGGTCGAGCGCACCGAAGATCTCGAGGAAGTTGCCGGCCTGCAGGCCCGGAGCGCCGTACGACAGCGTCACCATCGAGATCGTCAGCGGAAACCAGCACAGTCGCAGCAGGAAGTTGAACTGCTGGACGAACTCGAGCCCGTACGGATAGGGCGGCTGGACGGCCGACAGGAGCGTCTTGCCGGTCAGGATGACGACGTCGCCGACCTGCTCGAGCGCGTTCTTGACCGGCAGGTACGCGCGCTGGGCGGTGTCCCCCATCACTGTGTGTCTGTTCTAGCACAGTGATGGCACACAGCGCGCTAGGATAAGCCCATGTCCGGTGATCTCCACGTCGACCGTGACAGCGGCGTCCCGGTGGGCACTCAGCTCGTCTGGCGCCTGCGGGCTCGCATCGAGTGTGGAGAGCTGCGCCCCGGCGATCAGCTGCCGAGCCTACGCGACGTGGCGGCCGCTGCCGGGGTCAACGTCAACACCGTCCGAGCGGCGTACGCGCGGCTCGAGGCGGCAGGGATAGTCACCACGGCACAGGGCCGGGGCACGTTCGTCACGCCTCAGCCCGTCGAGGAGGAGTCGGGACGGCGGCGGGCCTTGCGCAACGAGATCGCGCGGCTCGAGGCGACTCTCGCCGCCCTCCCGCTCCGACCTCCGAGCGCGCCGGACGCCACGCGCGCGGCTGGCGCCGGGCCCCGCTTGCTGTCGGTCGACGAGCTGGCCGCGGTGCGCGACCTGCTCGCCGAGCGCGTCAGCGAGCTGCAGGCCACGCGCGCCGAGATCGTCGAGCGTCTCGCGGCGGGAGCGCTCGATTCGGCGCAGGCGGCGTCCGTCCAGCGACCGGCGCCGCGCCGCTCGTCGTCGAGCCTCGCCGGCGCCCGCGTGCACTGGACCGGCGCGTAAGCGCCGGCGCGCGATCAGTCGGAGGGACGCGCGGCGCTACGCCGCAAGCGGTAGCTCGTAGCGACGGCGGACGTCGTAGAGGGTGGTGCGCTCGGCGGCGGGCCTGCCCGCCCGGTGGGCGGCGTCGATCAGCTGCTCCGGCGTCAGCATCACGCCGTGCTGGCTGCCGGCGAGACGGCTGATGCTCTCCTCCATCAGCGTGCCGCCGAGGTCGTTGACGCCCCAGCGCAGCGCCTCGGTCGCGGCGTCGAGGCCCATCTTGACCCAGCTCGCCTGCAGGCTCGGGATCGTTCGTCCGAGCGCGAGCCGGAAGACCGCGGTGTGCTTGAGGTTCTCCTCGCGCGAGATCTCCTCGATCCCGTGCGTCCGGCCGAGCAGCGTGTGGTACGGGATGAACGACAGCGGCACGAACTCGGTGAAGCCGCCGGTCCGGTCCTGGAGCTCGCGCACGACGCGCATGTGCTCGGCGAGCTCCCACGGCTCCTCGATGTGGCCGAACATCACCGTAACCGTCGAGCGCAGGCCGGCGGCGTGGCTCGCCTCGATGATCTCGACCCAGCGCGCGACCGGCAGCTTGTTCGGCGAGATCCGCTCGCGCACGCCGTCGTGGAGGACCTCGGCGGCGGTGCCGGGCGTGGAGTCGAGCCCAGCCTCGCGCAGGCGCTGGAAGACCTCGAGCGGCGGCAGCCCGGAGGTCGCGCAGATCGCGTCGATCTCCATCGCCGAGTAGGCGTGCAGGTGGATGTCGGGGGCGATCTCCTTCGCCAGCCGCAGCCAGCCCTCGTAGTCCTCGATCTGCCAAGCCGGATGGATCCCCGACTGCATGCAGATCTCGGTCGCGCCGAACTCGACCGCCTCCTCGACGCGGCGGACGAACTCGTCGGGGTCGTGCTCGTAGGCGTCGGGCGAGCGGCGGCCCTGACCGAAGCCGCAGAAGGCGCAGCCGACGGTGCATACGTTCGAGACGTTGATGTTGCGGTTGACGACGAAGGTCACCGTGTCCCCCGCGAGCTCGGCGCGCAGCTCGTCGGCGGCCTGGCGGATCTCCTCGATCGCCTCCGGGCGGGTCTCGGCGAAGAGCGCCGTCAGCTCCTCCTCCCCCAGCTGCTCGCCCGCCCGGGCGCGCTCGATCGCGCCGGGCACGAGGTCGGCGCGGATCGGGCGCTCCTCGCGGCGCCCCGAGCCGCGGCGTGGGATGAAGCTCCAGTAGGCCGTCTTGATCGTGTCTAGCACGCCCTGCTCGAGCCACTCGGCGTCCATGTACTGCGGGTAGACGCAGAGCCGCTCGGCGAGCGCGTAGCCGCGCGGCTCGAGCTCGCGGCGCATCCGGTGTGGCGACGGGAAGGGGTGCTCGGGCGAGATGTGGTCGCCGTTGGCGGACAGGCCTCCGAGGTCGGTGGCGCCGGCGTCGACCAGCGGCAGCCACCAGTCGGACAGGTTGGGCGGGATCTGGACGCCCACGTCCGGCATCAGCTCACGCGCGGCGTCGACGAGCACACGCATGTCGTCGAGCGTGACCGCCGACGCCCAGGGCGGCATCGCAGCGGGTCCAGCGCCCAGCGGCGCGGCGGCGTCCCGGTCGCCGACATCCGGCTCGGCGGCCTCGGCTCGCTGCGCCGCGTCGGCGATCTGCGCCGGCTCGGCGCCGTAGTAGCGCGGGTGGGGCACGAAGTTCTGGAGGATCACCTCCTGCAGGTGTCCGTGCTCGGCGTGCACCGCGGCGAGCGCCTCGAGCGCCTCAATCCGCTGCGCGGGGGTCTCGCCGATCCCGACGAGGATGCCGCTCGTGAAGGGGATCCTCAGCTCGCCCGCGGCGCGGATCGTCGCGAGCCGGCGCTCGGGGTGCTTGGTCGGCGAGCCCTGGTGGACGACGAGGCCCGGGTCGATCGACTCGAGCATCAGTCCCTGGGAGGCGGTCACCTCGCGTAGCCGCGCGAGGTCTGCCGGCGCCAGCACGCCGAGGTTGGTGTGCGGGAGCAGTCCGCGCTCGAGCGCGCGCTCGCAGGTCCAGACGACGTAGGAGACGAAGTCGTCGTGGCCGTAGGAGCGCAGCCGCTCGCGGACCTCGGCGTTGACCTCGGGCCGCTCGCCGGTCAAGACGAGCAGCTCCTTCGCCTTGCGCCGGACCGCCTCCTCGATCAGGCCGTCGACCTCGTCCGGCGAGTAGAGGTGCGCGCGGTGGGTGGCGAACGCGCAGTACTTGCAGAAGCAGCGGCACGTGCGCGAGAGCGAGATCGTGAAGTTGCGCGAGAAGGTGACGCGCCGCATCCACGGCAGCCTAGTCGCATCCGCAAGCGCTCCCGCGGCGCGGACGGCCGGCGTTAGGCTGACTCTCATGCAGGCGACGACGCGCTACGCGCGCAGCGGCGACCTCCACATCGCCTACCGGACGGCGGGCGACGGCGCGGTCGACCTCGTCTACGTCCCGACCTGGGTCGGCCAGGTCGAGGTGTTGACCGAGGAGCCGTCGATCGCCGCCTTCATCGAGCGGCTGTGCGGCTTCTCGCGGCTGATCTCGTTCGACCGTCGCGGCTCGGGACTGTCCGACCCCTGGGAGGGGATGGCGCTCGAGGATCAGATGGACGACGTGCTCGCCGTGATGGACGCCGTCGGGTCCGAGCGGGCGGCGCTGATGGGTTCGCTGGAGGGCGGGCCGCTGGCGATGCTGTTCGCCGCCACCTACCCCGAGCGCGTCGGCGCGCTGATTCTCTACGCGACCTTCGCCCGCGGCACGCGCACTGAGGGCTACGAGTTCGCCCACAGCGAGGAAGAGCGCGCGGTCAAGTTCGGGGCGCTGATCGACCAGTGGGGCAACGGGGCCACGCCGGCCGCGCTGGCGCCGAGCCGCGCATCAGATCCCGAGTTCCTCGAGTGGTGCGGCCGGATGGAGCGCCACGCCGCGAGCCCCGGCGTGATCCGCAAGATCTTCGACGCCGTCGGGCAGACCGACGTCCGCGACGTGCTGCCGTCGATCCGCGTCCCGACGCTCGTGATGCACCGGCGCGACGACTCGATGATCGACATCGCGCACTCGCGCTACCTCGCCGATCACATCCCGGGTGCGCGCCTGGTCGAGCTCGAGGGAAGCGACAACCTCTTCGCGGTCGGCGACTCCGAGGCGATCCTCGGCGAGATCGAGGAGTTCCTCACCGGCACGCGTCAGGTCCGGGAGCCCGATCGCGTGCTCGCCACGGTCCTGTTCACCGACATCTGCCGCTCGACCGAGCGCGCGGCCGAGATGGGCGACTCCGCCTGGCGGTCGCTGCTCGGGCGCCACGACGACCTGGTCCGGGCGGAGGTCCTACGCCACCGCGGTCGCGCGGTCAAGTCGACCGGCGACGGCGTGCTGGCGACCTTCGACGGTCCCGCGCGCGCGATCGGAGCCGCGCGGTCGATCGAGGAGTCCGTGCGACGGCTCGGGATCGAGATCCGCGCCGGCCTGCATACCGGCGAGTGCGAGATCATCGGCGACGACGTCGGTGGCCTGGCGGTTCACATCGGCGCTCGCGTGCTCGACAAGGCGGGCCCCGGCGAGGTGCTGGTGTCCAGCACCGTCAAGGACCTCGTCGTCGGCTCGGGCATCCAGTTCCGGGAGCGTGGCGCGCACGAGCTGCGCGGCGTCCCGGGTGAGTGGCGGCTGTTCCAGGTCGGCTAGCCGACCGGCTCCATGCCGCCCGGCTCCTTCTTGCCCGGCTCGCGGTAGATGCCGACGTAAGCCATTACCGCCACCAGGGCGCCGATCACCGGGGCGAGGACATACGCGAGCAGGAACGTGTCGGCGCCGCCGAACTCGCCCGACACGAGCGCCGGGCCGAAGGCGCGCGCGGGGTTGAGGCCGGCGCCGGTCAGCGGCGCGAGCACCATCACGGCCAGGCCGAGCGCCGCGCCGATCGCGAAGCCGGCCCAGTCCTTGAGCCCGCGCGGATTGACCGCCACGCCGATGATCGCGAAGACGAGCACGAACGTGCCGATGCCCTCGGCGAGCATGCCGAGCAGCGTGCTTCCGTCGAGCCTGTCGGAGATCCCGACCGCGCCGTAGTTGACGTCGTCGGCGTTCTGGAAGTTGTTCAGCAGCAGCTTGGTGAGCAGCGCGCCGAGGACGCCGCCGGCGAGCTGGACGACGACGTAGATCCCGGCGTCGGCCGGCCGGATCTGGCGCAGGAAGGCGAGCGCCGCCGTGACCGCGGGGTTGAAGTGCGCACCAGAGACGATCGCGAGCCCCTGGATCAGCACGAACAGGACGAAGACGTGGACGAGCCCGATGACGCCGAAGTCGATGTACGGGTTCGGGTTCGTAGCCGACGCCGGCGTGACGTACAGCGACACGGCGAGCGTCACGAACAGCACCAGCATCAGCGTGCCGATGAACTCGGCGATGTATGCGGACGGCCCTCGCTCCTGCACTGACTACCTCCCCAGTGATCCGGTTGACGGCGCGAGTCTATGAAGGCCGTCGGTCGGCTTCGCGGGGTCGATTGGCCTACATTCCCGCCGCGATGCGCCTCCTCTTGGCCCTCGCGTGCGCCGCGCTGCTCGCCGGCGCCGCCGGCTGCGGCGAGGACGAGCGCCCGAGCGGCGCGCGTCCCGTCACGCTCGCGCTCGACTTCCAGCCGAACGCCGTCCACGCCGGGATCTACACGGCCGTCGAGCGCGACCTGGATCGCCGCCACGATCTCGACCTGCGCGTACGGGTGCCGTCGTCCTCGACCGACTCGCTGAAGCTGCTCGCCGCCGGTCGCGCCGACGCGTCGGTCGTCGACATCCACGACCTCGGGCTGGCGAGCGAGCGGGGTGCCGACGTCGTCGGGATCGGCGCGCTCGTCCAGCGCCCGCTGGCGGCGGTGATCGCGGCACCCGCGATCCGGCGCCCACGCGACCTCGAGGGCCGGCGCGTGGCGTCACGGGCCTACCGTCGGACGACGCCGTGCTGCGCGCCACCGTCGAGGCCGACGGCGGCGACTTCGACGCGGTCCGGCGGACGACGATCGGCTTCTCGGCGGTGCCGAGCCTCGCGGCGGGTCGCGTGGATGCGGTCGTCACGTTCTGGAACGCCGAGGGCGTCGCCCTGCGCCGGCGTGGAGTGCAGGCACGCGAGTTCCGCGTCGACCGCTACGGCGCGCCGCGCTACCCGGAGCTGGTCGTCACCACGACCGGCGAGCGACTCGCCGCGGACCCGGACCTGCTGCGCGACCTGCTCGCCACGCTCGCCGACGGAACCCGAGCTGCGCTCGCCGACCGCCCCGCCGCGGTGCGCGCCGTCACGAGTGCCTCCGACTCCGATCCCGCGCTCGTGGCCGCTCAGCTCACAGCCGTCGCTCCAGCGCTGCGACCACCGCTCGTCCTGCGCCCCGCCGCGCTCGACGCGTGGGCGCGCTTCGACGCCCGCTTCGGGATCCTCGAGCGCCCGCCCGACGTACGCGAGCTCTTTCGTGCCGGCCTGATGCGTCGGTAGCTGGCTCTAGCGGGGCGGCTCGGTCGGCGCCAGCAGCCCCTCGACGAGCGGCACGGTCTCGCGTGCCATCCGCGAGCGGGGCACGACCCGCGTGAAGCCGGCGTCGAGCGCTCGCGTGCGCGTCTCGGTGTCGACGTGCGAGTAGTAGCCGAGCGTCGGCACGCCCTCCAGCTCCCCGCGCTCGCGGAGCGACTCCAGCAACGCCGGCCCGTCGATCTCCTCGGCGGTCAGGTCGAAGATCACGACGTCGTGGAACTGGGCCGCGACGCGCAGGCGGTCGGCGGTCGCGAAGCGGTTGACCGTATGCCCGGCGATCCGCAGCGCGCCCTCGACCTTGGAGCCGAAGAGCAGGTCGGGCGAGAGCAGGGCTACGCGCGCCACCGGCTACTGCAGGTGGCGGTCGCGAAACTCCTTGCGAACCGACTCGGGGCGGCCCCACATCTGCGTGACCTCGACCCGGCCCGAGCGCGCCTCGCGGGCGACCAGCTCGCCGGTGATGCGCTCGTCGTCCAGCAGCGCGAGCGTCCCACGCACGGTCGGCGCGGCGGCCGCCCGCCCGAAGCCATTCGCCACCCGTACCAACCAGTGCCACTCGGCCTTCGTGTAAGGCATCGCGTTGATCTGCGTGAGCAGCGTCGCGGCCTCGATGTAGCGGTCGATGTCGTCGATCCGCAGGTCGAGCTCGAGCGCCGTCCAGTCGGGCGGCAGCGAGTCGACGACGCGCTGGAAGTCCTCTGCGAGCGCCACGGCGAGAACCTTACGCCTCGACGCGCATCATCCGCACGAGCGCGCCGCCGAGCGCGTGATCGCCGGCGTCGAAGCGCACCAGCAGCGGGCCGTCGAACGGCTGGCGCTCGAGCACCTCGAAGCGGTCGCCGGGCGCGATGCCGCGCTCGGACAGCCAGCGCAGCATCTCCGGGTCAAAGTCGGAGATGCGGACGAAGATCCCGCGCTCGCCCGGCTCGAGCTCGGCCAGCGGGCGCGAGCTGCCCTGTTCGATCTCGCCGTCGACGGTCGGGATCGGATCGCCGTGCGGATCGTGGGTCGGGTTGCCGAGCTTCGCGGCGATCAGCTCGGACAGCTCCGGCGAGATCGCGTGCTCGAGCACCTCCGCCTCCTCGTGGACGCGGTCCCACGACATCCCGAGCGCCTCTGCGAGGTACAGCTCGAGCAGGCGGTGGTGACGGATCACCTCGAGCGCGACGCGCTTGCCGGCCGGCGTCAGCTCGACGCCGTGGTAGGGCCGGCGGCTGACCAGCCCGAGCGCCTCGAGCCGCTTGACCATCGCCGAGACCGATGCCGGCGCGACCGCGAGCCGCTCGGCGAGCGCGGAGGTCGAAACCGGCTCGTCGAGGCGCTCCTGAAGCGAGTAGATCGCCTTCGCGTAGTCCTGGACCGCGTCCGAGAGCCCGCCGGTGTCGGAGATCGTGGCCATCGCTCAGAGCGAGATCAGCAGTCCCGTCGCGTACATCAGCAGCAGTCCCGACACGACGCCGGCGGCGGCGAGCGGGTGCAGCAGCCGGCCGGTGGAGTCGCGCACACTCGGCGCGATCTGGACGACCACCTGGGCGATCGCCCCGGCGCCGAAGCCGAACAGCAGCGCCGCGAGGCTCGGGTTGTAGGCCGACGCCCCAATCCAGGTGCCGAGGATCGCCGGCGCGCCCGCGAGCACGCCGAGGCCGGCGAAGCGGGCGAGCGAGCGCTTCGGCAGCGCGCCGTCGTCGTCGGCGATCGGGGCGACGATCGCCAGGCCCTCGGTCGTGTTGTGGAGCGCGAAGCCGACGATCAGCGCGGCGCCGAGCGCCAGCGAGCCGACGGCGTAGGCGGAGCCGATCGCGAGGCCCTCGCCGAGGTTGTGCAGTCCGATGCCGAGCGCCACCAGCAGCGCGAGCCGCCACGGGCCGGCACTTGCGTCGCCGCCGGTGCCGACGCCGGCAGCGTCCATGCCTGCCACTTGCGAACCGCCTCCGCGCTGGCCCGCGCCGCCATTGCGGCCCGCTGCGCGCGTCTCGCGCCCGCGCAGCCAGCCGTCGACGCCCGCAAGCCCGAAGTACGCCACCCCCGCCCCGAGGAACACAAGCGACGCCCCGCCGAGCGCCTTCGCCCCCGTGCCCGCGATCTCCGTCCCCTCGAGCAGCGCGTCGACTCCCAGGAACGCGAGCAGGCCGAGCGTCAGCGCGAGCAGGAACTGGACCCAGCGCGGGTCGATCGCCCGCACCCACGGCAGCCACAGCATCCCGATCGCGACCGGGATCAGGCCGACGTAGAGCCCGACGAGTGCCATCAGCCCGTAGAAGCCGACGTCCGCCTCCGGCGTCTCGGCCGCCACGTCGATCGCGTGGTCGATCGTGCCGCCGGTCGCCGTCATCAGCGCCACGCCGTAGGCCTCGCCCTCGATCCACGGGTACTGGATCGTGATCGTGTCCCCCCGCAGGCGGTCGATCTCGTCGGCACCCTACTCGAAGGCGACGAACGCGTCGTTGACCAGCACCTGGCGGATCGCCACCGGATCCGGGCCGTCGTTGCGGACGACCAGCTCGATCTCACCCGGCCGCAGCACCGTCCGCTCGACGGTGACCTGCTCGATCGGGACCCCGTTGCGCTCGAGCCCGGGCTCCCCGAGCGCGACGAACAGGCCGATCGCCGCGCCGAGCAGCAGCAGCGGCAGCAGCCCGACCAGCCACGCCGGCAGCCGCCGCGTCAGCCGTCCCGCGGTCGCCTGACTCGCCTCCATCAGTCGACCACCTCGAAGAAGCCCATCCAGCCGAGGTCGGCGAACTCGCTGACGTGGGCGTGGAACATGTACTTGCCGGTGTAGGGGAAGCGCAGCTCGAGGATCCCGCGCTCGCCCTGCCCAAGGATCACCGTGTCGGTGAAGTCGCGCGCCTCGAGCTTGGTCCCGGTCGGGTACCAGTCGAAGAAGTTCGCGTGGACGTGGAACGAGTTGAGCAGGTCGAACTCGAGGATGTTCACGAGGTAGATCCGCACGAGCTCGCCGCGCTTCACCCGAATCGGCTTGTCGTGGTAGGCGAAGGCGACGGTGTTGACCGCGTAGACCTCGTTCTCGCGGTCGAAGTTCGTGTCGAACCCGTTCATCACCATCACGAGCTCGTCGGCCTTCGGCCGCCCCTGCTTCGGGTCGATCACGAACGCGCCGTAGAGGCCCTTCGCGATGTGGTCGGCGAGCGGGGTCGAGTGGCAGTGGTAGAGGTGCAGCCCGAACGGCTCGGCCTCGAACTCGTAGGTGAAGAAGCCGCCGGGCTCGATGTTGCCGGGCGGGGTCTGCGGCACGCCGTCCATGCGCGCCGGGTGGATGCCGTGGAAGTGCATCGTGTGCGGGTGGCTGGAGGCGTTGACGAACTTGACGCGCACGCGCTCGCCCTCGGTCGCCCGCAGCGTCGGGCCCGGGATGCGGCCGTTGTAGGCCCAGGCGGCGAACTTGACCCCGGGCGCGACCTCGATCTCGAGGTCCTCGGCGACGATCTCGAACTCGCGCACCGTCCGGCCGCCCTCGCGCTTGACCCTGCCGGAGTCGAACTCGCGCAGGATCTCGTGGGGGTCGAAGCCGTTGACGGCCGGGTCGACGCTGCCGGTGGCGCCACTGTGGGCCGCGCCGCTGTGCGCCGCCTCGGCCGCGCCAGCGCCTGTGCCGTGACCGTCATGGCCGCCCTCGCCAGCGGCCCGTGCGAGCGAGTCGTGGACGCGCTGGTGTGGCAGGAGCTCGTGCAGGACCGGCAGCGCCGCCGCCGTCCCCGCCGCGCTACCGAGCAGCTTGCGGCGCGAGAGCCTATGTCGTGACAACTCTGGCATTCGGGTCCATTGAATCAGAAGTTAGGCAAGACTCAAAATAGCGGGCGTAAACTGCAGAGGGTGATCGCGACCGACGAGTACGAGCTCCTACGAGAGCGCGCGGCGCTGATCGAGCGCCCGTCGCGGGCCGTGCTGGAGCTCACGGGGGCCGAGGCGGCCGAGTTCCTCCAGGGGCAGGTGACCAACGACGTCGAGGCGCTCGAGCCGGGAACCGGCTGCTACGCGGCGCTGCTCGACCACAAGGGCAAGATTCGCACCGACATGCGCGTGCTGCGGCTCGCTCCCGACCGCCTGCTGGTCGACGCCGAGGGCATCGCCCTCGCCGTGCTGCGCCACAACTTCGAGACCTACAGCCTCGGCCGCCAGGTTGCCACCAAGGATCTCTCCGGCGATCACGGCGTGCTGTCGCTGATCGGCCCCCAGGCGCGCGAGCGCCTCGACCCGGCGCCCCCGGCGACCGAGCACGCGAACGTCACCACGCCGTATGGGATCGCCGTCGCCACGGATGTCGGCGTCGACCTGATCTGCGGTGAGCGCCAGGCGGCCGGCGCGCGCGCGGAGCTCGACCTCCCGCCCGCCTCCGAGGAGGCGGCCGAGTGCCTGCGGTTCGAGTCCGGACGCCCCCGGCTCGGCTTCGAGCTCGACAGCACGACGATCCCCCAGGAGGCCGGCCTCAACGAACGCGCGGTCAGCCTCACCAAGGGCTGCTACGTCGGCCAGGAGACCGTCGCCCGCCTCTACTACAAGGGCAAGCCCAACCGCCACCTGCGCGGCTTGAAGCTGTCGGCCCCCGCCGCCCACGGCGACCCGATCATGCTCGGCGAGCGCCAGGTAGGGACGATCGGCTCGGCCTGCGTGTCGCCGGTCCATGGCCCGATCGCGCTGGCGATCGTCCGTCGCGAGGCAGGTCCCGGCGACGAGGTGCTGGTCGGTGCCGGCGCCGAGCCGGCGACCTTGTCGGATCTCCCATTCCCGGACTAGGCATATACGCTGCGCGGGTGGTACGCGGTCTTATCTCCGGCGCTCCGCATGGCGTACGTCCGTGCAGGTTGATTAGGGTGTCGGCCGGAGCTTGATGAGGGCTAGGACTCGATATGCGTAGTCGCAGGGCCGTGCTTCTCGCAGGCGGGGCGGCGCTCGCCCTGACTGCGGCCGGCTGCGGAGGCGACGACTTCGCCAACGCTCCACGGCCCCCGGCGACAGTCGAGCTGACCGGCGTGATCAAGGACAGCGGCGTCACCGTCTCCCCCACTCGCGAGGGCGCCGGGCCGATCCGCCTGACGATCGCCAACCAGACCGACCGCGCCCACACCGTCACGCTCGAGGGCGACGATGTGATCGAGCGCGTCGGTCCCGTCCAGCCACAGGACACCGCGACGATCCGCAAGACGCTCGACAGCGGCAGCTACGAGGTGCGCGCCGGCTCGAGCCGCGCGGTCGACATCGAGGACCAGATCCCGCCCGCGATGCTGAAGATCGGCCCCGAGCGCGAGAGCTCGGACGAGACGCTGCTACTTCCCTAGCCACTCCGAGGGGAACACCGGCGGCACCTTGCCGGGGTAGTCCGACACCAGCCGCAGCGCCTGCTCGCCCGCCGGCCTGCCCTCGATCTGCGGGCGCAGGTCGTCGAAGCACAGCAGCAGCCGGACGCTCGTGAATATCTGGTAGTCGGCGGCGTTCGGCTCGGCGCCGCCGATCACGCCGTTGGCGATCAGGTCGTCGACCTGGTCGATCAGCGCCGGCAGCGTCAGCAGGTCGGCGCGCACGGCGTCGTCGGTGGCCTTGTTGATCTTGACGCTGCCGAGGACCAGCGGCGCGGCGGTCGCCACGGCGAGTCCCGGCGGGATTCCCATGATCGGCCCCTCGATGAAGCTTCGCAGCCCTGAGCGATCCCGCTTGAGCGCTGCCCACGAGAGCCGGCGCGGAACGGGCTGCAGCACCTCGTCGCCCCACTTCTCGGCCGCCTCGACCGACGCGCGGCGATCCGGGTCGGAGGGGAACAGCGGCGGCTCGGGCACGAGCTCGTCGAGTGTGCGCGCCAGCGCGCGTGTCGTCTGGACCTTGCGGCCGTCGAGCTTGACGGCCGGCACGCTGTTGCCGGGGAAGCCCATCGCCCGCAGCAGCGGTCGGTGGACGACGTTCGCGAGATCGCGACGGCGCCACTCGATGCCCTTGCGGTCGAGCATCAACAGGGCGGCTTTGACCGGATGCGATCCGGCGAGTGCGTAGACGGTGGCTTGCATCGGGCGATCCTACTTGGCTGGCCAGCCAGTGCCGGCCGCGGATGGCGGAGGGGGCACGACGCCTAATAGCGTCGGCGCGCGCAGGAAGCCGGCGCAGCGCCTAGCCAGCGCCGGCGCGCACGGGAAGCCGACGCACCGCCGGGGACAGCACGGCCGCGGCAAGGCACAACAGCACCGGCAGCAGCAGAGCCGCGCGCAACGTCCCGAGCTCCGACAGCAGCCCGATCAGCGGCGGCCCCGCCATGAAGCCGGCATAGCCAGTCGTCGACACCGCGGCGATGGCGGGCCCCGGGGCGACGTCAGGGCGGTTCGCCGCCGCGCTGACCACGAGCGGGAACACGGCAGCGAGGCCGAGGCCCATCGCCGCGAAGCCCGCGATCGCCGAGCCCGGTCGCTGGACCGCGAGCGCCGCTGCCAGCCCGACCGCCGCCAGCAGCGCTCCCACGAACGCGAGCGTCGGCGGGCCGACCGCGACGGCGATCCGGTCGCCCGCCAGGCGGCCAACGCCCATCGTCAGCGAGAACGCCGCCAGACCGACCGCGGCGATCGCCTGCGAGGAGCCGATCGACTCGCGTAGGTAGATCGCGCTCCAGTCGGCGACCGACCCCTCGGCGAGCAGGACGCAGAACGCCAGCGCCCCGAGCGCGGCCAGGCGCCGGGACGGCCGCGCCAGCATCGGCGCGGCGCGGCGCTCGTCGGGCGGCTCGGGCGCCAGCAGGCCGCGGGTCGCCACCGCCACGGCCACCACGGTCACCGCCGCTACGCCCGCGAGGTGCGCGTCGGGTGCCACCTCGCCGGCGGCCAGCAGCGCGCCCGCCCCCGCTCCCGTCAGCGCGCCGAACGAGAACGCCACGTGCAGCGACGACATCACCGGCCGGTCGTAGCGTGCCTCCACCGCCGCGCCCTGCACGTTCATCGCGACGTCGAGCGCCCCGTTGGCGCCGCCGAGCACGAGCAGCCCGAGCGCGAACGCCTCGCCCGTCGGCGCCAGCGCGGGCAGCGCGACCGCAGCGCAGTACAACGGCGCCACGGTGCGCATCACGGCGCGGCTGCCGTATCTCACCGCCAGCGCGCCGGCCGCGACCTGGGCGATCAGCAGGCCGATCGTCGCGAACAGCAGGGCCACTCCGAGCTCGCCGTCGTCGAGGCCGAGGTCGGCCTTGATCGCCGGCAGGCGGGCGAACAGCGAGCTGAAGACCGCTCCGTTGACGAAGAACACGGCGGTGACCGCGGTTCGCGCACGGCGCGGGAGAGCGTTCGCGGCCATTGGCTCCCTGTACCCTCCCAGCCGCCGACAACGAATGAACGACCCGGAGGACCGACCGACCAAATGTCTTCTCTCGACCTGACCAACGTGACCGACCTCAGCGTCGAGCCCGGCGAGCTGCCGGAGACGATGGCCGCCTGGGTGATCCGCGAGGAGCGCTTCGGCGAGCCGCAGGACGCCTTCAAGCTCGAGGAGATCGAGGTCCCCGAGCCCGGAGCCTTCGAGGTCATCGTCCGCGTGATGGCGGCCGGCGTGAACTACAACAACGTCTGGGCCGCCCTCGGGCAGCCCGTGTCGGTCATGAAGTACGGCGACCACCCGGAGTTCGGCCACCACATCGGCGGCTCCGACGCGTCGGGCGTCGTTTGGAAGGTCGGCGAGGGCGTCACGCGCTGGAGCGTCGGCGACGAGGTCGTCATCCACTGCAACATGGCCTCCTACGAGGACCCCGAGGTCCACGGCCTCGACCCGATGGCCGCGCCGAGCCAGATGATCTGGGGCTACGAGACGACCTGGGGCTCGTTCGCCCAGTTCACCAAGGTCCAGGCGCAGCAGCTGCTGCCCAAGCCGAAGAACCTGACCTGGGAGGAGGCCGCCTCCTACGGCCTCGTCTACTTCACCGCCTACCGCATGCTGATGAACCAGTGCGAGCTGCAGGCGGGCCACAAGGTGCTGATCTGGGGCGGCGCCGGCGGCCTCGGCGTGTTCGCCGTCCAGCTCTGCGCCGCGGCCGGCGCCGAGTGCGTCGCGGTCGTGTCGTCGGCCGAGAAGGGCCGGCTCGTCGAGCAGCTCGGGGCGACCGGCTGGATCGACCGCAACGAGTTCAAGGGCATGATGCGCACCGGCAACGAGACGCCGGAGGAGGAGAAGGCGCGCTTCAAGGAGTCGCGGCGCTTCGGCAAGGCGGTCGCGGAGATTCTCGGCGAGGCGCCCGACATCGTCTTCGAGCACGTCGGCAAGGCGACGTTCCCGACCTCGGTGCTGGTGGTCAAGCCGTTCGGCAAGGTCGTGATCTGCGCCGGCACCACCGGCTTCAACCTCGACTTCGACGTCCGCTACCTGTGGATGAAGCAGAAGCAGATCCTCGGCTCGCACTTCGCAAACGCCTGGGAGTGCAACAAGGCCAACGACCTGATCGTGAACGGCCAGATCCGCCCCGTGCTGTGGAAGACGCTGCCCTTCGACGGCGTCGGCGAGGCGCACCAGCTGATGCGCGACAACAAGCACCTCGGCAAGATCTCGATCCTCGTCGGGGCCGAGAAAGAGGGTCTCGGCAAGACCGAGGAGGGCCCGGGAGCGATCGTCGCCGAGGCCGGCGCATGAGCCGCGGCGACGGCGTCGCCGTCGAGCTCCGCTGGGCGATCAACCCCTTCCGCGGCGACGCCTTCGAGGCGCTCTGGCTCCCCGCCGCCGAGGCCGCGCTCGACTTCGGCGCCACCTACTGGGCCCTGCTCCGCTCCCAGGAGGGCATGCTCGACTTCACCCAGCACGCCCACTTCCCCACCAAGGACCACTGGGACCGCTACTGGTATTCCGAGGAGATCGCAGCGGTGCGCGTCGAGGCCGCCGGCTACTACCAGGTCCCCCTGCTGCCGACGTTCCACACGATCGCCGGCCGTGGGGCGCTCGAGCCCGCGGCAGCCGGCGCTCCAGCCCAGCAGTAGCGCGCTTCCAGCGCCGAAGTTGCGTTAGACCCCGACTATCGGGGTCAAACGCAGCTTCGACCCGACGGAGGCGCGAATCGCCTAGAAGTGCGGCGCCCCGCGTACTACGCTTGCGGCATGTGTCGAAACATCCGCACACTCCATAACTTCGAGCCCCCCGCAACCGAGGACGAGGTCCGAGCAGCCGCCCTGCAGTACGTCCGCAAGGTCAGCGGCTCAACCAACCCCTCCCAAGCCAACGCCGAGGCCTTCGACCAGGCCGTCGACGAGGTCGCCGCGGCGACCACCAGGTTGCTCGACCACCTCGTCACCACCGCCCCACCGAAGGACCGCGAGGTCGAGGCCGCCAAGCACCGCGAGCGCTCCGCCAAGCGCTTCGCCGCCGCTTAGGCGACCGCTAGCGCCGGGCCGAGCGTGTCGGCATCGACGTGCTCTGCCGGCCAGGTGAAGGTGATCTGCCCCTCGCGCTCCAGCGTCCAACGGACGTTTAGCAAGGTGATGCCGATAACCGCCCAGTTCTCGTCGTAGTGGATCGCATGCCCCTCCGCTGTCTCTAGGCCATGCGCCTGGGGCCGAGGCTCGCCCACGTTGAGATAGAGCACGTCGCCACGCTCGTCGTAGTGGTGGTCATCGAACCCGATGCCGGCGACAGTGATGTTCATGGGCTCCCGATCCTATGACTATCTGCAGCACTGACAGACCCCGACTGAACCGGAACGTCGAGGAAGAGCCGTACAACTCCAACGCTTCTCCCGCGGGTGGCGACGGTGGTCGGGTATCCGCGCGCAGGCGGGCGCTCGGCGAAGCCCCTGCCGTCTGACCCCGTGAGAGCCCTATACGGCAAACGGCGCCAGGCACGGGGCGGAGACCGAGCCCGCCGAGCACGGAACCCGCCACCGGAGACAGGACCCGCGGCCACCAACGCCCGGGGCTAGTGGAGTACATCAGCGTCAGTGCTGCTCGAGCGGAGCCATCGTGAGGCCCGCGTCGCGGAGCAGTTCCCAGTAGTGCTCGGCGGCCTCGCGGTGACCGGACCAGACGATCGCCTGGCCGCTGGAGTGGATGCGGTCGGCGATCGCGAAGCCCTCGTCGAGGGTGATGCCGGGGATGTTGGTGGCGAGGGCGGAGGCGACACCCTCGAAGGTGTTGTGGTTGTCGTTGAGGACGATCACGCGCCAGTTGCCGCCGAGGTCGTCGCCGGGGCCGGCGGTGCGGGGGCGCTCGACGGTGGTGGTGCTCAACCGACGGCCTCCTGCTCGCGCTCGAGGCGCTTGTCCCAGTAGCGGCGCAGGCCGGGGCCCATCTGGTCGGGGACGGCGGCCTGGAAGAGCGCCTCGGCGGTCTCGGCGTCGACGGAGGCGCGGGTCTCCGCGACGGACCAGTCGTTGAAGAGCTCGGGGTCCAGCGAGCGGGCCTTCTCGGAGCGCAGGGCGAGCTCCTCGCGCAGGCGCTCGATGTGCGCGGGGACGTCCTCGTAGCGGCCGAAGTGGGTCAGGTTGAGGGCGCGCGGCCGCCAGCTCGCGACCACGTCGAGCGAGCGCATCCAAGCCTCGACGTCGATGTCGGGCGGCGGCGTCGGCGGGATGACGTACTCGTGCGGCGGGATGCGGACGCCGCAGACGTCGCCGACGTAGGCCTCGCCGGTGACCTCGTCGAGGTAGCTGACGTGGTGGGAGGCGTGGCCCGGCGTGTAGGCGACCTGGAAGCCCCCCTCGATCGTCTCGCCGCCGGCCAGCACGACGATCCTCTCCTCGGGGACCGGGGCGAACTCGCCCCAGAGGCGGTCCATGTCGTCGCCGTAGAGGCGCTCGGCGCTGGCGAGTAGGCGCGAGGGGTCGGCGAGGTGGCGCGCGCCGCGCTCGTGGACGTAGACCTTCAGGTCGGGGAACCTGCGGCAGAGCACGCCGGCGGCGCCCGCGTGATCGAGGTGGATGTGGGTCAGCAGCAGCGCCCGGGGCTGCTCGTCCTCGAGGTTCTCGAGCAGCGTCTCGACGCTCGAAGTCGGCCCCGGATCGACGATCCCGGCGGGGGTCTCGAAGGCGCAGATGACCCGGTCGCGGCCGAGATGGTTCACGTCGATGGCTCGTGACATCAAGCGATCCACCATACAATCCGCTTCATGAGCCAGCCCGCCCACCGCCTTCCGGAGCGCGATCGCCCGTGGGTGATGCGCACCTACGCCGGTCACTCGACGGCGAAGGAGTCCAACGCCCTCTACCGCGGCAACCTCGAGAAGGGCCAGACCGGGCTCTCGATCGCGTTCGACCTGCCGACCCAGACGGGCTACGACCCCGAGCACGAGCTGTCGCGCGGCGAGGTCGGCAAGGTCGGGGTGTCGATCGCCCACAAGGGCGACATGCACGCGCTGCTGGACGGGATCCCGCTCGACGCGATGAACACGTCGATGACGATCAACGCGACGGCGGCGTGGCTGCTGGCGCTCTACATGACGGTCGCCGAGGAGAACGGCGTCGAGCGCGGCGCGCTGCAGGGGACGACGCAGAACGACATCGTCAAGGAGTTCCTCTCGCGCGGGACCTACGCGTTCCCGCCGGAGCCGTCGCTGCGGCTGATCGCGGACATGATCGCCTTCACCGTCGACGAGGTCCCGAAGTGGAACCCGATCAACATCTGCAGCTATCACCTGCAGGAGGCGGGCGCGACGCCGGTCCAGGAGATCGCCTATGCGCTCTCGACCGCGATCGCGGTGCTCGACGAGGCGCGGCCGCGCGTGCCCGAGGAGACCTTCCCGCGCGTGTTCGGCCGGATCTCGTTCTTCGTCAACGCCGGCATCCGCTTCATCGAGGAGCACGCGAAGCTGCGCGCGATGGGGCGCCTGTGGGAGGAGATCGGGCGTGAGCGCTACGGCGTGACCGAGGAGAAGTTCCTGCGGATGCGCTACGGCGTGCAGGTCAACTCGCTCGGCCTGACCGAGGCGCAGCCCGAGAACAACGTGATCCGGATCGTGCTCGAGGCGCTCGCCGTGACGCTCGGGCGCGACGCGCGGGCGCGGGCGCTGCAACTGCCGGCGTGGAACGAGGCGCTCGGGCTGCCGCGGCCGTGGGACCAGCAGTGGTCGCTACGGATCCAGCAGATCCTTGCCCACGAGACCGACATCCTCGACTACCCCGACATCTTCGAGGGGTCGAAGGTGATGGACGGACTGGTCGACGAGCTCGCCGAAGGCGCGCGCGCCGAGATGGCGATCGTCGGCGAGCACGGCGGCGCCGTGGCGGCGGTGCCGTACATGAAGACGCAGTTGGTTGAGTCGCACCGCGCCCGCGTCGGCGCGATCGAGCGCGGCGAGCAGCAGGTCGTCGGTCAGAACGCGTACACGAGCACCGAGCCGTCGCCGCTCCAGCAGGGCGAGGACGGCGGGATCCTGACGGTCGATCCGGCTGTCGAGCAGAACCAGATTGCGGCCGTCGAGGCGTGGCGCTCACAGCGCGCCGAGGCTGCCGCCGCGGCGGCGCTCGAGCAGCTGCGCGAGGCGGCCGCGGACCCGAACGCGAACATCATGCCCCCCACGCTGGCCGCCGCGAAGGCTGGCGTGACGACCGGCGAGTGGGCCGGCGCGCTGCGCGAGGTGTTCGGCGAGTACCGCGCGCCGACGGGCGTCGCCGACGCCGCGGCCGCGCCTGGCGACGACGCGCTCGACGAGCTCCGCGACCGCGTCGAGGCGATCTCCGAGACGCTCGGGCGCCGGATCAAGATCCTCGTCGGCAAGCCGGGCCTCGACGGTCACTCCAACGGCGCCGAGCAGATCGCCGTGCGGGCGCGCGACGCCGGCATGGACGTGGTCTACGAGGGCATCCGCCTCTCCCCCGCCCGCATCGCCCAGGCGGCCGTGCAGGAGGGCGTCCACGTCGTCGGCCTCTCGATCCTCTCCGGCTCGCACCGCGAGTTGATCCCCCAGGTGCTCGAGGAGCTGCGCGCCGCGGGCGCCGACGTCCCGGTCGTAGTCGGCGGGATCATCCCCAAGGTCGACGAGCAGGAGATGCTCGCCGCGGGCGTCGCCCGCGTCTACACGCCGAAGGACTTCGAGGTCTCCCGCATCATGGGCGACATCGTCGACCTCGTCGCCGAGCGACACGGCGCGGCTGCGGCCACCGCGTAGGCGCGCGGCATACGAGGCGCTCGCGGCAAGCACGGGTCGTCAACGAGTCGCAGGACTCTTGTCACATCCTCGTGGCGTCCGGACATCTCCTGTCGGCCATCAGTCGCCAGCATCGATGGCATGCGTCACGACGGGCAGCTCGCGGCCGGATCACGGCCGGAACCGGCCCGCCGGGCAGGGCTCGACCACGACGGGCAGCTCGCGGCCGGAATATGGCCGCACTCGGCCCACCGTGTAGGCGTCAATGACGACGGGCTCGTAGCGGCCGGAAAGCGGCCGCAACGGGCCCGCAGACGTTCGGATCGAGCGATCGAGCGCTGGTCCGAACCGCAACATCACGTCATCACCCTGGCTCAACTCGAGGCACTCGGGCTGAGCCCGCGGGCGGTGCGCCATCGCGCCGCCGCGGGACGGCTGCGAAGGCTCCACCGCGGCGTTTACTGCGTAGGTCGTCCGACTGCCCACGGCCGCTGGATGGCCGCAGTGCTGGCGTGCGGCAACGACGCGGTGTTGTCGCACAGCTCGGCGGCTGCGCTATGGGAGGTGCGAGACGAGGCGCACGGACCCGTGGACGTTGCCGTGCCTACGCGCGCTGGACGTTCGCGCCCGGGATCGCGGTTCACCGCACCGACGCGCTCGATCCCGGTGACGTCACTCTGCGCAGCGCCATCCCATGCACCTCTCTCGCCCGCACGCTGCTCGACCTCGCCGCGGTCGTCGATCGCCGTGCGCTCGAGCGTGCGCTCGGCCGAGCCGAGGAGCTGCGCAGCTTCGACCTGAGAGCGATTCGCGCGGTGCTCGACCGCCACCCAGGCCGCCGCGGCGCCGGCGTCTTGAACTCCGTCCTCGCGACCTATTCGACATCCGTCACGCGAAGCGACGCAGAGGAGCGCTTCCTCGCGCTCGTGAAGACAAACGGCCTACCGCGTCCTAGCGTGAACACATGGATTCCACTCGAGGAGGGCAACGGCTACAGCGCCGACTTCCTCTGGCGCGAGGCACACTTGATCGTCGAGATCGACGGTCGTGCCTACCACGCCAAGCGCGAGGCATTCACGGACGACCGGCAGCGCGATCGTCGCCTCGCCCTGGCGGGCTTCGAGACGCGCCGCTACGCCGCCTCGGAGCTCATCGACGAACCAGCCAGGGTCATTACCGAGCTGCGCGCCTTCCTTCGCCTCATCTCACCGGCTGGCACTACGACTGGCTGAAAGCGGCCGACCAGCGGCCGCAACCGGCACATCGAGAACGGGCCAACCCGACCTCGACCCCATGGGCACATCACGGTCGCCATGCGGCCGCAACGGACCCGTCGAGGTGAGCGATACGAGCTATCTAGACCGCGGGCACATCACGGCCGCAATGTGGCCGCAACGGACCCGTCGAGGAAAGCGATCCGAGTCATCGAGACGACGGGCAGATTGCGGCCACGATCTGGCCGCAACCGGCCCGCGGTCGATGCGGTGCGAGAGCGGATGCCTCGGCGAACGTGCCGCCGGGCAGAACCCGCGGACCGGTCGGATAGCGTGCGGCGCCGTGACGGCGGACGGCAAGGAGCTCGGAGCGCGGTTGCGCGAGCGTGAGCGGTCGGCGGCGCCGGCGGCGTTGAACCTGATCGAGGACCGTTCGGCGCGGGGGCGGGAGCAGACGGCGGCGCTGCTGGGTGAGGTGTCCCCTGCGGCGCTCGGAGGCGAGGCGCCGGCGCACCTGGTCGGGCTCACGGGCCCGCCCGGGGCCGGTAAGTCGACGCTGCTGAGCGCGTTGGTGCACGAGTGGCGGGCGCGCGACCGGACGGTGGCAGTGCTCGCCGTCGACCCGTCGTCGCGTCGCTCCGGTGGCTCGCTGCTCGGCGACAGGGCTCGGATCGAGCACGATCCCTCCGACGACGGCGTGCTGATCCGCTCGACTGCGGCGGGCGGCCGGCTCGGCGGGCTCGCGGCTCCGACGCGCGAGGCCGCCCAGGCGCTCGCGGCCTGCTTCGACGTCGTCGTGATCGAGACGGTCGGCGTCGGTCAGTCCGAGACCGACGTCGAGGAGGTCTGCGACACCGTCGTCGTGGTCGTGCAGCCCGGCTCGGGCGACACTCTCCAGTTCATCAAGGCCGGGATCATGGAGGTGCCGGACGTGCTCGTGGTCACCAAGGCCGACCTCGGCGACGTGGCGCTGCGCTCGCGCCGCGACCTGGCGCAGGCGGCGCGGTCGCTGGGCTCGAAGGACGTGCCGGTCCTAGCCGTGTCGTCGGTACCGCCGCCGACCGGGATCGCCGAGCTCGCCGACGCGCTGGACGCGCACCGCGCGGCCCTCGACCTGCCAGCGCGGCGGCTGCGCTCACGACGCCAGATGGCACTCGGTGAGCTCGTGGCGGAGCACGGCGAGACCGCGCTGCGCGCGCTCGGCGGACGCCGTGAGGCCGAGCGGCTGCTGGCGGGACAGGACTCGGCGCTGGACGTAGCCGGACTGGTAGCCATCCTGCTCCGGCAGGCGACCGGCGCCGCGCCGGCTGGCGGGCCTGAAGCGTCGCCCGGAACCACCGGAGAAGCCGGATGAGCCTCCCGCTCCAAGCCGCGCTGCTACTCGCCGTCTTCGCCGTCACCACAGCCATCGCCGAACTGGCAGGAGCGGCGAACCTCGGCACCGCCCTGGGCATCGGCCAGATCGCCTTCACAGCCGCGCTCGTGGCGCTGCTGCTCAAGCGCTGAGCCCCGACCCGGGCATAATGGACTGATGGAGGGCTCAGCCCCAGACTCAGTCGGTACGCAGTCGAGCTGGTTGCGCTGCTATCGCTGCTGGTCCCAGAACCTCGAGGTGCAGGTGCACTACGAGGGAATCCTCAAGGTCGACCCCAACACGGCGGAGGCCGTCGAGCCGGTCGAGGAGGTCCAGGAGGCGGTAGTGCAGTGCCTCGACTGCATGCACGACCAGCCACACCTCAGCCTCGCCTTCTACGAGGAGGACGGCCGCCGCATCAGCCGGATCGAGGCGGTCGAGGACCGCTGGGAGCGGATGGTGACCGGCACCCCGTGGGTCGCGTCCTGCACCGTCACCGTCGAGGCCGATCAGGTCGAGAGCTGCTCAGGGCCCGAGGCCGCCGACTCGCTCGCGTTCGCCGCCTTCGGCGACCACGGCACGCGCGAGTTCTTCACCCACGTGCGCTTCCACAAGCACGAGGAGGAGGGCCAGATCGTCGTCCACATGCTCGTCGAGCTCTACGCCCGCTCGGTGGAGGAGGCGACGGGCGTGCTCGAGGGCGCCTCGCGTGGTGCGCTGGCGATCACGTCGCTCGCCGAGGAGTCGCGTCCGCCCGCATCGGCTGAAGACGACGGGCATTAGCGGACCGGCGCGGGGAGCCCGTCGACGCTCAACCGGCGATCGGCGCTGACCTGGTCAGGCCGGAGTCGGCACGACGTCGGCCGGCACTGGGATCGGCGCGTCGCCCTCTGGCTTGAAGGCGTCGGCTTCCTGTCGCAGAGACCGAAGCACGGCAACGGCTCCGAGCCCGAGCAGGAGCCCCACGTTCGACTCGAGGATCTCGACGGTCGCCGATCCGATCGGGTAGGTGCTGTTGTAGAGGTCCGAGCGTCCGTCGAGCAGCGACTGGAAACCGACCTCCAGCGCCTGGCTGAAGACGAACAGCAGCGCCACCGACAGCGGAAAGATCGGCAGGGCGCGGTCGAGCAGGCGCCGCGCTCGCGGCCAGAACGCCGCCAGCAGCGGCACGAGGACGCCGAGCCCGATCCAGAACATCTGGAAGAGACGGTCGACGCTGAGCGTGTTCTGGAGCAGGTCGAGGTTGTGCAGGTTGGTCTCGCTCTGGACGTTGGCGGTCTGGAGGCTCTCGGGCGTTTCGAGCCCGAGCAGCCGCTGCCCCCAGCTGATCTCCTCGCCCGCGAACACGAACAGGAGCAGCGCCAGCGCCAGCAGCGACAACCGCTTCACGAGCGTGTAGCGCGAGCGGTTCTCGGTTCGGCGCGTCAGCAGGAAGGCGGCGAGAAAGCACCCCGAGGCGACCAGGAAGCCGAGCGTGCCGACCCACTCGACGATGCCGTCCTCCTGGATCAACGGGTCGAACGTGCCACGGTCGAGGAGGAGCAGCGAGTACGTCGCCGCGATGTAGACGGCGATCGCGAGCAGCAGCGGTAGCGAGGGACTGACGCTGGTGTCGTCGCGCGGGGCGGCGACACCGCGGTCGCTCATCGTTCGAGCGCGCTGGCCAGCTGGCCCCCGACGTCACCACGGACGTCGGAGAGACTCGTGCGGCGGCGTGGACCGACGCGCTTGAAGCGCATCGTGGCGACTTCGCGGAAGCCGGCTTTGGCAGCGGCCCGGCGGGAGGAGCCGTTCGACGTCTCGATCTTGGTGACCACTTGCACGACGCCCGACTCTCTCACGGCGCGGAAGATGCCCAGGCCGGCGGCGGGGGCGAAGCCGCGACCGCGATAGTCGGGATGGGTCAGCGAGTCCTCCATGCAGGCCACGCCCGCGGGCAGCTCGAACCAGCCGTCGCGCGCGGCGATCGCCGGCGCGCTGCCGTGGAAGATCCAGGCCGAGAAGGCTGCCCGTCCGTCGTGGACGAGCATCCACAGCTCGTGCCCCGCCTCGACGTAGCGCTGGACGAGCTATGGGTCGCGGCCGGCGTCCGCGGCCAGGTCGAGGTCGCCGACCGTCGCCCGCCGGAGCTCGGAGCCTGCGGGCAGTGGAAGCTCGGGCAGCTCGTCGAGGTCGCGCACCAGCCAGACGTGCTCCTCGTCGATTCTCACCTTCGGCTTCGCCCGCGACCAAGCCGCACGGGCGACCTCGCCGACGGGGCGGCGGAGCAGTGGCGCGGGGGTGGACTGGATCCTCACCGAAGCTGGCACGAGAGCAGTGTCGTACGGGTTCGGAGCGTTCGCGCATGCAAGATCGTCTTTGCGCTGCCTTGCCCCGCCTTCTCAACCGAAAGGCGTCAACGGCTGGGGGCGGCGCGCAAGCCACCGTGCGGCGGCCGCCAGTCTCGGGCGGACGCGCGGGCGACTGAGCCGTCCCCACGCGAGCTGTGCCTCCCCCGTCGCCAGCTCGCGCTTATAGCGGGCCTCCCCGGCGAGGAAGTCGTAGGCGCTCAATCCGCGCTCGAGGCATGCCTGCATGCAGAGCGCGTGGGTCACCAGACCGGGCTTCAGCTTCGCGTCCTCGAACACCCCGAATCCGCTCTGGTAGAAGAGCAGCCGGCCGCCGTCGAGCAGCCCGTAGAGGCAGCCGACGGTGCGCTCGCCGGCGCGCACGCGGAACAGCATCACTCGCCCCCCGGGGACGAGCGTCGGGATCAGCTCGCGGTGAAAGCCGAGCACGCGCGCAACGCCGAACGCGCCGGGCTCCCCCGCCGCCTGCCACTGCGCCTGGTGCAACCGCACCAGCTCCTCGAAGATCTCGACCGCCTGAGTCTCGGTCTCGGCCCACTCGCCCTGAAGCTCCCCGAAGCCGCGCATGCCGCGGCGGATGCGGCTGCGCGGGCCCTTCTCGAGCGCCGCGAGGACGTCGCCGCCCGCCGCGCGGATCGTGTCGAGGTCGGTGTAGGGGCTCGCCTCGAATCCCAGCTCGAGCGCCGGCGCGGCGGCGGCGAACGCTCGCGCCTGGTCGGCGGACAGCCCGTCGACGCGCAGCTCGTCCCAGCCGGGCTCGTCGTCGATCGCGGCGATCAGGGCCTCGGCGAACGCCTCGAGCTCGCCGGTCGCAGTCAACACCCCGTTGTACTCGACGAACACCCCCTCCCCCTCCGGCTCGCCGGCGGTGCCGAGGTGCAGGCGGCGGATGCCGAAGCCCTTGGCGCCGGTGGCTCGGCTGCTGGTCACAAGCGCCGCGCCGACGACCGCGTCGCCGCGCTCCGCGATGGCGAAGCGGTACGGCACCACGTCGCCGTAGGCCTGCAGCCAGGTGTGAGTCCAGTCCCAGCCGCAGACCAGCCCGCCGTCGTGTGGCGAGAGCTCGAGCCCGGCCCACGCCGCGCGGGCACTGTCGATCTCCGCCGCAGGGAGCAGGCGCACACGCAGGGCGGACACGCCCGCGAACCCTAGTCCGGTCGCGGACGTGCGAGCGTCACGCGGCCGTCGGACACGAGCAGGGCCGCGAAGAGCATCGCCGCGACGATCGCCTGCAACATCAGGGTGGCGGCGGCGGCGCCTGTGGACAACACCGTGTAGGAGTGATTCAGCGTTGCGACCAGCAACAGCGGAAGCCCGACGATCGCGAGCTGAGCGGTGTTGTGCCTTACCGCCGCCGACGACTGCTCGAGCGTGCGGCGAGCAACGGCGAAAGCGACCGCAAGGGCGGGCAGCGCGATCGCCGTCAGGCGCGGCTGGTTGGTCGACGAGAAGTCGTTGGCGATCGGGTCGGGGTTGAGCGCGAGGACCTGGGCGACGATCGCCGCTGCGATCGCGAGGCTGCCCCAGAAGAGCGACGGCAGCTCACGCGGCGACACGCTCAGCAGCGTCGCCAGCAGCAAGGCGCCGATCACGAGCAGCGCGATCCCGACGTGCGAGACGTGGCTGAGGAGATCGGCCGCGGTGCCCGGGAGAGCGAGCACGGTGTCGAGGATCGTCAGCCGTGAGAACGGGAAGCCGGGACGCGAGAAGTCCGCCGCGACGCCCTTCACGACCATGTAGACGGCGACCGGCAGCACCAGCGCCGCGAGCGCGGGAAGCACCGCGCGACGCCGATCCGCGCCGCGCCACTCGGGCGCCAGCGCGATCCAGAGGCCGACCACGGGCGCGACGACGACCATCGTCTGGCGTCCGAGCACGCCGACGATCAGTCCGACCAGCACCAGCGGCAGCGAGCGGCGCACCATCCCGAGCAGAACGACCACGAGGCCGAGCTCGAAGACGAGATCCGCCAGGTAGCCCGGCGCGAGCATGTAGTAGCGGAAGACGTAGGGACTGAGGACGAACGCTCCGAGCGCGAGCGCGGCCGCGGCGAAGCTGACGCCGGTCCGGATCAGCACCGCCGCCAGGACCACGACCACGGCGATCGCGAGCCCGATCGCCGCGCAGCGGTAGACGGTCTCGGGGCTGGTCCCGAACAGGTCTGCCAGGCCGCCGACGGCCCAGTGCACGGTCCAGCGCTGCGCGTGCTGGTCGGCGATCCGCTCGTCCGGGACGCCGGGAAAGGCGCGCGCGATCGTCAGGTATGCACGCTCGTCGTTCGCGTGGACGTGGAAGAAGCCGGCAGTCCAGCTCATCCAGCGGTTGGTGACCGCGACTGCGGCCAGCAGGGCGACGACGAGCGGGATAGCCTGCGGCCAGCCGAACGGGCCCCGCAGGGATGGGGACACTTTCTCGATCAGGACGCGCATCCTTGGCTCGGTATCGGCTCAGACATCGCCTCTTACGAGACTGCGCGAAGAAATGCACGAATTTGTTACGACTTTGGACTATCCGCTGCGTCCCGAGTGGGCCGGCCGGGGACGGAGCCTGACCGGCGACGGTCCGCCGCCGCACGTGCGCCTGAAGCGGATCCTCGCCGCCGGGCGCGAGCGCAAGCCGATCGTCCTCGACGGCTTCCACCGCGTCGACACGGTCGCGGCGGCGATCCTCGCCCGTCGCCGCCGTCCGCCGCCCGTGATCGTCACCGACTGCACCTGGAAGACCGGCGGCTCGACCGCCGACCGCGTCGTGACGCGACTTGGCGTGCGCGCGCTCGACGGACCGCACGCGACGTTCTGCGTGTCCTCGACCGAGGAGCTCGAGCGGTTCCCGCGCCTCTGGGACGTGCCGCCAGAGCGGATTCGGATCTGCCGCTGGTACCACGGGCTGACCGACGCGGAGCTCGCCGCGCCGACCTCCGAGGACGGCCCGATCTTCAGCGGCGGCCGCTCGCTGCGCGACTACGAGCCGCTGCTGCGCTGCGCCGCCGAGCTGCCATTCGAGTTCCGCATCGCCGCCGAGCGCTCAGACCTCCCGGAGGGCGTGCCGGTGCCGGCGAACGTCCGCGTCGGGCCGACCTCGCACGCCGACTACCTCGATGCGATGCGCAACGCTCGTGCGGTCGTCGTCGCGCTCGAGCCGCGCGAGGACCGCAGCGCCGGGCAGACGACTTACCTCAACGCGATGGCGATGGGCAAGCTGACGATCGTCACCGAGACGCTCGGCGTGCGCGACCACATCGAGGACCGACGCAGCGGCCTGATCGTGCCGGCGCGCGACCCGCAGGCCCTCGGCGATGCGATCCGCTGGAGCCAGGATCCCGTTAACACCGACGAGGTCGCCGCGATCCGCGAGCGCGCCCGCGAGACCGCGCGCGAGCGCTTCGGCCCCGGCAACCACATCCGCGCGCTGCTCGACGTAGTCGACGACGTGCTGACCCGCTCGGGCGGGGCGACCGGCGGCCGAGTGCCCGACCGATGATCCGCGCCGTGCTGCACTTCGTGTCCGCGGTGCTGATGGTCAGCGGCGTCCTGCTGATCGTCGACGCCGGCCTGACGGTGGCCTGGCAGGAGCCGATCTCGTCGTTCCTCGCCCACCGCGAGCAGCAGGAGCTCGAGCGCGAGATAGCCGACCCGCCACGGCGCGTGCTCGAGCGCCGGCCGCTGCCGGGGGACGCGCTCGGCCAGATCCGGATTCCGGCGATCGACTCGAGCGAGTTCATCGTCGAGGGCACCGACCAGGACAACCTGCGCAAGGGACCCGGCCACTATCCGAGCACAGCGCTGCCCGGCGACCGCGGAACGGTCGCGATCGCCGGCCATCGCACGACCTACGGCGCGCCCTTCCGCGATCTCGACAAGCTCGATCCGGGCGACCGAATCGAGGTCGACATGCCGTACCGGACGTTCGTCTACCGCGTCGAGCGCACGCAGATCGTCGACCCGAGCGCGCTCTGGGTGACGCGCCGCGTCGGCTACGACCGGCTCGTGCTCAGTGCCTGTCACCCGCTCTACAGCGCCGCAGAGCGGATCATCGTCTTCGCACGGCTGGTCGGGCGGCGTCCGGCGCGCGTCGGGCGCGGAGCTCAGGCGAGGACGGCGGGAGCGCGCGCGTCGTCCTCGATCCGCGAGGCGTCGCGCGACTCGAGGTAGAGGACGAGCGCGACCAGCACGGCCAGCGAGACGATCAGCACCGCCAGCCAGTAGAGGACCTTGAGCAGGACCCGCATCACCGGGCAGCCTTCGCTCGCGCTCGACCGGCTCCTGCTCCCCCGGCTCGGACTCGGCCGAGGACCTCGTCGTAGAGCGCGCGTGACCGCCGCGCCCAGTCGGCGGCCGTGAACTCGGCCTCGTAGCGCGCGCGACCCGCCGCGCCGAAGCGCCCGCGCAGCGCCGGGTCGTCGAGCAGCGGCCGCAGCCCGGCTGCGATCTCCGCCCCGCCGGCCTCGGGATCGATCAGCGTTCCGGTCTCCCCGTCGCGGACGATCTCGGGAATGCCGCCGACGGCGGTCGCGACCACCGGCACGCGCGCGCTCATCGCCTCCAGCAGCGCCGTCGGGAACGCGTCGAAGCGCGAGGGGTGCAGCAGCACATCGACGGCGTCGAGTGTCGCCATCGCGTCGTCGCGGAAGCCGGCGAAGACGACCGCGGGCCCGAGGTCGGCCGCGGCCTGCTCGAGCGCGCCGCGGCCCTCGCCGTCGCCCGCAATCAAGAGCCGTAGGCGCGGGTGCTGCGGCAGCAGCTCGCGCAGCGCGTCGAGCGCCTGCTCGTGGCCCTTGCCACCGCGCAGGACGCTCAGCATCCCGACGACCGTGTCGCCCGCGTCGATGCCGAGCTGGGCGCGCACGGCCGTCCCGGCGCCCGGCGCCGGATCGGCGAGGACGCCGTTGCGGACCGTCACCACGCGCTCGGGCCGCTCCCCGGTCTGGGCCAGGAACGCCTCGCGGGCGGCATCCGAGACGACCACCACGCGCGCGGCGCAGCGTCGCCGCACTGCTCGGATCAGCCGCTCGCGCGTCGCCTCGCGCGGGTCCCCGCCCCAGCGCATGACGTGGATCGTCGACACCGTGGGGATGCCGAGCGAGCGAGCGGCGAGGCCGCCCAGCGCGTCGGAGTAGGCGAGGTGGGTGTGCACGAGGTCAGGCTCGACGGCGCGCAGATGCGCGCGCACCCGTCGCACCGACGCGGCACTCACGAGCCGGTCGATCCGGATCGGCTGTGGCTCGATCCCAAGTCGCCGCAACCGCTCGAGCGCGGGCTCGCTGTCCCTGCGCGACAGGAAGCTGACCGAGAGATCGATGCCCGCGGCGTCAGCACCGGCGGTGAAGTCGGCCAACAGCAGCTCGGCGCCGCCGGCGCCCATCGAGTCGATCACGACGTGGATGCGCAGTCGCCCGTCAGCGGGCGCCAGCGCGGCGCTCGCGCCTGCGTGGTCGTCGTCCGGTGTCACGGCGCTCCCTCGGGCGTCCCGGGCGGCACCGGCGCCGTGGCGGCGACAGCCGTTCCCTCCCGCGTCACCGGCGGCACAGGCGTGGTAGCAGTCGGCCTCAGCCGCTGGATCAGACCGCCGATCAGGTCCGGTGCCGCGACCCGCAGCGTTCCCAGGTACACGAAGGCCCCGACCGCCGACGCCGCCACGACGCTCGGCCATGGACCCGCGATCACGTAGTCGAGCCCGGCGACGGCGGCTCCCATCGCCGCCGCCGCGAGCGCGATCGGCGCGGCCGCCACGGCCAGCACCCTGAAGCCCGCGCCCAGCAGCCGCTTCGTCAGGTAGAGCTGGATCGCCACGAAGGCGACTCCGACGACGAACTGGATCAGCGCCGCGGTGGCGATCCCCTCCTCGACGTACAACGCCATCAGCCCGGCAACCACCAAGGCCCGCGGAATCGCCAGCTTGAGCAGCACGTCCGCCCGGCCGCTCGACTTGTAGACGGTCCCCGCCGGGATGTCGATCGCGATCGTCAGCGCGAACAGCGCCAACAGTTGCATCGCGCCGACAGCGTCGACCCACTTCTCGCCGAACACCGCCAGCACGATCGGATTCGCGAGCACGACCATCGCGACCGTCAGCGGCAGCGCGAGCGCGACCGTGTAGCGGAAGGCGACCAGGTAGGCGGCGCGCAGCGCCTCGCGGTCCAGCGTCGCGAAGGCCGGGAAGAGCACGTAGCCGCCTACGACGGCGAAGTTGAGCACCAGCAGCTCGGGTAGCCGATAGGCGAGCGTGTAGAAGCCGAGCGAGGCCGTGCCGAGTACCGAGCCGACGGCGATTAGGTCGATGTTGCGGTTGATCGCGACCGTGACGTCGATGCCGGTGATCGACCCCCCGAAGCGCACCATGCGCGACAGCCCCCTGAACCGCAGCTCGAGCCTCGGCCGCCACGAGACCATCGCCCAGAGGACGACGGCCAACGTCGCGGTGCCGACGAGGTAGCCGACGACGATGCTCCAGACTCCGGCCCCTGCGAGCGCCAGGCCGATGCTCACCAGCCCGCGGACGGCGACGTCGCCAGCCTCGGCGAAGGTCCGCTTGCGAAAGTCGAGGCTCTTGGCAGCCAGTGCGCCGTGCGTCGCCGCCAGCGCGCGCAGCACGAAGTTGAAGCCGAGCGCAGTCAGGATCGGCGTGACACGCGGCTCGTCGAAGAGCTCTGCCATGAGCGGGGCGAAGGCGGCCGTGACGCCCCAAAGAACGAAGCCGATGCCGACGGTCACGAAGAAGACCGTGGGCGCGTGCTCCTCGGTCTCCTCGTCGGTGGCGACGATCAGGGCCTGGGTCAGTCCCAGGTCCTTGAGCGTCTCGAGCGCGATCGTGACGATCAGGGCGAGCGCCACGAGGCCGAACTCGCGCGGGCCTAGCAGGCGCGCGAGGATCGCCGTCGAGACGAGCGTCAGCGCCCGCCCACCGATGTACGACGCGTACACCCAGACCATCGCGCGGGCGGTGCGGGACCCGAGGCGCTCGCGGCCGAGCTGCTCGCTCTCCATCCCGCCCCCGGTGTCCTCGTTCTCCATCGCGGGCCATTCTCACGAACGCGCGGACGTGAGTCGCCGCCCGCGGCGGCGACTCAGGCCCGCACGGAGCGTCTCAGCAGCTGCCCTGCGTCTCGCACGGGTCGACGACGCGCAGGTAGCGCGCCCAGTCGACTCCGTCGCGGATGTTGAAGACGTACTTGCCCTCGCTGGTGCGGGGGACGCCGGCCTGACGGGCGAAGGACACCATCGCGTCCTCCTTGCCGAAGCTGGTGTAGGACGAGCCGGACTCGAACTGGAGGTTGAAGCCGCTGCCGCCGGTGTCACCGAAGTAGATCCCGTAGTGGGCCATCGCGCGCAGCATCGTCTTCTTCCACGCCGGCGCCGCGAGCGCCTCGATCTGGGCGTCGGACATCGCGAGCTGGAAGCGAGTGCCCATCGGCGGCGCGTTCGTCGTGTCGGAGCACTTCGCGCCCGTGCCGCCGGCCGGATAGACCTTGCCGCCCGAGCCGCACTTGATCACGGCGAACAGCGCGTGGTCGATCTCGCCGGCCTGCATCTCCTGCGCGCGGACGATCCCGCCGGCGGCGCCGAAGTGGGCCGCGGTCGCGTTCGAGCCGAGGCCGTCGCCGTCGATCCGCGTGCGCCCGCCCCACGACACCGCCAGCTTGCCCCCGCCGGCGGGCTTGTCGCGTACCTGCCAGAGGTCGTACTCCCAGCCCGAGGCCTGATCGACGACCGTGAGATGTCCGTCCGATCCGCCCGCCGGGCGCGCCGCGTCGGGCATGCGCACCTGGAGCCCCTCGATCTCGCAGGCGCCCCAGCTCTCGACGCAGTCGATCGTGAACTGCGGGTCCGACGGCTGGGACCAGTAGACCGGGTGCGAGTAGTCCCACTGGGTGTCGGCGTCGCCGGCGACCATGCTCGCGGGCAGCCCCGTGCCAAGCACTCGCTGCACAATCGCGCTGGAGTTCGGGGCGATCCGCGGATCGCCGTCGAGTCGCTGGTTGAACGGGCTCGAGTCGGCGTAGGGACGCCAGCAGGCGCCCGGCCAGACGTCGCCGCCGAACGAGCCGAGCGCACACGCGCCGCCGCTGGGCGCAGGACTGGGCTGCGGCGCCGGGGCGGGTGCAGGCGCGGGCTTTGGCGCAGGAGCCGGCTTCGGCGCAGGAGCCGGCTTCGGCACAGGAGCGGGCTTCGGTACAGGAGCCGGCTTCGGTACAGGAGCCGGCTTCGGTACAGGAGCGGGCGCCGGTACAGGAGCGGGCGCCGGGGCGGGAGCGGGCTTCGGTGCGGGAGCCGGCTTCACTACCTTGCGCCCGCCACGCTTGCTGGTCGCGCGGACGACCAGCGTCCACGCGCGGGCCGACCTCCCGGAGCGCACGCGCAACCTGAACAGGCGACGGTTGGCGGCGCGCTCGAGCCGGCGCGCGTCGAGGGCCCGGTGGGAGGCGCCGCGCGCGACGTACGCACGGCGGATGTCCACGCTCCTGAGCTGCTGCACGTCGTAGACCACCGCCTGACGCTCGGCCCGTACCGGATCGAGGCGAATCGTGTGGTCGCCCGCCGCGGCCACGGACGGGACTGCGAGCGCGAGCGCTAGCGGGAGCACCGCTGCCACGGCACGCAGCTGCATGAGGGGGCGGGACATGGGACCTCCGGGTGCGCTCGAGGCCGACACCGCCCTCACTGCTCTCCTTCGGTAGCCCGGCCGACTCCGGAGTGCGGAGTCCCGTCGGCTTTGCGAGCCCGCCTTGCGACGGGGGTGCCCTTTCGGGAGGTGCCTGCGTTTGTCTACTGAGGCCCGTATCGGGCAGCGCGACGCCGCCCCTTCACCCGAGCGGCCGGATCTCGACGGACGTTGGGCCGGGCGGCTTGCCTCAGCAGGTTCCCTGCGCCTCGCAGGGATCGACGACGCGCAGGCGACTCGTCCAGTCGACGCCGTCGGCGATCTCGAAGACCGCCTTGCCGTCGGACACCTTCATGCCTGCCCTGCGCGCGAAGGAGACCATCGCGTCCTCGCGCCCGAAGCTGGTGTAGCTGGCGCCCGACTCGAACTGGAGGTTCATCCCGCTGCCGCCGGTGTCGCCGAAGTAGAGGCCGTAGCGCGCCATCGCCCGCAGGACCGTCTTCTTCCACGCCGGCACAGCCAGGGCGTCGATCTCCGGATCCGACATCGCGAGCTGGAAGCGGGTTCCCATCGGCGGCGCGTCGGTGGCGTCGCCGCACTTGGCTCCGGTGCCGTTCGCGGGGTAGACCTTCTCGCCCGAGCTGCACTTGATCACCAGGAACAGCGCATGGCGGATCTCGCCCGCCTCGAGCTCCTGGGCGCGGATGATCCCGCCGAGGCTGCCGAAGTTCGCCGCTGTCGCGTTGGAGTCGAGCCCGTCGCCGTCGATCCGCGTGCGTCCGCCCCAGGAGACGGTCAGCTTGCCGCCGCCGGCCGGCTTGTCGCGCACCTGCCAGAAGTCGTACTCCCAGCCCGTGGCCTGGTCGACGACCGTCAGGTGGCCGTCGGAGCCGGCGGCGGGCTGCGCCGCCGCGGGGATCTGGACCTGCATCCCCTCGACCTCGCAGGTGCCCCAGCTCTCGACGCAGTCGACCGTGTAGACGGGATCGGAGGGCTGCGCCCAGTACACCGGGTGCGAGTAGTCCCACTCCGTGCCGGCGTCGCCGGCGACGAGGTTCGAGGGCCCGCCGGAGGCGCCGACCACGTGCTGGACGATCGCCGCCGAGCGCGGGTGCAGCCGCGGGCTGTCGCCGATCGGCCGGTTGAACGGGCTGGCGTCCCCGTACGGGCGCCAGCAGCCGCCCGGCCACGCGTCGACGCCGAACGAGCCCAAGGACGCGGGACCGCAGCTCGAGGCGGTCGCGGGCGGGGCGGGCGGCGGGGCCTGCGGCTGCGTCACGATCACCAGGCGCGAGCGCAGGTTGCGCTTGACCACCCGGCGCATCAGGCGGCGGCGGACCACTCGTGCGTGGCGGCCCCTGGCGCCTGGGCGAGACGCCCGCAGCCGGACGCGACGAACGATCCGGGCGCTGCGGCCGCGGAGGAGGCGCAGGCGCAGCTGGCCGCGCGCTGCGGCGCGGCGAACGCTCGTCACGTTCAAGCGGCGTGTGTGACCCGCGCGCCGGAGCGTCGCGCGGCGGATCTCGGCAGGCTTGACGCCCTGAAGCCGGTAGACGGCGACCTTGGCCTGTGCGCGCGCGGGCTTGAAGGAGGCGACGGCGGCATCGGCCGTCGGAGCCGTGACCGCGGCGGCGGTCGATACGACTGCCGCGACTGCGACGAGAACGACGACGATGCGGCGGTGAAGGGACATTCGCGCTTCCTCCTGGCGCGCGGTTCACCACCCTTCACATCTCCTTCGGTGGCCCGGCTGGCTCCATGGGGAGCTCCGTGGCTTTGCGAGCCCGCCTCACAGCGGGGGTGCCCTTTCGGGAGGTGCCTGCGCTTGATCGCTGTTAGCGAGGGGTATCGGCGCCCGTGGGCGCCAGCGAAGCGCCGGCGGCGGCACTGGACGTTTGTTCGATGCCGCCGAGGAGCAGCTCGGTCAGCTGCTCGGCGTTCGCGTGGATGTCGAACTCCCGCTCCACCAGCCGCCTCCCGGCGCGCGCGGTCTCCTCCGAGCTCCCGGCCAGCGCCCGCTCCAGCGCCTGGGCGAGGCTCTCAGCGCTACCCGGCTCGGCGAGCGCGCCCGTCTCGCCGTCGCGTACGAGCTCGGGAATGCCGGACAGGCGCGTGCTGACGACGAATAGCCCGCTCGCGAGCGCCTCCATCAGCGCGACCGGGAGCCCCTCCATCTGGCCGTCGCGAGCGACGATGCTCGGCAGCACGAAGACGTCGGCCGCCTCCAGCAGCTCGCGGACGCGCGGCTCTGTGCAGCTGCCGTGGAAGCGGACGCGATCCGCGATCCCGAGCTCGGCCGCGAGCCGCTCGAGCTCCGGGCGCAGCACCCCGTCGCCGACGAGGTCGAGCTCGATCCGGTCGAGCGCCTCGCCACCGCGCGCGAGCGCCCGCAGCAGCACCGCGTGGCCCTTGTACTCCTGCAGGCTCGCCACGCAGACCGCCCGCACCGGCCCGCTCGCCGGCGCGACGCGCGGGCGGAACTCGAACGCGTCCGGGTCGATCCCGCAGTGAACGACCTCGACGGGCGTCCGCTCTCCGCCGCCGTACGGCTCGAGGAAGCGGCGGTTGTAGTCCGAGATCGCGACGACGAAGCGGGCCTCGCCGAGCTTGCGCGCGAGCAGGTCCTGGTGGACGAAGATGTCGTGGGCGTGGACCGTGAAGCTGTACGGCACGCCCGTCAGCCGGTGGCAGAGCCAGGCGGCCAGGGCCGGGTAGGTGGCGTAGTGCGCGTGCACGTGCTCGACGTCGAGCCGGTCGAGCCGGCGCGCGTGCGCGGCGGCGATCGGGAGCGTGATCAGCGACCGCGCCAGGATCGACGGCCGCCGCAGCGAGCTCGCCGCCACGATCGTCACCGAGGAGAGCAGCCGCAGCGGTCGCCGCAGGCCCCACCACGCCAGCGCGGCGAGCGACTCGCGCGGGCCGGGCGTGTACAGCCGGTCGGTCCAGCGCCGCGCCGCGGGATGGACCGTCGGGTCGACGGGCGGGAACAGCGACAGCAGCTCGATCTCGATCCGCGGGTCGCGGTCGACGGCGTTCAGCTCGCGCAGGATGAACGTCTCGGTGACGTGCGGGACGCGCGAGACGACGTAGGCGATCCTCATCTCGCTCGTATCATGCTCGCTCATGCGCGTCGCCGTGATCGAGACCGCCGCTCGCGGCGGCCTGCCGCACTACGCCGCCCAGCTCGCCGACGCGCTCGCCGGGCGCGGGCACACGGTCGACCTGATCGCGCCGGCCGGCAACGAGCTCGCCGCGCGCGCGGGCAAGGCGCGCATGCGTCCCGTGTTGAGCGCCGGTCGCCACGACGAGCCCGAGCCGCGCTCGCGGCCCGAGTACCTCCGCCGCCGCGTCGGCATCGCCGCCGGGCTCGCCCGCTCCTGGGCGCAGATCCTGCGGCTGTGCTCGAAGCGCCGCTACGACGCCGTCGTGCTCAACTGCGAGGTCTCGCTGACGCCGGTGGCGGTCGCGCTGCTCGTCCTGACGTGGCGCCCGTGGCGCCCACGGCTGACGTTCGTCTGCCACAACGTGCGGCCGTTCATCCGCTGGTCGGGCGATCAGCTGTTCCGTTCCTCGCGATTGCTCGACGGCGCACTGCGGCGGGCGTTCGGGCGCCTCGACGTGATCTTCGTGCACGGCGAGCGCAGTCGCGACGAGTTCGAGCGACTGTGGCCCTCGCGCCAGCTGACCGTCGTGCCGCACGGCGACGAGACGCTGTTCGCCGACGACCCGCCGCCGCCGAGCGACGAGCCGCGCGTGCTCTTCTTCGGCGACTGGCGCAAGGTCAAGGGCCTCGAGGTGCTGATGAGCGCGTTCGACCTGCTGGCCGAGACCGACCCCGAGGTCGCGCTGACGATCGCCGGGACCCCCTCCCCCGTCGACCTCGACCCCGACGTCGTCCACGCCTGGGCACGACGCCACGACGGCCGCGTGCGGATCGTCGACAGCTACGTGCCGATCGAGGAGGTGCCGGCGATCTTCGGCAGCGCGCGCGTCGTCGCCACGCCGTACCTGGTCGGCTATCAGAGCGGCGTCGTCCACCTCGCGATGACGATGGCGCGGGCGGTCGTGGCATCCGACGTCGGCGACCTGCCCTCGGCCGTCGCCGACGGGGAGACCGGTCGCGTCGTTGCGAGCGACGATCCGCCGGCGCTGGCCGAAGCCCTGCGGTCGCTGCTCGCCGATCCCGAGCTGGCCGCGCGGATGGGCGCGGCGGGCCACCGGCGGGTCCTGGAGCGGTCGGGGTGGGATCAGGTCGCCCAGCGGGTAGAGGATGCCCTGGCTGGAAAATCCGCCAGTGGCACCACTACACTCGCCTGACACTTGGCGCAGACCCCCACATCCTCCGAGAGCGCCCGCACCGACTCGCTGTCGTCGTATGTCGGCGCCGTGCGGGCCCATCGGATGCTCGTCGGGCTCGTCACGCTGGCGACGCTGATCGGAGCGCTGCTGTGGATCGCGGTCCGCGATCCGGCCTACGAGTCGACCGCGAACCTGCTCGTCAGCCCGATCCCCTCGGACGACCAGACCCTGCTCGGACTGCCGGTCGTGCGCGACTCCCCAGGGGAGCCGACGCGCGCGATCCAGACGGCCGCCACGCTCGTGGAGTCTCCAGCCGCCGCGCGGCTCGCGGCCACGCGTCTCGGTGGCGACTGGAGCCCCGGCAGCGTCGCCTCAGCGGTCGAGGTCGAGCCGCAGGGCCAGAGCAACATCATCGCCATCACCGGCCAGGCCGACACCCCCGAGGAGTCCGCCCGTGTCGCGACCGACTACGCACGCGCCTCGCTGGAGGGCCGCAAGGCGCTGCTCGCCGAGCAGGCCGCCGCCGCGCTCGAGCGGCTCCCGGCCGCCGACGCCGCGGGCACTACCGGCGACTCGCCGTTCGCGACGATCGCGGAGCGGCGAGCCTCGCTCGAGGGCATCCGCGAGAACGGCGACCCGTCGCTGGTCCTCTCGCAGGAGGCCTCGCCGGGCGAGCGCACCGGACCCTCGGCCCCGCTCGTGATCGTGCTCGCCCTGTTCGGCGGCGCGGCGCTGGGCATCGGCGCCGCGATCCTGCGCGAGATGCTCGACCGCTCGCTGCGCGACGAGTCCGAGGCGCTGACGATCTACCCGCTGCCGATCCTGGCGCGCGTGCCGCTGCTCTCGCGGCGCCAGGAGCGCGACGGGCGCAACCGCGTCTGGTACACGCCGCCGTCGGTCCGTGAGGCCTACCGGACGCTGATGGCGCAGATCCCCGAGGCGCCCGGCCCGGGCGGCACGGCGCTGATGGTCACGAGCGCCTCGCACGGCGACGGCAAGACGACCTCGGCGGTCAACCTGGCGGCGGCGCTGGCGGCGGCCGGCAAGTCGGTCGTCCTGCTCGACTTCGACCTGCGCAAGCCGAACATCGCTGCACAGCTCGGCCTAAAGGGCACCGAGGGCGTCGCCGACCTGCTCGACTCCAAGCGCGAGCTCTCCGACCTGCTGACGCCGGTGCCCCAGCTGCCCTCGATGCAGGTCTTCTCGCCGGCGCGCGGATCCGAGGACGTGAGCGACATCGACGCGCTGGCGGCCAGCCTGCCCGGCCTCGTCGACGAGGCCCGTCTGCTCGCCGACTGGGTGATCGTCGACACGGCGCCGCTCGGCGAGGTCAGCGATGCACTGCGCGTGACGCGCTCGATGGACAACATCGTGATCGTCGTCCGCCCGGCGCGGACGAACCGCGTCAACTTCGAGATGATGCGCGACCTGCTCGAGCGTGTCGCTCAGACGCCGCTCGGGATGGTCGTGATCGGACACTCCGGCGGGGTCCAGACCTCGCCCTACAGCTATGGCACCGCGCGGCGCGAGCTGTTCAAGCCGACCTCGGGCGTTACCTGACCCATGCAAACGGCGGGGATTCGACCGGTCGCTCCGGTGAGCATTCCGCCTGCCCTGATCCCGGCCACAGCAGTCGCCACGGGCCTTGTCGGGGGCCTGCTGATCGGCGCCCGCGGCGGTCTCGGGCTGGCCTTCCTGCTGGCGGTGATCTACATCCCGCTGGCGGTCGTCAACCTGCCGTTCGCGCTCGCCCTGTGGGTGCCGCTGGTCGTGCTCCAGCGGCTGCCGCAGGTCGGCCTCGGGTCCAATATCGCCCTGGTGGTGCTGGTCATGGGCTGGCTCGGGATGCTCGCCTACGCCGGCCTCGACCGCAGCGAGCACTTCAGGGACCGCAAGCTCGCGATCGGCCTGACACTCGTACTGCTGATGTGGGTGACGCTCTCGCTGCTCTGGGCCGCCGACGCCGGGATCGCCGGTGCGGGGCTCGGGCGCTGGTGGACGTGCGGCCTGACGCTACTGCTCGTAGCGACGATCATCACCAAGACGCACGACGCCCAGATGGTGGCGGCGGCTTTCGTAGCGAGCATGGTCATATCGACGCTGATCGGATTCATCGATCCGGCGGCGACCGACCAGACCGCGCTCGAGCTCGCCTCGGAGGCGGGCGGCGGCCGGCTCAGCGGCGCCAGCGGCGATCCCAACTACCTAGCCGCCGGGATCGTCCCCGCGCTCGTGTTGATCGCCGGCCTGGCGCAACGCGGCAGACCGGTGCGCAACCTCACCCTCGTCGCCGTGACGGCGATCCTCGGCATCGGGCTCGCCGCCACCCAGTCGCGTGGCGGTCTGATCGCTGCGGTGGTGGCAGTCTTCGCCGCGCTTTTCTTCTTCCGCAGCCGGCGCCCCTACGTGCTTCTCGTGGTCCTGGTCCTCGTCTCGGCCGCGGCGGCGTGGTTCTCGGTCAATCCGGCCGGCTGGGAGCGCCTGACCTCGTTCGATCAGGGCGGCAACGGGCGCACCGAGCTGTGGAGCATCGGCGTGCGGATGTCGGAGGACAACCTCGTCACCGGCGTCGGCGTCGAGAACTTCGTCATCTTCTCGCCGCGCTACGTCCGCCAGCCCGGATCGCTCGAGTTCGTCGCCTTCACGGAGCGACCGTACGTGCCCCACAACGTCTACATCGGCTTCCTGGCCGAGACCGGGGCGGTCGGATTGGGGCTGTTCCTGGCGCTGCTCGCCGTCTGCATGGCCGCGGCCGGGAAGGCGGCGCGCTGCTTCGAGGCGCGCGGCGAGCTGCAGGCCGCCGCCCTCGCCCAGGCTGCCCTCGTGGCCATCCTCGCCCACTCCGTTGCGTCTATCTTCATCTCCAACGCGACCGATCGTCGCGGCTGGATACTGCTCGCGCTCGGGCCCGCGCTGCTCGCCGTCTCACGCCGGCGGGAGCCGAGCCGGAATCTCCGCTAGCGAATCCGGCCTTCTGGGCGCATCATGGGTGATGCTGCCTGCGATCCGATCGGGCCAGTTCGCCGCACTGTGATCGACCCCACACACGACTAAAGCTCGCTGGCCAGATTGACCGATAGCTAGACAAGTGCTCGACCCCCAGCCTCCTACCACCCACGCGAACGGCAACGGAAACGGCAATGGCCGTGATCGAGCCGAGCACTGGCAGCGCGCGCTCGCCTCGCATGCCCGCGTCACACGCGGAGTCTCGGACGGCGTGCTGGTGCCGGCCGCCGCCACGGCCGTCGTCGCGCTCGTCGCACGCGAGCCGCTCGAGAGCGCGCTGCTGACGCTGCTCGTCTTCGTCTGCGCCGCCTTCATCGTTCCCAGCCGTCCGCCGTGGGCGGCGCTGCTGCCGCTGATGCGCGCCCCGCTGCAGCTGCTGGTGCCGTTGATCGGCACCGCGGCGCTGGGCCTGGTCCAGGCGATCACCGGGCTGCCCGGTCTGACCCTCGGCCAGCTGGGCCTGGTCGCCCTGGCCACATCCGCCGCCTCGCTGGTCCCCTGGGCGCGCGCGCACGGGCCCTGGAGCGCCCACGCCAAGGTCCGGATCGGCGTGATCGGCTCGCAGCGCTCGACCGACGACCTCGCCCGCGAGCTCAAGCTCGCCGGAATCCCGGACTACACGGTGGTCGGGCGGATCTCGATCGCCGACCCGCCCGTCGAAGACGGCAGCGAGGAGGTGCCGCGACTCGGCTCGCTCGAGGACCTCGGGCAGATCGTCCGCGAGCACCGCGTCCAGCTGCTCGTGATGAGCGGCGAGGCCCCGCGCTTCCTGGTCTTCGACGAGGTGTCGCGCTCCTGCCTGCAGCTGCCCGTACGGCTGTGGGAGCTGACGGCCCTCTACGAGGACGTCTTCGGCCACGTCGCCGTCGCCGAGATCAATTCGGCCTGGTTCCAGTACATCATGCACCCGAAGTACCGCCGCACCGCGCCGGCCTCCAAGCGTGCGCTCGACGTCGTGCTTTCCCTGATCGGCGGCCTCTTCTTCCTGATCCTGCTGGCGATCGTCGCTCCGCTGATCGCCAGGGACGGTGGGCCGATCTTCTTCCGCCAGACCCGGATCGGCGAGGGCGGACGCCCGCTGAGCCTCTACAAGCTGCGCACGATGCGCGTCGCCGACTCGGCCGCGGCTCAGTGGGCGACCGACGACGACGCCCGCATCACCGGCATCGGCCACTTCCTGCGCCGGACCCACCTCGACGAGCTCCCACAGCTGCTGAACGTCCTGCGCGGCGAGATGAGCCTCGTCGGGCCGCGCCCCGAGCAGCCGGAGTTCGTCGAGCGGCTCGAGGACGTGCTGCCGTTCTACCAGCGCCGTCACCTGCTCAAGCCGGGCCTGACCGGCTGGGCCCAGGTGCGCTGCGGCTACGCCGGCTCGGACGTCGGCTCGGCCTGGAAGCTCTCGCACGACCTCTACTACCTCAAGCACGGATCGCTGGGCTTCGACGTCGCGATCCTGCTCGAGACGGTGCGGACGCTGTTTGCCGACCGCCGCTACGCGATCGAGCCGAAGTGGGTGCCCTTCATCCACGGCCACGACCCGATCCCACCGGTCGAGTCGATGTCCTCCGTATCGGCCTCGTAGCGCCCGCCGCGCAGCGACGCCAGGCCCTGGGCACCCTGAGCCGGCACGAACGCCAGCCGGCACGACGCGAGCCCGGCGCGCGAACGCCAGCCGGCACGAACGCCAGCCGGCACGACGCGAGCCCGGCGCGCGAACGCCAGCCGGCACGGAACGCGAGCCGGCGCACGAACGCCAGCCGGCGCACCAACGCGAGGCGCAACCCGTCGCAGAACGACCTCGAGCCGGGCCCTAGGGCCCGGCTCGAGGTGCTACGCAGCTAGAGAGCGCTGAACGGCGGTGCTTCAGGCGGTCGGCCGGTGAACGAACCGGCGCAGGACCAGGCCGGTGCCGCCGAGCAGGATGCCCAGTGCCAGCAGGATGCCTAGGTCGGCGCCCGTGAACGGCAGGCTCGACTCGTCGCTCTCGGGGCTGACCGACTGAACGGCGGCCGGCGAGGTTGCGGCCGGCGCGCTAGCGCTTGCCGGGCTCGGAGCGCCCTCAGGGTTCGAGGTGGGAGTGGTCGGGCCGCCCCCGGTCGTCTCCTCGACGTTTCCGAGCACCGTCGACTCGTCGTAGCCCTCCTTTGCAGCGCTGCCCGCCGAAGCGACCGGAGCCGCCACGGCCAGCGCCGTCGCGCAGAGCGCGAGGGCCGTCGTGATGTTCTGCTTGCGTTTCAAAGTAGTAATGCCTCCTTTAGGGGCCACGGACCCCGTCCGTAAAGGTCCGGTGGCCCGCCGCCCACCGAGTCCAAGCGATCTCTATTGCGGTGCAACGAATGCCAGAGTACATGCGACCCCGGCGGATCGCAAAAAACTCCGGATTCGGGGTCCAAGCGAGGGGCCGGTGCTCAGCGCGGTCGCGCCGCCGCCGGGCCGATCGGGCTGAGCCGGTTCTGGAGCGCCTCGGTCAGCCGCTGCTCGACCTCACGCGGATCCACGGTCCGTCCGCGCCTGACGTCGGCGACCACGTCGTCGATCAGGACCTGCGACGGATTGAGTCGCTTCGCCTCGCGAAGATTCGTCAGCGCCTCCTCGTCGCGACCCCGTACCGCGGCGGCCAGGCCCAGCTCGAGGTGGATGAACCAGTTGCCCGGCTCGCGATCGGCAGCCTCGCGGAGGGCCTCCACGGCAACGGCCGGCTGGCCGCCGCGTTGGGCCAGGACGCCCTTCGCCAGCAGCGGCTCGGCGCTGAGCGGATTGAGGTCCGCCGCCCGGTCGAGGCGGTCGAGCGCCGTCTCGAGATCGTTCCCCGAGCTCTCGTAGGCCGCGCTCGTATAGCGCGCGGCGATACCGGCGCAAGTCAGCGAGATCGCCGCGACGAGCACCGCCACGCCGAGCGCGCTCCTGCGCGCGACCCGGCCGAAGCGCGTGCTCGCCGCCCTGTCGCCACTTGGAGCCGCCGACAGCGGAACGAAGCGGCTCGCGGGCTCGATCCGTGCGGCCACGCCGAGCAGGCCGAGCGCGAGGATGCAGAGCGCCGGGAACGCCCACAGCCAGTCGCCGCCGGCGTGCACGAACCAGAGGACGAAGCTGCAGAAGCCGCCGACGACCAGCGCCGCCTGGTCCGGCACGGCGCGCAGTCGCCTGCGAGCGCGCCAGACGGCTGCCGTGAGCAGCGCGATCGCACCGAAGAAGAGCAGCGAGCCGACGATCCCGCCCTGCGACAGCATCCGCAGGACGAGGCTGTGGGGATGCCGCGGGGCCTCGCCGCTGCGGCGCTCCTTCAGGTACTCGTTGACGAAGTTGTCCTGGCCCACCCCCGTGATCGGGTGCTCCTCGAACTGGTCCAGGGCGACGCGGTAGAAGTCGTAGCGGTTCGAGCCGAGCGAGCCGCTGAAGCGGTTGGTGGAGCGGTTTACGTCGTCGTAGCCCTCGTTCTTGAAGTCGTCCCAGCGCGCGTCGGCCCAGTCGACCGGGTTGCCGATCGCCACCAGCGAGGCGGCGACCGCCACGACCGCGAGCGCCGCCAGGGCCAGATCGCCGCCGCGTGCTACCGCCGGAGCAGCGTCGAGCCGTGGCCGGACGCGTGTCGCGGCGACCAGCGCGATCGCCCCGACGACGACCGCGGCGACCGAGCCCACGAGGATGACCTTCACCGCCGAGTCGAACGCCGGCGCGATCGCCGCGAGCGTCGCGGCGTCGCGGACGTCGGTCACGGTGTCGAAGCCGACTGCGGTGATGACCACCGGCAGCCCGAGCGCCGCCAGCGCAGGCCAGCGGCGCGGGCTCAGCAGGACGTAGACCAGCGCCGCCGCGGCCAGCGCGATCGCCGCGCCGCGGCTCTGCGACAGCAGCGCCGTCTGCAGCAGCAGCGTCGCGACGCCGAGGCTGAGTGCGCGGACCGGCCATGGCAGCGTGCGGTCGAGGACGAGCGCGAGGGCCGGCCAGAGGCCGATCAGCCAGAGTCCGGCGGTCGCGTTGACGTATCCGGCAGGCTCGCCGAGTCTGCCCTCGAGCAGCAGATCGGTCGGATCGGCCTGGAAGAGCCCCGTGAGCAGGATCCCGAGCGCGGTCGCGGCCAGGCCGTAGGCGACGACCATGAACGCGAGCCGCGCCGCTCGCGGCGACCAGGGCCGCAGCACGACGACCGCCAGGGCCGTGCCGTAGAGCAGCGCGCGGTTGGCTCCGTCCCAGGCGCTGCCCGGGGCGTCGGCCCACAGCAACCCGAGGAACGACCAAGCGCAGAACAGCCCATAGGCGACGATCGCCCACCACACGAGCGGGTTGCGCTCGCCCCGCTGCGGTGGGGCGACGACGACGGTCAGCGTCAGCAGGACGAGGAAGAACAGCGCCGCCGGATACCAGGCGGTCGACTCGTAGCCGCCCTCGAACACGGCGAGCAGGACGGCGCCGAGCAGCACCAGCAGCCCGGGCAGCACGGTGAGGACGTCGCCCGCCCCGAACAGCCGCTCGGCGCGGCTCGGTGTCGGGGTCGGCGTCGCCGTCACGCTCATCGGGCGTCCGGGTTGACTCGCTGCCAGAGCGAGATCGCGGCCGGCCAGGCCGGCGAGCGCTGCATCCGCCGCAGCGACCAGGAGCAGTGACGCTTGAAGCGGTCGAAGCTCTCGTAGCGGTACACGCCCAGCCGCGGCCAGCTCAGCGGCCGCTCGGGCTCGGCCAGCGCCGGGAGCGTCGCCGCGGTCTCGTAGCCCGCCGCCCGCGCCGCCGCGACGACGCGCTCGTCGACGTCGCCGTACGGGTAGGCGATCGAGCGGCAGGGCTCGCCGAGGCGCTCCTCGCAGAGGGCGCGCGATTGCTCGAGCTCGCTGCGCAGCTCGGGGTCGCCGACCTGCGTCAGCTTCGGATGCGAGTGGGTGTGCGAGCCGATCTCCCAGCCAGCGTCGCGGACCTCCCGGACGCCATCCCACGACATCCCCGCGAGCTCGTGCTCGAACTCCGTCCCCACCCACTCGTCGATCCCCGGCCAGACCATCGGCTCGTCGCGGCCCATGTACGCGGTCGGCACGAACAGCGTCGCCGGCACGCCGAGGCGCTGCAGGATCGGGAAGGCGAGGTCTTGCACGGACTGGAAGCCGTCGTCGAAGGTCACTACGAGCGTACGCCCGCGCGGGCGCTCGGTGACGGCGCGCGAGAACGTCGTCGGCTCGTAGCCGCGCCGGAGCAGGTGGGCGACCTGCGCCTCGAAGACGTCGGGGGCGACCGACAGGTGCGCCGGCCAGCGCTCACTAACGGCGTGATAGCAGAGGACGAGCACGTCGCGCACGGCGTCGAACCTAGAGCATGTGCGTGTGCCGCGGGCGCGTCCGAGCGCGCTGCCCGACCCGCCGGACGCCTCGCCGACCACTACTGTGTCACCGCTTCCGCGGCCGCCGCGAGAGCACCTCTCCCGTGCCTCCCTTCGTGACAATCGTCATACCCACGCTCGACGAGGAGCACTACGTCGAGCGCTGCCTGCGCAGCGTGCTCGACGACCCCTACCCGCGCGATCGCCTCGAGCTGCTGGTGCTCGACGGGGGCTCCGGCGACGACACCGTCGCGATCGCCGAGCGGGTCGGGGCCGAGCTCGGCTGCGTGCGCGTGCTCCACAATCCCGGTCGCCTGCAGTCGGCGGCCTTCAACCTCGCGCTGCGCGAGGCCGATCCGCGCGCGACGTGCCTGCTGCGCTGCGACGCCCACGCGAGCTATCCGCCCGGCTTCGTATCGCGCGCGGTCGAGACGCCCGAGCGCACGGGCGCCGCGCTCGTCGGGTTCAGCGCCGTGCCGGCGTCCGAGAGCCCGTTCCAGGCCGCCGTCGCCTTCGCCCAGAGCACGCGCGTCGGCGTCGGCGACTCCGACTACCGGCTCGCCGGCCGCTCCGGCTGGGTCGAGTCGGCGATGCACGGCTGCTTCTCGCGCGCCGCCGTCGAGGCCGCGGGCGGCTACGAGGAGACGGCGAGCCACAACGAGGACGCCGAGCTGTCGCTGCGCCTGCGTGCGGCCGGTGGCGGCATCTGGCTCGACGATCAACTCGCCGTCGCCTACTACCCGCGCGGCTCGGTCATGGCGCTGGCGCGCCAGTACTTGTTCTACGGCCGCGGCCGCGCCGAGACCTGCGTCCGGCACCGGGTCGTGCCCCAACCACGCCAGCTCGCGCCGCCCGTGCTGGTGCTGTGGCACCTACTGCTGCTCCTGCTCGCGCTGCGCCGCCGCGGCTTCCTGGCGCCGATCGGGGCCTACGGGCTCGCGCTCACGCTCGTGGGCGCGTGGGGAGCGCTGCGCCGCCGCGAGCCCGCCGTGCTGATGGCGCCGATTGCGCTGGCGACGATGCACCATGCGTGGGGAGTCGGCTTCATCGCGGGGATCGGCGAGGCGCGGCGCTCGTAGGGGTGGCGCTCCTGCGGGGCGTCCTTGAGGCCTGGGGTCGCGCTGGGGTTGTTGGGAGGGATACGAGTTTGTCGAGCTGCTCCAGCGGTCTTGGGCTGGGTAGGGCGGATTGCGGAGTGGTGGGTGGCCGGAGAGCCTGCTTCGCTCGGTGGGAGAAGTTCTCGGTCGTCCGGAGCGGTTAGTGCACGGGGGGGGCTGGCCGGGCCCGGCAAACGTGCATATGGGATAGGTCTGGCAGGCGAAATCTCGACGTTTGGAGCTTTGTATGACCTCTAGGTCATACAAAGCTCCAAACGTCCTGAATTTCGGCCGTCTGGACCAGCTTTCGAGGTCCGGCACCGCCGCCAGGCCCCCGCACCGCCCACGCGAGCAACCCACGCCACCGAGCGCCACCCACTCCCGGCCACCCACCACTCCGCAATCCGCCCTACCCAGCCAAAGCCCGGTCCCACAGCTCAGCCACGCGTATCTCTCCCAACAACCCCAGCGCGAAGCCGCACCTCGAGGACGCCCCACAGGAGCGCCACTCACCCCAGCCCGCTCCGGATACCCCACTCGAATGGCGAATCTGCCGCTCGGGCGCTTGGGCGGTGACAGCCGTCCGGCGCATCCGGTAGAAATCTTGCAGCCTCGTGTCCTGGTACGCGCACTTTCCATGGGTGCGAGGAGGAGGCGCCATTCCCTCAACTCGCGCGATCGCGGGAATCGTGGCGTCATTTCTCCTTGCGACACCGGCCATTTCGGCGCGGCCGGCGCAAGCCACCCCTGAGAACGACCTGCTGTCGAAGATCAACGACGCCCGTGGGCAGCACGGGCTGCGGCCGTACCGCTCCTCTCCTGCGCTGCGGCGGTCAGCCGCGCGTCAGGGACGGTGGATGCTGCGCGGTCAGTCGTTCTCCCACGCGGGCAGGATCCGCGCCAGCGGCCATTTCAGGGGCCTCGGCGAGGCGCTCTCATGGCATCAGGGTCGCGCACCGCGCTCCGGCTGGACGGTTCGCCGCTGGCTGGCCTCGGGCGGTCATCGCCCGCTGGTCCTCAACTCGGGCTACCGCTGGGCCGGCATGGCCAAGGTGACCGGGCGCCTGCACGGCCAGATCAGCACGATCTGGGTCCTGCAGCTCGGCAGCCGGTAGCGGCGACCCCTTCCGTCGCCGCCCGGCAGCTTCTCCGGCCCGTCCCGCCGCCCCGACCAGCTCGCTGAGCTAGGAGCTCTCGCCCGGCTGGCGGCGCGGGACCAGCACCGCCCGCTTGAACTCGGCCACCAGCGTTCCGTCCTGGTTGAGCACGCGCGTGTGGACGCGCACGACACCGCGGTCGGGCTTGGACTGCGACGGCCGCACCTCGAGCACCTCCGACTCGGCGAACAGCGTGTCGCCGTGGAAGACGGGCGCGGGATGCGACAGCTCGTCGGTCGCGAGGTTCGCGATCGCCTTGCCCGAGACGTCCCCGACCGACATGCCCAGCGCGAGCGAGTAGACCAGCGGCCCGACGACGACGTTACGGCCCTGCTGGGACTGCTTGGCGTAGACGTCGTTGATGTGCAGCGGGTGGTGGTTCATCGTGAGCAGGCAGAACATGTGGTCGTCGGCCTCGGTCACGGTCTTCGCGGGCCAGTGCTTGTAGACGGCGCCCTGCTCGAAGTCCTCCAGGTAGCGCCCGTAGGGGCGTGCTCCCGTGGCCTCGCGCGTCGCCTGATCGGTGTCGGTCATTCGCTCCTCTTCGGTGGGTTCGGTCTGTCGGTCGATTCGGACGCGGCATCCTAAGCCTCCCACCCTCGCCGTGGCGGTCCGTGGCCGCCATCACACAGCGCTCTGTCGGGCGCCGCGTCCACGCGGCCGCCGATAATGGACGGGTGAGCGCTCCCGCACGGAAAGCAGCCTCCGCGCGGGTGCGAGCCCTGATGTACCACGACGTCGTGGCGTCGTCCGGGCAGGGCAGCGGCTTCCAAGGCAGCGGCGCGGAGCTCTATGCCGTCGGCGCAGAGCAGTTCCGCGACCACCGCGACCGGATCGAGCAGGCAACCGGAGCCCCTCCGTCGACCGTCGACGCGCTGGTGGGCGACAAGCCGGCGCTCGGGGATCGGTGGATGCTGACCTTCGACGACGGCGGCGCGAGCGCGATCGCGGCCGGCGAGGAGCTCGCCCGCCGCGGCTGGCGCGGCCACTTCTTCATCGTCACCGACCTCGTCGGGACGCCGCGCTTCGTCGACTGGGACGGCGTAAGGGCGCTCGCCGAGCAGGGCCACACGATCGGCTCGCACTCCCGCTCCCACCCGCAGCCGATCTCCGGCTGCTCGTGGGACCAGCTGCTCGACGAGTGGTCGCACAGCGCCGAGGAGCTGTCCGAGGCGATCGGCCGGCCGGTCGTGACCGGCAGCATCCCCGGCGGCTACTACTCGCCCGCGGTCGCACGTGCCGCCGCGGCGGCCGGGTTGAAGTCGCTGTTCACCTCCGAGCCGGTCCAGACCCTGCGCGAGATCGACGGCTGCCTGCTGATCGGCCGCTACGCGGTCCGCCGCGATACGACCGCCGAGACGGCGTCGGCCGCGGCCGCCGGCGCGGCGCGCCCATGGCTGAGCCAGCGGGCGTCGTGGTCGTTGCGCAAGGCCGCCAAGCGGGCCGGCGGGCGCCACTACGAGCGGCTGCGCAGGGCGCTGCTCGAGCGCGGCTGACCCGCTCCTCGAAGCGCGGCTGAGCGACGCCCCGGTCCGGCGCCGCGATAGATTGCCTCGCCCCATGCGCAATCCACGTGACTTCTTCAAGCCCCTCGCCGTCGGTGCTCCGGACCCGATCCAGGACGTGCCGTTCAAGCCGTCGCGGATGATCCACTTCCTCGACTTCTCGAACGAGAAGATGGTCGCCAAGGCGCCCGACATCGCGGGCAAGGTCGACATCCTGCTCGGCAACCTCGAGGACGCGATCCCGATCGACCGCAAGGAGGCCGCGCGCGAGGGACTGATCACCGTCGGTCGCGAGATGGAGCTCGGCGACACCGCGCTCTGGGTGCGCGTCAACTCGCTCGAGAGCCCGTGGGTGCTCGACGACCTGACCCAGCTCGTCGACGCGATCGGCGACAAGCTCGAGACGATCATGGTGCCGAAGGTCGAGGGCGCCTGGGACATCCACTACGTCGACCGCCTGCTCGCCCAGCTCGAGGCGAAGGCAGACGTGCAGCGGCCGATCATGATCCACGCGATCCTCGAGACCGGCATGGGCGTCGTGAACCTCGAGGAGATCGCGACCGCCAGCCCGCGCATGCAGGGCATGAGCTTCGGCCCGGCCGACCTCGCCGCCTCACGGCGGATGAAGACGACCCGCGTCGGCGGCGGCCACCCCGGCTACCGCGTCATCAACGACCCGGACCCCGACAACCCCGAGGCTCCGCGGGCGACCGCGCAGCAGGACCCCTGGCACTACTCGATCGCGCGCATGGTCGACGCCTGCACCTCCGCCGGGCTGCTGCCCTTCTACGGCCCCTACGGCGACATCAAGGACGTCGAGGGCTGCGAGGCGCAGTTCCGCGCAGCATTCCTGCTCGGCTGCGTCGGCGCCTGGTCGCTGCACCCGGTCCAGATCGACATCGCCAAGAAGGTCTTCTCGCCCGATCCGGACGAGGTCAAGTTCGCCAAGAAGGTGATCGAGGCGATCCCGGACGGCGCCGGCGTGCACATGATCGACGGCAAGATGCAGGACGACGCGACCTGGAAGCAGTGCAAAGTGATGGTCAACCTGGCGGAAATGCTGGCCAAGAAGGATCCTGAGCTCGCCGAGGCCTACGGCTTCGAGCCGGCACCAGTCGGCTGATCCCTTCGCAGCGCCGGACACCCGCTTGTCGACCACCTACTTCACAGTCTCCGACGCACGCTTCTTCACGGGCACCGTCGCGCTCGTCAACTCGCTGCGCCTGACCGGCAACTCGGGGCGCATCGTCGTGCTCGACCTCGGCCTGTCGCCGGAGCAGCGCGAGCGGCTCGGCCGCGAGGTCGACTTCGCCTCGATGCCCGAGGGCGTCGAGAACGTCGCGGTGCTCTGCAAGCCGTTCCCGGCGCTGCTCGAGCTGACCGGGAACGTCGTCGTGATCGACGGCGACATGGTCGTCACGCGCTCGCTCGACCCGATCCTCGAGCGCGCGGCCGCGGGCGAGGTCTGCCTCTTCTCCGACATCCCCGCGCAGCGCGACCGCTGGTTCGCGGAGTGGGAGCAGGCGTTCGAGCTCTCCGCGCCGCCGCGCCGCCAGCCCTACGTCAACGCCGGCTTCCTCGCTTACTCCGCCGACCGCTGGCCCGACCTGATGCAGCGCTGGTGGGACGCGTGCACGAAGGTCCCCGAGGGGGCCGGCATGGGCCAGGGCGGAACCTACGACCAGCCCTTCTGGGCCGCCGATCAGGATGCGCTGAACGCGCTCCTGATGAGCGAGGTCCCGGAGCAGGCGGTCGTCGGCCTGCCCGAGGAGGAGGGGCCGTCAGCCGAGCTGCTGCCGAAGGTGAGGGTGCTCGACGAGCGCACGCTGCGCTGCGAGCTCGATGGCTACTCGCCCTACCTCCTGCACTACTGGGGCAGTCCCAAGCCGTGGGAGCGCAAGGCCTGGATGCGCGTCGCCCCCGACGCCTACGTGCGGCTGCTCTCGCGCGTCCTGCTGGAGCCCGACGCGCCGGTCCCGATAGCGCCCGACGAGCTGCCGCCGTGGCTGCGCCCCGGTGCCGCCCAGACCGCGAGCCTACGCGCGCTCGGCGGCGTCAACCGCACCGCCCGGGCGGCATTGCAGCGGGTCCCGCCGAGCGCACGCATGCGCCTCGGCCGACTGGTCAGATCGTTCGGCTAGCGCCGTGCCAACCGTCTCCCCCGCTCCAGCGAACCGCTTCGCACGACTCCCGATAGGGTTCCGCGGCGCCATGAGCCCGAATTCCACACCCGACCTGGCCCACACCGCGCCGGAGGCCTCCCGATGAAGTTCTACGAGTACGAGGCACGCCAGATCGTCGAGCAGGCTGGGATCCCGGTCACCAAGTACGGCTTCGCCAAGACCGCCGACGAGGCGCGCAGGATCGCCGCCGACATCGACGGCCCGACGGTGATCAAGTCGCAGGTTTTGACCGGTGGCCGGATGAAGGCCGGCGGCGTCAAGTTCGCCGACACGCCCGACGAGGCGGCGGCCCACGCCGAGGACATCCTGAAGCTCGAGATCAACGGCCACATGCCGCGCGGCGTGCTCGTCGACCCGAAGGCGCAGGTCAAGCAGGAGTACTACGCCGGCGTCGTCTGGGACGGCACGCGCAAGCAGCCGCTGCTGCTGTTCAGCGACATGGGCGGCATCGACATCGAGCAGGTCGCCGAGGAGCACCCAGACCACGTCGGCCGCGGCCACTTCTCGAACCTGCTCCCCTACTCCGACTTCCAGGCCAAGCAGGTGATCGCGGCCGCCGGCGTCAGCGGCAAGGAGCTGACGCGGCTGACGCCGATCCTGACCCGGCTCGCGCGGCTGTTCCAGGAGCGCGACATGACCCTCGCGGAGATCAACCCGCTCGCCCAGCTCGAGGACGGCTCGTTCGTCGCGCTCGACGCGCACATGGAGATGGAGAACGAGGCGATGGGGCGCCAGAAGAAGGTGCTGGCGAGCATCGGGATCGCCGAGGGCGAGGGCACGCGCGAGGGCCACGAGCCGAGCCCGTTCGAGGCGCTCGTCAAGGAGATCGACTCGGCCGACCACCGCGGCGTGATCCAGGGCAAGGACACCGGCTTCCACGGCAACATCGGCCTCGTGATCGGCGCCGGCGGCGGCTCGCTGACGCTCACCGACGCCGTCCGCTCCCAGGGCGGCGCCCCGGCCAACTACTCGGAGATCGGCGGCAACCCGTCGGTCGCCAAGGCGTGCGGCCTCGCCAAGGCGGTGCTGCAGAAGGACGGCGTCGAGAAGATCGCGGTGATGATGTCGATCGTCTCGAACACCCGCGTCGACATCGTCGCGCGCGGCGTGATCAAGGCCTGCCTCGAGCTCGGCAAGGACCCGGGCGAGACGGTCGCGATCTTCCGCATCCCGGGCGCCTGGGAGGACGAGGGCTTCAAGATCCTCGACAAGTACGGCATCGAGTACTGCGACCGCACCGTCTCGCTGCACGAGGCGGCGCACCGTGCCGTCGCGAAGATCCAGGGAGAGGTGGCCGCCTAGCCATGTCGATTCTGATCAACCAGGACACGACCTTCATCGTCCAGGGCATCACCGGCCGCGAGGCGGTCAACCTGACGCGCGAGTGCCTCGACTACGGCTCGAAGAGCGTCGGCGGCGTGACGCCGGGCCGCAAGGGCCGTGACGTCCACGGCGTGCCGGTCTTCGACACGATCGAGCAGGTGATCGCCCACAACGACGGCCAGGTCCCAGACGGCTCGGTCGTCACCGTCCCCCCCGCCTTCACCAAGGACGCCGTCTTCGAGGCGATCGAGAACGGCATCAAGCTGATCGTGATCGTCACCGAGCGGATCCCGCGCCGCGACGTCGCCCAGATGGTCGAGCTCGCGAACATGCGCGGCGCGCGGATCATCGGGCCCAACTGCCTCGGGCTGATCGTGCCCGGCGTCGCCAAGATGGGCGGCATCGGCGGTCCCGCCAAGAACGCCGAGCAGGCCTACCAGCCGGGCTCGGTCGGGGTGATGTCGCGCTCCGGCGGCATGACGACCGAGATCTCCTCCACCCTCACGGCCGCCGGCCTCGGCGTGTCGACCGCGATCTCGATCGGCGGCGACGCGATCATCGGCTCCGCCTACGCCGAGCTGATGCCGCTCTTCGAGGCCGACGAGCAGACCGAGGCGATCGTGATCTACACCGAGCCGGGCGGCCGCATGGAGGCCCAGCTCGCCGAGTGGGTCGCCGACAACGACTCGCGCCTGCCGATCGTTGCCTTCATGGCCGGCCGCTTCATGGACGACGAGGAGATGAAGGGCATGTCCTTCGGCCACGCCGGCACGATCGTCGAGGGCAAGGAGGACACCGCGACCGAGAAGATCGCCCGCCTCGAGGCCGCCGGAATTCCGGTCGTCGAGCGGATCGACGAGATCCCCGACGCGGTCAAGCGCAAGCTCGCTGAGCAGAAGGGAGCCGTGGCCTGATGCCCGGAATCTTCATCGACGTCGAGGTAGACGAGTCCGTCCGCGGCGACGTCGAGCTCGCCAAGAAGCTCGAGGAGGTCTGCCCCGTAGACATCTACGCGGCGACCGACCACGGGGTCGAGATCGTCGAGCGCCAGCTCGACGAGTGCGTCCTCTGCGGCCTCTGCCTCGACGCCTCGCCGCCGAACACGGTCGCCGTCAAGAAGCTCTACGACGGCACCGTCCTGACTCGCTGAGTCAGGGCTCCCAATGAGCCTCGTCGTCGAGTGGATCGCGGATCGCGAGCGCTTCCGCGCGCTTGCCGAGCCCTGGGACCGCCTCGCCGACCCGCTCGACAGCCCGTTCGCGCAGCACCGCTGGTACTCGGCGTGGTGGGACGCCTTCGGCGGCTCGCTCGACCTGAGCGTCCTCGCCCTCTGGGACGGAGACGAGCTCGCCGGCGCACTGCCGCTCTACGCGGACGGCCGCGAGCTGCACTGGATGTCGAACTGGCACACGCCGGCCGCCGCTCCGCTCTACTCGAGCCAGGTCGCGCTCGACCGCCTCGTCGAGGAGGCGCTACGCCGTGGCCGGCCGGTGCTGCGCCCGCTGCCCGAGCACGTCCCTCAGGCCCAGGCGCTGCTCGCCGCCATCCGCTCCACCCGCAAGCTGACGCTCGTCGACGCCGACCAGATCTCGCCGTTCGTGGCGATCGAGGGCAGCTGGGAGGACTACCGCGCTCGGATGAAGCGCAAGTGGAGCTCGGCGGACCGCAAGGCGCGCAAGATGGCGCGCGAGCACGACGCCCGCTTCACGATCGTCGAGCGCCCGGAGGATCTCGAGCGTCAGCTCGCGGCGGGCTTCGAGGTCGAGGGGAGCGGCTGGAAGGGACGCACGGGCACGGCGATCTCCTCCTCACCCGAGACCGTCGCGTTCTATACGGACGTCGCGCGCTCCTTCGACGCCGCCGGCGAGCTGATGCTGTCGGATATCGCGCTCGACGGCAAGGCGATCGCGTTCGATCTGTGCCTGCTGCGTCGAGGCAGGCTCCACCTCGTCAAGACCGGCTTCGACGAGAGCTACGGCCCGCTCTCCCCCGGCCTCGTGCTGCGCTACCTCGTCGTCCAGCGCTGCTTCGAGCTCGGCCTCGAGACCCACGAGCTGCTCGGCTCGGAGGCCGAGTGGAAGGCGCGCTTCGCGACCGGCGACCGGCGCCACGTCCAGCTGAGCGTGCTGCCGCGGACGCCGGCCGGGGCCCTTCGCTTCGGCTACCGCTCGTTCGCCCGGCCGCTGTTGCAGTCGGCCTACCGCTCGGCGCGGCGCGGCGCGCGCCGATCTAGCTGACCGGCCGGCACGGGCGCATCCAGTACTCGCCGTCGAGCCGGGTGAGCAGCGCGCGACCCGCCAGCACGGTGTTGACCAACGCGGCGTCCTGCGAGTGGACGTTGGCGCGCTCGACCCACTCGATGCGGGCGGCGCGCGACCGCAGGTGGGCGATCAGGTAGGGCTCGAGCCGGCCCTCGACCTCGACCGCGCCGCGCTTGGCGGCGTCGTGCAGCAGGTGGTCGAGGACGGCGCCCATGTCGTCGCGGGCGGCGGCGATCTGGACCACGTTCGCCGTCGCGCCGGGCGTCAGGTACATGACGTAGGCCCCGAGCGGGCGGCCGTCGTCCGCGCGCACGAGCGCGCGCACGAGCTGCTCGCCGACGTTCGCCAGCTCCATCGTCGAGAACAGCCAAGCCAGGTACTCCTCGGTGTAGGCCGGGCGCAGCGAGAAGTCGCGCGCAAGCGTCGGCAACAGCTCGATCAGCGCCGCGTTGGCGAGCGGCTCGACCGACCCGGAGTCCGGCTCCGGCTCGCGACGCCGCGTCGCCGGCGCGTCGAGCCGCGCCAGCAGCGCCGCCGCGGGCGGCACGTCGCGGTCGGACAGACGGCGGGTCAGCGAGCGCGCGAGCTTGCCGGCGGGCGACACGACCCGCGCCCAGCCGATCGAGCCGCCGGTGTAGAGCGCCGTGCCGAGGCCCTCCCAGACCCCATGGACGACGTCGCCCGAGCGGTCGCTGGCCGCCATCTCCTGCGGGCCGTCGAAGTAGCGCTCGACCAGCTTGCGCGCGATGCCGCGGCGGCGGTGGCGGGAGTCGACGACCATCGTGCCGGCCGAGGCCACGCGGATCGTCCGGTCGCCGTAGGTGAACCGGCGCGGATGGACGGCGCGGAACCCGACGACGCCGTCCTCGGGATCCTCGAAGGCGAGCGCCGGGACCTCGGGATCGAGGAACGGATCGTCGAACATCAGCCGCTCGAAGAACCGCTCGAGCCGCGGTCCGTCGAGCGCCGGGTCCCAGCCGACGAACTCCGCGTAGAGCGCGGCCACCCGCGGCAGGTCGCGCGGCTCGAGCGAACGGATCTCGGTCACGTGGCGGTCTTGGCCGCCTCGAAGACCGTCTGCGGATTGACCGAGGGGTCGATCGCCCGCATCGGCGCCCGCGCCTTGAGCAGAATCTCCTGGTACTCCTCGTCGGCGTCGGACTGCATGACGATCGCCCCGCCGACGCCGAGCGTGGTCTCGCGCTCGTCGATCACGAGCGTCCGGATCACGATGTTGAGGTCGCAGGCCCCGCTCAGGCCGAGGTAGCCGATCGCGCCCGAGTAGACCCCGCGCGCCTCGCCCTCGAGGTCGTCGATGATCTCCATCGTGCGCTTCTTCGGCGCCCCGGTCATGGAACCTCCCGGGAAGCACGCACGGATGCAGGCCGGCGTCTCGAGGTCCTCGCGCAGCAGGCCACGGACGGTCGAGACGAGCTGGTGGACCGTCTCGTAGCTCTCGACGTGCATCAGGTACGGGACGTGGACGGTGCCGACCTCGCAGACTACGCCGAGGTCGTTGCGCAGCAGGTCGGCGATCATCAGGTTCTCGGCGCGGTTCTTCTCGCCGGTGCGCAGCTCCTCAGCGAGCCGGACGTCCTCGGCGGGCGTCGCACCGCGCGGGCAGGTGCCCTTGATCGGCTTCGCCTCCGCCCAGCGGTCGCGCCCGACGCTGAGGAAGCGCTCGGGCGACGAGCTCAGGATCGCGGACTCGCCGAAGCGCAGGAAGGCCGAGAACGGCGCCGGGTTGACCCGCCGCAGCGTGCGGTAGAGCGGCAGCGGGTCGGGCCGCGCGTCGGCGGTGATCTTGTTCGTCAGGCAGACCTCGTAGGTCTCGCCGTCGATCAGGTGCTGCTTGCAGGTTGCGATGTCGTCGAGGTACTGCTCCTCCGAGCGGCTGAGCCGGAACTCGACCGGTCCGCCGCGCGGCTCGGGATCGTCGAGCGGCGGCAGCGAGGCCAGCCGCAGGCGCGTCTCCGCGATCCAGCGCTCGGCGGCGTCGCCATGCTCGGCGTCGGTCATGCAGACCAGGTAGGCGCAGCGCTCGAGGTGGTCGAAGACGATCAGCCGGTCGGCGAGCACGAAGTAGGCGTCGGGCAGCGGGGACTCGAAGCGCGCCTCGCCGCCGCAGTCCGCCTTCAGCTCGTAGCCGAAGTACCCGACGAAGCCGCAGTTGAAGTCGAACGGCAGATCGTCGGAGAGGTAGCGCAGCCGGCGCATCTCGCGACTCAGGTAGTCGAAGATCGTCTCGCGGTGCGTCGCGACCTCACCGTCGCGCTCGACCCGGACCTCGCCGCGGTTGACGTCATAGGTGACGACCGCGCTCAGCGGGCCACCGGCGGCGCCCATGAAGGAGAAGCGCGAGCGCTCGTCGATCTTGCTGCTGTCGAGCCAGAAGGCGTGGTCCTTGTCGCCGTAGAGGTGGACGAAGGCACGCTCGGGGTCGGGCTGCGCGTCGAGGCGGCGGACCTCGAGCCGGATCGGCGCGCGCCCGCGCGCGCGCGCCTCGTCGCCGTAGCCGATGTGCAGCGAGCTGCCGGCCTCGGGCCGCGGCCGCCCCGTCCGCTCGGCGTGGGCTACCGTCAGCTCGCCGAAGTTCGCCAGCAGCCGGCGGCCGTAGTCGGTCGAGATCGACTCCGGATGGAACTGGACGCCCCAGAGCGGCCGCTCGCGGTGGGCCACTCCCATCAGCACGCCGTCGCTGGTCCAGGCGATCGGCTCGAGCTCATCCGGGGTGGGCTGGGCGATGCAGAGCGAGTGGTAGCGGACGACCTGGAACTCGCGCGGGATCCCGGCGAACAACGGCGAGTCCTCGTGCACGCAGGCGCTCAGACGGCCGTGCATCGGCTCGGGCGCGTGCTCGACGCGCCCGTTCGAGAGCCAGCCGATCCCCTGATGGCCGAGGCAGACGCCTAGCAGCGGCACCTCGGCGTTGGCGATCGCATCCGCGGAGACGCCGAAGTCGTCGGGGTCGTCCGGGCGCCCGGGACCGGGCGACACGACGATGTTGTCGAAGTCCAGCTCGTCGACGATCTCGTCCCAGGTCGCCTCGTCGTGGCGCAGGACGATCGGCTCGTCACCGTTGGCCTCCGCCAGCAGCTGGAAGAGGTTGTAGGTGAACGAGTCGTAGTTGTCGATCAGGAGCGTCTTCACGTCACACCAGGTACTTGCGCAGCACCTTCCCGAGCGGGCTCTTCGGAATCTCGTCGCGGAACTCGAGCTCGCGCGGGACCTTGTAGTTGGCGAGCCGCTCGCGGCAGTACTCGACCAGCTCGCGCCGCTCGCACTCCTCGCCCAGCACGAGGACGGCCTTGACCGTCTCCTCGCCGGGCTTGGCGCCCGGCACGCCGACGACCACCACCTCTTCGACCTTGTCGTGGCCGGCGATCACGTCCTCGACCTCGATCGGGTCGACCTTGTAGCCGCCGACCTCGATCAGCAGCTTCTTGCGGCCCTCGATCCTCAGCATGCCGTCCCCGTCGAGCGAGCCGAGGTCGCCGGTCATGAAGCGCCCGTCGCGGAAGGCCTCGCGGTTGACCTCCGGCAGGTCGGCGTAGCCGCTGGTCATCGCGGGGCTCGCGACGGCGATCTCGCCGGTCTCGCCGACCGCCAGCGAAGCTCCGTCCTCGTCGAGGATCTCGAAGCGCACGTCGCCGAGCGGGGTCCCGACCGACTCGAAGCTGCCGATCGGGTCGTCGCTCAGGTTCATGCTCATGATCCCGGTCTCGGTGGTCCCGTAGAGCTGGCGGACGAGCACGCCGAAGCGCTCGCCGAAGTGCTCGAAGGTCTCGCGCGGCAGCGCCGTGCCCGCCGAGGTGCAGAGCCGGATCGCCGACAGGTCGGCCTCGGCGGGCGCGTCGGCGAGCAGGCGGAAGTTGAGCGGCACGCCCGGGAAGACGGTGATCCGCTCACGCTCGAGCAGCTCGAGCGCGCGGTGTCGCTTGAGCAGGAACGGGTTCGGCTCCTCGAGCATGACCAGCGTCGCGCCGCTCTGGGCGGTCGCGAACAGGCACGCCCCCATCCCGTAGGTGTGGAAGAGCGGGATGGCGCAGAAGACCTTGTCGTCGGGGGTGAGGTCGAGGTCGGCCCACAGCTCGGCCTCGGCGGCGCACTGCGCCTGGGTGCGCGGGACGCGCTTGGGGCGCCCGGTCGAGCCGGAGGAGAACTGGTAGACGTAGACCTCGTCCGGCTCGCGTGGCGCCAGGCGCTGCGGCGTCGCCCCCTCGGCGAGCGACTCGAGCGTCACCGACTGGCCGTGGCCGGAGCTCGACGTGATCACCTCGACCGGGCGGTCGAAGCCGGCGGCGATCCGCTCGCAGACGCCCGCGCTGCGCTCGTCGGCGATCATCGTCCCAACCCCGGCGCTGCGGAAGCAGAACTCCAGCTCCTCCTGCTTGAAGGCGGGATTGACCGGCACGACGCTCGCGCCGAGCGCGGTGACGGCGTGGAAGCAGGTGACCATCCAGGGGTCGTCGCGCAGCACGAGGCCGACGCTGTCGCCCGCCGCGACGCCCCGCTCGGCGAGGCCGGCGGCGAGCCGCTCGATCCGCTCGACGAGCTCGCCGTAGGAGATCCGCTGCTCCGCGTACACCAGAGCAAGCTGCTCGGGGCGGGCCTCGGCCTGCGCGTAGAGCTTCTCCATCAGCAGCTGCTGGCCCATCAGGCCGCCGCCTTCCGCGTCACGAAGGCCTCGATGCTCGCCAGCGACTCGAAGTTCTCCGGCAGGAGGTCGTCGTCGGAGACCGCGACGCCGTAGCGCGACTCGAGGAAGGCGACCACCTCCATCAGCCCGTGCGAGTCGATCACGCCACTCGCGAGCAGGTCCTCGGTCGGATCGACCGACTCGACGCCGGTCCCCTGGACGATCTCATCGAGGATGAACCGCTCCAGATCACTCGCAATGCTCAAGAGTCAACGCTCCTTGCCTATGGGCTCTGTCCTGTAGCGGCGAAATACCAGCATTCGCGTCCGGACAACCCTCCACATCGGCCGGTAGCCGCGCAAACTATAGGTCCACCGAGCGGCTCGGTTGTCCTCGATCACGTAGCCCCAGAGGCGACGGTAGCCGCGGGCGGCCAGCAGCGCCTCGACGTGGTCGAGGAACGCTTGAGCGGTGCCGCCGGGCCGGTCGCTCTCCCTGACGTAGAAGTCCGCGCCGTAGACGTCGCCGCGCTCGAGCTCGATCCCGAGCCGCAGCTCGTCGATCGCGGCGCCGACGCTCCAACGCGAGGACGGTGGGGCGGAGTCGCCGTCGACCCACCAGTAGAAGGCGCTCAGGCGGTCGCCGCTGAAGGCGGCCAGTCCCTCGTAGCCGCTGTCGAGGTCGGCGGCGAAGCGGGCGTCGGCGCGCCGCTCCTTGCGCTCGCGGTTGAGCTCGGCCAGCTCCGGCAGATGACGGCGCTCGATCCGCTCGTAGCGCAGCTCGTCGGGACGGCGCGAGCGCCGGACCTCGTCACCGAGGTCCTTTGCCAGCACGATCATCCCCTGGCGCTCGTAGACGTAGCTCCAGAGCAGGCGGACCGCCAGGCTCACCGTCCGGCGCGGGCCGCCCTCGCGCATGCTCCGCCGGACTTTTTCGAGGAGGGATCGCAGGCACGCCACTATAAGTCGCTCCGCGGTGACCGGGACGGGTGGGACGACCTCTACGATCGCCGTGTGGAGAGCCGGCCGCCGCTGCCCGATCCCGCCCGCGGGGTCTTCGAGACGATGCTCGTCGTCGACGGCGAGCCCGTCGCGCTGGACGAGCACCTGCGGCGGCTGAAGTCCAGCCTCGACCGGCTCTACGGAGCGGCGCTGCCCGGCGACGCCGCCGCCCGCGTAGCCGACGCCGCCCACGCGGTGCAGCTCGGGCGGCTGCGGCTGAGCGCGGCGGCGCCGGTGGACGGGACGCCGCCGGCGCTCACCGTGGCGACTGTGGCGATCGACCCCGCGATCGTCTGCCCGCCCCGCGAGCACGGGCTGGAGCTGCGCCCGGAACCCGTGCGCGACTGGCGCGGCGAGCACAAGTGGGCGGACCGCCGGCTGCTCGAGGCTCTCGAGGCAGCGGCCGCGCCGGCGACTCCGCTGCTCGTGGACGAGAGCGACGGGGCTCTGCTCGAGACCACGCGCGCGAACCTCTTCGTCGTCTCGGGGGACGGCGACGTCGCGACGCCGCCGACAGACGGCCGGGTGCTGCCGGGCATAGCCCGGGCAGCGGCGATCGCGGCGGCGCGCCGGGCGGGCGCCGAGGTCGTCGAGCGGACGATCTCGGCCGCGGAGCTGCTCGCCGCGCGCGAGGCGTTCGCGACCGGCTCGGTCCGCGTCGTCGAGCCGGTGCGGTCGTTCGGCGGCGCGCCGGTCGGCGGACCGCGTTCGCCGTTGACCGCCGCGATCGCCGCGGACCTGCGGCGCGATTGGCTGGGCGCCGGCGCCGCTAGCGCGAGCTAGGCAGGCCGTCGGCCCAGACGAGCAGCTCGTCGACGTGCTCGGCGGTGATGCCGGTTGCGGGAGCCGTCTCGATCAGCAGCGTCGGCGCCGCACGCGCGCCGGCCCAGGCGTGGCACTCGGCGTCGATGTGGTCGTCGATCCAGGCCAGCGGCCGTCCGTCGGCGTACTCGCCGATCGCCTCGAGCTTCCAGTGCGCCGAGCCGAAAGTCGCGCGGCCGTCGAACGTCAGGTAGGGCAGCTCCGGCCAAGGCAGGTCGAGGATCGACGGCAGGTACTCGTTCGCCTTCTCCTCCCAGCCGGTCGCCCAGACGAGCTCGAAGCGCTCGGACAGGGTCGCCAGCAGCTTGCCCGAGCCCGGCGGGATGCAGTGCGCGACCCCGTCGACCCAGTGGAACGGCCCCGGCAGCCCGGCCGAGGCGTCGAAGCCGAACAGGCTGATCACGCCGTCGACGTCGACGAACAGGATCGGCCCGTCGCGGTCGGTTCCGCCATCCGCGCCCGACCGCCGGCGCGGACGCAGGCGACGGGCGACTTCACCGCTCATCTGGGTGTGCGTGCCAGCTGACGCTCGATGACGTTGCCGAGCAGCTTGATCACCGACGAGTCGCCGGTCACCTTGACGTGCCCCTGCTCGTGCGCGCGGGCCCACTGGCGCAGCGTGCCCTCCTCGGCGAGCTCGTTGAACTGCTGGCGCTGCACGGTCACGTCGAGGCGTGCGTCGCCCGCGGGGTCGCGATCGATCTTCGGGCCGGGCAGCTCGACGCGCCAGATCGGCGCATCGGGGCCGCGCGACGGCAGCTCGAGCCAAACGACGAGCTTGAGCTGCTTGAGGGCGGGAAGCTGCTCCGTCAGGTGCTCGACCGCCTTGGCGATCAGCGCCTTCGTATCTGTGGCTGACACCCCGCCGAGTCTAGTCCGGACGGCCCAGAACGGGCTCCGGCCTAGATCTTGTGGCGCTCGAGCAGCTTCTTGCCGATCACCATCTTCTGGATCTCGGAGGTGCCCTCGCCGATCAGCAGCAGCGGCGCGTCGCGGTAGAGGCGCTCGATCTCGTACTCCTTCGAGTAGCCGTAGCCGCCGTGGATGCGAAACGACTCCTCGACGCAGAAGCGGCCGGCCTCGGAGGCGAACAGCTTCGCCATCCCGGCCTCGAGGTCGGAGCGCTCGCCGGCATCCTTGAGTCGCGCGGCGCGGATCGTCAGCAGGCGGGCAGCGTCGACCTGTGTCGCCATGTCGGCGAGCTTGAACTGGATCGCCTGGTGCTGGGCGATCGGGCGGCCGAACGTCTTGCGCTCCTGCGAGTAGCGCAGCCCGAGCTCGAGCGCGCGCTGGGCGATGCCGACGCCGCGCGCGGCGACGTTAACGCGGCCGACCTCGAGCGCGTCCATCATCTGCGAGAAGCCCTTGTTGAGGCCCGCCTGCTCGCCGCCGAGGATGTTGTCCGCCGGGCAGCGGTAGCCGTCGAAGACCAACTCGGTCGACTCGACGCCCTTGTAGCCCATCTTCTTAAGCTGTGGCGGGACGGTGAAGCCGGCGTAGTCGCCGGTGTTCTCCGAGACGCCCGGCTCCTTCTCGGCGATGAAGCAGGTCATGCCGCGGTGGCGCGGCTCGGCGTCGGGGTCGGTCTTGACGAGCGTGAACACGAGGCCGGCGCGCAGCCCGTTGGTGACCCACATCTTCTGGCCGTTGATGACGTAGGAGTCGCCGTCCTTCTTGGCGGCGGTCTTGATCGCCTGGACGTCGGAGCCGAGCTCGGGCTCGGAGAGCGAGAAGGCGGCGCGGATCTCGCCGGTCGCCATTCGCGGCAGGTACTTCTGCTTCTGCTCGTCAGAGCCGAACTTCATCAGCAGGTAGGAGCCGATGAAGTGGGTGTTGATGATCCCCGAGATCGAGATCCAGCCGCGCGAGAGCTCCTCGACGATCATCGCGTAGGTCGTCAGGTCGAGCCCCATGCCGCCGTACTCCTCGGGGATCGTGGTCCCGAACAGGCCCAGCTCCTTCATCTGCTCGACGATCGGCTCCGGGAACGAGTCCTCGTGGTCGTAGTGCTCCGCGTTGGGGAGGATCTGCTCGTCCGCGAACTGGCGCACCATCTCGGTGATCGCCTTCTGCTCGTCGGTCTTGTCGATCAGGGGGGAAGTGGCTACGGCCATGTGCGCTCGGGGCTCCCGTCGGTCGATTCGTCAGTCAATCGGCTGACCGGAGGATACCGGCGCGGGGAAGCCGCGGACGCGCCGGGGATCGATGAAAGCCGGGCTCCGCGTCGCGGGCACGGACGCGCCGAGCGGGGCTAAAGGCCGGCGGGGTGGCGGGCGCGGAAGCCTGCCGGCGAGCGGCTGTACTTGCGCCAGCGGGGGCCGGTGCCACTGCGCAGCTCCTCGGGCGCCGAGCGGTCGCCGCGCGAGGTGTCGAAGCGCAGGCCGGCGATCACGACGTAAGCGTGACCGGGGTTCGTGTAGACGGTGATCCACTGACCGGCGCCGCGCTCGCCCCAAGACATGAAGCTCCCCGAGTCGAGCGGGCTCTTGAGCAGGCCGCCGCCGTAGAGGGCGTGGCTGACGGCGCCGGAGCAGTCGTAGCCGCGATCGAGCTTCCTAGCGATCTGGCTGAAGGGCTTGTGGCCGCCGCCGTAGACGTAGGGCTTGCTGATGATCTGGTTCGCGGCGGCAATCGCCTGCTTGACGGGCGCTGGGGCGCCGATCGGCGGGATTGCAACGCCGTTGACGATCTTCGCCCGCTTGGCCGGAGGTGGCGGCGGGACGTAGGCGGCGCCGCCATTCGAACTCGCCGTTTGGGCCGAGGCGCCCGCGGGCAACATCACGGAGACGCACAGCAACGCGGCAAGCGCGCACAGGCTCAAGTGTCTTGGGCGAACGGGCATTCTCTTTCGAACGCCTACGGGGTTAGCTGACGGGCTCGCGCTGAAAGAGCTGCGCGCTTCCTCCAAATCAAGGAAGTTCGCCCCAGTGGCACTGCGCCACCTTGGTTCCCCCGTTCCACGTCTCCGTGGATTCGGCGTGCGGGCAAGCTAACAGATCTTTCGGCGGAACTTCGCCACGCCGGCCGTCGACCCTGCATCGTGGGCGAGTTTCTGCGAGACGCTCACGTCTCTGGAGGGCCTCATCTCGCGCCGGGGACACGTCGAACCGCGACCGCCGGCTCGCCACGGGAATCGAGGTCGACTTTGCCGACGTAATGCGTCGGCAAAGTCGACCTCGGCGCTGCCGGGTCGAGAACTGCGTGGACGATGGAGACGGGCGGCCGCGGACTGGGCGAGGCATGGAAGCGACGCTCAGCCGTCGAGCGGCGCTGCTCGTGGAGAATGCGGCGGCGTGAACTTCGCCCGCGACGTCGTCGAGAGCGCCGATCCGTCCGCGACGGCGCTCGTGGCGCTGGCGCGCAACGGCAGTCGTGCGACGCAGACGTTCGCTGAGGTCGCGGACCGGTCGGCGCGGTTCGCCGGAACGCTGGGGGCACATGGAGCCAGTCGCGGGGATGTCGTCATGACGCTGATCGGCAACCGGCCCGAATGGGTTCACGTGCTGGTCGCCTGCTGGCGGATCGGGGCCGTTGCGATGCCGTGCACCGAGCAGTTGCGCCCCGCCGACCTGCGCAGCCGCATCGACCTCGTCGAGCCACGCGTGGTGGTCGCCGACGAGCGCAACGCCGGCAGCGTGCGCGCGGCCGGCTTCGCCGGCGAGCTGTTGACCGTCCCGGACGAGCGGGTCTACGACGCCGCTCCCGCTCCAGCCGTCGAGCTCGCCGCCGACGAGCCCGCGCTGATCGCCTTCACCTCGGGCACCTCAGGCGAGCCGAAGGCGATCCGCCACGGGCAGCGCAACCTGCCCGGACAGCGGCTTCAAGCCGAGCACTGGTTCGGCGCCCGGCCCGGCGAGCTCGCCTGGTGCACGGCGGCGAGCGGGTGGTCGAAGTCGGCGCGCAACGTCTTCGTCGCGCCCTGGCTGTGCGGTGCCGCGGCGCTGTTGCACGACGCCCGCTTCGATCCCGCCGAGCGGCTCGACGTGATCGAGCGTGAGCGCGTGAACGTGCTCTGCATGGCGCCGACGGAGTACCGCGCGATCGCCAAGCGCACGACGCTGCGGCCACTGCCGAGCCTGCGTCATGCGGTCGCCGCAGGCGAGCCGCTGAACCCCGAGATCGTCGAGCGCTGGCGCGAGGAGGTCGGCGTGTCCATCCACGACGGATACGGCCAGACCGAGACCGGCGCGCTGACCGGGATGCCGCTCGGGGAGCCGGTGCGGCCGGGGGCGATGGGTAGGCCGCTGCCGGGGATCCGCGTGTGGGTCGACGCCGCTGGCGCGGAGGACGCCTCCGAGGGCGGGAAGGACGAGCCGTCCGGTAGGGACGGCGCGCCCCAGGGAGAGGCTCCCCCCGGGTCCGGCGATCGGATCGGCGAGCTGTGCGTCGACCCGGCGACGATGCCGACCTTCTTCCTCGACGGCCCGGACGACGTTTGGCGCACCGGCGACCGGGTGCGTGAGGACGCCGACGGCTATCTGTGGTTCGAGGGACGCGTCGACGACGTGATCATCTCGGCCGGGTACCGGATCGGTCCGTTCGAGGTCGAGTCGGCGCTGGTGTCGCATGCGGCCGTCGCTGAGGCGGCCGCCGTCGCGGCGCCCGACGACGAGCGTGGGCAGATCGTGCGCGCGGTCGTAGTCCTGCGCGACGGCCGCGAGCCCTCGCGCGCGCTCGCGCGCGAGCTCCAGGAGCACGTCAAGCAGCGGACCGCGCCCTACAAGTACCCGCGCGTCGTCGAGTTCGCGGAGGCGCTGCCGAAGACGCCGAGTGGGAAGATCCGCCGCGCGGCGCTGCGGACCCCATAGCGCGTTTGGCCGCGGGCGCGCCGGAGACATCCGCACCATGGCAATCACCGACTCATCGGCCGAGGCCGACACCGAGCCCGTCCTCAACGGCGTCAAGGTCGCCGAGGGCGTCCGCCGCTTCGACGACGGGATCGTCAACTGGTACCTGATCGAGGACGGCAGCGACCTGACGCTCGTCGACGCCGGCTTCCCGGCCGACTGGTCGATGCTGACGACCGCGCTTGGGGCGCTCGACCGCCGTCTCTCCGACCTGCGCGCGGTTGTCATCACGCACGGCCACATCGACCACATCGGCTTCGCCGAGCGAGCCCGGCGCGAGGCCGGCGCGGAGGTGCTCGTGCACGCGGCCGACGAGCCGCTGCTGAAGAGCCCGGCGGTGATCGCCAAGTCCGAGCGCAGCCCGCTGCGTTATCTCAACCAGTCGGCGACGCGCAAGCTGATGCTGAAGGCGACGCTCGCCCGTGCTCCGCTCGCCAAGACGGTCGAGGAGGTCAGCACGTTCGCCGACGGCGAGGTGCTCGAGCGGGTCCCCGGGCGGCCGCGCGTGATCCACACCCCCGGTCACACCGACGGCCACTGCGTGCTCCACCTGCCGGAGCGCGGCGTCCTGTTCGCCGGCGACGCGCTCGTCACCCGCAACCCATACACCGGAGCGACCGGCCCGCGGCTCGTGTCTGCCGCCGCAACGAAGGACACCGCCCAGGCGCTCGCCTCACTCGACCGCATCGCCGCGGTCGAGGCCGACGTGATCCTCACCGGCCACGGCGAGCCGTGGCGAGGCGGCACCGGCGAGGCCATTCGTCTCGCACGCGCCGCCGGGACGTCGTGATCCGCCCCAAGGCGGCCATGAGTAGCCTCGAGACCGATGGCTAACCGTCTTGCGGGCGAGACGTCGCCCTACCTGTTGCAGCACAAGGACAACCCCGTCGACTGGCAGCCGTGGGGCGAGCAGGCGCTGGCCGAGGCGCGCGAGCGCGACGTGCCGATCCTGCTGTCGATCGGCTACTCGGCGTGCCATTGGTGCCACGTGATGGAGCGCGAGTCGTTCGAGGACGAGACCACCGCGGCGTACATGAACGAGCACTTCGTCCCGATCAAGCTCGACCGCGAGGAGCGGCCCGACCTCGACGCGATCTACATGGAGGCGTGCCAGGCGATCACCGGCCAGGGCGGCTGGCCGCTGAACGCGTTCCTCACCCCCGAGCAGATGCCGTTCTTCGCCGGCACCTACTTCCCGCCCGACGAGGGCCGCGGCATGCCGAGCTGGCTGCAGGTGCTGCGTTCCGTGTCCGAGGCGTGGAGGGAGCGCGGCGCGGAGATCCGCGCGACGTCGGACAAGGTGGCCCAGCGGCTGTCGGGCGCGGCGTGGGTCGAGCCGTCGGACGAGCCGCTGACGCAGGAGATCCTCGACCAGGCGGTCGAGGCGCTGCTGGCGCTCGAGGACCAGCGCAACGGCGGCTTCGGCGCGGCGCCGAAGTTCCCGCCGGCGTCGGCGATCGAGCTGCTGCTGCGGCGTGGAGCGGCCGAGCCGGCCGCCCGCGCGCTGCAGGCGATGGCCGGCGGCGGCATCTACGACCAGCTCGGCGGCGGCTTCGCGCGCTACACCGTCGACGCCGGCTGGCTGATCCCCCACTTCGAGAAGATGCTCTACGACAACGCGCTGCTCGCGCGGGCCTACCTGCACGGCTGGCAGGCGACCGGCGAGCCGCTGTTCCGGCGCGTGAGCGAGGAGACGCTTGACTGGGCGCTGCGCGAGATGCGCGGGCCCGAGGGTGGCTTCTGCTCGGCGCTCGACGCGGACTCCGAGGGCGAGGAGGGGCGCTTCTACGTCTGGACCGTCGAGCAGATGCGCGAGGTGCTCGGCGACGACGCCGACGCGGCGCTCCAGTACTTCGGCGTGCAGCCGGGCGGCAACTGGGAGGGCAAGACGATCCTGACGCGCGGCGCGGAGGAGCCCGAGGGGCTCGAGGAGCTGCGGCAGCGGCTCTACGACGCGAGGGCGCAGCGGGTGTGGCCGGGCCTCGACGACAAGCGGCTGACGTCTTGGAACGCGCTGATGATCTCGGCGCTCGCCGACGCGGGCGCCGTCCTGGAGCGCGACGACTACCTCGGCGCCGCGCGCAGATGCGCCGCGTTCCTGCTCGACGAGCTGATGCAGGACGGCCGGCTGCTGCGGACGTGGAAGGACGGCCGCGCCCGCCTCAACGCCTACCTCGAGGACCACGCGTACCTGCTCGAGGCGCTGCTGTCGCTCTACGAGGCGACGTTCGAGCAGCGCTGGTTCACGGCGGCGCGCGCGCTCGCCGACACGATGATCGAGCGCTTCGGCGCTCCCGAGAAGGGCGGCTTCTTCGAGACGTCGTCCGACCACGAGCAGCTCGTGACGCGGCGCAAGGATCCCGAGGATCACCCGATCCCGGCGGGCAACTCGGCGGCCACCTACGGGCTGCTGCGGCTGGCGGCACTGACCGGCGAGCACGCATATGAGCGTCAGGCGGTCGGCGTGCTGAGACTGTTCGCCGAGCTCGCGCCGCGCCATCCGAACGCCTTCGCCCACCTGCTGCAGGCGCTCGACTTCCACCTCGCGCCGGTGCGCGAGGTCGCCCTGGTGGGCGGAGGAGTCAAGCCACTCGAGCACGTCGTGCGCAGCGAGTTCAGACCGCATCTGGTGCTCGCCGGGACCGACCCGTCTGGCGCCGACGGGGACAGCGCGGTGCCCCTGCTGGAGGGCCGCACACCGATCGACGGACGAGCCGCGGCCTACGTCTGCGAGCGCTTCGCCTGCAAGGCGCCCGTGACCGAGCCGGCGGAGCTCGAGGCGCTACTGCGTTGAGCGTGGCGGCTCGTCCCAGGCGGTCGTCGAGCCCGCGGCGGCTCGCCGCACTGACCGTCCTCGAGCCGAGGCGGTGACCGCTTGACCGGTCTCCTCGCCTGCGTCCTCTGCTCGGCGGCCAGCATCACGCCGGTGTCGCCGCCACCGCCGCCGCCGTTGACCCACGGCGCTGGCGCACTGGCAGCGGCCCGCCAGATCGCCGCGCTAGGCCCGCGGCCGGCCACGAGCGCCAGCGAGCGGCGCGCGCACAGGTTCGTGAGGCGTGCCTTCGACCGCGCGGGCCTCGCCGTGACCGTCCAGCGCTTCGCCGTGCCGGGCCGTGGCCGCTCCCGCAACGTCATCGGCGTGCTCGACACGCCGCGCAGATGCCTGCGAATCGCGATGGCCCACACCGACACCACGGCTCCCGGCCCCGGCGCCAACGACAACGCCTCGGGTGTCGGCGTGGTCGTCGCGCTCGCGAAGCGGCTGCGCCAGCTCGACCCGCACTGCGACGTCTGGCTCGTCGCTACCGGAGCCGAGGAGCGCATCTACACGGGCTCGCCCGACCATCTCGGGGCGCTCGCCCTCGCCCGCCGCGCCCGCGCCCGCGGCGGTCGCACCCGCCTGCGCTTCGCCCTCTCACTCGACGAGGTCGGGCGCGACCGCCCATTCTGGCTGCGCTCGCCGGCCAGGGCGCCGCGCGCCGGCGTCGAGGGGGCGCTGCTGCGCGCCGGCCGGCGCGCGGGGGTCAACGCCGTCTGGGTCCACGACGAGGGCACCGGCAACTCCGACCACCGCGAGTTCGAGCTGCTCGGGCTGCCCGCCGCGAAGCTCGGGGTCGGCGCCGGCGGCGAGCCGTGCCGGCACATGCCCTGCGACACGCCCGACCGCCTCGACCGCCATTCGCTGGCGCTGGCACAGCGGCTGGCCGAGCGCGCTCTCACCGCACCCTGACCGGCGCGGAGGGCGATAGCGGTCGCGCCATCTCCGCTGTGGAGCACCCGCTGTCTATTTCTTAGCCACGACGCGAACGCGTCCGGCCTCCTTATTTGTAAGCATGGGCCGCCGTGCCCGAGCGCCGCTCCATCTTCTCCCTGCCCGCCGGACGTCGTGCCAAGTGGATCGTCTTCGCGATCTGGTTCGTGGCGATCTTCATCGCTGCCGGCCCCGCGAACCTGCCGGGCAAGTTCTCCGACGCCGAGGAGAACGAGTCGACGTCGTTCCTCCCGGGCGACGCCGAGTCGACCAAGGCCCTGACGGCCACCGAGGACCTGCAGGGCGGAGAGCTCGCGCCTGCGGTGATCGTCTACCGGCGCGACTCCGGCCTGACCGTGGCCGACCGGCGCAAGATCCAGGCGGACGTCGCCGAGCTGACCGAGAAGCGCTACCCCGGCGTCGTCGCCGACGGCTCGACGGCGGCCTCGGGCGGCAGCCAACGCGCCGCTTCAGAGGATCAGGGGCCGGCCGCGGGCGCCGGCGGACAGGCCGGCGCGGAGGCAGCTCAGGGCGCCGCCGGTCAGGGCGGCGCGGCGTCCGGAGGCGGTCAGCAGCCCCAAGGCTGTGGCAGCCCAACGACCGAGATACCCGGCCAGCCGGCCGGTTACGCCCCGTTCGTCGGCCCGATCTGCTCGCCCGACGGCAAGGCCGCGATCGTCACCGCCTACCTGAAGGGCGACGGCGAGGCCGACACGATCCTCGACCCGGTCCAGGATTGGCGCGACATCGCGTCCGATCCGGGCGGGGGCCTCGAGGTGAAGATCACCGGCGGCGCCGGCTACGCCGCGGACGCGATCGAGGTCTTCGAGAGCATCGACGGCACGCTGCTGATGGCCGCGCTGAGCCTCGTGATCTTCCTGCTGATCGTGATCTACCGATCGCCGATCTTCTTCCTGATCCCGCTGATGTCGGTCGTCTTCGCCGAGATGCTGTCGCGCTCGCTCGGCTACGGCGTGTCAGAGCTCGGCGTCACGATCAACGGGCAGTCGAGCTCGATCATGTCGATCCTCGTCCTCGGCGCGGGCACCGACTATGCGCTGCTGATCGTCGCGCGCTATCGGGAGGAGCTCCACAACCACGTCGACAAGCACGTCGCGATGGCCACCGCCCTACGCTCGGCCGGCCCGGCGATCTTCGCCTCCGCGGCGACCGTGATCGCCGCCCTCTTCTGCCTGACGCTCGCCAAGGTCAACGGCACCTCGGGCCTCGGCCCGATCGGCGCGCTCGGCGTCTTCTGCGCCGCGCTGTCGATGCTCACGCTGCTGCCGGCACTGCTGACGATCTTCGGCCGCCGCGCCTTCTGGCCGTTCGTGCCGAACACGCCGGACACCGCGCCGACCGAGGACGGTGTGCCCGCGTGGTCGCTGCGCAACATCACGGAGGGATCGCGTCCGATGGCGCTCGGCAGCGTGATCCTCGCGAGCCTCGTCGTGCTCGTGACGCTACCGCTGGTGCTGCTGAACAAGCTGCTGCGAATCCTCACCCTGCACCACTTCCCCTCGCTGATCGTCGGCCCGCTCGACCGCCTCGCCTTCCGCCCCTACGAGCTGCGCCGCTACCGTCGCGAGCACCTCGCCGACGCCACCCACGGCTTCTGGAAGCGGGTCGGCGACCGAGTCTCCGCGGCGCCCGGCCGCGTGATGGGCGGCTCGCTCGCCGTGTTGCTCGTGATGTGCGCGGGGCTCGCCTTCTTCTCTACCGACCTCACCAGCAACGACGCCTACCGCACGACGGTCGAGGCCGTCGAGGGCCAGGAGATCCTCAGCCAGAGCTTCGCCGCCGGCTCGGCGGCGCCGACCGACATCGTCGTCCGCGATGCGGCCCAGGTCGACGCGGTCACGCACGCCGCCGAGGAGGTCCCCGGCGTCGAGTCGGTCTCGCCGCCCGTCGCCCAGGGCGACGGCGGCACCCTGATCCAAGCAACGCTCGAGCCCCAGCCCTACTCGACCGAGGCCTACGACCTCGTCGAGCCGATCCGCGAGGCCGTCGACGGCGTCGCCCCGGACAGCCTCGTCGGCGGCCCAACCGCGGTTGAGTTCGACGTTCGCGAGGCGGCGGCATGGGACTCCACGGTGATCCCCCCGATCGTCCTCGTCGTCGTCTTCTTCATCCTGGTGCTGCTCCTGCGCGCCGTCGTCGCGCCGCTCGTCCTGATCGGCACCGTGATCCTCAGCTTCGCCGCCGCTCTCGGCGTCGGCTACTTCGCCTTCGACGTCGTCTTCGACTTCGCCGGCTCCGATCCGTCGCTGCCGCTCTTCGCCTTTGTCTTCCTGGTCGCGCTCGGCGTCGACTACAACATCTTCCTGATCGCCCGCGCCCGCGAGGAGACGCTCAAGCACGGCACCCGCGAGGGCATCCTCCGCGCCCTCGCCGTCACCGGCGGCGTCATCACCAGTGCCGGCATCGTCCTCGCCGGCACCTTCTCCGTCCTGGCGGTCCTCCCACTCGTCTTCCTCACCGAGATCGGCTTCGTCGTCGCCTTCGGCGTCCTGCTCGACACCTTCCTCGTCCGCTCCGTCCTCGTCCCCGCCATCGCCCTCAAGCTCGGCCCGAAGTTCTGGTGGCCATCGGAGCTCGCGAAGACGGACGGCGGCGCGGGAGGGCCCAGCTCCGCCATCGAGGCCGAGCACCCCGATCCCGTCCGGTCCTAGACCGACCGCTAGCCGAAGACTCGCTGCAGCACGAAGGCGAGTGCCACTGCCCCGAGCAGTGCGCCCATCATCATGAGCCACCCACGGCCGTCGCCCTCCCACAGCCACGCCTCACGCGCGGCGAAGATACCCAGGATTGCCAGTAGGGCCGGCGCGTAGAGCACGGGTGCCTCGAGCACCGTAGCCAGGACCATCAACGTGGCCGAGGCCACGCCAGCTATCGGCGCGACGAGCAAGAAGCGGCGCGGCTCATTCAGGCATCACGACGACTGCCGCAGCGATCAGTGCCCCAAATGCCACGGCCACGATTATCGCCGCGACTGGCCTGCCCTCGAAGCGATCCACAATCCACAGCCACACCTGAGCGAGCATGTCAGCCATCCGTGGAACCTCTACCTCGTCGATAAGGCGACGTAATGTCTCAGGCCTTAGCTCGGTTTGGTAGCGCTATCCCCACACCAATAGCCACTAGGCGAGCGTCGCCATAGTCATCGCCTAGATCGTCGCGTCGCCGAGCGGCAGCTCAGGCCTATCGACGCGAGGTGCTCGTCGTCGTAAACTGGCGCTTGCGCTGTCTTGCCATCTACGGCGTAACGCGGCGTCGCTGCCGATCGCGCGCGGAGCCGCGGTGATCCGGGCGCTCTGCCAGTTGCGCGTCGGTGACCGGCGTCAGTCATTACTCTTAGTGCTGAGTAGTACCTCGAGATGGGATCTTGCGTCCGCGTCACCGGTTTCCTCGATCGCCGCCCTGAAATGCTGCTCGGCCTCGTCCAGGCGACCCACTCGCTGTAGTAATAGACCATAATCGTCGTGAGCGAGCGTGTCGCCGGCCGCAAGCGCCGCCTGGTAGTGAGCCTCGCTGGCGGCTATATCGCCGCGCTCTCGTAGCAGATTGGCCAAGTTGAGATGGCCGTTGCTGTCTCCTGAAGCCAACACACTTTCGTACTCAATCTCCGCATCCTTATCGCGCCCTTGGCGCACAAGCACCAATCCAAGATTCAGTCGCGCCCCCTCGTCCCCGTCATCAATAGCACCACGAAGCTGTTGCTCGGCCTCGATCAATCGCCCACGGCGACTTAAAAAATTCCCATAATGCAAACGGGCATCCTCTACATGCTCGACAACAGCCTTTTGGTATTGCTCTTCGGCATCCCCGGCCTGGCCTCGATTGAGCAGAAGATCGCCTAGAGCAAGTCTCGCACACGACTCTCCCATTTCAATAGCCCGTCTCAGATGACTCTCGCCCTGCTCGACTTTTCCTCGCTCGATCAAGAAGAGGCCGTAGTTGCGATGTGCCAACGCGTCCCCCGTAACGAGCGCACGCTCGTACTCCTCCTGGGCCTCCTCTAGGCGTCCTTGCTCATCCAGCAATACCGCCAGATTGCAGTGGGCTTGGCTGTCGCCCGCCGCTATCGCTTGTCGGTAGGCGTTCTCCGCATCCGTGCAGCGCTTCAGATCATCTGCCAGAAGATTGCCGTAGTTCAAAAGCACGTCCACATTTCCGCTGGCGAGTGCATTCACATAGACGTGCTCAGCCTCGGGATACCGTCCTTCGTCTCTTAACAAGCGACCAAGGAAATTGGCCGCCTCAGGATCCCCTGCCTCAACTGCGGCTTCGTATGCCTCTCGCGCCTCGTGCGTTTGCCCAAGCGCCTCAAGTACGAGTCCCCTTGCGCGGTATCCGCGTAAGTCTCCTGCTGCAACAGCCTCCTCGAACGGAGCGAGCGCTCGACTAATCTCCCCCTTCTCCGCTACGGAAATCGCTAGATCGATCATCGTTTCGATGTCGCCACGCGTTGCAGCGTTCTGCAGCCGATGTAAATCGTCGGGTGGTTGCATCAGTCAGTTCCCAGCGCGGTCGTGCACCTACAAGAGCACCGTCTTAAGCCACGGTCACTTACTTCCGCTTCTTAGCTCGCTTGCCCTTCGGCTTCTGCGATCGCTCTTGATCGGCCTTTTGCCTTGCCTGACCCTTCTCGTGCTTGCCCTTTGTCGAAGGTCGAGCGCCCTTCTCATGCTCTTTAGCTAGCAGAATGCCAACCGTAGTAGCGGCGGCGGCTCCCACGCCTGCGGCGACCAACTCGCCCGCACCGATACCCAATGGCACCGCGAGCACGGCGAACGTTCCGTCAGGATCGACAATGTTAACGGGGTCCGACGCCGCGTAGACGTAGGGATTCGCTTGGCGGAGATCCTCTGGAGAGTCGACCGGGTCCACCTGCGTCCACCGACCCAAACCGGGGTCGTAGTACCGCTCCCCGATCTTGTAGATCTCGCCAGCATGGCGATACTCGCTTGCGAAACGGAACGGGTTGCTAACTGTGCCGGTAGAGACCAGAAGCTTTCCGAACGGGTCGTACTTATAGGTCTGCGCGACCCCGCCATTGACATCCGTCAGCGCAACGATCGAACCGAGCGCGTCAGAGAGGTAGTAGTGCCGCTGTCCGCCTGCTCGCTGCGAAACGAGTAAGCCAACCTCGTCGCGCGTCCAGTACGCCGAGCCCTCTCGCCCTAAGCCCAGCTGCGTGTTGTGCTGCGCGATCCCCGCAACTGAAGTCCGCTCGGCTTGGCCGGCGCCTGCGTAGCCGAAGGCAATCGGCGTGCCTCCCGGAGCGGTGAAGCTGGTCGTCTGGTCGCGTAGGTTGTTGTCGAAGTCCAGTCCGGCACTGTTGGCAGTAGTGTTGCCATTGGCGTCGTAGCTGTAGGTCGTAGCGCCGCCGGGAGGCGCCCCGCAGGCGGCCGTCGAGAAGCCGCTATAGGTCCAGCAGAGTTGGTTTGCCGCGTTGTACGCGTAGCTCGTCGTGGCGCCATTGATCGTCTGCGATTTACGATTGGACGCAAGGTCATAGGTATAGACGCGATTATCGATAACCGTGTTAGCGCTATTACGCTCAACCGCACTAGTAAGGCGGTCGAGGAAGTCGTAGCCATAGGTAGTCTTTTTGCCGTTCTTGTCCGTCACTGATCGACGCAGCTTTGTCTTGAGCGTCCCCGGGAGGGCCTGGTCATAGACGTAGGTGAAATCCGTTAGCACGGTGGCACCCTTGACAGCCCGAATGCGAGTCGGTTTATCCGACGCGTCCAACGTGATCGTCTCCTCAACCCCGTTGGGATAGGTCGTGCGGATGCGCTGGTCGCGGTTCGTGTATCCGAACGTCGTGCACAGTGAGACGGGAGCCGCGCAGGAGCCGCCCAGCTCGGCGAGGTCCGCCAACCGGTTGACGTTGTCGTAGCGGTAGGTCACCGCACCGCCCGGGTCTGTCAGCGAGGTGAGGTTCGAGGCCGGATCCCACGCGTAGGTCGTCGTCCCGGACGGCAGCGTGTCCTCGATCCGCCGGTTGAGGCCGTCGTATTCCCACGTGGAGGTTCCATGCACGGAGTCGATTCGCTCGATGCGGTTGCCGTTTGCGTCGTAGTCGTAGGCGACGGTCTGGCCTCCTGGGTATGCGATCTGCGTCACCCGGTCGAGCGGGTCATAACTGTAGGTACGGACCTGGCCCTTGCCGTCCTCGACGGTGTGGACGCGGCTGAGGGCGTCGTAGGTGATCGTCGTGTCGCCGAGCGGCAGCTCGGGGGTGATCGACGTGAGGTTCCCGGCGTCGTCATACCCGTAGCGGGTCTTGTTGCCCTTGCCGTCGATCGCGCAGCGGAGCGTCCCGGGCTTGGTTGTCGGATCGTTCGCGCACGCCCCGCCTGCCTGGCCGTTGTACTCGAGCGCGGCCTGAACCTGAGTCGGGGACCCGCCGTCGGCCACGCTCGTCGTGTTGCCCGCCGTGTCGTAGGCGAACGACCTGCTGGTGCCTTGTGGCGACGTTCCCTTCGACGCAAAGAACGGGTGACCGGGCGCGTTGTACTCCAGCGTCGTCTGCTCGTCCGCGGGCTCGTCGATTCCGGTCAGGTTGTCCAGCGAGTCGTAGGCCAAGTCGGTCTGGGCCGATCCGGGCGCGATCTGCTGGGAGACATGGCCGCTCGCTCGGTAGCTGCTGCTGCGCTGGTTGCCGAGCGCATCGATGGTTCGCGTGACGCGCTGCCAGAGGTCATGGCAGTAGACGGTGTCCTTGCCGCGGGGATCCGTAACGACGGTGCTGCGGTCACGCGCAGCGGTGTGAGGATTGACCGGACAGCGCAGGTCGTTGGTGTCGTAGTCGACCGTCCAAGTCGCAACGGCGGTGTCGTTGACCGGGTTCCAGTCGCGCTTGATGGCTTCGACGCCGTTCGATCCATACTCGATTCGAGTGATGACCCCGTGGGGATCTTCGATCTCGTCGACCTTGCCCGAGCCGGCGTAGTCGTATTCCCACTCCTCGCCGTCCGGGTCGGTATAGGAGATCAGCTGGTCCTGCCCGTCATAGGCGTATTGCCAATTGCGGCCCGCGACGTCCTCGATGCTGGTGACCAAGTCCCCTGAGGGATCGTGGTTGAGTTCGAGCTCCCGTCCCTGGGTGTCGGTGATCATGTCGATTCTGCTTGCGGCGTAGTCGAGCTCGATCACGTTGCCGTTGCGGTCCTTGACCTTGCGCAGGACGGCCGTCTCGGAGTCGTCGAACTCCCAACGGATCCCGGATCGGTTGAAGGTCACGGTGGCCTCGTCGGTCTGATCGTCCAACGTGAGGGTCGCGTCGAGCCCAGGCGGCGAGCGAAAGCTGCCGTCCGGAAGCAGGTCGAAGCGGGCGCGGTAGCCGCTGTCGCCCCATAGCACCCGCGCGCCGGTGTTCCACTTCCGCTTCAAACGGACCTCCTGCCCAACGGAGAAGTTCCACGCGGTGCCGAGCGAGGCGGCGTACCCGGGCCCCCGCGAGTTGTGGAAGCGCGACAGCGCGAGATCGAGCCCGGTGACGGCGATGCTCAGGTCGTCGGCGCGCAGCATCAGGTTCCCGTTCGCCGGATTGAATGCCAGCGAGTGCCGGTCGCCCAGCGACTGCTCGACAGCGTGAGTCAAGTCGAACTGCTCGCCGACGCGAGCTATGTAGTCGATCTGGAGGTGAGGCCATTCCCACTCGTCCAGATCCTCGGTGTCGGCGAAGCGCCGAACGTTGAGCGGACCCTCGTCGGCGGCCTTCAGCAGCACCCCACGGTTCTCGATCTCCTGCTTCATCCATCCCTCGACGAGACGGCTCGCGCCGAACTCGACCCAGCCATCGGCCGAGGCGGGAGTAAGCGGCGACCGACTCTCGCGAGCGGTGGCGAAGTCCCCGCCCGCGGTCGTCCACGTAGAGCTGCCGTCATAGCGATTCCACGTCGCGCCATTGGTGAACCCGCGCCCTAGCTCGTGAAGATCGACGTTCCCGTTCTGCGGATTCGTCTCGTCCAACATACGCAGCTTCACGATCCCCTCGAGGACGTGCGCATCGCGCGGGAGCGCACTCTCCGACTCGCTCTCGATGTCGAACTTCAGGAGCGTTCTGTAGGTACTTGACGCATCGCGGCCGATCTTGAGCGGCTCGTGGCAGTAAGTCGTGTTAGCGCTGGATCCGGACCGCAGGGTGCAGTTGCGCTCCGCCCCCCAGGGAAAGACCGAGGGGTCGATCTCTACCGGGTACCTGCGCGCCGGATCCTCGAGCCACTTGCGCGACGCCTCAAGCGACACCGTCCGACCGTCATCGCCGAGCTCGAGCGATACCGCATGCGACTCTGCACCGGCAGCGTCCCGCATGAACGGGGGCGCCAGCAGGAGCACCGGCCTCCCATCGCGACGGCGCAGCTGCACTCCCCCGGCGGTCTCGCGTGCCGTCAGGCCCGCGCTGGAAGCAAGCGCGAACTCGAAGTCGCTGCGCGCGGCCGGCGACGACAACGTCAGCGTCTCCTTGACGCCCTGGTTGAGCGCGTCGTAAGTGACGTCAACGCCCGGCCAGACCTCGTCATATCGAGCACTGGCGCCGGAGACCGCCACGCGACTCGCTCGCGCACCTCGCGGAGTCAGCGACAGCCAGTGTCCACCCCTGTCGACCCGCACGGCGCCCTTGCCAAGATCGGTGGGGACCGTCACCCGATACGCGTTGGCCGCGTTCTCGAGCCCCTCGCCACTCGGCAGCAGACGGTTGTCGATCTTCATCCACGCCCCGCTGGGAGAGCGAAAGTTCACCGGCGCAGGAAAGACCTTCAACGTGCGCGTACCGTCAGCACGCTCGAACGTTTGCGAGTTCGCCGTCCGTAGAGAAATCAGCTCGTGAAGGGCGGCTCGGTTGTCTGACGTGCCAGGCGGATCCGCAGCATCGGAAACCGAGAATGATGTCAGCGCCAGCAGACTTGCCAGCCCCAAGCCCATCAACACTCGTCCGGTCGTGGATAGGCGGTCGATGAGACACCTCATGAGGACCCTCCCTCCTCAATAGGACGTCGTCCCGCGACGAATCCCGACACGACCGGTCGCCACGCCGTTGTCCCTGACACGTGACATAGCAAAGCTACTTAACCGTTGTGCTGGAGTCAAGGAGCTGGTCCAGCTCAACTGCGTAATTTCACGCGTTAGTCCTCAACTCCCGGCCACTTAATCTCAAAAGCGAATCGAGCGAACAGTGGATCGACAATGTACTTCTGCTCGTCGTCGTCTTCTTTATCCTGCTCCTGAGCGCCGTCGTCGCGCCGCTCGTCCCCGCCATCGCGCTCAAGCTCGGCCCGAAGACCTGGTGGCCGTCCGAGCTCTCCCGCACCGACGGCAGCCACGGAGCCGCGCCGCCATCTGGGCCCAGCGGCACGGCGTCCGAGCCCGAGCGCCTGCGCGCCTAACAGATCCCAACTGCAACCGGATCCACGGACGGGTAGCCCGCCGCGCTAAGGGGCCACTAGCTCGACGCGCTGCCTACCTCGTCCGGCCGCGAATCTCGGTCCAATACTCCTCGCGTACGTCTTCGTCGATTTCGACCGGCGTCGACCCCCCGTAGAGACGGTCGGCACCGTCCTTGCGCGGTCCAGAGATCCAATACTCCTCGCCGGTCTCGACGTCGTAGTAGTTCGCCTTGAAGCCGGAGCCCTTGAGGCTCTGGAAGGCCCGACCGCGGTAGTAGAGCGTGCGGCCGCTCTTGGAGAAAGAGACTCTGCCGATCCGAGCCGGGCCGCTGAGACCCCCGGCTTTGCTCTCGATGTACATGACGCGAGTCTGCATAGTCCGTCCAGGCCTTTAGCCCAGAACTCGCTGGACCAGGAAGGCGATCGCTACTACCCCGAGAATCGCGCCCATCATTACGAGCAATCCCCGGCGGTCGCCCTCCCACAGCCATGCCTCGCGCGCCGCGAAGATGCCCAAGATCGCCAACAAAGCGGGCGCGTAAAGGATGGGCACGTCGAGCACCGTAGCCAGGACCATCAGCGTCGCCGCGGCCAGGCTGCCAATCGACGCCACGAGCAGGAAGCGGCGCAAGCTCATCTAGGTACCACGACGGCTGCCGCAGCGATCAGTGCCCCAAACGCCACGGCAACGACGATCGCCGCGACAGGCCTGCCCTCCAAGCGGTCCGCAATCCACAGCCATACCTGAGCGAGCATGTCAGCCATCCGGGGGGACCTTGACCTCGTCGATAAGGCGTCGCAAGGCCTCGCGCCTTAGCTCGCTCACCAGCGATTCTCGCGATCAGCGCTCATCTGGGCTCGCCCTGTCCTGAACATCATCCTCGCCCCGCCTCTGGGCAATCCACGTGGACACATTGATGAGGAACACGATGCCTCCAAACGTCAAGAGGCCTCGGGCCGGGCTCTGCTCTCCTAGTATGACGGCGCGGTAGGCGCCTATCAGGATGGCGACCCCTGATATGAGCGTCACGAGCTTAGTCACCATTTGGGAGTCCCCGCCAAAGACGCAAGTGTGACGCAACAACATGCCACGCCCGGGTCTCTTGGCGCGGTAAGCAGATCGACATGAGAGCCACTCAAGCACCGCGGCTCGCGTAGAGGTCAGGGTGATCGTCCTCGGAGGAGGAGTCGTACAGCACCCGTCTTCCCGCCCTGCGCTCCCAACGAGCTACGACTAGTGCGCCGAGCGCCGACGCACACGCGTAGCCGACAAACTGCCCAGGCACAAAGAGCGCGCCCATGTCCCACCGATCAGCGAGCCAGGCTAGACCAATACACGCCGCCGCCCACACAAGCACATGGCCCGCGCGCCGCAGCAATCCGCTGTCGCTCCGAGACTGCACGACGACACTCTCGGGCGCGTCGGGAAGTCGTCCGGTCGGCAGGCGCCGTTTGACGTCCCAGAGGTAGTCAACGCTCCCCCAGACCGCGGCGCCCACAGGCGTCCAGATGAGTACCGAGCCGACGTGCCAACCGAAGACACCGATCACCACGCCGGCCATAAGCGCAGCCGTAATGAAGAGGCGGCAAGCTCCCCGTGCAAGGTCGTTACGCAGGTAAGTGACGTGCGACCCCCCTACCACCTCCGATTGCCCACCACGAAGCCGTGGCCCGCCACGCTCCAAGTTCGTCACCACATCACAGCACGTATTTGAGGATGGCACCCACACATAGGAACACGACCACCATTCCGAGTCCGGCAAGCCACTCGCGGTCGTACCAGCGGCGAGCCCCACCACGGGAGCTAGCTCCTGACGCTGCGTCCACCGTGCGGCTCGCGGCCGTCAGGCTCATACCAAGGCGTCTAAGTTGTCGTACCGCCTGAAGCCGATCGGGACCCCGCGCGAGCTCGATAGTGCTAGGCGGGATAGCGGTAAGGGGATCTGCGACCTCGATGCCTGCTGCGTGACCCAGTATCCGTACCTGCTCTTCCAAGCGCTTGACCGTCGCATCGTCAGACATACATCAGCGCCCTCAGGCGATAAGAACCTAGCGCGAGCCCGATCATACCGTTGTGCTAGGAATCGAACATGTCAAGCAGAGCCGGGCCGTCTGCTGCGTCCCCATCGCCGTTAGAGCGACGCCGAGCGTTCCGGAGACGAAGCCGAAATAGCAACAGTACGCCGCCAGCGCCGGCAAGCAACGTGCCCCCTGGGATCTCTTCTCCGCTTAAGACGCCAGCCACGCCGCCAAGCCACAGCGCGGCTGAAGTGGCCCAATACGGCCACTCTCTTATCCGACGGCCCGCAACAACCGTCATGATACCGCCGACACATCGGATGACAATGAGCGAATCGCACGCAGCAGAGGGCGCCCATCTAGCAAGCGGCGCCTCCGTCGAGCGGCCTCCAGGTACGGGACGGCGCGAGAATCGCCAACCCTTGTCAGAGCTTCCGCGGAAAGCCAACGCACAGCGCGGTGCTCGTCCTCCAATGCAGCGATCAACCGTCTACCGCCGCCTGATCACCGATCCGGCCTAGCGCGCGAGCCGCATAGGCTCGCTCACCCGGCGCCATCGCCGTCTCTAGCATGTTCACTAACGGTGCCATCCTGGATGTACGAACGCAGCCCTGCAATCCATGGCCATACCGAACGCGAGTCACTTTTTCCTCTTCATACGTAATCCCCTAACTCCCCGTCCCACTACGGCTCCAACCAGCACAAGATTGAGCGTGATCGCCAGCGTGGCCAGCGATCCAAACAGGATCTCGACAACTCCATAGCCTAACAAGTACAGCACCAAGCCCACGCCAGTCGGTGATAGCCACGCAGCCCGAGTTATGGCCTCCCAGAACGCGCGCTGAGCATAGGTAAGGTGTTGACCGGATCGAGCGGAGTCGTCAATTTTTTGTCTATACGTTCGAACGTAGACGAGAAAGAGATTCGGTACCAGTATTCCAACACCGACAGCTATCCAAGCGAGTGCTGACATCTGCGGTACCTAGCACCCTCCGATGTTAAGGATATCGCGTATGTAGTTGAAGTTAACATGGCAGCGATCGACATCGTTCTGGCGTCGTGTTCGCTCAATCTCAAACACGACTACACCCACGACAATTTGTGATCGAATCGCTAGATCAATAGCCTCTAGAGAGTGGCTGCTTTTAGCCACCGCCTCAAACACCTCTAGAAGAGTCTTGTCGATGAGACTCTGACCGGTAGGGTCAATTGAGTTCACAGGATTGTTACCTACATAGACGTACCGATTCCCCTCCTGGAGATCACCTGCTTGGTCGAGGGGGTCAAGCTGGGTCCAGCGACCAAGGCCGGGACGGTAGTAGCGAGCGCCGATCTTGTAGAGCTCGCCCTGGGACTCGCGATACTCGCCGGTGTACTGGAAGGGGTTGGCTGTGGCGCCGGTGGCAGAACGGATCTGGCCGTAAGGGTCGTACTTGTAGGTTCGGGTCAGTGCTCCAGTGCTATCGGTGAGGCCGACGACTGAGCCCAGGGTGTCGCTGAGGTAGTAGTGGCGGACTCCTCCGGATGCGCGCTGCGAGATCAGGGTGCCGCGTGGGTCTCGAGTCCAGGAGGTGGTGCCCTGACGGGAGAGGCCGAGCGTGGTGTTGTGCTGGGCGGTACCCGCGACCGACGTGCGCTCGGTCTGGCCTGCGCCTGCGTAGCCGAAGCTGATCGGGGTGCCGCCCGGCCAGGTGAAGGCGGTCGTCTGGTCCCGGACGTTGTAGTCGAAGTCCAGCCCGCCGCTGCTGGCGGCGGTGTTGCCGTTGGCGTCATAGCTGGTGGTGGTGGCGCCTGCGGGCGGCGAAGCGCAGGCGGCGTTCGAGACGCCGCTAAAGGTCCAGCAGTGCTGGTTTGCGGCGTTGTAGGCGTAGCTGGTGGTGGCGCCGTTGATCGTCTGCGACTTGCGGTTGGACGCGAGGTCGTAGGTATAGGCGCGGTTGTCGATGATGGTGCTCGCGCTGTTGCGCTCGACGGCGCTCGTGAGGCGGTCGAGGAAGTCGTAGCCGTAGGTCGTCTTGTTGCCGTCCTTGTCGGTCACCGATCGGCGCAGCTTGGTGTTGCGGATCGGCGACGTCTCGTCGTAGACGTAGGTGAAGTCGGTCAGCACCGTCGCGCCCTTGACGGCACGGATGCGGGTCGGCTTGTCGGAGCCGTCAAAGGTCACGGTCTGCTCGACGCCGTTGGGGTAGGTGGTCCGCTCGCGTTGATCGCGGTTCGTATACCCGAAGGTGGTGCAGAGCGACACCGGCGAGACGCAGGAGCCGCCTGGCTCGGTGAGGTCCTTGACGCGGTTGACGTCGTCGTAGCGGTAGCTCACCGTCCCTCCGCCGTCGGTCAGCGACGTGAGGTTGGACGACGCGTCCCAGGCGTAGGTGGTCGTTCCCGACGGGAGCGTGTCGCCGATGCGCCGGCCGAGGGCGTCGTAGTCCCAGGTCGACGTGCCGTGGACGGAGTCGAAGCGGCCGAGGCGGTTGCCGTCGGGGTCGTACTCGAAGGCGATCGTCGGACCGCCGGTGTACTCGATCTCGAGCACACGATCGAGATCGTCGTAGGTGTAGGTGCGGACCTGACCCTTGCCGTCCTCGACGGAGTGGACGCGGCTGAGGGCGTCGTAGGTGATCGTCGTGTCGCCGAGCGGCAGCTCGGGTGTGATCGAAGTGAGGTTCCCGGCGTCGTCGTAGCCGTACAGCGTTCGGTTGCCCTTGCCATCGATCGCACAGCGCAACGTCCCCGCCTTGGTGGTCGCATCGTTCGCGCAGCTCCCGCCGGTCTGGCCGTTGTACTCGAGCTTCGCCTCGACCTGCGTGGGCGAGCCGCCGTCACTGACGGTGGCCGTGTTGCCGGACGTGTCGTAGGCGACGACGCTGCTCGTCCCCTGAGGCGAGGTCTGCTTCGACGCCAGATATGGATGGCCCGTGGCGTTGTACTCGGAGGTGCTCTGCTCCCCCGCCGCCTCGCCAACCGAGGTCAGGTTGTTTAGCGAGTCATAGCCGAAGCTCGTCTGCGACGAGCCCGGGGCCGTCTGCGTGCTCGGATCCGAGTTGGTGGTGTAGGTCGTCGAGCGCGCGTTGCCGTATGCGTCGACCGCCTTGGTGATGCGGAACAGATCGTCGCTGCAGTAGTTGGTGACCTTGCTGCGAGGATCGATTCGAACGGTGCGTGCCTGATCCGCCGGACAAGTCGGGGTGATCGTCGAGTCGTAGTTGTATTGCGTCGTCGGGCCGGTGTCGTTCGTGAAGTTGGTTACGCGGGTGACCTTGTTTACGCGGTTGTCCCAGTCGTATCCGAAGACGACCTCGCGGTGATCGGGCGTCGTGATGCGCGTGAGACGGCTCTCGGCGCCGTACTCGTAGCTCGTCGTCTCTCCGTCAGCGTTCGTGTAGCTGGTGAGCCGATCGCCGCTGTATCCGTACTGCCACGTGCGGCCGGTCGGGTCAGAGACCTGGGAGATGTACCCGGCGCCGTTGTGATCGACGTCGAGCTCGCGTCCCTGGGTGTCGACGATCTGGACCAGGCGGTCGTGATCGCTCGAGTCGTAGCAGAAGTCGATGTGGTTGCCGTTGCGATCCGTGCGCTTGACGAGCATCCCGTACTGGTTGAACTCGAGCACCTCCGAGCTCTGGTGCATCCGCAGCCGCCAGCCCTGGCCGGCGCCGATCGCGGTCATCGTGGCGTCGACGCCCGTCGGGGTGACGAAGGTCCCGTTCGAGAGCTTGCGGAAGAACGCCACCGCTCCCGTCGGAAGCTGGACCGTGAGATCGCCGGTGTCGGGCATCTCGGTCAGACGCGCGCCGGCGCTCACCTGCCAGTTGTCGCCGAAGTCGAACGTCTGCTTGAGACGGCTGTTGTAGGTGCGGTTGAGCGCCAGATCGAGGCCGGTTCCCGCGACGCTCACGTCACCCTCGGTGAGCATGAGGTTGCCCGACGCGACGTTCACGCCGACGCCCATACGGTCGGTGATCCGCTGCGAGTCGACGTTGTAGTACCGGTGGGCACCAACGAGCGGCTCGTAGGTGACGTAGAGGTATGGCGCGTGGTTGGGGTTGCTCCGCGGCGAAGTGATCGAAAAGACGTTGTTGGTCGTCCCCTCGGTCGCCGCCTTCAGCAGCAGGCCGTGGTTGGTGGCGGGATCCTCGTGCCAGCGCTGCGCCACTTTCTGAAGCCGCTCGAACTGGTAGTAGTCGGGCGCTCCGTAGCTGCCGAGCTGGTCGGTGTCCTCGGCCTGGGGATCGAAGTCACCACCCGCGGTCGTCCAGGCGTTGACGCCGTCGCGCTTGTTCCACGTCATGCCGCTGGTCCAGGCCGTCGTTACTCGGTGCGCTGAGACGTTCACGGGCGTCGCGCCCGTCTTCGACTCGACGTGCGTCACGAGGTTGGCACGCGTGATGTAGCTGTCGCGCGGAACGACGCCCTCGATGTCGTACCGCATCAGCGCGCGGTAGGCCTTGGTGCCGTCGTAGCCGACCTTGTCGATGCCCTGCGAGCAGAAGCTCTGGTTCGCCGAGGACCCGCCGACGATCCCGCAGTCGGCATCCGGACCCGCAACCCACGTCGGATCGACGGCGACCGGGAACTCGCGCTCCGGTGCGGACAGCCAGCCGCGATCGGCCCGGACCACGAGCGCCTGTCCGTCCGAGTCGCTTACGACCTGCATCGTCACCGCGTGCGAGTCCACGCCGGCCGCGTCGGTCATGTACGGCGCGGCAAGGCGAATTCGCGCCCGCCCCTCGGCATCCACCCGCGCCACGCCGCCGGAACGGTCCTCGCGCGCTGTTAGTCCCTCGCTCGCCGCAAGCCTGTAACGAAACTCCGCCTGCGAGTCGGCGCTCGCCAGCACGACGTTCTCCTTCAACCCGCCGTTGGTCGCCGTCAGCGACACC